>Ga0137415_10000024_pt1 | contig 131248 bp, 95 predicted proteins | sample CZODoug3_1_1_16f_FD_183082 | JGI IMG/M metagenome (GOLD analysis project Ga0137415, IMG submission 183082) | Vadose zone soil fungal communities from Angelo Coast Range Reserve, California, USA - CZODoug3_1_1_16fungal (Hybrid Assembly) | ecosystem: Environmental > Terrestrial > Soil > Vadose... | reverse complement strand
GTCACCGTCCGCCCAGGTCAGATTGCCGGTCTTGGACGTGTATTGCGTGCCCGCAACCGCCGATCCGTCGGTGGTCGTGTAGGTCACCTGGATCGCGCCGCCCGTGCCGTTGACGCGATTGACCGTCACGGAAACGGTACCGATGGTTTGCGCAACTGAATACGTTGCCGTTGAAAACTGCAGGCTGCCGGCAGTGACAGGTGTCGGTGACGAGGTGCTGCCGCCGGAGATCATCACGGTCGCCGAGGCCGGATTGCCGAGCGTGGCACCCGCGCTGGCATCGGTCAGCGCAATCGCGAATGACTTCTTGCCGGAGAAGGTGACAGCACTGTTGACGGGAACCGTGATTGTCTTGGCGGTCGTGTCGCCGTCGCTCCAGGTCAACGTGCCGCTGACGGCCGTGTAGTCGGTGCCGGCCATCGCCGTGCCGTTGGATGTCGAGTAGGCGACACTGGCCGCGCCGATGTCGTTGCCCGACCGCGCTACGGTCACCGCGACCGCGCCCGAGGCCTGTGAGACGTTGTAGGTAGGTGCGGCTATCGCAATCGTGTTGGTTCCACTGCTGCTGCCGTTGTTGTCCGTCGCCGCAGCGGTGGCAGTGGATCCGGAGGAGCCGCCGCAGGCCGAGAGGGCCAACAGGCACGCCACGGAAGCCGCAATTCTCAGCGCATGCGATGATGCGCTAATCGTCCAACTCATTATTGACCCCGCCAAGAGTTTGCCGCGAGCCGCGGCTGACCGTATGAACAGTGGTGATTAAGCAGCCATGCGCCCGTGATTGCAAAGTGTCTGCAATCCACTACAAGGCCTGTGCTTCAGTTCACAGTCTGCAGTAACCCAACATCCAACTCGCGCGCTGCCACACGCGGCAATACCAACACCAAAGTCGCAGTTCGGACCTGGGGACGGAGCAGCAAAAAAGGGCCTGATCATGGCACCAAGCGCGCATTCTATCCCGTCTGCGTCCCACCGCAATTGCAGCGCGGTGCGTGAAGCCCGTTGCGATTCTTGGTTGTCGCGCTGCCGGGCGAGTTTGCCATAATTGCTGCAGCGAGTGTCGAGGCTTCGTTACGAATGTGCCGCAGCTGGGATGCGGTAGCTGGCAAACCGCCTCGAGAGTCGGATATAAGTTAAAGGAATTTCTAGGTAAGCCGGTGAAGCACTTGCGGAATTTCGAAGCACTATTGAAACACCCCACAGCACTCGGGTGGCGTGATGGCTGGTAGAGGGCCGATGCTGGGTCAGCGACCCGTGCCGGCCGGAACGGCGCCGCCAGCAGCGGCCCCGCGCCGCAGAGCCCGCCCCAAGCGCCCGGCGATGCTCGTCATCTTCATGTGGATCCTGATGGTCTTCACGATCGTACCCGAAGGATTCAACTACCCCCGGTCCGTGCCGGTGACGCCGGGCTCGCAACTGATGAATGTCCCGGTGGAGGCAGCCATGCCCACCGAGGGCAGTCCGCTCAGCCGGGCTGTCTGGCTGGCGCTGCTGGCTTTCGGTGTCGTCACCGTCGCGTCCCGTTCCGGCGCGGCCCTCAAGCTGGCGAAGGAAGTAAATCCCTATCTGCTGCTGTTCATGGGCCTGGTGATCCTGAGCGTGGGCTGGTCCATCGAGCCGTTCATCACTTTCCGGCGCTTCATACGGGCCGGTACCGTGGTGATTGACAGTTTCGCCTTCGCACTGCTGGCGAAGAACGATCCGGGAAACATCCAGCGAACCTTGCGCCCGATCTTTCTGGTCGTGCTCATTGGCTCGATCATTTTCGCGCTGGTGAACCCCGAGCTGGCGATCGAGCAGTCGACTGCAACCGAGCTGGCGGGCGCCTGGCACGGCCTGTCGTTGCAGAAAAACGGCCTCGGGTCACTGGCGGCCATCGGGATGATCCTGTGGCTGCATGCGTGGCTGACCCGGGAGTCCAACCGCCTGCTGGCGGTGGTCGGCATGACTGCGGCCGTGATCTGCGTGCTCGAATCGCGCAGCTCCACGTCGATCATGGCGGCCGCATTTGCTTCCGTCCTGCTGGTGATGTTGTTGCGCTCACCGCCCGGCCTGCGGCGCTACCTGCCTTACCTGGTCGGCGTGTTTGTGATCCTGCTGCTGACCTACTCACTGGCGGTGCTGAATCTGCTGCCGGGGTCCGGAACGCTCCTGTCACCGATCGCGGCCGTCACGGGCAAGGACCTGACGTTCAGCGGTCGCACGGGGATCTGGGAGATCATCAACCGGCACATTGCCCTGCGGCCGATCCTGGGATCGGGCTACGGCGCCTACTGGGTGCAGATTCCGGAATCGCCCTCCATGGAAATGCTGGCGCGCCTGTATTTCTACCCGACCGAATCCCACAATGGGTACCTGGACGTGATCAATGACCTCGGCTACGTGGGCGGTGTCCTGCTCGTCGGTTATCTCATCACGTACGTGCGCCAGGGGCTGCGCATCTTCAAGTTGTATCGCACGCAGGGTGCCCTGTTCCTGGCGCTGATGTTCGAGCAGCTCATTGCGAATCTGTCCGAGGCGCGCTGGTTGAATTCGCTCTGTAACGAGTTTGTCATCGTGACCATCGCGACGGTGGCCATGGCGAATGTGCTGCTGTACGTAAAACAGCAGGGCCAGGTTCGCGGCTGAGTCTTCAGCGGTGGGCGTGGCCTACTTCGCGCAGGATCTGGCCCATGGTCCGGCCGATGACTTCCTCGGAAAACGTCTGCAGTGCCGTCTGCCGCGCAGCTTTGCCCAGCGACTCGCGCAGGGCTTCGTCTTCCCAAAGCCGCTGCACGGCCGCTTTCATGTCGTCGTGATCTCCCTGCCGCACCAGCAGGGCATCTTTTCCGTGCGTTACATAATCGATGCTGGCGGGACAGGAGGTGATGATGGCCGGACGCGCGAACATCATCGCGTCGAGCAACGTGACCTGTCCTGAGGCTGTTGTCTGGTTGGCAACGGGTATCACGTTGAGTCGGGCACGCTGTGACAACTCGAAACATTGCTGCGGCGTCAGCCCGGAGCGCACGGTCACATTCGGCGGCACCGTGAGCCCGGCTACCGCATGCGCGCCCGCCACAATCGTTGTTGGATAGCCCAGCTGCGCCAGGACCCCGAACAAAAGTCGATAGTCGCGCTGGGCCGTGCCCATGGAGACAATGAAGGGATTGGCGCGATCTTCGGGGAGCTCGATGGTGCGCGCCGGGGTCTCGAAGGGTACGAACTGAAAGCGCTCCGGCGGAATATCCAACCATTCGCTGTAGGCGGTGATTTCACCGCGGGAGTGCACGATGAAGCGGTCGACTCTGGGCAGCGCTGCTTGTGATAGACGGCGTTTCATGCCGGGGTACGTTTTGCCCAGATTGAACGTCCAGGCCACCAGCGGCATGTTGGAAAATGCCAGGCGCTTGTGCATTCCGACGACAATGGGCAGTTGTGGAAATGAGGTGATGATGCCGCTGGGTACCTGTGCGCGTCGGGCAGCGGACCACGCCTCATTCCCGTGTCGCACGTAGTCCTGCCATTCACGCAGGCCTGTGTATTTGCGCGAGCGATCGTGCTTGTAGCTGGCCGGGATAACCTGGAAATCCAGCGCGCCATCATCGTTGGGAACGAACTGCGTCAGACGCCACTTCTCGGTGGCACTGAGCAGCCATGGCACGGCGACGTGCCAACGGACGGGCGTTACGCTCATGTCAATCGCTCCGCTGGCTCACGCAAAATCCGCGAGCGCAGCCGGTTCGCGATGCCGACCCTCCAGGATGTCTCCCCACCAGGTCGGATTGTTGACGTACCACTCGAACGTGTCCTCGAGTCCCGCGCGCAGAGTGCGCGAGGGTTTGAAACCCAGCGTCGTCTCGATCTTCGTGCCATCGATGGCATAGCGCCGGTCGTGTCCCGGCCGGTCCGTGACGAAGGTGATCAGCGTGGCCGCGGACTTGCCCTGGGCGACGGGGCAGGCCGGATACTGTTTTTGCAGAGCAGGGTGTTCGCGCAGCTGCTCATCGGCGATTGCGCACAGCTGGTGCACGAGATCCAGGTTGGTGCACTCGCTTCGGCCGCCCACGTTGTAAACCTCGCCGGCAACGCCTGCTCGGAGAATGGCATCCACGGCCCGGCAGTGATCGGTCACGTGCAGCCAGTCGCGGATGTTGAGACCGTCGCCGTACACCGGCAGGGGCTTGCCCCGCAGGATATTGACGATCACCAGCGGGATGAGCTTTTCCGGAAAGTGATAGCGGCCGTAGTTGTTCGAGCAGTTGCTCGTCGTGACCTTCAGGCCGTACGTGTGGTGATACGCGCGGACGAGATGATCGGACGCCGCCTTGCTGGCGGAGTAGGGGGAATTGGGTGCGTACGGCGTCTGCTCGGTAAAGGCCGGCGCTTCTGGCGTCAGCGACCCGTATACTTCGTCTGTCGAGATATGATGAAACCGATGCGCGCTGACAGTTCCTTCGAGCAGCCACAGCTGGCGCGCCGCCTTCAACAGGCTGTGCGTGCCGACCGCGTTGGTCTGCACGAAGGCATCCGGTCCGGTAATCGAGCGATCGACGTGCGATTCGGCAGCGAAGTGCACGATCGTGTCGATCTTTTCCCCGCGCAGCACGGATTCAACATGGGCCGTATCCAGAATGTCGCCCCGCACGAAACGGAACTGCTCACGCGCCTCGACGGGGCGCAGGTTCGCCGGGTTGCCGGAATAAGTGAGCACGTCGTACACGACGACCCGGTCACCGGGATGGGTGTCGAGCCAATAGTGCACGAAGTTGGTCCCTATGAAACCTGCCCCGCCCGTGACCAGCAGCCGCGCCATAACTCGTTCCGTTGCCGTCTAGCGGCAAAAAGTATACATAATGCGAAGTCTATGCGGGTTGCGGTCGGTTTAATGTGCTTTATTTCCTGAAATCGACCTGAGGCCCCGAGAGCTTGAATTCACCCAACGCCGGCCGCAGCGCCTTTCTGCGCATGCTCAGCGGCGCCGTCGCCGTCCAGATCATCCTCTCGGCATCCAACTTCGCGGTCGGATTGCTGCTCGTTCGCCAGACCTCCGACGAGCAATACGGGTATTACGTTCTGATTACGACTGCCATCCTGTTCGGCACCACGCTGCAGGGGTCGTTCATTCAACCGCCCATGATCATCCGCCTCACCCGCGCGGACGAGCAGGGGCGCTCGAACCTGATCGGTGGATTGTTCCGGGACCAGCGCCGGCTCCTGCCACTCGTGGGCGTGTTGCTGCTCGTGCTGGCGCTGGGATTCCAACTGACCGGCCAACTGACGCTGTCGCTGGCCGCCATCCTGGTCTGCGGGGCGCTGGCCTTTGTGGCAGCTTTGCGGCGCGAATTCTTTCGCATGGTGTTGTTTGCCTATCGCCGGCCCAACGACGTGCTGCAGTCCGATTTCGTGTATTGCATTGCGTTGGTCACCGGCGCCTATCTCGCCACGCTGACGCGGCTGCCCGCGGCGGTTGCGGCGACGGGTCTCGCGCTCGCCGGCTTCATCGGCGGCACGCTGCTCTCCAGGGCCCTGTGGCGGCACGAGCCCTGGAATGTGCAGGCACCGACCGGGATGTTGAAGGAAATTGCACCGCAGGGCGCCTGGTCGGGTTTTGGCGGGACCGCACATTGGCTTTTCAGCCAAGGCTACGGATACCTGGTGGCCGGGGCGATCGATGTGACGGCGGTGGCCGCTCTTGCGGCGACGCGACTGTTTGTCATGCCGGTGGCATTGCTGTCGATCGGGATCGGCACGCTGATGTTGCCGACTGCCTCCAAGTGGACGAAGGATCATCCGCCGACGGTCGTCCTGCGGCGCCTCGCGTTGTTTGCGGGCGGCATGGCAACGGCAGCGGCGTGTTATCTCGGCATCATGTGGCTCGCCCGTGACTGGATTTTCGCGCACGTGCTGAAGAAGCACTTTGCGGGCAGCGACGGACTGCTGATTGTCTGGTCGGTGAATGCCCTGGTGACGGTGTTCCGCGATCAGCTGCTGTACTTTCTGTCGGCCCGCGGCCGTTTTCGCTCGACCTCGGTGCTCACTGCGACGTGCGCTGTCATCTCCCTGTCAGGCGGCTTCGTGTTGATGCGCTACCTGGGGGCCGTCGGCGCGTCACTCGGATTGTTGATTGCCGAGATCATCAACACGCTGGGCATCGTCGTGCTGTCGGTCAGGGAGGCGCGGCGCGCGCCGGTGCAGCCCGCGTGATGGAATCCGCGGTGGCCTGCAGGGCCGCATCGAGATTCAGCCATTCCAACCCGAGCGCTGTTTGCGCACGGCGGGTGTCCAAGCGGATGTCCTGGCCCATCAGCCGCAGCAGGGAAGGGGGAATCGGCGGGGGCAGGCGGCGCGTATTCATCTTGAGCTTGCCGGCCAGTATCTCCGCGATCTTCAGGGCGGGCGCCAGCAACTTGGTTTCCACTTTCAGGTTGCGGCCGTGAATCCGTCGGACCGGCACGGCGTGTAATGCCTTTGCATAACGGATCAGGTATTCATTCCACGTAGGTGGATTGGGCGTCGACAGGTTGAATACCTGTCTGTCAACTTCCGGCCGCTCGAGCGCTCGCACAATAGCAGCGGCCACATCGGCGACGTGCACCAGGTTGCAGCTGCCGTCACCTGCGGCTCCCAGGTCGCCCAGGCGCCGTGACTGCAGCAGCTGCGCGAAGCGGATGCTCCATTGCGGACTGGTGGGCCCATAGACGCAGCCAGGGCGGAAAACAACGGTGTGCGGATAGGCGCGAGCCAACTGCTCGGCTTCGATTTTGGCCACCGAGTACGGGCCCAGATCACCCTGGAAAGGCGCTGATTCGTCGATCAGGCCCACGGCGCTGCCATACACGGCCATGCTGCTCAGGTGCATGACCCGCACCGGCGGGTCGGTACGCGCAACTGCCCCGAAGAGTGCTTTGGCGGAAGCAACGATCGTGTCGCCGCCGCCCGCAACGCAATCGACAACTGCTGACACGCCCCGGATGGCGTTCGCGACGGACTCAGGATTCGTGGCGTCGACGAGGCGCTCCTCGAAGCCCTTGGAGGGGCCTCCAGGGCGGCGAACGCCGAGTATGGGTGTTGCCCAACCGGTAGCGGCCAAGGCGGTTACAACCTGTGTGCCAATGAATCCGTTGGCGCCGAGAACTAGAACTGATTGGTGCATCGAACGCGCTCTTGTTTGATCGGCATCATACCCGCCCGCCCGCGCGATAGTATTATAAGGTTCGCTCTCCAACTGCGCTGACGATCGGAAGGCCTGCAGATGACGGATTGTAGATGACGGCAAGACACGGCGTCGCAGCTCAGATGAGCACCTATCCCATGGACGTTCGGCATCTGGAGCACCTGTTGCCCCACCAGATCCGCGCGCTCGGCGGCATGGTCGACCGGTTCGTAGTGACGATCGACACTCATCAGAGCCGCTCCGGCCGCTATCGCGTCAGCAACTTCCAGGAAAATCTCGACCGCACCCGGCAGGTGATCCGCGAGGCTGCCAGGACCTGTCCGCAGCTCGAAGTGGCCGATGTGGATTATTCGGAAGGCATGCAGCGGGCCGTGGCGCGCTATTTTTTCGGCGTCGACTCGATTCCGGTGAAGGCCTGGGACGGGGGGCCGTTCTACGCCTATTTCTTCGGCTTATACGTCGCGAACGCGCAATACGTGTTCCACATCGACGGCGACATCATGTTCGGCGGGTTCAGCCGAACGTGGATCCGGGATGCCATCGCTTGCATGGAGCAGCGGCCGGATGTGCTCGTTACCGCGCCATTCCCCGGGCCTCCGCGCCCTGACGGGCGGATTTTCGGCCACAACGAAGCGGGCGAGCTGGCGGTGACGAAAGAGCCGCACGAGTCGCTTGCCTACCGCCACCGCGATGTCAGTACCCGCATTTTCATGATCGACCTGAACCGGTTCAAGGAGCAGCTGGGGGTGTTTCCGCTGCTGCCCCCGGGGGCACGGCAGCGTTTGAAATCCAAGCTGTTGGGGAATCCGCCGGGCGTGCGGGAGGCCGAGGTTCTCATGACGAAAACCATGCAGAGCGCCGGCTCGAGCCGCATCGATCTGCTGGGCAGTCCCCCCGGCCTGTGGTCTTTGCACCCCCCGTATCGCTCGGAGCAGTTCTACAAGCGGTTACCGGAGCTCATCCGGGCCGTGGAAACCGGGAATGTGCCGGAAGGACAGCTGGGCCACTACGACTTGAATGACAGCATGATCGACTGGACGTCGGCGCGGGAGGCGAACCGGTGGCATCGGCGCTACCTGCGCATGATCCGACACCGGCTGGCGAGCTGACACAAGCTCGCCGCGGACCGGCTCAGAAGCCGTAGCCGCGAATCATCTTCTGCAGCCGGCGCCAGCTTCGCCGTAGCGGTGACATGGCCTGCAGCTCGCGTTCTTCGCGGGCCGTCTGCTTTTCCAGGTTCCACGGATAGTCGCGCGTCGCCCGCTGATGCGGACGGGACTGCACCGAATAACCGAGTATGTACGCGCGTCGCGGCTGATTGCTGGTGTTGACTCCGGCCGAGTGCAACGTACGCGAGTGATGAATCACTGCGCCACCCGCAGGTAGCGGAACCGGGACACAATGGGTCAGGTCCGGGGGCGTGACGACTTCCAGGCCGTGAATACGCGGGTCGTTGTTGGGACTGCGATGGTCAAACAACGGTCCGTGATTGCTGCCCTTGATGTACTGCATGCAACCGCTGCCGACGTCGACATCCTGCAGCGGCATCCAGATGGAGATGGCCTCGACGAATCCCGTGCCCGGTCGGCTGAAGGCGTCGTCCTGGTGCCACGGCGTCGCGGCGCCCTTGCTGGCCGGCTTGGAAATGGCGTGCTCGAGGATGTTTTCCAGCTTGGGCCCGAGCAACTGTTGCGCGAGGGAGTGGGCGCTCTCGTACAGGCGCGTCTGGCGCAGGAGGGGCTCGTAGCGCGAAGGCCACAGCATCTGCGGAAGGGACAGGCCCTTGTTGAGGTCGTCGCGGCCCACCATGTCGAACAGGTCGCCGGCTTCCCAACCCCGCTTTTCGGTAAACAGCCGATCGTAGGCTTCGATCAAGGATTCGATTTCATCGCGCGTGGTCAGATTCTCGACGCACAGAAAACCATCGCGGCGGAAGTCCGCCAGTTGCTCAGCCGTGAGCCGCGGACCCGTGACGTCGCTCGTGTTGAAAGCAGGGGGAAAGGTTACTGTTGAAGCGGCCCTGTCCCCAAATATTTGTTCGGTAGCGGCCATGGTTTCCTGCTGCGGCCGGGAGGCCGACGGCACGACTTCAGTCCCTGACATTTAAGCACAAAATCCACAACCTGTCGTGTTCAATTGCAACGCATCGTAATTGTCAAATGAGGGCGGTCACGCCTGAAAATCCAGCCATTTTCGCTTGGGTGCCATTCCGGTGCAGGTGCGCGGTTTCGCACATCGGTGGAGCATCGGTCCCGCGGACGTCACGGTGTTGCTCAGAAGCTGCTCATCACCGCGCCCACTACAAACGCGTTGGTCGTATCCAACTTGCGGCGCATTTCAGTCATTGCGCTGTAGGAAGTTGAGTTGGTCCGCCCCAGCACCACCACGTTCCCCGCAACCGTGGCAATGGCGAAGCCGTCGGAGAATCGCGCGGCCGGCGGGGTGTCGATGACGACGAACTCATAACTGCGGCGCCACTCGGCCACCAGCCGCTCAAAACGGTTTCCGGACAGCAGCTCCAGGGGATTCGGGGGCACGGTACCGGCCGTCATCAGTGTCATGTGCTGAACGCCGTTTACGCCGTAGACCCGGTGCTGCTTGATGTCGACCAGCGCCTGCGCGAGGCCGATCGTGTTTTCCGCTCCGAACAGCAGGTGCTGCCGCGGATTGCGCATATCGGCGTCGACGAGCAGCGTCCGGCTGCCGAGCTGGGCGAATGCGATGGCCAGCTCCGCGGACAGTTGCGACCGGCCCTCGCCGGAAGTCGGGCTCAGCAGCGCGAACATGGCTGCGCCGCGGCGGCCATTGGTGCGCATCAACAACTCGGTGCGCAGGCTCCGGATGGCTTCGCTGCGCTCGCTGTAGGGGTCGTGGGCCAGGATGAGCTGCTTGCCCGGGTTGAGCTTCTCGCCCTCCCAGACCACCAGCGCGTTCGGATTCGGCCGGCGTCGCAGGGCCTCTTCGATGATGCTGCGACCTTCGTTCATGCCGCGGCGCCGGACCCAGTCCAGGGCCGAGTCGAGCTCACGCTGCGTCACCAGGCCGGTGTGCAGAGCCGCCTCGGTAAATTCGATCCCCAATGCGGTTTTAGCCTGGCGAATGCTGTCGATGGCTTCTTCAGGCAGCTTGTAAAGCAATACCAGTGCGTCTGAAATCTCCTGGTCAGACTCCACGAGAGGCTCAGGCACGACGGATTCGGCGCTCATTCGATTGTTGTGGGCCACGGTAGGAGGTGGATTGGATCAGTCCCGCGGCGCGGTCGCCGAGTGCGGGGTCTCAAAACCGCGCCATCCGGGTACTTTGCCATAATTGTTTCCGTTCTGTCGTGCGGACGGGGCAGATGAGCCAAAGATGAAGAATATCAGCGGCTTGCCGGGTATATTGCAACCGGGGCATACTATCGCACCGCGCCACCGCCCCAGGCCGGGCAGCAACTGAGAAGCAGGTCTTTTGCACGCATGCCGCATTGACGGATACTGGTGGCATTCCGCCCCAGCAGCGGGGCAGGACCGATAACAAGAGTCATGCTAGACCTCAATCCGGACACATTCCGCGAGCACTTCAACAGCCGCCACTTCGTTCTGCATCACGAGCTGACGGGCCACCCCTTGTTTGAGCTGCCGCGGTTGATCGAGCTGGCGCGCGATACGGCCGTCACCCGTCCCGATGATCTCTACTACGACGCCGGTGTAACCGACCTGAACGAGCGCTGGGGCACCTCACGCTGCGACTTCCCCGTGGATGAGACCATTCACCGCATCGAGAGTGCGGGCGCGTTCATCATTCTCAAGCGGGCGGAGAACGACCCCGCCTATGCCGAGCTCCTGCAGCGCTGCATGTCTGATTTGTTACAGGTGAGCGGGCGCGAGCTGGCCAGGCGCATGCGCCGCCAGGAAGTGATCCTGTTCATCACCTCGCCGCGCCGGATCACCACCTATCACATCGATAGCGAAACCAACTTCCTGCTGCAGGTCCATGGTGAGAAGGACATCAGCATCTTCAGCAGGTTTGATCGCGAGGTGCTGCCGGAAGATGAGCTCGAGCGCTTCTGGTGTGAAGACAACAACGCGGCCATCCACAAGCCGCAGCTGCAGAATCATGCGGACGTGGTGCGCCTGAAGCCCGGCAACGGCGTGCACATCCCGGTGAATGCGCCGCACTGGGTGCAGAACGACAACAACATCTCGGTCTCCGTGAGCATCAACTATCACAATTGGGACCGGGAATACGCCCACCTGTATACCGCCAACTATTTCCTGCGCAGGAAGCTCGGCCTGTCACCGACACCGCCGTTCAAGTCTGCGCTGCTCGATTCGCTCAAGCGGCCCATGGGCGCGCTGCTGCTGAAATACCGCGACAAGCGCTACGGACCCGTCCGGAAACGATGATATGGATTCGATTGAGACCCCTTACGATCAGCCGGTGATACTCGACCCGAACGGCGCGTTTCGCCGGAACTACAACCGTGTGAACTTCATGTTTCCACACGAGTTGGCAGGCAGCCCCATGTGGGAGCTGCCGAATCTGATCGCGCTGTCGCGCCGCATGCCGGACCACCGCGACACGTACTGGTCGAACGGTAAGATCGCCGTCGAGAACAATTGGGAATACAAGCAGAGCGAGAAGCTCTCGCTGGATGACACCATCGTCAACATCGAGCACAACAACTCGATGGTGATGTTGAAGCACACCGAGCAGGACCCGGAGTACGGTCCGCAGCTGAAGAAAGTGCTGGCGCGGATCGTGGAGCTCGCCGGCGAGCAGATGCGCGCCGATGTGACCGTGGGTGAAGTGCTCATCCTGATCAGCTCGCCCAACCGCGTGACGCCGTATCACATGGACGGCGAAACCAACTTCCTGCTGCAGGTGGCGGGCGACAAACAATTCTACGTGTTCGATCATACCGACCGGACACTGGTGACGGACCTCGAGCTGGAGAAGTTCTATTCCGTCAGCATGGTGCTGGCGACGTATCGGGCGGAGCGCCAGTCGGAGGCCACCGCGTACGATCTGCGCGCCGGCTACGGCATTCACGTGCCCGTGAACGCGCCCCACTGGGTCCAGAACAGCAACAACATCTCGGTTGCGCTGAGTGTCACGTACGAGCTGCGTTCTGTTGATCGCCTGCAGGAGTTACACAGAATCAATCGCAAGCTGCGCGCCATGGGCTTGAGCCCGACACCGCCGGGCCGCTCGCACTGGCGCGACGAAGTGAAGCTGGCCGCGTACCGCGCGGCGCGCTCGCTGAAGAAGCCACCGGTCGTCGCGCGGCCGTACCCGGTATGGACACCGCCCCCCGCGTGAAGTTGCGCGCGCGACTGTCGCCGACCTCCTGGCTCACCACCAAGACAGTCTTCTCGCAGATATTCGCCATCCTGCTGTTCGCGATCCAGGCGCCACTGCTGGGTCCGAAGGCCTTCGGCCTCATCTCCCTGGTCATGGTGTTTATCGGCTTCTGCGAGTTTGTGCCGTGTGAGGCCGCGTCAGATTCCCTGATTTCGGTGCGCGAGGCCGAAGAGGAGCATTTCGCCACCACCACAACGGCCATTGTTGCTTTCTCGCTGCTGTTCGGCGTGCTCATATTCATTGGTGCGGACTGGCTGGGGAAGGTGCTTGCTGCGCCGGAGCTGGGACCCATCCTGCGTGTGATGGCGATTCTGCCGGCCCTTACCGCAGTCAGCGCGGCGCCCACTGCTTTTACCAAACGTGAAATGCAGTTCGGCCCCCTGGCGTTGCGTTCCATCATCAGCATGTTGGTCGGTGGCGTTGTCGGCCTGGTGCTCACGCTGACCGGGTTCGGTGTCTGGGCGCTCGTCTGGCAGGCGCTGGTGACCCGTCTGGTAATTGCCGTCGTTCTGTGGAAGACGGTGCCATTGAAGTTTCGCTTCGGCTTTTCCCGCCGGCACTTCAATGACGTTCTGCGGTACGCAGCGCCGACGTTGGTTTCCCGGGTCATGAACTGGGGCGGTGGGCAGATTCCCCGTTTTCTGCTGGGCCTGTTCTGGGGACCGACGCCCCTGGGATTGTTTAGTCTCGCCAGCAAGCTCACCGAGGTTCTGCTGGAGGTAACAGTTGTTCCGCGCTATGCCGTCGCTCGCGTGGAGTTGCGGCGATTCGCGGGCGACCCTGTGGGGCTCGCAGCGGCCCTGCGCAAGGCTGTCACGCTCATGAGCGTGTTCTGCTTCCCCCTGTGTGTGGGCGGCGCTGTAGTCGTTCCTACGCTGTTTCACGTGTGGCTGGATCCCCGCTGGTACGCGGGCATAATCGCGACACAGATACTCTTACTTGCCTGCATGGCACAAATTACGCACTATTGCGCCGGGGCGACCCTGCTGGCGTGTAATTTTCAGAAAGCCGAAGCAATTGGATCCGTCGTACAAACGTTGACCACGGTGGTCGCTGTCTTAATAGCGGCCCCATTTGGCATAACAGTGGCGGCAGCGGTCATCGGTGGACGGCCCGTTGCCACGATTCCAGTGCCGGTCACGTTGTTGAAACGCAAGTGCGGCCTCTCACCCCGGGTGATTCTCGGGGCGCAGGTGCCGGCGCTGGCGGCCGCTCTCGTGATGGGGGTGGGGGTCTGGCTGTTGCAACTCGAGACGGCGCCGTGGCTGAGCGGCATCACCGAGTTGCTGTTGCTGGTGGTCGCGGGAGCTGCGCTCTACGCGCTCATGATCGCGCTGTTGATGCCCGGCTTTGCGGCTCAATTCATCAGGAGATCGCAGCCGGCCGTGTAACATAAAGAGTAAAAAAAATGACACAGGCTCGAAAACAGGCAGATTCGCAGCGCGCGCCGCATGGGCGCCTGCTGGAGGCGGATGCCGGGCAGTTTCGTAACAACTTCAACGTCCGCTCCTTCATGTTCCGCCACAACATGTGCGGCCACCCCCTGTTCCAGCTCCCCCGGCTCGCGACGCTGGCGGAAGAAATGGTGCAGCGCGGCGACATGAAACAGTTTGTGGCGCTGGGGGGCAAGGAAAGCACCGTCGTCACCAAGTTTACCGCCATGCCGCAGGAGCGCCGGCTCGCCGATACGGTGCGGGGCCTGCAGGACTCGAGCTCGTGGCTGAAGATTTCCAGCGCCGATGTTGCGGACCCGGAATACGGCGCGTTCCTGCAGGAGGTGCTGGGCGAGATCGAGGCGCTGTCCGGTGTCATGTTGCGGCGCGAGATAACCTGGTCCGCGCTCACCATTTTTCTCGCCTCGCCCCACGTCGTGACCCCGTATCACATCGATCACGAGTCCAACTTCCTGTTCCAGATCAACGGCGCCAAGCAGGTCAGCCTGTTCGACCCGAACGACCGCAACCTGTTGCCGGAAGACCAGATCGAGAGCTTCTACAGCGGCAATTTCCAGGCGGCGCAGTATCGGGAGGAGTTTCAGTCACGGGGCACGGAATACCCGCTCGCACCCGGCATGGTCGTCCACAATCCGCCGCTGGGGCCGCATTGGGTGCAGAACGGCACTGACGTGTCCGTCAGTGTCAGTATCGGTTTTTGCATGCGCTCGCTGGATCTGCGGGCGCGCGTGTACCAGGTGAACCATTACCTGCGCAAAGCGGGTCTCGGGCCGACGCCGCCGGGCCGGTCGGTCTTGAGCGACCGGCTGAAAATCGCGGGCATCGGCCTCGTGTCGAAGTCCAACCCCACCACGCCGGATGAGATTTTATTCTCGGGACTGTCGCGGTTGTCCGGGCCGCCCCGGATGGTGAAGCGGTGGATCCACTCTCTGCGGGGTGCACGAGCCTAGCACTCAATGCACATCCAGCCCGCGCCGGTAGAAGTCGAGCAACCGGTCGCGCAGCTCCCCCGGGGCCACGGCCGCATAGTCGACGTGATGCGCCTGATCCAGGATCCACAACTCCTTGGGCTCTTTGGCGGCGTCATACAGCTGCTGCAGCATGAACGGGCGGACCAACTCATCGTGCTTGCCGCCGATGAGCAGTATCGGCCGCGGCGATATGGAGCCTATGACATCCTTCGGCTGCATATCCAACGGCATGCCCGAAGCGTACAAGGCCCACAAGGTGGGCCATTGACTCAACACCCCCCAGCGGGCTGTGGCCATGCGGTTCATGACGACCACATCGGCAGGTGACGCTTCTATGACAACCGCGCGTAACCGCGGATCGAGCACAGCCGCCTGTGTCACAATGTATGCGCCCATGGACTGGCCCAGCGCGCCCACCCTTTGTGGATCGACCTCGTCGCGTTTGATCAGCCAGTCGACTGCTGCACTGACCGCGCGGCGCTCCGCCACACCCCAGAGCGACTTGCCCTCACTCGCACCTTGTCCCGGCAGATCCAGGGCAACGACGCCGAAGCCGGCCTGCGCGAGTATGCGCGTCTCTGGAAGCACGCCCGAGCGATCGGCGCCGCAGCCGTGAATCAACACGACTGCCGCCCGATTCGAGGGCGGGGCATACCAGGCCGCGAGCCGCGGGGTTTGCGCGGAAGGCGGGATGGAAATCTCGCGTAGTCCTTGAATTCCGGTGCGCTGCGGATGCCGGGAAATCTCGGCGGGTGGATTGCGGACGAAGTCGGAGCGCTCGTCCAGATAGCTTTTGACCACGATACGCAGTACGAACAGCAGGCCCAGGCCTGCAACCGCGAGCAACGCCACCAGCGTGAAGTTCAGTTTCATGACTGTGGCATGATAGAGAAAAAAGGCGACGGGATACCATGACCAATCGAAGCGCCCGCAACTATTTCCTGGTGCTGCTGGCGGTGTTTACTGCGCTGGTGCTGCTTTCCTGGCCCATCCTGTTCTCATTCGACCTGTGGGTGTTGAAGGACCGGGGCAATCTGCTGAATGTGGACTATCTGCTCGAGCAGCATCTGGGTTTGGGCGTGGATGCTTATTACATCTATGGCCTGTTGCCGGTGCTGCTGCAACACCTGGCCTTCCAGGTCGGGGGCCGCGGTTTTTGGCCGCTGCTCGCGTTTAATGTTCCCTATGTCGTCCTGACGGCGCTCTTCTGGTCGTGGTTCGTCCGCCAGACACCGCAGCCACGCGGCTGGCTGCTCGCGGCCGTGCTGCTGAGCCCGCTGCTGCTGTGGCCAAATCCCAATTTCCCCTATGTGCTGGTGCAACTGTCGTTGCTGTTTTCGTTGCTCCTGGTCTATGAGCGGCGACTGGATGCCGCGTTGGCTGTTGCCGTGGTCGGCTGCTACAGCGTTCCCTCGTTGCCGTTCATTGCGTCAGCGGGGATTTGCGCTGTCATCCTGGTTGAGTGGTGGCGGGCGCCGAATCGCACCCTGACGGGCCTGCTGCGCCTGATTGCACCCGGAGCAATCGTTTTCTTCCTGTTGGGTGCCGTGTTGAGCGCGCTGTATGGATTGCAGTCTGTGATAGCGACGTTGTTTCCCATGACGGGAGCGAAATTCTACCAATCCAACCACTACGGTCTGTTTACCCGTGGCTCGGGACTCGACTTCATTGCTCCCGTTGGCGCGGGCTGGCGCTATTACCTCGCGAATCACGCCGGCTGGTGGATCGTGAGTACCCTGGTGCTGTTTGGTTTCGCCGCGCTCGCTCTATATGAGGGCGCGCGGCAGCGGATACCCGCCAAGGCCGTGGAATTTATTGTGCTCTGCGGCGTGCTGCACGCGGTGTTCGCTTTCTATGCTTACAGCGTGCCCCCGCAACATGTCATCTATGATCCGGTGTTGGTCGCTGGGACGCTCGCAGGGCTCGCGTGGCTACCGCTGGGTTCCTTGCGCAACCTGCTGATGATCCCGCTCGTAGGTCTCGGCACCCTCGGCAGCTGGGCACAAGTGCATGAAACCTACACTGCCTGGCGGGAGACCCGGATATTTCCCGAGAGTGCGGGTCTGTACGCCGCACGCGCGTGGATACCGGAGTGGACGCAAGTGGTGCGGCTGTCGCGCGAGCGTTCCGTGTTGCTGCTGTCGTATGGAACGGGAGCGCACAACTATTTTCCAACCATTCAAAGTCCACAGTCGTGGACCTTGCAGTGGGGGCAGATGCGGCCGGCGGACATGGAGCGACTGGTGGCCAGGATCGCTGCCGTAGATGTTGTAGTCGAGGATATGTCAGGTCCGACGTTGCTGATCGAGGGCACGCCGCAGATTACCCAGGCGCTGGAGGCTTTCTGCCTGACCAGCGAGACCGCCAACTTCAAGACGTACTGGAAGCGGACGCCTTCTCGATCATCGCCCCCATGCGTGCCGCCATCTGCGTCGCGCCGGGATCCTGGAATATCGTGAAGTGATTGCCTTCTACCAGCTCCAGGTCCACGCCCTGGGCGAACTCAGCCCAGCCCGCCAGGGGATCAAACAGAAGGCCTGTAGGCTCCTGGGTACTGCGGAACAACGTGATTCGGCCTGAGTAGGCCCCGGGCTCATAACGGCCCGTCGTGGCCTGCAGATACTCGAGCAACCACTTGTCGTAGTTTTCCGGATCGGCCGCGGAGTCGCTGTGCACCGTCGGTGCCTGCTCGGCTTTGCCGAAGAGCTTGCGAATCTTCTGCACCAGGACGCGCTGGTTGATGAATTCCGCGAACGTCTGCTGACCTGAGGTGAAGCGGCGCCAGTCGGCGAGGGCCAGTTGGCAGCGCAGGGAGTAATGTCCGATCAGGCGGCGCAGCGCGGGTTGGCGCATGAAGTAACGCGGCACCCACGAGTCAATGAGGAACAGGCTGCGGACTTCCTGGCCCGCGGCCGTCAACTGGCGAGCGATTTCGAATGCGAGCGCGCCAGCGACGCACCAGCCTGCCAGCACGTATGGCCCGTTCGGGTGAACGCGGCGGATGAGCTTTACGTACTCGCCCGCGATCTCTTCGAGTGTTCCGGGAAGCGCTTCGTGCTTGGCTGCCGGATCGAAGACCTGCAGCGACGTCACCGGTTGCTGCGGTCCCATTCGTTTGGCCAACAGGTAGTAGACGCCCGTGTTGTTGATAGCAATCAGCGGAAGGTTGGCGCCGTCTGCCTGCAACTTCACCATCTGCCGGAAATCGAAGTCGCGCGCGTCGCTGTGGAGCAGGCGCGCGAGTCCCCGAATGCTCGGGGCGCGAAACAGGGAGCCCAGCGTGACGCGGCGCCCGAATCTGGCTTCGACCCGGGCCAGCATGCGTGCCGCGAGCAGCGAGTGGCCGCCCAACTCGAAGAAGTTGGCTGTGGGATCGACCTCGCGCTGTCCGAGCAACTCACCCCAGATCAGGGCGAGCTCGCTCTCGGTGGCCTGATCGATCGGTCCCTCCGTTTCGGCGGCGCTGCTGCCAATGTCGTTCGAGTTCCGCGACTGGTGGACGTCGGCCTCGTTGATGATCTCGACCGTACCGTCAGCTCTGATACGTGCCGCATCCCCGGTCGGGAACCGCTCGCCGTGGATGTCGATGTACAGTTCGCCGGCCGCTCCAACCGGTGGAGTCTGGTCCGCAGCGTCCAGAACGAGATAGCCGGCTCCCGCCAATGGCGCGCCGAGCAGCCGCAAATCGTGCAGCTGCCGGATGTGCTGCGCCGATACAACCCCGGCGGTTTCCGGGTAGCCGTGCAGGGCCCAGGCCTCGACGCCGCTGTTCAGCAGCTGCGAGACCCCCTCACGCCGGGTGTTGCCGCGATCAAACAGGACCTTGCCGCTGAAGCCGGCAAGGGATTGCAACAGTGTTGGCCAGTCGTTCGAAGTCGCGTGGATGACGGTCACCCTTGCGCGCCGCAATGCCTGTTGCAATCGGTTGGCATCACTGGTATCGCCGGCGCTCGGAAATACTATCCGCGCTCCGCGCAGCAACGGCGACAGGCAATCGACGGTAATGGAGTCGGGTGTGACACCGGCGAGTGACAGCAGTGCGTCCTGGGAAGACAAACTGAGGCGCTCGCCCAGAGAATTCGCGTGATCGAACAGCTCCTGCTGCGACACTTCGACGCAGGCCAGGCTGTCTGGATTGCGGGAATCGATCCAAAGCGCCGCCGGACTGTCAGCCGTGGCTGTCGGCAACGATGCCTGCGGGCCGGAGGCCTGGCTGGTGAAATCTGCAATTACGCCGCCGGGTGCATTGAGTGAGCGTGCAACTGTCGGGCTCGCCAGCACGACTGTGGCGCCGGACGAATCCACCAGGCGCTGCAGCTGTTGGGCAGTCTCGCGCGGCTCGAGGTGTACGTAGCTGGCACCGGCTTTCAGTGTTGCAAGTACGCCGACGACCAGATCAACAGAGCGTTCGAGACACAGGGCGACACGTTTGCCGGCGCCGACTCCCTGCACCTGCAGGCGGTGAGCCAGTTGGCTCGATTGCGACTCGAGCTGCTCAAAAGTGACGCGGCGATCGCCCTGGGTGATGGCAACGGCGGTGGGCGCACCGGCCGCGCGCGCACTGATGGCGGCGGCCACTGTCAGATCGCGCGCGCCTGTTGGCTGGTTGTTCAGTTCCTGGAGCAAGGCTTTCGACTGCGCTGGATCGTCGAGCCGCAGCTGCGAAACGCGCCGGCCGGGATTCTCCACCGCGCTTTGCAGCGCCGCCTGGAAATAGCGCAGCAGCCGGTTGGCCGTGTCGGCCTCGAACTGATCCGTGTTGAATTGGCAGGAGAAGCGCCAGCCGTCCGGGCGCTCCACCATGAAGAAGTTCAGGTCGTAGATCGCCCCCGCGGGCAGCGAGGGCAGGTCAATGAGCGTGAAGTCCGAATACTGGCGGTTCTCAATGAATGTGCGCTGGAAAATGAAGTTGATCGACACCGGCGGGCTGTCACTGCCGCCGCGGCCTGCCTTGACCATTCCCAGCAGGCGCTCAATGGGAATGTGCCGGTGCTCCAGGGCCTCGGAGATGGTCCCGCTGACCCGATCCAGCAACTCGTTGAACGGCGGGTCACCGCCCACCTGGTTGCGCAGGATCAGTGAGTTCACAAACTGGCCGATCATCGGCTCGAGCTCGACCTGGTCGCGCTCGGACACCTGGGTGCCCACGACAATTTCGGCTTTGCCCGTGTAGCGCGAGAGTGTCGCGCACAGAGTAGAGACGATTGCTGAGAACAACGTGACGCCACGCTCGGCACTCAGCGCCTGCATTTTGGTCGTCAAATCACGAGGCAGCACGAGCGATACGATCGCGCCGTTAGTCGTCGGCACTGCCGGGCGCGGCCGGTCGGCTACAACTTCGAAGGGGACCACCCCGCTCAGCTGGCGGCTCCAATAGGCCGTCTCCGCGTCGGTGCCTCTCTCGCGCAACCACTCCAACTGCCACAACGAGTAATCGCCGTATTGGATTGTCAGGGCCTCGAGGGGAATCGGCCGTTGCCGGCTGAGCGCTTCGTAGATCGCGCCCATCTCGCGTGACATCACACCGATCGACCAGCCGTCCGAGACGATCTGGTGCGTGGTGATCAGAATGACTGCGGTCGTGGGGGAATATCGAAGCAGCATCACGCGCAACAGCGGCCCGCCGCTCAGATCAAACGGGGCGCGTGCCTCGATGAGGCCAATCCGGTCGGCCTCGGCCGGGCGGGCATCCGCCGGCAACGTACTCAGGTCGATCTCGACGAGTTTGAATGCGCCCCGGGGGGCGACGCGCTGGATCGGCTTGCCGTCCACTTCCAGGAAGTGACTTCGCAGTACTTCGTGGCGCGCGATGATTTCCTGCCAGGCCTCTTCCAGCAACTCGGTGGCGATGCGGCCTTCCAGTCGCCACCGGACCGCTACGTTATAAGACGCGTTCCCCGGCTCCAGGCGATCCAGCAGCCAGAAGCGCTCCTGCGCGACGGAGCATGGGAAATCCGTGATGGCTTCCAAGAGGTCCGCGGGCGCGGTCGAATCCTCCGCGGAGCGTTGCGCGTCCTCAGCGGCTATTGAGCCCAGTATCCGGTGAGTCGCCGTGACCATTACCGCTTCGTGGTGGACGCTGCTCTGCGACCACGCTGAAACTGGCTGAGGCTCGGAAGAGCCTTGCGGGCACCCGGTTCTTCCGTGTTCCCCCGGTTCGCCGCATCGTCAATGGATGCAGCAACAGCCCGGACAGTCCGAAGCTGCAACAACTCCTTCGCGCTCAAACGAAACCCCTCTCTGCTGGAACGGGCGACAATTTGGAATAGTTGGATCGAATCGGCGCCCAGCTTTAGCAAATCCATATTTGCGCCGACCCGTGACAGATGCAATACCTCGGCCCAGATTTTTGCGAGGCTGACCTCGGTCGGGGTGGCGGGTGTCAAGAATTCCGATTCGTTGACCGCAACAACTTCAGGTACGGGCAGGGCGGCGCGGTCGAGCTTGCCGTTTGGCGACACCGGCAGACGCTCGAGCTTCAGCCATCCATTCGGAATCATGTATTCGGGCAGATCGTCGGCTATGGAAGCGCTCAGCTGTGCAGGCAGCAGCTCCTGTCCCGCCGGTTCAACATAATACGCAACCAGCCGGGGCGCGCCAGGATTGTCTTCCCGGAGCAACACGGCCACTGCGGACAGATTGTTCTGGCGCATCAGGGCGGCTTCGATTTCGCCCAGCTCGATCCGGAAGCCGCGCAGCTTGATCTGGTGATCGAGGCGGCCCAGCACCTGCATGGCGCCGTCCGGCAGCCACTTGGCGAGATCGCCCGTACGATACATGCGGCCGGCCTGGAAGGGGTTGTTCACAAAGCGCTCGGCCGTCAGCTCGGCGCGATTGTGATAGCCGCGCGCAACGCCGTCGCCACCGATGTGCAGTTGGCCTGCAACACCGGGAGGAACCGGCTGATCCTGGCGATCGAGCACGTAGAACTGGGTGTTGGCAATGGGCTTGCCGACAGTGATCGGGGCGTCGCCTGCGGTCACCCGCGTGCAGGAGGACCAGATCGTGGTTTCTGTGGGTCCGTACATGTTCCACAGCGTACCGCTGCCTTCCAACAGTCGATTTGCCAGCTCACGCGGCAGCGCCTCGCCACCGCACAACATCCTGAAGCCCGACTTGGCGCGGAATCCCGCTTCCAACAGGATGCGCCACGTGGCGGGAGTGGCCTGCATCACGGTCGCGCCGCATTGCTCCATGTGCAGCAGCAGTACGAATCCGTCGATGACTTCCTCGCGCTCGGCAATGACAACCTTGCCGCCGACGACCAGCGGTAGGTACAGCTCGAGGCCGGCGATGTCGAACGAGATCGTCGTTACGGCGAGCAGCACATCCTCCTGTGTGAGTCCAGGCTCGCGCGCCATTGAAGTGAGGAAGTTGACGACGGCCCCGTGCGTCACCGCGACGCCTTTCGGCAGTCCAGTTGATCCGGATGTGTAGATGACATACGCCACGCTGTCCTTGGATACAGCAACCCGGGGCGCTGTGGCAGACGAGGCGGCAATGTCACCAATCTCGGTCTTGAGGTGGATGGCCGACGTGCCCGCGGGAACCACAGAAGGGTCCACCGAGCCATCGGTGATCAAGGCGGCCACCCGGGCATCGGTCAAAATGTGTCGCAGGCGCGTGCTCGGATGAGTGGGGTCGAGCGGCACGTAGGCACAGCCTGCTTTCAGGGTGGCCAGCAGGGCAACCAACATGTCGAGTGACCGCTCCACCGCCACACCGATCAGGCGTTGCTCCCGGGCGGCGCCCTCGGGCCCGATGCGGGTGAGGAGGTGGTTGGCAAGCTGATTGGACCTGCGATTCAGGGTTTCGTAGCTGATGCTGTCGTCGCGAAATTGCACGGCCAGGGCCTGCGGGCGCTCGGCCACCTGCATCTCGAACAGCTGGTGCACAGTCCGGTCCGGGAAAGGCGCCTGCGTGCGGTTGTAGTCGAACAGCACGCGCTGCCGCTCGGCGGCCGGCAGGCAGGCGATCTGCAACACCGGGGTCGCAGGCTTTGCCACGATCGACTCGAGGAGTGCCTGGTAGCAGTCGAGCCACAGGTCGACGGTCGCCGCATCGAACAGGTCAGTGTTGTAATCGCAGTCCAGGCGCAGTCCGCTCTCCGACTCGATCACATTCAGGAACAGGTCGAAGTTGACAGCGGCCTTGCTGTTGGGCGCCACTTCGATGTTGAGCCCCGGCAGCCGGATCTGGTCCGTCAGCCGTTCCAGGTTGAATTGGATTTCCGCCAGCGGCACGCGGTTTTGCTCGCGGGCGAGCTGCAACTTGCGCACCAGGGTGCCCAGCGTGTAGCTCTGATGCTCATACGCATCGAGAACGCTCTTTGACACGGCACGCAGGTGCTCGCCGATCGCAGTTTCCTTCGTCCAGCTTCCGCGTATCGGCAGGAAGTTGACACAGTGACCGACGAGGATCTGGTCTTCGAGAAGGGATTGCCCGGCGGTCGGGACACCGACGACCACCTCGGATTGATCACACAGCCGGCCGATGAGGGCCTGGAAGGCGCCGAGCAGCGTGACGAACAGAGTGTTGCCCGCCTTGGCGCCGCTCTTCTTCAGTGACTGATACAGGCTCGCGTCAATTCGGCGGCAGCGGCTCGAGCCGCCGTACGACTTCAGCGCCGGCCTCGGCCGATCGGTGGGCAGGTCCAGGGTCTTCACCGGCTCACGATACTGGCCGAGCCAGAAGCTCTCGGTTTTCGCCGCTTCCGCCGGGTCACGGTGGGCCTGGTCGCGGGCGTAGGTGCTGAAGCGCAGGGCAGGGGCCAATTGCGGCGTTCCACCTTGGCACAGCACGGGATAAATCTCAGCGAGCTCGCTGACGACCACATTGATCGACCAGCCGTCCACGATGATGTGGTGGGCGGTGAACGTCAGAACGTGATGATCGGGCGCGAGGCGTAGCAACTGCACCCGCGCCGCTGGACCCGTCACGAGATCGAAAGGCGTGCGGGCATCGTCTGCGATGATTTGTTCGGCGGCAACTCGAGCGTCCGGGCGCGTGGTGAGGTCCACAATCGGCAGGTCGAGCGGTTGTGCCGCGCTGATGCGCATTTCTTCGCCGGTGGCTGTAAAGGTCGCGCGCAGTGCGTCGTGCCGTTCAAACAGGAACGACAGCGAGGCGCGCAATGCGGCCTCGTTGAGTGAGCCGCGCAGTGTCAGGCTCACGGACTCGTTGAAGGCGCATGAGGCTTCGTCGCCCATCTGGGCGGCGAGCCAGATTTCAGTCTGGCTTTCAGTCAGGGGAATGCCGGAGTCGGCGCTGCCGCTGGCGACCGCGGCGTTGGCGGTGGCGCCGGCAGTTGTCTCGACGCTCAATGCGCCAGCGCTCGCGCCCGTGTTCGGCGGCGTACCCAGGATGCCAACCGCGTTCAACTCCGCCACGCTTTGCGCGAATGCGTCGTAAATGAGTTTGAAGTCCGCTACCGAGTGGGCCGTCGTCAGGAAGCAGGGGAAGCCGTCCTGAATGTGAACCCCCCGCAGGCGCAGGTGATAGAACAACAGCGTGGCGTTCGGATGCTCGCCGTGGATGTTGAAGAAGAACCAGCTGGCGAAGGTTTCCACCTTCGTCTTCAAACCATACTTCGTAAACAGCTCGTTGAGGTCAGCGGCGAGCTGTGAAGTGCGCTTCGCCAGCTTCTCCTGCATCTGTGGGCCCTGCGCCTTGATGTACTGCAGGACAGCCCAGGCGGAGGCGAGTACCAACGGATGACGGACGAACGTTCCGGCAAAGAACGTCACTCCGACTTCAGGGAACGAGTCGTCACCAAATCTCCAGGTGCCGCCGTCCAACGCGTCCATGAATGTTCTGTTGCCGGCGAGAATGCCGATCGGCAATCCGCCGCCGACCACCTTGCCGTAGGTCGCCATGTCGGCGCGCACTCCGGCCAATGCCTGGATTCCGCCCGGATGTGTGCGGAAGCCAGTGACCACTTCGTCCATCACGAAAGCGGTGCCGGAAGCCGCGGTGATCTTGCGGATCTCGCGCAGGAATTCGTAGGGCTGCAGGCTGGGATGCCGGCTCTGAACCGGCTCGACGATCACAGCCGCAAGATCCTCGGCGTTTTCGCGAACCCACTGCAACGTCGCGGGCGTTGCATAGTCCAGAACGATCATGTTCTGCACGGCCGAGGCGGGAATACCGGGTGCCACAGGCATGGAGCGTGGCTCCGCACCTGTTCGCTGCACGCCTTTGACCAACACCTCATCAAACTGACCGTGATAGTCGCCGTTGAAGATGACGATCTTTTCGCGGCCCGTGACCGTGCGGGCCAGTCGCATCGCCGCCATCACTGCTTCAGAACCGGTGTTGCAGAAGGTCATCCGGTCGTTGCCGGTGATCTCGCAGAACAGCGCGGCGACTTTGCCAGCGAGGTCCGCTTGCGGGCCAATGGCGAAGCCCTTCTCCAACTGCTCCTTGACCGCCTTGACGACGAAATCAGGTGAGTGGCCGAAGGCGGTCTGACCGAAGCCGTTGACGAGGTCGACGTATTCGTTGCCATCGAGGTCCCAGAGCTTGGAGCCGGCGCATCGATCGGTGACGATCGGGTACACCAGTTCTTTCCATTCCGTCCGGAAGCCGGACGCGGCGCGCGGGTCGGCCAACACCGCGCGGTGTTCCTGGGTGTAGCGCTTTGATGCGGCGGTCTTGCGTGTGTAGCGGGCGATTAGGTCATCTACGTGCGCTCGTTGCGCGGCTGAGAGTTCCTTGGTCGAGACCGCTTCCTTGGGGTTGAAGACGGCGAAACGCGAGGGCTGTGACTCCTCAGCGGTTTGCGCGGCCGTAGCCGGTGCGGCGACGACGGGGGCGGCCGCAGCTGCAGGGGCAACCACGCCAGCGGGCGCGGCCCCCGGCGTGGCGCCCACGGAGGCTGTGTTGATCCCCAAGCCCTGCAGGACATCAAATTGTCGGCTGATGAGCTGCTGCATGGTGTTCAGCTGCTCCCGGAACAAGCTCTCGAGCCCACTGACCGCTCCGGCAGCTGCTGGAAGACTGTTGGTCACCGGGGCGGGCCGAGACAGTGTTGCCACAGGAGCCACCGGTGCAGCGGCAGGTGTTGGGGCACGGGCCGGAGCTGCACTGGCCGGCAGCTTCTCCGCAAGGAAAGCCGCCAATGTCGGGATCGTCGAATATTGCGCGAGCAACTGCCGGAAGGTGATCTTCACCTTCATCTGGCTCTGAATCTTCTGCGCCACCTGCGTCAGGAACAGCGAGTCATACCCCATCTCGAGGAAACTGATGGGCGCGGTGATCGAGGGCGGCGCACTGCCCGACAGGTTCTCCAGGATCGCCGCAATGGCGCCACTGAGCTCTTCGATGCGGGTGTTCTGTTGAGTCATCGCAATATCGTCCTGGGAAACAACGGGGGCCGGCGCGACAACGTCGGCCGGCGCGGCAGAAAGGGGTAAAGGTGAGGGGGCTCCCCGGTCCTTGGGTGGCGCATCGATCCAAAAGCGCTTGCGCTCGAAGGGATACGTAGGCAGCGGCACTCGACGCAGCGGCTGGGGATGCAGAGCGCTCCAATTGGCCTCAGCGCCGTTCGTCCACAGACGGCCGAGTGCCTCCAACATGCAGGCCCGATCGGATGATTCGCGAGCCGAATCCTGCAACGACGTCACGACCGGGTTGGTCGCGCCCTGCAGAGCCTGGAAAGCCAGCGTGGACAACACATTGCCTGGGCCCACTTCCAACAGCACAGGCGACGACTCCATGGCGAGCATCGTCTTGATGCCATCGGCGAAGCGAACTGTCTCGCGTGCATGCCGCGCCCAATACTGAGTCGAAGTCGCTTCCGACTCCTTGATCCACGTGCCTGTGACGCACGAAACGTAAGGCAGCGTCGGCGGTGACAGCCGGATCTGTTTGAGTCGCTCTCTCAAAGGCTCGACGATGGGTTCCACCATCGACGAATGGAATGCATGTGATGTATGCAGATGCCGGCAGATGACTCCGCGCGCCTGGAGCGTCTGTTCGAGCGCATGAATGGCCGCATCCGGACCTGAAGCAACCGTCAGCGAAGGCCCATTGACAGCCGCAATCGCAACATCCGCCGCCAACAACGGCCGCAGCTCCCTCTCCGGCAGCCGCACCGAAAGCATCGACCCGCGGTGAAGGTCTTGCATCAATCGTCCGCGCAGCGCGACGAGAGGCAAAGCGTCCTCCAGCGACATCACGCCGGCCATGACCGCCGCAACAAACTCACCAACGCTGTGTCCGATCATGGCGGACGGCTGAATACCCCAGCTCATCCAGAGCTTGGCGAGCGAGTACTCCACCGCGAAGATCGCCGGCTGGGCGAACTTCGTGTTCATCAGGCGCTTTGCCGCCTCAGGCGAGTTGGCTGCCGGATACACGAGTGTGGCCAGATCCTCACCCGTCACCGGGCGGCAGATCTCCACGCAACGATCGAAGTGCAGCCGGAACTCCGGCTCCCCGGCGTACAGGTCGCGAGCCATATCCGGATACTGCGATCCCTGGCCCGGAAACATGAAAGCGATCGCCGGGTTCTTACTCTGGCGGGCACGCGCTGGCGACCCGGATCCAGACTCCAGCCTGGTGGCGGCATCCTCGGCAGTATGTCCGACAACAAACGCCCGATGGTCAAACGCGCGGCGCCCCACCTGTAGCGAGTACGCCACCTCAGCCAGCGACTCCTGGGGATTCGAGCGCAGATGAACGGCGAGATTGGTGCGCGCCGCCGCCAGGGCCGCCTCACTCCGCGCTGACACAACCAGCAGCTCGGACGCCTGCGGATTCGCTTCGCGTGTCTCGACCGCCGGCGCCTCTTCGAGGACCATGTGCACGTTGGTTCCGCCGACGCCAAAAGCACTGACGCCTGCGCGTCGTGGCCCACCGGTTCGCGGCCATTCGGTCAGCTTCGAGTTGACGTAGAAGGGCGTCGATGCGAAATCGATCTGCGGATTCGGCGCCGTGAAGTGCAACGAGGCCGGAATGACGCCGTGTTTGAGCGACAGGGCTGTTTTGATCAGTCCGACGATGCCCGCGCCCACATCCAGGTGCCCGATGTTGGATTTCACCGAGCCCACGGCACAGAACTGCTTGTCGCTCGTGCTTGCCTGGAACGCCTTGGTGAGAGCAGCGACTTCAATGGGATCGCCCAACGGTGTTGCGGTGCCGTGGCACTCAACGTAACTGATGGATCGAGCATCGACACCGGCATTGGCATGAGCCATTTCTATGGCAGCCGCCTGGCCGTCAATGCTGGGTGCAGTAAATCCTACCTTCGCGGCGCCGTCGTTATTGACGCCGAATCCGCGGACAACGGCGAAAATAGGGTCGCCGTCGCGTTGCGCATCCGACAAGCGTTTCAGCGCGACGACGCCCGCTCCACTACCAAAGATCGTACCGGTGGCGTTCGCATCGAACGTCCGGCACGTGCCGTCCGCCGAGACCATGCCGCCCTCCAGGTGGAGGTAGCCGCGCTTCTGCGGGAAGGTGATGGACACGCCGCCGGCCAGGGCCATGTCCGACTGGCCGAGAATCAAGCTCTGGCAGGCCTGCGCGACCGTCAGCAGCGACGTTGAGCACGCAGTCTCCATGGAGATGCTGGGACCTTTCAGATCCAGCTTGTAGGAGACGCGCGTCGACAGAAAATCGGCACCGGCTCCCAGCAGCATCGGATAGCAACCCACCTGGTAGTTGCTGGTGAATTCCTCGATCGTGCGCCGGTCGCGGCAGACGTGCTCGAGGAAGTAGGTGTTGATGCTCGAGCCTGCGAAGACGCCGATGGAGCCGGTGTAGCTGCGAGGATCGCACCCGGCGCTTTCCAAGGCTTCCCAGGCGCACTCGAGAAATACGCGATGCTGCGGATCGGTGAGCTCGGCCTCGCGCGCATACATTCCGAAGAAGTCGGCGTCGAACTGGTCGACCTCCTCGAGGATGGGCCGCGCCTTGACGAAGTTGGGCTGCCGCCGCACCTCATCGCTGAAACTGTCCTCCAGCTCCGACTCGCTGAAGTGCGTGATCGATTCAACACCGTCCTGCAGGTTCCGCCAGAACTGGCTCACGGTGCGGGCGCCGGGGAAACGACCGGACATTCCAACAATGGCGACCAGGTTGTCCTCGCTGCGTGAGCGGTCCTGCGCGCCACGGGTCGTAGCCCGCGTCGGCGCGGTGCGCGTCATGCGCTCTGCCAATGCACTTATGCGGGGGTACTGGAACATCTCGACGACAGTGATGTCGCTGCTCATCGAGCGCTTGATGTTTGCGTGGACCTCCATGAGGCCCAGGGACGTGCCACCCAAATCGAAGAAGTTGTCATCTACACCAACGCCTTGCGTTCCCAGCACCTTGCGCCAGATGTCGCGCAAGGAAGCTTCGGTGGCATTGATGGGAGCGCGGCCGCGAATGTCCGTATGAGTTGTGACCACCGTGGGCAACCGGGCGCGATCCACTTTGCCCGTGGGCGATAGGGGGAACGATTCCAGCTGGTTGATCGACGATGGGATCATGTAGTCCGGCAGGTCGTCGCGCAGGACGCGGCGCAAGCGCTCTACGTCGATCGTGTTATTAGTTGCGGCCGTGACGAATGCAATGATCTGGCGGTGACCCACACTTCCGGGCGGGCACACAACGGCCGCATCCTGAACCAGGCCGGTGGCCCGAATACGGGCTTCGATCTCATCCAGCTCGACGCGTTTGCCATTGATCTTGACCTGCCGATCCTGGCGGCCGAGAAATTCGATGTTGCCGTCGGCTCGCATCCGCACCCGGTCGCCGGTCTTGTAGACGGTCGAATTGGGACGCTCGGGATGCGGAATGAATCGCTCGGCGGTCAGCTCCGGGCGCTTCAGATACCCGAGCGCAACTCCGGCTCCGCCTACATACAACTCACCCTCGGTCCCCACAGCAACCGGCTGTAAAGACTCGTCCAGAATCAGCGCTTCCGTTTGACGGATCGGTCGACCGATCGGCAGGGCGGTCTCGCCGTTGTAGTCCTTCGGCACCGTGTAGCAGCAGCTGAACGTCGTATTTTCAGTTGGACCGTAACCGTTGATCAGGCGGCAGCCGGGGAGGGCGCGCAAAGCCTTCAAAATATGGGGCGGCGAGAGGACGTCGCCACCGGCCAGCAACTGGCGCAGTGGCCTCAAGCCATCGAGATTGTTGTCCACCATCAGGTGAAACAATCCGGCTGTGAGCCACATCGTGGTCACGCCATGACGCGCGATCTCAGCCGCGATGTCATCGAGCGAGGGGTACGGATTGGAGACGACGGCCAACTTGCCGCCGTTCAGCAGCGCGCCCCAGACCTCGAACGTCGACGCATCGAACGAAAGAGGCGCCATTTGCAAAATGACTTCGTCCGGACCGACGGTCGCGAAGTCATTGTCGAGTACGAGTCTCAAGACGGCCCGATGGGGAACGATTACGCCCTTCGGACGCCCGGTGGACCCGGACGTGTACATGATGTACGCAACATCGTCTGGCTCAATCTCTGGCCAGTTCCAGACGCCGCCAGATGCAGCCGGCAGATTCATATCGGCATCGAGGCTCAGAGCCTCGCCCTTCCAGAACACGTCCTGCGGACGGCTGGCAACGAGACTGTCCTGCACCAACATCGCCGAGGGCAGGCTGTCCTCGTAGATGTACTGCAGCAGCTTCTTCGGGTAGGCGGGATCGAGCGGCACAAAGGCTGCACCGGACTTCAGGATTCCCAGGATCGCCGCAATGGTGTCCACGGAGCGCTGCGCAAACAGCCCAACAGTGTGGCCTCGTCCGATCCCGCGCGCGCGCAACCAGCTGCCGATGCGATCGGCTTTGGCGGCCAATTGCGCATAGGTCAGCTCAACGGCGTCACCGGCAATCGCAGCCCGATCGCGAAACCGCGTCGCTGTCTGGTCGAATGCCTCGGGAATCGATGCCGGAGATATTTTCATTTTTGGCGCAAGCGAACCCTGCCCGTACACAGTGCTGAAGCATCGCCCGAATTGCGGCTCGAATGCTTCGAGACGGTCGCGGTAAGAGTGCCCTCCGAGTCAACTTATGCTGGATTTTCTTCAAAGTGTCGAGTGGTTCACACTCGAACCGTGCTACGCGCGCTGCAGCGCGGATCAGGGGCTATGGGCGGCTGCGCTGCCCGCTGCGGAGCGGAGCACCACGAAGCGGTCGAAGGCATCGAAATGCGACCGCACAAACGACGAACGCAGGTGCGAATCGTCCTTCAGGAGGGGCTTGCCCCGCGAATCCAATGTTGGGCACGCTGCCGTGCTGCAGATAGTATCGCGCGGATCCAGCACACTCGCATGGGTGCGTTGCGCGATCTCCTTGAGACGGTCGTCGATGAACGCACTGTCTGCATCCACGGCTTGGCGGGACACCGGTCCGGGTAATCGGACACGGAAGCCCCACCCATCCCGTTGTGCCATCTCACGCGGGTCGAACTGCTTGCCATAGGGCGAGGAGAGCACGATCACCACCTGCTTGCCGGCCGCGACGAGTCCCGCCACCGCAGATTCGAATCCGTCCATCACCCACTGTGTGCCTGGCGCGAGCATCTTCAGCGGCTCACCGTTCTCATCACCGGCTTTGTAGTAGTCAGTCCGGTCCGTGAATCCAACCCACGACGCGCTGATGATCACCGTCTGAATCTCCGGCTTGCGAGCCAAGGCGAAGGTCTCGTCAACAAACCGGGCGCAACCGTAACCGAGACGCTCGATACCAGGCACCGGCGCGCATCCGCCTCGCGTTCTGAATATCACCGTGTGGCGGGTAGCGCGGTTTTCCAACGTGAGCGATTCCAACCGCGGCCAGAACTGCTGCATGTGGCTGTCACCGAAGAACAGCACAGCGCCCTGGGCATCGCCCGCAATCGTGCCCTGATCGCGGACGTGCCAATCGGAATAGGCGGCCGAAATTTCAGCCAGATACGGAATAGAATTCGAACGCGACTGAGCAACATTGCCGACGACCAGCAGCCCGTAGACGGCCAATGCTCCAACAGCCGCCGCGGCAAGTCCGGCCGTGCGGACCCCTTTCGGACCGCGTCCCAGGCGCCGCACCCGCTTCTCGATAAACTCGTACGTGGCCCAGGCAAGGACGAGGCCGGCGGCCAGCGCTCCAACTCGCACGCTTGCCGGCGGAATTCCCCCGTTGAGTATTCGCGCGTAGGTCAGTAACGGCCAGTGCCACAGATACAGCGGGTAGCTGATCAAGCCGATGTAGACGACCGCGCGGTTGGCCAACAGGTTTCTGTTGATCCACGCCTCGGGGCCGGCTTGGATGAGCAGCAGCGCCCCCAAAGTTGGCAGGAGCGCCCACCATCCGGGAAAGCCCCGGCCATCGCGTACCAGTGCGAACGCAAGTGCCAGCAGCACGAGTCCCGCGACCGCCGTCAGATTGCGCACGGGCAGCGGGATGTTGAGGCGCCGAGCCGCGTGCAGGTCGCGGTAAGCCGCGATGCTGCCGAGCATCAACTCCCAGAAGCGGGTGGCGGGTAAGTAGAAGGCGGCGCTGGGCTGGCGGCTGATCAGCAGGATATTCAACACAAACGAGCAGGCGGCGACCACCAGGATGAGCCAGAAAATCTGCTGCATGTGTTTGCGTAGTACGAACAGCAGCAGGGGCCAGACGAGGTAGTACTGCTCTTCGACGCCGAGTGACCACAAGTGCAGCAGCGGCTTGAGTGCCGAGTCGGTGTCGAAATACCCACTCTCGTGGAAGAGCAGCAGGTTTGAGACAAAACCCGCTCCGGCGGCGACGTGCCCCCCGAGCTGCTCGTAGTCGTATGGCGAGAGGCACAACCAGCCGAGCAGCAACGTCGCCGCGAGGACGAGTCCGAGGGCGGGGAAGATCCGCCGGATTCGACGTGCGTAGAACTGACCGAATGTGAAGGTGCCGGCCTGCAGCTCTTCGAGAATGATTCCGGAAATGAGGAATCCGGAAATCACGAAGAAAATGTCTACGCCGGTAAACCCTCCCGGAAAAGAGCCCGGGAAGGCATGAAATCCAAGGACTGCCCCGACTGCGATGGCGCGCAGGCCGTCAATGTCCGGTCGATATGCGTGTGCCATGTCGGGGCGCGATTAGAGCAGATTGGAGGCATATGATGTGCCGAACATCATGCAGATCCCCTCGACTCCAGTCGCTGAACCGGGTGCCACCCACGGCACGGCCGCCAATCCTGCACAGCTGTCGGCCGAGCTGACCGGGTTGTTTCCAGCGGGGGTGGTGGCCGTCGAGCTCACGACTGAGGCGGCGCCTGATGTTCTGACTTCGGTTGAGCTCAAATCTATAAGCCATTGTGCAGACAAGAGAGTCCAGGACTTTACCCGAGGGCGTGCCTGCGCGCATCGGGCTTTGAGCGAGCTCGGCATCCGGGACTTCTCGCTGTTGGCCGGCCAGAAACGCGAGCCAATCTGGCCGCCCGCAATCACCGGTAGCATCACTCACACGACGGGATTTGCCGCAGCGGTCGTGGCGCGTCGCGCTGACATCGCCTCACTCGGCATCGATTGCGAAATCATTGAGTCGGTTGACGAAGAGCTGTGGGAGCGAATCTGCACCCCGGCAGAGCAGGCCCGCCTGGCCCGGCTGCCGGTCGTGGAACGGCGGCGGCAGGCGGCCCTCATCTTTGCGGCCAAGGAAGCGTTCTACAAATGCCAGTTCCCCCTGTCCCGGGCGTGGGTCGGCTTCGAGGATGTGAGCATTGAGCCTGTGGACTGGCCGGCTTCGGCAGGCAGTCTGCGGGTTGTTCCCCAAAATCCCTTGCCGGTCCCGGACGGGTGGGTGGCCTCGCTCGTGGGACGTTTCCAGTTCCGCGACCGGTGGGTTGTCACTGGTGTCACTGCCCTCATTTGATTCCGACTGTGACGTGCTGCACGAAAGCCATGGCGGATTTCTTTACATTCTAGTGTAAAGTCCTGCCCCAGGCCCACGTCACCCCAGGGCCCCCGTCACCTAAGGGAACCAGGAGCACGCATGGCACAGGAGCTGTTGCCGGTTGCGCAGATGCAGCGCCGCAAGCTTCTCATCCTCGAGAACGATCGCAGTTTGCGCCACGAGCTCGAGCAGATCTTTTCCGATCTCGACGTCACATCGACCGAGACGTCCGAGCAGGCACTCGTGCTGGTCCGCCGCCTCGAGCCCGATGTCGTTCTGTTCGACCTCGGCGCTGCTCGCGAGCCGGCCGTTGCGCAACAGAGCCTGGGGCTGCTGCGCCAGATCCTGAATCTCGCGCCCGATACCAAGATCATCGCCATGACCGAGCACGACGCCCGCGAGCTGGCCGTCGCCGCCGTAGGTCTGGGTGCAGCCGATTTTTATCACAAGCCGCTGGACGGGGGTGTGCTGTCCATCGTTGTGCGACGCGCGTTCCGGATTCGCGAGCTCGAGGAAGAGAACTGGCGGCTGCGCGAACGGACCGGCTCGATGGCCCTCGACGGCATCATCGGTGTCAGCGACTCCATGCGGGCGGTGTGCCGCGCAATTGAAAAAGTGGCGCCGACCAACGCGACCGTACTGCTGCTCGGCGACAGCGGAACCGGCAAGGAGCTCCTGGCCCGTGCCGTCCACCGGCTTTCCGGTCGCTCGCATCTGCAGTTTGTGGCCATCAACTGCGCGGCCATTCCTGACAACCTGCTGGAGAGCGAGTTGTTCGGGTATGAGAAGGGTGCGTTCACGGGCGCTGCCAAAACCACGCCCGGCAAGCTCGAAGCCGCGAACGGCGGCACTGTCTTCCTCGATGAAATCGGTGAGATGCCGGCCTCGCTGCAGGCGAAAATGCTGCGGGTTCTGCAGGAGCGCACGGTTGAGAGAATTGGCGGCCGCACTCCCATCCCCCTCGACCTGCGCATCGTGTGCGCGACCAACCGCAAGCTCGACAAGCTCATCGGCACCGGTGAGTTCCGCGATGACCTGTTCTATCGCATCAGCGAAGTCGCGATTCGAATTCCGCCGCTGCGCGAGCGGCAGGGCGACAGCCTGTTGCTCGCACAGGTACTGGTGCAGGAGATGGCCGAGCGATTCGGCCGGCCCACGCGCGGGCTCGCGCCCGACGCTATTCGCGCCATCCAGGCGCATGGCTGGCCCGGCAACGTCCGCGAGTTGGAAAACCGCATCAAGGGCGCGGTGATCATGGCCGATGGACCCGTGGTGATGGCCAGCGATCTGGGCCTGCAGGACCCGGGCGATGATCCGGAGTATCTCAACCTGCGCGTTGCCCGCCAGCGCGCCGAGGCGCAGGCCGTCAGACAGTCACTGGCCGTGGCCGGCGGCAATCTTTCGCGTGCCGCGAAGTTGCTCGGTGTGACCCGTCCAACGCTGTACGACCTGTTGGCGAAGAATCAGATCGACGCAACGCAGTTTGGTCGGGCCGCGACAGCGTCCGAGGATCCGCCCGAGCCGTGAGCCTGCCGGGCTCCTAAAGCTTCAGCTTGCGGAAGATCGCCTCCGGAATGGAGCGGATGATCAACATGATCAGCTGCCAGAACGCTGGCAGATACAACACGGTGGCGGAGGAGCGGTCGACGGCGCCCACGATGCCGTTGGCGATTTGCTGCGGCTTGGCCCACAACGCCCCTTTCGGGAAGGCTGCCGTCATCGGTGTGTCGACAAACCCCGGTTTGATGGTGACGACAGTCACGCCAGACGCATACAACCGTTGTCGCAGTCCCGAGGTGAAGGCCGTTACCAGGGCCTTCGCACTGCCGTACACGTAGTTGCTCTGCCGGCCACGGTCGCCCGCGACGGATGATATGACGACGATGGTGCCAGCTTTTCGCTGCTCGAACCTGGCCGCTACCCGGGTCAGCAGAGCGACGACAGACACGCCATTCGTATTCAACTCGCGGAGTGTCAGCTCGACAGAGCTCTCACACGCTTTCTGATCACTCAGGGTTCCGTGCGCAATCAACACTGTGTCCAGTCCGCCCAGGGAGCCTTCCGCGTCGTTGAGCATGGCTTCGTGTCCGTTGAAGTCATTCGCGTCCATAACGTGCATGCCGACGGCGCTCGCACCACGCACGCGCAGATCCGCGCACATCGACTCGAGAACGTCAGCCTTTCTGCCCACGAGGAACAGTGCATCGCCACGCTGCGCAAACAGACGCGCCGTTGCTTCGGCAATCGCCGAGCCGGCCCCCACCACCAGGATTTTTTTCATGCACCGTCCATTACGCGCCGCCAGAAGGAGGAAGAGCACCGCGGATCAATGAATTGAGTGAATTCCCGCCAGCGCGGGAAGCCCTCGCGAAACAACTCGGGGGGCATTCTGCCATCCTTGGCCGGATAGAGCCGTCCGCCCGTGGCCCGCACGATCGCATCCAGCTCGACGAACAACCGCTCCAGGCTCTGGCCGCGATTCGGGAAGTCCAGGGCCAGGGTGATGCCTTTGCGAGGAAACGACAGCATGCCGGGCGATTCGAGCGCACCGAATGCTTTCAACACGGCCAGAAACGAGCCCTGGCCGCTGCGGGCGATTGCCTCGAGCAGTGCCGCAGTGCCCTCACGGCCGGCGGCGTCGGGAATCACACACTGGTATTGATAGAGGCCGCGGGGGCCGTACAACCGGTTCCAGTTGCCGATGCTGTCGAGCGGATAGAAGAAGGACTCGAACCACCGATCGCTGTGGCGGGCGCGCGGCCGGTGGTAGTACAGAGTGTTGAATAAGCGCAGCGACGCGGCATTCACGAGCGAGAAGGGCGGCGCAAACGGGACGTTGAGCCCCCGCGATTGCGCGTGTTGGACGGGAGTAGGAGCCGTGGAGTGGTTGGCCCGCTCCAACCAGCCGCGACCGAGTTGGCTGCCCGTTCCTAGACAGTCCACCCAGGCCACGGTGTATTCGAAGTCGCGGTCAGACTCGGACTGCAACTGCAGGAACTCGTCCAGGTTGGCGAAGCGGATCGTTTCCACGCTCATGTGCGGGCCGGCGATCGGCCGCAGCTGCAACTGCGCCCAGGTGATGACACCGGTCAGCCCCAGGCCGCCGATCGTCGCGCTGAACCAGTCAGGATTCTGCGTGGGTGAGCAAATCAGTCGCTGACCGTCCGAGCGCAGCAATTCGAAGCGCACGAGGTGGCGGCCGATTGTGCCGACCGCGTGATGATTTTTGCCGTGCACATCATTGGCGATTGCCCCGCCCAGCGTGACGAATCGCGTCCCTGGCGTGACCGGCACGAACCAGCCCGCGGGCATGATGACCCGGAACATCTCATCCAGGAGGATGCCGGCCTCACAGGTGACGATGCCGCTGGCCGCATCCAGGGCGATGAACCGATCCAGCGCCCGTGTCGGAATCAGCGCGGCGCCGACATTCAGACAGCTGTCGCCGTAGCTGCGGCCGTTGCCGTAGGGCAGCACGCTCGTCTGGGACGGAACCGCGGGAAAGGCCGCGTGCCGGCTGGGCAGCGGCGCGATCTCGTGCGGCTTCCTGATGACATTGCCCCAGGAGGTGAAGGCCCAGGAAGAGAAAGTAGGTACGGTCACGGGTCTACGACAATCAGCCGCTGGCCCGCGAACGATACCCTAAAGAGCGCCTCCCGGTGGCGAGTGTCGCCGTCAGTCGACCTGGGTCGACACTTCAGGCGACAGCGAGCTTTCCTGTCCGGCCGCGTTGTACGCCGTCACCGCAAAGTAATACCGGCCTGCAGCGAGATTCTGCACAACGTAGGTGGTGAGGCCCGCATTGGCGACCTGGATCGTGTCCGAGTAGGTCTTTGACGCCGCGCCGTAGTGCACCTTGTAGCCCTTCAAATCCACGAGCGCGCTGCCGTCGGCATTCTCCGTCGGCGGCTGCCATGACAACGTCACATTGCTCTGCGAGTTGCCTTCTGTGACCACGATGCTGAAGGCCGGCAGGGTTGCCGTCTTCGCCCCGGCCACGACCGAAATCGCAATGCCCTTGTAGGTTCCAACCTGGCTGGCCGTCGGCGTGCCGGTCAGCTTGCCGGTGGTCGCGTCGAACTTGGCCCAGGAGGGCGTATTGGTGATGGAAAATTTCACCGCCGCGCCGCTCGTGCCGGGCACGGTGGGTTGAAAGCTGTACGCTTTGCCGACCGTTGCGCTCGTAACGGGAGATCCCTGAATCTGCATCCCTGCAACCGTGTCCGTCGTACCTGACCGGTCGATCGGATAAGACGCTCCACCGTTCGCATTGACTGCCTGTGCGGCAGCCGAGCCCGAACCGCTGTCACCACATGCCGCCACGAATGCACACATGACTGCCGTGGCTGCTAGCAAAGCGGCCCTGCCGCTCAATCCAACTCTCATCATTCCCCGCCACCCCGTATAACGCCTGAACTGCTGATGCAAAGACTTCAGCGTCTGGCGAAACACGGGCCGCAACGGAGCTGCAAAGTGATCGTGCGCGACCACCTCGTAACGAAACCGCATGCCAGTGCGATTCCGGCAACTCCGCTGTCGTAGGCTCGTGGGCCGGTAGACCGGAAGTTTTGCGTCCCCGCCTTTCGGTGGGTTTGCCTTTGCGAAGCGCGCGTGGCTGACTGCTTGGCGAGCAGTAGTCCCGCGTGCCTCGCGAGACTAAGTGCAACCGCTGTGCCAGCTTTCGAATTACTATGCTTTCCAGGCAGTTGCGGCGGCGGCGGAGGTTACCGCAGCGCCGCTACTGGCCGTGTCTGTTGCTGCACGACGACAGTGGAACTGGCGACGAGTTGTGTTTGCGCGTGTAAGTATCTGATCTCTAGAGCGAAACACCCCGGTCGCAGATGCACGACAACTTGGCCGCTAAACCCCCGGGAAGCGAAACTTGCTGGGACACTGCGGGTCTACAGCGCGGTGTAACTGAGCATAAATCCAGGCTTATCAGGGGACGCACACCAGGATGACGGCGGAACGCGACAAGCGGACCTCACGCAGGCCGCACACATGACCAACCCGCTAGTGTTCAAACACACCCTGCGCATGGGATTGTTGAGTCTCGCGCAGAGTCTGGGGCTGCCCTTGTTGGCCAGCGCGCTGCTGGCCTTCGAGATGGCGTCGTTCGGGATTCCGTTCGATCGACCGTTTGTGCTGCTGCTCACGTTTGTCGTGGTGCTGGGCGTGCCGGTCCTGCAACCGGCGCGGGGCATGATGACGCAGCTGATCGGCGGCCGCCGGCGCCTCATCACGCGCGTGGCCCTGCGCTGGATGCTGCTCCTGTGCGTGCTGCTCGCGATCGGCTATGCAACCAAGAGCTCCGATCACTTCTCACGTGGCCTGTTGTTGACCTGGGCGGTCACGACCCCCGGCGTGCTGATGGGACTTGCGCTCCTCATGCACGAAGCTCTCAACAAGATGCTCTCGGATCCCAGGAGCGCGCGCCGCGCCATTTTTGTGGGTTATAACGAAATCAGCGTTTCGCTCGCACAGCGCGTTGAGAGGACTTCATCCGCTGCCCTGCGGGTTGCGGGCTTCTTTGATGATCGCGCGCCTCACAGGCTGGGAGGCGCGGGCGAGACGGACGCTCAACCCGAGATGAAGGGTGGTTTGAAGGATATCGTCGAATACGTGCAGACCAACGCAATTGACGTCATCTTCGTGGCATTGCCCGTCAGTCACATCGCCCGGGTGCAGAAGCTGCTCGACGACCTGCGCGATACCACTGTTTCCGTCTACTACGTGCCGATGGTTTTCCCCTTCGACACCATCCAGGGGGGCACGAGCGAATTCCTGGGCGTACCGCTGATCGCGCTGTGTGAGACACCTTTTCACGGCACGCGGGGCCTGAGCAAGCGGTTGACCGACCTGGTATTGGCCGGCCTGATCCTGCTGCCGGTGGCGCCCCTCATGCTGCTCATCGGGCTGTTGATTCGCGTCACGTCGCCCGGGCCTGCAATCTTCAAACAGCGCCGTTACGGCCTCGACGGACAGCAGATCACCGTCTACAAATTCCGCACGATGACGGTGACTGAAGACGGCGGTGCAATCCGGCAGGCGACCAAGGATGACGCGCGCATCACGCCGCTCGGGCGATTTTTGCGCCGTACGTCCATGGACGAGTTGCCGCAGTTGTTGAATGTGCTGCAGGGTCGGATGAGCCTGGTGGGCCCCCGTCCGCATGCAGTGGCGCACAACGAGCTGTATCGCAAGCTGATCAAGGGTTACATGATCCGCCACAAGGTGGCGCCCGGAATGACGGGACTGGCACAGGTGCACGGCATGCGGGGCGAGACCCAGACGCTCGAGCAGATGGAGCAGCGGATCAAGTACGATCTCGACTACCTGCGCAACTGGTCGCCGCTGTTGGATCTGAAAATCCTGTTCAAGACCGTGTTGATTGTGGCGCGCGGCGACAAAGCCTACTAGGACTAGGCCATCCGCCGGCGCACGGCGGTCGCCGCCTCCATGGTGTGCACGGCTGCCAGCTGCGTACGCCGGGCCGCCACCATCCCGCCGAAGTACCAGAAGTAGAAAGACAGGATGGTGAACAGGTGGATCGACGTGTAGAACATCGCCGCCGCGATGACCGGCACGATTCCTATCCAACCTATCGCAAGGGAGCCTCTGAGCCCCGTGTCCTCCCGTGCCACGGCGATCGCGTCAAAGAACAGAAGCGCGTACAGGATGATTACCACCGCCGTGCCGAACAGCCCGAGCTCCAGCATGAACGTGGAAATCGACAGCACCGAGAAGAACTGGAACAGTTGATAGTATTCGCCCTCAAAATTCTGCCCGAGGTTCGAGTGGGACGCGTTGCCGATCCCCAAGCCGAAGGCGAGCTTGACCGGGTCCTTGGACAGGTACTGAATGGGCACCCGGATTGCATCGTTCCGCCGCACCGCATGTTGGGTGCCGACCCCCGCGCCGCCCTTGGTCTCCATGTACCGGTTCATTTCCTGTGAGTTGGTAAAGAAGTCCATCAGGTGCTGCTCGTTCTTGTAGGGGTTCTTCTGCGCCATCCAGTCATAGACCGGTACGAGGATGGCGCCGAATACCCCGAGCAGGACTACGCCCACGGTGAAGACTTTCAGCCGCTGTCCCGTTGGCGAGCCGGCCACGATGGTGGTCAGCAGGCCGATCGGCAACAGGATGACGGTTGCCTTGGTCTCGTTGATCATCGTGGGCAGCAGCAGCAGGAAGAACAATATGAAGAAACGGGTCGCAGTGATCTGCTTGCGCATGTAGGCGCCGAGTAATACCAACGCCATGCAGATCAGGATGATGGACAGAATGCCCGAATCGGCCGCCGTACCCCGGACGTCGTCACCGGAGAAGCGGCCCGCCGCCCAGATCACATAGCGTTGATAGATGGACACCGGGATCTGCAGCAACCCGATTCCCAGCATCAACTTCACCTGGGTCTTGATCTGCTCGTCGGAGAAGGTGAATACGGCGGGAACCAGGAAGAGGGGCATGGACCGTACGTAGACGCGAATGCCGCCGAAAACGGGGCCCGACCCGACCGAGTTGGTGAGAATGCCGCAGATGACGATGAAGGCCATGCTCCCCAGGGCGATCCAGTACTTGGTCGCCACGTTGGGGAAGCCTTTGCGAACCCCTTCGAAGAACACCGCACAGGCGATGATGATGGCCATCACCTCGGGGACAAATTTCACCAGCGAGGCGGGCTTCCACGCAAGAGCGATGGCCTCGCAGACCGAGGCCAGGCAGAGCGTGATCATCATCAGGACATGCATTGTAGGCGGGTCGTCGCAAACGCTAACGGTTGCGGGATTCTCGACCCAGCCTACTCATTAGTCCAGCGGGAAGGCTCAATCGTAGGGGTTTTTCGTGTTGGTTGCCCCGGCCGATTTCACCCATTGGTACTGGGCGGCCCACTGTTGGGGAGCGCCGCCGTAGTTGCCGGTCGGACCGTAGTTAATGTCAAAGAAGAAGTAGTGAGCCCGGTCGATGCCGCCGCGGACCTTATAGATCTCCGCGAGCGTGGGCATGGGATTCATGTTCTTCGTGATGTAGCCACCAAAGTCGGTGACTTCTACATCCGGCCCGAAGAGGATGCGGTCGCGCCAGTCCGTGGTGCCTGGCCGCCAGCCGCGATACACCTCGTCCGAGTAAATGCTCCGCTTGTAACCCGGATTCACCGGGGCGGCTGCAAAGGCTGCGATGCTGGTGGCGGCCGCCTTCTGGCCGCCATCCGTCAGCGGCATGCGCGGGTAGGTCCAACTCGGGATCCAGCTGTCCGGACCGCCCAGAACCATTTTGTACTGCTCCACGTGCGACAGCACGTCAGTCCAGGCGGACGGCGAGTCCGCACCCTTGAACAGATAGTTGGCCGACAACAGCACGTTGCTGGTCTTGAAGCCTTTGACCGGATCGCGCATTGCCGCCATCAGCCGGTAGAGTTGTGTGAACATGGCGTCGTTGGAATAGTCGGCGCCCGGTGTGTTCATGGTGACAGACGATCCCGACGTGTCGACGCCGAAGGCAGTCTCTTCAAACATCGCGACGCCTTCGAACATCGGGTCCGAATCGTAGCGGGCGGCGATTGCCTGCAGCAGGTCGATATAGGCACTCATTACATTCGGGTTGTAGCGCTTCGTAAATACGCCGGTGCCCACGGGGGCATAGTTCACCATGACGTTTTGCGCGCCGTATTTGCTGATCAGCCACTTCGGCACAACCGATTTGCCGGCGGCTACGCTCCAATTCTTGGAGATGATGGTGTCGTGAACGCGGATCCAGACACGTTTGCCCACTGCCTTCGCGGCAGCCATGTAGGCATCGGGCACCGACCAGTCGTACTGCGGCCCGGTGGTTCCCCTGTCGAGCGTCGTCCACATGAGAACGAGAGCGATGCCCGCCAGGTTGTCGTTGGGCTTCAGAGTGTTGATGAGCTGCAGGTCTTTCCCATCGCTGCCATTGCCGAGGCGGCCCAGGGTATCGCCCCCGGCGTAATCGAAATAACCGTAGAAGCCGGGATGGAACTTGAGAGTGCCCGTGTTGCTGGTGGGATCCGGTGTGGTTACGCAGTTGGAGCCGATGCAGATCTGCGGCGGCGGTTGCGGCCGCTTGGTGGCGGCTAACGCCGTGCCCACCGACAGCGACAAGGTCACACCCAGAATAGAAGCCAGCCAAATGCGTAAAGCCATCAAGTTACTCCCGGATCTCCACAATCATGATTTCGTCCCGTTCCCGGTGCTTCAGGCGGGAGGCGACCGTATAGCCGGGACTGTATGGCCGTCAAAGTGTCCACCAACAGCGACAGCCGCAACCGGGCTGTCATGAGGGTGTGCTTGCCAGGAGCCTGTCTGACTCATGTTCGCCTGCTGCGGCCGGCCCGCAGCGGCATCTTTTTGCGATCCTTTCACTTACATAGTGTCGACTATGCGCGTGAAACGATCGCAAAAATCTGCCGGGCCGCGCAGGCTCGCTGGGGGCCGCCCTCGCGACGGCGCCCATGAGTCAGACAGGCTCCAGGGACAATATGGCACGAGCGGCCGTCTCGCACCGGGACCTACTGCACGAAACTCGCTGCGACCTGTTGACTTTTCCGTCGCCGCAGCGCGACACCGCGAGTGTGTGGCGTGCGTCGCGATTCAGACATGCCGCAGCGTGCCCATGAGTTGGCCGCGCTGCGGCGAGGCGCTCGTCAGTTGTTCTCGAAGCTCTTGAGTGGATAACGCGTGTCAGGCGTATCACGGCCGCGTACCAACGCCGCCTTGGCCTTCGTGCCAAGAAACGAAGTGCGCTGCTTGAACGGTGACGCCTCCACCTTCGAGTAATCGATGTAACGGTCGAAGGCGATGTTGCCGCCCATGGCCACCTTGAGTTTGTTCTGCAGAACCCACAGCAGCGGGCCCATCTTCGGCATCTGCGGGATAATGTTGGAGCGCATCGCCGTGCGCGCTGTCGTCACCATCCAACAATTCTGCTGGCACCCGTGCACCTTCTGGCGAGCCTTGTGCGCATCGCCGCTTGCCATGATGTCAGACCACGACTGGCGCTCGAGGTTCCCCATCAACAGGTCGGAGCGGACATTGCATGACCACACATCGGACCACGGATCGATGAAGGCGAAGTCAGTTCCGGCCGTGCAGGTGATCAGCCGCTGGTGGCCCAGGATCTTTTCAATCAGGCCGAGATTCAGGTAGGCGCGGAACCAGTTCTTCGGCTTTTTGCTGCTCAACTGCGAGGTGATCAAACCCTCCACCTTGCGGGCCACGGCCTTGCGGTCGTAGAAGTAGTTGTCGTTCTTGTAGAACTGCCAGGCGTTGTGCAGCGTGGAGGTCGACAGCTCCACGCCCATCGAGCGGGCCATCTCATACACGCGCACGAGTTGGTCGACATTCTCATCCTGGATGACGAAGGCGAAGCCCAGATCTTCGCCACCGGCTTCCTGCAATGCGCGCATGCCGGCCATCTTGGTGGCGTAGCCATCCTTCTCACCGCGGATGGCGTTGCTGGTGGCCTCATCGCCCTCCACGCTGAAGCGTACCTTGATCTTGGGGTACTTCCTGATGATGGGGACCAGCTTCTCCGGATGCAGGCCGTTGGAGCTGATCTCCAGGATCCGGGCCTTCGGGTACAGCAGGTCCACGATTTCGCTCAGGTCGCGCCGCAGAGTGGGCTCGCCCCCCGACACGTTCAGGTTGTCGAAGCCCCCGGGCAGCTTCGAGAGCGTCTCCAGGGACACTTCCTCTTTCTGGTCCGTCGGGTTTTTCCAGATGTAGCACATCTGGCACTTCGAGTTGCAGCGGTAGGTCGAGATGACAGTCAGGTCCATGGATCGCTCTATGTCTGGCCTATGTTTGGCGCGCCCGAGTAAAACGCACGGCGCGTGGGTTGGTTACCGATTCCCGCGCCGAGCGTGAGCTCAGCCGTGGGCAGTCAGCGACGGAAGGGAAGTATCAGAACACACTTCGTCCCAGCAGTTTGGGTTCCCGCACGACACGGCTGTATACCGCACGGGTTTGCTGCGCGATGCGACCCCAGTCATAACGCTCGTGTACCCAGCGTCTTCTGCCTTCGCGGGTCGCTTCATCCTGGTGCATGTTGGCAAGCGTGGAGAGCCGCTCCGCGAGCGTCGCTGTATCACCCATCGGAAAATAACTCGTCTGCGGCAGGCCGATTTCCAGGTTGGCGGGGATATCGCTCGCCAGCACCGGCAGGCCAAAGCTCAGGGCTTCCAACAGGGCGATGGGCAGACCCTCGTGGGAGGAGGGGAGCACAAACGCCCCCGCATGCGTATACAGCTGGGCGAGGGCGGCGCCGCGCTGGAAACCTGCCAGCACTACACCTGCACCGGCGGCTTTGGCGGCCGCTTTGACAGCTTGACCGTAGTCGCCGCCGCCGGCGCCGACCAGCACGAGCTTCCAACCTGACGGTCGCGCTGCAGCAAACGCTTCGATCAGGTCCAGCTGGCGCTTTTCCGCCACAATGCGGCCCACCTGCAGGAAGTATTTGCCGCGCTGCAACCCGAAGCGCTCGATCTCACCGGAGTCCGATTCCGGCTTCACCGGCACGGCACCGTTCGGTATCAGGTCCGAATCGCGGTGATACTGTTCCTGGATCAGATGTCCGATCACCTTCGAAATGGCGATCCGGGCATTGGCCGAGCGCATGCCGAAGCTCTCGCCGGTCCGCAACACCCACTTGGCAAACGGTCCCCACTTCGCACGGTCGTAGTCCGGCCCATGGTTGGTCACAACCACGCGTAGTCCCAGGAAGCGGGCGATGGGAGTGACGATCGCGGGCCCGATGGCGTGAATGTGCAGGACGTCCGGCCGCACAACCGCCGCGTACAACACGCCCAATACTGAATGCACGAGCGCCTCAAAACCGGTTGAACGGGGAGACCAGATCCGACGGATCCGAATGGATCCCAACCAGCGGCGCGTCGCCGGAACAAACGGCGATCTGACGAGCACTTCCACGTCGCAGTCCATATGAGCGAGCCGCTCGTAAAGCTGTTCCGCATGGGTTTCCACCCCACCCTGCACGGACGGGATGCCGCGGATGCCCAACACCATGATTCTCAACGGGCGCACTGCTCCATTCTCATAGTGAATGAGGCTCATGAGGAGGCACTCAGAGGCTCGCCACGGGCCACCGTTACCGGCACTCCGAGCTCCCGGTAAACCGACATGATTCTCTGGCGATACATGGCAACCGTGAAATCCTCGGCGACCCAACGCCGGCCGGCGGCCCCCATATCCGCCAACTGCCGCAAGGGGCGTGTCCTGAAATCTTCCAACACCCGGCGCAGCGACTCTACCTGGCCGCTCTCGAAACACGCTCCGGTCTCGTTCTCGCGGATCAGCTCCGGAATGCCGCCGATGCGCGCCCCGATGACCGGCTTACCCAACGCGTAGGCCTCCAGCAGGCTGACAGGCGCATTCTCATACCATTCGGAGGGCAACACCACGGCACGGCAGCTTCGAATGACATCATGCAGCTGTTGGCCGCCCAGATGGCCGAGAAACGTGACATCGGCATTCAGCGTGACGGCCAGCGTGCGCATTTCCTCCATCTGCGGACCCGTTCCGGCGATGAGAAGTTTGCTTTGCGCCGCAGCGGCAGCCCGGATGAGTGTGGCGACCCCCTTCTGACGGATGACACGTCCAAAGTAGAGAAACGCGTCCCCCGATTCGGGGTGGGGCGTATAGCGTTGTACATCGACAAAGTTCGGAACGTACCGGAACATTGAGGCCGGCATGCCCCATTCGGTGAATTTCTCAATATAGAAGCGGCTCGGGACAATGAAGGCGTCCACGGAGTGTCTGTAGGAGCCGAGCAGCTTGTGCACGGCGGCTTCCATCATGACCACCAGGCTCATGGCCGCGGAGCCGTTGATGCAGCGGTTGCGTACGACGTTGTACACCTTGCCGCCCTTGCAACGCTCGCAGACCCCATCCGGGGCGAGCATGTTGTAGGCAGGGCAGGCGATCTTGAGATCGTGAAGAGTGAGGACGGTCGGAATCCCCCGCGACTTCAACAATCCGAGAATCGACGGGGAGATGTGGTGATAGATGTTGTGTCCGTGGGCGATGTCCGGGTGTGCGACCCGGAGCAATTCATCCAGCTTGCGGCGGGCCTCGAAGGAATAGATGACCTTCGGCAGGCGCGACACTTTCTGCAGCAGCGAGTAGTCGCCATGCACTTCCAGGTCTTCGATGAAGTACTTCGACCACGGCGTGGGATGATTCTGGGGATGCTGCATCGAGAACGGCACGATGTCCCAGCCCAGCTCCTCCAACATGCGGTTGTGCGCGAAGAAGATGGCCTCGGAGCCCCCGCGGTCGTAGTAGTAATTGTTGATTGCAAGCAGCCGGGGCATGATCGCTATTCCAAACTCACTGGCACTCTCAATGGCAAGCCCGATGGCTCGGGTTCGCGCCGCGGTCTTGTTACCTTATTATCTGGCCGCCAGGCGGTAGCTGTTGGTGGGAGAATAGCATATGATTGCTGGGCCGAACGCCCGTCGCCGTTTGCATACGCTGTTGGTCCCACTGCGAGCCTGAACCTGGCCCACCGATGACCGTCCTGGAAGACTTGAAGGCGCAGCGCGAGGGACTGCTGGGGATCGGTTTCTGGGCATTGCTGGTGTACCGTTTCGGACACGCCCGTTTCGTCATCCGCAACAAGATAGTGCGGGCTCCCTGGACGATTGCCTACATCATACTCAACAAGCTCGCGGAAATTTTCTGCGGCATCGTCATCGGGGCAACCGCGAAGATCGGTCGCCGCCTGTGCATCGAACATCACGGCTGTATCGTCATACACGGGGCAGCCGTGATCGGCGATGACTGTCTGATCCGTCACGGTGTAACCATTGGTAACAGTGGCGCCGACGATCCACTGGGTGCACCCACGATCGGCGATCGCGTCGACTTCGGTGCTGGTGCGAAGGTCCTCGGCCGCATACGGGTAGGGAACGATGTGATCATTGGCGCGAACGCCGTGGTGATCCGTGACGTTCCCGATTTTGCAGTCGTGGGCGGCGTACCGGCGCGCGTCTTGAAAATGCGAGCTCCCCAGCCTCCTGAGCGGCCTCTTTCTTCTGATTGAGGGCACCTCGAAAGGTCGAGGCTCAGGCAGCCGAGGCGCACGCATCGATCATCTCCGTTAACTTGCCAATGTTCCGTACCGAGTGCGTCGACTTTGCGTAGGCGCGAGCTCGCTGCGCATACCCGGCCCGCGCCGCGGGATCCGTCAGCAAGTGGCGTACCGCCTTTTCCAACCCGGCCTCAGTCTCGGCATGAATGCCGATTCCGTTACCATTCAGCACCTGATCAGGATTCACCGTGAGGCTCACGACGACAGCGTCGCGCAGCCATGCCTGAACGAAGGTGTTGGGAAAGCCTTCGTGTACGCTCGTGTTCACGAAGACACTGGCGTGCGCGAGGCATTCATTGACTTCGTCCGCCGTGCGACGCCCCAGGAAGGTGAGGTTCGGGGTGTCTTCGATGCTTTTCATCAAGGCGCCGGACCATTTGGCGTTCTGCGCTCCCGACGGCGCTTCCCCCAACATGAGAAACTGCACGCCGTCGAGATCCCGAAGCGCCTGCGCCAGCCGGACGAACACGTCCGGGCGTTTCCATAGCTTCAGATTGGCAATCCACACAACGGTCAGGGGACCGGACTCGTCAGATTGTTCCGGTGCCTCGGGGTGAAAGTTCGGGATCACGGCATCGGCCTGCCGGCCGTAATTCTGTGACAGCAACCTGCCCTGGTCCTGCGTCTGGACCACGATGCGGTCAGCGCGCCGGATCGCATATTCAATACTGCATTTTTCCAGCCGCCGCCGCACGACGTTGCGGCCGGTATCGAGCGTCTGTGGTGTCACATCGGTGGTGTGCGCGACGTGCCAGATCATTTTTGTCCGATGGCGGCGCGCGTAAAACGCGCAAATGCCGGTATAGCCACAGGCAACGCGCTGGTAGATGACGTGCGGTTTGATCGCGCGCAGCGCCCGGTACAGAGGAATGAAATCCATCACGTAACCCAGCCGGGGCACCTGGTCGCTATGGCCGATCCGCACGACTTTGTAACCGTCCGGCTGGATGTCGGGAGCCACGTGCCGGGCCAGGTAGTAGACGTCGAATCGACCCAACTGGTGCAAGGCTGCGGTCAGCAGGCTGATCTGGAATTCGGCACCCCCGCCGTGTTGGAAGGGATTCACGATGCACAGTCGTGTCTGGTTCACGCTGAGGCACTCGCAGCCGCAACATCCTTGCCGGCGATCCGCAACATTTCGCGTTCTACACCGCTGGCAATGACGCCGTACGAACGATACTCCACGGCGTAGCGCCGACCGCGTTCTCCCATGGCGCGCGCGAGCTCCGGCGCGCGCAGCAGCTTTACGATTGCCCCGGCGAACGCATCCTCCTCATAGGGCACGCAATAGCCGCAACCGCTCGCCTCGATCAGCAGTTTCTGCTCCGGATGCGTGTTGGCCACCACGGCCTTGCCCATGGCCATGTATTCGACCAGCTTGGTGGGCGAAGCTGAATTCAGCACGGGTGTCGGGTAAAACGGCGAGACGCAGACGTCGGCGTCCTGCACGTACTGCAGAGCCTGCTGTCGCGGCAGTTGGCCGGTGAATACCACCGCGGACGACACACCGAGCCGTTGTGCTTCCTGTTGGAGATATTCCTCGTCACCCGGTTGTTCCCCTTTGCCCACGAGATACAACTTCGTTTCCGGGATGTCGCGCAGCACGCGCGCGAGGGTGCGCAGCAGAAAATCGATCCGGCGCTCCCGTCCGAGGGTGCCCAGGTACACAAAGCAGGGCTGCCCCGCGGGGATGCGAGTGCGGGAGGTGGGCGCAGGCGCGCTCATACCGCCGTCCAACTTGATTCCCATGGGCACTGCAGTGAGCTTGGACAGCGGAATGCCCGCCGCCGCAACATCGCGCCGCATCTGCTCGCTCTGCACAAAGACGTGGTCAGCGGCCGGCAACAGCACGCGGTACAGCAAAAAACCGCAGCCCATGCCCCGCAGCCGGTACAGCAGCGGGTAGGGGGCCAACCCATCGCGGGCCTTCGCGAGATAGAACTCGGGAAATGGAAATGACAGCCAGTACACGAAGCGCTTGCCGTACAGGCGCGCTGCCAGCACCGCAAACAGGCCGCCAATGAACTTGTCCTTCACTTCGATCGCGTCATAGCGATCGCCGCGCAGCAGGCTGAAGATCCGCGCGTCGTTCCGGATGCCGGCCGCATGCTTCGCCAGCCGGGCCAGCAGGGAATGCTTGTTATTCGAGGGTGCGACCCATACCTGGCCGCCGCCCCAGTGGGCGACGTAGCCGCGGGCGCATTCCGCCTCACTCTGCAAAATCCAGTCGATCCGGTGTCCGCGGCCGGCGAGCTCCTCGCCAAACAATACCGACACGTCGACCCGGGTGGGCGGAAAGGTGTCGGATGAGAGCACCAGGAGCCGCAGCCTCGGGTGCACGCGCGGGTCGATCATGTATGACCGCTTCGGCTCCCCTGACCATACCCGTAGCCGTAGCCATATCCCTGGACGGTTTCGCTGGACCGGTTGAGCACGAGTCCGACGATCGGGAAATCCGCGAGCATCTCGCCGGCCTTCTGAATGTCGGCCCGGGGCGTCTTGCCCTCGCAAGCGACCAACACCAGGGAGTCGATTCGGGGCGCCACGACCAGGGTGTCGTCCGGACTCAACACCGGCGGCAGGTCGATCAGAATGAGTGGATTGACCGTCGTGCGGCGGATGAAGTCCAGCAACTCCTCCAGGCGGGAGGAGGCCAGCAGCTCCGCGGAGTTGTCGGTTGGCGTGACATTGCCGGCAATCAGCAGGTTGTCGACGCCGATCGACATGAACAGGTCTTCCGGCGTATCGACCCGCTGCTCGAAGAAATCCCGCAGCTCGGTGGGAGGCGTGATCCCCAATGTCCGGCAGACGCTGGGATTGCGCATGTCCAGATCCAACAATACGACCGAGCTGTTCTTCTCGCGGGCCAGGCTGAGTGCCAGGTTGACGGCGGTCAGCGACTTGCCGTCCTGAGGCGCGGCGCTCGTCAATCCAATAGTCCGCCACCCCTTGGTGCGCGTGCGATGCAGGATCCGGGTGCGCAGCATGCCGTAAGCCGCGATGACGCCATGATCTTCCGGGAGCGAGGCGCTCAACAACAACCGGTTCTCGCGCGCGGCTTCCGGATCGAAGGCCACGCGGTGCGGCTGGATCTGGGTGCTGGGAGCCACGGGCGCCGGAATCGTGTCGTTGGCACGATCGACTGCGCGCCGTGAATAGTCGTGCTGCACGCCCCCCGGTGGATTCAACGGCTCGGGGCGGTGCCCACGCAAGGCTTTGGTCTTTTCGAGAGCTGCTTCGATGATAGTCATAGTTGGATCCGCGGCGCGGGAAAGGGGTAACGCACGTGTAATCAATTGACGGCAGAAATGACGACGGCACCGACAAAGACCACTGCCAACGAATAGGCGGCGGCCAGGGACACGATCTTCAGTCGACGCAGGCGCCGATCGCGCGAGTTGCTGATTCGCGGAATGGCGGCGAGCACCAGCGCATCGCCCAACACGGGGAGGTCGCCGACGTCACGGACGTTCGTGTCGCTCGATTCCGCAATCGCCACTGCAATTCCAGAGAACAGGCCACCCAGCACCACGCCCAGCAGAATCAGGCCGATGCGATTGGGATACACGGGCAGCTTGCCAGGGGAGGGCGCGCGGATCAGGGTGAAGCGCTCGCCGCCCTGCTCACTCTCGAAGTTCTGGGCGATCTGGGCATTCTGCAGCTTGTCCTGGATGCCCTGGTAGGTGTTCTGCAGGGCGGTGCGGCGCCGCACGATGTCGGAATACTCCCGTTCCACGCCGGGGGTCTTGCGCAGGACTATTTCGTATTGGTCGGCTTCAGCGGTTTTGCGCGCCGCCTGGGCCCGGAATCCCTGCAGCTCCTTGCGGACCGAGACCAGCTGGCTGGCCGTGGTCATGTACAGCGGATTGTTGGCGTTCGCGACGACTCCGGAGCCATTCAATTTCTGTTCTTCGCTGAGCAGCCGCAGGGCCTCCTTGAGTCGCTTCACTTCCGGATGATCCGGGGTGTAACGCTGCTGGGCTTCCGCAAGCTTTGCCCGCACGGTGGGCATGTCTGTCAGGTCGCCCGCGTTGGTAATCATGTTGGGGCTGGTCTGGCTCAACTGCACGGCCAGCAGCGACTCCTTCTCCTCGGACTGCAGGATCTGCTGCTGCAGATTCTCCAGCTCGTGCTGGACCCGGTCGAGCGAGGCTTCGTTGCGTTGGATGTACTCGGGCAGAGCGTCACCGTGGGCGTTCTTGAAAACCTTGATTTCCTCGTCAATGGCGCGCATCTGCTTGCTCACGTCCTCAGCCTGGGAGGCGAGGAATTTCGCCGCACCCTCGGCGGCCTGCTCGCGGCTCTTCTGGTTGTACGTGAGGAACAGCTTGGCCAGGCGGCTGGCGACTTCCGCCGCGCGCTCCTTGTCCGGGTTGCGGTAGTGCAGCGAGAATGCGTTCGAATCCTGCAACGGCTTCAGGGTGACCGGGTCCACCCGCTCGAGGGTCGTATCCTCCAGCAGCTGCTGGGCCTTCTCGCCCGGTGTCATGGGGCTGCCCGGGTACGGGTCGAATTCCTTGATCAGGTCCTTCAGCATCGCGATGGTCATTACGCGGCCCTGGACGATCTCAATCTGACTGTTCGCAGCGCTCATGACGGTCGTCGTGACCACCTTCTGATCCACCGAAGAAGCCTCCATGAGGATGGTGGCCGTCGACTGATACAACGGTGTCAGGGCGAAGGACAGGTACACCGTCAGCAGGATGAACAGCGGTGCGATGACCGCGATGTAGCCTGCCCGGCGGCGGAGGATCGGGGCGTAGCCGCTCAAACCCCCGGTTGGTGCTGTTGTAGTGTTCATTATCAATCCTGGCCTGGTCTGTCCTGGTGCAAAATCAACGCTGCCGGTCGAGCCCGCGATAGCCGAAGCTCACGTTGATCACGTTCGCATCGGCCGAATTCAGGTCGAACCTGTATTTCTGGTAGACATAAGTGTAGGCGGTGGCGACAAACAACCGCTGTGTCAACATGTACTGCACCCGCAGATTTCCCGTGCCGTAGTTGCGGTAGTTGTCGTTGACCACGCCCGACACGTTGCGGTCGCGGAAGATGCGGATGGCGCCCGTAAAGTGCAGGCGCTGGGTGAAATCCTTGTCGTACTGACCGCGTACCTGGTCGGTCTGGTACAGGCCGCCGGCGCTGCTCGGGTAAATCGTGCGGCCCAGGGAAAACGTGTACTTGCTCGTTTGCGCATCGTAGGTGGTGGTGAACACGGACGCCCACGGGTGTGAGGTGACCGAAGTGTTGCCGGCGTCCCCCCGATTCTCGTGGAACTGCGTTTGCTGGACTTCCACCATGAGGTTGGAATGCAGTGTCTGCGTCCAGTTGTACCCGCCGTTGGCTTGGACACCGCCGGAGTTCGAGTGGGCCGCGAGGAACTGGCTCTCGTAGTAGTTGCCGTACACACCTACCGAGAAATCCGTACGCAGGTCGACCGTCCTCGAATAAAACAGTTTCGCCTGGTAGAAGTCGAAGCCGATGTGGTTGCCGTCTTCCTCGCTGTACGACATCCGCTGATATTCGCCAGCCAGCCCGATGCCCGACAGCGGCGTCAACAGGTGGGTGTAGGTGGGATCCAGGATCAGGTAGTCGCGGGTAACGCCGACGGCGGTACGGCCGGTGGTCGGGGTAGTGTTGCCCGTGCCCGGATTTACCGTGTTGGTGTCCGCCGCGCCCGGCTGTTCCGCGTTCACATCGTCGCGATGATCGAACGTGCCGTTGATGTTGATACGGTCCCGCTGCCAGGCGTAACGCCCGTTTCCGTTCAGGAACGCTTCCAGGCGGTTACGATCCGATGCGCTCGGATAGTAGTTGTACAAGAGGCGCGGCTCCAGGGTGGTCTCGGTTGTGGGTGTCGCAATTCCCACAATCGTGGCCGCATCCGCATAGTAGCCTTCCGCGCCGCGCTTGTCGGCCGGGAGGGACGCCAGGTCGAGGTTGGTGTTGTATTGGGTCGAGAGCTGGACGATCGGTTGATAGTAGATGTCCGCCGCGCCCGCAGGAGCCGCCGCGATCAGCGCTACGACGCCTGCGGCCGTCAGGGGCCGGCCGGCGGCGGCCAGGTTACGGGACGACAACGACATCCCCGGACTCCAACTGTACGTTCTGCTCGAGGTTCTTGCCGTTGCTCACCTGGCTGTAGTGAAAGTTCAGGGTGCGCTGGCCGCCGACGGCGTTGCGGATCACGATGACACTGTCCAACTTCGCGTAGGCGTTACCGCCGCCGGCGATACTCAGCGCCTGCAGGACGTTCACGGCCGGGTTCATGACGATGGCACCGGGCTTGGCGACCTGGCCGATCACGTAGGCCACGTTCCCCTTGACCTCCACAATCGAGCAGGTGACCACCGGCTCGGAAACGAACTTGCGCAGCTTGGTTTCCATCTCAACACGCAGCTGCTCGGGGGTCTTGCCGCCCGCGACCAGGATGCCGATGAGGGGGAACGAGAACTTGCCATCCGGTGTAACGGTGACATTGATGGGTGGCATTTTCGGGTCGTCGTATACACCGACCAGCAGCAGGTCACCGGCGTGAATCCTGTAATCGGTCTGAGTGGCCACCATGGCCGGCGGATCGGCCGCCAGCGCGGCCGGTGCCGCTCCCAGGGCCGTAAACACTGCCAACAGCGCCAAAACTACGGCGCCCATACGGTCACGCATATTCATCCCCCACCTTCCCATTGAACAATAAGTCGCCATATTACCAAGAGATTTCCCTGGCCGGGGGCCGGCGCCGCTCCCCGGGCGCGTTGAGGTATGCAGACTTCGTGCCTGATCGGTGGCCGGGTGCGTGCCTTTGTACGCCCGGCGCACTTCCATGTTGAACATATGTCAGGAAGCGCACTGCCGGGGCAGCCATGTGAACGCGCGGCTCTCGGGGCCGCTCGCGCTGCTGCCCACAGCACGGCTATCAGACCCAAACGCTGCGGTGAAAGCAAGGCGGATTTGACAAGACTTCGCAGCAATTCATCCCCCGGCGATTCAACATGACACCGCGGTCGCTGCACCGCCCAACGAGGCTCCAACAGGGAGCATCTACCCCCTGGAGGCTCAGGTCTGCGGCGGCGGTTCGCGCACTGACACGATGGCAATATCGTGCTCCCTGGAAGTCCACTCCAACGTCCAGTCCCCGGGTGGGAATCTGGCCAGTATGGGCTGCATGCGGCTCGGCTCGAGGACCATCCAGACACGTCGCCCCGTTGCGACCTTGGCGTTCAGCGTGTCGTAGGAATAGATCATCGGCAGGTTGCTCCAGCGCTGCGTCGTGCCGCGGCGACAGGACCACGATTCGAAGCGTGGATCCGAATCGGCCACGAAATAGTAATCGCTGTGCGGATAGTAAAAGTCGACACCCGGGAAGCTGACTATCACCAGGTCCTGCCCGGGTACCGCATGCGCCTGCAGCCACGTTGCGGCCGCGCGGCTGTCGCTGCGTGGATGGTAGTGTCCAGCCAGCCGGGAGCCCATGCCGATCCGGAAGTTGATTGCCTCGCTGTCGATGTTCCACAGATGCAGCGGACGAAAGTCTTCGCTCAATCCGAATGCGGCGATGCAGGCAATTGTTGCAGTTGCGGTGGCGAACGGCGTCTCACCCAGCATGCGTTGCATGAAACGCCGGATCGTGACGATCGAGAAGATGACAGCGAGCGGATACAGGAAGAACACATAACGCGTCTCCTGGCGCGGCGGATTGGACGCGCTCGCAGCGAGGAACAACACGACAAACAACGCCAGCAGGATGCGTTCTGCGGGGGATGTGTCCCGGTATCGCAGACAACCGCGCAGGATGTTGGCGGTGACCAGAATGAGCAGTCCCAGTGACAGCAGTGGCACTGTGCGCGCCCACGGCATTGCAACTTGGCGCACTGCGTCTGGAAAACGTACAAACTCGTAACCGAGGAGGAAAAGCGTGTGCAGGGACGAAAGGCCCGATGCGTGCCAATCGTGGGTTGCCAATCCGAAAGCCACCCAGAACACGGCACACGCCAGCACGGCGATGTACAGCGGTCGTGAGTTTGAAGGTGCCAGTGACTCCGGGCTCACGATGCCGAGCAACACCATGATCACGAGCACGCCGACGGCCAGCTCAAATTGTTGCAACGCGACACAGCCCAGCACGACGAACATGCCGAGGGCCGCCAAAGGTTCCGCTTTAGCTTGGAAACGGGTGCGCACCTCTCGAAGAGCGCCGAACAGCACGAGCCCCAACGGCACCAGGGCGAGGACTGCCCACACCAGATGCGACCTCAAGGTCGTATAGGGCGGGACCGCGGCGTCGAGCCGGCTTTGCGACGGGGTGTCGGGCAGCTCGACATAGTCGGCCGGAAGAGTGGGCTCGCTGCCCGCGGTGCGCAGGTCCGCCATCGTCAGAAAATAAGCGGGGATCAACAAGAGCGAGCATCCCGCGAGATACAGGATGTCGCGCCGCGTCAGTCGACCGTCCGGGTGCCTGACGAACGGCGGCAGCAGGTTGGTCAAAACGAGGAAAATGCCCCCTTCCCATACTGCAAAGCCCAAGGCTGACAGGATGAGCATCGGGATGACGGCACGCTTTCTGCCGTCCACGACGTAGGCGAGGAAGAAGACGATGTACCAGACGAACAACGCCTGAAACGGCGCGTACATTCGACCGAACCGGCCGATTTCGATCTCCCACACCGACAAGGCCAGGACAGCGACTGCCAGGAGTCCCACCTCACGGCCCCCGATGCGCCGCCCGATCTTGAACGCGGCTGGCAGCGTGAGCACCGTGCAGACCGCCGCAATCAGCCTGGGCGCAAGCTCGGCCGACAGGCCCGCCCACTGGAGCAGGGCGCTGGCGTACTGCAGCAGGAGACCCCGGACATACAGGCCGCCGCACGGGAATTCAGGGATGCCGAAGTGCAGGACATTCTGGACCGACTGGGCGAAGTAGTACTCATCAATGGCCAGAGGCCATTTGCCCAGGGCCCAGAATCGAGCCGCGATACCCACGAAGACGCAGGCGATCGTGAGCAGCCCGAGCGGAGCGAGCCACGCTGAGCGTGACCCTGAAGAGCTCTCGGAGGTCACGGATCGGTCAGAGGGCAGCCGTTTTCTCCGCGCGCGTTTCACGTGCCACGCGGGGCAGCTCGGCGCGCGGATACTGGATGATCTCGGCTCCCTGGTAGTCCTTGATGTGGCGCGCGTGAGTGAAAATGATCAGCTCGGCGAGCAGGCCCAAGGCAAACAGCTGCAGGCCCAGAACGACGACGAGGGCCGACAACAGCAGGGCTGGACGATCTGACAGGCTCTGGTTGAATGCCAGGCGCTCCACGACCAGCCACAACACCAGCAGCGCGCCCAGGCCAAACATGCTGGCGCCCAACATGCCGAAGAAGCGCAACGGCTTCTTTGTGAACCTGACGAGGAAGAATACTGTGAATACGTCGAGTACGAAATGGGCGTACTCGCGCGGCTTGTACATGCCCTGGAAGCGGTCGCGCTCCGATTGCCGCAGCTCGACTTCAGTGACACTGAAGCCCTGTCGGTTTGCGAGCACCGCCAGGAGGCGGTGTTGGTCACCGTAGAGGGACAACTCCTGCAGCACGGCGCGTTTCATTGCGCGTGCGCCGCATCCCAGGTCGTGCAGGCGGATGCCGGTGAAGCGGCCGACAAATCCGTGAAACAGGGAGCGCCGCGCCCGTTCCAATGAGCCGCCCTTGCGCGGCCAACGCCAGCCCTGCGCGAGGTCTTTCGTCTCGAGAGGGGCGAGCAGCTTTGGAATGTCTTCTGCGTTGATCTGGTGATAGGCCGGCAGCGTCATGATGATGTCGCCGCTGGTGCGCTCGAAGCCGGCCATGATGGCAGTCGATTCGCCGAAGCTGCGATTGAGCACCACCATCTGGATGTTGCCCTGGCTCGCGTCGATCAGCGCGCCCACTTCGCTCATGGCGTCGCGATAGGGACCGTCCATGACGAATACGAACTCGTACGGCATGCGCACGGCGTCCAATCCAACACGGTACTCGTCGTACAGCTCACGAAGGGTCTCGTGGCGCCGGCCGACCGGGATGATCACTGAAATTCGAATCGGGTTGCGTTCACTCATTGCGCTTGGGTCTCGACGTGGGCCGGTCGCATCCGCAGCTTCTGGGTCAGGCGGGCAAACTCGTGGTCGCGCATGTCACCGAGGTTGTAGACCAACTCGCCGAGCGCGCCGCTGCATACCAGCATGAAGGCGGACGTGAGAAAAATGACTCCGCAGCCCGCAATGGGCAGCGAAATGGGTGCACCCGCCAGCAGTGCGTGCAGGAATACATACCCGAGCAGGCTCAAACCTGCGATCAGGAGCGGGATCGCCAGCAATCCGAACCACAACAGCGGGCTGCTCGCGAACGAGGCCAGTGTCTTGATCACCAGCAGGTCCAGTAGCACTTTGTAGACCCGCGACAGGCCGTACTTGGATTTGCCGAAGCGCCGCGCATGATGCCTGGCCTTGACCTCGGCAATACGCGGGGCCGCAATGGAGGCCATGGCGGGTATGAACCGGTGCATTTCGGAATACAACGGGATGTGTTTGATGACCGAGGCGCGGTAGGCCTTCAGCGAGCAGCCATTGTCCTTGATGGGTACCTTGGTCACCTTCCCGATGAGCCAATTGGCAATCTTGGAAGGGATCTTGCGCGTAATGAGCTTGTCCTGGCGCTTGAAGCGCCAGCCCACGACGATGTCGTATCCGGAGTCGATCGTCTCCAGAAACATCGGAATATCCAGCGGGTCGTTTTGCAGGTCGCCATCCATAGTGACGAGAACGTCGCCGGAAGCGAATTCGATGCCTGCTGCCATGGCCGCGGTCTGGCCACAGTTGCGCCGGAACTTTACGACTTTGATGCGCGGATCGCCCTGTGCGAGCTCGATGGCCTTCGCTAACGTTGAGTCTTTGCTGCCGTCATCCACGAGCACCATTTCATAATCCAGGCCCGTAGGATCCAACGCATTGGTCAGAGCCTCGTACAGGGGGCGTACGTTCTCTTCTTCGTTATATAGCGGCGCTATGACGGATAAATGCGGGGCCGACAGGTGAGGGCGCCCGCCCGTCGTCGAGGCGGCTTTAGGGTGGTCGATCAGCATCAATGGCCAAGTCCCCGAGGCTATGCAGTCACAATGATAACGCCGCGCCAGTCTTTGAGTTGCCCCGTCTAAAGGGCTTTTTATTCGCGCAGAGCAGCCGCCAAAAACCACGCTTTTTGGGGGGACGCCCAGTCCGGCGGCAAAGAACCCGGGCTCCGCGCGGCCAATGCCGCGCTGATGAACTATTGCGCACGTATGATACCGCTGGCAGTGCGGTACGTCACACAAACCGGGTGCGGTTGGGAACGCGAGCGTTATGTTGCGTTCGGCCAGGCAATCGTTTCGCCACCCATGCGTGCTTCATGCCACAACATCCGCCGCAGGCGCAGGTAACCGAGTCCCCGTTGCCGCAGTCCCAGCTGTGGCAGCTGTGATTGATATTGTTTCACGGCTTGCATCTTCAGCTGTCGATGCCGGCGCTCGGCGCAGGCTCGCTGCCACGTCAGTGTCCCATTCCCGACGTGCGCAGCAGGCATTGCCTGTACCGGTCCCGCTGGTGTCGCACTCCGGTCAAATGAATACGGCTGCTCGGCATACAGTCCCAGGCTGCGGCAACTCAACCCGTGAGACAACAATCCGTTGGTGAGCGCCGCGTGATCGGCATGCGCGAGGGGAAACCCGGGAACCAGCACCGTGTCAGCACCGGCGGTTGCGGCCACAACTGCGGATACAACTTCCTCCATGCTGGCGCGGCGGTCGTACGGTTGGGCACCGAAATCAAACCAACGCGGCGCCACTCCCAGGATGGAGCAGGCAGTTTTATCCTCGATGCGGCGTTGTTGCGCGGCCTGGCCTTCGGTGGTGAAACCTGACTTGCGGTCCCAGTCATCGGTGGGTGCACTCGAGCCCAACGCGCAGGCGAACACGGTGAGGACTTCAACAGTCGCCCCGGACTCGACGGCGTGTGCGAGGGTGGCACCCAATGACAACACGGCATCGTCCAGATGGGGCGAGACCACCACCAGGCGGCCCAGCAGTCTTGGATCAACGGGCAATGTTCTGGGATCCTTTCGCAAGCACCGGGAAGAACAACGACAAGGCCCGGCGCACGCCCAGCTTCAATGGCTCATCCGTCAGCAACACGAGCAGGAAATAGCCAACCCCGCCCGCGACGAGGCCGGCGGCAACTCCCACTGTTCCGGGTACGACCGAGGCTCCGAACCAGGCTGCAGCGCCGGCAAGCGACGAAAGAATGACGAGCGCCACTGCAGTTCGGAACGTTCTGCGCAGTATCGTACCAAACATCGGGGGCGCTGCCTTGGCTCCTGCGAAGGCGACCACTACGGCTGTGAGGATGCGGGCCGCGCCGATACCGAACAATCCGAAGGGGCCGGCCAGCAGCGCCACGGAAGCGATGAGGACGATGTATTGCGTCAGCTCGGCAGCAAACAGTCGAGCACCCCAGCCCAAGGACTGAAGCAGGAAATACACGACGTTGAAAGAAACCTCACAGGCAAAGCCGATCGCCAGCAGGACGATCAGGGGGGAGGTGCCCACCCAGGCCGGGCCGAGCACGCGCTCCACCAGAGCGGGCGCGATCCCGATGATCAGGCCGGTGGCCGGGAGCAGCAGGAACATGAGGCCGATGAAGTGCGCCTGCACTGCTGTCTCGAGACGCGCGGGATCTGACTTCAGGCGCGCATACAGGGGGAACGCGATCGCGCCGATGGATTCGTTCGCCATCTGTGTTGGGGTTTCGGCCAACCGGTCAGCCAGCGAGAAGCGTCCCAACGCGGGCACACTCAGGCTCCTGGCAATGACCACCTTGATGAACAGCTCCGAGATGACCGCGGTCAGGCCGATAGCGAACAGCCAGCGTCCAAATGCAACGAGCTGTTTGGCCGATGCAAAGCTGGGCCGGAATCGCGGTGCGTAGGGCGCAACAATGTAACTCGCAACCGCGGTGGTCATGGCTCCCGCCAGTTTGCCCAGGATGATGGCGCCACCTCCCAGCCGGGCCGCCAGTGAAATGGACGTCCCAACTTCAACGAGGACCGCGAGCATCGCGACGACGGCGATCCGTGAGAACTTCAGCTCGCGCATCAGATCGGTCATGCGCGGGCTGTTGATCGAGTTGAGCAGCGGGAGAAAGGCCATCATCCGCACCAGCGGCGTGGCCTGCGGGTCGCCAAACAATGAGGCTACGAAGGGTGCGGCGAGACAGAGCACTGCGCATACCAGCGAGCCGCGAATCAGGCCGATGGTCCAGGCAACATCGTAGTGCTCGCGCTCGCGATGGGTTGCCTGCACCAGCGCATTGGTCATGCCGGTCTCGGTCGCCGTCATCACCGTGGTGATGGCCACAGTTGCAATGGCAACTAATCCGAAGTCATTGGGAGTAAGCAGGCGTCCCAGTACGAGGGTACCGAGCAGATACACAACCTTGCTCGTGCCCAGCTGCGCGGCTTTCCACACCAGCGCCTTGCCGGCGCGCTTCTCGTCGTTTGCGGCTGAGCTTACGGTTGGATCCTGGGGAGTCGCGGCGGCGGCGTCTGCCTTAATGTCCATTCCAGCCTGCCGCCACGCCCCGAAGCAGGTCAACCACGAATGCCCGGCCGTTGACCTTGCGTAGCAGATCGCCCTGGACCGCACCCACGCACCACCGCTTTGCTCCGCGTGTCAGCTCGTATCCGAGCCGCACGAGAAAGGTGGCATCGAATCGCCGGATCCGGCGCCCGAACCAACCTCCCTGGGAATACGCGTACTGCGAATACACCTGGCTCATGTCGGCAGTGCCGCGCCAGTGCAGGTGGGTGACGGTGATTTCAGGAATGAAACGGATCTCGTAGCCTTTGACCAGCGCGCGGTAGGACCACTCCGGGTCTTCGCAGTAACGCAACAGCTCCGTCTCATCGAACGGGCCCGAGTCCTCGAACACCGCAACCGCCGTTGCGAAATTGCCGCCCGCGAAATGATCGCCTTTCAGGGGCAATGAGCGGAACACCCTGGTGGCACTCGAGTTGTTGGTCGAAGGCGCACCGTCTTCGCTGGCGAGCACGCGGCCCGTCACGATGGCCCGCGGATACTGTTTGAGCGCCTGGACGATCTCCTCCAGCCAACGGGGTGCCACAGTGCAGTCGTCGTCGGTGGAAGCGAAAAAGGGGGTTGTTACGTGGCGGATGCCCGTGTTGCGTCCGGCGGCGGCTCCACGTTGGTCCGAGTGCAGGTAGCGGACCTTGACGGGCAGTCGGCTGAACTCCTGCATCATGGCATCCATGCTGCCGACGGCTCCCTGGTGTGACAGGATGATTTCCGCCGGCCGGACAGTTCCGTCGACGATGGCTTGCACAGATTCTTTCAGGCATTGCCGACCCAGCGTGGGGATGACTACAGTGAAATCACTGGCGACAGTAAAGTCGGCGGCAATGGGCTTGTCCGTCATCGGTATCGGCCTGTGACTGAAGGGGAGCGGGCCAGGATATTAGCGGCCCTGATTTGCGCCTGTCCAAGAAACGCCCCCGAATTGAGAGAAAACGCCAGAAGAAGTCAAATTCTAGCGGGTCGGCTTTAGAGCCAGGTGAGCGTGCACGAGGTTGAAGGAATCGAGCATTGTCCCGGGAGGGGGGAACAGGGCGTCCGCAGGCGCCTTGCCATCCGAAGAATAGGTCATCCACAAGGATGACCCATCGGCACTCGTCCATGCATTCACGATGTGCGCACCAAGAGAGCCACCCCCGGCCTTGCCCAGATTGGCCCAACCGCCGGCTCCGGTCTGAGGATCGATGTTGTTGTACGAGATCGTTGTCCAGGGACCCCACGGGTGCGGTGCATCATAGAAGGATGTCTGGCCGATGTAGGCGCCTTGCGCCGTTGCGATGTAGCGCCGGATGCCCGGGTTATAGATGGCACTCTCCAACGTACTCAGTTGGCTGGGATTGCGATCGGTGAACACCGGTTGCATCTGTTTCTGGTCGTCGCTCCAAACGGGGCGGCCCTTGGCGTCGACTCCCGCGAAATAGCGATACGCGTCGCGTTGCAACACGTGACGCTTCGACACACGAGCCAGGTACGTGTTGGCGCTGGGCTGGGGCAATCTGCGCTCGCCTCTGGCGAAGGGGTGCCCGGTCCGCGCAGCGAAGCGCAGCCGACTAGCGCCACGGCACAGGCTGCCCAAAGAACGAGGTGTCTCATCAGTTACGGGAAGCGGTGATACCCGTGCGCATGAGCAGAGGTCCGAAGCTCGATTGATGAACCGAATGATAGGTGGACGTGATCAGCGCATCGCAGTCGTTGGGGAGCAGTTTGGCGCGAAAGCGCGGATTGGATTCGAGCTGCACCAGGGAGATGTTGCCGTGCTCGAAGGCATCGGCGCAGGCGGTCCGCGGCAGCACACCGGTTTTGAGCTTCTGGCCGAAATAGAAGAAATCCATCATGAAATCGCTCTTGGCCCAATAGCACAGATTCAGCATCTCGCAGGCAGCGTGGCCGTGACTGTCGGCACGGATAACTTGGATGTCGAGCAGGGCGGCCTGCTCGTCAGCGTCGATGCTGCGGATCTCCTGAAGCTGTAGCGGTGCCAGTGTCACGGTGTAGCCTACGACACAGATTGCCGTTGCGAGCGCCGCGGGGGCCCCCCAGGACAACCGGGGAGTCCATAAACTCTCAACAGCCACGCCTGCGACCAGGCAAAAAGCGATCAACGGGTCGAAAAACGAATTCACGTCGACACCGGCGCCCCCGGCTGCAAACAGCCCGATGCCACCCGAGATGAGCAGGTAGGTGCTGAGGAATCCGAGTCGCTCATTCAGTCGCTCGTTCACCAGTGCGGCCAGCCAGAGCACCACCAGGGGAGTGAAACAACGCAGGGCCGCCATAGCCTGTCCGATGGCCTTCCACCGCATGTATTGGCGGGGCTCATCCAGGCTTTCGAACAACCTCATCCCGTGCAGCCACCATGCGAGTGCCGCTGCTACTGCCAAGGTAATGGTTGCGCTCAGCACCCATTTGGCGAATGCAGGTCGCGAGCGCCACAGCAGCCACAGCGAGACGGTGACAGGTAAAGGAATCAACAGGTGCTTGGTCCATCCCGCGGCCATCATCAGGATCGCGCCCAGGACGATGTGGCGGGTGTCGTCCTTGCCTTTCCACAGGACGAGCAGGCCCGCCATCATCAGGGCGTGTGCCAGCCACTGCGGGTCGTCCATCGCGACGTAGTCGCGACCGTAGGTCACGGCATAAGCCAGGAATATACCCGCAGCCAACAGTCCGATTCGCCTGGCGGACCCGGTGACCCGCAGCCAGTAGTAAATGCTCCAGGTAACAAACAACAGGCTGAGCAGGGCGATGACCCGGCCGGCGAAGATGTTGTCACCTGTCAGATGACCGATCGCTCCGACGACGTAGAACGATAGCGGCGGATAGTTGTTGGTAATCAGCGCGTCCGCCGCCGGATACAACACCCCGCCGTTGATGGCTGCGTCGCCGAAGTAGGCGTTCCAGCCTTCGTTGGGATCCAGCGGTATGTAGCGGCCGATGGCCAGAAGCGGCCGGGTCATTCCGAAGACAACAACGCCCAGCAGGAGTGCGCAGGCACTCCAGTAGCAGGCGTCGTTGATTCGTTTGTAGCTCACTTGCGATAAAAGTCAAAAGTGTGTCGGTACAGTGTGTCGGTCAGATAGCGCCAGGTGCCCAACGGCGGGAACGTGTATTTCCGCAACTGTGCCCGACTGGACACCGTGTCCAGGTCGACAGGGGCCCGTTGCGGGATGTCATCCCAACCAAAGAACAGATGACCGTCGTCCCGCAACCGCGAGTGGCATTGCGCAAAGCCGGCTTCCAATTGGTCGTGGCGATCCAGGCCCCACCCATAAACCCCGTTACAGATGATCAGATCGAAATGTCCGGGCGGAAAATGACGTTCGAGCTCCTCGAGAGGCGCAATCACGTGCTGTTTCGCACCGTAGCTCGCGGCCGACGGGTCCGGCTCGATCGTCCAGAAGTCTTTGTTGGGGAAGTACAGGCGCTGGTAATGGGCCGTGTACGTGCCGCAGCCGACGAACAGCATCCGCCCGATTGACGGATCGCGCGCGTACTCGGGAAAGATGTCTTGCTCCATGACGATGCGGTCCGTGGTGTTGAGAGGCGTTGGTAATCCGAGCCGCTTGCGTAGAACGCGCGCTGCGAAGCCCTGTTCCGTAAAAAACGGCAGGATCATTTTCCACTTGGCACCGGGTGACTCCCCGATGGCGTCCCGGTAGATGCGTGCCTCGATCTGGCGCCTTGCGTACTCGCCTCGCGTCATCAGCAACTCCTCAAACCGCCGTGTGCGACAATCGCCGCGGCGCAAACCTTTGGATGATATGTGAAAACAGCCGCAACACACGCCGTGGTGCATTTCGGAGTTCTATGTGACAACCGGCAGTTGCAACTGTGGCAGCTCGAGTGCCTGGAGCAGTTGCAGTCATTGCCGGGTGCCGTGCTCACTGTCCTTCTTGTTCACCGCCCCTCGCACGCACGGCGTGCGGGTGGACTGTTCCGGTATCTCGGCAACGTTGCCCCGGGAAGTCCCGCCAGCATAGCCGAGCTGCCAGCGGGTTTCGCAACTCTACCGACCATCGAGCTGCCGGAAAGTGCGGGCTCCGGCGGTGTCGTGCAGTTGGCTGCTGCAGCGGCTGCCGAGATCAGTGCGCTGCACCTGGATTTCGTATTGAGCTTCAGCGCAGCGCCTGTGCATGAGTTACATGCAATTGCATATTACGGGGTGTGGACGTTTGAGTTTGGCGACTGGCAGCAGTTCCGCGGCTCACCTCCCGGGTTCTGGGAGGTGTATCGGAACGCGAAGGTCACCGGGGCGACGCTTTCCCGGGTAACCGCGGAGCGTGACGAGGTCATTCCTCTACGCCGGGGAAGTTTGAGCACGCGGCAATTCTCTTACGCCGCCAACCGCGACCAGTTGTTGAGTCGATTCAAACACTGGCCCGTGCAGGTGTGCCGGGACATTCTCAGTGGAGATATACAGTACCTCCAGGATGCGCCGCTTCGCGGCAGGCCGACGCTCAACGGTCCTCCCTGTAATAAAGGTGTGCTGCGATTTGTAATCCGGATGGCGTGGTATCTCGCGAGCCGCGGCATGCGGCCGTGGATCGAGCACGATCACTGGAACATCGGCATCGTCGAGCAGCCGATCGAGGACTTCGTTCATCCGCAGCGCGAGCGCAAGCCGATCAAGTGGCTGCCGACACCGGGCCCCGGTGAGTTTGTGGCGGATCCGTTTGGATGGGTGCGCGACGGTCAGCTGACCGTGTTTTGCGAATATCTCAACTATGGCGGCGATGCCATCGGCACGATCGCGGCAATCCAACCATTCGGCTCAGGGTCCCGCGTTCCTGTAACCATAGGGCCGGTGCCGCGCGTTCATCTGTCGTATCCAGCGGTCTTCGAGCACGAGGGCCGATTGCTGTGCATTCCGGAAACGCAAGGTGCGCGGGAAGTCGCACTATATGGACTGGAACGATTTCCTGACCGGTGGGTCAGGATTGCCACGTTGATCCCGGATGCAACTGTTGTGGATGCAACTCTGTTCCGGCACGGTGAGCTGTGGTGGCTGGCGGGAGCCTCGGATCCGGGGGGAGCGCAACTCGGCGCGGACCTTCATCTGTGGTACGCCACCGACATCACGGGACCCTGGACTGCTCATCCCTCCAACCCGGTGAAGACTGACGTGTCCTCAGCGCGACCCGCCGGAACACCGTTTGTGTCCGAGGGTGTGCTCTATCGGCCAGCACAGGATTCGTCAGTTACGTACGGCTCACGAGTTGTTATCAATCGCGTCGTCGCACTGACCACCACCACTTTTCGCGAGGAGCCCGCTGCGTTCGTGGCCCCAGACACCAACGGACCTTATCCGGATGGTCTACATACTCTGTCGGCAGTGGGAAGGATGACGCTGGTGGACGGTAAGCGCCTGGCGTTCTCGGGGGCGGAGTTTCGACGAGTGCTACGGCGAATGGTGATGCGCCGTGTGCGGAAACTGTTCTGACAGGGAACGGCACAGCTCTGCATAGCGAGTGGCGATCAGATCGAGATCGTAGGGCGCGACGGCCTCACGAGCGGCGGCTCCTATTGCTGGCCACTGCTCGCGAACTTTCAGCGCCTCTTCGAACGCGTTGATCAAAGCTTGTGTTTCCAGTGGTGGAAACAGAAATCCGCTGCGTCCGTGCTGAATCAACTGCGGCGCGGCGCCGACGGATGTCGCAAGAACCGTCAATGCGCAACCCATCGCTTCGGCAAGGGCGAGACTAAAGCCCTCATACTCGGTTGGAAACACCCACGCATCGGTTGCCTGCAGATAGTCGACGACGGCGTCGGTTTCCGGGAAAAAGGCGACATCGCGCTCCAGTCCCATCTGTTGTACACGCTCCTTGACCTGGGCTTCACAGTCGTCAAAGGAGCGATTGCCCGAACCGACAACCACCAGGTAGAGCTCGGGATGCTTGGCGAACAGCGTGGGCCACGCATCGATCAACAGCGGCACACCCTTGGCTCGCGCCAACCGCCCCGCATACAACACGATGACACGATCGTCAGGTATTGAAAGCCGGGCACGCAGGGCCGTGCGCTCCGGGAGGGAGATCGGCCGGAATTTCCGCAGACTCACGCCGTTGGGAATCGATACGATCCGGGTCGAGGCAACCCCGCGCTTCAGCAGCTCTTCATGGATCTGCGCTGAAATCGCAATGACAGCGTCAGCTTTGCGCAACACGCGGTTGCGCGCGTTCTCCAGAAAGCTGAACACGACCTTCCCGCGCCGTGAGCCCATGGACCGCATGCTTTCGGTGGAGATGGTTTCATGCAGCTCGAAGTACGACTCCGCGCGAATGATGCATTTCTTGCGCAATAGTGCGCACAACGGCACCGCCACCAGCGGCATGATCTTTGCGCCCGATACGATTACGACGTCGTAGCGGGGAGCCTCCTTGAGCAGAATCCAGATCAGTTTCGCCAGGAATTCCAGTACGGGGAACAGGGCAGCGAAGCCTTTGCCCTTGAGCATGCCGGCCGGGTTGACGCGCCGTACCTCGACACCGTTGACGTTCTCCCGTGCCGGGCTGGCCGGGATGGTCTGCCGCGTGATGACCTGCACCTGGAATCCGCGCCCGTATAATCCCTGCGCCAGATGGGAGGCGATCAGCTCCTGGCCACCGACCAGGGGCGGGAAGAAGGCCTCGGTGAGCCAGTACACCACGGGTGCGGGACGTGTTGAATCCTTCATGAAAGATCGTTGAAAGCTTTTATGGTTTTGTTGGTAGCGTCGCTATTGTCCGCAGCGGTTCAATCTATAATGCCTCGAGATATGACTTCAATTAAACCATGAAGATCGGCGTCATGCTCCGGAGCCTGACCGATGTCGGCGGACCGGGCGAATATACGCGCAGCCTGCTGAACGCGCTGTTGCGGATCGACCGGGTAAACGAGTACTACCTTTTTATTGCGGATCCGGCCCTGGGCGCGCGCTTCCGGGAGTTCCCCAATGCCCACCCGGTGGTGTTGGCGAGCCCGTCGAAACTGATTTTCGATCAAGTCCAGGTGCCGCGCGCGGTGCGCCAATACGATTGTGACGTAGTTATCAATCTCAAACACTCGGTTCCGCTGCTGACGGGCGCGCCGGCCATTTTCGTCATGCACGGGGCCGATTGGCTGGCGTTTCCGCAGAACTATTACTTCTTCGACCGGATGTACCACAAGGTGTCGCTGCCCCTTTTTTGCCGCAAGGCAGCGCGCATCATCTCGGTCTCCCACGATGCGACCCGAATCGCCGTTGAACGCTTGAATCTGCCCCCGTCGCAGGTGGCGACGGTCTACCACGGTTTCCGGACCGACTTTCATCGAGTGGAAGATCCCGAGCGCCGGGCGAGGGCCCGGGAGCGCTACAAGCTGCCCGAGAAATTCATACTGTATGTCGGTCGCATCTACCCGATGAAGAACGTGCGCGGGCTCGTGGAGGCGTTTGCCAAGCTTCGCGACCGCGTGCCTCACAGCCTCGTCATCTCCGGTATCAAGCACTACAAGACCGAGCCTGACTTCGCGGCGATCGACAGATACTCCCTGCACGATCGCGTGATCCCCACGGGCTTTGTGGAGGAAGAAGATCTGCCGGTTCTATACAGCATGGCGGACGCGTTTGTGTTGCCGTCACTGTATGAAGGATTCGGAATTCCGCTGTTGGAAGCGATGGCGTGCGGCTGTCCCATCGTCACCTCCACGCAGGGATCCTGCCCCGAGGTGGTCGACGGAGCTGGAGTATTGGTGAATCCGTACGACACCGCGGATATCGCCGAAGGGATATACAAAATTCTCAATGACCGTGACCTTGCCGCCGAGCTCGTGCGCAAAGGCTATCAGCGGGTCGCGCAGTTCAGTTGGGAGAAGTGTGCTCGTGAGACGTTGGATGTCATCGCCTCCGTTGCTCGCACCGGTCAGGCAACGGAAGCCAGTGTGCCGCGCAGAGATCCGAGCTGAAGATCCTCGCGCTGTTGCCCGAGAATCATCATCCGATACCACAGTTCCGCGTTGATCAACAGCCACAGACGATTGCCGTGATCCGCCCGCCGGGCCAGGTGCTCGCCCAACAGGGCATCAATGGGCGCCCGGCGCAAAATTCCCGCTTCCACGAGCTTTGAGTCCGGCAGGAAGCGCTCATACAACGCGCGGTATTCGTCTTTCAGAATGTAGGGCAGGGCGGACGAGAAGCCCTGCTTGGGGCGATCCAGGATCTCGGCCGGCAGATAGCGGCCGGCCAGCTTTCTTTGGGCCCAGCGCAGCGACCGTCCCCGGATCTTCATGCTCGACGGCAGCCGCGCCGCAAACTCGGCCAGGCGGTGATCCATGAACGGGCTGCGGGCCTCGAGACCCTGACTCATCGACATGCGGTCGGTGATCATGACCGGGTGGTCCGGTAGGCGCACCTGGCTGTCGGCGGCCAGCATGTGATCCAACGGGTCGCCCGTCGCTGCATCGTACGGAGCACGGATGGCATCCTCCGCGTGTACGCCGTTGAGCTGCGCCAACACCTCGGGCGTGAACAGGGATGCGCGCATCGCCTCTTCGAAATAGAAGTAGCTCAGGCTCGCGGCATAGCGCTCGGAGCCCGACAGGAATGACAGCCGCTGCAGCCAGCGCAGTTGATGTCCAACACTCTTGTACCAACCCGCTTCCGGAATCAACGAAAGTGCCGGACCGAGAACGTGGCGCCTGAGTGCCGCGGGCACGCGCGCGTAGTGATTGGCGTACAGGTTTCCATAGTAGCGGTCGTAGCCGCCGAACAACTCATCGCCGCCGTCGCCGCCAATGACGACCTTCACTGTTTTGCTGGCGAGCTCGGACACGTGGTAGGTGCACAGTGACAACGGGTCGGACGGCTCATCCAGGTGATAGATGAGGTCCGGCAACAGTCCCACGAGGGAGGGTGACAGGCTCCTCTCGTGATGATTCGTCCCAAACATCCGGGCAACCGCGCGGGCCGCCGGAGCTTCATCGAAGCGTTGGTGCGGCAGTCCGACGGTAAATGTGTTCAGGTCCTTCACGCCGATGCGCTTCACCAGCATCGCCACGAGCAGGCTCGAATCGAGCCCACCGCTCAAAAGGGCCCCCACCGGCACGTCACTCACCAGATGCAGCCGCAGGGACTCCTCGACCTGCGCTTCCAGCTCATCGAGCAACTGCTCGTCGGAGCCTTCCAGCTTCGGCTGATAGTTGAGGCTCCAGAAGCGCTCGAGCACCGGCTCGCGACCGTCTTCCAGCACCAACAGGTGCGCGGGCGGCAGCTTGAGGATGCCGCGGAACATCGACAGCGGTGGCGCAATCAGGCGCAGTCCAAGGTACTGATCGAGCGCGGCCAGGTTGAGCTCACGCAGTTTCGGGTCGAACGCCAACAGCGCCTTGATCTCGGACGCGAATGCGAACCCGCGTGTGGTTTTCGCGTAATACAGCGGCTTCTGCCCTAGATGATCGCGTGCAATCAACAGGCGGCGCTTGCGCGCATCCCACAGCCCGAAGGCAAACATACCGCGCAGATGGTCCACGAGCGCGTCGCCGTACTCGAGGTACAGTCCGATGATGACTTCGCAGTCACTGTGCGTCAGGAAGCGATGGCCGCGCGCCTCGAGGTCGGCGCGCAGCTCCTTGTAGTTGTAGATCTCGCCGTTGCAGACCAGCAGGATCGACTTGTCAGCATTGAACAGCGGCTGGCGGCCACCTTCCAGGTCGATGATGGACAGCCGCCGATGTCCCAGGATGGCGTGGGAGTCAGATTCCATCCCTTCGCCATCCGGTCCCCGGTGGCGCAGTGCAGTCAGCATGTTCTTCATGCCGCTCAGCAGCGCCGAGCTGTCACCCACGATTCCGGCAATTCCACACATGCTATTCGTGCTCCAATCGCGCGGCGGTTCCCATGCGGGACGATATGGCAGCCGCGAACAGCTCCTCATATCTTTCGGCGCAGCGCTCGATGAAAAAGTCCTCGACTTTGACGAGATTGTGACGGCCCACGGCAGTGCAACGCTCCGGCGAGTCGCGCAGCGCCCGCACGGCGTCATTGAACGCTTGCTGGTCGTTCAACTGAATGACATTCCCGGTGTCCGGCGTCGAGAGAAAATCGGTCTGGCCGCCGCGGTTGTAGCAGACGACGGGCAGGCCGAAGGACATGGCTTCCAGAAACACCAGCCCGAAGCCTTCGTGTTGAGCTGTCGATACAAACACATTGGACGCGGCGTAGGCTTTGTATTTGACCTCGTCAGATACGTATCCCAACATTCGCAGCCGGTTGTAGACCCCGAGCTCCATGGCGCGCTGTTTCACTGCCGCGGCTTCAGGTCCGTCCCCAACTACCAGCAAAAACACATCCGGCAGCGCAGCAAGCGTGTCGATCAGCTGTGTGCTGGCCTTGCGCGCCACGATGCGGCCGGCGGTTACCAGTACGAAGGCATCCTCGGGAATATCGAAATCGGCACGCTTCGCGCGCACGTTCTGCGGGGGTCGGTCGATTCCCAGCGGTATCAAATCAACTTTTCGGCCGACGCCGTAAATTTGTTCGACGTTTCGGGCGGTGTCGCGGGACTGGGCGACGACGCCATCCGCTTTCTCCAACAGACGTGCGACGGCGCGCCGCAGAAAGGCGTGTCGGTGGGGCGAGCTCTTCTTCGAGGGATCGTACAGATCGCCGCCATGCACGGACAGGATGTTAGGGATGCCCATCCGCGTGGACAGCCAGTCGCCCAGGGGTCCCGTGGGCACCGCGAAGTGGGTATTGATCACATCGAAGCGCTGCTTACGGCCAAGCTGCAGGCCACGCCACAGACCCATGGGCAGGTAGGCCGCCATGGAGGGCAGGTTGGCCACGGCCAGGTGACGCCTGAAGAACACAGGAACGCGCACAACCTTGACGTTGGCGTCCATTCCTTCAGACGGGAGGTCTACCGCGCGTGATGTCAGAACCGTCACGTCGTGTCGTTCCGCGAGCGAGCGGGCCATTGCGGCCATTACGACGCCGCCACCACCGCCCAGGGGCGGGTATTCGTAGTTACAGAATAAAATCCGCAATGTGTAATGAAGATCCCGCGTTTACCGCAACTGCGTGTATTCTACGGGAAACACCGGGGATAGATGGATGAATGCGAATTTTCGCCAAGCTCCAGCGGGCGCCAACATAGCACCCCTGGGCAGGTCCGAATCTTATGACAAAGGCGCGGCCGCGGGCCGTTCCGAGCGGCTGGCAGCCAGGCTCGAGCCATTCGATTCCTACTGGCAGGCGCCGAAGGATGTCGAGAAGGGTTTCATGTCGTTTACGGCCTACTACCGGGCCAACTACCTGGGCCACATGCCGGCTGACAAGCAGGCACGGATTCTCGTCATCAGCTGCGGTCCCGGTTACCTCGTCAAGATGTTGCGTGACTGCGGCTACAGCTCAGTCCTGGGTATCGATTCCGATGCGGCCAAGGTTGAAACCGCGCGCCGCCACCAGTTGCCTTGCGAGGTGGCACGGGCATTCGAGTACCTCGCCGACAAGGAAGGCCAGTACGACGTCATCATCCCGGAGCAGGAGCTCAACCACCTGACACTGGATGAGACTGTTGAGTTTCTGAGCCTGTGCCGCCGCGCGTTGCGGCCGGGCGGGAAGGTCGTGGTGTATGCCATGAACGCCGCCAACCCGATGGTGGGTTCCGAAAATCTTTCACATAATATCGATCACTTCTACCTGGTCACTGAATACAGCCTGGGCCAGATCCTGCAGTTGGCCGGCTTTCAGCAGTACCAGCCGTTCGCGCTGAAGTTGTATGTGTTTTGGAAGAACCCTCTCAACTATGTAGGGTTGGCGGTGACGTCAACACTCGAGGCGGTGTTCCGGATCATGTTCATGCTCTACGGCAAGAAGGTCAAAATCCTCAGCAAGAAGGTTGCAGCCGTAGCGAGCGTCTGAGTGCGGGAGTCCGCGGGCCACTGCGCTCGGTTTGATTTGCAGTCCGCGTGCAGGCGTCGTTAGCCTCCACCAATGCTGTTCAACTCTGCCGACTACGTCTTATTTTTGCCGCTCGTCCTGCTCGTGTACATCGTACTGCGGCGGGCAGGGCTGCGCGCGCAGAATGCCTGGCTGTTGGTTGCCAGTTATACCTTCTATGGATGGTGGGACTGGCGCTTCCTGGGTCTGCTGTTCGGCACCACACTGAATGACTATCTCGTCGGTCTGGGGCTCGAGAGAACTCACAGGCAAAGTCACCGCCATGCGCTGATCCTGCTCAGCATCGGCGTGAATCTCGGCGTGCTGGGCTTCTTCAAGTACTACAACTTCTTCGTCACCTCGTTCATCGAGGCCTTTGCCGGCATTGGCGTGCATCTGGAGGCGCCCACTCTCAAGGTGATACTGCCGGTGGGCATCAGCTTTTATACCTTCCAGGCGTTGACCTACACCATCGCCGTCTATCGCCGTGAGATGCGGGCGGTGCGTGATCCGATCGGGTTTTTCGCGTATGTCGCATTTTTCCCGCAGCTGGTGGCAGGGCCGATTGAGCGTGCGCGGCACCTGTTGCCGCAGTTTTTCGTGCCGCGAGTCATCGAGCCCGAGGCGTTCGCCGGCGGCCTGCGGCAGATGTTGTGGGGCTTCTTCTGCAAGCTGGTGGTGGCGGACAACTGTGCGACTGTGGTCAACAGCATTTTCGCTCACCAGGGCACGTTGCCGGGCAGCCTGGCGCTACTGGGCTGCGTGTTGTTCGCTTTTCAGATCTACGCGGATTTCTCCGGCTATTCGCACATCGCGCTGGGTACTGCCCGACTGTTCGGCTTTGAGCTGATGCAGAACTTCGCGACCCCGTACTTCTCGCAGAGTCACCCCGAGTTCTGGCGCCGCTGGCACATTTCGCTGTCCTCGTGGTTCCGCGACTACGTTTACATCCCGTTGGGTGGCAACCGGACCTCCAGGCCCCGCCAGGCATTCAACCTGCTCGTGACGTTTACGCTCAGCGGCTTGTGGCATGGCGCAAACTGGACGTTCATTGTGTGGGGCGTTCTCAACGGGTTGTATGTCATCCCACGGGTGTTCATTGGTGAGCCGTTGGCTCCAGCAGCCAACTCACGCAACTTTCTGGTCCGCGTGCCCACCGTCGCTTTTCGCGTGCTGTTCACTTTCGCGTTGACTGTGCTGGCCTGGATCTTCTTCCGCTCGCCGACCATTGGCGGCGCATGGACGGTCATTCAGGAAATCGCGTCACGCTCGTTGTTCATCAGTCCCGTGGGACTGCTGCGCTCAATGGGCCTGTTGACCACGGTCGCCTACGCCATGCTTGCGATTGCCTTCCTGCTGGCGATGGAGTGGTGGCAGCGCGATAAGAAATATGCGCTCGAGCTGGGTGATCGGGCCGCGTTGCTCACCTGGCCCGCCTGTACCCTCGTGTTTGTTCTCACGTTGTTCTTCCGTTACACCGGCGCGTCGCTGGACTTCATCTACTTCCAGTTCTGAAGGGGGCGCCCAGCCATGTCCACTCCAGACATCACCTCTGTCGAGATGACCCGGTCGTTTTCCTGGGTGCGGCTGATCTCGCGGAGCGTGATCGGGGTCCTGCTGTTTGTCGCAGCCAATGTTTATACGTACGAGACGTCGGGGTTCTTTCAGAAAGAGCACGATTACACCCGGCAGGTGGATGCAATCGCCACGCACCGGGACGTGCGGATCATTTTTTCGGGTGACTCCCATTTCGCCGTACCGTTGAACGACTACCTGAATGACAACACTGCGGCGCCGGGCTACAGCATCGCGGCGGGCGGCGATTCGCTGCGTGAGTCCTTTGCAAAAGTACGGCGCGTTCTCGAGACCACGCCGGGCATCGACACGCTGATTCTGACCGCCGACCCGCACATGTTTGGCAAGGGTCGTCTCGAATCATCGAACCGGTCGTTCGCGGATCGCTACTACATCGAGGCATGGGACGCTTCCGGCCTGCAACAAAACCTGTGGTCGGCGATCCTGCAGCAGGTCCCGTTGTTCAACGAAGACTTCCTGCAGTACTTCCGTAAGGACCTCGGTGCGCTTCTGTCGCGCACCAGGACCCATGCGCGTGGCGCGGGTGACCCACTGGCCTGGAGTCGTCTAACGGACCAGCAAAGGCTCGCCAGCGCCGTTGAGACGGGCCGTGGGGATCACGCTGGGGTAGGGGACGTGCAGACGCCTTTTGTCTGGTATCAGCGGATTTTGGATGTTGCACGCGAGCACCACGTGCGGGTCATCGGCGTGCGCTTCCCGGTCAATGCGGGCTATTCGGCGCAGGCACCGGCCGACAAGGTGGCCACGATTGATTCGTTCCTGCTGCAGCATGGCGTGTCGCAGATCATCGATCTGCGCGATGCGCTGACGGATCCCCGCGACTTCGAGGACGAGGATCACGTCAACGAGCAGGGTGGGGCGCTGGTAGTGAAAATGCTCGAGCAGAAGCTCCAGCGCCATATTTATTAATCGGCGGCAAAAAGTTGCCGCGGACATCGGGCTCGCCCGCCGGCAAAAAGCGCGGTTTTTGCCGGCTGCGCATGTGCGTCGCGCCTTCGGCGCCCTATAGCATTCCGTTTGCTTGGTACCACTCCGCGGTCTTGCGGGCGCCGTCGCGAAATGGCACCTGCGGTCGGAAGTCCAACACCTTTTCCGCCCGCGCGTTCGAGAAGAAGAACGACTTCTTGAAGAAATCCAACCGGCGGCGATGCAGCGGTGGCTTCAGGCCCAGGGGGCTGAACGTCGACTCGAAGAACACGGCTGCCAGGAAGAATGGCCACATGGGCACGTGGGGCGCCTTTTTGGTGCTGCCAACGGCTGCGCTCACAGCGTCGACCATCTCGTTGGTCGTGATCTTTTCGGAGCCCGCCAACACAACAGTCTGCTTGTTGGCCGTCGGGGCGCTGCAGGCGGCGAGCAGGCCGCGCGACAGGTCGTCGACGTAAACGACCTGGTGCAGGTTCTGGCCGTCGCCGATGACCGGGAAACGGCCCTTCTTGATGCCCTTGAATAGTTTCAACAGGCGCATGTCCCCGGGACCATAGGTCTCCGAGATGCGCACAATGGCCCATTCCATGGGGGACGCAAATTCGCGCACCACCTTCTCAGCAGCCATCTTCGTTCGCCCGTAGGGATTGTCAGGGGCGAGTGGCGAATCTTCATCGAGGCTGCCATTGGCGGCGCTGCCGTACACGCCTATCGTGCTTCCGTGAACGAAGCGGCGCACGCCGGCCTTGGCGGCCAGATCCAACAGGCTGCGGGTGCCGTCGACATTGATGCGATGAAAATAACTCTCCGGCTGCTCAGCCTCATGTTGAGCGGCTGCCAGGTGAATGACTGCATCCTGACCCTGGAGCTCGCGAGCAATGACGGCCGAGTCCTCCAGCGGCGCTATCACGACCTTGATACCTGCCTTGGTCAGCGCGTTACAGCGAGACTGCTCGGTCGGCGTGTTGATGGGAGTCACCACCGTCACGGCGTGTCCCGCCTGAACAGCCAGGGGCGCTAATCTGCTTCCGATGAAGCCGGAGCCGCCGGTCAGAAAAATTCGCATTCGAATGCTCTCGCGTCGAGTGAGGTGTCTATGCCCGACGTGCTTGTTGTTGGGGTTGGTTTGCCGGCGGCGTCGCCAGGTATCGTTCGAATTCGCGCTCTACGACGGCACGTTCCTCGGCGCTTCGCTGCGGAGTCCAACCGAGCTCCTGCGTCAGGAGCGTCTGCAGCTCGTCGAGGGCGGCGACCCCGGGATGACCGTCGGTGCCGAGCTCGGTCCGCCGGAAAACGATGTCTCCCATCCGTTGAGCGGTCTCCGCGCGGACGGCGTAGATCGCCTCTGCGAGGCTCACGTGACTGCCCGTGAAGCAGCGCCCCAACTTCGGCTCGCGCTCGGCCAACTCGAGCACCCGCGAGGCATCGGTGCCGTAATTGCGCAGCAGGCCGTCAGTCGATTTTTCGCTCAACCAGGCGGGGCGCCGCGCCTGGAACGAGCGTGCCGCCGAATTGAAGTCCGGGATATCACCGCCCATGAGCGCAGCGACAGTTGAATCGCCGCCGGACCGCCGCGCATCCAACTGCGCAACAGCCAGGTCCAACGCTTCAACAGCATCGCGTCGCGCGACCGTGTAGCGCACACTGATCACGGAAAGGAGTCCCGACTGCCCGAGGCTGCGGTGATCAATCAGCCGCGACTGCTTGCCGAAGCTCAACCCGCCCTGCTGGCTCTTGGCTTCACCGAACGGCACCAGCCCGAAATCTGCGCGCCGCACGTCCGACTCCTGCAGCTGCAGGTTGGGACAGCACGTGTTGAATTCGTCGATGAACTGGCGAAGCTCGGTGCGCGGCAGGCCAACAGCATCCGGGTCGCGGGGCACGATCGAGTGCCATACGCCGACCAGCGTGCTGTTGCGCCAGGGGACGAGGAATAGATGCCGGCTGTTGCGAGCCAACAGCGCATCCGAGTCTTTGGTCCGTCCCTGCACGGCCAACGCCATCGGTGTTGCAAACTTGCGGTCGACCATGAAGCAGGCGTCGCGTGAATAGGTTCCTGCCTGCCCATAGCCTGGCTGCAGCAAACCTTCAGCCCAGGGACCCGCCGCATTGATGACGAGGCGTGCGCGGATGTCGAAGCGCTCGCCGCTCAAGCGGTCAACTGCCTGAACGCCGGTCACGCGCGTTCCTTCAGTCAACAGTCGATCCGCTTCCACATAGTTGCCGATGGCCGCGCCCAGTGCGCTGGCAGCGCCTACAAAAGCGAGCACCAGGCGCGGTGGACTGTACATCTGGCCATCTTCGAACACGGCTGCACCGGTCAGGCTGTCGACGGCAATGTCGGGAAACAGCTCGAGCGTCTCGTTCCTGCTCAGGAAACGCGTTCCCCGAACGCGCCGCGCCGGGTCTGCAACATGGCGGTTCACGTCGGCGCTCAGAGCGTCATACAGCAACATACCGGTGCCGAGAAACCAACGACTGCTTTTGCCCTTGCCGTAGGTAGGAATTACGAAGGGCAGGGGAGATACGAGATGCGGTGCGATCCTGAGCATCACCGCGCGCTCAAAACACGAGGCCCGCAACCGGCGCACATCGCCGTGTTGCACGTATCGAATACCTCCATGCACCACCTTGAAGCAGTGAGCGGAAGCACCCGCCGAGAAGTCTTCACGTTCAATCAACGCGGTGTTGAACCCACGAAGTGCTGCTTCACGCGCGGTGGCAGCGCCGGACGCACCTCCGCCGACAACGAGCACATCGAACAATTCGTTACTCAGCCGACGGATGTCGCGGCCGATGCTATGTGTCTGTTCCACCCGGCGATGATAGCCAAATTCGTTCCGCACCGTGCGGCCGGGCACGCACATTGCTGCATAGCGCCCCGGGTGCTATTTCCCAGCACTTCCAGCAAAGAAGGAATGGTCCGTAATGACTGGAGCAACCGCCCTCTCGACGCTGGGCGCCACGATCGCGCCTCGCAAATTCGTCGAAGCCTACCGAACAGCCAAGATTATCCTCGGCAACCGTGTGCGCCGTTTCGAAGTTCCCACGGAGCCGCATTTTGATGAGGCGAGCACGCTGTATTTTCGCGAGCAGCTGCACAAGGCCCGCAATTACCTCGAATACGGCAGCGGCGGGTCCACGATCCTGGCCAACCAGATGGTGACCAACCTCGTGAGCGTCGACAGCGACGCCAGTTTCCTGGCCGACGTGCGGCGGAAACTGGAGACTCACGATCGGCGCGCAATGGCCAAGCTCATTCACGTGAACATCGGGCTCACGCAGCACTGGGGCATGCCCGTGTTTACGAAACCCACGCGACGGCGCGTGCGGCGTTGGGAAGAGTACGCCAAGGCCCCCTGGCGCTACTTCAGAACGATTGGCCAACAACCTGACCTGATTCTCGTCGATGGACGGTTTCGCGTCGCCTGCGTCCTGGAGAGCCTGCTCAGCCTGTCCCCCCTCACCGAGACGCAGATTCTGCTCGATGACTACGTGGATCGTCCGGAATACGAAGTGATCGAGCAGTTTGCTCAGGTCGAGATGGTAGGACGAATGGCTGTTGTGCATCCGCGCCGGTTGCTGGAGAGAATCCAGGTGCGGCGCCTGGTCAAGCAATACTGCGCCGATCCCCGTTAGCTAGTTAATTGGCGCGGCAATAGCCGCGCTATCGTCAATGGGCGCGGCACTGGCCGCGCGGAACCCAGGTCCTTCCACGCCGGCAAAAAGCGCGGTTTTTGCCGGCTGCGTTGGTGCCAGGCGCCTGCGGCGCGTCCGTCCGCGCGAGACAGCTGGTCGTTTGGAGTGACTCGTTAGGGCACGCGATGGTGTAGCTCATGCGCACGAAGCCTACAGGGACGTATTCACGGCGTCCCGCGCGGGAGCTACACCATCGCGGGACCGAAGCCGTAATCCTATCTTTGCTTGAACTCTTCCGGCGTCAGTTGGTGGCGGGCCAGCAGCTTGTAGAAGTCAGTGCGGTTGCGCTTGGCCAGGCGCGCCGCCTGGCTCACGTTGCCACCCGTGATCTGCAGGATCTGCGACAGGTAGCTGCGGGTGAACTCGTCACGCGCCTCGTCGAAGGAGGGCAGACGGCCCGGACCACCGCCCAGCGACTGTTGTACCAACTCGACAGGAATGATCGGTGTCTGTGACAACGCAACGTTCTGCCGCACCACATTCTGCAACTGCCGGATGTTGCCCGGCCAGTCAGCCGTAGCCAGCAGCTCGACAGCCTCGGGCGCGTAAATCTTCCGGACGCCGCTTTCCTTCGCGATCTGCGCGAGGAAGTGAGCTACCAGCAGGGGAATGTCTTCCCGGCGCCGGTTCAATGCCGGCATCTCGATGTGCACGACATTCAATCGGTAGTACAGGTCCTCGCGGAACTGGCCGGCCGTCATCAGATTCTGCAGGTCCCGGTGAGTGGCCGAGATCACTCGGACATTCACTGGAATCGCATCCGTGCTGCCAACCGGGCGGATGACATTCTCCTGCAGGACGCGCAGCAGCTTGACCTGCAGCCGCATCGGCATGTCGCCGATCTCGTCCAGCATGAGCGTGCCGCCGTCAGCGGCCATGAAGAGCCCACGATGTGCGCGGGTCGCGCCCGTGAAGGATCCCTTCTCGTGGCCAAACAACTCCGATTCCAACAGGTTCTCAGCCATTGCGCTGCAATTGATCGCGACGAACGGCTTGTTCTTGCGCGGGCTGGCATGGTGGATGGCGCGTGCGAGGAGCTCCTTGCCCGTGCCGCTCTCACCGGTAATCAACACTCGCGCGTCGGTGCCGGCCACCATGTGGGCCTGCGCGAGCTTCTCTTCCATCACCGAGCTGCGCGTGACGATTTCCGCCCGCCAGTCTTCGTCGGAGGCGCCGAAACCCGAGATGCGCAACGCTTTCTGCACCTGGTCCAGCAGCTCCTGTTTGTCCACCGGCTTGGTGAGGAAGCCGAACGCACCCATCTGGGTCGCCTGCACCGCATCCGGAATGGTGCCGTGGGCGGTCAGGATGATGACCTTCAGACCGGGCCAGCGATTCTGCAGCTCCTTGAGGAGGCCAATGCCGTCCATGTGGTCCATGCGCAGGTCGGTGATCACCAGATCCGGGCGGAAGCGGCTGGCCGCGGCCAGCGCCTGGACACCGCTTTCTACGGCTTCGACATCGTAACTTTCCGCGCGCAGGCGGATCGTCAACAGGCGCAGGAGCCCCGGGTCGTCATCCACTACCAGGATGCGGGCTTTCCGTTTTCCTGTCTGATTCAAGTGCCTCGTCCTCAACTGCTCGGGTTGCAACAGCGTCGCGGGAATCGTCACGGTTGTCGTCCTTCATTGCTCGGTTTGCGCTCATTCAGCGAGCGCTCGATGTTGGCTATTGCATCGAGCTTGGCCCGTGCTTCCTCGAGTTCCTTGCGCAACCGTGCATTCTCGTCTGTCTCCAACTGCAGACGGCGATTGACGGTACCCAGGCGCTCTCGATCAGCGCGAACGGCGTCCCCCTGGAGCCTGCGATTTTCTGCCTCCAACGTCAAATGGTCGTCAATTTGCTGCAGTTCTAAAAAAGCAAGGGCGCGTTCCCCAGAAAGCAACATTTCCGGGTTGGCCATCAGCTCCCGCAACAGACGTTGGGCCCGCGGCAGGTCGGTTGCGGGGTGGCCGGGGTTGGCCAAGACCAGGGCAAAGCGCAATTGACGGCTCGGAGTGGGCGCCGTCTCGTAATCACGCTGCGCAGCGGCAGTAAGTTCTGCCTGCTCGGCCGGCGGGGCCTGCATGAGTTTCTGCAGCAATTGCAGATCTTCTGTCAAAACTGCGACGGAGGCCGCATTTTTGTCCACCACGGGCGCCGGCGGCCGCGGCTCGCGCTCACGGACACCGAAGTCGGTCGCACAGGCGCTCAGCAGCACGCTCGACAGCAAAGCGGGTAGGGCTCGCGCAATGTTATGCGGCATGCGCGTGTTCTTTGACTTCAATGTTGTTGACAGGTCGACTCGGCATGCTGATGCGGAAATGGGCACCGGGAAATTCGCCGTCCACGATCTGCACGGTGCCGCCGTGCGCGGAGACGAATTCGAGCACGACAGACAGCCCGATGCCGGTGCCTTTGACCGCCGAGCTTTTGGAGGCCCGTCCAGTGTAGAAAGCTTCGAACACGTGCGCGCGGTCTTCGACCGGAATACCCGGCCCGCTGTCGGCGACATCCAGCTCCAGCAGCTCGCCTGCCGTACGTGCGCGAAGGTGGATAGTACCTCCCTTGGGTGAGTACTTCACTGCGTTGGATACCAGGTTCTCGAGGATCAGCCGAACCTTGCTGCGATCCGCGATGAGCGTCACATCTTCGATGCGCACATCTAAACGTACACGCTGCGACAGCAGCGTCAGCTGCTGATTTTCCAGCACTTGCTTGACAACCGGCCGCAGCCGGAACTGCGTGGCTTCGAGGCCCACACTGGAGGTCTGCCAGGCACTGAATGACAACAGGTTCTCGATCATGCGTTGCAGTTTGATTCCGTTCTCGCGCAGGATGCCCGCCACTTCCCGCTGATTGGAGTCCAGCTCGCCGACGGCGCCGTCCATGAGCAGCTCGGTGCCCTCACGGATGTTCGCGAGCGGGGTTTTCAACTCGTGCGACATGTGGCGCAGGAAGCGATTGCGTTCGTGCGCCAGGTCGAGCAGTCGCTGGCGCAGCCATTCCAGCTGACCGCCCAGCCGCTCCAGATCGTGTGGACCCGCCACGGCAATCTGGTTGGAGAACGTGCCTTCGCCCAGCTCGCTGATGGCCCGGTCGAGCTGGCGCAAAGGTCGGCCCACCGCCACGGTCAACACGATGATCGCGATGATCGTGAGCGGGACGAGCAGCGCTGCCTGCCAGAGCAGCCGTCGCCGCGCCTGCTGAGTTTGAGCCTCGAGTGCCGCTACTTCGGTGTCGATCTGCGCGTTGCTTTGCGCAGCCACCTTGTCCGCGAGCGCGCCGAGCTCCGTGAAGCGGCGCGACATCCCTGTAGCGTTGGACGTTCCCTTCCCCGCCTGCATAGACATGACAGACGCGCCAATGTTCCGCTGCAGCTCGCCGAGCTCTCCCAATGTCTTGCGGGAGCTGGCTGATTGTTCGCGGCGCTCGAGTTGCACCCGCGTAGCCGTGAGCCGCGCATCCTGGCGGCGGTACAGCTCGAGCAGGTTGGCATCGCTGAGGACGTCATACAGACGCGCGGTCCTTTCCAACGAGGAGATCTGACTGAACAGCTCCTGGCTGGCGCGCGCCGCCGTGACACCCTCGACAACGATCTTCTGACCGGTATCAGCCAGCTGGCGGATTTGCAGCGCTGCGGTCAACACAGCGACGAGGAGCGGCACGGCAATCAGCGCCAGGCCGAGGAGCATCAATCCGCTCAATGACTTGGGTCGTGCCCATTGCATGGCACATTCTATCCGTAAGGGCTCACCGGTGTCGGTGATCCCTGCTTCGAAGACCGCTGTGCCCTTACCACGGCTCGCGAGCGAGCCGCTGCTCCCACTGTAGCGAGGTCTTTACGATGGTGTCGAGGTCGTCCAGTTTTGGACGCCAACCCAGCTCCGAGCGGATACGGTCGGCACGCGCCACGAGGATTGGCGGGTCCCCGGGACGGCGAGCCTCCTCGCGAATATTCAGTGCATGCCCCGCAACACGTTCGACGCTTTTGAGCACTTCCCGGACACTGTATCCGTGGCCATAGCCGACGTTCAGCACTTGCGGGGCACCGCCTTTTCGCAGGTAGCTCAGGGCGTCCAGGTGAGCCGTAGCCAGGTCCTCAACGTGGATGTAGTCCCGAACCCCAGTGCCATCATCGGTGGGGAAGTCCGTGCCGTAGATCGACACGTGGGGGCGTTTTCCAACTGCCGCCTCGCAAGCAACCTTGACCAGCAGAGTGGCCTTCGGGGTCGCCTGGCCGATCCGGCCCGCCGTGTCGGATCCCGCCACATTAAAGTATCGCAAGGCAACATATCGAAGGGGAGAAGAGGCCGCCACGTCGCGGAGCATCCACTCGGACATCAGCTTGGACGTCCCATACGCATTGATGGGAGCCGTGGGCGCCGTCTCCGCGGCGAAGCTGCCTTCCGGGATGCCATACACTGCCGCCGTGGACGAAAACACGAAATTCTTAACGCCGGTCTCCACGCAGCATTCCAGGAGATTGCGTGTCGAGCAGGTGTTGTTGCCGTAGTACTTCAGCGGATTGGACACTGATTCAGGGACAATCGTGTGGGCCGCAAAGTGCAGGACGGTGTCAACTCCGTGCGTACGGAGCACTTCCATCACGAGGTCGCGATCACCGACCTTACCAACGACGAGCGGCGTGTCGAGCACCGCCTGCCGAAACCCGGTGGACAGATCGTCCAGCACAACCACCTGCTCACCACGAGCTCTGAGCTGCAGAACGGTGTGGCTTCCGATGTATCCGGCGCCGCCGGTGACTAAGATCGACGAGCGACTCATGCGTGAGCGGCTCCTTTTAGTAACTTAAGTGAAGTAATGATAAACAAAAGCGATGCGTCCGATGTGAAGCCCTTCACCGGGTTGTCACCTGACGTCGTGCTGGACGCAGCCGCATCGGTTGGCTTGGACGTCGATGGGCGCCTATTCGCGCTAAACAGCTACGAAAACCGTGTCTACCAATTGGGCAGTGCGGGCGGAAACCTCGTGCTGAAATTCTATCGTCCGGAGCGCTGGACGGATGAACAGATTGGCGAGGAGCATCAATTTACTGCCGAGATGGCTGCCGCCGAGCTCCCCGTAGCGGCACCGGTGACGATTGACGGCCGCACCCTGTTTACGTTCAACGAGTTTCGTTTTGCGGCATTTCCCTGGATGCGCGGCCGAGCTCCCGAGCTCGACGCGACCGACGCCCGGCAGCTGCTGGGCCGCAGCCTCGCGCGAGTGCACCAAATTGGCGCTCTGCGTCCCTTCGTCAGTCGCCCCCATCTTGGTCTGCAGCGATTGGGAATCGACGCTTGCAACCAGGTGTTGGCAAGTGACCTGCTGCCGGACGTTTTGCGCGACCGCTACATCGATACGAGCGAAGCCCTTCTGGGTCGCGTCGAGCAGGCCTTTGAACAGGCGGGTTCCATCCGCGAGATCCGCATTCACGGCGATTGTCACCTGGGCAACCTCCTGTGGAACGAGCAGGGACCGGCCTTTGTCGACCTGGACGATTGCGCCACCGGACCGCGGGTCCAGGACCTGTGGATGCTGTTGGCGGGATCGCGCTCCGACCAGCGCCGCCAGTGGGCGGAGTTGTTGGAGGGTTACACTCAGTTCGCGGACTTCGATTTTCGCGAGGTGGCGCTCATTGAGCCGTTGCGGACGTTGCGCATGCTGCACCATGCCGCGTGGGTCTCGCATCGTTGGCAGGACCCCGCTTTTCCGCGGGCATTTCCCTGGTTTGGCGAGCATCGCTACTGGGAGGGGTATGTGGGGGATTTGCGTGAACAGCTGGAAACACTGGACGACCCTCCACTGGGCGGCGGTTAGAACTGCAAGCGGGGCGCAGCCCCCAAAAACCGCGCTTTTTGGGGGCGGAAAAGGACCCGGGCTCCGCGCGGCCGGTGCCGCGCCAATCGGAAGATGCCGTCACGAAATGGGGCATTCCCACGTGCTTTGAACCGGTCAGACGCGGTACATTTCGGCAGTCTACAGCGCAGGAGATACTCGAAGTAATGCACGGAGCCATGCGAATCTCTGGCACTTTTTGGCATTCCGGCTGGTTGGCCGTCGCCGCCGCGGGCTGCCTGCTGGGCGCTTCGGGTTGCGGCTCGAGTGATCAGACGGGCCAGTCCACAGCCAGCACTGCCAGCGGGAAGTCCCACAAACCGCACAAGAGCTCGGCACCCTCCAAGCCGGGCGAGGAACCGCTCAGCGACATGGTCGCCGCGGTCAGCGGCTCCAAGGCCGGTCCCCCGGTTGACCTGAAATTCTCCTTGCCCGTCCGTCCCGAAGTGGGGCAGGTCACCGATATCGATGTGGCCGTGGTACCGCTGGAACCTGTTCCCGACAATGTCTCGGTTTCGTTTCAGGTTGTTGACGGGCTCGAGATCGTCGATGGTTCGCAGCTGGATCGCGTCGAGAAGCTCACGGGTGGCACCCCGATCCGTCACGTCGTGAAGATCCTCCCGAAGCGGGACGGCATTTTTGCCCTCACGGCCGTCGTGTCGTTTACAGCATCGAGTCAGGAGTTGAACCGGACGTTCACTATTCCAGTCATCGCCGGCGAGGGGATGCCTGATCAGGTGGCGAAAGGGCCGTGAAGCCGGGCCGGCTCACTAGTGAGGACGCCGGTGGCGGTACGACCACGGTCGTTCGGGCCGAGGCCAGTCCGGGCGCCACCACCACACTGGTCCGCGCCGACGACAGCCTGTGCGGTGAAGACAGTCCAGACCTCCACCAGCAGCTACGTGCCCAGCTGAAGGAGCTTCGGCTCCGCACCGATACCGCCACGCCGGATTTGGCGATGCTGCTCAGACTGGTCAGCGCGCATTACGAGGCGATCGACGACGAACGCCGCGGCATCGTTCAGTCGATGCGGCTGATGGCCGACGAAGCGCGGGCCCTGGCCCATGAAGCTCGCGAGCAGAGCTCCGAGCACCTCCAGGTCATTCTGGACCACATCAAAGACGTCGTCCTCACTGTGGATGAGGACGGTGTCATTCAAACATTCAACCCCACGGGCGAGCGCGTTTTCGGACACGTTGAAGCCGAGGTTGTGGGTCAGCGCATCGACCTGCTGATTCCGAAGATTGCCGCCCACGAGACCATTACCCAGGCGCTGTACCGCCTGGCTGCGAGTACCGGGGACACGGCGATCGATCTGGCCTCGCGTGAGTCATGGGGTCAGCGCAAGGACGGTGAATTCTTTCCGGCCGAGATTGCTGTCAGCAAGGCCAGGCTCTCGCGACGCGAAGTGTTTGTACTGTGTCTGCGTGACATCACCGATCGCCGCGAGTCGGAGCAGGCGATGCGAGAGAGCGAGGCGCGTTATCGCCTTCTCGTGAATCACGCGCCGGAAGCGATCGTTGTTTTCGACGTGGATGCTGAACGATACGTCGACGTCAATGAGAATGCCGAGCGGTTTTTTGGTTTAGACCGGGCCCGTCTGCTTCAGGTAGGTCCCGTCGACCTGAGTCCACCCCTGCAGCCCGACGGAACGCCTTCCGCAGAAAGATCGCGTGAGTACGTCCAGCGAGCTCTCGAAGGCGAGCCTCAGGTCCACGAATGGATGCATCGCGACTCCTTCGGTAAGGATCTGATTTGCGAAGTCCGGCTGGTGCGCATGCCGAGCGGCAGCCATCGCCTGGTGCGCGGCAGCATCGCCGACATCTCCGATCGCAAACGAACTGAGCGGGTGGCCGCCGCCGAGCGCCAGGTCTTCGAGCAGCTCACGAGCAACGCGCCCCTCGAAGAAGTCCTGGCCTCGATCACCCGCCTCATCGAATCCGTCGGCATAGGAACCGTCTGTTCAGTCAGCATGCTCGCGGACGACGGATTGGCGTTTTTATCCATGGTCGCTCCGCGCTTGCCGGAGAAGCTGCGTGCTGTTCTGGAACGGTCTGCCATCGATATCCGCAATGGATCCTGCGCTGCCGCGGTCTATCTGGGTCGCCAGGTGCTGGTGGCGGACATTGGCAAAGACCCGTTCTGGCAACAGAGGCGGGAAGCCGCGCTCGAAGCGAGGCTGCGCGCTGCGTGGTCGACGCCGCTGAAGTCGGCGAGTGGCAAACTTTTAGGGTCGCTGGGCGTCTATCGCCGCGAACCCGGGCTTCCAACGTACCGGGAGTCCGAAATCATGGCGCATGCCGCGCAGTTGGCCGGTATTGCCATTCAACGCCGCCTGGCGGAGAAGGCGTTGCGGACCAGCGAAGCAAAGTTTCGTGGCCTGTTTGAAAGCATCGCGGAAGGCGTGTATCAGAGTGCCTGGGATGGACGGCTGCTGTCGGTCAATCCCGCGTTCGTCTCCATATTGGGCTACGCCAGCGCTGAGGAACTCTACGCGCTGCCAAGCGTTGCCATGCTCTATTGGAATCCCGCGGATCGCGCGGAATTCACACGGGAAGTGGAGTCGGAAGGTGAAATTCGAAACGCCGAGTACAGGATGCGCAGGCGCGACGGTCAACAGGTCGTGATTCTTGAAAATGCGCGCGCGGTGCGCGATGCCGGGAACAAGATCATCGGGTATGAGGGTACGATTGCGGACATCACTGAACGCAAACGCGCCGAACAGGCCGTATTCGCCGAGAAGGAGCGTGCACAGGTGACGCTGCAATCGATCGGTGACGCCGTGATCAGTACCGATGCGGATGGTCGGATCGAGTACATCAACCCGGTTGCGGAAACGCTGACCGCGTGGAGTCTCGACGAGGCTCGCGGTCGCCCCATCGGCGACGTACTGAACCTCGTAAACGAAATCACTCGCGAGCCCATCGAGAACCCCTTGATGTGCGCCCTGGGGCGCGGCGAGTCCGCGGCTCCCGCCGACCATTCGGTCCTGATCACACGGTCGGGCCAGGAAGTGGCCATTCAGGAGTCTGCCGCGCCGATTTGTGACCGGCAGGGTCGGGTCATTGGCGCGGTCATCGTGTTCCATGATGTGACCAAGGAGCGGCGGCTCAAGCGCGCGCTCTCCTACCAGGCCAGCCACGATGCGCTGACCGGGCTGATCAATCGTCGAGAATTCGACAATCGCCTTCACGCAGCGGTTCTCAGTGCGCAGCGCGGAGAGGGCTCCTACGCGTTGCTGTACATCGACCTCGATCAGTTCAAGGTCGTCAACGATACGTGTGGTCACCAAGCTGGCGACCGCCTGCTGCGTGATGTTACCGGGTTGCTGCAGACGCGGGTCCGCGCTTCGGACACCATCGCGCGGCTCGGCGGCGACGAGTTTGGAGTGCTGCTCGAAGGTTGCACGCTGGAACAGGCGACGCGTATCGCCGAGGGCGTTCGCCAAGCGATCCGGGATTACCGGTTCATGTGGGGCGCCAGCACTTTGTCAGTCGGTGCGAGCGTCGGCGTAGTACAGATCAAGGCGGAGACGGAAAACGTCGCCAGCATCATGAGTGCTGCTGACATTGCCTGTTATGCCGCCAAGGACGAGGGCCGCAACCGGATCCACGTCTATGAGCAGGCCGGTGTTTCCCACCGGCATCGCGAAATGCACTGGGTCGCTCGCGTGACGCGTGCAGTCGAGGAAAACCGGCTCGAGCTTTTCTTCCAGCCCATTGTGCCTACGAGTGTCGCCGATCGAAGCGCGCCCAAACAACCGCACTTCCACGAGTTGACCGTACGGCTGCGGGACGACGATGGCCACCTGGTGCCGCCGAGCGAGTTCATTCCAGCGGCCGAGCGATACAACGTCATGTCGATCATCGACCGGTGGGTCGTGACACAGGCGGTGGAACTGCTCAAGGAGCGTCAGAAGAGCGGTGCTCCGCTGCCGCTGCTGGCGGTAAACCTCTCCGGTACGTCTCTCAACGAACAGTCGTTCGCTGAATTCGTCATGCAGAATGTCGGCGAGTCGTCGATAGCGAATGCACTGTGCTTCGAGATCACCGAGACGGCTGCGGTCACGAGCCTGTCCAACGCCATCTACTTCATGCGCGAGTTGAAAGCCCGCGGCTGCAAGTTCTCGCTGGACGATTTCGGCAGCGGCCTGTCGTCGTTCATGTACCTGAAGACGCTGCCCGTGGACTTTCTGAAGATCGACGGGCAATTCATCAGTCACATTGCGGAAGACGCCGTGGATCGGAGCATGGTGGAGGCCATCAGCAAAGTGGGTCGCGCGCTGGGCATTTCCACTGTGGCCGAGTGCGTCGAGTCCGAGGCCGTGCTGGATGAGTTGAAACGGATTGGTGTGGATTTCGCACAGGGATTTTTCGTTGCAGCACCGTTACCGATTGCCCAATTGACCGCCTGAGGGGGGCGTTTCGCCGTGAGCAGCAGTGAGCCGCCGTTTACGGTCGGCGTAGAAGAAGAATACCTGCTCGTCGATCTCGAGACGCGTGACGTCGACGAGAACCCGCCCGCCCGGCTGCTCCAGGTCTGTACCGAGCGCGGCGGCGGTCACATCAATCCCGAATTCCTGCGCTCCCAGCTCGAGGTGAGCACCCGGGTCTGTCACTCCATCGCGGAAGTGCGGGATGAGCTGACACGGCTGCGCGGCATCATTGTTGAAACAGCGCGCGGCTATGGGCTCGCGCCAATCGCGGCATCGACGCATCCCTTCGCGCGGGCCACCCGGCAGATGCCGACGGAGAAAGAACAGTTTTTTGCCATGGCGCGCGAAATGCAGGCCGCGGCCCGCCGAATGATGGTCTGCGGAATGCATGTGCATGTTGGAATCGACGACGACGATCTGCGCGTCGATCTCATGAACCAGTTGTCGTACTTCGTGCCGCACCTGGTGGCCTTGTCCTGCTCATCACCGTTCTGGGAAGGTGAGCGGACCGGCCTGATGTCGTTCCGTTTGAACGCTTTCAGCTCGCTGCCTCGAACCGGCTTACCAGAGCGTTTCGCGAGCTACAGCGAGCTGCGACGACACCTGGATATGCTGATCCGTAACGGTGTCATCGAGAACACGACGAAGATGTGGTGGGACGTCAGGCCCAACCCGCGCTATCCGACAATCGAGATGCGGGTGATGGACTGCTGCACGAGCATCGATGACTCGGTGTGCTTGGCAGCGCTCGTGGTGTGCCTGACGCGAATGCTCTATCGGCTGCGACGCAGCAACCAGAGCTGGCGCTGGTACAAGAACGTGTTGATTGCCGAAAATCGCTGGCGCGCCATGCGCTACAGCTTCGACGAGCAGTTGTTGGACCTGGCCCGCGGCGAGCTCGTGCCGTTCGCGCAAATGGTGGAAGAGTTGATTGCGCTGGTGCGTGAGGACGCTGAGGCGCTGGGGTGTGTTCGCGAAGTCGAATACACCCGCACGATTCTCGACCGCGGAACGAGCGCTCACCGTCAAATAAGAACGTACGACGCTGCTCGCGAGGCAGGGGCCAGCGAGCGCGAAGCTCTGCTGGCCGTGGTGGACTTTCTGACGCGCGAGACGGCGCGCGGGCCGTTGGCGTTCGACGCTTGAGTCAGGCGCCCGGGCCACCCCGGACTCCGCACCCGGCAACAGACCTCTCCTCAGGTCCCTTGCTGAATCCAGGGCACCTTCGCAAATAACTCCCGCTCCTTGCCCCGGACAGGGCGGCCGCACTCGCGCACAGCGTTGCGCCCTTCAGAACTTCGCGCCTGGAAACAGATCCCTCGACTTCACTCATGCCATACCTTCCGCTTGCGACCAAGGGCGCATCATATGAGTGCATTGCAGCAAAATGGGCGCCGACTTGACAGCTGTGGCCTCGGCAGGGAAAGGTAGCGCTACCAAAAACGCCGTTTTGCGGCACAGGTGGCCCGGAATGATAGGCTGCCGGCGGGCCGTGGACCGGTCTCACTGTGAGGGGGTTTGAGCAGATGAACGTTGGACAAGACACTGGAGTCAATACGTCGCTCGTAATCGGGCTGACGTTCGTGGCCACGCTCGGAGGCCTGCTGTTCGGCTACGACACGGCCGTCATTTCAGGGGCGGTGACGTCGATCGACGCCTATTTCATCGACCCGCTCGGGTTGTCCGAGACGGCCCGCAGCAGCCTGTCCGGCTGGACCATTTCCAGCGCGCTCGTGGGGTGCATCATCGGCGCCATGATCGCCGGCTGGATTTCCACGGCGCTGGGGCGCAAAGGGGGGCTGGTCGTTGCGGGACTCATGTTCCTGGCGGGATCCATCGGCTCCGCCTGGCCGGAGTTTGGTTTCGGCACCATCGGCCAGATGGGTCCCGAGGCCCTGCGCCCGTTCATTGTGTACCGCATCCTGGGCGGTGTCGGCGTGGGCATTGCTTCGATGCTGTCGCCGCTGTACATCGCGGAGATCTCGCCCAGCGCCATTCGCGGCCGGCTGGTCTCGTTCAACCAGCTCGCCATCGTCGGCGGCATCCTGCTCGTCTACTTCGTAAATTATTTTGTCGCCTCCCAGGGCGATGATGCCTGGGTGAAGTCGACCGGCTGGCGCTACATGTTGGCCTCGGAGGCCATTCCGTCGGCCATTCTGCTGATTCTGCTGATGTTTGTGCCCGACACGCCGCGCTGGCTCGTATTGCGGGGGCGCAGCCCCGAAGCGCTCGCGCAGCTGCGCCGGGTCATGGGTGAGAACGAGGCCCGCGGGATCCTCTCCGACATCGAAAAGTCGCTGGTGGTGAAGTCGGGGGCGATGCTGTCGTTCGGCCTGCCCGTGATTGTCATTGGCATCCTGATCTCGGTGTTCCAGCAGTTCGTCGGCATAAACGCGGTCCTGTACTACGCGCCTCTCATGTTCTCGAACATGGGTGCTTCAACCAATACGGCGTTCCTGCAGACGGTGATCGTCGGCGGCGCCAACGTCATCTTCACGGTGGTAGCCATCGTTACGGTGGACAAGTGGGGCCGCAAGCCGCTGCTGGTCACCGGGGCCGTGATCATGGCGGTCGCGATGATTGCGCTCGGCTGCCTGTTTAATGCGAAAGTGGTGGGCCTGGGCGCCCTGATTGCCGTGGTGGTATACATCGCAGGCTTCGCACTGTCCTGGGGACCGGTCGCCTGGGTGATGCTGTCGGAGATGTTCCCCAATGCGATCAAGGGCAAAGCCATGGGACTCGCCGTCGCGGCCCAATGGATTGCCAACCTGTTGGTGTCGGTGTCCTTCAAGGTGCTCGACGGCAGTTCGGTGTTGAACGCGATGTTCAATCACGGCTTCGCGTACTGGATTTACGGTGGCATGAGTATATTGGCGGCGCTGTTCGTGATCCGGTACGTGCCGGAAACCAAGGGCCGCAGCCTGGAGGCCATCCAGGAGATGTGGAGCAAACCTGAGGCGACGGCGGCTACCGTCGCGAGTCATCCCCATACATGAGCGTTCCGAACCTTTCTCACTACATCAATGGCGAGCGTGTTGCGGCGAAGGCGGAAGCCGTGAGCGAGAACCCGTCGGATACGCGTGACATCGTCGCGCGTTTTCCGGATGGGTCGACAGCGGAAGTGGATGCCGCGGTAACGGCGGCCCGCAGGGCATTTCCGGCCTGGTCGGAAAGCTCCCCCGAGGTGCGCTCGGACCTTCTGGATCGCATCGGCGATACAATCCTCAAACGCCGGGAGGATCTGGGGCGCCTGTTGTCGCGAGAGGAGGGGAAGACACTCCCGGAAGGCATTGGTGAGGTCGCACGGGCTGGCCGGATATTCAAATATTTCGCCGGCGAAGCGTTGCGCCGTCACGGCCAGAACCTGACCTCGACACGCCCGGGTGTCGATGTCAGTACCGCACGTGAAGCCGTCGGCGTGTTCGGACTCATCACGCCGTGGAATTTTCCTATTGCCATTCCGGCCTGGAAGTCGGCGCCGGCACTCGCTTTCGGCAACACGGTGGTGTTGAAGCCGGCTGAGCCGACCCCGGCGACGGCCGCTGCCCTGGCGGACATCATTTACGAGGCCGGCATGCCGGCGGGCGTATTCAACATGGTGTTCGGCGGTGGGGCGGCTGGCGAGGCCATTGTCAAACATCCCGGCGTGGATGGCATCTCGTTTACGGGCTCACAGGTGACGGGCGCCAAGGTGGGCATGGGCGCCATGGCGCGCCAGGCACGTGTACAGTTGGAAATGGGCGGCAAGAACCCGCTGATTGTGCTCGACGATGCCGATCTCGACCGGGCGGTGTTGTGTGCGTTGGATGGCTCATTTTTCGCTACCGGACAGCGCTGCACGGCTTCCAGCCGGCTGATTGTCACCAGTGGAATTCATGATCGGTTTGTCGAGGCGCTGGCGGCGAAGGCGGCGGCCCTGAAGGTGGGTGACGCGCTCGATCCCACATCGCAGATGGGGCCCCTGGTCAACCAGGTCCAGATGGAGAAGACACTCTCGTACCTGGACATCGCCGGCAAGGAAGGCGGGCGGCTCGTCACCGGTGGGCGACAGCTGAAGCTCGATAAGCCAGGTTGGTATGTCAGCCCGGCGGTGATCGCGGATACGTCACAGTCCATGCGCGTGAATCGCGAGGAGATCTTCGGCCCCGTGGCGAGCACCGTGCGCGTGAAAGACTACGAAGAGGCGCTGCAGGTCGCCAACAGTGGCGAGTTCGGACTGTCAGCCGGAATCGTGACCACCTCACTAAAGTATGCGCGTCACTTCCAGCACAACATCCGCGCGGGAATGGTCATGGTCAATCTGCCCACCGCCGGTGTTGATTACCACGTCCCGTTCGGCGGCACCCGCCGTTCGAGTTATGGGGCACGCGAGCAGGGTTTTGCCGCTGTTGAGTTCTACACCCAGGTGAAGACAGCTTACGTATGGGGATGAGCAACGAAGTCGCCTTGGCTTGCAAGGTGGGCGCCCAGCTCGGCGAGGGACCTGTGTGGGTCGAGCGCGACGCGGCTCTGTGGTTCGTGGACATCAAGGGCCGGCAGATCCATCGTTTCGATCCCCTCTCGGGTCAACGGCAACACTGGGATGCGCCGGAACAGCCGGGGTTCGTGGTCCCGCTGCACAGTCGTCCCGAGTCGCAATTGCGGCTGCTCGCGGGACTGAAGACGGGTCTGCATGAGTTTGATCCGGGAACCGGCGAGTTCACCCTGTTCACGACTGTCGAGCCGCATCTGCCCGACAACCGCCTGAATGACGGTACGGTGTGTTCGGACGGCACGTTGTGGTTTGGTTCCATGGACGATCTCGAGACCCGCCCGAGCGGGTCGCTGTATCGGCTGGGTGCTCGGGGTCGTTGCATACCGTTGGACAGTGGGTATGTTGTTACTAATGGGCCTGCGTTTTCTCCGAATGCGCGGACCTTCTATCACACTGACTCGGCTCAACGCCGCGTGTATGCGTTCGACAAGGATGAGTCCGGTGCGCTCTCGCACAGGCGGGTATTCACGGAAATCGAGAAGGAGGGTGGATTTCCGGATGGCACCGCTGTGGATGCAGAAGGGTGTCTGTGGATTGCGATGTGGGGCGGGTGGGGTGTGCGTCGCTATTCACCGTCCGGTGAGTTACTGTCCCGCATCCGCGTTCCCTGCGCCAATGTCACCAAGGTTGCCTTCGGCGGCCCCCATTATTCCAGCGTATTTGTGACGACGGCCTGGACGGGTCTGTCCCCATCGCAACGCGCCGAGCAGCCCCTGGCCGGCGATTTGTTCCGTTTCGAGACGGACGTACCCGGTCTGCCCTCAACCGAATTGCGACTGTAGCGCGGGCCCGTCCGGGCCCGCTGTACAAACCAACACTACGTCGTCCGGCGCGGTTAGGTGTAACGTCAGCGTTTCTGGCTTCGTTTCCGGGTGGAATCGTTGATCCGGCGGTAGCCTATGTCGATGGCTTCGAGCATCGCTGTGGCTGCTGCCTGCTCGTCGCGTGCCTCGATGGCATCCACAATGGCTGCGTGAGTGTTCACGGTGTTTTCGTGATCGCTCCAGTCATCCACGGGCGAGCTCTGAGAAAAAGAGGCGACCAGCGCTGCTTCGATGACTCCGGCCATGGAGCGCATCAAGGGATTTCCGGAAGCGGTTCCAATCGCCAGGTGAAACTCCAGGTCTGCTTCCGCGAAGCTCTGCCGCGTATGGTCCGAACGCCCCATCAATGCAACGTGATCGCGCAGCGTGATGATGTCTGCGGCCGCACGCCGTCGCGCCGCAAGGCCCGCTGCCACCGGCTCGATCGCGCGCCGGACTTCGGTCAGGCTCAGCCGGAATTCGTCGTCCAGGCCCATCCTGACTCGCCACGCGAGCACGTCCGCGTCGAAGTAGTTCCAGTTCCCGGGATCGAGTACGCGCGTGCCGATGCGTGTCTTCGACGCCACGAAGCCTTTGGCAGTCAAGGTCTTCATGACTTCGCGCATGACGGTGCGCGAGACCTGGAATCGTTCTATGAGCTCAGGCTCGGGGGGCATATTCGCGCCCGGACGATGGATTCCCTTGAGGATCTCCGTACCCAGGACCGCGGCAATCTGGTCGTGGCTCGACATCGCCCGTTCAACGGCGAGCCGGCTGAGTCGTGCGACATTGCGGAGCATGGGTAATATTATGGTCTGCGTAGGCTCCATGGAAGATCCACGATGACAGACCATGTGCTGGCTTCCCAAACCGCAGGCGTGTGCGAGTTACGGCTGAACCGGCCGGAAAAGCGGAACGCCATTACGCTCGCCATGTACGACGCGCTTTGGGAAGCACTCGTGCGCGCGGAAGCCGACGAAGCGGTTCGAGTCATCCTGCTGAGCGGTGCCGGGGCGAGCTTTACCGCCGGCAACGATCTCGGCGACTTCCTGAGCGCACCGGCCGCGGGCGAGGATCGGGGCGCCGTCCGGTTCGTTCGTCTCCTGCCCAAGATTCGCAAGGTTCTCATTGCGGCCGTTCACGGCTCGACAGTGGGTATCGGTGTCACGTTGCTACTGCATTGTGACCTGGTGGTGGCTGCGCGCAGCGCGCGGTTGTCGATGCCGTTTGTGAAGTTAGGGCTGGTCCCGGAGGCTGCGAGCTCGCTGCTCCTGCCACGACTCGTCGGCCATCAACGTGCCGCGGAGCTGTTGTTGCTCGGTACGCCGGTGGATTCGGCAACGGCGCTCAACATCGGGTTGGTGAATCGTGTAGTCGAAGATGATGTGTTGCACGAGGAGGCGCGAGCGCTGGCACAAACAGTTGCCGAGCAACCGGCGGGTGCTTTGCATGCCACCAAACAATTGCTTCGCAGCGAGACCGGGGTGGTGGCCCGGATCGAAGAGGAGCTGCGGGCTTTCCAGGAGCGACTCAGCTCGGCTGAGTTCAAGAGTGCTGCCCAGGCGTTCTTCAACAAAGGCCGGCCGGGTTGAGCCCCTGGTCAAGGGCGGCCGATCGGACCCCGAGGCGGGTCCGAGAGCCGGCCCTGCACGGCGCACTGTCGTAGCTCGCGCTGGAGTTGCCAACCCCGCGGCCAACCGTCCCGTCGTGAGTCGTCCGGTTGCCGGCAGCGCAGTCACGCGCCGCGCCGGGCCGGGTCGGCCCCGCAGCCGGCAGTCCGAGGAGGCTATTCTCGAGGCGACCGGCAAGTTGCTCTCGAGCGAGGGCTATCTCGGGCTGACGGTCAGCAAGATCGCCGCCCGCGCGCGCGCCAGCAAATCCACCATCTATAGACGCTGGCCCACCAAAGAGCATCTCGTGCTAGCTGCATTCGATCGCTGGCCGATGATGGTGCCCCGCGACCGGGGCGACCTCCTGTCAGATCTCGTTGACCTGTATCAACAGTATCTGCGGATCCATTATCGGGCGCCGGCTGGCGCACTCGTCCCCACGTTGGTGGCAGAGTGCGTGAGTAATCCGTCGTTGAGCGTATTGTTCGATTCGTTGATGCAGCGGCGGCTGGATCCGACTCGTGTCATCGTCAGACGCGCCATTGGGCGCGGCGAGCTCCCGGCCGATACGGACCTGGAGCTCGCCGTGGAAGCATTCACGGCGGCTGCCGTGTTGCGCGTCTACTTCCTGCCGACTGATCTGAGCGTAAAGGCCATGCGCCGATTGTTCGTCGTGCAGTTGCGCGGCCTGCGCGCCCGGGGTTACTGAGCTTTGGGGCCCTACTAAGCTTTTGGACTGTGGGAGGCACACCAGCCTTTCGCGTCAACCGTCTTTCCAGGGAAGATCTGGCACGGCCCATAGGCGTCGCTCGCCTTACCCTGGTAGAAGTTGCAGGTGGCGCAGTGGGCGCCGGGCTTGAAGGCAGGGAATTTGGTTTTGTCGACTTTGCTGGCGTCCTCGACGTAGCCCAATGCCTTGGCCGTTGGATCGGACTCCGCAAGATGCGGAGGCGCGGCGCCTCCTTGTGCGAAGCTCAGCGAGGGCCGGACGCCGACGAGCGCAGCCGCACTCGTAACCCCTGCAAGCGCTAAAAAATTGCGGCGGGAACGTCCCGGCCGCTCGGACTTTGAAGATGACATTGATGGATACTCCCGTGTGATGCGAATCACCGGACCGGGGATCCGCAACTTCCGTGCCCTCGCGCCCCCGCCCCTAGCTCGTTGTGTATACTCCATTTCACATGAAGCGCGCGCAACGTAAGGCACGCACCGGGGAGACGCGCGACCCTCTGTTCAATCAGTCCGTGGAGAAGGCGCTAGCCATTCTCGAGGTGTTCGGAGGGGATCGTCGGGCCATGAACCTGGCCGAAATAGCCACGGCCGCCGGCATGACCAAGAGCTCCGCTCAGCGCTGCACACACACCTTGGAAGAGCTGGGTTACCTGCGACGCGATGCGCGCGTCAAACGCTGGGTCCTGACGCCTCGCTCCCTCAGTATCGCCCATGCCTACCTGTCCGGTTACCCGCTCATCGAGCAGGCGACGACTCACCTCATCGATCTCAATCAGGCCAGTGGCGAGTCAGTGAGCCTGACCGAGCCGGATGAGACGGACATGGTGTTCATTGCGCGCTTTCCCAGTCACAAGCGCTTTTTCATTCACACCCCCATCGGCCGCCGGCTGCCCATGTATTGCACGGCGACCGGGCGTGCGTATCTGTCAGCGTTGCCGACGGCCGAAGCACAGAAGATTGTGCGTCGCTCGGTCATCAGGCAGTTCACGCCGATGACACTGACCGATCCTGCGCAGATCCTGGAGCGGATCGAGATGGCGCGGGAGGCAGGCTACGCGTGGTCCGACCAGGAATGTTACCGCGGCGATCTGACGATTGCGGCGGTGGTGATGGGAGATGATGGGCGCCCGGTTGCGTCCATCAACATCTCGGCGCCCACCAGCCGCTGGACGCTGGATGAGCTGCGCTCCAAGTTATCGTCGGTACTTCTAGAGACGACCCGCGCGGCGTCGGGCGGAATCGCCTCGCGCATGAGCGGCTGACACTCGAAATAAATGAGGAAGGCCAATGGCCCATGAGTTGAGTCGATCACTGCGCCCGCGCCACGTGACCATGATTTCCATCGGCGGCATCATCGGCGCCGGTTTATTTGTGGGCAGCAGTGCGGCCATTGCGGCAACAGGACCGGCCATCATCCTCAGCTACCTGTTGACCGGCATCCTGATTCTGCTGGTGATGCGCATGCTGGGCGAAATGGCCATTGCGCTGCCGAATGTCCGCGCCTTCACCGAGTTTACGCGCGTGGGGCTGGGGCCCTGGGCGGGCTTCGTGGCCGGCTGGCTGTACTGGTATTTCTGGGTCATCACGGTGGCCGTGGAGGCCATTGCGGGCGCGAAAATCGTGCATGGCTGGATGCCGCAGGTGGCCGAGTGGGAGCTGGGACTCGGCCTGATGGCGGTGATGACGGCGGTCAACCTGATGTCGGCCCGGTCCTACGGCGAGTTCGAATTCTGGTTCTCCTCGATCAAGGTGTCGGCCATCATTGCCTTCATCTTACTGGCCGCGGCGTACGCGTTCGGTTTGACCTCACATCAGGGCCCTGCGTTTGCCAACCTGGCGAGCCATGGCGGGTTCGCGCCCAAGGGTGTTCTGACTGTGCTGGCGGGGGCGGTGACCGTGTTTTTCGCCATGACCGGCGCTGAGATCACGACGGTCGCGGCGGCTGAATCGCAGGAGCCCTCGAAGGCGGTCGCGAAGATGTCCACGTCGGTGATCATCAGGATCCTGACATTCTACGTCCTGTCGATCACCCTGGTGCTGTGCGTGGTGCCGTGGGATTCGATCCACGTCGGCGAATCACCGTTCACCCTGGCGCTGACCACCATGAGCTTCTCGTGGGCGAGCGCGGCGATGAGTGTGATCATTCTGACCGCCGTGTTGTCCTGTCTGAACTCCGCTTTCTACGTGTGCTCGCGGGTGTTGTTTCTACTGGCCGAGCACAATGATGCGCCGCAGTATCTGGTGCAGCTCAACCATCGCCGCGTGCCCACGCGGTCGGTGTGGATGGGCGCCGCCGCGGGCGTCGTAGGAATCCTCGCCGACAAGTTCGCGCATGCGACTGTGTTTGCATTCCTGGTCAATGCTTCGGGTGCGCTCATGGTGTTTGTTTACATCATGGTGGCCGTGTCCCAGATTCGCCTGCGGCAGATGCGCGAACGCAACGGGGTGCCTGAGCCGGCACTGCGGATGTGGCTGTTCCCCTGGGCAAGCTACGCGACTATCCTGGGCATGGTGGGAATCCTCGTCGCCATGGCACTCACACCCGATGCAGCCACTCAGCTCTATTTCAGTCTGGTGGCCCTGGTTGCCGCCTGCATCGGCTACGCGGTCGTGCGTAGCCGCCGCGCTGGTTTGACTCCCCACGGGAGCATCCCCTAGAGTAATCAGGACGCCGATTTAAAAATATCGATTATCGAATTCGCGTGGTGGATAGGGGGGCCATCGAAATAAATGTCCCAACGGGGTGGTCTGATGTCAAAAACGAAAGAAGCACGCTCAACATCACGTGGCGGCATCGATGGAGCGGTGCGGGTCGCCATCATGGCGGTGATGTGTGTGTCAGCCGCAACAGGCGCATACGCGGCGGATGCCGTGCCTGCGGATGACACAACGGCTTCAGAAGGCATCGCGGAAGTCATTGTTACGTCGCAGCGCCGCGAAGAAAGCTTGAGCAAGGTCCCGATCAGTATCACTGCCATTACCCAGCAGGACATTGATAACAAAGGCATCAAGGACATCACCGACGTCGCGCGCTTCACCCCTGGAATCAGTGTCGACACAAATGGCACGGCCAACATAGCCATCCGCGGCATTGCTTCGTCGGGCGGATCGGGAACCACCGGCATCTACATCGACGATACGCCGATCCAGATGCGCGGCCTGGCTTTCAACCCCGATGAAGCCCTGCCGAAAGCTTTCGACATGGAGCGCGTGGAAGTGCTGCGTGGACCGCAGGGCACCTTGTTTGGTGCCGGCTCGGAAGGTGGAACTGTCCGCTACATCACAACCCAGCCCAGCCTCACGAAGACCACCGTCTACAGCCGGAACGAGGTGTCCTTCACACAGCATGGCGATCCCAGCTTCGAAACCGGTGTGGCTGCGGGTGGCCCGGTCATCGATGGCAAGCTGGGTCTGCGGGCCACGGTCTGGTATCGCCGGGATGGCGGTTGGATCGACCGTGTAGATCCCACCGCGCCGGATCCGCAGAACGCCGTCGTGGACCGCAATGCGAATCACGCCGACAACGTGATGATCCGGCTCGCGGGCCTGTGGGCTGTCAATGACAACTGGACAGTGACCCCGAGCATTTTCTATCAGAATCGCAACCTGCACGACGTGGGCAACTATTGGCCCCTGTATTCGAACCCCTCGAACGACAATTACGTCAGCGGCAATCCGACCGCGCGCCCGACGCCGGACCGCTTCTATCTGCCCGCCTTGAAAATCCAGGGTGATTTCGGGTCATTCCAGCTGATCTCCAACACGTCCTATTATCACCGGGCTGAGACAACCGGTTACGACGGAACGCTGTACAACCTCGGCTTCTACCAGACCTTCGGTGTGCAGGACGGCGTCAACTTCCCGCTGTTGGACGGCAACGGCATCCACCTGCCAGCCGACATCGCCAGCTATCGCTCACCAGCCAGTGTCGATAACGATCAGCAGAACTTCACGCAGGAAATCCGCCTGCAGTCGAGCGATCCGGCCGCCAGGCTGCTGTGGACGGGCGGCGTATTTTTCAGCAGCAATCGTCAGCAGTACCTCGAGCAGATCCACGATCCGCAACTCGAGGCATTCAGTCAGTCCGTCTTCGGCGTCGGCTATCTCGACGAGTTCACGGATGAGGACGGCAACTCGGTTCCCTTCGACCCCCGCTACCCGAACGATTCCTACTTCCTGCACACCCACGCTCGCGACAAGCAGTACGCGCTGTTCGGTGAGGCCACCTATGCGATCACGGACAGTCTGAAGGTCACGGCCGGCGTGCGCTTCTCACGGACGGAGTTCACCTTCGACAGTGAGACCGGCGGGCCGCAGCTGTTTGCCGCCAACCAGACGTCCAGCCCGAGCAACAAGGAAAACTCGTTCACGCCGAAGCTGAATGTGTCCTACCAGATCGATCCGAACAACATGGTCTACGGTACGTATGCCAAGGGCTTCCGGCCGGGCGGTGGCAACAACCCGCTGCCCCAGGCGGCCTGTGCCGAGGACTTCGCCAATTTCGGCATCAGCAAGTCGCCGGATTCCTACAGCTCGGATTCCGTGCACAGCTTCGAGGTCGGCTCCAAGAACACCCTCGACGGCCGGCTGCGGCTCGCCACCAGCCTGTACTACATCCGTTGGAACAACATTCAACAGACGGTCATCCCGCCGATCTGCCAGATCTCCTTCATCACCAACCTGGGCAAGGCCACCGCGTGGGGCGGTGATATCCAGGCCGAATGGGCGGTGACAGATGCGTTCACAGCAGAGTTGACGGCGGGCTACACGGATGCACGGTTCTCTACAAACTCGGCATTCGGCGGAACGCAGGGCGGCTATGGGGCCGATGGCGTCACACCGATTCTGCCGATCGTGAACAAGGGTGACGCGGTCGTGGGCGAGAGCCTGCAGCCGGGAGCGCCCGTGACGGTTTCCGTGGGTGCCGAATACAAGTTCGCGCTGCTCGAGCACCAGTCGTTTGTCCGCATGGACCTCGAGTACCAGGGCCGAAATCACTGGACATCGCCCCGGCAGGACCCGAACTCAGCACAGTTCGACCCCGCCAACTACACGTTGGCGTCGACCACATTCGCCTCCATCCGCGGCGGCATGCAGTTCAATGCCTGGTCCGTCGAGCCGTTCATCGACAACCTGTTCGATACTCATACCGTGACAAACTACGACTTCACGATCGATCCGGGCACGGGTGACAGCCGCCTGCAGCGGCAGTTTACGTTCCGGCCGCGGACCTACGGAGTCACGGCGACTTACCGGTATTAGAACCTGTGTAGACGGGCTTACCGCGTTGATGTAGAGCGTGTCGGGAGCGCTGGCAGCAGTTGATCCCAGTGCGAGTGTCAGAGTGAGCGACAGTTCAATGAGCGCCGGCGGCATAGACCTTTTTCCCGCGGAACCAGGTTCCGAGCACCTGAGTCTGTGCGATGTCCTGCGGATGGCCGGCGTCCGCCAGGGCGAGAATGTCGCGATCCAGGAGAATGAAATCCGCGGATTTGCCCACCTCGAGGGAGCCAGCCTCGTTCTGTAGATTCAACATGCTGGCGCCGTTGATGGTGTAGGCCTCGATAACGTCGCGCAGGCAGATGCTTTGTTGCCGACTCAGGGGCGGCTTGCCGGGGGAGCCGCGGGTGGTGGCGTAGGTCATGTTGACGAAGGGGCGCGGATCGCGAGTTTCCACCGGGGCATCCGAGCCCGCGACGAGGATCCCTCCCGCGGCCTTGACCGCCCGGACCGGGTACGTATTCGACTCGTAATAACTATTGGGCGCGTGCAACGCCTCATAGCTGTTGCCGGTGACTTTCTGAAAAAACGGGATGACCGTCAGATCATAGTCAGGATCGGTATTCATCCACGCGTAGGTGAACGCGATATACAGATGATCGCTGCCGATGCGTGAAACATCTGTCGGATGGGCGAGTTGCAGGTGCGCCAGCCCATCGCGGGTGGTTGAGATTCCATCGGCCTTGCGAGCCGCTTCGATGGCATCAATCGCAGTTCGTACGGAACGATCACCGATCGCATGGATGTGTACATTGAAGCCGGCAAGGTGCATGCGCTTCACATACTCCAGGGTGATTTCGCGTGAGTGCTGCAATTGTCCGTCGGAAATCGCGCACTGGCCCGGATGATGGCCGTGTGCCTTGATGAAGGTATCAATGTCCGTCGCGGCCGAGTACTTCGCCGGATGAGCCCGCACATCGGCACACGTCGCTGAAGCGGTGTCCACATATCCTGTGACCGTGGCATGGCCACTGGCATCGACGTCAAAAATCGGTTGCAGGAATGGCCTCAGGGCGGCGCCGTTGGGCAGCGTGGGGGGCACGGCAAATGGATTTCCTTCCAGCACGCCATCCGCGAACAGCTTGATGAAGTCGGCGCGGATCTGCGGATTGTTGGCGTATTTGGCGCGGAGGGTTTTGGCCTGGGAGACCATGGAATCGTAGTCCACCGTACCGTCGGCCTTGCGGGTGTGCGAGGGATCGTAGAACTGTGCAGCGGTGACGCGAACTGTCAGTTTGCCGCTCGCGTATAGTTTGTCGTAGACCGTCAGGCCGTCAGCGGTCGCCATCGCGTCGAGCATGGCGGTGATGCCCACGCTGTTGAGCCGCTGAGGAATCTTCTCCGCTACTTTGGACACTGCGGCCAGGTCTGTGTACAACATGCTGTGCGGATTGATGAGATAGCGGGCGTCATCATTGACGGCACCGTTCGGTTCACCGGCGCCGTCGACGCCTACGAACAGTTTGTAGTCGGCGAGCTCACCGGCGAGCGTAGCCTTGGAAATCCCAATCACTCTTCCCTTGGAATGGGTCGCCTGGGCGAGCGCAAGGCTGTTGAACGCTCCATGATGGGCGTCGTTGCCCAGTAGTTGAATCTGAACCTGGGTGGAAGCCGCATCCAGCGCGGCGCGCAAGTTCGGATGCTGGGCGTCAGGTTGGTTGCCCGCTGTATAGCTCCATTGATGTACGACCAGACGTTCGCCCGGCGGAGTGCCGTAGCGCGCCAGGCACTTGCTGACGAATGCTGTCAATTCAGCGAGTGACAGCGGGTGACTTTCCAGATCGCACACATCGAGGTCGACGATGTCGAGCGGATGCATGTGCGCGTCGACGAGCCCGGGCAGGACGAGACGCCCCCCGAGCGACTCAACTTTCGTTTCGGGTCCGATCCACCGTTTCGCATCTTCTGTAGAACCAACGAACACAACCTTGCCGCCCTGGACGGCCAGTGCGGCGGCAATGGTGTGGGAAGGATCCACCGTGTAGATCTTGCCGTCTGTCAGCACAAGATCGGCCGGGGGCGAAGCGGCGTGCCGAACCGAGGAAACCTCGCGGGTCGTAAAGGGGGCAGGCGGGTTTACCGGTGCACTGGTGTCGTACCTGACGGCGACGTAGTTCAGTACCGCCGCGAGTTGCGAATCCGACAGCGCGGAGTTCGCAGCACCTGGAGCCCCCAGGACATGACTGCGCCCCTCAGGTGTGCGCATGTAACGGCTGAGTACATTGGCGAGTGGCGGAACCTTGCCGGGCACCCCCTGCGCGTCAGCGCCGTGGCAGCCCATGCAGTTGAGGATGTAGTCCTGCGCTGGACTCGCGTGTGCGATGACGCTCACGAATGCGGTAACCATCAACGCTACCGCGGCCGTGCGGAGCGTGCCTGACCTCATTTCTGCGCGACACCCAGGATGACGGAGACCGAGCAGTGGTAGTTGGATTCGGTGTTCGCCATGCACCAGTTGACATCGTTGTTCCGGGAGAGCCGGTACATGGGCTTCTCGCCTTCATTGCGGTCGCAGAAGCAGTCGCCGCAACTCACTTTTCCGCAGCAGTCGTTGTACGAGACGATGTAGTCGCGGCCGTCGCCCGGGTTGTGGCAGGTGCCGATCCAGGTGATGGGCGAGGATTGCGTGCCGGGCGGGCAGGAAGTGGAAGTGCCGCCACAACAGGCGCACAGAAAGCCGTCGATGGCGCAGTACTTCCAGTATTCGCAGTTCTGCTCGTCGGCAGTCGGCTTCGCTACCGGGGAGGATGGCGATTGCGCCCGGGCGGTTCGGTCGATGGGGAGCAGCGGCAGGAGGGCGGCGCCCGTCAGCAGCTGTCCCAGCGAGGCGAGCAGGCTGCGCCGTGAAGTGCGCTTGGCCAGGGAGCGGGCCGCTTTCTCGAATATACGATCAGGCTTCATCGCCAGGCCTCACGGATTCAGGAGCAGCTGAGGAGTCTGTCCGAGCTTCTTCTCAACGTGCTGCATTTTCCCTGTTTGCGCGTCGAGCACGAGGACGTTGGCCGTTTCTGTGGCGGCGAACAGCAATGGTGCTGCGTCCTGTGACACCTGGACAGCGATGACGCTACCGAGCTCCTTGGTATCAATCGGCCAGCGCGCGGTGCGCTGGTGCGATTTCAGGTCAAACACCCAGATCTCGGTGCCGCCGGCTTTGTGTGAGCCGTCGCCACCGCGATGCATGGGCACGAACAACTTGCCCAGTGACCGGTGGACTGCACCAATCTGAACGCCACCGGGCCGCCAGGTTCCTTTCTCGGTTGCGCTCACGAGTGACCAGGGCGTCCGCATGACGAGTTTGGGCTGAGTGAAGTCGATCTCGTGCACCTGGCCCAGAAACGACACGTACGCGTACCCATCCGGCAGGGGGACCGCCTGAGCGAAAACCGGATCCTGGTCGGGGTTGAAGAATGGCTCGGAGGAGGTGCGGGACGCTTCCTTGCCCTGGGCATCGAGGGTTACCGTCAGGAGCCGCCCACTCTCACAGATGGACGATACACGGTTGGGGCCCCAGGGAAAGACGAGTGTGCAGCCTGCAGTGTCGATCTCACTCAACACTTTTTTCCTGGCCGGATCCAACACCCCGAATGAGGCCGCCGGCGTCAAGTAAGGCGTGTAGACAAACTTTCCATCTGAGCTGTACGCCACGGTGAAGAGCATTGCCAACGTCTGGGCATGCTTGGGCGGGATGACGATCTCGCCCGTCTTCGCCAACGTGTTGTTGTCGTTGAACTCAACCACGTCGGTCCGTGTGCCGTGACCGCCGCGGGCAAAATAGGTAGTGGCGACGGCCGTTGTTTTACCGTCGGGAGACAGATTCACGCCGGGAATAAATCCGGTATCGATCTGCCCGATGCGGCGATAGGTATCACCATCGAACAGGTAGACGCGCGAGTCGATTTCGTTGGCGTACGCATAATCGACCACGTACACCCAGTGCGGTGATTTCGGTCCGACGGTGGCGATCGTCAGATGCTCGGCAGGCAGGGGCGACGGCTGGGGGCCGGCAGGTGCGGCGGCCCAGGAGGAAACCGTCCCTGCCGCCAGAGTGAGCAAAATCACTCCAGGGAAATGTCTCGTCATCGGAACCCCCGGCGGATCATACGTGCGCATTCGAGTCTCGCATATCGCAGAGCGAGTCGAAAGTAGTGCAGATTCGCGCTAGGCTGCGGCCATGAAAGAAGAGCGTACACCTCAATCGCCGGATCGGGATCTCGGCGAGCACAAGCAGATTCCGCGACGTGACTTTCTGCAGGGAGCGCTCGTCGCCGCGGCGACAACATTGACGGGTCCGCTGCTGAAGGCCTACGCGGCTGGCGGCTCCGAGCTGCAAAATGCCGCCGGTTATTACCCCCCGGCGCTTACCGGGTTGCGCGGTAGCCATCCTGGCTCGTTTGAGGAGGCGCATGCGCTACGCGATGGGCGGCAACCCGGTACTCCCGCCGACACCGGGGAATCGTATGACCTCGTCGTGGTGGGCGGCGGTATCAGTGGGCTCTCGGCAGCCCATTTTTTTCGCGCCCGAACCGGGGCGGCCAGCCGGATCCTCCTTCTCGACAACCATGATGATTTCGGCGGGCACGCCAAGCGGAACGAGTTTCAGTTGGGCGGTCGCCTGCATCTGCTCAACGGGGGCACCCTGGAAATCGACAGCCCGCGTCCTTACGGGCCTGTGCCGAAGGCATTGTTGGCGGAGCTCGGCATCGATGTGCAGGCACTGAGCCGGAAGGTGGAGCGCCTGAAGTTCTATGACGGGCTCGGGTTGCGCCACGGAGTGTTTTTCGACCGCGAAACATTTGGGGCCGACAAGCTGGTGTCGGGTTATCGTGAGGTTCCCATCGGGACGCTGTTGGCGGATTCACCCTTGTCGCCGCGGGCCCGCGACGATGTGCGGCGTATCGAGGAGGGGTCAGTCGACTTCATGCCGGGCCTGACCTCGGATGAGAAGAAGCTGCAGCTGTCGAAGATCAGCTATTCCAACTATCTGCGCGACCACGTGAAGGTCGATCCCGCCGTGATCGCCTTCTACCAGACCTGGACGCATGGCGAGTGGGGCGTAGGCATCGATGCCGTATCAGCGCTGGACTGCTGGGGTTTCGGCATGGCGGGCTTCAAGGGGCTCCAACTGGCGCCGGGAATCATCGCGCGCATGGGTTACACGCCGGGCGGGTACGCCGCGACGGGCGGCTCGGAGACTCTGCATTTCCCTGACGGAAACGCCACCATTGCGCGGCTCCTGGTTCGCAAGTTGATCCCGGATGCGATCCCGGGCTCGAAAGTCGATGACATTGTGACGGCGCGTGCCCGGTACGATCGCCTGGACCGCGCCGGCTCGCCCGTGCGAATCCGGCTCAACAGCACTGTCGTTCGCGCCGTAAATAGCGGCGAGGGCGTTGAGGTTACCTACGTGAGCGAGGGTCGGACATTCACCGTCCGCGCCCGCAATTGTGTCATGGCCTGTTGGAACATGATGATTCCGTATCTGTGTCCGGAGTTGCCGGCGGCACAGCAGGCGGCTCTGCACAGGCTCGTCAAGACTCCGCTGGTGTACACGAGCGTCGCCCTGCGGAACTGGGAAGCGTTCAGCAAGTTGAAAGTCAGCCGGGTGTATGCGCCGGCGGGATATCACTCGAGCTTCCGGCTGAACTGGAACGTGGTAATGGGAAAATACCGCAGCCCCACCTCGCCATCGGAACCGATACTGGTGCACATGACGCGCACCCCCTGCAAGCCGGATGTCGGTTTGTCGGAACACGAGCAGAACAAAGCGGGCCGTACCGAATTGCTGGAAACCTCGTTCGCCACCTTCGAGCGCAACATCCGCGAGCAGTTGGGACGCACGCTGGCCGGCGGCGGGTTCGATCCCGCGCGCGACATCCAGGCAATCACGGTCAATCGCTGGCCGCATGGGTACGCGCCGGAGTACAACCCGCTGTTTGACCCGGATGTGCCGGAGGATCAGCGGCCGAACGTGCTCGGCCGCGCGAAACTCGGAAACATCGCGATCGCGAATTCGGACGCCGGCGGGGCCGCGTATACCGATTCGGCGATTGTGCAGGCGGATCGTGCGGTGAATGAGTTGCTGAAGGGGTAGGATGACCGCGTCCCTTTGGTCGGCGACCGCCGCTCCGGGCCCTACGCTGGGGCAACTCATCGAAAGCGTGCGCGCGGAAGTGGCGATCATCGGGGCGGGATACACGGGACTGTCTGCCGCCCTCCATCTCGCTGCCGCTGGCCGCGATGTTGTCGTCCTCGATGCTGTGGAGGTTGGCGACCGGGCGTCGGGGCTCAACGGGGGGCAGGTCATTCCCGGGGTGAAACACGATCCCGACACGCTGGAGGAGATCTTCGGCCCTGTCGTCGGCTCGCGGCTCGTCGACACCGTGGCATCCGGGCCGGACGTGGTGTTCGATCTCATTCAAAAGTACGAAATCGCCTGCGCCGCAACGCGCACCGGCTGGATTCAACCAGCGACCTCACCCTCGGCGCTGGAGGCGATCGCCGCGCGCGTGGGCCAATGGCGTCGCCGTGGAGCAGACGTAGAGCTGTTGTCAGCAGGAGAGACGGCGCGCCTGACAGGATCGCAGCGTTACAGCGGCGGCTGGATCGATCGACGGGGCGGAACTGTGCAGCCGCTGTCGTATGTTCGTGGTTTGGCACGTGCCGCGCGCGCCGCCGGTGCCCGGATTTTCAGCCGTTCGCCCGCGACGGATCTCGCAGAAACCGATCGCGAGTGGCGCATTCGCACTCCAGGCGGGTCGGTAGCGAGCAGTACCGTGATTCTCGCGACCGACGCCTACACGGATCGACTCGTCGATCCCCTGCGTCGCACGTTGATTCCCGTACCGTCCTTCCAGGTGGCCACCGAGCCGATCCCGGAGAAGCTGCGCCAGACGATTCTTCCCGAAGGACAGTCGGCCTCGGATACGTGGCATCTGCTGCGATATTTCCGGCTCGACGCGACGGGCCGGCTCATCATGGGCTCGCGAGGAACGTTCGCCGACGTGCCCGTGGCCGTGGCAGCGCGGCATCATTATCGGGCCGTCCGCGAGATATTCCCGCAACTCCAGGGCATCCGATACGAATACCATTGGGGAGGGCTCGTGGGCATGACCCGCGACCACCTGCCACATTTGCACGAGGTGGCCCCGGGGCTGATTACGGGGTTGGGCTACAACGGGCGCGGGGTTGCGATGGCGACGGTGATGGGCCGGATTCTCGCAGATTGGGCGCTCGGCGTGCCGGCACCCGAGTTGGCTTTTCCCGTGACGCCGCTGGCACCGATCCCCATGCATCGTTTCAACCAGATCGGGGCCCGTGTGGCCATCCAGGGCCTGCGGGCCATGGATGGGTTGGCGCGGGTGCGTGATCGTTTGGTGGGTGCGCCATGAGTTGGCCCACTGTTGGGTTTTTGGCTGTGCTCGTCGTTGTCAACATTGCATTCCTCATCGGCTGGCTGCGCGCCCGGCGCACTCATCCGTTGCGCGACGAGGCCACCGCGGGCGATATCGCCATTGGCCTCGTTACGGACTTCTTCGACGCGCTCGGTATCGGTTCATTCGCCCCAACCACCGCGCTTTTCAAGTTGCGCGGGCGGCCCGCGGACGAGCTCATTCCCGGCACGTTGAATGTTGGACACAACGCTCCCGCTTTCGTTGAGACGGCGATATTCGTAACCGCTATTGCCGTAGATCCTTTGCTGCTGACCGCAATGGTTGGCAGCGCAACGCTCGGTGCCTGGCTCGGCGCGGGCACCGTGAGCCGGCTGCCGCGGCGCGCGATCCAGCTGTTTATGGGTTTCGCGTTGCTGACGGCCGCGACTTTCTTCGTGATCGCCAACCTGGGTGCATTCCCCGTGGGCGGCGAGGCCATGAGTCTCCCGGGATGGCGGTTCGGTGTGGCTGTTGGTGTCAACTTCGTGCTCGGCGCGTTGATGAGCGTCGGCATCGGCGCCTATGCACCGTGCATGGTGCTGCTGGCGTTGCTGGGGCTGCATCCATTGGGTGCCTATCCCATCATGATGGGAACCTGCGGCCTCGTGCAGCCGGTGGCCAGCCTGCGTTTTTTCAAAACAGGACGCTTCTCGTGGGGCTCGTCGCTGGGCCTGACGATGGGTGGTGTGTTTGGGGTGCTGATTGCGGTGTTTGTTGTTAAACAGCTGCCGTTGAAGGCATTGCGGTGGTTGGTGATGATTGTGGTTGCGTACGCGGCGGTGTCGATGTTGCGGTCGGCGTTCAAGGCGCAGCCTGCTGGTGGCAGCGCGGCGTCCGGTGCCACGCCCGCGCCGGCGGACGGCCTGTGATGTCCGGTGCCGCGGCCATGCGCCGGCCCCCCACGGCCACATTGCGTGCGGCCGCGAGGCACCTGGCTTGAGCATTGATCCAGCGATCGCTTGTTTGATTCTCGCTTGCACGGAGCTGCTGTTTATGGTGGCGGCCATCTACAAGCTGCGGGATCCGCGGCGCTTCGGCGAGATCGTCGCGGCGTACAGGGTGTTGCCGTTGGCGGTCGCGCGGCGCGCATCTGCGGTGGTGCCGTTGCTCGAGTTGGTCGTGGCCTTTGGACTTTTGTTTGAAGGCTCACGCAAGTTCGTCATGTGTGTTGGCATCGTGCTGCTGCTCGCCTATGCCGTGGCGATTGCCATCAATCTATACCGCGGGCGCCGCGATCTCGCCTGCGGCTGTGGCGGCCCCGACGACCGCCGTACAATCGCCGGCTGGATGGTGTGGCGCAACATCGGCATCGCGACTCTCCTGGCTGCGGCTGCGTTACCCTGGAATGATCGTCCCCTGGCGCTGACCGACGCCGTGACCATCGGGTTCGGCACTGTGGCCTGCGCGTTGGTCTACCTGTGTCTCGATCGACTGTTGGGTCGCAACGGCCCCCTCACTGATGTATTACGGACTCCCTGATGACTGCACTGGCTATCTCCAATGTTGTTCTGTGGATCGTCGTGTTGGCCCTGTTGGCCGTCGTGCTGGCGCTGACACGCCAGGTTGGTGTGCTGCACGAGCGCATCGCGCCCGCGGGTGCTCTCATGATCAACCGCGGCCTCACTGTTGGTGAGCCGGTACCGGTCATCGACGTGACTGATCTGAACGGGCAGGCGCTGAAGATAGGCGCCGCCAGCCGCGACGGGTTGAGCACACTCATCCTGTTTGTGTCACCGACGTGCCCCGTCTGCGAGTCGTTGCTGCCGGTGCTGCAGTCGAGCCGCAAACAGGAGAAAAGCTGGCTCACGATCGTGCTCGCCAGCGACGGCGATCCGGCAACCCACCGGGAATTCGTTCGCGCCCACGGCTTGCTCGACTTCCCGTATGTTGTGTCAGCCCCTCTCGGAATGAGCTATCAGGTCAGTCGCTTGCCGTTTGCAGCGCTCGTCGATGCCACCGGAACATTGCGGGCGCGTGGGCTGGTCAACTCCCGTGAGCACCTCGAGAGTCTGTTTGAGGCCCAACGGCTCGGCGTTGCGTCATTGCAGGAGTATTTCGTTGCACACGGCTAGCGGGGTCCGTCAAGGGCTCCACGACTAACGGCGCGAAATCGCGCCTATCTCTTTCGAGAGAGGGAACAGAAGCCGGCCCACGCCCTAAGCTGCGGCCCCGGCGATGTGACCCCCGCGGGCAGTACACAGTAGGAGCGTGTCTCCTGGGCTGTACACCCGGTTTGGGCATCTTCCGGCTACACGCTTCGTACAATATTCGGTGCATCGCATTCGTCTATCAGATTGCCGCACCGTATTTGCGACGGTCCATTTCGAACTATAGAGTGCTCAACATGTTACGGCGCTCCACCATTGCCGGCGTGATCGCCGTGAGCTCGTTGGCTGGCTGTGCTGTCGGCCCCAACTTCCATGCTCCCGCCCCGCCGGCCACGTCCAACTACACGCGCGGCCAACAGCCCGCTGGCACCGCGGACGTACCGGTTGCCGGGGGAGCCGCCCAGACATTCGTATCTGACAGGGACATTCCGGCCGACTGGTACGGCCTGTTTCAGTCCGAGCAGCTCGATGACCTGGTCCGCCGGGCGTTGCACGACAGTCCGACCGTGGAAGCCGCGAAGGCTGCTTTGCGGTCGGCCGAAAATACCTACATCGCCGAGCGCGGAGCGCTGTTTCTGCCCCAGGCTGACGGACAGCTCGGTGTGACGCGCGAAAGCGTTCCAGGGGCGTCGTTCGGCGATCCGAAGGCTCCCTCGAGTCTGTTCACACTGTATAACGCCTCAGTCAACGTCTCGTATCGGCTGGATATCTTCGGTGCTTCGCGTCGCCAGCTGGAACAACTGCGCGCCCAGACGGACTTTCAGCGCTGGGAGTTGGAGGCAGCCAATCTGACTCTGACCGGGAACGTGGTCACAACCGCATTTGATGTGGCGTCGCTGACCGACCAGTTGGCCGCCGTCAAAGATGTCGTGGCCGCCGAGACCGAGCAGTACAAGGTCGTGCAGCGGCAGTTTGAAGTGGGCGCTGCCTCGAAGGCTGACGTGCTTTCCCAACTGGCACAGCTGGCTCAGGCACGAGCTGTGGTGCCCGGACTCGAGAAGGCCCTGGCCCAGGCCCAACACAGGCTCGCTGTGCTGGCCGGGCGTACACCCGACGATGCAAGTATTCCGGACTTCGTGCTGGATCGCTTTACGCTGCCGACGGAACTGCCGGTCACGGTGCCGGCGAAATTGGTCCGGCAGCGCCCGGACGTGCAGGCCGCTGAGGCTCAGTTGCACCAGGCCACCGCTGCGGTGGGTATCGCAACGGCGAATCTGTATCCGCAGCTGAATCTGACGGGCTCGATCGGAACCGAATCGGTTACCAGTGGAGGCTTGTTCGGCGCGGGTACGGGCACCTGGAGTGTCGGCGCGGCTCTGCTTCAGCCGTTGTTCCACGGCGGCGAGCTTCGTTACAAGCGGCGTGCGGCGGTCGCGGATCTGGAGCAGGCGGATGCCAATTACAGGCAGACGGTACTGGCTGCAATGGAAGAGGTCGCCGACACGCTGCGGGCTCTCGAGACTGACGCGCGCGCGCTGGAGGCACAGGTTGAAGCGGAGAAAGCCGCATCGGATGCGTTTGAGATCTCCAAGAAGCAATTTCGGGTGGGCGGCGTGAGCTACGTGACTGTATTGAACACGCAGCGTCTGTTTCTGGAGGCGCGCCAGAGCCGCGTGCAGGCCCAGGCAGCCCGGTATTCAGACTCCGCGGCATTATTCCAGGCGCTGGGGGGCGGCTGGTGGAATCGTAAGGATCAAGAGGTAGCCAGCAAGTGAGCAGCGTCCTGCCGGATAGACAGACCAGCGTCAACGGCGCCTTGCGGCGGCGGTTGATCATCGTGGTGATTGCAGCGGGCGCGTTGCTGGCCGCGATCGTCTTTTTCAACACCTGGAAGGCCAGCTTCGTTGCCAACCTGCGCTTGAAGAATGCAGCTCCGCCGCAGACGGTCACGGCGGCGAGTGCGAAGTTCAGCGAGTGGCAGCCGGAAGTCAGTGCTGTGGGAAGCATGCGGGCCGTGCGCGGTGTCGATGTGACGACGGAAGTAGTCGGACTCGTACGCACGTTGCATTTCAAATCCGGTGATGAGGTTCAGGCGGGCCAGGTGCTCGTCGAGCTGAACGCGGATTCGGAGATTGCCCAGCAGCATGCGCTGGAAGCCGCGGCCGACCTTTCTTCTACCGTATACGAGCGTGACAAAGAGCAGTACGACGCGCAGGCCATCAGCAAGGCACAGTTGGATGCCGATGCCGCGGACCTGAAGAACAAGCGTGCGCAGGCGGCTGCACAGGCGGCGCTCGTTGCCAAGAAGATCCTGCGCGCGCCATTTGCCGGCCGGCTGGGCATTACAACCGTGAATCCAGGTCAATATCTCAACACCGGCGACAAGGTCGTGACCTTGCAGGCGGTGGATCCGATCTATGTGGACTTCAAGCTGCCACAACAGCAGCTGGCGCTGATTGCCAACGGCCAGTCGGTCAACCTCGCCACTGATGCCTATCCGGGCGTCAAGTTTGTGGGCAGGATCAACGCCATCGATCCGCGAGTGGACGCGAGCACGCGCAATTTTCAGGCGGAGGCGACTGTTCCCAACCCGGACCGGAAACTGCTGCCGGGGATGTTTACCCGGGTCGCGGTCATTGCCGGCAATGCGAAGCAGTACCTGACCCTGCCGCAGACCGCAATCACCTACAACCCATACGGCGCAACGGTGTTTCTCGCGCGGAAGAAAGCGGGTGGGTCCGACAAGGACCTGATCGCGCAGCAGAGCTTCGTGACGCTGGGCCCGACCCGGGGTGACCAGGTTGCGGTGTTGAAGGGTGTCAGCGAAGGGGACCTCGTCATCACCAGCGGTCAGCTGAAGCTGATCAACGGCGCGCCGCTGATTATAGACAATACCGTCATTCCGGCGAACGATCCGAATCCCAGCCCGCAGGAGCATTGAGGCGGCGCCATGAAGTTCACCGATATTTTCGTCCAGCGGCCAGTCCTCTCACTGGTGCTGAGCATGCTGATCCTGGTGCTGGGCACACGGGCCATTTTTCAGCTGCCTGTGAGCCAGTACCCGGAGACCGAGAGCGCAATCGTTACGGTTTCGACGACTTATTACGGCGCTGACGCGGACACGGTTGCCGGCTTCATCACCCAGCCGTTGGAAGCGGCTATCTCCCAGGCTCAGGGTATCGATTACCTGTCATCCTCCAGCAGCACCGGTGTGTCGGTCATCACCGCGACGTTGCGCCTGAACTATGACTCGAATCGCGCGCTGACGGAGATCAACACCAAGGTTGCCTCGGTGCGCAACCAACTGCCGCCCCAGGCGCAGCAGCCGGTGCTGACCGTGCAGGTCGGACAAACCACCGATGCAATGTACCTCGGGTACTTCAGTGACACGCTGCCCATCAACGGACTGAGTGACTACCTGGTCCGCGTGGTCAAACCGAAACTCGACGCCATTGAGGGCGTGCAGACCGCCGAAGTCATCGGCACCCGCCTGTACGCCCTGCGCGCGTGGCTCGATCCCGACAAAATGGCGGCGCATGGAATCGCCGCCAGCGACGTTTACAACGCGCTCGCCGCCAACAACTTCCTGACGGCCGTGGGTAACACCAAAGGGCAGATGGTCACGGTGGACCTCACTGCATCAACCGATCTGCACTCTCTCGACGAGTTCCGCAAGCTGGTTGTCAGGCAGCAGGACGGCGCGATCATCAGGCTGGAGGACGTCGCCACCGTCGTGCTCGGGGCGGAGAATTACGACTTCAGCGTCGCATTTACCGGTCAGCGTTCCGTATTCATCGGCATTCAGGTGGCTCCAACGGCGAATGTGTTGCAGGTGGCCGACCGAGTGAAGGCCGCGTTGCCGGGGATCAATGCGCAGTTGCCTGTGGGTATGACGCAGAAGCTGGCCTACGACGCCACGAAGTTCATCGATACCTCGATCAAGGAGGTCATCAAGACACTGGCCGAGGCGTTGATCATTGTCACGGTCGTCATCTATTTGTTCCTGGGTACGCTGCGGGCGGTGGTCATCCCCGTTGTTGCCATGCCGCTGTCGCTGGTCGGCGCATTCTTCCTGATGTCGGCACTGGGCTATTCGATCAACCTGCTGACACTTCTGGCACTCGTGCTCGCGATTGGACTGGTCGTGGACGACGCCATCATCGTTGTCGAGAACGTCGATCGGCACTTGAAAGCGGGACTGTCGCCGTTCAACGCGGCGTTACAGGGCGCGCGCGAGCTCGGTGGACCGATCATTGCGATGACGGCGGTCCTGGTCGCTGCCTACCTGCCGATTGGATTCCAGGGCGGCTTGACAGGCGCGTTGTTTACACAATTTGCGTTCACTCTGGCCGGAGCGGTGACCGCTTCCGCAATCATTGCGCTGTCGTTGTCGCCGATGATGTGCGCGACAGTGTTCAAGGCCGAGCAGGAGGAGGGGCGTTTTGTCCACCTCATCGACCGGGCCTTCGGCCGGCTGCGTGCGGGCTACCTGCGTGTTCTAACCCGATGGCTGCAGACGTGGCAGGTGCTGGTGGTGTTGGGTCTGTTGTTGCTGGCGGGCGCGATCTATCTGTTCATGACCTCACAGTCGGAGCTCGCTCCGCAGGAAGACCAGGGCATCGTTCTGTCGCAGATCATCGGACCCCCGAATGCGACCTTCGAGCAGATGCAGAAGTACTCCGAGCTCGTATTCGATGCGGCGAAAAAGCTGCCGGAGTTTGATTCATCGTTCCAGATCACCGGTACGCCGGCCGTCAACCAGGGATTCGGCGGAATGATCATGGCCTCCTGGGAGCAGCGCCATCGCTCCGCGGATGAGCTGCAGAAAGTGTTGCAGGACGAGTGGAATAAGATCGCCGGGGTGCGCGTGGCCGCCTTCCAGTTTCCGCCGTTACCCGGCTCGCAGGGACTGCCGCTGCAGTTCGTGATTACCACGACCGAGCCGGTGTCAAAGCTCAACGAAGTGGCCAACAAGGTGCTGGAGAAGTCGAAGAAGAGCGGCATGTTCTGGTTCGTGGACTCCGACCTGAAGCTGGATAAGCCGCAGGCCACCCTCAAGATCGACCGTGACAAGGTTGCCGACCTCGGGCTGACTCAACAGGACGTGGGCAATTCGCTGGGCGCGGCGTTGGGGGGTGGTTACGTCAACTACTTCTCGCTGTCGGGCCGATCCTACAAGGTCATTCCACAGGTTTTGCAGAAGGATCGCCTGAATCCGGACCAGGTGCTGGACTACTACATCAAGTCGGGCGATGGCTCGCTGATTCCGGCCAGCACCGTGGCTCACATCGACACCAGCACGGTGCCCGAGGCAATCAATCACTTTCAGCAGTTGAATTCCGCGACCATCGCAGGTGCTCCCGGCGTCTCGCAGGCCGAGGCGCTGAAGATGTTGCGCGACGCGGTTCAGGAGGCCGCGCCCACGGGCTACAACGTGGATTACTCCGGTCAATCCCGGCAGTTTGTCCGCGGCTCGAGCGGGTTCGTATCCACGATGTTGTTTGCGCTCGTCATCGTGTACCTGGCGCTCGCGGCGCAGTTCGAGAGTTTCCGTGATCCGATCGTCATCCTGGTGTCGGTGCCCATGGCCCTGTTCGGGGCGCTGTTGTTTATCAATCTGGGGCTCGCGACACTCAACATCTACACGCAGGTGGGATTGGTGACGCTGCTGGGTCTGATCAGCAAGCATGGCATCCTGATCGTGCAGTTCGCGAATGAGCTGCAACGCGAGGGGCGCAGCAAGCTGGGGGCAATTGAGGAAGCTGCGGCGGTTCGGTTGCGGCCTATCTTGATGACCACGGCGGCGATGGTGCTGGGTGTGCTGCCGCTGGTCATCGCATCCGGCGCGGGCGCTGCCGGTCGTCGCGCCATGGGAATCGTGCTCTTCACGGGGCTCTCGATCGGAACGCTGTTCACCCTGTTCATCGTTCCGGCCGTGTACATCATGCTGGGTGCGGATCATGCCAAGGACAGGGCCAAGGCGAGCGCGAAGGGCGATCGAAGCGGGGGCGAGCCTATACTGAGGGACGTGCCTGGCTGATCCCACCCGCAAGCTGATAAGCGTGCCTTGACAAATACAGCCTAGGCAACTATCTTACTTGCCATGGCTGATATCTACGACGCCGAGACCTATGAGCCCCGTGAAGGGGTGGGCCACCTGATGCACCGCGTCAGATCGGAGATGCTGGCCGCCGTCGATCGTGAGCTGGCCGCCGATGAGCAGCTTGCCTCCTTGGACGTGACCTCGGCGCAATTCATAGTGATGGCCGGTCTGGGTTGGGGCGAGATGAAGTCGGCTTCGGATTTGTGCAGGGGCATTTCCTACGATGCCGGCGCCATGACCCGGATGATCGACCGGCTGGAGGAGAAGGGCCTGCTGCAGCGCAGCCGTTGTCCCAACGATCGCCGCCTGGTCAACCTGGAGATCACGGAGAAGGGCAAGTTGGCGATGCCCCGGATGCGGCTCGCGGCCATGCGGGTGGTGAATCGGTTTCTCGAAGGCTTCACCAAGGCTGAGGCCCGTCAGCTGGAAGGATTTTTGACCCGGATGCTGGAGAACGCGCCGCGGCGGACCTGAGTTTTTTTACCCAATTAGTTGCCTAGGCATTTTTAGCCGCGGCAGGGACATGGCCATGAAGAAATTAATCAAGAGAGGTCTCGCAGGGTTCCGGGAGTTTGGGCCGTATGCGGCGATCGAGTTGTTGGTGCCGGGCGGTTCGGTGATCGCAGTGCTGCTGTGGCTGTATCGGCGGCACAGGCGGATCGAGGTGCACTCATGAAGAAGCAGTACATCGTTGCGCTGGCGGTCGCAGGCACCCTGTCCGCCTGCGCAAGCACGCATGGACTCAAACCCGAGGCGTCAGTCCAGTCGGCCAACTCCCTGAAAGCGACGACGACGTTGTCGAGCGCGTCGGTGGACGCCAATTCTTGGCCGGATTCGGATTGGTGGACACAGTTTCACGATCCGCAGCTAAACCAACTGATCGCCGAGGGACTGGCAGGCAGTCCGACATTGCGCGTGGCAGAGGCCCGCACGCGAGCGGCACTCGCACAGGCGAAAGTAGCGCAGTCTGCGCGGCTTCCGCAGGTTGATGCGAAGGGCGATGCTACCCGCGAGCGATTTCCGGGACAGTCGCAGATCCCGCCGCCGTATGCCGGTACCTGGGACACATTCAGTGAGCTACAGGCGACGTTGAGTTGGGAAGTCGATCTGTGGGGCAAGAATCGCGCAGCCTATCAACAGGCGGTGGGCGAGGCTCGTGCGAGCGCGTTGGATGCCCGTGCGGCGCGACTGGCCTTGTCGGCAAGTATTGCTCATGCGTACGTACAGCTCGAGCGCGCTCATCTGCAACTCGACGTCGCGCAGGCGACCCTGGCGCAGCGTGAGCAGATCTTCAAGCTGACACAGGATCGCAACGAGGCCGGTGTTGATTCGCGGTTGGAGTTGCGTCAGGCCCAGTCGGCCCTCCCGGCGGCCCGCGAACAAATTGCGCAGTGGCAGGAGCTCATCGAGCTCACACGCAACCAACTCGCCGCCCTGTTAGGCCAAGGCCCCGACCGCGGCCAGGCCATTGAGCGTCCCGCCGCCAATGCGTTGGCCACGGTGTCGATCCCGAGCAGGGTGCCGTCCGAGCTGCTCGGCCGCCGGCCGGATATCCTCGCGCAGCGCTGGCGGGTGGAAGCCGCACGGCACGGCATCGACAACGCCAAGGCGCAGTTCTACCCGGACGTCAATTTGACGGCATTCATTGGCTTTCAGACGCTGGGTGCCGGAAATCTCATCACCGCTGGAAACCGCGAGATCGGCGTCGGTCCCGCTGTGACGCTGCCGATATTCGATGCCGGCAGGCGCCGCGGAAACCTCGCGGCCCGGGATTCCGAGTACGACGTCGCAGTCGAGCAGTACAACCAGGCCGTGGCGGATGGCCTACGCGAAGTGGTGGATCAGCTGACGTCCTTCCGCAGTGTTGGCGAGCAGCAGGTACAACAGCGCGAAGGTCTTTCCACTGCGCAGGATGCCTACGACCTCGCAACCCTTCGCTATCGAGAAGGAGTCGGCAACTATCTGCAGGTGTTGACGACCGAAACTCAACTTCTTTCACAGCGTAGCCTGGATGCGGATCTGCGGGCGCGCTCACTCGATACGTCTGTCAGTCTTGCCCGCGCCCTGGGCGGGGGTTTTGACAATCCTGCACTCGTGCAGGGATTGCCGTCGGAGCATTACTCATGAGCACACAAAACGATACAACACCGGGGTCTCCTCGTCGCAGCAAACGCTGGCTGCTGCTGTCGATCTTAGGCGGCGCATTCCTGCTAATCGGCGCGGCTTACACGGCATACTGGAGCAGCGTTCTGCGATACCAGCAGTCGACCGACGATGCGTACGTCAACGGCAACGTCGTGCAGATCACTCCGCAGATTTCGGGCACAGTGGTGTCTATCGGGGCTGACGACACACAATTCGTGAAAGCAGGCCAGGCGCTCGTGCGGCTGGACCAGGCTGATGCGAAGGTTGCGTTGGACCAGTCCGAGGCGCAGTTGGCCAAGACCGTGCGCGAGGTGCGCAATATGTTTGCGACGTCGGCACAGTTGCGGGCGGCAGTTGAGTTGCGGCAGAGCGATTTGGCCATGGCGCAGAAAGATCTCGCCCGGCGCGAACGTCTCGGCAATTCTGGTGCGATCTCCAACGAAGAGCTGCAGCATGCCCGTGATTCGGTCCGCGGCGCCGAAGCCGCGCTCATGTCCGCGCAGCAGCAGCTGGCGGGTAACCAGGCACGCGTAGACGGTACGACGCTCGAGAATCACCCGGACGTGCGCAACGCCTCGGCCGCGGTGCGTAACGCATACCTTACTTACAGTCGGACGACGCTGCCGGCGCCAGTGTCCGGGTTTGTAGCGCGTCGCGCTGTGCAACTCGGCCAGCGTGTCGGCCCCGGCGCGGCCCTGATGTCGGTTGTGCCGCTCGACCAGGTTTGGGTCGATGCGAACTTCAAAGAACCGCAGCTGGCCAACATGCGGGTGGGGCAGCCTGTGACCCTCACGGCGGACCTGTACGGCGGTGGCTTCCGCTATCATGGCAAGATTGCGGGATTCGGTGCCGGCACGGGCTCAGCGTTCGCGCTGCTTCCGGCGCAGAATGCAACCGGCAACTGGATCAAGATCGTGCAGCGGGTGCCGGTGCGCATCGCACTCGATCCCCAGGAGATGGCGGCGCATCCGTTGCAGATCGGATTGTCCATGAAGGTCGAGGTCTCGGTTCGGGACGGCAGTGGTGAGCGGTTGCCGCAGCTGGCGCACAATGCCCCGGCGTATTCGACAGATGTGTTTCACTCGGTCGACGAGGCCGCCGATACGCGCGTCCAGGAGATTATTGCCGCCAATGATTCAGTCAATGCCCGGAGTTATGGGTCGGTGAAACAGGCGGCGGGGAAATTGGCGAGCCTGAAGTAACAGGTTCGTTGGGATAACCAGCATGGCTGATGAGAAAACACCGGGCGAGGCGCGGCCATCGGGCGGTCCTGCGGGGCCGCAGGCACTTCCGCCGCTCACCGGGACTGCGCTGACGATCGGCACGATCGCGCTCTCGCTGGCGACCTTCATGAACGTGCTCGACACGTCCATCGCGAACGTGTCTATTCCGGCGATCTCTGGCGACCTGGGCGTGTCACCCGACCAGGGCACCTGGGTGATTACGTCGTTCGGTGTTGCAAACGCGATCTCCTTGCCGCTCACAGGTTGGCTCACCCGGACCTTCGGCCAGGTGAAGCTGTTCATGTGGTCGGTCACTCTGTTCACGATCGCGTCCTTCCTGTGTGCGCTGGCCCCATCCCTGAACATGCTCATTCTGTTTCGCGTTCTGCAGGGTGCTGTGGCGGGCCCGATGATGCCGTTGTCGCAGGCGCTTCTGCTGTCGAGCTACCCCAAGGCTAAGGCAGGTGCCGCCTTGGGTATGTGGTCGATCACAACGCTGGTCGCGCCGGTTGTAGGGCCCGTGTTGGGCGGTTGGATCACCGACAACATTTCGTGGCCGTGGATCTTCTACATCAACGTGCCTGTTGGCATCGGCGCCGCTGTAGCGACGTGGTTTATCTACAAGAAGCGTGAGACGCCGACGACCAGCCTCCCAATCGACAAGATCGGTTTGTTTCTGCTGGTGATTTGGGTCGGCTCCCTGCAAGTCATGCTCGACAAGGGCAAGGATCTCGACTGGTTCAACTCCGGGCAGATCATCACGCTGGCCGTGACCGCCGTGGTGGGATTCACGATCTTCCTGGTCTGGGAGTTGACGGAAAAGCATCCCGTCGTGGATTTGTCCCTGTTCAAACGCCGCAACTTCATGATCAGTACGTTAGCAATGCTAATGGCCTACGGCCTGTTCTTCGGCAACGTGGTGCTGTTGCCGCTGTGGCTACAGCAGTACATGGGCTACACGGCGACCCTGGCTGGCCTGGTGCTGGCGCCGGTGGGCCTGTTTGCGATTTTCCTGACCCCCGTCGTGGCGCGGTTCACGGACCGGGTCGATCCTCGAATCTTCGTGACCGTGTCCTTTGGGGTGTTCGCGCTCGTGCTGTTCATGCGGCAGCATTTCAACACGGACGCCACAATTGGCACGCTGCTGGTGCCGACCCTGGTACAGGGGATCGCAATGGCGTTTTTCTTTATCCCCCTGATCTCGATGGCCTTGTCCGGACTGCCGCCTGAGAGAATCCCGGGCGCCTCGGGCCTGTTCAATTTCGCGCGTATCACGGCCGGGTCGTTCGGCACTTCGATCACAACTACGTTGTGGGATCGGCGTGCGACGCTGCACCACGCGCAGTTGGTGGAGCGCATGACGGGCGCCGATCCGGCGTCCTCGCAGGCGATGGCGACGCTACAAGCCGGTGGGTTGGGGCAGCAGCAGAGCTACGGGGTGTTGAATCGGCTGGTGGACCAGCAGGCGTTCATGCTGTCAGCGGATGATATTTTCTATGTGTCGGGAATTCTGTTTCTGGCGTTGATTCTGGTGATCTGGTTTGCTCACCCTGAGAAGGGCGGGGCGCAATCCAAAGAGGCTGCCAGCGGCGCTCATTGAGGGCGCTCGCTGCGCCTTTGGGCGAGCTGCTGCGTATCTGCAGTGGGCCGACTCTCGTCGGCCGCAGACGCTAACCGTGGACGGCTACGCGCCCCGCTTGAACTGCTCTTCCTCAGTGCTCCCGCCGAGGGCGGTGATTGAAGAGTTGCCGCCGCTGACCGTCTGTGTCACGTCATCGAAGTAGCCAGCACCAACTTCCCGTTGATGCTTCGTGGCGGTGTAGCCGTTGCTCTCGGCAGCAAACTCCGCCTGTTGTAGAGCCACATACGCGGTCATCTGCTGCGACTTGTAGCCCCGCGCCAGCTCGAACATCGAGTAATTCAATGCGTGGAAACCGGCGAGGGTGATGAACTGGAACTTGTAACCCATCGCGCCCAGCTCCCGCTGGAACTTCGCAATGGTGGCGTCATCGAGCTTGCGCTTCCAGTTGAAGGACGGCGAACAGTTGTAGGCCAGTAGTTTCCCGGGAAACTCTTTCCGGATGGCTTCGGCGAAGTGCTTCGCTTCCTCGAGATCGGGTTTGCCCGTCTCACACCACAGCAGGTCGGCATACGGGGCATAGGCGAGCCCGCGCGCGATTGCCTGATCCATTCCCGCCTTGACCTGGTAAAACCCTTCCGAGGTACGGCTCTTCGACGTGTCGATGAACGGGCGATCCCGCTCGTCCACGTCGGCGGTGAGCAGGTTGGCTGATTCAGCGTCGGTTCGCGCGAGCAACACGGTCGGTACGTTGGAGACATCGGCCGCAAGGCGTGCCGACACCAGCTTGTTGATGGCATCCTGGGTCGGAACGAGAACCTTGCCACCCATGTGGCCGCATTTCTTGGCGGAGGACAGCTGATCCTCGAAATGCACGCCGGCAGCGCCAGCGTCGATCATCTGCTTCATCAGCTCGAAGGCGTTCAACACACCGCCGAACCCGGCCTCGGCGTCAGCCACGATGGGTTTGAACCAATCGATGGAGTCGTCGCCTTCGGCGTGGTGTAACTCATCGGCGCGCTTGAGAGTCGCGTTGATCCGGCGCACCACGGCCGGAACGGAGTCCGCCGGGTACAGGGACTGATCCGGATACATCTCGCCCGCCAGATTGGCATCACCCGCAACCTGCCACCCCGACAGGTAAATGGCATCCAACCCGGCTTTGACCTGCTGCATGGCCTGGTTGCCGGTCAACGCGCCGAGCGAATTGACGAACGGCTTCTCGTTCACATAGCGCCACAGCTTCTCAGCCGTCAACCGCGCAATCGAGTGCTCGACAGCAATCGTGCCGCGCAACCGTACGACATCCTCCGCACTGTAGGGGCGCTGAATTCCGCGCCAACGGGGGCTGTCGCGCCAGGTGTTGCGTAGCTCTTCGGCTGTGGGCAGTTGCGATCGCTGCAAACTCATATCGTTCAGTCTCCGTCAGGTCAGGTCAGGTCAGATGCTCGTAGGCGGGAAGAGTCAGGAACTCGTCGAAGGTGTCCTGTTTGATCATTTCGGCAAACACGCGCGCCGCGGTGGGGAAGACCCCGCCGGCCAGGCGCGCGGAGCCAACCTCGCGATGAATTCGATCCAACTCGTCAGTCAGGAGGCGGTCGAAGCGGCCTTCGGTGACGAGCCGGCCGTCGCTGGTGCGCGCGCCGTGACGGATCCACTGCCACAGCTGGGCACGGCAGATCTCGGCCGTCGCCGCATCTTCCATCAGGTTGTAGAGAGGCACGCACCCGTTGCCGCGCAACCAGGATTCGATGTATTGCACGCCGACCCGGATGGAGCCGCGCAGTCCTGCTTCGGTGATCTCTCCTGTCGGGGGTTGCAAGAGGTCAGCAGCAGACACGTTGACGTCCGCGCGTTTGACATGGAGCTGATTGGGTCCGGTCATCACGGAATCGAACGCCGCGAGAGCCGTCCCCGCCAAACCCGGGTGCGCGATCCAAGTTCCGTCGTGGCCAGCGTTAACTTCGCGAAGCTTGTCAGCCCGCACGCGCGCCAGGGCGAGCTCGTTCGCCGGGTTGTCATTGCGGATGGGAATCTGCGCCGCCATGCCGCCCATTGCGTGAGCGCCGCGGCGATGGCAAGTCTGAATGAGCAGGTCCACATAGGACTTCAGGAAGTGCCGGTCCATGCTGACCGCGGCCCGGTCGGGCAGCAGAAAATCCGGCCGGTTCCGGAATTTCTTGATGTAGCTGAAAATGTAGTCCCAGCGGCCACAGTTGAGTCCGGCGCAATGCTCGCGCAGCTCGAACAGGATGGCGTCCATCTCGAACGCCGCCAAAACAGTCTCGATCAGGACGGTCGCGCGGATCGTGCCGCGCTTCATACCCAGCGCCTCCTGCGTCGCGACAAACACGTCATTCCACAGCCGGGCCTCGAGGTGGTTCTCCAGCTTGGGCAGATAGAAGTAGGGGCCGGTACCCCGGCGCGCCAACGCCTCGTGATTGTTGGCCATGAACAGGGCGAAATCGAACAGGGCGCCTGACACGACCTCGCCGCCGATGCGAACGTGCTTTTCGGGCAGATGCCAGCCGCGCGGCCGCACGATCAGGGTGGCGGTCCGCTCGGCGAGCCGATAGACGCGGCCGTTGTCAGGGTCCGAGAAGCTGATCGTGCCCCGGATCGCGTCGCGCAGGTTGATCTGACCGCGAACGATGTTGCCCCAGGTCGGCGAGCAGGAGTCCTCGAAGTCCGCCATGAATGCCTTCACGGGTGCATTCAGGGCGTTGATGATCATTTTCCGGTCCACGGGGCCGGTGACCTCGACACGGCGATCCCGCAGATCGGCTGGAATGGGCGCTACAGTCCAATCACCCGGCGCCTTTTCAGCCGCCGCCAGTGGTGGGTGAGCATGCACAAAGTCGGGTAGGGCGCCGGCGTCGAGCTCGGCCTGACGCTGCGCTCGAGCCGCCAACAATTCCAACCGGCGGGGGTTGAATCGGCGGTGGAGGCTGGCCAACAGCTGCATTGACAGCGGTGTCAGGACTTCTTCGGACCGCTCCACCCAGGGGCCCGAGATCTCGATCCTGGGGCCGGCCTGCTCCCGCGAATAACTGGCCATTTCGGGTTCGGCGTTCATGAGGGGCAGCATAAGCGCGAAACGTTAAGGAATTTGACGACAGAAACTTCACACTGTTAATTTCACAGTGCAATTTCACACAGAGTACTGCCATGCCCACGCTTCTTCGGAAGGGTCATTTCCTCGGCGCCAAGCTGCGTTCCATCCGCAAACGCAACGGTTTGACGCTCGAGGAGCTGTCCACGCGCTGTATTCAACGCGATGTCAGCAATGCTCCTTCGGTGTCCTACCTGAGCATGATCGAGAGCGGTAAACGGGCGCCGTCATCGGAGTTGCTGGCCCTGCTGGCGGCCGTTTTCCAACGCGACCCGGCCTGGTTTCTGGATGAAAGCCCCGACATCGAGCTTTCATTGGCGGCCGCCCCGCCCGGGGGAGCCGCCCGGATCCCCCTGGAGCCCGCGTTTCTGTTCTCAAAAAATGTACTGCAGGCGGCGATCCCCGAGCTGCTCGCACAGACCGGCACGACGGGGCGGCAATTCGCCCACTTGTTGATCCGCTCACACCAGGAGATGTCGCGCAACGACTTTCCCGACCTCGAGCGGGCTGCCGACAGTGTGGGCGAGCGTCGTTTTCCATTGTCTGTTGAAGACCTGACGCAGCTGTGCAAGCGCCATGGGTTGGAAATCCGCTGGTTCGAGCGCAAGCCCGTCCTCGTACGCGACAAGGATCGGGATGTGCGTAGCATGGTGCGCTCCTTTTTTGAGCCGCCGGGTGTCATATATGCCAACAAGGCTCTGCAGTCCGACCCGGCGCGGTTGAAATTCGATCTGGCCGCGCATATTGCCCACAAGGTCCTGCACGGCGGTGATGGTCTGAAGTCCGCGCACGCCACCGGCGGCGAAATGGGTGGCAGTCCTGAAGGTGGCTCCAGTGCGGCCGGTATGGACGCGCACGATGTGTTACATGCGTGGCGCGACTTCGAATGCAGCTTCTTCGCCGGCTCTCTGCTGGCGCCGCGAGTGCCGTTTCGACGGTTTCTGACGAGCGAGCGTTATCGTGTTGAAGCGGGTGCCAAACTGGAGCTGACACCGGCTGTCATCATGCGTCGCATGACCAAGGTCTCTCCCTACCCGTACTGGCATTTCTTCGACGCCTATCCGCCCGGGTATCTGCGGGCGGTGTACCGTGGCAATGGTATTCCGCTGCCGTGGGGCAATCTGGCCCAGGTCAGCGATCCATGTCCCAACTGGGCCGTGTTTCGCATGATCGAAGGCACCCGCGGCGAGGCCTCGGGCTCGCAGATCTCCGTGTTGCGCGATGGCGAGCGCTCGCTGCTGTATTGTTGCAACTCGCAGCGCGTGCGCGACATGGCGGGTAATCCTCACGTGTTGTCGGTTGGAGTGGACCTGGCCCCGGCTCTCGACTCGAATGGCGCCGCTACCGCGGAGCTGGTCGAGTCTATTTTCAAGGAATGCCTGCACCGCCGTGGCGAGGCCAAGATCCCGAAGGCGGCCGCCCAGGTGTTGCGTGCGGTGGCGAATGTGCTGAATATCGCTTGGATCGAGGACGCTTTGTCACAGCCCGCGCGAATCATCTGTCCGCGCAGCACACGGTGCCCGCGTCCCGAGCGGTGTGAAGGCGCACGTCCTTCGCGCGCACGCGAAATCGCCGATGTTCGCGACGAAATCCTGGGGCGCTAGCTGGATTCCCGGGAAGTCAATTCCGATTCAACTCTTCCAGGGTTTTGTTGACCAGGGAGGCGGCACTCACTCCCAACACTTTGGCGAGTTGGAATAAGACCGTGAGTGTCGGCGTGCGCAATCCGCGTTCCAGCAGCGAGGGATACGTACGGTCGAACTCGGCATCACCTGCCAGCTCTTCCTGAGAGAGACCCTTCTGCTTGCGCGCTTCGCGCAGCACCCGTCCAAACGCAATGGCAACTTTTTGGCGTCGCATGGGAGCGATCATGAATGAGCGCATAACATCGCCCCACGGACAAATGTCGTGGGGACGCAATGTTAGATCAACATTCAGGATCGCTCAGGAATCTTTTCTGACGCCGAGTTGAAGCGTAGCCAACAGCGTCCGGCGCCGAGTGTCCCTAATCTAGCGTAAACGCGCGTGCGTTGATAGACGTGTCAGAAAAATCCGTGCAATTCGATGAAGCCGATTTTCAAGTGTTCCAAAGGACTCTGAGGAATGCCATCGGAATACCGGAAGCCGCTGCGAATCTGGACGTATTGAATGGGTGTCAGCTCGTAAACGATGCTGTAGCGCGTCTGGGCGTCATTGGACACGGTCCGATTGGGATCCAGGTATTCATGCGTCAATTTGAGGTTGTGTCCCTGGGCGATGCGCCAATTGGCCTCCAGCAGCGTGGCCAGCTGGCGGCCGGATTGCGCCGGCAGGCTCTTGTCGTCGGTGATATCCACCTGGCCCAGCCAGGAAATGGGTCCGGTACGTAGGCCTCCGAACAATCCGCCGGCGGTCTTGTTGCCCCCGGACGTGTTGTTGATGTTGGCGGCGAGGCCCACGCGCCAGAAATTCTCCACGTAAATGAGCTGCCCGCTGTACTGCTTGCCGTGATCGACCTCCGGCCCGGAGGCGGTGCCGTTCGAGATGGCGAGCTGCGCATCCCAGTGGCCACGCTCCACTCCGAACTCCACGCCCTGGTCGGGGGTGGTCATGTTGATGCCGGTAATCTGCTGAACGAGTGCGCTCTGGTCCTGCAGTCGGAAGCCGAAGGGCAGATACATCTGGCCGGCCTTCACGTACCAGTCGTGATTCTTGGACCAATACACTCCATAGGCCTCCCGGTTGATGCTGGTAGGGGAGACCTGCTCATCCATGTAAACGAACAGCCGTCCTGGAATGACGTTGGCACTGGCGTAGATGCGACCCTGCTCGACTTCGAAGTCGTCGGTGGACGAGCTGCCCGGCTGCTTGGTGACCTGGGCCTGGGCTCGCAGATCGCCGCCAATCGACAGGAATCGGTTGATTTCTCCCGTCCACACGTCGGAGCCGGTGTCGATGTGATTCGCCGCTAGCTGGGTCTGCGCAAAAATATTTCCAAACACGGTGCGCTCGCCGCCCCCGGTGGGATTGACGTGGCATTGTCCGCACTTGAAGCCCGTCTGGACGGCCAGGTACGGCTCAGCATGAGCTTCGAACGCCAGCAGCAGCAGGGGTAGAAGCAGGTAACGCAGGGCACGATTGATCATTGCAGCGCATCCACCGTAAATGTGAAAGAGACGTCAGAGCCGAGCGCCTGGGCGTTCATGTTGGCGAGGGACCCGTGCAGGGTGACGCGGTAGGTGCCGTTGGTCAGAGGCGCCCGCGGTTTGATCAGGATCGCCGCCGCGTTGCCCTTCGGGACCGAGGTGGTCACCAACACAGGATCGCTGGCTTGGTCGCCTGCAGCGGTATCCAGGGTGACCGTGGCGTTGTTGATCAAAGTTGAGTCGATATCGCCGTTGAACTCCACGATGATTTGGGGTACGTCCGCGCTGACAATGGAGTCGTTGTCGGGGGACGTGGTGGCCACAGCAAACTGCTGCACACTCTTGACCGCGGCCTCGATGCTCTGGGCCGCCGCTGGTTTTGGCGCGCCGCTGGTGATCCACTGGCGAATCACATCAATGGTCGACTGAGGTAGATAGGGTCCGCCGAATGGCATCTGTTGACCGGTGATGCCAGGGGTGTTTTGCAGCTTGCGAATGATGTAACTGGAATCGGGATCGCCCTGCTCGACCCGCAACACTGACGGCTGTTCGCTGCTGGGCACACCGACGAGCATCGCGTAGCTGTGGGCCGCGTCCAACTGCAGGCCCTGGGGCGCGCTGGCGCCCTGGTGGCACCGGGTGCAGATCGGCGTGAACACGTTGTCCTGGATCGACTGGAAATCAGCCGTCAGGCCGCCGCCACTGCCGCTTCCCGGGGTGATTGGATTGCCATTGGCATCGAGACCGTTGCCATTTCCCGCGCACCCGTACAGTGCTGCCGCGGCCAGTCCTGTAATGGCGAAATTGGCGACTATTGTCTTGTATCGTCCAGACGACATTTCGAGTGCTCACGAGAGGTTACCCTGCCGTAGGTGCTGTCACGGAGACGTAAGGTTTCGTCCCGGCGGAGTTTTTTCCGCTTTGAACCCGGGGTCGGGAACGCGGTACTCACATCCGGGACATTACTTTCGCAACTGCGATTCACTTGCGTTCGGGGAAGATGACTTGCACGACTGCGCCTTTGACGAAATGGCAGGCACCTACGACGCAACGTTTACCGACACCACAGTCGGCAGGGCGCTGCGCGAGATTGTCTGGTCGCGGTTGGAGCAGGTCTTCCGGCCTTCGCAGCGTATTCTCGAGCTCGGATGCGGGACCGGTGAGGATGCCGTACGGCTGGCCAGCCGCGGCGTGAGAGTCGTGGCCACCGACCCTTCGGCGGGAATGATTCAGATGGCGCGCCGCAAGGCCCTGAGCGGGAATTGCCAGGAGCGCATCGAGTTTCGTTGCGTGGCCATGGAAGACATCGGCTCGTTCGCCGACGGCGACGTTTTCGACGGTGTTCTATCGAATTTCGGTGCCGTCAACTGTGTGCAAAATCTGCAGGCGCTGGTGGCCGATGTCGCCCACCGGCTCGCCCCGGGCGCTCCGCTGCTTTGGGTAGTCATGGGGCGCCACGCTCCGTGGGAGTGGGTCTGGTATTTGATGAGAGGCCAGTGGCGCAAAGCCTGGCGGCGGCTGCGTCCCGGCGGCGTCGAATGGCGCGGTCTGACCATCTCATATCCGACACCTGCCCAGGTCAGGTCGCTGCTGCGGCCCTATTTCGAGGTCACGAGGGTGGCTCCGCT
>Ga0137415_10000023_pt1 | contig 131324 bp, 134 predicted proteins | sample CZODoug3_1_1_16f_FD_183082 | JGI IMG/M metagenome (GOLD analysis project Ga0137415, IMG submission 183082) | Vadose zone soil fungal communities from Angelo Coast Range Reserve, California, USA - CZODoug3_1_1_16fungal (Hybrid Assembly) | ecosystem: Environmental > Terrestrial > Soil > Vadose... | reverse complement strand
GGCGAGGTCTCCGTCGATGGCCACTCGTGGTCCGACTCCGCCTACGCAACCGACTTCAACGAGCGCTACTGGCCTTCGAACTACGCCGGCCGCAGCGACACCGCCCGCACCCGCGCCTACGTTCCTTCCGCCGGCCACATCTGGGATCTAGCCGAGCGCAAAGGTCTCACCTTCCGCTCCTACGGCGAGTATGCCGTGCGCGCCAGCACCGGAGACGGTTCCGTAGCAGCGCCCGGAGCCGGAGCCCTCGCCGGCCATGTCTCACCCAACTACGGCGGCAAGCGCGACACCGACAACGTACAAGTCTTCCTCAAAGAGTTCCGCGAGTACGAAAAGAACTACGATAGCGCCGACCCCGGCAAACGCTTCCCCAACCTCGTCATCATGAGCATGCCAGAGGACCACACCAAAGGCACGGCCCCCGGTGCTTACACGCCACAGGCCATGGTCGCGAACAACGACTACGCCATCGGCCAACTCGTCGATGCTGTTAGTCACAGCAAGTACTGGTCCAATACTGCCATCTTCATTATCGAAGACGATGCTCAGGACGGCCCCGACCACGTCGACGCGCGCCAAGGGGGGTACGGGGGGACCCCCGGCGCAGTACCCGAGTGGGCTACCCCCAGATGGAGGGGGGGCCGGCGTTACGAGTGTTACGGGCGCGGACTTGCTGTCCCGGCCGTCCCAGTAATCAGGTCGCGTTAGAAGCCCAGCTTCAGATCAATAGCCCTTGATGACGTAGTAATCGGACTGTTGGCCGAAGGCGCCCGCCTTCCTATCCACGCGCACACACAGGCGGCGCTGAGCGCCGCACTGCTGTACATCCGCGCGCCCGCCCTTCTGTGCCAGGCTTTCAACGCCGGCGACGAGCTCGTCACGCTGCTCACGCAGGCCGCGCATCTCCTCGGGTGTGGGCAGCCACCACCAGGCGACAGCCAAGGCAACCGCCGCACACATCGCCGTAATTCCCACACTCCAGAAAGCAACCCGCAGGTTGGCGGCGCGTTGGACCCGGCGCAAAGACTCGACTGCCCGCTCAACCTCGCCCCGCATGCCCTGAAGCTGCTCAGCCAGGGTACGGCGGATCTGATCGCGCGTGACCGCATCCAGGCTGAGCGTGTGTTGTCGCAGCTTCTCGAGGAGCACCTCGGCGAGTTTCTGGTTGGCCTCGGCGGTCTCGACCATCAGGCCGAGTTTCATCGTTTCTTCGTCCACGGAATCCTCGTGTTGGTTTTGACGCCCAGGGGAGGCGCCGGGCAGGGATGCCCGGCGCAAGCCGCAGGACGCCACACGCTTGAGCGGTGGCAGTGCCTGCTGTGCAAGGTGTGCCCCCCGTGGAAAGCCCCCCCGGCTAGCGTTCGAAACCCCGGTCGTGCGATCGGTCGGTGCCGCGCGAGATCTCCTGCTCCCGATCCCGGGAGCGTTGGAGATCGAGGGCCTTGGCGAGTTCCGCCGCTTTCTGCTGCTCGGCACGGAAGGCACGCCAGGCCGCAAGCGCCTCGCCTTTGACCTGGTTGACCAGGTCCTCGCGTTCGCGAGCGGACATCGGCGGCGTGAGCGGGGACTCGTACGAGGCCCCCGGCCGATCGTCCGCGCCGCGCGCCCGCTCCAGATAATCGTGCGCCAGCTCCTTCGGCCTGGCGCGTGACAGCGCGGCCTTGAAATTCTCCGCCGGCGTGTGGCGGCTCCACTCGGGCTTGAAATCGGCCTCGCCGTAGAACACCGCCGTGGCTTCCCGATGCCGGGACAACGCCACATAGGTGCTGTGTCGGTCAAAGTGGGAAGTCGCCAGCACATACGTCCGATCGACGGTCACGCCTTGCGCCTTGTGCACTGTGGCCGCGTACCCGTGCTCCAGGTGCGGATACTGACTGGCATCGACCACGACCCGGCGATTCTCGTCACCATCCAGGCGCACTTGTAACACCCCGTGACGGATCTGCTCGACGGTCCCCAAAGAGCCGTTTTTGACCCCGAGGCTGCGTTCGTTCTTCATGAAGTACAGCCGATCCCCGGCGGCAAACTCGCGCGGCCCGCGCTCGGTCTGAATCCACTCACCCGGCTCGAGCTGTTCCGCCTGTTGGCGCAACAGCCGTGCGCCCTCATTCAGCGCCTGCACGTCCGCTCGCGTGTAGGCGAGCATGAGCTGCGATTCACCCGGGCGGGCTTCCTGCGCGCGACCCCAGGCGGTGAGCAACTGCTGACGCGCGGCCTCTCGGGTCGGCGCCGCCCTCACCCGCCCAGCCTGCTCGTAGGCCGTCAACGCCTCCGCCGTGCGCGCGGTTGCGAGCTGTCCCGTGGCCGCCTTCTGCCAGTCCTGCCGTTGCCGGCGCACTTCGGTCAGCTCGGCCGTACCGATCTGGGCCGCAATGCCCCGGAAAGCGCCGCCGGCCTCAATGGATTGCAGTTGCTCCGGATCGCCGACCAGAACGACTTTCGCGCCGGCCGCTTCCGCATGCTCGAGCACCCGCGCGAGCTGCCGGGTACCGACCAACCCCGCCTCGTCGATCACCAGTACGTCCCGGTGTCCCAGCCGGTCATAGCCCTTGTCCCAGGCGTGCTCCAAGCTGGCAAGCGTGCGCGCCGTGATCCCGCTGGCGTTTTCCAGGTTCTCGGCCGCAATGCCGGCCAGCGCCGCGCCCTTGACGGTCAACCCCTGCGCCTCCCAAGCCTGCCGAGCGCTCTCGAGCATCGTGCTTTTGCCGGCGCCAGCGACCCCGACCAACACCGCGACATCCGCCCCCGCCGTCACATGGGTATAGGCGGCGCGCTGTTGCTCGGACAGCCGCCCCCCGACCAGCACCTGATCGCGATACGCAGCCGCCACGGCGTGGCCCCGAGCATCCGCCATGCGCTCGACCCGCTCGAGCATCGAGCGCTCGATGCCGATCATCTGCCGGCTCGTAAACCGGTCTCGTCCTCGCTCGTCCTGACCCAGCGTCACGAGCTCCGGCGAGGTCGTGACCTTCAGATAGACCGCTTGGAATTGCTCTGCCCCCTCCGTGCGGGTGTGCAGGTACTTCGCGATATCGCGGTGTGTGAACGTCGCCTGCTGATGGGTGAGCGCCTGCAGGGCGATGTTCGGATCCTCGAGAATCCGCCGCCCGTTCTCGGCGGCGATCGCCCGCTGCTCGGCGACCTTCTCGGCGAGATTACGCGGCAAGTCCGCGTGCTGTTGCCGCTCAACCGAGAGCCCGAGCTTGCGCCCCGGAACCAGGTCGATGCCTTGCGCCTCGAGCGTGCGGTGATCGATGCGAATGTCGTGACCGGCACGGGCCAGATGCTCGTTGGCCACTTCCGCCCACTGCTCCCGCCACCCCAGCAGCTGCGCCTTGTCGTTCCAGTCGCGGCGTTTCGCGCCGAACCCTTCCGCGGTCAGCTCCCGCGTGGTCAGCAGCAGATGAGCGTGGGGGTTCTCCAAGTTGTCTCGATGCACGGCGAGATCAACCACCATTCCTTTTGAGACGAACGCACGTTGGGCGAAATCACGAACGAGCACGATCTGCTCGCTCTTCGTCAGCTCCACCGGCAACGCAATTTCGATTTCACGAGCGAGCTGCGCATCCTTTCGGCGCTCGACCTTCTCGACGGCATTCCACAGAGCCGCGCGATCCTGCACCCAGCTCGGCGCGTTCGGGGGCGCGAGGATCTCGGTGTGCTCAACGCCGGCTTTCCGGGTGTAATCGAAGGCTTGGCCGAGGCGCTGATCGTAGAGATTTTCGCCCGATCGATAGGCCGCCGCCGCGACGACGGACTGACCCTTCGCCCGGGAAACTACCTTGGCGCTGAGGTGATAGATCGCTATGGCGTCACCTCGGTGATAGCTCCGAGTGAAAACGGCGATAGGACCGGGGGCAACCAGCCGTACCCTGGGAGCCATCTCGGTGCTGGAATGAGGTCACCTTGTGGCCAGAAACTGTGAACAGGGAAAAACACTCTGCTGTGAAACCCTAGCCGTGAACATCGTTGACCACTGCGAAGGCCACAGCAGGAACCCAGCGCACCGCGGTTGGCCCCACAGGGGCTTCCGCCGTCACGCAGTGACCGCACGACGTCGCGAAGCGACGTATAAGTGCGCCCTTCGCTCCAGAAGCCCTCCGCTCAGGGTCTCGGATACGCTACGCTCAACGCCTCTAGTACGCTAGAGTTTCGCGGCTTCGGGCGAGGCCGCTCGGAAAAGAGGTCCGCCACACCCAGCCCCCTGGACGGGGCAGGCACCACCAGGTGAAAGGGGGGGACGGGATTCCGGAAAAAGAGCGGCTCAGGCCGCACCTTATATAAAGGGTAGGCTCGCGGGCGCGAGCGTAATGACGGTTAGTCGGAAGCGGTGCATCACGGTGCCGCACGCGGGGGAGTGCTGACCCGTGGGCGATGCGGGCCCGCTAACAAGCACTAGACTGTCGAGGACTCAAGCGTCAAAGGGAAAAAGATGGCAAAACTAGAAGACCAGATTGCGCAACTCCAGGAACGCGTAAAGCAGCTCAAGGCCCGCCAGCAAAAACAAGTAGCTCGAGAGCGGGCGGCCGAGACCAACCGTAAACGAAAGGACGACACCCGCCGCAAGATCCTGGTCGGCGCGATTGTGCTGGCGCGGGTCGAACAAGGCCGATTGGCGGAGCCGGAGCTGCACGGCTGGTTGAACGAAGCGCTAGATCGGCCGGACGACCGGGCGCTTTTTGGGTTGCCTGCCAAAGGATCCGTCGGTCCCTGAGCTCCCCCTCCCCTCGGGCAGGCGCTGTGCGCGCCTCTACTCGGGTACGGCTATTCCCAATCCTCGATGTGCAATTCCGTGACGCGCTGAAACTCAGCCTGGTTGTGGGTCACTAAGCTGAGACCGCGAGCCACTGCCTGGCCGGCGATCAGTACGTCATAGGGACCGATGGGAGTGCCGGCAAGAGCCAATCGCGCACGCAACTCTCCTGCGGTACGAGCATCCTCACGATCAAACTCGAGTACCTCAAAGGCCATGGCTTCGATCCGGGTCAGAGTCTCCGCTGTGCGCTGCCCCTTGTACGCGCCATAAAACAGCTCGTGCGCCACGATCGCGGGAATGCCGAAATCCGCAGGTTGGTATTGGCGCAGCCGCGCCAGAAATCCTGCGTGGCCTTTCAGCAAGGCGATGACCGCATTGCTATCGAGGAGAAATTTCACTTGAAGAAGTCGAGTGTCGGCCGCTCCTGCTCGGCTGGTTGCTCCTGGACAGCGTGCTCGAAGGCCTCATCGACCGGGCCGACAACGGTATCGAGCCAAGCCCAATCCTGCGCAATGGGCTCAAGAATTACAGCCCGACCATGACGGCGAATCCGGACTTGATCCGTGTCAAAGCGAAAATCCTTGGGAAGTCGTACCGCTTGTGAGCGACCTGACCAGAACACCTTGGCGGTTTCCATCAATGAAGCCCCCTATAACGGGCAACGTGAGATATACCATAAAGATATCTCATTGGGCTGTCCCGATCAACGTACCGCTCGACTATGGTGGCTGCCTGAGCCTCTCTGAAGCGATTGGTGCGGCGATCGGCTGTCTAGGCTTTGGTGATCTACCTCCGCAAGCGACTTCTCCGGTCCTGGCTGCTCTCTTTCGACCACAGGCCTGTCCGCGACTTCGGAGGTTGACTTGGGTGCGCGCCGCGAAAATCCCGTGTCCACCACATTGCTAAACCTTCTTCGGTTTTGGCAGCCCGATGGGCTGCCTGGAGATTGCTCGCTACGCGAGCTTCGTTGTGATGCGTAGCACGCTATTCCCGATTAATCGAGCGCCGGTAGGGCGCTCACCGAGGCTCTCTGTTCGGGTTCAATCAGCAAAGGCAGGCAGTTGTCTTCTTTTTTTAAAAAAAGATTAGAGATTAGGATTAGCGCCGCGCGCTATAAATTTCTAAGACATTGATTTTAAATATAAAAAACAGGATTCCTGAGACGCCCTAATGTGTCTCTAACCCCGTGCCTAATGTGTCTCTAACCCCGTGCCTAATGTGTCTCTAACCCCGTGCCATGTGTCTCTAACCCCGTGTGTTTATGTCTCGAACCCCGCTTCGCCGTGTCTCGAACCCCGTGCATAACGCCGCCGCGAAGCCGTTTCGGATGTGTCTCGAACCCCGTGCTACTGGCACACGGTGATGTGTCTCGAACCCCGTGCCCTAGCGTGGGGCAGGTAAGGCGGCGGCGTTCCGCTGAACAGTCACGCGGTCGCCGTCGATGGTAAATGCGGACAGGAATCCGATGCTCACCAGCTCGCCCAGTGCGGCGCGGAGCTTCACCTTGAAGCCCGCCTTCTGTTGGTTCTTGCTGCCGGTGAGCCGCTGCAAAAAGGTGAGTGTCACGACATAGGGCACGGCATGGCTGCTGTAGTAGCCGTGAAGCGCTTGCGCAAGTGGTTTACGGCGAAGCTGTCGCCGCTGCGCCCAATCGAGCGCGGTCCATTGGCTTTCGCCATATAGGCGGATTAGTTCGCGATTCAGCTCGATGGCGTAATGCTTGGTCAGCTCGTCCTTCACGCCCGCTTTTACCAACGGCCCGAAATAGGTTTTCCGCTCTGGGTTGTAAGTGATCTGCACGGAGCAAGCCTGTAGTCGTGTGATGCTCTTGTGTAGCCTCTCGTGCTCATTCCCGCCCGTGCTGAGACCAAGAGCCTTCAAAATCCCGTGCGCCGTGAAGTTGCAGATATTACCTAGCGGCGTCTCGCGTGCGAGGTGCACGAGCGTTTCCCACAGCGTTAAATCCTCTTGGTTGAGCTGCTGGCCGGTGTACGTCACTGTAAAGCCGTCCTGGCTGGCGAGCTTCTTCCCCTCGATGTATTCACGATCCTTGCCTTGAATGGCCGAGAAAAGCGCGGAGCGTAGGAAGGTGTTCGGGGTGCCACGCTTAGCTTCCGGCCATAGGGGGAGCTGCAAAACGCCGTTGGCCTCGATCTCTGCCGCCTTTTGCCTCATCCGCTCGATGCGGGTTGAAAGTGCCTTGTCCATCTATCTCCTCGGACTGTGCACAATTGCAAGTGTGCAGAATTGCACTAATTGCCAAAGGCCCGCGCGGCCTTCTGCTTCGTGAAAAGCTCATCAATGGCGAGCTTAATCAATTCGGAATTGTCGAGGTCGAGCCGCGCCCGGAGAAGGGCGACTTTTTCGACGGTCTCGCTATCGAAGTAACCGCCTATGTGCTTCAAGCCGCTGCGGCGAACCACGGACGCGGGTTTAGCTGTGGCCGGGGCCGGGGTGTCGTTCGCCACTGTCGTGGGCGCTTCGGGGCGCTTCGAAACTGTCCCCCCCTCTCCTGCGGTTCCCTGCTGCATATTTTTCAAAAACGTCGCTGCGTTGGGCTTCGTAGTCATGCCGCTCCTTTCTTGTGCACAGGTGCACTTGTGGTCAATTGCAATTGTGCACTAAGCCAGTTCCAAAGTCCCTCGATCTGTAAAGCGGGAACGCCTGCCGGTTCAAGCTCACTCGCAACCACACCTGCCGGGTTTGCCAGCCGGTGCGCGTCATAGCGATGCAAGGCAACCGGGGCCAAGGGAAGGTCAATCGCCTTTAAAACCTCGCGTGCGGTGTCCTCATGCGAGCGGCTATGGGGCGGCGCCTTGTTCAAGATGCCGTAGGCAGGCTTGCCAAGTCGCCGCGCCAGGTGAGCTGTCCGGGTCACGCCCGTATAGCTGTCTTGGTCGTTCTCGAAGGGGATTAGCACAAGGTCGGCCAGTTCGACGGCGGCAACGGCTTCGCTGCTGCGGCCCGGCGGCGTGTCGATAAACGCGAGGTCACAACCGGCCTTCGCGGCGTGTTGTAACTCGGCCTCTAAATCCTTTTCCGTAACAAAGCGCGCGATAAGGGGGAGGGGCGTTCCGACGCCCTTACGCCGCGCGCCCCAATCCGCCGCGTTCTGCTGCGTATCAACGTCGAGGATTACAACGTTGAAGCCAGCTCGCGCCGCTTCGACAGCAAGGCTCTTAGCTACGGTCGTTTTACCGACGCCGCCCTTATTGATCGAAACTGCAACTGTTCGCATGTGCACTTCCCCTTTTTTGCAATTGTGCACAAGTGCAGTCGGAAGGCAAGCCGCAGCGGTTCGGGTTGGCGGGGCGTTCTGAGCCCCGCTCCGGGAGGCCTCAGAACGCCCGACGAGCTGGTCCCAGGCGGAAGGCGAAGAGGTTGACCAGAAGGGGAAGGGCGCTGCGATGAACTGAGCCAACACGGAGCCGCCGCCGGCGTAAGAGTCATGAGGGATTCCGAACAGGATTTACCAGCGCAGCACACGGCGAAACATGGTTTCCGGCTCAACCCCCAGCTCATTCGCCAGCACAATGAACTCAGACACGCTGATATCCCTTCGGCCGGCCTCGATGTTACTGACAATGTCTTGAGTCCAGGACATACGCTCCGCGGTTTCCTCTTGGGTCAAGCCCTTATCCTTGCGCGTGCCCTGGATGGCGCTACGCACCGAGCGCTGCCATTGCTGGATGAGTCGCTCAATCTTCTTTTCCCGAGTCTTCCGGGCATCATCTTTCACAGGACGGGCCTACCTATAAAGCTGCCGTCCTTCTACGGAATTACTTGACTAGAAGCGTAATTTCGTATTTATAAGCGAATAGTCGCAACTGGCTGCGAAGTTACGCAATTTAATCAATCAAACATGATGAAACATTGTTGCGAAGCACAAAAAGAACTGCTGAAGGAACGCGATCTCGAACCGTGTAAATGATGCAGTGCGCCATCGAGCCCCCCGAATGACTGTTGCAGAGCGCACAAAATGCTGGAGCGGATAACGGAATCTGCCGCGACCTTCGTCTTATCAGCTTAACGGCAGAGGAAGCCAACTACGTTATACGCAGGGCGCGTTGCTTTTCGAGCATCGGAGGGATTGGACCTCAAGCCGGCACTGATTGCCGCAGCGCCATGAAACGAGGGGAGAGGGGGCAATTCTAGAAATCATGGACGATTGGCGAAAACGGATTTACCGCTTCCTGACTCTAACTATCTGCTGGGCGTCGCTAGTGACACCGTGCTGGGCACAGGAATCCCCTGATGAGGTTCCGAAGCCGCGATCCCCCAATGTGTCCATCCGCGATGTTCCGGTCTTGTATCCGCCGAGCCGCCAGATTGTGGCGACGCATATCGATGTCCCATCCGGCCCCCTGGCGCGATCTTTGACGATCTTAGAACAGCAGACCGGCTTGCCGATTGCGTGTGACGTCCCGCTTGCTCAGAAGAAATTCCGCGTGCCGCGAGTGAAGGGAAACCTGACGATCCCAGAGGCATTGAGACGAATGCTCGTCGGAACGGATTGGGCCTTCGGGGAAGTTAGCGAGCCTGACCCCAAAACGCATGAAGAGCGATTATTCGGAATAGTCTTATGCCAAAACCCGGTGCACGTGCACATCGATGCGGGGGATGCTGCACCACAGTTAAACGAATTTAGCCGTCAGTCCGGATTGCAATTGCTGTTCGACTTCAAGGTTGTGAAGCGCTATCGCACACACGCCGTGGATGGTGTGTTCTATTCTTGTGAAGCGCTCCGGGCCATGTTGGCGGACACGGACCTGCAATTTGAGTACGTGAATCCCAAGACGCTGGCGATCACGCTGAAACCCGTTAGCCTAACTGCACGTCTACGCAAATGGTTCCAGAGACCGGCGCCCGCCGCGGACGGCCTCGAGGAAGTGCTCATTGCAAGCACTCAGAATAGAGACGCGACGCTGTTGGGCGTGGGTGCTCCACTGCAGACTCTGAGTCGCGCGGACATCGACAACACGGGTCTTACGAACATCCCCGATCTGCTGCAAACATTGCCCCAGGTTTTTGGCGGCGGCCCGACGGATCACACGATATTGGGCCGCGAAGCCGGTACTAACTCCGGTTTCGCCACAGGGGTTAACTTGCGAGGACTGGACGCCGGCGCAACGCTGGTATTGCTCGACGGCCGCCGTCTCGCCGGCAGTGGGACGGCGGCGGAATACACCGATATTACGAACATTCCGCTGAGTGCCATCGATCATATCGATATCGTTGCCGACGGATCTTCCACCCGATACGGTGCGGACGCGGTCGCCGGCGTCGTCAATTTCGTGACGCGCCGGAATTTCACGGGCATCGAGACACAAGCCAGCGGGGGGCAGGGGAGTGGAGGCGCGTTGGACGAACGCGGTTTCAGTCAGCTGTTCGGTCACAGTTGGGAATCGGGCAGGGGGATGGTCGCCTTCGAGTATGACCAACGCGACACGCTCCCCGCGGCGGATCGATCACTAGCGACCAGCAACCTGGTGCCCTTCGGGGGCGACAACTTCGATCAGCCGTACGGTAGTCCCGGTACGATCGTCGTCGGCTCGCAGACATGGGCCATTCCGCAGGGTCGTCCGTTCACGGTGTCAGCGCTCCAGCCAGGCACGCAGAACCTGTACGACCAATATTCCGGTGTGGACGTGCTTCCCAGCCGCAAGGTTCTGAGCTTGACAGGACACATCGATCAGTCGCTGGGGGATCGAGCGGAGGTCTGGTTCGATACCTGGCTGTCCACTCGGGAGTCAATGGAGATTGTCGCGCCCGGTGCGCCAGCTACGTTGACCATATTGCCCAACAATCCGTACTACATGAACCCAACAGGTGGTACGGGACCCGTCGAGATCCTGGCGCGGGCCGTGCTCTCAATCTACGGAAGTCAGTATCCGCTGCGAGCTCGTGAAGCGCGTGGGGTGGCAGTAGATCCCCCCAGTTGATCGCTCGAAGTCGCGCGCCCCGCGATTTCGGTCCCGTCCAGCAGAAACAGCGACAGGATCTCTACTCTGGGGTGAAACGCCGATATCAAAGGCTCGTATTGAACATGGAGAATGAAGTTACACGGGCGCTGACGGCGTGCAGCGCGCGTTTCGTTGAACGCGGCGGCGGCCCGTTGTGCCTCGAGCAAGGTGCCAAAATACGGGCCGCAGTCCTTCAGAAACAGATGGGTGTCCACGCATCCAATCCAGGTGAGCCGATACGCCGTCGTCACGGTTCGCACGACGGCTGAGGGTGCTGCTGGGGTGGCCATGTTGTTCCGCGGCAATCGTCCTATTGTTCGCGGTCCAATTATGGTGGATGTCTGATGTCACCTGTTTTTCAAAAGTTAGGCCGCCCCCCGCCCTCGGTTCTTGACCGTTATGTATCCGTCATCCTGTCCCATGGATTGATGACGGATACGCCGGCTGCTTCGTAGGGCGCAGTATCGCGTGAGGCCACGATGAACCCTCGCGAGGCCGCAATCGCCGCGATGTAGCCGTCAGGTGTGGGGAACCCGCGTCCACCGGCCTTTGCCGTCACGGCAAGCTCCGCATAGCGCCGAGCGGCATCGATGTCGAAGGGCAGAACCCGATCCCTGAACAACTCCATCAGACCCTCGAGGGCCTGTGCCAGCCTGTCCTTGCGCTGACCGGCCGGAAGCGCTGCGATGCCAAATAACAACTCGGCCAGCGTTACGCTGGACAGGTACAGTGTTTCGGCGGCTTGATCGTTCAGCCAGGCCCGCACGGACGGGTGCGGTGCGGGCTTCATCGCTTCGGAAACGACGTTGGTGTCCAGGACGATCATTCAAACTTCAGCGGCTCAGCCGGTGTTGTGTCTCTCACCCGATCGAAGGTCTCGAAATCCTCGTGGGTCAGACCGATCGTGCGGCCCAAGGCCGCCAGCGCCTCACCCATGCGAACCCGCGTCTCGGGTTTGACCGCACGCGCCAGAATCTCGCGGACCTCGGCCTCGGTGCTGTGCCCATGCAAAGCCGCCTGCAGCCGTAAGGCGCGGTGCACCTCATCGGGCAGATTGCGGACGGTCAGCATAGCCATGGCATTCATCTCCTAATAATGCATTCGATGCATTCATTTTAATTATTTGAATGCACTTAGGCAAGGGATCAAATGCGTCGAAGGCTCTCTTTCTTATGTATGATAAAGTGTATTATCATTCATAAAAGGAAAGGAGGGGAACGGCATGGCATCAGGACTCCAGAAAGATTGCCGCGCGCGGCGCCAGCTGCTGCCGGCGCTGTTCGCACCGACCCAACCGCGGCGAAACGGTTCGTCGAATTCTTCACGGCCAATATTCGCAATGCGAACACGCGCCGGGCGTACGCCCGGGCCGCCACCGAGTTTGCCACCGGGTGCGGGCGCGGGGGGGGGCCGGGCGCTGCGCGACCTGGGGCCGGGGCGGGGGGGGGCCAACATCGAAGGCCTGAAACGGGGGGGGGGGCGGGGAAAGGCTTTTCGGAACGATTACGAGGCGAAGCTAGCGACGCCACAACAGCCCCCCCCTCTAACGAGGAGGGCTATCTGTTGCTCGGGACCATTGCATCTCAGGCTCGGCGTAAATAAATATTTAAAGATATCGATTGTGGTTCCGCCGATTGTTGTCACATTGACGAGCGATACAGGATTGGTACGCTCCTTCATCGGGGGAACCCATGGATGCACAGGAAGTCGCATTTTGGAAACAAGCGAAGATTCGCAGGAGCCCCTGCAAAAAAGGGTCAAGGTGGAAGCTCTCGTCGCGCTCAATTTTCGGGTTCCGTTCGAGCTCCGTCGCCAAATAAAACTCGCCGCACTCATGCGTGGTCTCACGATGACAGAGCTTCTCCGCGCGGCATTCGAGCAGTACTTCAGTAAGACTCAAGTTTAGCGCCCTGATCTTTCACAGAGGAGGGAGGGCGCTACCAGCTCTTAGAACAAACATGAACGCTTTAAAGAAATAAGTATTTTCAGCCTCCTATTGTTTCCGCGTATGCGCGGTGGCGAAGTTAGTCCAACTCCACAAGTTGGATGAGCTAATCCGGGCGCGCTAAAACGCGGATCGCATTGCCGTACCGCGTGATATGCCGGTGACGATCGATCCTTCGTGTGTGAGTAATTGCAATCACATCTACGATTGGGGAGAGAGGCTGTCGTGATTTATTCTTCTTCGCTCGTGAGAAATCTGAGGGCTGTGGCCCTTGTCTGTGTTCTTTGCCCCGCCGCTACGGCATATGCACAGACCGTCGCATATCTGCCGGAGACAATTACCGTGAGTATTCCGGAGGTGTATCCGTCCAGGGTCACAGGCTATGACCCCGGCGTCGGTGGGTCGACCACGCCATCGACCACCGCGGACGGCCATGGCATAACGGCCCTGTACACCCAATACGGGTTGAAAAATGCGCCTTCGACCACGACTCTGACACTTTCGGGCTTTTCCGCTGACCCAGGCGCGTCTTACGTGCAAACTCTTTCGTGCGCTACCGCGAGTGCAGGTACGGTTACTTTGGCTGGGTCGAGCGCGTTCTCCCGCTCATACTCTGCCAGCGCGCAGTCCGTGAGCTATGTATGGCGAACGCCATCCTTCAATGTCATTTCGAGCACGCAAACCGCCACGTGCACACTGCAGCATCAAGCGGATGCGGGATGGATTCGCCCGAAGTACGAAGTGGTCGGACTGGTTTATGCGCCGCCCGGGTCCAGGAGTAGCGTGACCTATCAAAACGGATTTCAAAGCGGCACCAGCACTTCCACAACCAATTCCTACTCCTCGAACTACACCACGAAAGTGACCATCTCCACGGGAGGCTCTCTCTTCGGAATTGCGCAAGGTACAGAGACTGTGACCACTGCAGTCGGTTGGGGTCAGAGCACCGACTCGACGAACTCTTTGACCTTGGCGAACAGCTACACGACGGGTCTCGTTCAATCAGGTCCTGCATCCTCCGCAGTGGGTGTTGATCACGACTACGATGTGGTTTATGTGTGGCTCAATCCTGAAGAACTGATGGCTGTCGGCGGCACCGTGGTCGCGCCAAACGGCGAAGGATGGGACGAGCGCGATAGCGCACCCTCCGTGTGCGGTGCTGCGGGTATCAGCGGAATGGACGTCGCGGCCATCACTCTTGGTCAGCTAAAAGGCACACAGACGATTCCCTCAGATCTGCAGTGCCGATTGAATCGCGTTTGGGACAGTGCCTTGGGCGCACTGACCTCAACAGATCTCCTGGCGATTGCTAACGCGGACCCGTTCTATACGAATCCGAACTTCAATCCGAACACCGACAGCTCCGGGCGATACGATCTTCCGAACGGCCAAGACCTGATCATGAACTACATCCCGGCCGCCCCCGGGCAGCAGCCCACGGGTCACGGGTTACACTTACGCCTCAAGCTACACGCAGACCTCCTCCATTGGGACGACTGCGACCGACACTCATAGCACTAGTTGGTCGGTGGACACTGGTGCCTCAGTGAACTTCTTCGCCAAGTTCAGCGGCTCATTGACCAATTCGAGTACGTTTACGCATACCAATAAGAACAGCTCGACGATTACCAGCGGAACCAGTCAAGCCGCCAACTTCACCATCTTCGGTCCGGCCTCCACTGATAATTACACGGGGCCCACGGCCGTTCAGGTGTGGAAAGACAACGTCTATGGCACATTTATGTTCTTTCCGGAAAACTAGACTGGGAATATGATTGCGCTGTACCGATAGCTTAAGAGGGCTGAAGGCGTGATAAGCAGTTGGCGGACCGATCAAGTGATGGGCCTGTGTGTGGCCGCGACAGCCACGTTAATTGTGTCGGGCTGCGCAACGGTGACACCGGCCCCTGGAGCCGAGGCCGTTAAGGTCACAAAGAACCCGGCAGATGTCACGGCGTGCCGCGCGATGGGCAATGTCGACTCCAGGGCTGCTCATGGCAACGTGCTCAACATCACACCTGTCTTGCGTAACCAGGTCATCGGCCTTGGCGGGGACACCCTGCTGCTCACTTTCGACCCGCGCGACCACGTCGTGAGTAACCCCGGGGACCTTGCGACCGGCATTGCGTATAAGTGCGAAGTAGCGCCCCCCGTTGGGTAGTGTAAGTGCTGCAGGGACGCCCAGGCCATTAGGCAGGCGGCCCCTGCAGCGCTGACTTACGTTGACGTTGGCGGCATATTCAGCTCGGTCTCGGCTTTGTCAAGTTGAGCTGAAAACGTTCGCGGGCGAATCCCTTGCCATAGTTCGTACCCTCTACTCATCCTGCAGATCAGCTAATTCGACCTCATCCAACATGTTTGTGTTACGCCCTACGCGGTAAAGATTCTGCACTGCGGGTGCGTTTGCGCGCGAAACGCAGCGGTCTGCTGGAATCCTCGGATAAACCTGGCCAGCACGTCCAGCACGCGGCGGGTGTGGGTGAACTCAAGTGTGCCGTACTTGGTATGGTAAGTTCCCGCGCATCCCGTGGTCATCACAGTCAGCGCATCGGAATCTGGGGAGATCAGTCCCCACTCGCTCGCCGCCGACTCCAGGCTCACGTACGTAGTAGCCCGCGGCGAAGCGCCAAGGCGACATCCTCGATGATCCGGCCGCCACGCGATGAGTGAGGGAGCCCTCACAGAATGACGCGCTTCGACTCGCGGCGTCACGCGGGGTTGATCGGCAAGACTGCGAAACCGCCCGTAAAAGGCTTTCTCGACACCACCCCATCCCCGCTCAGCGCGAAGCCCCGCGGCCCAGGCGACTGCGGCGGTCATTGCGCACGCGCGTAAGAAGGCCGGGCTCACCCAGCGGGAGCTGGCCGCTCGTGTGAAGCGGCCCTCATTCTGTCATCGGCATGATCGAGAGCGATCAGCGCCAAGGTGAACGTGCCGGAATTCATGGACCTTGCGGAAGCGATCGGTGTGGATCCGGTCGAGTTGTTCGCGAGAGCGTACCCGGCAGTCGCGTTCACAGATCGCGAAGCCGGGCCGGAACCGCACCCGCTCCGGGACGTGATGTTGCGCGAGCTACCCGCGAGACCGCCGCGGCCCGACGGCGAGTCCGCGGCGGCACGCCGGACAGTTTTTATCCGCTGGTGCCCGGCGCCGGATCGTCGAGATCCAGTGCTGTCAGCTCCACAATCTCGACTTGTTCGTAGACGACCACATGCGTCAGCACGGGCATGCAAACTTGCTGTCTGATGTCGTTATATTCCCGGGCCGCATTCACGACCGCGTCAAAGCTCTCGCGAGCCCTGCCGATCGGAATGCACCTTCGATCGCCGGCGGGATGCGCCAACCGGTAGAGACGCCACCACCGGCGAGAACGTCATCGTCGCTGTCGCGATGCTTTGTGAGCTAACCGTGAGCGCACGAGGAACATTGATGGGGCATGTCGTCACCGGATCTTTCGAAGCTAGAGCACGATACCTGCGCGCTGACGATCCCACGATCCTACTGATGGAAATGATCTCGACGGGAACTTTTTTGTTGAAGCTCAACTAGGCCTTTTGTTGAGTCGCACAGTTAACTGCCGAATGGAGCCTTGCGACCACTTGCTACGCGGCTTTTGGGAGGGTCTGAACCTTTACACTTGACCTTGTCAGCCCTCGTTCTCGAAGGTGTCCACATCGATCCCGAAGATCAACGACCGGTCTTCTTGTACCCGGCATCCCAGCTCGCAAAGTTCGCGCTGATAACAGCTTTGAAGTGGTCTCTCAAACCTTCGAGTGCTCTCAGAATAACCATCAGATCGGAGCGATTCGGGCCCGCGGGCCATTGTTGCTGTTTGACTGCTCGAGCGATCTGATTGATGTTCCGGCCCAATGCGCCAACTTCAGCCACAGAACGCTTAAGGGCTGCCAGTTCCGCCGTCGGAAGCGGAACTTGCGCACGCAAATGCGCGCGGACAAGCAGAGAGACATAGGTGCTGGTTGGCAGTTCCCTCGCGTTCGCTCGTTCCCGCAGAAATAAAAGATCGTCGGTACGCAATCGAACGGAGATCCGGCCGCTGGAAGCCACCGGGAGGACGGGCTCCGGCGTCGATGCATGCACCGTATCAGTCGCCGTCAGAGTCGACTCGACGAGTTGCCTCAGCAGCGCCGACTCGGAGACGCCGCGTGCTTTGGCAATGACACAGAAACGCGCTTTTGAGGTGCGATCGAGCCAGGTCGTGAGGTGGACGCAATCTCTCATGGAAGTTGAGTTTGATCCAAACTGCTGCCGCGAGGCTATCCTGCCACGCATTCCAATCCGCCCGCAACTGTTAACACTGTTTGGTTGGAGTAGTGCCAACCGCAGCATCCACTGAGGTCCATTCGCCCTAGGGTCCCAGCCTGCCGTCGGCGCGGTGATCAGCTTTCAGGTCGGTAGGAGGCTGGTCTCTGTGAGAGAGGCAGGGTCGCCTTCCAATGCATGGCTGTTTTTGGGGCGGACCTGAACAACAATGGAAGGCAATGGCTGTCACAGGATGTAAGCGGATGACTATCGGCAAGACTGTGACCGGTACTCCGTTGTTCCCGGAATCAGAGCGGAAGGGCGCTTACCCCAGTAGTTGTGTCGAGATTCGCAACAAATATCGTCTGTTCGTCGGCTTGACATTGAGAGACATTGAAAGCGACCACACCGGTCAAGCGGAGGAAACGGACGTATGAAACGCAAGCTAGACGACGGTTGCCGGGACGAGTACGGTGACTTCGCCCCCGACCGCTGCAACACCGCATCAGCGCATCCTGCGCCTGCCCGAAGTCTGTGCTCTGACGGGTCTGGGCCGGTCTTTCATCTACCAGCTTCAGGCCGAAGGGTGCTTCCCGCAGCGGATCAAGTTAGGCGCGCGAGCCGTTGGCTGGGTCGAGGAGGAGGTGCAAAGGTGGTTGGGTGGGTGACAGGATCGCAGAAAGTAGACGATGCCCACCTGTTTCATGAACAACGAAATGACCGGTGCGGGCAAGCCTGAACATCCGGCAGTGGGTCAGTTTGCGTCAAATAGAAATTGACGAATCAAGGCATGTCTCGTGGAAGGCAGGTGGCCTGCGATTTCACGAACGATTTGGCCGCGCCTGGCGAATCGCGCGTTACGCCGCGAGCGCCTTCAGCACGTTCTCCGGGTCGCGCTCGATCGCGGTCAGAAGTGCTTTCGCGGGGCCGGTCGGTTCGCGTCGCCCTTGTTCCCAGTTGCGCAGCGTACCCACATCCACGTGCAGCAGCGCGGCGAATTTCGGCTGGCTGAGCCCGATCTTCGCACGGAGTTCCTTGATGGTGAGCGCATCTACTCGGAACTCACGAGAGGCCGCACGCTTGCCGCGCGCAATCTCGTCCATCTGCTTCATGCTCTCCACGAGCTTGCCAAAAAGCTTTTTGTTCATACCGCACCGACTACCAGTCTTCGTTGATCGCCTTAAGTACCTTCTTCTCGGCCGGGCTCAAATCATCCTTCATTCCCTTACGGTAGATCAGCAACAACCGGATCTGCGACAGCGATGCTACGTGAAAGTAAATGACTCGCACGCCGCCGCTTTTACCCTTGCCACTCGCCGTCCATCGCACCTTGCGCAAGCCACCAGTGCCTCGGATAACGTCGCCGGCATATGGATATCGCGCAAGATGCCACTGTAATCTCCGGTAGGCATCGTCGCTCAGCAGCTCCTTCACTTGGGCTGTAAAGACGGGTGTTTCGATCAGGATCATAGATAGGGTACACCATTGACGCACAGTGCGTCAATGACGCAGTATGCCGATTGCGATTAGGGATCAATCGCGACGCGGGAACGCCGCCCGACGGCGGCGTTCCCGAGCGCCTCACTGACGCCGGGACGGTTTCTCACTGATGGCCATAGTCGTTCCGCTGCTAGGTTTGGATTGGCAATAGGAGTGAGCGAGCTTTCCAGCGTTCTCGATGATTCCAGTCTTTTTCAAGAATTCGACTGCGAGTCGTCTGTTGCCTTCGATTCTCCTTGCATATGCGCGAGCCACTTTGGAAAATACCGGCGGATCCACGCTCAGGCTAGGTGTCATTTGTGCCTTCACACACCAGATACGCTCGCCAGGAACCCTTTGCGTCCTCGAACGATCCGCTTTTGAGCGTGCTGGCAAGGTTGGTTTGAGTCGCGAGCGCGGTGCTTCTCGGCGCGTGATGGACTTGGTTGGACGTTTCATACAGCCTCCCTGCGCAGTCTCGCGACCGTCATGGTGACTAACAGAGCCGGCTCAATCTCCAGCGCGTAAGCAACGGCAATCAGTACGGCCAATGTCGGTTGCCGCAACGTCCGCTCGAGCAGTGACGGGTAGGTACGATCAATATCGGCCGCATCAGCGAGATTCTCCTGTGTAAGCCCCGCGCCAGCTTCAGCACTGCTGCGAATGCAACAGCGACGCGGCGGTGATCCCGCTCGTACGGCGCTGGGACTTCTGTTTCGTTGCGACTCATGACTGGCCCTCCTGGCAGCGGGCCGCCAAGCCGTGCAGGCGTTCAATCTGCCGGTCGATCTCGTCGCACACGTGGCGCTGTAGGACTCGGGCTGCGGCGGCGTCGCTGTCAGCCGCCTGGGCTCTGATGGCTGCGGCGCAGACGTAGGACGCCGCCATGGCCAGCGCCAGGCGCTGGCGAACGTCGAGTAACTCCGTGGCAACGGTCGTTCGTTTCGAAAAGGGTTGCGCCGGCTTGGCGCGGGTAGAATCGCGTCTCTTGGGATCCATGCGTGACCTCTGATTCAGGTTGCGTGTGGGGAGGCGCTCGCTCGTGTTGACGCACGAGCGGGCGCCGCTTCGGGTTTCAGTCTTTGACCGGCAGTGGGATTTGCGCCCACTTGCGACACAATGGCGCGGGATCGGGAACCAGGAAGAGCGGGTGCTGGACGAAGCAGATGGGCTTACCGCCGCCCCATCCGGTCTCAAAGATCCGCAGCTCGAGGTCTTCGCTCAGGCCTTCCTCGACGCATTCGGCGGCGCTGGTGCAGTTGTAGATGCGATGGGACACCGATTCGGCCGTACCACCGTCCTCCAAGGCGGCGATCACGGTGGCTATTCGGTGGATCGCCCACCTGCGGGTGGATGCTTTGACAAAAGCGGTCAACTCGATTCCCGGCCAATGGCGGGGCTCTACGAATGCGCGGTGAAGATAGCGAAAATGGTTCGGGAGCGGAACGGACACCGACCGCGCGGGCGGCGCAGGCGGTCCTTTTGCGATCACTTCGGATACAACCATGGGGATACCCCGTTGATGCTGCGTGGGTGAGCCGCCGCTGTGGTTTATCGCCACAGCAGGCAGCGCCTCGATGGGCATCAGAGACGCGGGGTATAGATCGGGGTATTTTCTGGGGTGAGTGAGCGAAAACGCCGCAATTTACGGCACTTCAGCCGCGTTTGCGTTTCCCTCAGCCGGCATACCCCGATACGGCACCCCGCACCAACACGGCTGGTTGTACCTCATAGTCGGCCCACAGGCTGCCGCCTTCACCTCGCTCCAGCCGGATTTGTCCGAGGAGTTCGCGCAGCGCCAACCGGGCTTTGAGTGTGATTTGTGGGTGAGCACCGTCGAGCCCCAAGGCAATCTGTCGGCGGTATAGCTCTGCGGCATTCGGCAGAATGGTGAGTAACTTCGCGCCTTCGCTGACGTTGGCAGGCCTAGTGTCTGCTAGCTCCCGGCGTTTGTATTGCGCGAGATCCAGAGCCGCGCGTAGTTCATCGGCTGGATTCGATTGCGCTGCTGCGCCCGCTGGAATAACTCGTCCGAAACAATCCGCAAGGCTTCGTCGCAATGCTCGACCCACTCGTCCTGTGGTCGCGCACGCCAGACGCGTTTGGCGGTGTCAGGGTTGCGGACGTATCCGCCTGCATTCCAGCGGACGCGACCCGTGTATAGCGGATTGCGAAGCCACTTTGCTCGTTCGCTGTCTTTATGGTCGCGGCGGTCCGCATAGCGGGGCTGGAACTTGATGCATTCTTCACGTCGCAGACCGAACTGCTGTTGCAACTCGAGACTCATGCGCACGTGTGGATCGCTTACGCGTTCGAGGTTGTCGCCGAGGTGCCGAGATCTGTTCTCGTTGGTGACCAAGCGTCGATTGGGAATGGCCAGTTGGGCGTTGTCAGCCGGCATGATGCCCGCTCTACCCACCTTTTCCGCCCACCATCGTAAATGCGCGAGCCGGTTCTTGAGCGTGCCGGCGGACAGTCCATCGGCCTGCCAGCGTCCAAGTAACACCTCGACGTGCTTGTTCTTGAGTGAACTCGCACGCATGCGCCGGAAGCCAGCTTGTTTCAACTGACGACTGGCCAAGGTCAGCGTTCGTAACCGGTCGGCCTGCGTCGCGTAACTGCCGTCGCGGTTACGTTGGCAAAGCACGCGCAGTGTGTGCGTCAGATCGTCCATCAATAGCTCCTGTCGTCCGTTCTGGTCTATTCCGTGCTGAGTCAAGCGGGGGTTAGTGTTTGTGCCAGCTCGCAAAGTGCGAGATTCCCGTACGGGACAAAGGCCAGGTGTCAGATCACCTGTTGCCTCGGATGAGGCGCCCGCCGTACTGCCTGTAGGCAGGTCGGGCGGGGGTTACTACGAGGGACGACAAGAGCTAATTGGAGTCACGAGCCAATAGCGGTGATAAGGACCTCCTTTGAAGGTTGTGAAAGATGGAGAGAGGAAGAGCCGCGGCGGATCGCTACGGCTGGGACGAGCTGCGTATTTCAGGGAACGCAAGGGCAGATGGTGGCTCTGCCGTAGATAAATCAGGTCGAGGTTCCATCCCGTTGGCGGGACGATGCGCGCGACGGGAACCGAGGCGCATCCTGGGTTGGTTCCTTCCCCTTCCGGGCAAGCGCTCAAAGGAACCGGTGCTTTGGACGGGGCGGCCGATTGGATACGGCGCCAACTGCGACGGCAGTGTGACATGACTGTATCCCGAAGCTCCAGGAAATAGGGCACAGCTGCCACCCATGTTGTTGATGCAGTTTCCCGGTCTGCAGTTTTCGCGGCCGTCACTGCTGCCTCGCAGTGACGGCCGTGCACAGGAGCGGATTTGCAGCAGCGCACATGGCCAGTTGCACTCCAACGTAAGTACCCGTGCTCCGCGGAGTCAAGGCGCAGGGGAGCTTTCGGCGGTATCGCTTTTCGCGCTCTGTGACGGGTCCGACCTGTCCATTGCAAACTTTATACGGTACGTGACGCTTGCCGAACGACCTGTAGCGTTCGAGTATTTGAAAACGTGAGCCAGCTCTGAAGCTGCGGCACCGAATCCCATTGCGGCAGGAGTTTCTGAGAGTACGAGCGTGTCCGTTGCGCGACCGGCCTCATCGAGCGTCACCGTGATTTGAACGTCGCCATCGATGCCGTCGCGCGCGGCCGCAGGCGGGTAAAACTTTTTGAGTTCTTCAAGCGGAGGACTCGAAACGATATGAGGATATGCGGTATTCATCCCAAAGAGGGTCTCACCAGGGACGCTTTGGACGTTCGAGGGGTCGATCGCCGTTGCATCAGCGGCAAGCGCGATCACCGGAATAACCGAGGCGATGGCGAGCAAGCGGTGCCATCGTGCAGGGGTCCTCCCGGAACGCTCTTCAGACAAGATGCGCTCGATGCGCTTGGCGACGCAGCCATTGGCCATTGAGACGGCGATCCATTTGGTGGAGCGCTCTTGCGCCATCTCCAGCAACACTGTCGCGTATCCCGCCCTATCGGCATTTCGCTCCAGTACCACATCATCGCTCGCATGCTCCGCGAGCTCTGCCAGATGCCGCCGTAGCCACCAAGCCAAGGGACTGAACCAAAAGACGCACGCGTGAACTGCCGCGAGCCATTGAATCTGACTATCGCGATGCCGAACATGAGCGCGCTCGTGTGCCAGGATGACTGCGCGCTTGGAATCCGCCCACGATGTGTGGCATGCCGGCAGGAGGATCGTCGAGCCGAACGTCGCGGGACTCGATAGACGAGACGCTACTCGGACGTCCGCTCCGTGCGCCCATGCTTGACGTACGGGCAAAGCTCGATGCTGAATGCGCCAAATCCGACAGACTCCAACCGTGAACCGTATGAGAAGCGCGAGCGACACAGTCACATACACGATGGCGATGAGCGCGCGCCCGTGGTGTGGGACATCGATGTGGATTCCTTGAATTCCGATACTCGGAAGGGCAAAGGAGGTAACTGGAAGTGTTGGCGCAAGATTCCAGTGCAACAATGCCGGCATCGCCATTGCACCCGCGAGTACGGTCGTCCAGATCATCTTCTCAATCTGGGGGCTATTGACGCGAAATGCGGCAATACCGAGCCAAACCACGCCTGTCAGCGCGAATGATCGCACTGCGGCCTCCACTATCAGGGTGATCATTTTCGCGGTCCTCCCTTTGATTGAGCGATCTTTTCCGCTAGGCGCGTGAGATCGGTTCGATCCAGCATCTTTGCGTCGACCAGTCCCGCCAGCACTTCCTCGACAGAGCCCTCGCAGAACCAGTCAGCAATCCGCTTAACTGCCCTGGCCGCCGCACGGCCGCGAGGCTCCGCGGCACGAAACACAAACGTGCGGCCGTCGACGATGTGAGTGAGGTGTCCCTTTTCCTCCAGGCGACGAAGAACAGTTCGTACAGTTGATTCCTTCAAAGGTCGATCCAACTCGCCGCGGACTTTCTCCGCCGTGACCGCCCCGAATCGCCACACCAAGCGAAGCACTTCCCTCTCCAAGTCGCCTAAATCTGCCGCTATGTTCTTGTTCATAAGGCTACCGGTTGTAATGCTACAGAGCGTAGCATATGAATGGAAATCTGCAACAGGGTCCTACACGGAGGAATCTCAGGCATGAACAAGTTCGTCTTGGCGGCGTTAATCGGGACAATGATCGGGTCAACCGGGTGCCAGGGCACTCGGATGGCCCCGGTCGCGAAGGAAGAACCGTCTGAGCCGTCGTGCCCTACCGAGCTGCAGGCCCAGGTAAAAGTATTCGCCTCCGGTACTCCCCGGACGATCCCGCACGAATTGGCTGTGGACACCGGCTTTACAAACGGGGTACTGGGCCGAAGACTGCTGGTATCGGTTTCACCAAACGGTACAGCTCGCGGAGTACGGATTCTCTCGAGCGCGCTCACGGCAACAACATTCGGCGGCACGTTCGAAGGTTGGGCAGCGATAGAACGCTACGGCTCGGGTCGTGCGCTAGACGTCAGTCCTGGACAGCTGCGTGTCGCACCATTTCTGAGCGGATCGACTCTTCAGTCCCAAACGATTTCGCTGGACCTGTTGGTCGTACCGGGCGCAGTGCCTGTAGATGAAATGGCCGTATCAGCGCCGCAATTGTGGACCGAAGACCGCCGGCCAATTTCCCCCGAGGCATTGCAAATTTCACTCACGCGGTTACGTCACTTCTCGGTCTATGACGCTGTTGAAGCGACGATCAAACTAGAATTCGTTGCGTCGCGATCCCGCTCTGCAAGCGATCGATGGGAATGCTCCGTCGAAAATCATATCACGCTCGTCGATCGCGCTTCCGTGACTCCGCCCCTCTGGGATCTCAGAAAGAACGCCTACACAGGCAAAAGTGAGTACTGGCTCGCGCTGTTTGATCGAGGAAAGGGCCCGTTTCGCGCGATATTTACGAGTCCAGCGGATGCAGCGGGATTTGCCCAGTGGCTGCGCCAGACGCACTCCACTCGTGTGGGCCCCTATCAATTGGGAATGTTCCGGCCGGAATACTCGGGTGACGCGCGCCGGATGGTGCCTATTGGCCACTCGGTCATCGATAGCTTTCAGCCTGCATCGTCGGACGACTTGAATGATCTGGTGATCGGGCGCCTTGGTGAGCCTTGATGCCTCCCAACTGGTGGGCCACCTCACGGCCCTTGGTGGAATCAGGGGGCCGCTGCTGCTGAGATAATGCTTGACTGCGGAGTATCGAGAGCCAGTAACTATGACCACGGCAGAAAAAATCCTTGCGGAAGTGCGCACATTACCCGAGGCGCAAGCACGGGAGGTCTTGGATTTTGTCGCCTTTCTGAAATCCCGCCTACAGCGCAACGAGTCTATCCAACAAGACGTGAGCGTATTCGATCGATTCGGCGCGGTTTACGAAGGGCATTTCAACCGCGACGAGCTTTATGACCCCAAAGTCATTCGTTGACACCAACGTCGTTCTGTACACCATCGGCAAGGATGCTCGCAAAGCGGACGTTGCGCGCGTGGCCGGTCTTCCTTGCAAGAACCCTGTGAGGAATTCCGATGCGCTGGTGGATTCGGGTCAAGGCGCCGATGGCAAATATTCGCGGCCAGGTCCGAAACAATGCCATCGCGCTCATCAGTTTGCTCGTGGCATTGACGAGTGTCACCTATGCAACGTGGCGCGACGAGCGGACAGAACACAATCGCAACATCCGCTCCGCAACATTTCAGATTCTGACCAAGTTGGCCGACTTTGAGCGGATCGTATTCCTTGCGCACTACGATCGAGATCATGCAAATGGCAACCCCCGCATAGGCTGGACGGATGTGATTGTCATTCATGACCTGTCTACCGTCGCGCCCGCGCCCCTGGAATCCAGGGCATCAGAACTCACAGAAGTCTGGCGGAACAATTGGGAGGGGCTCGATAGCGAGGACGAAACCTCGGTGCAACGCATCGAGGCTTCGGTGGAACAACTGCGCTTGGCGACCCTCGAGACGCTGCGCTCGTTGAGATGATCGTCAGCGTGAGTGGGGTTCGATTCCTCTAGCCGGCACACCCTGTCACATGATCGCCATTCTCAATCACCGTGCCGCCGCCTCCAAGGGCAAGGGAGCCGGTTCGCCGGCAACGACCGCGTGAAACTCCGACGCCGGCTGTGGCGGTCCAAGCAGCGGCCCCATCGCAAGCTCACAGCCGCATTCGCGCAGGAAATCCAGCTGCGAATGTCTCGTGACGCCGGCGGCCACACATTTGAGCCCGAAGGAGCGAGCGATCGACACAGCTGAACTGCAGACGGCCCGAGCGCCTGCGTCCCGATCGAGTTGTGCAACAAACTCCGGCGCAATCTTGACCCCATCGAGGGGCAGGTTGCTCAGGCGCCCCAGGGCAATGCCGTCGGCGCCGAAGTCTTCGAGAAATACACGTGCGCCTTGCTTTCGCAGCTCACGGAGCTGGCCACGCACGCGACTGCCCATGGCGAGCGTTTTCGCGTCAATGTCGAAATCGAGGCGCGAGAGACGAATGTCAGCCGCTGCGGCGGCGGCGGCCACGTCTACGACGAAATTCTCCGTAGCCATCGCCTGGCGCGTCAGTTTGATGCCCAGACTGACCCGCGTACTGCCTCGCTCGCTCCAGTGAGCCAGGTCGCCACTGGCGCGCCGTAAGATCCAGCGATCCAGGGACGATCGCAAGTCCAGCTTATCGAGCAACGGCATGAACTGCTCGGGCGGTACGAGTCCGCGCATCGGATGGTCCCAGCGCAGTGAGGTGACCAACGTAACCGTTCGTCTGCCGATCAACTCCACGACAGGTGCATACTGCAGTGCGAACTGCTCGCCTTGCACCGCCCAACGCACTTCCTTTTCGAGATCCGTGCTCGAGATCGATCCGGATCCAGCGGTTTCCGAAGCTGTGGCCACTCTGCTTTGACGTCCCGACCGGTGTGCTTCCAGGATCGCACCGCGCGCGCGGTCGAGCAGAGTCTCAGGTTCATGGCCGTCGTCAGGAAACAGCGCCAGACCGACGGTTGGGTTGAGCGCGTGGCGCTGTCCGTCGAGCTCAATTGTCTGTGCCGCAGAACGGAAGATGATCTCAGCCGCGCGGGCGGCCGACTCGGGATCAGGCGGATCTTCGATCAGCACAGCCAGTTGGTCGCTCTCGAGCTGTGTGATGCGCAGCGATTTCCCGCGAGTGACGTGCGGTGTCAAATCCAGGGTGCTGATTCGCTCGCGGGCGGCGACGACCAGCATCCGGCTGGCGGCTGAACCGAAGGCGCTCATGATGCCGGGTAGGGCGTCGAAATGGATGACCGCCAGGGCTACCGGCTTTTCCTGCAGTTGCGCTTTAGCGATGGCATCACAGAACTTCCGCGCAAACAGCTCACAGTCGGTGGCGTCTCGCATTCCTCCAGCATCTGCCAATGTTGACTCAACCTGTGTTTGCGAATCGCCCGGTACGACTCGTACTACGACGAGGGCGCGATCCACACCTTGCGGGCGCACGCGGACCTCTACACAGCGATTTTCCAGTATGTACTGTCCTGCGGCCTGGGTGCGGCCTTTCAGCACGCGGCGTATGAGCCTCGTCAGATCGATGGCGACCTCTGTACTCCATAATTCGGGCAGTGTCTTACCACACAGCGCTCCGGGACGCGTTGGAACACCGAGCTCACGCCCGCCGAGACTGCTGATGATCAGTCCATCGCGACTGACCACCAGGGTGAGGTCCGGAAGCGCCTTGACAAACGTGTCACTCAGGTCGTCGGTCATGTTGAGTCACTCTCCTTTTTGAGGTCGCGCCTGGGCTGGACTTCGCAACAGCAACTCCACGGTCTCGTCGCCCGCGGACGCTGACCGGCGCACGTCCACGTAGCCTTTGCGTTCCGCTGCGTCGAGGTCGCGTTCAGCCAGGGTTTCAATATCCGGGATGCCAACGCGCGCGCCGCAGCAACCTACCCATGCGTTCCGCGTTGCCTTGGCGCGATAGAGGTTGGCATCCGCAACAGCCATGATCTTTTCCCAGCCCAGGTGTGGGAATGCTCCCGGCACGAAAGGATAGAGCGCAAATCCGATCGAACAACTGGTCCTGCCGGCGACTGACTTGCCGATCTTGAAACGTCGCTTGGAAACAGAAAAGCGCAACCGCTCTGCCAGTGCAACGGCGTCATCCAGGGCGTTCACCGCATGCACCACCACGAACTCATCGCCGCCCCAACGTACAATCTGGGCGCTGCCGCGGACGCACTCCTTGAGAATTTCAGCCACCTCGATGATCAGCCGATCGCCCGCCTCATGCCCGTGTTGATCGTTGATCGGCTTCAGCCGATCCAGATCGACGAGCAGGACGGCCAGGCGGGAATTCTCCGCCACTGCCTGGTGGCCACTGCGTTTGAGAGTCGCTATCAGAGTGGGCATCGCATGGTCGAGCATTCTGCGGTTACCCAATCCCGTCAGGGCATCGGTAAAGCTCACTGTCTCGAGCAGCGTGTTGGCCCGTTGCAGGGCGCTGTTACGTTCTGCGAGTTCCCGGGTCCGCGTCAGGACCTCCTGCTCCAGCTGGCGTCGATAGTTGGCAGCCTGCTCGAGTGCACGGCGCTGTCGCAGCCACAGTAGATATCCAAACACCGCGCCCAATATCGCGTAGCAGAGGTAGGCCCACGTTGTTTTCCAAGGCGGCGGATCGACGCTGATCGGCACCGACAGACCTGCGGGATTCCACAAACCGTCTGCGTTGGCAGCACGCACTTGCAGGTGATAGTTTCCCCCCGGCAGGTGAGTGTACGTGGCGCTATGGCGCGTTCCGGCGCGTATCCACTCCCGATCGAAGCCTGCGAGCCGGTACTCGAAAGCATTTGCCGCGGGCACTGTGAAATCGAGCGCGGCATATTCGAAAGTGATCACATCGTCCCGGTAGCCGAAGTGCAGATTCTGCGATCCGTCGTAGACAGTATCGGCTCGCAGCGGACGCCCCATCAGCAACACGTTCGTGAGCGCAACGGGAGGCAGGGTGCGATCGAACTGCAGCCGCTCCGGATAGAACTCGTTGTAACCGTTGGCGCCCCCGAACAGCAGCCGACCGTCGCGGGCGCGGTAGTGTGCGCCAAAGTTGAATTCATCCGCCCGCAGACCATGGCTGCGGTGGTAGCTGTTGAGGGTCCCCGTGCGGCGATCCAGGCAGGCAAGCCCTCGATTGGTGCTCAGCCACAGCCGGCCGGCCGTGTCAGGTACGATTCCATAGACCGTGTTGTTGGGTAGGCCATCCGCTTCCGACAGGTTGGTCAGCTCCATCCGGCTGTCGATTGTCCGGCTCTGGATGTGGTCCAGGCCACCGCCGCGCGTTCCGATCCAGACGATGCCCTTGGGATCGACATACAATGAATACACGGTGTCCGAGCTCAGGGAGCGGCGATCCTTGAAGTCGTGCCGCAGCCGGATCAGGTCGCCGGTATCAGGATCCAGGATGTCCAGGCCGCCCCCGTCGGTCCCGGCCCAGATCCGCCCGTGGCCATCCTCCGCCAGCGCGGTGATCCGATCGCTCGATAGTCGCGTCGGGTCGTTCGGGTCGGGGCGGTAGGTCTGAAACGCGGTTGCACCCACGTCCAGCCGCGACAGGCCGCCACCAAAAGTACCTGCCCATATGCGTCCCTTCGAGTCTTCCAACAGTGACATGACGCCGGCGGCGCCGATGGAGCCACTGTCGGCGGGGTCATGTCGATAGTGCGTTACTGCCAGTGAATCCGCTGCGATGCGCTCCAGCCCATGGCCCATGGTGCCGGCCCAGATGTTGCCGGCGCGGTCGGTTATCAGGGCCATGATGCGGTCATCAGTGAGGCCGCCCTGAAGTCCTTCCGCTCTCAACGTGACGGTGCGTTTTCCACCGCTTCCGATCACGGTCAGGCCCCCTCCGTACGTCCCTACCCACAAGCGCCCCCGCAAATCCTCCGTAAAGGCGTTGATGTTGTGACTCGCGAAGCCCTGCTCCGCATCCGCCTGATTCGGGCCAAACGACCAGGAGCGCGGATTCCACTTGGCCAGGCCGCCGAATTTCGTCCCTACCCACAGCAGGCCACTGCGATCTTCAAACAGGGATACGACGTGATTGTCCGGCAGACTCTCGGCGTCGCGCGGATCATTGCGATACGTTTCAAACGTGCCGTTCTCACTATCGAAGCGCGCCAGTCCGTCCGTCGTGCCGATCCAGAGCCGCTGTTCGCGATCCTGGTACAGCGCCTCGATCGAGCCCAACGGCAGTGAGCGAATGTCGTTTGCCTTTCCCGGGAAGCGCGTCGTGGCGCCGGTCACGGGGTCGTACCGTTCCAGGCCGGCTTCGCTGCCGATCCAGATCAGCCCGTGAACGTCTTCGAGCAGCGCATTCACCTGGATGCGGCGCGTCGGTACAGCCGTTTGATCGACCAGCGGGTGATGTTTGATTTGGGACGTCCGGCGATCGAGTAGATCGACGCCCGCTTCGGATCCGATCCACATGTGTCCACGCCGATCCTCCAGGATCGCGAAGATCGAGTCATCCACGAGCGACGGCGGACTGTCATCCGAATGTCTGAAGCGGCGCAGCTGCGAGCTCGAAGGATCAAATACGGCAAGGCCACTGTCGCGCGTGCCGATCCAAAGACGCGCACCCCGGTCCGTGAAAAGTACGCGGACGCGCTCGAGTCCATCGGCTGCTGCGCCCGTGTGCGAGTAGGGCAGGGGTGAGAATTCTCCGGACCGCGGAGTTCTTTGGACGACGCCGCCGTCGTACGTTGCCACCCACTGTAGTCCGGACGCATCAAAACGGATATCCGCGACGAAATTACTCGGCAGCGTGCCTTTCTTCATCCGCTCGTGCGTGAAATGCTCAAAGCGCAAGCCATCGTAGCGATCCAGGCCATCTTCAGTTCCCACCCATAGAAAGCCGGTCGGGTCCTGGGCGATTGCATTGATAGCCTGTTCGGGCAAGCCCGCATCCGGTCCGATCCGATCGAAGCGCATGGGGCTTGCGGCCTGGGCGCTGCCAAAGACACAGAGGCCCGCCACCAGGAGCGCTGGCCAGGGAATAGGCGCCACTGTGCTCATGATGCTGCGCTGTCCACACTACTGCCGGTTGAAGCTCGTCATCGAGCCTATTGCAGGCTCACACAGGAGCCGAACACATTGAGTGATCCGAGCAGGCTGGCCAGTTGCCCGAGGTCGAGTTGTACGGCGTCAAATGGCTTGGTGGTGCGGAATCCGACGAACCCCTCCCGCGGATTGTTGAACAGCCCGAGCGCCTGCAGCTCGAGAAGGTTTGCGACCGTGGCGGATTCCTGGACGCTACCGCTCAGCAAAGTCTCTACGGTCACGTTTTGCAGCAGGGTCAGGTTGAGCAGCGCACTCGGATCGGCGACCAGAAAACCCGTGCGCCTGCCGGCAGGGAACGGACCGCTGGAGTTGCTCACGCGGAGCGAGACCGATGCTGCAACGCCCACGGCGACAGACATGCTGGCGAAGTCTGTCTGGCTCGAATTGGTCACATTGGCGAGATTGGCGACGCCGCAGCCAAGGAGGCACAGGCCGTGAACGCTGCTCGAAGCGGATGCGGACGGTGCGAGCAACATCGTGGTGGGGAAGCCGACTCCGCAGTCCGCACTCGAGGAGGAAATGACTGTTATCACGACGGATGTACTGTTGGTTCCGCCGGGGCCGCTGCAACTCAACGTGTATGTGTAGATGCCGGGAGTGCTGATCGGGCCGGCGGCCGCTCCACTGCTCGAAGTAGGCTCCGAACCGCTCCAGCCATCGGAGCCGGCGCCTCCCGTTGCAGTGCATGCGGTAGCGTTGGCCGTGGACCATTTGAGGGTCGCGGACTGACCGGGTTGGATTTGCGCGCTGCTGGCGCTGTTGACGCTCAGGGAAACCGTGGGTTGAGAGGGGGGCGGCGCGGTCGACGTCACCGCTACTGACGAAGGGGCGCTCGTGCCACCCGGTCCGGTGCATGTCAATGTATAAGTGAAGGTGCCCACGGCACTGATCGGTCCGATGGTGAGTCCGCCGCTCGAATTTGGCAGCGTGCCGCCCCACCCATCGGAGCCACTACCGCCGGATGCGGTGCAGGAGGTTGCGTTCGCCGAGCTCCAGGCCAGTGTCGTTGCTTGACCTGTTTGTATTGCTGTCGGCGAGCCAGTGAAGCTGGTGATTGTCGCAACAGGCGTCGTCGCGCTCACCGTCACATTGACAGATGAAGGTGGGCTCGCTCCTCCGGGACCGACACACGTCAATGTGTACGCGTAGCTTCCAACGGCACTGAGTGGTCCAATCAAGGTCCCCAGGCTCGCTGTCTCTCGCGTGCCATTCCATGAATCCGACCCGGTTCCACCGGACGCAGTGCAGGAGGCCGCGTTGGTAGTTGTCCAAGCCAGGTTGAGCGACTGACCGGCCTGGATCGCAGAGGGCGTCGCGGCAAATGCGGTGATTGCGGCAGAGGGCGCGGTGCCTCCAGCCGTGACAGTAACAGTGACTTGGCTCGGGGCGCTCGTGCCCCCCGGTCCCGTGCAGGTCAGCGTGTAGGTATATGTACCCGCGACACTCAGCGGGCCGACGGAACTACCGGCGCTAAATGTCGGCACGGAACCGCCCCAACCATCGGAACCCGTGCCACCTGCCGCCGTGCATGCCGTTGCATCGGTAGTGGACCATGATAGTGAGGCTGACTCACCGGTCAACAGGCTGCCGGGCGTCACGGCGAAATGAATCACGCTGGGCGCGGCCGGATCGACCGTGAGCGTGCTTGTGACTGTGCCGGTGCCACCGGAACCACTGCAAGTCAAAGTGTAAGAGTACAGTCCGGGCGTGTTCAGGGTGCCGGTACTGACAGCCGATCCCGAGGTGGGCTGCGTACCACCCCAGGAGCCGGACGCCGTGCAGCTCGTTGACTGTACAGCCGTCCAACTCAACAGGGCCGCACTGCCGGCAGTGATCTCCTGCGGACTTATGCTCAATTGCACCGTGACCGCCGGCGGAACCGGGTTGCTGCTCACATCCAGAGTGACGTCTCGGCTGCTTGTCCCGCCGTTACCCGAACAGGTGAGCGTGTAGGTGTAAGTTCCTTGTGGAGCGATCGGTCCTACCGATGTTCCAGAACTGGTGGTGGGCCTAGGACCGCTCCAGCCATCTGCCGGCGCGCCCCCGCTGGCAGTGCAGGTGGTCGAATTCGCGGCAGTCCAGGTCATCGTGCTGGATCCGCCCGGCGGGATGTGGGTGGGTTGGGCGCTGAAAGTAATGCTGGGCGGAGCCGGCGGCGCCGAACTTTCCACGCTCAGGATCCGGCTATCTGAGCCCGTGCCACCCGGTCCGGAACAGGTGATCGAGTACGCGTATTCGCCGGCAACCGCGATTGCTCCGGTGCTCAATCCAACCGCGTTCTGACTGGACCGGGTCCCGCTCCAACCGTCGGAACCCGTTCCGCCCGTAGTCGCACAGGAGATCGCGTTCGTCGAGGACCAGGTCAGGCCCGCGGAGTCTCCGGGCTGAATCGCGGCCGGCACCAGATGCATGGACACTGTAGGCGCTGCCACCGCGCCGACAAACAATTGCTGAGTCGCACTTCCCGAACCGCCGGGTCCGACACACGTAAGCCCGAATGTGTAGGTTCCGGCGCCGGACAGCGCGCCGGTGGCAACTCCCGTTGCGTCCGACAAGGCCTGGTTTCCGGACCAGGCGCCATTCGCCTGGCACGATGTCGTGTTGGTTGAGGTCCAGGTGATCGTTGCCGAGTCATTCGGCTGAATGACCTGCGGCGTGACTGCGATGATGATCGTAGGTACAGCGGGTGCCGTGAGGCTCGATGCACCTGAAGTCGGGTGTGGGGGAATCGGATTGTTGGCGGTGCAGGCGGTTATTGTCATGAGCAGCGCAACGGCCATCGCGATAGTCATTGCGAAAATGGCTATGGGCGCCGCAGCCTGCAGCGAATTCCAGTGACGGGCGATGAATCTTCTCATGGCGTTGACACTCCGCTGTCGAGCGCGCGCAGTTCGATGCGCCGATTGTGCTCGCGATCGTTTTCGCTTCTTTCGGGATCTATCAGGAGTCGTGTCTTTCCATATCCATGTGCTGTCACCTGATCAGGCCGCACACCGTGTTCGATTAGATAAGCTCTGACCGCCTCAGCCCGATGCTGCGAAAGGATGGCGTTGTAACGCGGTGAGCCGACGCTGTCCGTATGTCCGGCGATCTCCGCGCGCAGCGAAGGCTGCCCGACAAATGCAACGACTACCATGTCGAGTACGGTCTCGGCGTTGTGAGTGAGGACTGCCTGATTTAGATTGAAAGTGACACCCTTCAGCTCGATGGTCTGATCGGGTACGACGCATCCGGTGGAATCAACCTTTGACCCGGGTGGTGAATTCGGGCACTTGTCATGGCCGTCGTCCACGCCGTCGCCATCCGTGTCCACCCACGGATGGGGGACCTCTTTGATGACTTCTCGAACGACTTCGCGAACCGTAGTTGTTGGCGGGAGAACCTGTGCGGGTGGTGTGCGTTGCCCCAGTGGTATGTAGATGCCGGCAATCCCGCGATACTCGCTATGCCCACCCTCGTTCGAGTCGCGCACCCAGCGTGCATCGATTCGAAGGCGTATTCCATTCTCGAACAACGGCGCAGTGACCAGTCCAACTCCGGCTTCGAGTGTGAACGCGCCGCCCGCAGCGCGTTGCGGGATGAAGTCATCGTAAACGCCGCCGAGACCCACGAGTGCGTAGGGAGTCAGGAAGGAAGTGCGGTGGTCGCTCGCGCTGTAGACCAGATCAACAGCTGCACCGTACTGGTAGAAGTCGGTACCCGCCGGTACCGCCGTATCAAAAGTGGATCCGTTGACGTTCACCTCGAATGAGAAGTGCGGTGCAAACGTATGGCCGTAGATCCCCGAGTAGGTGAATCCCCTGCCGGCAGTTCCGTAGTAGCGTGAGGGCCACGCATATCCGGCGAGCACGGATATCGAGTCGGGGACCGTTGCATCCTGCGCATTCGCGCTGCGCGGCACCAATCCCAGCGGCGTACAGCCGAGAAAGAACGTCAGAGGAAGTAGCGCGTTGCGGCAGCGTGCTCCAAATGGATGCGTTTGTCGTTCCATGGCTACTCCAGTTGCGGCACATACGTGCGGACAGCTACGCGAGGTGCAGGGTGTGAGGTGCGAGCCGCAAGTTAGGGCGCGTCGCAAGTGCACATCACGGACAAACATCACAGGCTGACGACGCGGATGAGGACGTGTGTCTCACTTTATCGTGTGAAGTAACAATCGTCTGATGTCGGAAGTTAGGAGTCATGAGTCAGCTCGTATGAGCTCCTGAGCAGACGTGTGCGATAGGGGAGTCGACAGGGAGTCGGTATATCAGATACAGTTAGTTGTGGTGCGTGGATGACGCGCTGCAAGATGTGCCTGTGTGCGCCCGCACCAGGCGAAGTACCGCATCCGCGTCTCGAACCTATCGTTTGGCGCCCCCGCGGCGGGTTCGACCTACTTCATCTGGTTGAGCAAAGCCCGTAAATTCTTCTTCAGCGTTTTGTTGAGCAGGCCCTTCCAGGGCCGGGTGCAAAAGGGGCCTTTTGGCATTGGGTCCGAAATAACTGTCAATGTGTTGGGCGCAGCCCCGGTCCCTCGGATACGGTCTACGCCACACAGACATCTGACGCTTTGGGCGACTTTTCCGTGTCCTCGCAAATCAGTACGCCGGATGTGGAAATCGTCGCTCAAGGCTTCTATGTCGACGAGTTGACCGGTCAGCTTTCAACTTCTGAGATCGAGCTCAGGGCCGTCTCCGACCTGAGCGTCAACAGCTCGCCGACGGTAAATATCCTCACAACCCTCCAGGAGCAGCGGCTCAAGACCCTCGTTTCCCAAGGCAGTACGTTTGCGGCGGCCGATCACGTGAGGCCAAAACCGCTGGCTGAAGCACGCTGATACCCGGAAAGCGCTTCTGCAGATCCGCAGTCTCAATCTGGGACCGGGGAAGAGTCGAAGGGGGGTTGATAGTTCGAGTTCACAACACAGAATTTGCGGACCGGCAGCTTCTGTACTGTGGGGCGGAGCCTCTTCAGGCGTTCGCGCGGGCTCGAGCCGAGTCTGGAGAACGGCGTCGGCCTTGGCGGCGTTGCCGGCTGCCTCCTCGGCAAGTGCGATCCAACAGTTGTAGCCCGGATAGTTGGTGGAGACAAAGGGGCTCGCAAAGGCCGTCCCAAAGGCCTCCATTTCAGTCACTGCCTGAGCGTCATCACCCGCTTCTGCAGCCAGTCGGCCGTGAACGAAGTGCGTAATCGCGGCGACACTCGGATCGTTGGTATCTCCCTTCGTCTTCACGGCCAGCTCGGCTGCTTCCGGATCATGCAGGCGAGCCTGGACATCGGCGATTGCCGGCCCCACGGACGTCGAGCCGGTTCCTACGCCGGCGTTGCTCTCGGCGTCGGCCAGGAGACCATTCAGCCAGGTCTGCAGGTTCCAGGTGAGAAGGTCCCAATTCTGGTAGTTATTCTCCGGTGCCCGGCCCGGACGACCGCCGGCGATCCTCAGTAAATCCTCCCCGCTCCGCCACGCTCCTTCCTCGTCGCGAGGGCGACCAAGGCATTCATGATGTTGTTATGCGCATTCCAATAATCCGGTTGTAACTTCACGGCGGCACGGAACAGTGTGAGCGCTTCACGCGTCGAGTCCGTAGTGTTTTGCAGCTCGATCCCCCAGTAATTGAGGATCGACGGTCTTTCAGCCAACTCCGCGCCCGCAAGTGCCGAGGGACAAAACGCAAGTGCCTCCTGGTCGCGTCCGACTTCCGTCAGATACGCCGCCCAGCGTCCTGGTTGGGACTGGGAATAGATGTACTCGGCAGCCTGGACGACCAGCTTCTGCATCTCATTTGTGGGATCGCTGAAAGTCCTGGGTGGGACGCCGTTGCCGCGGACCGTGAGTGCGAGATTCCCCTTCTGGGTCTCGAAGACGTCTCCGTCGATATGCACGTCACTTCACAAACCGTGTTCGGTTCGAACACCCAGCCCGCAGGCCTGTTGGGACTGCAGAGCGGCGCTGTCGTGGAGTTGAGTGGATTTGCGAACTCTGTCGGGGAATTGGTTGCCACCCGTATAGAGGCCAAGGGACAAAGTAACGTCTCGCGCGTTGCCGGTAGCGTACGGACGCTGAATCAGATCCAGCACACGTTTTATGTCAACTCCCTGAAAATCGACTATGGCAATGCCCACGTCGATGCCGTGTTGACCGACGGCGCGTTGATTGCGGACCTCGTGCGTGCCTCGGGAGTAACCCCTGGCCAGCCCGACTCGATCGGTCGCATCCAGGGACTCATCACCAGCTATTCGTCGGGTGCCTATTTCGAGGTCAACGGCCAGCCCGTCTCAGTAGGTGCACAGACCAAGTTGAATCTTCCGATCCCGATCGGCGTGGACGTCGAGGTCAACGTTACAGGAACATTCGATACGAACGGCGTGCTGGTCGCAGATTCCGTACAAACCTCGAAGTGAGATCGCGGTCTGTGCGCCCCCGGTCGGGAGCGCACAGATCGGTTCATCTCACTGGCCGATCAGGCTCAGGAAGGATGCGTTGGGAGTACCGAGTCCCGTGACGTTATCCCAACCCTGGTTGGTGTGCTGCGAGGCCGAGCCGGCATAGTCATCGAACGTCCGCAGCCGGTCGGCTGTCCCGCTGCTTGCATCGACACCGTTGCTGTAGTTTCGGCGCGCGACCGCGGTCTTGACCGGCAGAACGTGCATATGGCGACAGAAGTTGTGTCCAGAATGCGGACAGCGGCGGCGCATTTCGAAAGCCCGCTCCGGGGGGCGCGTTCGTATCGAGTCTGCGATAGGTCTGTACGAACTGGTAGCTCTGATCCAGGCCCACGACAGCTTTCACGACGCCGGCGAGCACACTGGGAATCGACAGATCGGTGACTGGCGAGCGCAACGACTGTCCACGCACGCTGTAGATCCCGAACTGCACGCCAAAGGCGGCCTGCGCCTGCGCAAGCGTTCCTTCCACGCTGATGTAGTGATTGTTCTGCGGTGTGTACGTGATGTCCAAACCCTGACTCTTCAGCCAGTTCTGCACCTTCGCGGTATCTGAGGCCGAGGGTGCAAACCGACTGCGAAATTGATTCGGAGTGAGGTACTGGCCGTAGGAACTGCTGTGTGGGTCACTAACTGCCTTCGCAAGCGCCGCGGCACCGTTCGGGTCGATCCAACCCAGGTAGACCCGAAACCCCACAACTGTCGCTGGATCGGCAGGGCCACTCGAGTTTTGGGTAGTTGCCCAGGAAGGGGCTGGCTGGATCCGCTCAGGGCGGCCCGTGCAGGGCACCCCAAGGCACACGAGCGGTGCCTTGGCAGGCGCCAGTGCGACTACTTGCGGGTGTGCGCGCCGGTCCGCCGCCGGGGCGTGCTAGCTACCGGGTCCCTTTGCACTTCGACCCGCAGGTGCCGCACGCCGGTACTGTTCGGGTCATCGTCGCCGCCCATGTTGAATTCGCCCGTCCGGAGATCTTCCAACGTATCCGCCAGCGTCCCGCCACTGGTGTGCGGTTTGCCAACAGCAACTCGTCCCCCGCCTGCGGGTCGTTCCTGCACGCGCTCACGTGTGAGCGAATTGACCTCGCTCACGGGGCCCGCGCCTGGCGAAACGTTTCCGACTCGACCAATTTCAAGAATCCGCAACGCCTGGGTGTTGCTCATCAAGTCTGGTTGCGCCCCCGGCGCCTCGCTCACGAACGCCAGCGGATAAACCTTCTTCAGCGTGACGAGCCACTTTTCCGCTTCCGCCGCGCTCGAGAAGTAACCCATGAGAAGCCGGTATTGGCGGCGGCCATCCTCCCGGTAATGAGTCAGAAAAAAGCTGAATCGCGTCAGCCGTGACGCTCGCGGCTGCGGGATGGTGATCGGCGCCGCAAGCGAGCAAAGATTGATGACCCATCGCCCCGATTGCTGTTCCATGTTGTCTTCCTCGATGCAGTCATCCGACTACAACACTGAATCATCTTGGGTGCCGTATATGAGGCCAAAGGTCCCATCAATAGCAAGGTGTCGGCTTTTGGCGTCGCTCAGCACAGTCAATGCAGTGGGGATTTGCGAACCGCTTCACGGAAAAATGTTCAGGACAACAACCAGCCAACACGGCCATCCGGCGCGGATCAGCACATCCGCTTTCCGCAAGCAGGTCACAGACATACAACATAACGCCCGCTGGCGTCCGTTTAGGCTGTGTTCAGCCACAGGTGAGCATTATTGGCTCACATACGGCAGGTGGGGGTGAAAATGTTTCCGCAAATCCGTCTCGGGCTCGTTGGATTGCTCGCGGCTTCCGCACTCCCCGGCATGCACTCTCAAACCCACACAGAAGCTGGTCGATAACACCACGGTAGGCAATATCCAAGGTGCAGTGGACAACGCGCTGATACCCGATGGATGCACGCCGGGCGTCTATCTATACAGCGGCACCGTGACCGCGCAGTTCACCTTTCTGTCACCCGGCATGTACACGGTCGCCTTCACCTGTCAGGCGGCCCAGGACAATCCCGATCAGGCCGACAGTACCGTGACGTTCAACACGGTCAAAACCAACATCATGGTTGCCGCTAACCAGACGACGACAGTCGATACCCCGTGAACTCGCACGTGACCGTCGCCTCGCACAGGCTAACGATGAGGAGTACCAGGATATGAAGAAGATTCTTTGCACGGCGCTGTTCGGCGTCTGCACCGCCCCGGCGTTTGCCGCCGACGTCGGTGTGTCGATAAACATTGGCCAGCCCGGCTTCTACGGGCAGATCGACATTGGAAACACCCCGCAGCCGCAATTGGTTTATCCGCAGCCCGTAGTGATCCAACGGTCGCCGCAGTTCGTTTCAGCTCCGCCGATCTACCTGCACGTTCCACCTGGCCACGAAAAACACTGGACAAAGCATTGCTCGCAGTACAACGCCTGCGGCCGGCGGGTCTACTTTGTGCGTGACGATTGGTACAACAACGAATACGTGCCGCGTTACCAGCACGGCGGCGGCGATCATGGCGGCGGTCATGGGCACGGACGCGGTCATGACAAGAATCATGACCATGACGAGGAGCACGGCCACCGGGACAAATGAATTGAGCTTGGGCGTCGCGAGCACCGGTCCTTCCGTGATCATCTCTCGTGACTGCGAAAGCCGACATCTTGCCTTTTGTGAGACCTTTGGTCTCATATATGGTCGTTGACTGCGCATGGGCGGGCCGGCGTGCCCGCAAGGCTGATCGATTGAGGTGATGTCGTGAACTCGTCCTTACGCACTGGCTCGGGCTGATCTGCAATGACCGAAATCGAAGCACACGCTCCTCCAGCACCCGAGTGCACATCCGTCTAAGGGCTGCTGGAAGCCAACCGGCGCAAGGACGAATTTCTGGCCATTCTCGCAGACGAGCTCAGAAACCCTCTCGCGCCGCTTCAAAGCGGCCTGGAGATCATTCGCCAAGTCTCGACCGATCCGGCGCTGACTCAAACCATGAACATGATGCAGCGGCAGATGCGCCAACTAGTCAGGCTCGTCGACGATTTGGGAGACGTGAGCGGGATCACGCGCGGCAAGCTTCAGTTGCAGCTGCAGCCGGTGGTGCTCGAGAGGGCCGTGGAGCAGGCTCTGGAGGCATCGCGACCCATTCTCGAGGCGCACGGCCACCATCTGATCGTCCACTGCCGGGATGATCGGCTCACGGTCGATGGCGACCCCGTTCGCCTTGCGCAGATCCTGACTAACTTGCTGTCAAACTGCGCCAAGTACACCGAGCCGGGTGGAACGATCTGTCTGACCGTGGAGCGCGATGGAGACAACGCAGTCATCAGTATCGCGGATACGGGCATCGGTATTCCACCGGATTATCTGGAGGATGTGTTCGAAATGTTCTCGCAGATCAGAGTCCACCAGGCACGATCCCGCGGAGGATTGGGAATCGGTCTTGCGTTGGTGCGCAGGCTCGCCAAGCTGCACGGTGGCAGCGTGAGTGCGCACAGCCTCGGAATCGGTACGGGAAGTACATTCACGGTACGGTTGCCGGCAATCGCGGATCGCGCGCCTGTGACAGGGCGCAATGTTATAGACCTTCGTGTGATCTGACTTCCGCAGTGCCCTGAAGGAAAAGCGGACTCCCCTGCAGGTCGAGCCCGCGGGGTCCCTGTTTCGGGGCATATCCCCTACACCGTGCGCGACTTTCGCGGGCTAAACCACAAACAGCCAGTGCCCGCACCGTATGTACGCTTTCGCACGGAGTCGCGCGGCGAATGCGCGCAAGTTGAAGGAGACTGATACGACGCCTTCTTTCGCCGCTACAGGAGCGGCAAGCGAAGCGCGCCTGGAGAAATCAGCGATGGGCGCAAAGTACGCCGACTGCAATCGCCGCAGGACTCTGCTCATTAAAGCCATTGCCGTCATGTTGGCGGTGGCATATGCGGCTGTCCCCGTTCCGGCAGTCGCTACCGGCTCGCGGCAGCAAGCTGCGCAGATGCAGCTCGACCCGTCCCGGTCAGCGCTCAATGCGGAAGCCTTTGTATCGCAGCTCGGCGAATTGCGCTTCACCAGCGGAAGTGCCCGTTTGAGTCCGGGGGCCATGGGCGAGCTGAACGAGCTCAGCGACTTCCTCGGCAGAAATCCGGACTCCAGTGTCGTTATTCGTGGCTATACGGACAGCGTTGGGAACGAGGAATACAACCAGGGACTCTCCGACCGTCGCGCCAATTCAGCAAAAGCATATCTCGTTGCCCGGGGTATCGGATCAACGCGGCTCTCCGCATCGGGAATGGGCCAGAGTACCCCGGTCTCGGCCAACGACTCTGCAGCCGGCCGACAGCAGAACCGCCGCGTGGAAGTGGTCATCAGCAATCCACCGGCCGCGTCTGCGCATCAAACTCGCAGAGAGCAGATGCTTGTGTTACTCATGCTGCTCGGGTCCACCAGCGGCAGCCTGGGGAAGATTTTCCGCTGACCGCTGACCCACGGCCTTTGCCACAATTTGCCCGTTTTGCCCCGCCACAGCGCCACCATCACGCCCAAAAATACCGTCCGAGCCTGAGGCAAGGTCCGCATGCTTCGGCTTTCGGGATCGCCAGCTGCGTGGAGTGCGAAGTCTGCCACGTGCCGTAGCTGCGACCTGCAACATCATTGCGGCTTTCAGGGAGTGAATCTTGAAGGCAATGACTTTTCACGGCCTCCTGTTGCTCGGACTCGCCATGCAAGGCACCGCGGCGGTAGTCAACGCCGAAAATGTGACCAACGTCGAGATTCTGAGCGCGACGATCCGGGATCAGAAGATCGGGGGGGGCCAGCGTCATTCTGCAAATGAATGGCGAGCAGTCCGTTGCGATCATGACCGACTCTCAGGGTCGTGCGCCGGTCCGGGAATCCCTCGCAAAGGATCCGGCAGCGCTGATCATCGTGCGCAAGGCCGGCTATTCGGATCTCGTAGCAAAGTGTCCCTGTGTCGGCATGACGTACGCCGTCAGCCCGGTCATGAATACACTCGATGGCATGCGGATCGTTCTGAACTGGGGAGCCCATCCTGCCGATCTGGACGGACATCTTGCGTTCGCGGGCAATCATGTCTCTTTCTCCAGCAAGCAAGGTGACGACGCGCAACTCGATGTGGATCACTTGGATGGCTACGGGCCGGAGACGATCACCATTGGACGGCGCCACGCGGGCGAGCGCTACGTTTACGCGGTCCACGATTTCTGGGATAGAAGAAAGCCTGACACCCCGGATCTGTCGGCGAGCGATGCAAAAATCTTCGTCTACATCGGCCAGACTCTCATCCGTACGTACTACGTACCGAAGGACAGGAAAGGCAACATCTGGACCGTGTTCGCAATATCGAAGGACGGTGAGCTACAGGACATCAATACCATGTCCGGTGCGTTCGCACTGTCCTCGATCGATGTGACCACCGCGCTCCTATTCGGCGAGTCGCCTCGTGATCACGATTTCCATGTCAACGCCGAACCGGCTCCCGCAGCCGTAACGTCCCCTGTTCCGGAGGAAGCGCGCAAATTGAACACCCAAGGCGAGAGCGCCTACCGCTCAAATGACTACCCGCGCGCACTGCAGTTGTTCCAGGCAGCGATCGCAATCGATGACAGCTACGGACAGGCGTACAGCAATCTCGGCCTGGTCTTCCAGAAATCCGGTCGGGTTGCCGAGGCGTTGTGGGCAAACCGAAAAGCCATCGCGCTTGCCAACGGACCCAACGCGGCGACGACACGCGCCGGCACCCACTTCAATAACGGCCGAATTTATGAGGAGAAGGGCCAGTGGGACGATGCTTTGCGAGAGTATCAAGCAGCGCTGGTCGAGAAAAGTAACTCCGTTTACGCGACCGCCATAGCGCGTGCGCAGCAGCACGGAGCGCGCTAACCGTGGCTCGACGTCTCCTATCAACAGCAGTATGCAAGTTGGCCCTGTCATGCAGTCTCAACACATCACAGGTGCGCGCCGCGGCGCCCCAGCCCTATGTGCGGCAGGCGACGACCTGCGACGGATTTCCACGACTGGCCATCGCAATGGCCCCGGGCTACTGTGCGGGGCTGGTCCTCTCACCGGCGGGTGGCGATTTTCACCACCGTCTGGTGAAGACTCCGCGAACACTGTTGCAACTGCCGGATGGCCGGCGTTGGCTCCTGACCGATCTGGGTAGCTGGACCGCAGGACGCGGCAAGATCTGGCTTCTTGAAGTCTCGAGCCCGCAGCAGGTGCAGATCAAGCAACTGCTGGGAGGACTGACGATGCCGCACACGGTGGCATTGGGGCCGGATGGCAACATCTACGTCGCGGAGATGAATCGGATATTCCGCCTCGACATGGAGGGAGGCGGGCGCGCTACGACGGTAGTCGATGGCTTGCCAGGTAGTCGGCTGCATCCGGGCCGGCACCCGTTGTCTCATTTTGAGTTCGATCGCAACGGTGACCTGCTGGTCAACGTGGGTGCCGACACCGATCAGTGCACGGATGAGACAGGAGCGGCGCCTGGTCCGACCTGCCCGCAGAGCGAGGGTGAGGATGCGCGCGGCCTCATCCGCCGATACACCTACCTGGGGCAGGGCCGCTGGGATTCGACCGCGAAAGTCGTTGCCCGTGGATTGCGCAATTCCCTCGTACTCGTGCGCCATTCGTCCGGAACGATCCTGCAGGGCGAGAACAGTTACGACTTCGCTCCAAACGACGAGCGCCCCTATGATGAGATCAACGTGGTCCGTCAGGGCGCTCACTACGGATGGCCATACTGTTATGACATGGAGGAGGCAATCCCCGCCTGGGGTGCCGTCAAGGCGATGGATTGCCGCTCCGCGACCCACGAAAAGCCGGTGCTACTTTTGCCGCCGCATGCGGCCCCTCTTGCGGCCATCTATTACTCAGGGCGGATGTTTCCCGCGCTCGAGGGCAAGCTCCTCATGAGTTGGCATGGTTATAGACCCACGGGGTCGAGAATCGTAGCCTTCGATGTCGACGCATCCGGGGTGCCGCTGAGTACCCCGCATGCACGCTACGCGGAGTACAGCGAAGGTGGCGGCGTGACATTCAAGGCCTACGGGTCCGGACCCGCCGCCGAACCGTTCATTCTCACGCCGGGCTGGGACTTGAAACCGGGCTCCCATCCCGCGGGCGCTCCGGTCGGAATCGCAGTTGCGCAGGACGGCGCGCTCTGGGTGTCCGACGATCGGAATGCCGCGATTCTAAGGATCGCGGTGGATCGACCCTGAGCGCTGAGCTGACCATCATAACTCGGGATCCAGCGGCAGCCAGGACAACACCTTTGCTTGCGCTCTCTTCCAACGGCTGCATGCCGGCTCGTGGCCATAGTCGACAGGCTTGCCATCTTCGAGAGTATGCCAGTTGAGGTGCGCCGTCTGCTTCCCGGAAACGGGACGCAGCGAGAGTGAATAGGAGTTTTCGAGGCGTGTCATCGCTTCAAAGCGCGTGGCCTCCTGCTGCGCGAGCTCATCACTGTCGATGATGAATCCCATCTCGGTGTTCAGGCGCTTCGAACGGGCGTCGAGATTCATCGAGCCGATGAACAGACTTCGCCGGTCGAAGACGTAGAGCTTTGCGTGCAGCGCGTAATTCCCAAAGCGGGTGATTCTTTTGGATTCACCGCTGCCCCGGGGACTGCCGAGGAGGGAGCGGACCTCGTTGAGTTGTACGCCACTTCGCAACAAAGGTAGCCGATAGTGCATGTAGCCTGCGTGGGCAGCTACGTTTGGGTTCGTGGCGAGGGAGTTGGTCAGAACTCTGACACGGGCTCCGTGCTCACTGCGGGATTGCAGAAGACGCAATGCGTCCTTCGTAGGTACGAAATACGGCGAGACCACGAGCAATTCGGTTTGTGCCCGATTGGCTCGCTCGGCGACCGGCTCGTACATGAGATGGCCCACCCTGGAATGCGCGACGGCGGTTTTCTTGTCGGGGGCGTCACTCACGAACCGAGCGACACTCCAACTGAGCGGCGTCGCGCCCGATAACAGTCCAGCGAGCGGTTCGCCGGCCTGCAGCCTGTCACTGTAGTCGAGTCCGGCGGCGGCCACTTTGCGGACACGGGCGGCGGCAAACAGGCGGGCGGACGATGCCGGCAAATCCTTCTGATCGCGATGGGTAAGCGCTTCGGCCGGGATGGCGAGTCCACTATTCCAGAACTGATCGAATGCCGATGACAGGTCCGCGATGATTGGCCCTGCGGCCACTACGTCATCGTCGGCGTATTGTGAGTCTGGGTCGATCTGGAAATACTGATCGCCGACGTTTCGCCCGCCGGCCAGGCCCAGTGCGCCATCGGCAACCAACATCTTGTTGTGCATCCGATAATCGAGCGTTGAGCGGCGCATGAGGAATTCGACATTGCGCAGCAGAGTGTTGTGACCGCGATACTTCCATGGATTGAACACACGGATTTCAATCGCGGCATGTCCACTGAGCGACAACAGCTGCTCGTCCCCGACAACCGTTTCGGCGTCATCGACGAGTACACGGACACGCACGCCGCGATCAGCAGCACGGACGAGCGCATCAGTGATCAACCGGCCGGATTCATCGCCCCGGAATATATAGTATTCGAGGTCGAGCGTTCGTTCGGCCGCGTTGATCATTTCCAGCCGCATCAGGAAGCCGTCGACGCCGACATTCAATATCCGGAATCCCGAATGCCCCCCGTTGCGATTCGATTGCTGTGCGAACACCCGGCCGAAGCGAGTTGTTTGTGGCTCCGGCAAGGTGGTGGAGCTCGACTTCGGATAGTGCGAGCCGGGCGGAAGCGAAGCGCAGCCTGAACACAACGCGAGAGCCAGTAGGGCGGAAATCAACAGGCGCAACCGGCACAGAGGCGCTGGACGTCTGCTGCGTGCCGCCTGCTTGCCACGTTCAACTGCCAGATTCATTGCTCCAGCACCAGAAACAAGGCTCGTGGAAACGCAGAGTCTTCACGTTCGCGCCGTCGTGCCACTCCGCTTCAAACTCGATCTCACCGGGATCTATCAACGAGTCACACAGCGCGCAACGTTCGCCGGTGCCGCCTCTTCCGGCCCAGGCACGCGGACCGGTGCAGCGTGGCAACTCCCCCGAAGCTCGCTTGCGACGCAGGCGAGCTCGAAGCGCAATATATTTCTCGTCGTCGCGTTCCACCTAATCGTGCGCGCGCGGGTGGTAGCGAAGCAGCAGGGATGGCTGGAAAGCTGACAACGCGCCCGCCTTCTTTGTACGGTAAAGTGAGACAAATAATCTCACATGTAGAAATCGATGCATAGCTGCAAAAAAGACGCGCTCCGGGTTGAGTGATCTGCGTTGCGGACCGGGTACAGGATTTGCTACTTGTGAGACAAAATCACCCACTAGTGGATAACGCTCGAATGAGTCGCCCGGTTCCGCACCCGCCACGTTCTGTCAAATGGAATCGCAAGCCGATCCGCGAGCCGCTTCCGGGGGGATCGCCGCTCAACAGTGCGAGTCCCGCGCTGGATGCGTTGTCTTTCAAATTCGCCATGTGGGCGGGCCGGGTCACAGCTGCGTGCCTCGATGTTGGTTGTGGAGCGGGCGTGGCCACCAGGGCGGCGTTGGCACGCGGCGCGCGCGTCGTGGCGGTCGACCCGGACCTCGGAATGCTTCACCAGTTATTGACGCAGCTGCCCGTAATCCAATTCGGGAGGATCTGCGTAAAACCCGCCCGTCTCGAAGAGCTGGATTTTGCGGCTGGCGAGCTGGCCGCCGTTCATATTTCCCGCGTCCTGCATCGTCTCGATGGCGACGCCATCCAGCAGAGCTTGCGTGACATCTGGCGCTGGCTGCAACCCGAAGGGAAGCTATTCCTGAGCGCGTTCACTCCTTCAGGAAGTTACTGGAAGGACTTCAGCGCGGAATTCGCCGGGCGTGCAAAACGCGGCGATCGATAGCCGGGATACATCGGCGACGTGTCCCGGTACGACCGTTTCAGTCAGGCAGGGACGAGCTGCCACTTGTTGAGCGAGGCAGTGTTGACCCGCGAGCTGGGTGCCCTCGGCTTTGAGATCGAGGATTCTCTGAACTATTCGTTGGCATGGGATGGCACACAGACATGCTGTGGAGTCGTTGCCCGACGGCCTCACTGAACAGCAGCGGCGAGCGATGATATCCACAAACCAGGTGCTGGAGTCGACCCAGCAATGGCTGCGGCCGCTCATTCACGTACTGTTGAGTTGTGGGATCACGTGGCGCGAGTTTGCTGAGCTGTCCAGGACGACTTATGTACAGGTCGCCAGCGACAACTTTGGAAAGCGCGGCAGGCCCACCAATGTTTCTCGAACCGCGATCCTCACCGGCCTCGCTCGCCGCGATGTTCGCAAGCAGCGGCGGTTGCTTGCGAAGGCATCGAAGCCCCTGACGGGCTACGTCACAAAAGCATCGCTGGTGTTGTCTGCGTGGCATCTGAATCCGAAGTTTCGCGACTCGAAAGGCAAGCCCGCCATCCTGCGTATGGAGGGATCCGGGAAGACGTTTTCCGCCCTGATCGAGAGCGCCGGAGGAACGGATGTCAAAGCGTCCACCTTGTTGAAGGAGCTCGTGAGTGCCGGAGCCGTGCGTGTCCGACGTGATGGCCGATTGCAGGCGGTGTTGCGCGATTACATTCCTCATTCAATGGACGAGCAACTGATTCGGCTCTGGGGAACGGTGATTGCGGATGTAGCGACGACCTATGTGCACAATCTCACGCGCACACAGAAAGGCAGCCGGCGTTTCGAGCGCTCGGCCGTCAATCAGCAGATCCCATTGAGCGCCATCGAGGAGTATCAGCGGCTGCTCGACAGCGAAGGTCAAAGGTTTCTGGAGCTGATCGACACGTGGCTCACGGCAAGACAACGCACGGTTCGTAGTGGAAAGGGCGCCGAGCCAACAGTTCGCCTGGGCGTAGGCCTCTACCAGATACAAGACTGACCCCACAGGGGAGACCCCTATGAAATCGTTGATCCAGTGTCCTCCCAAACGCATTCTCCAGTGGTCAGCCCTGAGTGCCGCATCCCTGCTCATCCTCCTGATGGCAGCGGGGGCACCGGCGGGAATTCAGGGTTCGGGCCATCGAAGCTTCCTCGCCGTCGGCACGGTCACTTCAGTGGGCAGCGCGGGTATATCTGTGAGCGGAGTGCCTTACTCCACTTCAGGTACCTCCGTCGAGATTGACGGCGCGCCCGGGTCTCAAACCCAGCTCCAGTTGGATGATGTCGTCACGGTGTCGGGAACCGATGGCACCGGGCAATCACAGGCGGTTGCGGACCAGGTCAGTTTCAGCGGAAATGTTCGGGGACCGGTCTCAACCACTGACGTCTCTGGTGGCACATTCCTCGTTCTGGGCCAGACGGTGAGGACTGACTCTCAGACACTGTTTTCCGGTTCGTTGAAACGCGCAGCTCTCGCCGGGATCCGTCCGGGAGACGTGGTTGAGGTCAGCGGATTTGAGAATACGCAGGGCGAGATCGTCGCGTCGCGCATCGATGCCGAGGCAGCAAACAGTAGCCTGCGTGTCACGGGAGCGGTGCAGTTACTCAACACGACTCAACATACGTTCCGCATCGACTCACTCGTCGTAGACTTCAGCAACGCCGCTGTGCAGGGATCCCTTGCCGACGGGGCGATGGTAGCGGTCGAGGCACCGGCGAAAGGTTCCTCCGCGTCATTGCTGGCGAGCGCGGTGAATGTCCTGCCGGGAGTTGCTTCTGCGCCCGGCACCGAGGGTCGAATTGAGGGCATCATCACGAATCTACCGTCCAACACGTACTTCGAGGTGAATGGGGTGCCGGTTTCGATCAATTCGCAGACCAAGGTCAATCCGAACGTCCGTTTGATCCTCGACGCCGTAGTCAAAGTCAGTGGGCAATTCGACGTGAACGGAGTGCTCGTTGCAAATCACGTGCAGGCAAAATGAGCGACTTCGAGCCGAGCCCTGAGTTGCGCTCACGCGCGCAGGAGAAGGTTGCGAACCGTGAGCCCCTGAGCTTCGACACCGGATCAAATCGAGGCCAGCCGTGGCCGCAAACGAAACCAACAGAGTGCGTTTGAACATGATGACCATTCCACGCCGGCGCCGGTCTTGACTTCGTTCCTGGATTCGATAATTCTAGATTCATGGAATCAAAGCACGCCGTCACGGCTTTGGCTGCCCTCGCCCAGGACAGCCGACTGCAGGTCTACCGCCTCGTCGTGCAAGCCGGCGCCGACGGCATCGCCGCCACCGAGATCGCGGAGCGCCTGGGAATTCCTGCCAACACACTTTCATTCCACCTGAAAACCCTGAGTCACGCCGACCTGGTCCAGGCCAGGCAGGCGGGCCGCTTCATCTACTACTCGACGAATTATGAGCAGATGAACGCCCTCCTGGGCTTCCTGACGGAAAACTGTTGCGGCGGACAAAGTTGCACGCCCGTGGCAGTCCCAACTCGCAAGAGGAACCCCGCATGAAGCGCTTTCATCTGCACGTCTGCGACCTGACATGACCGACGCTATTTACAACGTTCTGTTTTTGTGCACCGGAAATTCGGCCCGCAGCATTCTCGCGGAGTCGTTGCTGAATCACTGGGGCCGGGGAAAGTTTCGAGGATTCAGCGCGGGCAGTTTCCCAAAGGCACAGGTGCATCCGCTGGCTCTGGACCTCCTGAACCGGATGAATCTGCCCGTCGCGAACCTGCGCAGCAAAAGTTGGGACGAGTTTGCAGCGCCCGGTGCGACGCCGCTCCATTTTATTTTCACTGTCTGCGACAACGCGGCGGGCGAAGTTTGTCCTGTCTGGCCCGGTAAGCCCATCACGGCTCACTGGGGAATTGCGGATCCTGCCGCCGTCGAGGGCACTGCTGCTGACAAGGCGTTGGCTTTTCGGAAGGCGTTCGAAGAGCTCGAATCCAGGATCAAGCTGTTCACCCCCATTCCGATTCAAGGGTCGGACCCAGCCCAATTGAAAAGTCAGCTCGAGGAAATCGGCCGAACGACTGCCGTGACCGGAGAATAGAGTGCAACGCCGACTGGCCTCCGAGGCACTCGGCTCGCTTCTTCTGTCGGCTGCCGTAATCGGGTCGGGGATTGTGGCCGAGCGACTGTCAGCGGGGAACTCAGCAGTCGCGTTGCTTGCCAATACCGCGGCGACGGTTGGAATGTTGGCCGTGCTCATTCGCCTCCTTGGGCCGGTGAGTGGAGCTGAGCGGCACAGGCGCAGGTTGCTGGCGCGGTTGGAACGAGCGCGCGGACCCTGAATACGAACCATTCGTCTTTGCGCCTCGTTTGCGTCCTACCGTACAGACTTCCATTCTCAGCCCGGCTAGCCTGATCGACTCAGCAGGAGTGGACTATGCGCGATTCAGTGACAACCAGCTGGAGGCGATTCTCCGACCGGTTGCGCAATGAGGGCGATATTGCCGGCGGCCCGGGCCCGCAAGTGCGGCCTCCGGGGTTGAAGGAAGCGCGGCAGCTCGAAGCTTGGGAGGGCGAAGGCGGACAGCCCGCCCGCTCCACCGCGCCACTGCGAACCCTCATAGTCGATAGCGACATCAAGTCGTCGCATTCTCTCGAGCTCCTGTTCATGGCATCCGGCTATTCACAGACTCGCGTTGCCTACTCCGGCCATGCTGCGTTGGCCATCGCCGAGGATTTTCGGCCGTCCGTGGTCCTGCTCGCCGTCAGTTTGCTCGATATGAGTGGTTATGAGCTTGCTCGTTTATTGCATGCCAGCACGCCAAACCGGGACTTCCGCCTGATAGCGATGACCTCCAGCCTGGCGCACGTAGATCGTCAGCTCGCGCGCGTGCGCGGCTTCGAAGTCTATCTTTGCAAGCCGGTCGTTGACCTGGAATTCCTGAATGGCTCGGCGGTACACAGTGAGCCGGCGTGAATGAGCCTGACGCGCGCGTCCTCCTTGAAATCCACAATCCTGCCCCCATCCTGTTGGGTTGAATAAAACACTGCTCACTTCCTCAAAGGAACGTTAATTTATGAAGATCCGTCCTCTTCATGACCGTGTCATCGTGAAGCGCCTGGAAGAGGATCGAACCTCCCCGGGTGGCATTGTGATTCCCGGCTCGGCAGCCGAAAAACCCATTCGAGGCACGATTGTCGCGGTGGGCAAGGGGAAGATCCTCGAAAATGGCACAGTGCGGCCCTGCGATGTCGGGGTCGGCGACAAGATTCTCTTCGGCAAGTACGACGGCACCGAAGTCAGGGTCGAAGGCGAAGAGCTCCTGGTCATGCGCGAAAGCGATGTCATGGCCGTATTCGACCCCAAGTAACTCACCCGAAGGACACGATCATGGCAGCGAAAGAAGTACGATTCAGCGACAGTGCGCGCGAGCGCATGTTCAGGGGCGTCAACATCCTTGCGAATGCGGTGAAAGCCACTCTCGGCCCCAAGGGCCGCAACGCGGTAATCGAAAAGAGCTACGGTGCTCCGACCATCACGAAGGACGGTGTTTCGGTTGCGAAGGAGATTGAGCTCAAGGACAGATTCGAAAACATGGGCGCCCAGATGCTGAAGGAAGTTGCTTCCAGCACCTCGGACGAAGCCGGCGACGGTACGACGACGGCGACCGTGCTTGCCCAGGCGATCATCCGCGAAGGCCTGAAGGCCGTAGCTGCCGGTCGCAACCCCATGGATATCAAACGCGGTATCGACAAGGCCGTGCTCGTCGCCACCGACGAGTTGAAGCGCCTGTCAAAGCCCTGTAAGGATTCCAAGGCCATTGCGCAGGTCGGCACGATCTCTGCGAATTCCGACGAGTCGATCGGCGAGACCATTGCGACTGCCATGGAGAAAGTGGGCAAGGAAGGGGTCATCACCGTTGAAGAGGGCCAGGGACTCGACAACGAGCTGGAGCTGGTCGACGGCATGCAGTTCGACCGCGGCTACCTCTCACCGTATTTCATCAACCAGCAGCAGAGTCAGACGGCTGAGTTCGAAAGGCCGTTCATCCTGCTCTGCGACAAGAAGATCTCGAATATCCGCGAGCTGATCCCGTTGCTCGAAACGGTGGCAAAATCCGGCCGTCCGCTCATCGTCGTTGCTGAAGACGTCGAGGGCGAAGCGCTCGCGACACTCGTCGTCAACAATATCCGCGGCATCCTCAAGGTTGCGGCGGTGAAGAGCCCGGGCTTCGGCGATCGTCGCAAGGCGATGCTCGAGGACATCGCTACACTGACCGGCGGCAAGGTGGTCTCCGAAGAGGTGGGTCTGTCGCTCGAGAAGGTCACCCTGGATGATTTGGGCGAGGCCAAAAAGGTCGTGGTCGCAAAAGACAACACGACCGTCATCGACGGAGCCGGCAAGGCTTCCGACATCAAAGCCCGTGTCCAGTCGATCCGTAAACAGGTTGAGGATGCGACGAGCGATTACGACAAGGAGAAGCTCCAGGAGCGTGTTGCCAAGCTCTCAGGTGGCGTTGCGTTGATCAAGGTCGGTGCCGCCACGGAAATTGAGATGAAGGAGAAAAAGGCACGTGTGGAGGACGCGCTGCATGCGACCCGTGCTGCAATCGAGGAAGGCGTGGTGCCTGGTGGCGGTGTTGCGCTGATCCGAGCCCTCAAGGCGCTCGATAAGTTAGAGGGTGCCAATGAGGATCAGACGGTGGGTATCCGCATACTCGCCCGTTCGATTGAAGAGCCCCTGCGCAATATCGTTGAGAACGCCGGAGAGGATGCCGCGGTGATCCTGAACCAGGTGAAAGCCGGCAAAGGCGCCTACGGTTACAACGCGGCGACGGGTGAGTTTGGTGACATGCTCGAAGAGGGCATTCTCGATCCGACCAAGGTCACGCGCCTCGCGCTGCAGAATGCCGCATCCGTCGCGGGCCTGTTACTCACCACCGAAGTGATGATTGCCGAGGCTGCCAAGGACGAAGAACGAGCCCACGGTGGCGGCGGGATGGGCGGTATGGGCGGTATGGATATGTAAGAAAGCGACCGTACGCGGCGCGCTTCGGACGGCACTCATCGAGCCGTCAGTGGCTGCAACCCCAACTGGAGGCGTGTTTTGGCACGCCTCCAGCGCAGAAAAATCAGCCGGTGATCACGGCAGTGACATGCCTCGAGCGCACTCGCTGTTCGTCGTGCACATCGGCCAGAGACAGTTGGGTCGCAGCTGCAATCAAATTGAGAACCGGATGCTCGGGACTGGAAGGCATGCGCAGCGCGTGTACCTTTTCCCATGCACGGATGCGGACACCGGGTCCGTTCGGCACTGACGTCTGCTCTGCAATGTCCTGGCGTCTTTGTTCCACACGCGCTTCCTGGTCGAGCTCCAGTCGCCGACGAAAGTCTATGAGCAGCTCCTCGCCGCCGCGAAGGTAACTGGGGGGCCTGACTGGACGTAGGTCAATCGGAATCATGGGTTCTCCAAAAAAAGGGCGCGATAACACTTACGGAAAAACATTCGAGCCGCTGCCGTCACCCCTGTGCGGCAGCAGCGCAATCAAGCGCGCAGCCACGCTGTCTGCGTCCGGTCTCAGCGGGGATTGATCCGGCAAAGCACGCAGCAGAACGGCCAACTTCTGCGCCGCGGACTCCGCGGACAAACCGGCCAACCTGGCCGCTTCTTCCCAAGGGTCGAGATCCATTCGCCCCAGCAGCGACACGACACTGAGCGGCATTGCGTCTCGATCATCACCAATCGATGCAAACAGAAAGCGGTCGTACTCGGATCCCAGCGCCGAATTGACGGCACGACGTTTCATTTTTGACCTCGGAAGTCCACTGCCGGTGGTCAACGGACACCCATTTTGAGTGCGCACCAATCCCGCCGCCTGAATATCGCCGCATGGGTCACGTTTGTCGGTACGCTGACGCACCCAGACCGGGGCTTGATCAAAGGACGGCAGCGCACCGAAAGTTACTGCGGCTCCGCACCCCGCAGGGAATAATTAGGCACCCTGACTCATGGCGTGCCAGGCGGCCAATGCTGCGAGTTTTTGGTCTCGGCCCCAGGGCTTGGCGGCGAGCTTGCCTACAGCTGCGATATTGAGTGACGCCGCTGGGACGATGCGACAGGAGACTGGACAGGCGTCGCGGAAGACATCGCGGTAGAAGAAGCCTTCGGCCGAGTGAATTCGCATGTGGGTTGTGAGGGCTTCCTGCAGATTTCCAAGAATCCCATCCTTTGCGACGATGGCACAGACGCGGACGTGCTTCGCGATGAGAGTCTTGAGCGCCCCTCGCGCTTGAGCAACCGCCTTTGCACGCACGCGTGCAAGCCACTCTTCGGCCGCTGCGGGTTTCATCTCGGCGGCGCGATGAAAGCAGAAGCGCTCTTCGTCGCCCAGGAGTTTGATCACCTCGCTCCCGACGATCTCGGGCTGGCGAAGCGACCCACCAACCACCACGCACGCTCCCCAGCCAGTGTGCACGCTGATTCCAATCGCGCGCTCCATGGCCATACCGTAATCCTGGAGCTTCCGTCTCGCAACCCGCGGGATCGGCCGCTTGATCCGGACCGCCATTGCCGGGTTCTTGCGGCCGGTCACTTCACTCGAGCGATGAGCATCCTGATTGCATGGACCACCGTCTCCGGGGCATCACACTGAACGAAATGGCCACTGTTCAAAGCGAACGACTGCGTGGCGCCGGCTGACAGGCCGAGGAATCGGCCCTGCAGCTCAACCCAGAGTGACTGCAGACCCGGTCGAAACTGCTTGTCTGGCTGGTGCACCTGCTCAAATTGAGCGGATCGCGGGCACAGCTCAGTGTCGTTCAGTTCACGCGTGTCGGCAAACGCAACATGGATGTCTGGGGGCTCGGTCTTTCCGAATCCCGAACAGATTCAGAATCACCCCCCAGCCGTGCCACTCCCCATCGAGGCTATCGACGAGCTCGATCGCTGCTGGGCGGCGGTCACATCGCCGGATCCGGCAAAGTTGCTTTCGCTGCTGTCAGATTCCGCCGCGTCCCTGACCCATTGTCGATCCAGTTTCCAGCAGCTCGGTCATCGCTATCCAGATCACAAAACCGGCCTTGGCCGCTGGGACTATGAGCTCCTGAAATACACGAAGGGGATAGGCCCTTCAGCCACCCGCGTCATTGGCCACACCATGGGATACAATTTCGGTGCCGATCTGGTGGGCGACGGGTATCTCTTCTCGCGCCTGCTGCGACTCGGGGCCCCCTATGCCTCGCACCCTCTCGTCACGCTCTCAGGTGACCCTACCCGTATGCGCGATTGCGAAGTGGCTCTGACGGATGCCGGGGAGTTGGTATTCACAGGTCGTGCCAATGCGATCGAGTTGAATGGCATCGATGACTGGGTGGCCGGCGTTCATCTCGATTCGAAGCAGGGAACCGTGTGGTGTCGGAAAGACGGTGTTTTGGTCGCCGCATGAGGCCTTCTAGCTGGGTGCGACTGAAGTAGCAGGAGGGTTTGTCCTCTGCCACGACTCCCGACCCTCGATCCGCGCAAACCAGTCCTGCAAATGCCTGAACTGCGCCACAGGCAGTTTGGCTGCCTTCGCAGTCATGAGCGGTGTGGCGAGCGAGATATCCGCCAGCGTCATGGTCGACCCCGCCACCCATTCGCGGCTGGCCAGATGCGCGTCGAGCAGCGCGGCTGTTTCCTTCACTAATCTTTCCCCGCGCAGTATTTCCGCGGGGTCCGGGACGCCCAGGCCCGCGACCTTCTTCACAAAATTCTCCCAGTTCAGCACGGAGATTGCGGGCTGAAAGTGCGCCGCGCACCAGAACATCCATCGATTCACCTGTGCCTGCGCCTGCACGTCCGATGGATAGAGTGTTTGACCCTTCGAACTCGTCGCGAGATACAGCATGATTGCGTGCGATTCGGGGAGGATCACCGCGCCGTCTTCGAGAACCGGTACGCGGCCGGCCGGATTCTTCGCGAGAAAGGCGGGTTGCTGCTGCTCCCGCTTCTGGAGATCCACTAATACCAACTCAACTGGAACGTTGAGCTCGATTGTGGTCATCACAGCGCGCCGCGCGTTAGTCGAAAACGGGTGGTAATACAGACGCATAGTTCGGTTGCCTCAGGAGTGCGGGTGTCTCGATGAGGCAAAGTCTGAGGCAGACTGCTGACAGTTTCTGTCAGCAGCCTGTGGGCAGTTTAAACTTCTGTTCTGCCTGCCACTGCTTGACCAGCGCAGCCCGTCGCGTGGGATATCGCAATCGAAGCAGGGTGAGGCCGCGGATGCGGTCGGCCCGAAAGTGCCGGAAACTATTTCTCAGCTCGCACCAGGCGGCCACCACCTGCGCTTTCTCCATGAACGCCAGGGCGATCGGCCACACCACCCGCTCACTGGCTTCTCCGGATTCATTCACGTACGCGATCCGGAGTTTGTGCTCTCGGCGTATGGCTTCCCGGATCGGCTGCAGGGGCAGCTCGACGGCCCTCGGCGAGTTGAGTCTGGGAGCCCATAAACCCGCATTGGCGAGGTTATCGCGCAGGTCGCGCGGCGAAGCGGTTGCGATCTTGGAGAGCGCTGTGCCGGCAGCTCGCGCCAAGCCTGAATCGCCCTGCCGCTCGACCCACCGGGCGCCGAGAACGAGAGCCTCCAGCTCATCCTCGTTGAACATGAGCGGCGGAAGAAAGAAGCCGGCGCGAAGGATGTAGCCGACGCCGGCTTCACCGTCGATAGGCGCACCGAGCTCGACCAATGTTCCGATATCACGGTAAATCGTGCGCAACGAGACCGACAGGGCCTCTGCCAGCCGAGTCGCAGTGACCGGGCGACGATGGCCTCGCAGAGCATCCAACAGCATGAAAAGGCGGGAAGTGCGGCTCACCATCACATCCTGAGGCAAGGCCGGAAGCGTAGCACCCTGCGCGGAGGCCGGCGATCCAGACCCCAGCGCAAAAGTTGGCAGCCCCATCTCCCGCACAAAAGTCGTCGAACCGTGACCCGACCCAAAGTCGGCGGCCCAGACCGCCGCGCAAGGTCGGCAGCCCGACCCCCTGGCGCAAAATCTCCTGCCCATGACCTTGCCCAAAGTCGTCAGTCCGGGTGCACTCGTCATCGGTCATAATATCTCCATGCCAAACCAATACCTGCGAAGCGCACTGGGCGCATTCCTCATGATGGCGGGACTTTCACCGGTAGCACTCCCCGCCGTCAAAGACAGGGCACCCCAGGACATCTATGTCACCGCCAACGGTATCCGGCTGCACTGCGTAACCCAGGGTCGGGGCGACCTGCTGAAAACCGGTGCCATGACGGAAGAAGATCAGAAGGCTTACGTGCAGGCCTGGTCGCAACCTGGCGCACTGACAGGGGGTCTCAACTACTATCGCGCCAGCCGCCTGGGTCCGCCGGCACCCCCCGAGATCGAGGCACAAATCGGCCTATCCGACAGCGAGTTTGGCCACGAGACTGCGCTAGCGGTAATTCGTGTGCCCACGCTGGTCATTTGGGGCGAGAAGGATCCGGCTCTTCCTCTCGAGAGTCTCGACGGTCTGCAGCCCTACGTGCCGCAATTGACCATCAGGCGGGTCCCGGAAGGTTCGCACTGGGTCATCCACGAGAAGCCTGCGGAGGTGAACGGATACATCCGGGCGTTCATCACCGTTGGCGGCGACCGACGAGGCTGAAGCCACTATCCCTCGTCAATGTTGCACCACCTGCATAACCCCACCCAACCGCCCGATCTCATCAGCCTCAATAGCCATCCCATTCTCCGTCACCCGCCCACCCCCACGGACTGCCAGCCAACCCGCGGGGCTCAGAAGCTCAGAGAGATCTTCGGTTGGATGAATCGGAAGGGCCACCGTCGTGCCGTCGTCAAGCAAAACGCCGCGCGTTTCGCCGGTTGGTCCGTGCAAAGTGCGACGCACGAGTGCCTCAACCTGAAGCGTGCAGCGCTCGCGTTGTTTGTTCCGTCGTTCGGCTTCGATGTCAGACAACGTCCGCGCGGGTAGTCCGCAGTCTTCGATACGTGCCCCGTTAGTGGCCTCGATGATCGCCGCCACAATCATGGGTTCAGCCATCGGCAATACACCATAAACAGTAATCCGATCGCCAATCCGAACAGCCGTGAGCACTGCGTTGGACAAGTAGGGGGCGAAATACACTTCCACGCCGTTGAGCAGAATCATGCCGTCCGCATCTCCGTCAGGGTTGACGAGGAATCGCTCGACTCGCGAGGTCACATGAGGCAACAGTTCTTCATCCGCCGATAGCATAGGAACTCCTCAACTCATTTCAGGTACCTTCCCTAATACAACGCACGATGGCAGTGCCGAATTGCCCCTGAACGCTCGAGAATCCTGCATATTTGGCTGCCGAGTGCCTGCGTGGCGTGCAAGTTTTGTCGCCCGGTAAGCAACTGTAAAATTGCCCCCCCATTTCTGTGAGAATCCGCCGCATGTCGACGCCAAATCCGGCAACGCCGCACCCGGCTCCATGACGAAAGCCGCCAGTCATTCCGCGCGGGCGGCTGCGAATCCCGCCTCGCTGACGTTGGAATGGCTGCTCAATGAAATGGTCAGGGATGAGCTGATCCCACGAGCGGCTGCCGCCAACCTGACCGTCCCCTCGCCACAGCGAAAAGACGGCGCAAAGCAGCACCCATTAGTCATCGCAGCAGCTCAAGAGTGGCCCGACCGCCGAGCCCAGGGAGCCGCCGCCGACAAGGTTGTAGCAGGGATGACTACCATCGATGAGGTCCTGGCATTGACGCCGGATCCTCGGGACATGTAACCATAGGGGCGCCATGCCGCATGCCCGAGTGCGCGGCAGAGAGTTGCAGCGCGCAATAGCCCGCCTACGACGCCGTGGCTGGTTCAAGTCACTCCCGGCTTCAACAACGTCCGCAGCATCGCAACTTCGGTGGCAATAGCCGTATGCAACGCGGGATCCACATCCGGCGCAAACAAAGACGAATGGTTTGACGGCAGATGAGTGCCCGCGGCCTTGGCCTGCGCAAGCTTGTCTGGATCGGCTCCCCCGAGACTCAAGTAGAGACCCGGGATCTTCTCGGCGAGGAAGGCTGAAAAGTCCTCCGATGCCGTGATGGGCTCATCCGCCACCAGATTGTCCTTGCCGATTGCGTTTTCCAGCGCAGGCCGCAGCCGTTCAATGAGTGCCTGATCGTTGTAAACGGCATCCGTCATTTCGTAGCGGTCGATCGAGGGCGGGCGAGGCGCGTTCGCCGCCTGTGCCTCCGCGTTGGTTATGCGGGTGATGGCAGCGAGAACCTGCTTGCGGACATCCTGTTTGTAGGTCCGCACCGTCAGGCCCATCTCCGCCTGATCGGGAATGATGTTGTTCTTGGTTCCTGCCGTGATGTAGCCGACCGTCACCACGGCCAACTCGCCGGGCTTGACCTCACGGGAGGGGATCGTCTGCAGCGCCATGATGGTCCGTGCGGCCGTTACGATGGGATCCACGGCGGTGTGAGGAGCTGATCCATGGCCGCCCTTGCCATAGATGGTGATGCGGATCGAATCCGCATTGGTGTTGTATATCCCGGAAACGATGCCGACTTTTCCTGCGGCCAGCTCGTTGCCGACATGGAGCGCGACGGCCGCATCGGGGCGCGGAAATTTCGTGAACAGGCCGTCCCGGATCATCGCAGTGGCCCCGCTGATGGTCTCCTCGGCAGGCTGGCCGACCAACATGAGGGTCCCGTGCCAGGAGTCCTTGCTACGGGCCATGATGCCCGCTGCCGCAACGAGGGCACTCATGTGTACATCGTGCCCGCACATGTGCCCGACACCGACATCGCGGCCGTTGGAGTCTTTCGTGCGTACCTTGCTTGCAAATGCGAGCCCCGTCTTCTCCTCCACCGGCAGCGCATCGAGCTCGGTGCGCAGCATGATCGTCGGGCCTTCACCGTTCTTCAGAATCGCAACGAGGCCGGTGCCTCCAATATGCTCCGTCACGGTGTAGCCCTGCGTCCGCAGCGCGGCCGCGAGTTTCGTTGCGGTCTGAGTCTCGCTTCCAGAGAGCTCCGGATGCTGGTGCAGATCGACATACAGTTTGTATGCCTGCGGATAGGCGTCATTGACCTCATTCGACGAGGGGGCACCCAGGGCGGGCGTCGCGGCCGCCAGCCCGGCAAGTAACAGGAGGTCGCGGAGGCGTAGATTGGCTTTTGGCATGAGAGTTGGGTACTCGAAGAGGAGTGTCTCTATCCTATAGCGCCGGGAACGTCTGCAACACAAACAATTTTCCGTTCGGAGGGCCTGGCCGTTAGGATGTGCCCCGGGGAGCGCGTCAAAGAGCAAACAAGGAACAACCGATGATGCGGGAACGTCTGCTGGGCGCGGTGGTAGCGGCGCTCGTTGTGTGCGGGATTTATCAGCCAGCCTATCCGGCCCCATCGGGGCGCGACCTGGATATTGCCGGCTCTGCGATCCACCCCGCGAAGGCGGATTCCGGCATCTCGAAGAGGCTCAATGGGATCTCCACGAGCGAGATCGAGCATACGATACAGGCATTGGTCGCCTTCCATACCCGCAGCACCTTGTCGAGCATGGAGCAGGACTTGCCGGCCGGGCAGGGCATCAATGCCGCGGCTGACTGGATCGAGGCGGAATTCAAACGCTACTCGGCAGAATGCGGCGGCTGCCTCGAAGTGAAGCGGGATGTCTTTACCCAAGCCCCGCAGAATCGGATCCCCAAGCCCACGACGATCACCAACGTGTACGCCATCCTGCGGGGCTCGGATCCGGCGCAGGCGAAGCGGATGTACCTGGTTACGGGCCACTACGATTCCCGCAACACGGATACCCTCGATGCACGCGGAGACGCTCCCGGTGCAAATGATGATGCGTCGGGAGTCGCGGTGAGCCTCGCATGTGCGCGCACGCTTTCGAGACTGAAACCTCCCGCAACCCTCGTCTTCGTGGCTGTGGCCGCAGAAGAGCAGGGCCTCCTCGGCAGCCGCCACCTGGCACAGTTGGCGAAATCCGAAGGCTGGCAACTCGAGGGCGTCCTGAACAATGACATCGTCGGCGGCAATACGACCCCCGGCGATCACCTTCAGGACAAGTCGGCGGTGCGTGTGTTTTCGGAGGGCATCCCCGCCATCGCGACTGCGGAGCAGGCGAAACAAGCCGACTCTTTGGGCTACTCAGGCGATTCGCCTTCCCGAGAGCTGGCGCGCGCGATCCTCGACGCCGGTGTGACGTACGGTGGAAAATTCCGGCCGGTCCTCGAGTTCCGTCGCGACCGTTTCCTTCGCGGCGGCGACCATACCTCCTTCAATCAGGAAGGCTTTGCCGCGGTCCGCTTTACGGAGTGGCGGGAAGACTTCAATCACCAACATCAAAACCTGCGCACCGAGAAGGGCGTGGAATACGGTGACCTGCTCAAATTCGTTGATTTTGGCTACGTCTCACAGGTTGCCCGGATAAATGCGGCGACTCTCGCGACGCTTGCATCGGCGCCTCCGCCACCCTCGAATCCACGAGTGATTACCACCGACCTCGATAACAACACAACACTGGAGTGGGACAGCGAGGCGGCCCCGGCCGGCGTCCGGTACGAGGTCGTGTGGAGAGAGTTGACGGCTCCTCAATGGGAGCGCTCGTTGAGCGTCACGGACAAGAAAGTCACTCTTCCCGTATCGAAGGACAATGTGATCTTCGGTGTGCGATCGGTGGATGTGGCCGGGCATCGCAGTTTGACCGTTGTCCCGACTCCGCAACTGCCGCAGCGGTAGCTCCAACGTGTCAAAGTCTCGCCGCGAATTTCTCCTGAGTTCTGCTGCGATTGTGGGTTCGGCGGCCGCCGCTGCCCAACAGCCGCCCGAGCCGCCCGAAGCCGATAAAGCCGGGCAAACCCACCCACCCCACCAAGCCCCGGTGGGAACCCCGCCCGCGTTCGCCACGGCCCCCGCCGCGGGACCCGAAGTGGACTCCGCGACCTTTATGGCCGCCGAGAAGCTCGTACAAGTCGAGCTGACGGAAGCAGAACGCGCGATTGCCGCAGGGAGTTGGCGCAACAGCATGGCGACGCTTTACGAGCGCCGCGTTGGCCCACGCAAAGTCGCGCTGCCGCCCACTCTCGCGCCATTCTCAACTTGGAATCCTGTGCTTCCCGGGCACGGTATCGTTCCACAGAAAGACCGCTTCATACGCAGCGACCGCGATCCCGGCATGGTTCCGACCGAGGATGCACACATCGCGCTCGCTCCCTTGTGGCGACTGTCGCGTTGGGTGGAGACCCGCAAGCTGACCTCGGAGCGCCTCACCGAGATCTATCTGAAGCGCATCGCGAAGTTCGATCCGAAACTGCGTTGCGTTATCACTTTGACGCGCGAGGTTGCGCTCACGCAGGCCAGGCAGGCGGATCGCGAGATCGCCGCGGGCAAATATCGTGGGCCCCTCCATGGAATCCCTTGGGGCGGCAAAGACCTTCTCGACACTGCGTCCATTCCGACTACCTACGGGGCGGAACCTTTCAGAAACAGAGTACCAACCGAGGACGCCGCCATCGTACGTCGCTTGCACGATGCGGGCGCGGTGCTCATCGCAAAGCTGTCCCTCGGTGCGCTGGCACTCAACGACGTCTGGTTTGGCGGTCAAACGATGAACCCGTGGCTTCTGGAAGAAGGGGCGGGCGGCTCGAGCGCGGGGCCTGGCGCGGCAACGGCCGCCGGGCTCGTGGGGTTCGCCATCGGCAGCGAGACCGAGGGAAGCATCGTGGATCCCAGCATGCGCTGTGGTGTTACTGGATTGAGGCCGACGTTTGGCCGAGTTCCTCGCACTGGCGCCATGACGCTCGCGTGGTCACTCGATAAGTTGGGCCCGATGGCGCGCAGCGTGGAGGATACGATGCTCGTGCTGCAGGCGATCTCGGGTCCGGATGCTGGCGATCTCGCCAGCGTTCCGAGTCATCTGGAGTATGACGCAACGGCCCCTGTCAGTGCCTTGCGCGTCGGGTACTTCCCCGCATGGATGAACGAGGCTCCCGCCACGGAAGTTGATCGTGCTGCGTTGGAGAGGCTCGAGAAACTCGGACTTCGATTGATCGAGGTCGCGATCCCCGATTGGCCTTATGACTGTCTGAACGCGATTTTATTTGCTGAGTCAGCCGCCGCTTTTGAGGATCTCACGCTCAGTCGTCAGATCGACTCGCTGAAGATGCAGACACCGGATTCGTGGCCCAACACCTTTCGCCAGTCGCGCTTCATCTCCGCTGTCGACTTCGTCCAGGCAGATCGCCTGCGGCGCGCCGTTGCACTGCAGATGCAGCGCGTTTTCTCGGAGGTGGACCTGCTGCTGGTGCCGTCGCTACGCGACGAAATGCTGACAATAAGCAATTTCACCGGTCATCCCTCTTTGACTCTGCGTGCGGGGTTCGTGAAGGTTTCTCAGGCGCGCAGCGACTGGGCGCCCGACCCGGCGCGTATGCTGCCAACATTCGACCCGCCGCGGCGCGTGCCCCACGGCGTGACGCTCATCGGTAAGCTGTTTGATGAAGGCACGATCGCGCGTGTTGGTCTTGCGCTGGAGCGCAGCCTGAACGTCGCTGGCGAGCCACCTCCGGGCTTCTGAAACACACTGTTGGAAAGGGAGTTTAAATGCGGACTCTGCGGATATACAGCATTCTTCTGATCGCTGTTGCCGTGACGCTGCTCGGAGCCGGCGCGGATGCCGCATCTCGGGGATCAATCACTGCACCTGTCGAGCGCGACCAGTCGATACCCGCACGTTTTGACGAGATCCTGACACCACGGCAGTGATCCCACCTCGTCCTCAACGAAGATGTTGCCCGACATCCGGCCGTGGGCGGCGGGCCGCAACCCGGCCGCATCCAACACGGCATACAGTCACCCAATTTAGTTTTGCTGAGGACTCTATCGGCTGCGGCAAGATCCGCCCATGCCGAAACGAGGCCCCTTCAATCACGTTCTGCGGATGCCCACGAGCCTCCCCAAGGAGTCGTGGTTTGTCGTGGTGGACAACAAGGGACAGACGCTGATGAGCGAAGTGTTGCCGCCCGGGACTGATCTGCCGAAGCGCCTGCAGTTGGCAGCCGCTGAGTTCGGCGCCCAGGGGTGGACCGGGAGTCCGTCACCGGGTCGCTGGTCTTTCATCGTTCGTAGAGGGCGGGAGCGTCTTGCGATCGGGATCCGAGCCTCCCGCCCGGGCAAGCCGCCGAGCCCAGCGGGATAGGCTCATACAGTGGTCATCAAGACGGCTTGTTGTGCATAGGGTCGCCTTTGGCATGCTCAGACGATGGTTCAAAGAGTACGGCATGCCGGCGTCGATCCACTTCGGACCTGCGACCAGTCGCGCTGGCTCGTGGTCCGTGATCGTCAGAGTCGTCCGCTGGAATACCGACAGCTTGAACCTCTCACCGACCTGCGGGCGGTGATGCGTGCCAAGCGTGCTGAATTTGTGGCGCGCGGCTGGGTCGCCGGGGAGCTGAAGGTTAATCGCGGTTTCTTCTTTTGTGAGCGCGAGAACGAGCGAATCTGTGTCTCGGTGGAGGCCTATGAGCCCGGACACGTGTCCCACGGTTACCGACCCTGATGAGAGCGGGGTCGCCCCACCGGCGGCGGCGGGGTCTACCTGTCCATGAACTCGGGTGGTGCACATGTCATTTCCAACAGCATGATCGCGCGGAATAATCTGTTCACGCCGGATAATCCGTTTGCCGAAGGCATTGGCGCGGGCCTGGTGGCCAACAATACCGATCCGATACAACAGACGCTCGCCCTGAAAAATTGATCGATAGGCGCCGTGCGTGGCTATCCAAAGCGGTAGCCACGCACGCTGCGCTAACTGGCCCGCTCATACAGTGATCAGCTGTAGCGCCTGCTGGATTTACGCGAACCCGCCGCTCCCCGTATCATGAACAGATGACGCGCCGCTTCCTGGGTTCTCAGCCCCTCAAAGGGCGAGGTGCCCTGTCCAACCCTCCCGTCCGCTTCGAGTCCGCCAGAGTCGAACAGATCGACGACGGCTGGCAGCAGGAGGACGAGGAGGGGACGGCTTCATTGCCGCAGACTGTGCTGCCTGATCGCGCCAAAAGCGTGATCACGACTAACAACTCCCCGGACGTCGGCTTCGATCAATCGATCAACCCTTACCGTGGCTGCAGTCATGGGTGCGTGTATTGCTTCGCCCGGCCGACCCATGCGTATCTCGGGCTATCGCCGGGGCTCGACTTCGAGACGAAGCTTTTCTACAAAGACAACGCAGTCGAGCTGCTACGCGCCGAGCTCAGCAAGCGCAATTACCAGTGCAAGACGATTGCGCTCGGCATCAACACGGACGGCTGGCAGCCTCTCGAGCGGCAGATGGAAGTGACTCGCAGCGTACTCGAGGTTTTGGCCGAGTGCCGGCATCCGTTATCCATCGTTACGAAGAGCGCCCTGATTGTGCGGGACCTGGATCTTTTGCAGGATCTGGCGCGCGACAGCCTGGTCTCGGTCATGCTGAGCATCACGACCCTCGACAACGAGATCAAGCGAACCTTGGAGCCGCGAACCGCATCGCCGGCGGCACGACTCAAAGTGATTGAACAGCTGTCAGCGGCTGGCGTGCCGGTAGGTGTGATGGTGGCGCCGGTGATTCCTTCGCTCACCGACCATGAGATGGAGAGCATTCTCGAAGCCGCACGGACTGCAGGTGCCACGAGTGCCGGATACACTTTGCTTCGACTGCCGCATGAGGTGAAAGATCTGTTCCGGGAGTGGCTTGCCGAGCACCATCCGGATCGCGCACAGCACGTGATGTCGTTGATCAATCAATCGCGTGGCGGCAAAGACTATCGAGCCGAATTCGGCACGCGCATGGTAGGCACGGGCGTCTTCGCCCAACTCTTGCGCAAACGGTTCGAAGTTGCGAAGCGCAGGCTCGGATTCGAGAATGAGCATCGCAATGAGCTGCGCACGGACTTGTTTCGTCCGCCGGCCAAGCCGGCCAACAATGCGGGGCAGATGACGCTCGGCTTTTAGCGCTGGGTCTCGGCTGTGGCACTGCCCTATTTTGCCATGATTTGCCCTCCCGCTGCCCGAATCGTCCGGCAGAATGGAATCATGTCAAAGCTGTGCATCCTCGTCCTGGCATTCCTGTTTGCCCAGTCCGCTCAGGCTGAACCGGCGTGCGCACACTGCGCTGCCTGGAACAAAACACAGCAGCCCTTCAGAATCTACGGAAACACATACTATGTGGGTGTACATGGCCTGAGCTCCATTCTCATCACGTCCGATCAGGGTCATGTCCTCATCGACGGCGATCTGCGGGAGTCGCCGGCGAAGATCGCGGCCAGCATCGCAAAACTCGGATTTCGGATTGAGGACGTCAAGCTCATCCTCAATTCACACGTCCATCACGACCATGCTGGCGGAATTGCGAAGTTGCAGCATTTGAGCGGCGCTACCGTTGCGGCGAGCGCGTCCAGCGCCCGAGTCTTGATGCAGGGTCATTCGGGGCCCGACGATCCGCTGTATGGAGAGCTACGCTCAATACCGGCGGTTCGCGACGTGAAGATTGTGAAGGACGGTGAGACGCTGCACGTCGGGTCACTCGAGCTTACAGCTCACCTGACACCCGGACACACACCGGGAGGCACGAGTTGGACCTGGAAGTCCTGCGAAAATCAGCGCTGCCTGCACATGGTTTATGCAGACAGCCTGATGCCCATAGCCGCTTCCGCCTTTCGATTTACGCATAATTCCAACTATCCGAACGTGTTGGAGGATTTCCAGAAGAGCTTCACCACGCTCAACGCGCTGCCGTGTGACATTCTTCTCACGCCGCATCCGGACCTGTCGGAGTTCTTATCGGCGCGGCTCGGCGGCACGGAAGTTCGCCCGATGGTCGACGCAACAGCGTGTCGTCGTTACGCCGAGGCTGCTCGCGAGAGACTCAGCAAGCGAGTGGCACGTGAAAACAGTCAATAGGCCGGTCTACTGTTGTGACTGATACCCTCTCCAAACCCACTCGAGCGCCTGCGGCAGCGTTTGATAGAGCACCGCACGGTCGCAGTGACCGGAATTGAGCGCGAACACGTACTGGTAGTGGTATCCCTTCGATTTCAGCGCTGCAGCCATGTGGTGATTGGCTTCAACCCAGTCGTGCATGCCGTCGCGCATCACGTTGGGGTTGAGGAGGTCGCGGTCCCCCACTTGCATCCACATTCGAATGGGTTTCGGGGCGCTTTGCGGAATGAGTGTGGTGTGATACTCCCAGGCGCCACCCGGTGTTTCCTGATTGAACGGCCACTGCTGGTTGACGAATGTGCCGGAGTAGCTGATCACCCGGTGATACCACTCAGGATGGAACCACGCCATCGTGAACGCCGCGGCGGCGCCAGAGCTGCAACCCATGACCGCACGGCCGTCAGCTTTGTGAGTGAGTTTGACTTTGGCGTTCTTCTCGACGGCCGGCAACACTTCGACATCGATGAACTCGGCGAATTTGCCGGAGACCGTGTCGTACTCGAGGCCCCGTTCGCTGCCCTGGGCATCACCCCCACCGTTCTGAATCATGATCGCAATCATTGCCGGCACGCGGTGTTGTGCGATGAGATTGTCCAGGACGCGCGGCAGTGCTATATCCGGAGCGCTCAGCTTCGGACCGTCATGTGTGACGATGAACGGTGCCCGGGAGCCGGGTTTATACTGCTTCGGAACGTAGACCGTGATCGTGCGCTGGTACGGTTGAGCGTGTGTTTCGACGATCAAAGTCTTTGGATTGTTGGGGTCCACTGATCCGAACACATCGCGTGCGATGCCCGGATAGAAGCGGCTGTCCTTGGACTCCATCGTGAACTGTTGCACCTTGCCTTGCGGCACGCCATCAACGGTCTTCGTTTCGGGCGAGACCCCATAGTCAGGGCCGATTACAAAGTTTCCGTCGACATCCATCGGCAGCTTCGCGCCCGCTCCCGAGATGACCGTGAACTGCGGAGCACCGGGGTCGTGGAATGACCTCGTTGGCGGCGTGGGGCGTGCAGCGGCCGGCGCGACAGGTGCAGCGGCAGGTGCAGCGGGTGACGCGGCAGGTGAGTCTGCCGCCTGTGCGGTCATGATGAAGGCGGACATCAGCAAGCCGCCGCCGATGGTAAGTCGAATGGGTGATTCGGATGTCACGGCAGCATCATCGCCGCACAATGCCGCGCCATCAAGCTCACCTGGCAAAAGTGATGCTCCGCACGTGCGACGCGCGACTCTTGTCGGATGCGAGAGCAGCGCCGGGCCGCTAATCTGTAATGTTGAATTAGCCATTAAAGGAACGGCTACAGCATGCACCCCAATCGATTAATCGGCTTACGCACTCCGCACAATCAAGCCGACGAGACTGCCATTCGCAACCATCGCGCGGCCACGCACGAGTCCCGCGCCAAAAGCAGTACCGTGAAAGTAATCTGCAATCGCCACTTGAAAATTATATCAGTTTTGATATGATTACGATCAAGCCGTTGGCATGGCTGGGCGACAGCTTGGATCGAGTTCGCGAATTCTCGCCTGCAGCCCGGCAGCTCACAGGGTTCGAGCTCTGGGAGGTCCAACAAGGGAAGGACCCAACGTCCTGGAAGCCCATGCCCACAGTTGGACTCGGAGTGCGCGAAATCCGGGCGCATGCGGACGGGGCATATCGCGTGCTTTACGTAGCGAAGTTTGTAGAGGCTGTTTACGTGCTGCACGCCTTTGGTAAGAAGACAGAGCAGACGGCGAAGCGCGATATCGATCTGGCGAAGGACCGGTTCCGTGAGCTGGTAAATCAACGGAAAAGGGAACGACGATGAGCGAGCGATTGAAGATTCAACGCGGCAGCGGGAACGTGTTCCGCGACGTCGGATTCGCTCCAGAAGAAGCGGAGAACATGTTGTTGCGCGCCCAGCTCATGTCGGAAATCCGAGAGGTGGCGCGTGGTATGACGCAGGCACAAGCTGCCAAACGCTTTGGGGTGACTCAGCCGCGCATCAACGATGTGCTTCGCGGGAAAATCGATAAGTTCAGCCTCGATGCGCTGGTCAACATGCTTTCCAAAGCGGGCATGCGTGTCGAGATGCGAGTGAAAAAGGCGGCCTGAACACCGCTCGTACCTCTTGCTCGAGCAAGAGGCATTTCCGCGCGCGCCTCATCGCGACCGACATGGCGCGAAGCGCAGTCCAGGCGCCCACCCTTCAGCTGAAAAAATCCTTTTTCGTAATCTCCAGCACCGCCATCCGGCGATGCAGATAGGTTCGTCCCACGCCGAGCTCGATCGCCGTCTGACTCACATTGCCGCGGTTTCTCTTGAGCGAAGCAATGACGTAGTTGCGTTCTGCATTGTCGCGGAATGCTTTCAGCGCAGAAGGGCGGTTGCCGGTGCCCGCATCGGCGTCGGCCAACAGTTCCTCCGGCAAGTCGTGGATTGAAACTCGTTCGCCACTCATGATGAGCATGTGCTCGAGCACATTCTGCAGCTGACGCACATTGCCCGGCCACGCGTAGCGTTGCAGCTCCAACACCACCTCGTCGTCAATCAGTTTCGGTTTGAGATTGTGTTTCTCATAGATCCGCTTCGCAAAGAAAGCGACGAGCAGCGGAATGTCGCCGGCTCGCTCGCGTAACGCGGGAACCCGGATGGGCACCACATTCAGACGGTAGTACAGGTCTTCCCGGAAAACACCTTGCGCAATGGCCTGTCGCAAGTCCTTGTGGGTACCGGACAGGATCCGCACGTCGACCTGGATGGAGCGCTCCGAGCCGATTTTTTGAATCTCGCCGTTTTGCAGCACCCGCAGGATTTTGGCTTGCGCCGCCAGCGACAGATCGGCCACTTCGTCGAGGAACAGCGTGCCGCGGTGAGCCAGCTCGAACAGGCCCCGCTTACCGACCCTGGCGCCGGTGAAGGCGCCCTGCTCGAATCCAAACAACTCGCTCTCCAGCAGGCTGTCCGGGATGGCCGAGCAGTTGACCTTGACGAATGGTCTGTCGCAGCGGCTGCCGTGGGCGTGGATTGTGCTGGCGACCAACTCCTTGCCCGTGCCGCTTTCGCCGCTGATCTGGACATTGGCTTGCGTAACCGCGACTTTGAGAGTCTCGCTGATGAGTTGCCGGATGGCTTGCGAGTCGCCCACGAAGTCTTTGGGACCGGTGCGCGCTTCGATCGATCGCAACCGCTCTTTGATAGCGGACATTTCCAGGCAGCGCTTCGCGGTCACGGCAATCTTTTCGGCACTGAAGGGCTTTTCGAGGAAATCGAATCCGCCGATCTGCACGGCCTGGGCGGCTTCAGTCAGGGTGGCATGCCCGGAGATGAATATGGCCGGCACGTCGAATCCGTCGGCACGCACCTTCCTGAAGAAGGTGAGCCCATCGATATCCCCCAGTTGAATGTCGACGATGAGAAGATCGACGATCCGCTCGTGCAAAGTGCGCAGAGCGCTGCCGGCATCCTGCGCGCCGATGACGTGCAGCCCCTCCTGCTCCAGGGCAATCCCAACTGCCTCACGGATGTTCTTCTCGTCGTCCAGAACGAGAACGGTCGCACGAGCGCCTGATTCTGTCACTCAGTGAACCCTGGGGAGTGAAATGGTGAACACCGGCCGACCGTTCTCCTGCGCATATACCACATCTCCCCCGTGCTCGATGGCAATCTTCCTGACGATCGCGAGCCCCAGCCCCATGTTATCGGCGCGACTCTTTCCAGACACGTAAGGATCGAATATGCGCTCTGCAATGGCCACCGGCACGGGTGTACCGTCATTCGAAATGGAAATGCTGATGGAGTCCTCACCCGCAAGAGTCATAACCATGAATTGCACACGGCGCGCCGGGTTTGCCTCCACGCCATTGCGGACGATATTCGTCAGAACCTGTCTGAACAGCGTGATATCCAGGCGTGCATGCAGGGGGGTGGGGGATTGCGGTGGAACGATTTGGATGTCGGCCGTTTCAAAGTTGACCGCAAGCGTGCCCACGAGTTGCTCCAGAGTACCCGGCACATCAACCGGCGCCAGCTGAACCGTCGGCAACCTGGAAAACTCACTGAATTTATTCACAGTATCCTTCAGATGCCGCATCTCCTCCGCAATCATCGTCTGGGTCCGCCCGAGGTGCGCGCGGAATTCGCTGTCGTTCTGACTCAGGTAGGCTTTTGACAGGGAGCTCACCAATACCTCGATGGGCGTAAGCGGGTTCTTGATCTCATGGGCCAGCATTTTGGCCAACTCCTGCCACGAGGCCATTTCTTCCAGGTGTCGAATCCTGTTCTTGTGACGGATGAGCTCATCAAACGTGCGCTGATACGAACCGGCGATGCTTCGACTCAACAGCAGCGCCAGCAGCACGGACAGCATTACGGCTGCCACAACGCCCAACCCGAAGTAAATCCGCAGTGATGTCAATATGCCCGTCTTCACCAGCTCCGGGCTCGAGTACACCCGCCTGAGGCGTTCAACGGATTCGAATTCATTCCGGTAGTTGACCTCCTCGTCGGGATCCAGGCGTTTGAGGGTCTTCAGATTGCGGGAGCTCGTGTCGAGGGCTCGTACGATGGAAGGATTGAACCCGAGATCGAGACTGGTTCCCAATGCGTGATTCAGCAGGTAGAAAGCCGCGGTGAGCGGCAACACCGCCATCACCAGAATGGTGAGGAATAACAGGGCTTTGACGCGGCGGTCGTTCACGGCGAAGAGTCCGCAGACAGCTCGTTCAGATGGAACCGTTTGGATGAGCCGCTATCGCGCCACGCGGCGGCCACGGACGCGCCCGCCGCGTACTGTTCAAATATCTTGTTGAACAGCGCCCGCGACTCCGACGCACGCGAGTTTGATGAGAGTCCCGGACGCACCGCCGTAGGGTCCGGCAGCGCGGGCGCACTGTTTTCGGCAACCCACTTACGGATTTCGTCCATCCGCTCCTTGTCCACAGGATTGAAGAGAATTTCCGCCGTGAACATGAGTTGCGATCTCGGGGCGCCCAGGGGAGGCACGAACGAGGCAGGTAACTTCAGGTTACTCAACGCCGAGATCACCTCTTCCAGCTCGCGATACGTCTTCACGCTGACGACATCATTGTCGATGCGGGTGTCTACGCCGAACGTTTCTTCCCACAAATCATATCTGATCGTCATTTCTACGACCTGCCGGCTCAATGACCGGTCATTTTGCACGAGGTCGATCTTGACGAGTATTCGATTCGTGAGCCCACTGACCAGGTCTTTGCGCAACGTAGGCGGCAAACGCATCTTGCTGACGACCACGCCAATCCGCTGCGCTCGGGAAAACGGCGACAATTCAGCCGCATAGGTCGGCGAGAGCAGCAGGATCAGCACCCCGTATGCAGTCAACTTCATTGACTTGCCCATCTGTATCTCAGTAGCCCGCGCCTGTGCGCGCGATGTGGCTGCCGATGACATACAGATTGACGAGGCCAAGAGATCGGGTCTCCAGCCGGATGCCGGCCTTTACTCCAATCTCAAACTCGTTGTGCCTGATGACCGTGATCCCGGGGCCGACATACCAGCGTCCGCGCTGAATGCTTTCAAACAAACCGCTTGGGCTGATGGTATGCGCGTAAGTAACTGACGTTCCCAGGTCATCGTCGAACGGTGCGTTGAAGTCGTTGAAGGGCCGCGTCTGCACGGTCCAGTAGGAGCTGCTGCCGCCTTGCCAGGTTACGCGTGCTTCGGCACCTGCAAAATGATCGTGGTCGGCGGTGGCCCAGTTGTCGTATAGATGAAACATCCAGCCCCGTGTTGGAAAGGCGGAATCGTCTTCTGAATTCCTGCCGTAGGTCAACAACAGGACGCGGCTCGAAGATTCCGTGAGCGTCGTCAGATTTCCATCGAACGCCAGATAGTGGTGTCGCCTGCTCGGATCCAGATAGCCGTCATTGGCCTCCGAATTGAACAGATAACGATAGCCCACGGTTGCGTACGAGAAGCTCCCGAAGCGGCGACCAAAAGACACGTCCACACCGCCGTCGCCGCCTGTGGGCGTGCCGCCGTAGAACGTGTTGAATGTCGTCCGGGAATAAAACAGGCCGGTGGCGACGAAATAGCGCTTGGAGCCGAACAACTGCGGGTCGAAGTATTCGAGCCGGGTCGCGAACTCCTTCTCGGGATCCGAGAGGGCGAGGTCGCCGACCAGCAGCAGGTCCAGGGTTTTGCCGGTGCCCCACAGATTGTGATCGCCGATTCGGGCCGCCAGTGTCTCCAGGTGATCGCTGCCCCGCAACGATGTTCCAAGCACGAATGCCAGCGTGAAAGGGCTCGCTTCCGTCACGTCAATCACTACGATGACGCGGCCCTTCTGCGAACCCTTCTCCAGATGGATGTCGACTGATTTGAAGTTGGGTAGTGCGGACAGCCGCAGTTTTGCGTCTTCAACTTCTCCTTCATCCAGCTGCCCGCCCACAGCGAGATACAGGTGTCCGCGGATAAAGTCGCAGGCCGTGGAGACATTCCCCCGGCACTGGATGTCCTGCACGACGAGCGCAGGATCGTGATCGGGTGCACGCGCGAAGCAACTCGTGGCGCCGATCAACAGCATCAACACTAACGCATATACAGCTCTTGCAATCCCGCGGTTCACACCGTTCTCCTGAATGTGGGTTGTCGCATGCAGATGAGATTGCACGCGGCATGCCACGTCCCGCAGGCCGCTGCGAACCGGCAAGTGATTGATTTGAGAGGCCCGTCGGGCGACAACTTCGGAAACTGGGGTGTCCACTGAATCAGACACCTGTGCGTGTTTCTCGTGTGCCGGAGGGGCGACTACCTGTAAAGCACCGCATCGGCGCTCGCAGGTGGTATCGTTTGAGCTTATCAGAAGCTGCGGCCCCGCGACTTCGCCGGTTTGCCGCCGCCTTATGTCAGGTGGTATTTTTCGTACCGGTACCATCGTGCAATCGACTGCACGCCGCGTCGCTGTTGAAATTCACAATGGTTAGAAGGGAGTGGCGCCTGCCGCTGAGGAGCTTCACATGAACGAAATGAGCGCACCGACGATCGACATGAAGCTGGAGGTCGTAGTCCTCCCGGTCTCCGATGTCGGCCGCGCAGCGGAGTTCTATCGGCAACTGGGGTGGAGGGTGGATGCGGACATCGTGAAGGGTGACTTCCGTATTCTCCAGTTCACACCTCCGGGCTCTCCCTGCTCGATTATCTTCGGGACGGGCCTCACCCCGTCGCCTCCAGGCTCGGCTCAGTTTCTGCACCTCATCGTCTCTGATATCGAGGCGGCTCGCGACGAGCTGATTGCCCACGGTGTGGAGGCGAGCGAAGTTTTCCATGACGCCAGCGGCGGTACCAACCGCTTTGACCCGAACGTACGGGCGAGCGGCCCCGACCCAGCACGGCGCAGCTATGCATCGTTCCTGACTTTCCGTGATCCGGACGGTAACGGTTGGCTGCTGCAAGAGATCACCAAACGGTTACCAGGTCGAATTGACTCGAACACGACGACCTTCACGTCTGCAACGGACCTGGCGAGCGCGATGCGGCGCGCGTCGGTCGCCCATGGTGAGCACGAGAAACGCATCGGCGCGGCAGACCCGAATTGGGCGGACTGGTATGCCGCCTTCGTGGTGGCGGAACAAGCCGGCAAGCCGCCGCCGTCCTGAGCGGCGCGGCCTGTCCGCATCGGCGTTTAACGCGGCAGCTCGCTGTGCGTCTTCAAAAACGCCACGAAATCGGAATACACCACCCGGTCCCCGTGGGAGCTCAGGTGATCGGCGTCGAAGAAAAGGGGCACGCCATTCACAACCGCCTCGCAACTTGCCTCAGGGCACAGCACATCGAACGGATCCCACACCAGGACGTGTTCGTGCCTGCGACTGAGGTCGATCATTGCGTCGAGGACGGGCTTTCGATAGTGGAGCAGATAGTCGCGCGGCATCGCCAGGCCCCCCGCGCAAATCGGATTGCCCCGGTTGAACCAATCGGAGCAGCGAAACGCCGGCGCCCGGAAAATCGGCTTGGGAGCCTCCAGGATCACGATTGCGCCGCGGCGGACCAATCTGTCCAACACGCCATCAGCCTCGCTCAACGCCCGTTGGCGCGCCTGTCGCCCGGGTTCCCCGTAGAGCTGCTCGAGCGCATCCGTCTCAGAATAAAGCGTCCATTGGTCTGCGAGCCGCGGCAGCCGCAGCGAAGGCAGGAACACAATATCTCCGGGCCGCAACCGCATCTGCATGTCGGCGAGAGTGCTTTGGTAGAAGCGCTGGCATTGCGACGAATGATCTGTCATCGGGACATCCAAAGGCAGCAGTGCGCAACCGGCGCGCCGATAGTTGATCACTTCAAACGGTCCACGGCTCTCCAACATCGAAACCATGGGTTCATAAGCCAGCGCATGCGAGTTGCCACTCATGAACAGGCGCCTGGCCGGCCCCGTGATATCGCATCCTGGCGTTGCTACAGGGCCCGGCGACACACATTTTCTGTTTGTCTCGATGTCGTTGAAATGCTGGCCGGACGTCGGATACCAGGTTCCAACATCGCGTGTCACGCTCAGTGTCAGGCGGCGGTGCGCGCGATCCAAAAGCTTGTCTGCAGACCAGGCACATAGAGCGCAACAGAGCCCACCTGCGATTATCCAGCGAGGTGCGATACCACGGAGCAGCGGCCCGCGCCGAAACGGATTCTCGATCCAGGCATACGACGCCCAGGCAAGCGCGAAGGTGACTGCGACCGCCGTCACCTTCGTGCTCCACCCATCGAGCCCAACCGTCCAGCGCCACAGCACCAGGACCGGCCAATGCCACAGGTACAGTGAATAGGAAATCTTCCCCGTCGCAACAGCGGGTGCCCAACTCAACCACGAGTTGATGCGCGCCGCTCCGGCGCTATCTTTGGTCGCCAGATCCAGCACACCGAGGCTGCCGAAGACGGCCGCAATCGCCCATGGGAACGGGAAATCGGCCTCGTTGGCGAAGCAGAGGCATCCGATCATCAACACCACCGACAAGGCGAGTTGCACCCTTTCCCGCGCTGCGCCTCGACCCCCCAGCCGGTGCCCGGTGTCGTGCAACTGAAGCAGGGCTGCGCCGGCAGCCAGTTCCCAGAATCTGCTGGTCAGGCTGTAGTAGCCGATCAGGGGAAGGTTGCGGGTCGCATAGGCGCAGTAGCCGAGTGAGACCAGCAGTAGCAGCATCAACAGCGAATTCGACACCGCCCGGTACCAACGGGACGCGCTATTTCTCGAGCGTAGCCAACCGTAGAAGATGGCGGGGAACAGCAGGTAAAACTGTTCCTCGACACCCAGCGACCAGGTGTGAACGTACGGATTGAATTCGATGCGCGGAGCGAAATACGGGTCGCCCATGCTCATCAGGGCGTAGTTACTGAGCCCCCAAAAAGCGTAGTGGCCGGTACGTTGGTTCGAATCACTGAGCCAGGCATTGGGTACGAACAGGGTAGCCAGCAGCGATGTCGTGAGCAGGCACACAATCAGGGCTGGCACGATCCGCCGGATCCGGCGGCCGTAAAATGCGCCGGCGAATCCCATGAACCCCTTACTCTCGAGACCGACCAGTGAGCGGCTGATCACGTAGCCGGAAATAACAAAAAAGATGTCTACGCCCGCAAATCCGCCGGGGAGCCAGGAACCGTGCAGGTGGTAGACGATGACAGAGATGACCGCGAGCGCGCGAAGCGAATCGATTGACGCGACATACGCAGACGAGCTCTGTTGCATGGTTTACCGGCGGCCACAGTGAGTTGTTCTTGTGCGGCCGCCACTCTACCGCATGTTATTGACGCTCAGCGCGCAGCGATTTAAGAAGCCTCAAGAACAATTCACGCATCTTGAGACCAAGGTCCCCGTGCAGCACTACAGCAACGCTCGAGTGCGATAGCTGCACCGCAGCACACAGTACATAAAAAGTGCGGGAGAATAACAATGAACGCCAGGCTCGATAGCGGGATGAGCACAGCTCTAGCCAACGCACCGTGTTGGGTTACGAGGCTCGTGGCTGTGGCACTGATCCTGTTTGGCATCACCGGATGCCGCCCTGCGCCGCCATTCCCAACCGACGCACAGGATATCTGCGACATCCAACCCACCACGTTCGCGGGTTGGTTTCAATCGGGAGCTGTCTCGCGGTCCAGCATTCCTCGACCGTGTTGCCTACCACGGACCGGCCCACCACCGACGGGCCCGCCACTGATCGTGCGGCCGGCGCCCCGCTCATCGTGCGGAAGTTCGTGATCGACAAGACGCCCGTTTTCATCGATCCGTCGCTTGCAGTCATCGACGTCGAGCAGGGTGAAGCAGGGGACCAGAGCGTGTTGCAAGCGCAGACGACAGCGAATGGCTCTTTGGTTTACTACGCCACGATGGTGAACGATGTCTATGCGTACTTCATGACGGGCGTCAAGAAAGGCGCGTTTACGACCACAACACCCAACGAGTTCCCGACCACTGCCGCGGATTTGAACAACATCATCGCGTTCGCCAAAGCGAACGGCAAACCCTCGCCCCCCTTTCCCGACCCCCACGCATTGGCAGTCGAGGTGAAGACGGCTTGGGTGGTCGCAGCCGGGCTTCCCAACCTGGCCAGCTATATCACCACCACGGTAACGATCCCTACGTACGATCAGTCAAATCCCGACTTGTGGACACCGACCGGACAACAGACCGTGCAGTTGGCCCTGGTGGGCATGCACGTGGTCGGCAGCACGTTTCAGAATCCCGAAATGGTCTGGGCAACGTTCGAGCACGTAGGCAACTCGCCGCTCGCTACCTACTCCTACACTTCGACCAGCGGACTGAAGACGATAGCCCAAAACACCGTGGGAAATTGGCTGTTTGCCACCAACGGCTCAACCGGGCCGTTCAACGTTCCCCACATGTCTTTCACGGGCCCCGGTGGAACGCCCGGCAACAGCATCCAGTCGGAGCCGTCTTTCACCATCAGTCCGAGCGATACGCTGCGGACCCGGCCCTTTGGGCTTCCCGCCGGCGAAACCATCACCGTCACCGAAGTCATCTCCGCGAACGACAACGTGCTCAACAAGCTGGTCAACGGCGATATACGCAAAAACTACACCATGACGGGAGCGACGTGGACGGCATTCGGGACGAATCCAGGGCCTCAGAATCTGGGCGTGGGCACCCATCAACTCTCCAACACGACAATGGAAACCTACGTGCAGGGATCGAACTGCTTCAGCTGCCATCAGAATTCGAATCCGGCTCTCACGGTCCCGACGACCGATATCAGCCACATCTTTGCCGGCCTGCAGCCGTTGTTTTAGGATCCAGCCTGATCGCGCGCACCAAGAGATGGCCAGTCGACATTCGCCGGCCGCGAGTGCTACGGTTGCCACAGGAGCGCCCATCTAACGCGTAAACCAGAAAGCAAACACACGCATCTCCACACTCGCCCGCGTCGCAACTCCCCGGGGACACGAAGGATCCCTGAACGCGGAATGCGGTACGGCGTGCGGTTGGCCGGGATCGGAGTCGTGGCTCTTGAAGACGAGCACCTCGTCGCGATTCATGTCCGAGAAATAAGACCAGCGGTGGCGCGGGTTGTGGTGGACTAACACGACCACGATGGTCGATTCCGGTTTGCCAGGAACGTCCACAATGGAGTCGGCGTCGACCAGATCTGTAGGAAAGACGGTGCGCGCGTCACAGACTGCCAGTGGGATGTCCTGGGGCGGCGGTGAGAATGTGCGCCAGACATTGAAGTGGGCGAAGCGTTGCACAGGCCGTCGCTCATCTTTTGGCCGCCACCGCTGCGTGTATGCCTCGACCATGGAATCACTGATGTCAATATGGACGAGGCGGGCAGGGGGCAGGATGTTGAGCCCCGCCGGATCGAGCACTCGTTCGCTGAGCCGCACCACGACCGGACCGCAGATGACGACCCGATCGGCGCCGGATACGTCCATGACCAGCTGCTCGACCTCCAGCGAATAAATTCGAGTGAGTTGGGCCGGATCGCGAAAGTTTGCTACGGCGCTCCTGTGGGGGAATAACTCGAACCCTTCCTGTGTCAGCGAAGGAGGTCGCGTTCGCAACCGGGCGTCCTCGATGTGGACCCTCTGGCGGTCGCGATGAAAGACATCGCGTGAAGGGTCGTGTGCGTAGTACCGGGGTCGCTCAGTCATCGGGCCGAGGTAGCTGAGTCGGGTCTCGATAGTTGCAGACCGGGTTGTCGCGCTGGCGATTTGTTCTGGCATGGCGTAGCGTTTCCGGATCCGTGGATTGCGTATGCAGACGAAGGTCTCACTCGATGTCCTCGATTCCTCCGATCGCAACTCACGGTATGGCCCGACACGCTCAACGGGAAGAAGACGAAAGTCTGGCGTCCTAACTGAACCAGTAAGCAATCCCGCGCATCTCAGTGCTCGCCCGGGGTGCAACCCCGGGCGAGCACGTTGGATCACTGAACGCCGAGTGCGGTACGTGGCCTGGCCGGCCCGGTTCGGAGTCATGCGTCTTAAAGACGAGAACCTCATCCAGTGTCATGTCCGGGAAGTAGCACCAACGGTGGCGCGGGTTGTAGCGGTAGTTGATCCGACCTTCTACAGTTCGTTCCAAGGTTGTTGGTGGCATGGAGTACAGCCCCGCGTTATGACTTTGGGTACGGCGTGCCATCCTTGTGCACGAACCGTCCATCGGCGTTGGCGCTCTTCATATCGATATCGGAGCAGGTGGTGAGGTCGTCCGGGTTGCGTGAGCCCACCTCCAGGTACACAGCCATCGCAGACGATTTGTTGATCATGTGATGCCCATTTCCGCTGCCCTTCGGGAATGCCGCACAATCGCCGGCCCGCAAAACCGTCTCGCCGGCATCCTCGATGAGCGTCACTTCGCCCTCCAGTATGTAGACGAACTCGTCCTCGTGGCTGTGCCAGTGGCGCTGGCTGGACCAGCCGCCGGACGGCAAGGTCATCCGATTGATGCCGAAATCACGCAGGCCGCCTCCCTCGCCCAAGCGCTGCCGCGTACGCGTGGCGCAGGGCGCATCGAATGGTGGGGGATAGCCTGAACCCTTGCGTGCGGGCACGGCGGAGATGTCGATCTTGGGCATGGGCTGCTCCCTTGGTTCCGTGCCGCCAATCTAAACGAAACCCACCGGGTGGCGAAGCGGAATCAGCTTCATGAGATGCCAACAGTGCGGTTGTCTCACCCACTGGGAGGCAGCGAAGAATCCGGGCTCGAGTCGGATGGGCGTGAATACGAGGAATGTCGACCCGGAGGTGATGAAGGGAGTCCGCATTCGGCGTCTCGACGGAGCGCGGACGTGGAAATTCCTCGACTAGCGCCGCGACTGAGGGGTTCCCCCCTCAGCCGCATTCGCCTGCGTTAGTTGGATTCGGTGAACTGAATCGACGGGTTCGTGCCCGATGCGGTGGTGCACGCGCCCAGGTTCAGATTGTTGGTTTCGCCCGTCGAGCCGGCGCCGGCCACACAGCCCGGCGCAGCAGTCGAGCCATCAGTCAACGCAACCTTCACGGTGACCGACGAGCCGGTGTTGAAATTGGCTCGCGAGCCCCCGGCGTTGCCGACGATGTTGAATTCCGACTGTCTCCAGACGGCCGAAATGTCAACCACGCTGTCACTGCCCGTAACAGAGTACGCCTGGGTTCCGCTGTTGAAAACGACCGTATCATTGCCGCCGGCCACTGCGGCGCCCGAGAGCGTGAGTTTGGCAAGGGAGGCAGAGGTCAGCGCGATGTCAGGTGCCGCTACGAAATTGCTGTTACGGAAGCAATCGCCGCCGCCAGCACTCATCCAGCCTCGCGGACAGGCCGAGGAGCCCCAGCCGATGAGCCAATACTGCATGAATACCGCCGCCTGGCCTTGCCTTTGGTAATCAGGTGAATAGATAAATTGCTGCCACACCGTGCAGCCACTGTGACCGGCACATACCGAGGTGGTCCCTGTGAAGTTGGTATTGATCTGCAGTGTGTATTCATTCGGCCCGAGAATGCCACCCCCGCCGAATGCCGCGACGCCGACACCCCTTTCGGACGTCACGCCCGTGACTTTTGGAAACGTTCCAAGTGTTTGGGATATCAATCCCGCCGCCGAGGCGACATAATCGTTACCGTTGCCCGTCACTTCGGCGGCGCCTGCTGCCGGCTGCCTGCGCACGGGATGGACGCGCGGTGTGGCTACCTTACATTCCGTCCTTTCCCACACGAAGTTGGGATACGCCGCCTGGAAACACCCCGGCGCCGATTCAGGGTTATGCGTCATGAATTGACGCCAGTTTTCCTGTGCCACCGCCTCGGAGTCGACTTCTGCTGCGAGCGCTGTTTGCAGGCAGAAAGAGCTGATGAGACCTGTTGTTGCAATCAGCGCAACGCGGCTCGAGCCCAATGTCTGAGTTGGTTCCATGAATCACTCCTTGATTAACGCGTTCTTCTTAGGTGGCGAAGCATGCGCCTCCCTCGCGAAATCGTCACACGCATTCAGCATAGGGGTCAAGAACACGAAGGACTAGAGGGTGTGTTTGTTGATATGAAGAAATGTCAGTAGGGGGCGACGGCACGAACCCATGTCAGGAACTTAGCTTTCATCGAGCTTTCACCTGTGCTCATTTAGATGTAAAGTCCGTCGTCAGTGATGGACAATAACAACAGCGATTTATGGGGAGTACGCGCTTCATGAGCATGACACCGGCGCAGCCGACAGAATTGACCCTGCGGGGCGTGATTCTCGGCGTGCTGATCACACTCGTATTCACGGCCGCCAACGTGTTCTTCGGCCTCAAGGCGGGGTTGACCTTCTCCACCTCGATCCCGGCGGCCGTCATCTCCATGGCCGTGCTGCGCGGCTTCAAAGGGATGACCATCCAGGAGAACAATATCGTCCAGACGGTCGCCTCGGCGGCGGGAACGCTGTCATCGGTCATCTTCGTCCTGCCCAGTCTCGTGATCGTCGGCTGGTGGACCGGGTTTCCCTATTGGACGTCCGTGTTGGTCTGCGCGCTCGGCGGAGTCCTGGGCGTGCTGTATTCGATTCCGCTGCGGCGCGCCCTGGTCACGCATTCGGATCTGCCCTACCCGGAGGGAGTCGCGTGCGCTGAGGTTCTGAAGGTGGGCGGCGGCTCGCACGCTCACGCAGATGCCGTGGAGGATGCCCGAGCCGGACTGCGAGCCCTGCTGTGGGGATCCATCGTGTCGGGGTTCTTTGCGCTGGTGATCGCTACGCGCATTTTCGCGAGCGACCTCGTTACTTATTTCCGAGTGAATTCGCGCACTGCCGTGAGTGGTTTCGACTTCCTTCTCTCGTTTGCCTTGTTCGGCATCGGGCACCTCATCGGGCTGTGGGTGGGGATGGCGATATTCGTGGGAGCGCTGGTGGCGTGGCTGTGGGGCGTGCCGCACTTTTCGGGACTCGCCACGGTGACCGCGCTGACCGACAACACGGCCGCGGTGGCCAAGCTCGCGCACGACACGTGGAGTCACCAGGTGCGTTTTGTGGGCGCAGGCACGATCCTGGTTGCGTCCCTGTGGACCCTGGCCAAGCTGGTCCGACCCGTCTACGGCGGATTGCGTTCAACGCTCGCCGCATCAAAGTCCCGCCGCTCCCCGACTCAGTCGGTCTTCCCCAGGACGGATGTGGACATTCCGGTCGGCATCATCGGCTTACTGACTTTGGCCTGTGTGGTGCCGATTGCGTGGCTGCTCGCGAGCTTCGACTCCGGCGGTGTGCTGAGCGGCCACATGGGTACGCTGGTGATCTGCGGACTGATTTACGTGGTGTTGATGAGCTTCTTCGTCTCCTCGGTTTGCGGCTACATGGCCGGGCTCATCGGTTCCTCCAACAGCCCCCTGTCCGGTATCGGCATCCTGGCGGTGCTGGGGGCTTCGCTCCTGCTCGTGTTTGGAGTCCGCTCGAGCCTGCCGGCAGGGGGCGGCCATGCCCTCGTCGCATTCGCGTTGTTTGTCACGGCGATCATTTTCGCGGTCGCCTGCATTGCCAACAACAACCTGCAGGATCTGAAGACCGGCCAGCTCGTGGAAGCCACGCCCTGGAAGCAGCAGGTGGCGCTCATCATCGGTGTCATTGCCGGGGCGGCCATCATTCCGCCAGTCCTGGACTTGTTGAATCACGCGTACGGCTTTGCCGGCGGTCCGGGCCTGCATCGCGAGCATGCACTGCCCGCACCGCAGGCCGGCCTGATGGCGGCCCTTGCGCAAGGGGTGTTGGAAAACAATGTCGACTGGAGTCTGATCGAGACGGGCGTGGGTATCGGCGTGGCCATGATTATCATCGACGCGCTGCTGCGTCGTTTCACCAATGGCGCCCACCTGTCGCCGCTCGCAGTGGGTCTGGGTATCTACCTGCCCACGCAAAGCACCCTCATGGTCGTCGTGGGTTCCGTAGTGGGATGGTATTTCGATCGGCGCGCCGACCGGCGTGCAAACCCGGCAAGAATCAAGCAGCTCGGCGTCCTGCTCGCGTCCGGGCTGATTGTGGGAGAGGGGCTCGTCGGCGTGGTGATCGCCGGCACGGTGGCCTTCTCAGGGAAGGACTTTCCGCTCGCGTTGGTGGGTGACAGTTTCGCTGAAAGCTGGGCTATGGTGCTGGGCAGCGTCGGCTTCGCGTTATTTGTGCTGCTGCTGTACCGCTGGTGCGCCCGGCTCCGCGACTAGCGGGTGGGCGGTTCGCGCCACGAATGCGCCGCAAACGAGCAGTGCCGTGGCCGTTGCCAGCAATAATGCAGATGAAAGTCGCGATCGCATGGAGTGCTCCTGCCAGTACGCCTGTATTGGAGCACATCCTTGCTTAACGGCCACTTAAGACCGCGCAGTCTGCGTCCCTCAGTTCGCCGCCTCGGTAACCGTCGTGGCTGCAGGCCGGAACCGCTCCCAGGCCAAAGCCTCGACGCGCGGGTCATGGGTGTGTCTGTCAATGAATTGCGTTCGGGCGTAAGCAAACACATCACCGTCGCCCACGTGTATGAGCACCGGACGGTAGGCTTCGCGAAATCGGGCTTGGTTCATCAAGCCGTGCAGCACCCACAGCTCGAAATTGGCGGGTGTCTGCTTTTCCTTGAGCGGGTTTTTGCCGCCCGCCAATTCCGGCAGCATGAGCTGCGGCGGGTGCTTCCAGAAGACGTCCAGATTGAAGGCGCTGTGTCCGACCATCCCGGTGCGCCGACCGGACGCGTGGGCCATCTCCGCCCAGTTGAGACCCAACAGATCGACCACCCGGCCGTGATAGGTGACCGCGATGCCGCCGGCGGGAATGACCCCCACATCGGGCGGGCTCGGGTCTGCCAACACATTGAGCAGATCACCGATCTGCCTGCCCTCCACGGCCAGCTCGAAGTCTTCCTTGAGTCCCTTATCGGTCGCAGCAAATGAGGAATAGCTGGCGACGAGTATGGCGACCACGATGCCGGCGGACCAGGCCACGCCGGCTGCCCGGCTCAGCGCGAGCCGGCTCCAATCGGCCAGCAGCGGAACATAGAACATGAGCGCCACGGACATCAGCGGCACATAAGGCTGCAGCATTCGGAAACCGGGGAAGTGATCGCCTCCCTCCAGGATGGTCGTCGCGATGACGACGGCCGCGGTTCCCCCGACCAGCAGCAGGATGCTGTGTGCCGCGCTCAGTTGTGTTTTTGTCCTGACGCTCACCCACCCTGACTGAACCCCGACCAGCAGGCCCAGCGCGGCCGCCAGAACACTGGGCACTACCAGGATGTTGGAGTTGAGAAACCCCACAACGTAGTGGATGCCCTGCACAATGTTGTCCACCGGGTTGCTGGAGACCTTGGCGTAGTAGGTATTCGGCAGGGGGTGACCGAAGTACATCATGCGCAGCGCCGTTAACGCCGCCAACGTCAGCACCACTGCCGCCAGGTATGGCGCGACATAGCGAATCGCCGAACCTGGACCCTTGTTGACGGCGATGATCAATGCGGCAAGCGCCAGCATCGCCGGCATCAGCAACATGGATTCCGGTCGCGCCAGCACGCTCGCGACGCACAGCGCCATACCGAGGAGCGAGATACGTTTGGGACCGTCTGCTGCGCCTACATGCCGGACGAGAACAAATGTGAGTCCCAACACGATCGCGCCCCAGAGGCCCTGATCCATCATCGTCACTACTGTCCAGTGGAAGTAGTTGGGTTGCGCGGCAATGGCCACTACCGGAATCCACAGTGTCCAGCGCGGCAACTCCAGCGCAGCCGAGATGCTCCTCGCGATCCCCAGCGACCAGTAGATCGCCAACGCTGTGAGAGCAACGCTACACACGAGGATGTATGGCTCAGGATGTGCGATGATTTTGTAAAGTAGGTAGTGCAGGACTACCCACAGCGGTGACGTGGCTCCCTCCACGTGCTCGAAATTCGGCGTGTAAACGTAGCCGAACCCTTTCGCCAGGTTCAGGCCGTAGACCTGGGTGATGTTTTCATCGTCGATGCCCGTGAGCGCCGGCTTTCCCAGGTCCCGGTAAACACGGAAGGAGCACAGTGCAGTCGTGATCAGTGCGATCAGGACGTCCAGCATTATGACAAAGCGCCCGCTACGGGCGGGCTGCAGCGGGGAACCGCTAATCACAGGGAAAAATGAGTGTTAGGCATGCGACCGAAGTTTAGCACGGGTACTGGAGGGCCCCGGGTTTCCGGCCACGCCAATACTCAGGCTCGGCGGTAACCTGTCTGACACCGGCCGACTCCGCAACTACCCCACGTGCGCCGAGAACCCGGTCCGTCCCGGCGCAACCTCCGCACGCAACGTCAGCTCCGGTATAACGTAATCTCCCGCATTCTGCGGTCGAAACGCAATCGGTGTTGTGTCCCACAACGTATCCAAACGTTTCCCGAGAGCCGCGCAAATCCCGGAATAGCGCGCCTCATCCATGCGCCCGGTCTGATAGACCACGAACGGCGGTAACACCTCGAACCCGGGGTAGTACAGGACCCCATGTTGAATAGGGAACAAGATGTCATCGATGGGGCCATTGACGCCCCGCGGGCCGTAGTGAGATTCCCACCCACCGGCAGTCACAATCAACATCGCGCGTTTTCCCTCCAGGGTGCCTTCTCCATAGCGGTCGCCCCAACGCTTGTCCGAATGTTCGCCCACCCCGTACCCAAAGCCGTACGCAAAGACGCGCTCTACCCAGCCTTTGAGGATCGCCGGCATCGAGAACCACCACAGCGGAAACTGCAGTATCAGGGCGTCCGCCCACATCATCTTTTCCTGCTCGAGCGCGATGTCCGCGCTCTGCAGCCCGCTCGCATACGCGCGCTTGGAATCCAGCGCCGGGTCAAAGCGCGCGCCAGCCTCCCGGCCCGTGCTGTCATTTGCATCCAGCGATGCCTTCCACTGCATGGCGTACAGGTCTGACACCCGAACAGTGTGTCCCGCCTCCTCGAGGCGTCGCACTGAAAAGTCCCTGAGCGAGCCATTCAACGACCTGGGCCCCGGATGAGCAAACACGAGAAGCACCTTCATGACTGCAGCCTGTAACGGTGGGAGAACTGCAGCGTAGGTTCGATCCAGGTATATTGGAAATGAATTTCCACTATACGAGGTATTAGCGTGGATAATCTGCGGCGACTGGACCTGAACCTGCTGGTCACGCTCGATGCGCTGCTGACGGACAACAATGTGACCCGCGTGGCCCAACGGTTGAATTTCTCCCAACCGGCCGTGAGTGTGCATCTCGCGAAGCTGCGGCAAATCTTTGCGGATCCACTGTTGCTTCCGGGACCGCGGGGAATGCGGCCCACCTCCAGAGCGGATGAGTTGCGCGAACCCCTGCGGCAGGCACTGGATGCACTGGAGCGCGCGGTAGCACCGGCCACCCCCTTTGATCCTGCCGACGCATCCCATACCTGGCGCGTCGCTGCGGCAGATTACAGTGAGTCGGCGATCGTGCTGCCCGCGTTGGCCGGGTTGCGCAAAGCGGCGCCGGGCACTCGGTTGGCGCTTACGCAGGTTGTCCCGTCACACCTGGCCAAACAAGCAGAGCAGGGTGAAATCGACCTCGCATTTCACACCAGCGAGGAGGGCGTTCCTTCGCTCCATCGTCGCACGCTTTTCACGGAGCGATATGTACTCGCAGGTCGCGCGGGTCATCCGCGCTTGAAGCGACGGCCGACCCTGGCGCAATTTTGTGCACTCGAGCATGTGATCGTCTCGCCGGATGGCGGCGGGTTTCGTGGCAGCACCGATGAAGCACTTGCGGAGGCAGGTCTGACGCGCAAGGTTGTGTTGTCAGTACCGCACTTCCTGTTCGTGATGTCGGTGTTGGCGAACACGGACCTCGTGGCCATGTTGCCGTCGCGACTGGTTCGCGACACTCGTTCGCTGCAGGTGTTTGAGCCACCTTTGGCGGTGACTGGTTACGAGATGGCGATGTTCTGGCCCGAACGGTGCCATCGCGATCCCGCGCACCAATGGCTACGCGAGTACTTCACTGCGTCCGTGTAACGCTTCGTCTCCAGGTCGCGGGCGGTGAGCCGAACTCGCGTCGGAAGGCACGACTGAAGGCGGTATCTGTTTGATACCCCACTGCCTCGGCAATTGAGGCCAGTGACGCATTGCTGCGGCTGAGGAGATTGGACGCCAGCAGCATTCGCCACTGCGTCAGATATTGTATGGGAGAGCTTCCCACGAGCTGCTGGAAGCGATCCGCCAGTACGGACCTCGATGTTCCAGCTACGCGTGCGAGCTCCTCGACCGTCCAATTGTGCGCGGGTCGATTGTGCAGAGAAGTTAATGCAACACCGACAATGCGGTCGCGAACTCCCGCGAGCCATCCCGTGTCGCCTTCGCGTTGTTCGTTCATGTAGAGGCGCAGGACCTCAATGAACAACACTTCGGCCAGCTTGGACAGCACGCCGGCACCGCCTGGACGAGGTGAACGCGCTTCCGCCAACGCGTAACGAACGGACGCCTCGAGCCATACACCCGCGTTTGATCCTCGTACGTTCACCTTTACGAGGGGCGGAAGACCCGCCAACAAAATCCGCGCGAGCCGGGCATCGCACGCCAGGTAGCCGCAGACCAACCGCGTTGTCGCGCCCCCGCCGCCATAACTGAGTTGCCGTGGCCGCCGTGCCAGGACCGCGTCCAAACGTGCACCCCGGGCGGGCGGCAAGCCGGGTTGGGACGTCATGCAGTGCGTGTCTCCCGATGGGAAGACGACAACATCGCCGGCAATCAACTTTACCGGTGGCTCACTGGCCATCTCAACGTAACATTCGCCTTCCGTGACCAGATGGAAAATGACGATGCGTTCCGCACCAGGCTCGAGGATGGGGGCCGCTGCGGCAGCCGTCGGTGACCTGTAACACCACGGCGCGGTGAATCGGGCATTGATGAAGATCGCCCCGATCAGTTGAACCACGCGCAGCGTTTCCGACAAGGCGTCCATCAGCCGTCTTCGACCTCGATACGCAGTTCAATCGGAGTGACGTCCTGTACCGCGCAGGACACCGGTGAGCAGCGGTTGGACCGTTCGACCAACGACCGCAAGCGCTCGGCCGTTGTACCGTCGGCCGCGGCGATCCTTACGTGTAGTTGTACATCCGAGGGTCCCGCTGTCACCCGCTCACCGTTGGTGTCCGCCATTTCGAGCAGGCCGCGGATGTCGGAGCGACTGGATGCAACAATCTCGAGCGCCGACAACTCGATGCCCTCAGTGGCCGCCGCCATGGCGATTCGCGTCGCGACACAGGAGGCGAGCCCTGCGCGCAGCAGCCAGCCCGGTGTGACTGCGCTACCCTCGCCACCCAGTTCAGTGGGCAGGTCGGTGACAAACTGGGTTCCGTTCGCGTGGCTGGAAATGACCTTTGTGCCGCCATCCCAACGCGCGGTCGCCGGTGCGTCAGCATGAAGTCCGGTCTTCGGACTGCGGAGTAGGATCTTCTCCACCCGTTTCAACGCCGCTGCAATGTCCGCCACGTTTGCTGCCGCCTTTGCCCCGACCTCAGGCAATTCTGGGCGGATTGCCCGTTATTTCCTAGAGGTCGCTGCGCCCGCACGGGGTCCGCTGGATGATCGGGCAACACTCCCGGACGCTAGGGTAAGCCGCGAAACCCCGCGACATTCCACGGGACCGGGACGCGCCCACGGCACGCACGAGACCTCGCGACACCGCACGAGAGCCGGCGACACCCCGCCATCCCGCGAGCGCTCCGCCGGACGATCGGTCAGGGATCACCGACTCCCGGGTAGGACCCCGGCCCGCAAAACACGGACAGTGCGCTCTACGGGGCCGGAGCCCCCCCATACCAGGAGTATTTACCGTGAACGCAGCGCCAGCCACCCTCACCACTCCCCTCGATCTCGCCGCTTTGAAGAAGCGCCAGATGTCCACTTGGGCCAGCGGCGATTACGCCGTCATCGGCACCACTTTGCAGATCGCCGGTGAAACGTTAGTCGAGGCTTGCGACGTCAACTGGGACGAACGGGTTCTCGATATCGCAGCTGGCAACGGTAATGCGACCCTCGCTGCTGCCCGTCGTGGGGCCAGGGTCACGTCAACGGATTACGTGCCGGCGCTGCTCGAGCGCGGGGCCGAACGGGCTCGGGCTGAGCGTCTCAACGTAACATTTAAGACCGCCGACGCCGAGGCGCTGCCGTTCGAGGACGGAAGTTTTGATGTGGTGCTGTCGACCTTTGGCGCCATGTTCTGTCCCGACCACAACCTCGTGGCGTCACAGATGACACGTGTTTGCCGCCCCGGGGGGCGAATAGGCCTCACTAATTGGACGCCCGAAGGGTTCATTGGCGAGTTGTTCAAAACGTTGGGACGCCGCCTGCCGCCGCCTGCAGGTTTGCAATCACCTGCCCTGTGGGGAGTTGAATCGCACCTGCAAACACTCTTTGCGCACCGTTCGACTTCCATCGTGACGACGCGCCGGTTGTTCAACTTCCGCTACCGGTCGGCCGCGCATTTCATCGATGTGTTTCGCACGTGGTACGGACCGGTCCATCAGGCGTTCAAAGTGCTTTCCCCGGCCGACGCTGCGGGGTTTGAAAGTGACCTGACCGACCTGTTGAATCGGTTGAACCGGGCGGGATCCGGCGCGCTGGTGGTCCCCAGTGAATACCTGGAAGTGATCATCACCCGGCGTTGAGCGGTGAATCCGAAGCTGCAAGGCCGGGTCCAACGCTATGGTTGGGACCTGGCTGCCGAGGACTACGAGCCGCTGTGGCAACGGCAACTGGCTGACGCCCGATCGGCCCTTTTTTCCGCCGCTTCAGTGACCAACGGGGAGCGGGTTCTGGACGTAGCTTGTGGCACGGGGTTGGTTGCGTTTGAGGCGGCTCGTCTCGTGGGCGCTGCAGGTCGGGTGACCGGAGTTGATCTGTCTGGAAAGATGGTGGCGGCCGCTCAGCGACGGGCGGCCGATCTTGGGGTTGCGAATGCCACCTTCCAACGCATGGATGCCCGGAAGTTGGAATTTCCGGATTCGAGCTTCGATGTCGTTGTGTGTGCGTTGGGGCTGATGTATGTGCCCGAGCCCGTCGCGGCTTTGAGTGAGATGCGACGGATCCTGCGGCCCGGCGGCCGGATGATTGTCGCCGTGTGGGGCGAGCGCTCGCAGTGTGGATGGGCGCCGTTGTTTGAGATTGTCGATGCGGAGGTCTCCAGTGAGGTCTGCCCGCTGTTCTTTAATCTCGGACAGCAGAACGTGCTGGCTGACCTCTGTGAGAAAGTCGACTTCGATCTGCTCGAGTGGCGGCGGCTGCGGTCGACGCTGAGCTACGTTGATGCCGATGAGGCTTGCGATGCAGCCTTTCTCGGCGGACCGGTGGCTCTGGCATGGTCGCGATTTGCTGAGGACACGAGGCAGCGGGTGCGCAAGCACTATGTGAGTGCGATTGACCCATGGCGCGAGGAAAGTGGTTATCGCATCCCTGGGGAATTCGTAGTCGTTGCAGCGCGCAGACCTCTAGGGTTCAATAGCGCATGAAAAACTTTCTCAGCATCCCCTTCATTGCCTCGTGTCTGGTTTCTGTGAGCGCGCTTGCTGCGAGCCCCGTGTCGGAAATACGGGCCTTTCGCACTTCACATCAACAGGAGATCCTCACTCAGTACGTGGAGCTGTTGAAGATCCCCAACATAGCCAGCGACCGTGAAGGCATCCGCCGCAACGCCGACGCGATCCTCACCCAAATGCGCCACCTGAATCTCTCCCCGCGCCTGCTCCAATCCACGGCGACACCCGATGCACCTCCGGTTGTCTACGGCGAATGGAAAGTGCCCGGAGCCAGGCGGACCCTGGTTCTCTATGCACACTACGACGGCCAACCGGTCAATCCGGCGGAATGGACGACCGGCCCGTTCACTCCCACTTTGCGTACAGGTCCGATTACCGCCGGTGGAACGGTCATTCCCGCGGACACGCCGGCGAGTCAATTGGGGCCGGATGTCCGCGTGTATGCGCGCGGTTCCTCGGACGACAAGGCGGGCGTGATAGTCATTTTGAGTGCCATTGATGCACTTCGATCGCTGCATCGCCAACCCACCGACAATCTCAAAGTCGTCTTTGAAGGGGAGGAGGAGGCCGGCTCGCCCCACCTCCGTGACATCCTGCAGGAGAATCGCGCGCTGTTGGCCGCGGAACTGTGGGTTGTCTGTGACGGCCCCGTCCACCAGTCCGGTAAGAAGCAGGTCATCTATGGCGCGCGCGGTGACATGAACGTCAATCTGACTGTGTACGGGCCCAACCGGCCCCTTCACAGCGGCCACTACGGCAACTGGGCTCCCAATCCCGCTTTGCGTTTGGCACGCCTGCTCACATCAATGAAGGCCGAGACCGGCAAGGTTCTCGTATCGGGTTGGTACGACGATGTCTCGCCGTTGGGTGCGACTGAACGGCAGGCAATCGCGGCCGCCGCTGACTACGACGAGACCCTGCGACAACAACTGGGACTCGCCGCGACGGAGTCCGAACGGCCGCTGAATGAAGCCATTGCGCTTCCATCGCTCAACATCAACGGGATGCGCAGCGGGAATGTCGGTGATCAGGCCACCAACATGATTGCGGAAACGGCCACCGCAGTGCTCGATCTGAGGCTGGTCGTGGGCAACGATCCGCAGCGGCAATATCAGAAGCTGCTCGCTCACGTTCGCGCGCAGGGATATTACGTGATCGAGCGTGAGCCAACCGCGCAGGAGCGCCTCTCTCACCCGTTGATCGCAACGATGTATGCCAAACCGGGTAGCTACGCGGCTGCGCGCACGCCGATGGATGACCCATTCGCTCGCGCGATCGCAACCTCGGTTCGTGCCACTTCCGATCAGCCGCTCGTGGAGCTTCCCACTTCAGGCGGAAGCCTGCCCCTTTCAATCATCAACGAAGCGCTCGGCACGCGGTCGATCGTGGTCGGCATCGCCAACTACGACAATAACCAACACTCGGCCAACGAGAATCTGCGTCTCGGCAACCTGTGGGACGGGATCGACACCTACGGCGCGCTGTTGACACATGCGCCGCTGTCCCGAACCCACTAGAAGCGCAGTCCCACGCTGATGGGTACAAACTGCATCTTGTCGTCGCGGGGAGCGATCTGCAGATAGCGCGCCTCCAGGAAGAATGAAGCACCATCGGCGTACGCGATCTCCCACCCGAGCCCCGCATTCCAGGAGCTTCGCCACGGGCTCGTCGTCGTGCCCGTCACTCTGACCGGAAATGTGCCCTGCTCACAATGGTAGAAACCACAGAACGTTCCCTGCTCAAAGACCACTTCCCGCAGCCGCGTTTGTGTGCGGTACCAACCCGCGCCTCCTATCAGGTACAGCTTTGAGCGCGACGACGAATGAGCCAGGTCCAACTGCAAGTCGGCGTCGCCACCGTAGATGTTCTGGTAGCCGTGATAGAAGTTCGGTCCGTATTGATCGAGCAACGCGTTTCTGGCCCGGAACGAGCTGTAACTGCCGTTGACGCGCAGTCCGATCGGCAACAGCGACGTCGGAAACCACGTAAAGCCGAGTCCAATATTCGATCCGTCGTCCAGAAGCCGGTCTGCTGTGCCGCTCGTCACCGTGTAGCCGCCCTGGATCTGCGCCTCGAAGGGTCGATATCTCACCTCAGGCTCTGACTGAACAAACCGGCGAGCAGTCACAGCGCGCGCGGGTTGTGCAGGTGCAGCGGACGGAGTGGGGGCTTCGCCGTACTGCACCGCGTACCCGCGCCCTTCGAGACACGCGGTAAATGCGCGGCGGTATTGATCCCGGCGCGAGGTAATCTCACTGGACGTGACGCCGTCCGGCGGTCGGGTTGTGGGATCAAATCCGCTCTGATCCTTCGCCCAGCGATGGCACTCGTATCGGTCGGCCCATTGTTGCTTCTCCGTCTGGCCGTTCTTTGCGGTGATCGTGAGATTGTCCGCACGGGCCGCGGGCGGTGGTGCGGATGGCTGGGCCGGTCGCGGCGTACTCATATATTGAGCCAGTACAGGCATCGACATGGTCAACATAAGTAATGTCGGCGCCCCCAAAGACTTCCTGATCATCGGGTACTCCTCATTCAATCAAGCAAAACCAACCTGGACTCAACGGTTCGTGTAGCCGTGTGCCTCGAAGCAGGCACTCTGCGCCCGGTCATAGTCGGACTGCTGCTCGCTGGCGGGAGCAGCTGGTGCGCTTCCCGCTGAGCGCATGGGATCGAAGCCACTCTGCGCCACCGCGAACCGATAGCAGTCATAGCGGTCGCGCGCCTGTTGATCCGCGGACTGACCGTTCTTCGGGTACAGGAACACCTTCGGTCCCTTTTGCGTTCCGGGCGTGCCAGCCGCAGCCGGAAGTACCACGGGTACGGCTCCCGCTGTGGCAGCACTCGCGGGAGCCATTGCGGGCGCGTTCAAGGAAGCCGATGCGGGCGGGGGAAATGACGCGACCTGTGTCGCAACCGAAGGTGTCGCAACCGACGCCGCCACGGTTGGCGTCGCCGCCGGCACCGACGCGGCAGCTACGCCGACCCCCGCAACAGGCGCTATTGCCAGACCGGGCGCGATCGTCGCGGAACCGCCGGCTGGCGCCGACGCAGCGGGAGCACCCGGCATCTGGCCCCCAACCAAAGCCTCGGCTGCCGGTGGTGGCTCCAGAGTCGGGTCGTTGACCACCTCATAACCACCCAGGTCGGGCCTGGGTCGGTAGTAGGTATCGTTGACGTAAAGAAATGTCTCCGTACCGTGCGAAACAACTGTTGAATACAGGGGCAATGTTGGTGCAACGAGACCGATGGGGGGCGCTACAACCATGTATGCGGGCCCCCGCGGCTCGAGCCAGATGCCGTCGTGATACCGGTAGGACACGCCGGCGTAGCTGGTCCCGATCGTTCCCTGCGGCAGGTCACGTACAATTGCGCCGCGATCGGGATAAAAATGATCGTGGCCGTGGCGCACATCGCGATGCTTGTGGTACGGCTCGGATTGTTCCTCTGCGGCGGCAACTGCCGCGGCGCGCTGTTGCGCACTGGCTTCGGCAGATACAGTGATGGGACTGAGGCAGGCGACCACGGCTGTGGCGCACAAAATACCAACAACACGCATTGCAGCTCTCCCTGCCGGGCAACGGCGTCAACCCAGAGCCGGGCCCGGCTGCTGAAATCCACGACGAGTTGATAACGTGACGGGCGTCAGGCGGTTGACATTGCCGCACGATGGAGGTTCCACGGTTTTAGTTCCGGGGAACGGCAGACTGTGGCACGTGCTGGGCTGTTGCTATCATCCGCCACAGTTTTGAGCTCACAGGGCGGCCCTTCAATGAAGCTCTCACGTCGAACTGCTCTCGAGTCATTGCTCGTCGGCGCCACCGCGACGGCAACAACTGCCACGGCAGTAACGGCGACGACTGCGACTGCAACGACGGTGCGCCCGAGTGAGACCCCGCCGCTGCCGGCCCGCGGAACTGAAGGCCAGCGCAAGCCCGACCAGGGGAACGGCACATACCTGAAATCCGATCATGGCCGGCGATCACCCCGACCCTTCCATTCTAACTATGTGATCCACGCAGACAGGATCAGCGGACCGGGGAGCGAGCCGGTGGATCTGAAGCTCCCCGACCACATTGACCCCGGTCATGTGGTGGGAGAGGACAGCAAGCGTTACCAGTTCCACGGCCCCTGGGAGAATGCTCCCGGCCCCGCGACTGCTGCGGATCAGAATCAAAAACGATCGGCACATTGTGACGGTGCATTACAGCGTCGATGGCCGGACCTGGACCAAGTTCTCCAACCAGTTCGAGGTCTCCGGCTATCACCACAATGTTGCCGGTGATTTCCTGAGTCTGCGGCCCGCGGTCTACGCAGCCGGAACGGGCGAGGTTCGTATCCGCGACGTTCGCTACAGGGCCCTTTAGTCGCAGCAGACTACTGTCAGTTGCTCCACGTTCACTGTTGCGACAAAAAGAAAGGCAGCAGGGGATAACGCAGCGGAGACCCACAATGAGTAGACGAACAGCAGCGGCGGTGGCTCGAACCGGAAACCTATTTGCCGACTTTGGATTCCCGTACGTCGAGGCGGAGAATTTGTTGCTCCGTTCCCGACTCATGTCCGAAATTCGCACAGTGGCGCGCGAACTGGGCAGGTCCCGGGCGGCCCGGCGACTGGGTGTCCCGCAGTCCCGGCTCGATGAGTTGCTGCGTGGAGAGATTGATGAATTCAGCATCGATGCGCTCATCAACATGCTGAGCGAGGCGGGCATGCGGGTCGAGCTGCGCGTGAAGAAAAGTCGGCCGACCCCTGCGTAAACGCAACGTAAGGAGCGGCAACCGGCCGATGGATCGGCCAGGGCCCTTCGGGTTAGATTGTAGGGATTGCCCGGGGGGTAAACTAAGGATGGAGGGTCCCATGATGGCCAGCAGCCGAGCGTTACGAGCGCGCGGGTTCGCGATTCTACTTGGGCCCATTCTGGTTGAACTGATGGTACTGACTGTGTGTCTCGCCAACACCACCCCGGCGCCGGTAGCGCCGCGAGACTCCACTGTCGATAGTGTCTTTGGCACCCGCATCCCCGACCCCTATCGCTGGATGGAGGGCCCAAAAAACCCCGCGTTTGCCCAATGGTTGCTGGCGCAGGCATCCGCGGGCCGAGCGCTCCTCGATGCGTCTCCCGCGTTGCCGAAATGGCGTGCCCGGCTCACCGCGGTCAGCGCCGGAACGATGATCAACCGCGACCAGCACAGGGTGGGCGACCGGATATTCTTTCTACACCTGGAGTCCGGCAAGCAGGGGGTTTTGCGAGTCCGGCTGGGGGACGGCTCGGAGAAAGTGCTGTTCGACCCCAATGTGCTGGCCGGTGCGGCGCATGCGTCGATTACCCGGTACACCGTGTCACCCAACGGCAGGACAGTGGCCATCAATATCGACCGCGGGGGCGATGAGATCACGAAGATTGAGTTTTTCGATGTAGACAGTGGTCGGAAGTGGGCCGACGAGATTGAGCCTGTCTGGGGTGAGTTCTCCACTGACTGGAGCGGCGATGACGCGGTCTTCTATACCCAGATGGCTGCTGCACCCGGGCAGACCGACAAAATGCTGGGGATGCGGGCGCGTTATCACAAGCTGGGCTCCCCGACCGGAAGCGATCGGACTGTTGCCGCGGTCGGCATCAATCCGACGTTCAGTCTCGCTCCGCAGGAATTTCCCTTCATCGTCACCGATCCGGTGTCCGACTGGGCGCTGGCGTTTGCTGCCGGTGCACGTGCTGAAACGCGCCTCTGTGTCATCAAGACACGCGAGTTGCTCACCCCCCATCCCCGTTACAACTGTCTGATCAACTATGAGGACTCGATCCAGGCCGCAGCCTTGCACGATTCCACGTTGTATCTGCTGTCCGTCAAAGACGCCCCCAACGGCAAGTTGCTGGCGCTCGACTTGAGCACTCCCAATGCTGCACTGGCAGGTGCCAAGGTTGTCGTGCGTGAGGATAAAGAAGCGGTCCTCACCGGCTTGGCAGCTGCGCGCGACGGGCTATACATCAAGCGAATGCGAGTGGGGATCGACTCACTCGGGCGACTGGCCTACGGCCCGGCGCCTTCGATCGAACCGCTTGCTGCTCCCTATGAAGGGCAAATGGCGCTGTTGGATACCAATACGAACCAGGACGGATTGGTGTTTACCCTTCAGGGATGGACCCGGCCGCGAGCCCTTTACAGCTATGATCCGCGGAGCCGCTCGCTGACGGATCTGGGAATCGGTGCGAGTGCGCCGAAGGACTACACGCAGCGGCTGGAGGCGATCAACAGCGAGGCGCGCAGCCTGGATGGCACCTCGATACCCATCACCATTTTGAAAGCCAAAGGGCTCAAGAGCGGGCCGGATACGCTGGCGATTGTAATGGCGTATGGCGCCTATGGCATGGTCATCACACAGCCCGCGTTCAATCCGTTGCGGTTGGAATGGGCGGCAGCCGGCAATCTGTTTGTGTTGGCGGGTATTCGCGGTGGCGGCGAAAAGGGTGATGCCTGGCGGCTGGCCGGCAAGGGTGAAAACAAACACCGGGGAATCGAGGATATCGTTGCGGCGGCTGATGCACTCGTCAATCAACACTACGCCACTCGCCGGCACATAGCGTTGTATAGCGGTAGCGCGGGCGGGATCATTGTGGGTGGTGCAATCGATCGCTTTCCCGACCGGTTCGGCGCCGCCATCGTCCATGCGGGCATGCTGAATCCGACGCGCCTGGCGGTCGATACCAACGGTGCGAATCAGTACAGCGAGTTCGGCGATCCGACCACTGAAGGCGGTTTCAAACAGCTCTATGCAATGGATGCGTACACGAATATCAAGGACGAGGTGGCCTATCCGGCGGTCCTGCTCGATGTCGGCCTGAATGACAACCGCGTCGCTCCCTGGAACAGCGGCAAGTATGGTGCACGCCTCCGTGCGGCCAACACCGGCACGCAGTCCATCATTTTCCGTACCGACTCGGACTCAGGCCATTTCGGGACTTCACTGAGCCAGGAAGCGGCAGAGCGAGCGGACGACTACACCTTCGTTGAGATGACGCTCGCCGGCGGCCAGCCGTAGGCCCAACGCCACATTTCTTCGTTTGAGGTCCGTAGTCGCGCATGGGAATATCGGGCGAACAATCATGTGATTTCTGTCGACGGGAGCTCTCATGCCGATGCGAAATATGGTCGTGCTCAGTTTGGTGGCGGCCGTGTCTACGATGGTGCAGACCATGGCCGTGGCGGACGACGCCTCGATGCCGGCCTTGCGCGCCGATCAAACTGCCTATCTCGCGCTCTACAAAGAATTTGTGGAGACCAATACTACGCTGTCAGCAGGCAGCTGTACCGAGCTGTCCGAGCACATCGCTGCCCACCTGAAGTCGGCAGGGTTTGAAGACAAGGACATCACTCTGTTCTCGGTACCCGACCATCCGAAGGAGGGTGGCGTCGTTGCTGTACTCCAGGGGAGCTCGAAGTCCGCGAAACCCATGTTGCTCCTCGGGCATCTCGACGTAGTCGAAGCGAAGCGCGAAGACTGGGTCCGGGATCCGTTCAAGTTCATCGAAGAGAACGGTTATTACTACGGGCGCGGAACCTCGGACATGAAGGCGCTCGATGCCACCTGGGTCGACGCCCTGATGCGCTTCAAGCAAGGCGGTTATCACCCCAAGCGCACCATCAAAATGGCACTCACCTGCGGGGAGGAGACGACGTTCGCCTTCAACGGCGCAGAGTGGCTTGCCAAGAACAAACCGGATCTGATCTCGGCTGCTTTCGCCCTGAACGAGGGCGGTGGGGGACGCACGGACGGCCACGGCAAGCTCGTGGTGGAGTCGATCCAGGTGGGCGAGAAGGCGGTGCAAAACTACCATCTCGAGACCACCAACCCGGGTGGCCACAGCTCCATCCCGATTCGCGACAACGCGATTTATCAGCTTGCGGATGCGCTGACGAAAGTTCGCGACCACGAATTTCCGGTGAAGCTGACCGACACGACGCGGGCGTTCTTTGCGAAGGCCGGCGCGGCCCGCAAGGATGAGTTGGGCAACGCCATGGTGGCGCTCTCCCAGAATCCTAACGATCAGGCCGCGGAAGCCATCGTCTCAAAGGATCGCAGCTATCACAGCATGCTGCGTACAACCTGTGTCGCTACTCTGTTGGATGGCGGGCACGCCAACAATGCACTTCCACAACGCGCCAGTGCAAACGTCAACTGCCGCATTTTCCCCGGAGAGTCGGTGGATGAGGTTCAGGCCGTTCTCGTAGCGGCGATTGGCGATCCAGGCGTCAAAGTGACACAGGTCCCGCCGGTGCGGCCCATCGCGATTGCGCCCCCGTTGGATCCCAAGATCATCGGGCCTGCGCAGAAGTTGGTAGCGAAATATTTCCCCGGCGTGCCGCTCGTTCCGACGATGTCAACGGGAGCGACGGATGGCATCTTCCTGGAGGCCATCGGGATTCCGGTCTACGGCGTCCCGGGTGGCTGGGGAGATCCGGACGGCAATGGTGTGCACGGGCTCAATGAGCGCCGGGCCGTCAAAGCCGTGTTCGTGGGGCGGGATTTCCTCAACGAGCTGATCAAGGTTTACGCGGACTCGACGCGCTAGGTTCACTTGCAGCCAGCTCGGCGCGATCCAGAATTCGCCAGGCTTCGCGCCGAGCCTCGTTGCCGTCCGACATGCGATCGAACGAAGCGATCACCGACTCGTAGCTGCGGGTTTGCAAGGCCGCAGCGTAGTCCTGCAATCCCCGATCCCACCCAATCGCTGCCGCCATCAGTTTCTTGCGGATCAATGCCGTCAGCGCCCCCTCGTCAGGGGAGTTGGAAGCCAATTCGCCGTACAGGGCGCGCCACTGCGGAATCAGCCATTTATTGATTCCGTCGACGAATTCATCCTGGGAGAGGTGGCCGGATTGAAGCGCCAGGAAGGCCATTCGATACTGCGCCCGCAAGCCATCGATGCGATCGTCGAAACGCCGCATCTGAGCAAGGGCGCTCGCGACCTCAGCTGGGGTTGCACGCGGTAATTCGACAGCTGCGGGCGCGGGAACGGCCACAGGCGTCGGAAGTTGAATCCGAACCGGATCGGTTTTTGTCTGCCGGAGTGCGAAGTTGGTGATCAGCACCGAGATGGCGCTAACCAGTCCAACAACCAACGCAATCGCGAGGACCCGGCGCTGCGACCGGCGTCGTCGAAGCGATGCCGAAAGCCTCGGCGCAGGCATGGGCTCGGCCGCCGTCCCCTCATATTCGATGGTTCGCGTCGTCGGCAGCAACCGCACGATGGTTCCCGCAGTCGCGGGGTTGCCAGTCCAAAACTGAAAGAACGCCCCGCGTCGTTCGTCGCCGCGGAGGTCAACTCGCACCGAATCGCCCTCCCGATAGACTTCACATATCTCCGAAGCCGGCACAAAACGCTCGTCCGCGGTGCGGAATCCAAACGGTGAGCGACGCCGGGTCATGACCAGTAGCCCGCGCTCCAGTACGTGAATCGTTCCGAGTCCCGTCCAGCGGAACGTATTGGAGCGTGAGTCGGAGCGGCCGCCCGAAGCGGCGCTGGGACGCGAAAACTGAACCTGAAATGCGGGGGAGCCCGAGGCTTGCGGGCTCAACTGGGGTGACGGCTCCTGCGAGCCTCGACCGACGGCAGCGATCATGCAGCAAATATGGACCTCACTCACCGCGGACGCAACAGGACGAGGTCTCGCAGCCGCCGCCGCGGCTGAGTCGAACGTCCCGCCCTGCTTCGCCCGCCGGATTGTGTACAAAAATGGGGCATTCTGCGTACAAGTTGGTGCGTGCCATCCGCAGTTGGCGCGTGGCATCCGCGCATCAAATTTCGGGCCTACGCGTTCCGATGCTTCAAACGCAGTGTTGCCGCGGAGTTCTTACGACTCCCGTCGTACGCAGCGTGGTGCGCATGATTCTTGCACCCAGCCCTTTCCAAGGTTGCGACCGGCATGCACCGGCTCGTGTTGTGGAAATCGGGGAGGACAATAATGAAGCGCTCACGGGACGCACTTGGCGTTCATACGTTTTGTATTCTGGCGTTGGTTGGAGGAATCGGCGTGCCGCAACTGTTGCTGGCGGCTGACGACGCGGGCCCGGCCGCACCGAAAGGTGACAGCCTGGAAACAGTGGAGGTCTCGGCCGACAAGCTGCACGTCCTGCCCACCGAACCCATCGAGTCGGTTTTCGGTTTCGGCAAAAACATCATGGAGACGCCCCGTGCGCTGACTTCAATCAGCAACGAGATGCTCGACCGGGTCAACATCACCGATATCAACGACCTGGTAGCCCTGTCTCCCGGCGTCTTCACGCAGTCGTTCTTCGGCGTGGCGGGTTCCCTCGACATCCGCGGAAGCGCGGGCGAGAACTACTTCCGCGGTATTCGTCGCGTCGACAATCCCGGAAACTATCCACAAGCCATCGCCGCAAGCGATCGCATCGACATTGTGCGGGGACCCGCTTCCCCGATCTACGGCCCGTCCAAGGTGGGCGGCTATCTCAACTTCGTTCCCAAGTCCGCGCGTGCGGATTCGGGCGCGTACCTGACCGAAGCCAAGGGAGAAATCGGCATCACCACTGGCCGCTGGGACCAGAAGACCCTGCATGCGGAATTGGGCGGACCGTCGACGCTGTTTGGCGTGCCCTCCGGATACTACGTCTACAGCGAATTCGAGAACTCCGGCAGCTACTACGAGAACTCCTCCACCCGGCAGAGTATTTTCCAGGCTTCCTACAACATGGATTTCAATGACCGCCTGCGGATCGAGGCAGGCGGCATGTACCAGGATTTCTCGGGGAACCAGGTCGCCGGCTGGAACCGGCTCACGCAGTCGCTCATCGACAATGGCACGTATATCACCGGCAGCCCGAGCAATCTGGATACCAACCACAACGGCTTGCTGGACGTTTCCGAGGCGTCGGCGGCCGGCATCACCACCGACACGAATTTCATCTTCAATCCGCCGGGGCAGACGCCGGCGGACATCCGGGCGGCATTGGCCGCGAGTCCCAACCTGGCCCTCCAGAACCGAGGCATCGGGCACTTGAGCGGCAGCCAGGTGCTGGTGGCGCCGGGCGACAAACTCACGGACGGGGTGACTACGTTGTATTTCGACACGATTTACACGCCGTCCGAGGGCCTGAAGTTGAGCAACAAACTCTTCTACGAGGATTTGAACAACCTGAACGAGAATGCCTACGGTTTCTCCCAGGTGGCGCATACCTGGGTCGTCGAGGACCAGGTCACTCTCAGCTACTCGGCCACGTTTGCCGATTTCCTCAAGGCGAACTTCCAGGTGGGCCCGCAGTTGCGTCACGAGGATTTTGAGACCGGCGATGATTTTGCCGGCGAGTTCTTCGATCGCCGCGACCTCACCCAGCCGAGCTCAGTCATCGACAGCCGCTCGCTGGCAACCCGGGGCCAGTCACTCTATTCGGATCATGCCAAGGGCTCGTATACCGACAGTGGGTTCGCCTACCTCATGGACCTCACGTTTTTCGACAAACTGAATATCCTGGGCGGCGCGCGCTACGACATGTTCCACGTAACCTCGCTCTCCCTGGCCGATTCGCTGACGAATCCAGGTCTTCAGGCGCGCGACAATGTCGGCAAAGTGTCCTGGTCGGGCAGCGTTTCCTATCAGTTGCCGTTCGGTCTGCGACCCTATGTGACGCTTGCCCGCCAGGCCTCGCTGACCACCGGTGAGGGCGGCCAGGTAGAGCCATTCCAGGTCGCCGCGCACGGGGCGGTCACCGGGTCGAGGCTCAACGAGTATGGCCTGAAGGGAAGCTTCCTGGACGGCCAGCTGTACGCCGCGGTGGACTACTTCGATCAGAAACGCGTCGACTTCAACTCCCAGGATGAGGTCAGCAACAACAGCACGCGGGCGAAGGGTTACGAGTTTGAAACTCGCTGGGTCGTCAACCGCTCCGTCACGGTGACGGGTGCCTACACGAACATCAAGGTCGTCAACACCACTGCCATCACGAATGGCGGCCAATTTTCATTTGTCGGCGCGGGAGACCTGCAGGGCGTGGATCCTGCGTTGATGTATGGTGGCGCCGTCGGCGGGGTATTCCTCGTTTCGAACGACCAACAGGCCCGCAAAGCGGGTATCCCGGAGAACCTCTTCAGCATCAACGGGATCCTGAGTCTCGATGAGCTCGCCGGCGAAATGGTGGGGGGCAATCTCAAAGGCGTCACGGCCAGCGTGGGAGTGACCCACGTCGATTCCACCTTTTCAGGATTCTCCAAGACGGTCAAACTCCCGGCCTACACTCTGCTGAACGCAGGACTGCACTTTGAGAATGCCCGGTGGAAAGTCGGCGTCGAGGGTAAAAATCTGACCAACGCGCGCTACTTCCGCTCGAACTTCCCTGACCTGTTCGGTGAGTCCGTGGTGCTCCCGGAACTGCCGCGCAATTGGATGGTGCAATTGGGGCGTAAATTTTGAATATGCGTAAGGTTGCCGGTTTAGCGGCGTCAATTGCCGGCGCGTGGCTCGCGTTGAGCGGCGCCGCGGAAGCCGCGCCTATCGAGATCAAGGTCGTCGTCGTGACGATGTTCGAGATCGGCGCGGACTCCGGCGATACCGCCGGCGAGTTTCAACTCTGGCACGAGCGGCAGAAGCTGGATACGCGGCTGCCCTTCGCCCACCACCACGACCTGTTTCTGAACGAAAAGACCGGCGTGTTGGGGATGGTCACGGGCGAGGGGACAGCCAATTCCGCCACCGCAGTGATGGAGCTCGGACTCGACCCGCGTTTCGACTTGTCGCACGCTTATTGGGTCGTGGCGGGTATCGCGGGCGTAGACCCACAGGACGCCTCGATTGGATCTGCGGCGTGGGCTGATTATGTGGTGGATGGGGACCTTGCGCATGAGATCGATGCGCGGGAGATACCGCCGAACTGGTCGTCAGGGTATTTCCCTTTGGACTCTCAGGGACCGGACGACCCCACCGCCAAGGCGCCGCCGGGACAAGTCTTTCAGTTGAATCCCGGCCTGGTGAACTGGGCTTACCAGCTGACACGGAATATCGACCTGGGAGACAGCGCATCGCTGCAGAAGTCCCGCGCCCGCTACACGGGCTTTCCGAACGCGCAAAAGCCGCCTTTCGTTCTCAAAGGCGACAATCTCGCCTCCATGACTTTCTGGCACGGCAAGCTGCTCAACGATTGGGCGAACGAGTGGGTCAAGCGCTGGACCCACGGCAAGGGTAACTTCGTCACCACCGCGATGGAGGATAGCGGCACGCTCGTCGCGCTCACCTATCTGGGGCCGACAGGAAAGGTCAACAAGGATCGGGTGTTGGTACTGCGTACAGCGAGCAACTACTCGATGCCGCCACCGGGCGTTACAGCGGCCGATAACATGAAGAAAGAGAACGAGGGCTATTCAGGCCTCGGCGCCTCGGTCGAGTCGGCCTACCGCGTCGGTTCGGCCGTCGTCACCGAGATCCTCAAGAAGTGGCCGACGTACCGGGACCACATGCCGGCCGCCAAAGAGTAAACGCCCGCGAACCGACCGCGCGTTCGCTGCTCCCCGGCCTGGGCCGCGCGCCGCGCTTGCACGGCCCCTCCGCTCGCATGGCCGCCGCCTCGACTCACGGCCCTGCCGCTTGCGGAATCGCGTCGGCATACTTTTCCCAGTGCGCCAGAATCTCGTGCACCACAGGCACGCCCACCCGGTAGTTGGCCTCGTACGCCGCTACCTGACCGGGCGCCTCGTCACCGATCGTCGCCAGTGCGTCGGTTCCAGGAGGCGGCCCGGATGGGTTGCTGGCGGTTCTCAACACCATGACGCGCTTGGGATCGACGAAGCCCTGTTTGCCGAATGACTGCATGGCGCGGGCCGCAGCCTGGCTCTCCATGTTGGTCATGACGAACGTGCCCTGGCCGCGAGTCCACAACTTGACCCAGTCACGTGCCCATTGAGTGCGCTTGGGTCCGTGCCAGTAGCGTACCGATCCCAGAGTTTCGCCCATGAGGACAAACGGCGGTCGCTGCGCGTTGGGGTAGCCTTTCCACGCCTCGCGTTGCTGCTTCAGGGCTGGCGTGTCTGGAATCACCACACCCTGGGTCATCGCGTAGGCCCAGCGTGCGAGCCCTTGGTTCAGTGGATAGGCCATGGCGAGATCGTCCGCGGACTCCGCCGAGCCAAAACTGTTTGGATCCACCGGCAGGCTGTTCGGCTTCTGTGCCCCGATCGCGAACAATCCATAGGGCCATCCCGCCGGAATTTCCCGGTCGTCAATCTCACGCAACTCGTCGCCGTTGATGACCCAGCGCGCCCACGCGGCGCTTCCGACGGAGGCCACGTCCGGGTCGACTCCTGAAATGCCGGTGAACAGCCAGTAGGTCCTGGAGAAATCGAAGCGCGCATCCAACAGAAAGGGCGTGAGATTCTCCAGCAGCAGGCCATACAGTCCCTGCGAGTTGCGCCGCACCGGCCGCGTGGCCCCCCTGACGGTGACCGTATCGGTGAGATGCTCGCGCTCCACCCAGAACTGGAATTCGCCCGGCTTGTCGCCCATGTCCTGGCCATTCTCGAAGTTCGCGACCACCACCATTTTTACGGGCATGGCCAGCTTCACCGGAATGGCCGCGCCGGCTGCCCCTCCGACACACACGAGCAGCGCGAAAGCGAGTCGGGTTGCTATTGAATGCATAGTTGATAGTGCTTGCAGGTGAACGCATAACTGACCGGCTTCACGTCGCGAAGCCCCTGCCAGCCCTTGGTTTGAAACTGGCGGGCGAAGCTCGCAACGCGGCGATCGTATTCGGCCAGCAGCCGCTGCTTCGTGGCGGCATCCAGGAATGAGTGCACCAGGGAGTTGCGACCCAGTCCGATCGTCTCTTCCCACGACAGATTGAATTCCTTCACGGCCACAAAGTACTCGTCCGTCATGTTGGAATCCCACATGCCGCGATCGTCCGTCGACAGGGCCACTGGAATGCCCACACGCAGGTATTCGGGGAACGGATGTTCCGAATAGTTCTTCACATACTCGAGGACCAGGTTGCTGATGAGGTTGATTTCCACCAGGTAGGGGCCGTTGCGCATCAGCACCATCGTTTCCGGGTCGCGGATGAGATTCACACCGTGGCCGATCCTTTCCGCCCCCAGGAGCAGGGAGTCGCGGATGTGATAGTCGGGCTCATCTGTCTCACCGGCGTGGATGGACAGGTGGATGTCGGGATAGTGATGACGCAGCTCGCGTAGCACCGGCAGGAAGCGCAATGGATAGCCCTTGCCATTGTCTTCACGGCCGACCATGTTGATGCCCACGTACAGGTCGCGGTAGCGATCCGTTATGGCATACAGCTCACGCAGCCGATCCTCGGCGTTCGGCGTGAAGCGCAACAAGGCATTCTGAAATCGAACCTCGACACCCGTGGCTTTGGCTTCTTTGCTGGCCAGCTCAGCCCTGTAAAGGGCAGCGACTTCATCCTCTGTGAACCCCGAGCCATCCGGTTTGCGGAAGTGATCAACCTCGGTCTGGGTTTCGAGATACAGGAGATTTTCCTTTCCGAACGCCTCCAGGTTGCGATAGAGGATCTCATTCACCAGGTAGGGGTTTCGCAGCAGCGCATCGATCCGGCGCCACAGCGCCTCGAAGAATTCATCGCGCCCTTCATAGGGCTGATCGAGCCGCAGACTCGAGAGCCACGCGGCCCGCTCGCGCGCGTCGAGATCCTGCAGCCGCTTGAACTCGGAGCGCCCGCAGGTGTCGAGCTTGTCGTAGTCGGACGCCTGAACGTTCTTGAACAACAGCAGGTACGGAGCAAAGCCGAACTCGTTGGTACCGTAGTCGCGGCAATTCTGGATTTTCACCTTGGTGTAGTAGATGTAACCGCGTTTTTCCTGCGCGAGCGCGGCGTCCCATAGCCACTCCGGGCGCGCGGCGCCGCCGAGGTGGTTGTGCAGGTCGCCGCCTTTGGGCAGGGCATATAGGAACGTGTAGAGCTGAAGGGGCGTGGCCGTGGACTTCAGTTCTTCGAACCACCGCCCGGCCGCTGAGGCAGCGCTGCCATGGCCTATCAGCACCGCCGCGACCAGGGCAACCAGGGCCGCGCCGACGGGCCGCAAGTGAAACCGCATCAAAGAACCTCCCATGTTGAATCGCACCGCGGCGACCGCCAGCAACCCGTTACGAAGCAGCAAGTACATCAGCCAGCGTACAAGCAACCGTAGCGGTCGCGCGCCGCAGATCATTCAACCGGAGGCACTCGTTAGCCCCGTGGCCATTCGCCTCCCCGAGCGTGCGTGGCCCTGCGCCATACAGCACTGTTGGAACACCGAATTCGGAGTAATGCCGGGCATCGGTGTACAGCGGCACGCCGTGCTCCCCGATGGCAACCCCGAAAAAAGTCTGGCCGTGACGCTGCAACGCCTGGGTCAGGCGCTCGGCGCCCGGCAGGGGTTTGAGCGGCAGTGCCAGCATGATCCGCCGGACCTCAACGTGGATGCCCGCCTGGGCACCGGCGGCCCGCTCGATGAGCTGCCGCAACTCGGCTTCCGCCTGGGCGGGATTCTCTTCGGGAATGATCCGCCGGTCGATTCGGAACGTGACCTGATCCGGCACCACGTTGGTGTTGATGCCCCCTGAGATCAAACCGACGTTGATCGTGGAGCAGGTAATTCCGTTGACGGCCGAACGCCGCGCCGTCAACTCAGCTCTCGAGTCATAGATAGCCTGCAGAATTCCCGTGGCCGCCGCCAGCGCATCAACGCCGGATTCCGGCATGGCCGCGTGACCCTGTCGCCCCTTTACCGTCACTTCGAGATGTAGACAACCGCTGTGCGCGGTCGTCACCGCATAAGAGAACCCGGCGCAAATAGCGTAGTCCGGACGACTCAACCCTTGCGCCAACAGCCACCGCGGGCCGATCTCACCCCCCACCTCCTCGTCGTACGTGAAGTGCAACTCCACAACCCCCTTCAACTCCCCCGACTCAGGCGGCAGGCGCTTCAGCGCCAGCAGCGCAAAGGCGTAGGTGGCAAAATCCGACTTACTGACAGCAACTCCGCGACCGTACATGGTGGGTCCGTGGACGGGATCGTCGACTACAGCCGCGCCGTACGGGTCCTGTGTCCAACCCTGGCCCGGTGGCACAACATCACCGTGAGCGTTCAGGGCGATCGTGGGGCCGCCATTTCCGAAACGCTGTCGCACGATAATGTTGGTGGCGGAAATCATGCCGGCTGCCCGGACCGTCGCGTCGGACGGCGCGTGCATCTCAACGGTCAGCCCCAGGCCCTCCAAAAGCTCGCGTGCGCGCTTGGCGTGCGCAGCGCAATCACCGGGGGGATTGTCGGTCGCGATCTTGACCAACGCCGCGAGGAATTCGCATTCGGAGGCGAACGCCTGGTCGACGATTTTCCCGATCGCAGTATCTTCTTGGGTCATGGTGTGAAGCTCAGTAAGAATTCTCGGAAGGCGCGGGCTGCCAGGGCGGTGTCGGCTTCGCTCAATGTTTCCAGGGGACTGTGGCTGATGCCCCCGTGACCGCAACGGACAAACAGCATGCCCACCTCAGTCAGCTCCGCCATCACCATGGCGTCGTGGCCGGCGCCGCTGGGCAATCGCAAGGGCTCGACCCCGGTGACCTTCTGGATGCTGTCGGCCCAGCGTCGTTGCATTTTGTTGGCGCAGGGGACGCTGTTTATTTCCAGTACCTTGCGCCACTCCACTCCGAGTCCGCGGCGTGCACCGATTTGCTCGCACTCTGACTGGACATCGGAAAACGCAGCATCTCGGATAGAGTCCGTGCCAGAGCGGATGTCCACACTGAACTCGCATCGGCCTGGTATGACGTTGATGGCGCCGCCGGGTACGTTCAGCTGTCCGACCGTACCCACGAGTCCCGGCACTCGCTGGCAACGCTTTTCGACAGCGAGCACCATTTCCGCCGCCCCAGCGGCCGCGTCACGGCGCAATTGCATTGGTACGGTTCCGGAGTGGCCGGCAATACCGGTCACAGACACGATAGATCGAATGCTGCCGGCGATCGAGGTCACGACTCCCAGTGCCCGGTTGGCTTCGAGGAGTGTTGGACCCTGTTCGATGTGGACTTCAGCGAAGCCGAGCAACTCGCCGGGATCCAGGGCGGCTGACGCAATTGTCTGCGGGTCGGGCTCCAGGTCCGCTTCCCGCATAGCGTCGCGCAGGCTGATCCCGTTTGCGTCCACGCTGTCCAGCAAGGCGGGATCGAATCGGCCTGCGAGCGCGCAGCTCCCCAGAAAGGTCGACTTGAAGCGCACGCCTTCTTCCTCAGCGAATGCAATGATCTCGAGCGTATAGGGGAGCTGGCGGCCCGCGCGACGCATTTGTGAGACCACCGCGATGGGCAGCAGAATTCCCAGTCGTCCGTCGTACTTACCGGCATTCACGACGGTGTCGTAGTGCGAGCCTGTGAGTAATGTCCCGGCGTCTGGAGAAGTTCCCTGTAGCCGTCCTATGACGTTGCCGACGGCATCCATCTCAACAGTCAGCCCGCTGGCCAACATCCAATCACGTATCTGCGCGGCCGTTGCACGGTGGGCCGGTGTCAAATACGAACAAGTCAGCGCGTCATCACTCTCACTGATCAGCGCCAAATGCTCCGCCATGGAATGGATTCGGACGCCGACCTCTTCTTCGAGGAGATCCGTCAAGCGAAAGGCGGCGATTCGGGAGATCTGCTGCAAGGCCTCCATTCGCTCTGCATCCAGGGCATTGCCCACGCGCCGTTCGAGCTCTTTGAGTATCGAGGAACGGTTGTGCCCCTTTACCGCGAGCACGAACGGAAAGCCGAATCGGTCTACGTACGAGGAGTTGAGCTGCGTGAGTCGGGCGAGCTCTTCCGGGCTGCAAGCGTCCAGGCCCGCTCCGTGCTGCTCACGACTCGAGTCGGGTGTGAGCTCGCCCTGGGCTGCCGCGCGGCCCGCAAGCTGTGGGTGCGCTCGAATCAGAGCCAGCTGATCGTCCAGGCTCGCAGCCAGCACCCGCGATCTCATCGCCGCATGCAGGTCCAACACAGAGCGAAACGGCCTCATTCCGGCCGTGCGCTCCGGGATCCAGGGTGAGCGCTCCCAGATTGACTGGAGCGCGCCGACGAATTCCGGCACTGACATCGCATTCAGTTGCGAGACCGAAGTCACGGCGTTCCACTGCTCCCCGTGGGCGTGAAAGGGTACGTGGCTACCCAATGCCTGGCGATATCGGCACGCCGACAGATCCAGACATGTTGATGGCCCTGGACGTAGTCGAGAAATCGCTCCAGGGCCGCTATCCGGCCAGGGCGTCCGATGAGCCGCGCGTGCAGCCCGACGGACAACATCTTGGGACGGTTCAGGCCCGAGGGGGCACCTTCCGCATACAGCGTGTCGAAGGCGTCGCGGAGGTAATCAAAGAACTGCGTGCCCGAATTAAAGCCTTGCGGGCTCGCGAACCGCATGTCGTTACTGTCGAGCGTATAGGGCACGACTAGATGGGGCGCTGCGCGGTTACCACCCACAGTCACTTCGGTCCAATAGGGCAAGTCATCCGCATATGAATCGGCGTCATACAGGAAACCGCCATGCTCAACGACGAGTCGACGCGTATTGGGACTGTCGCGGCCCGTGTACCAACCCACAGGTGCTTCCCCCATCACGTCCCGCAGTATCGCGACTGCCTCCGTCAGATGGGCTCGTTCCGTTGCCTCATCCACGAGTTGATAACTGATCCAACGCAACCCGTGACCGGCAACCTCGTGACCGAGCTCCCGATACGCCGCGGCCGCTTCCGGATGGCGTTGGAGTGCCACGGCGGCAGCAAACACGGTCAGTGGCAAACCGCGTTTTTCGAACACTCGCAGCACGCGCCACAGCCCCGCGCGTGAACCATATTCAAACAGCGACTCCATGCTCATGTGACGCATTGGAAATGCCTGCGCGCCGATGATCTCGGAGAGAAATGTCTCGGAGGCCGCGTCGCCGTGCAGCACGCTGTTCTCTGCACCTTCCTCGTGGTTCAGAACAAACTGCAGGGCCACGCGCGCCTGGTTCGGCCATTGAGCATGGGGCGGGTGGCGGCCGTAGCCCGCGAGATCGCGGGGATAGACATGTTCCGCCCCGGTCATGGCTCGCGCCTGCCCGGCGCGGCGAGCACGGACTCGAGGTCGACCGATTTTTCTTCCGGGTCCTGCAGGCGCAGATCGGCCAGCACATGATCGAGATGTCTGACCATCAGATCGACGGCACGACGATCCCCCTTCTCGAGCGCGGTCACCAGCCGCTCGTGCTCGTCAGGTGGGCAGGTCGGCGTGTTGGGCGTCTGGTAGACCGCGATGATCAGTGACGATCGGGAAATCAGATCGCGCAACAGGTCGACCAGAATGCGGTTGCCGGCGCCTTCCGCCACCACGAGATGAAATTCGCCGGACAGCTTCAGGGCTGCGCGCCTGTCATTGTCGCGCCACGCGGCTTTTTCCCGCGCCAGGTGGGCGTGGACCCGCTTGAGGTCCTCGCGGGTCGCAGCGTCGAGAAAACCGCTCACAGTACCCGTCTCCAACACTCGCCGCGCACCGAACACCTCACGCGCTTCTCGAATGGTGGGCTTGGCCACCATGGCGCCGCGATTCGGCATCAGGGTCACGACATTCTCGTGCGCGAGCCTTTGCAACACCTGGCGAAGCCGTGTCCGGCCCAAACCGAAGATTTCGCACAAGCGCTCTTCAACCAACCGTGTTTCCGGCGGCAGGCTGTGGTCCATGATCGCGGACCAGATGCGCTCGTGGACTTCCGCCGGATCGGCCGAATCCGAGCTCGCGCGGCGAACGGTCGCCGCGGCGGCAATGCCCTTATGGGTTTTGCGCTGCCCGGCGCTGCGTGCCGCAGCACCCCGTTTTCCAGTTGGCGGGCTCATGAATGAGGAGTCCGAAAGTGTGTACGAAATCCAAACCGATTGTGCACAAATCACTGAGCCGAATTATCAGGCATTGGCGGCGCCGGCGCCATGTCAGCGTGCACCTGCTCGCCCAGAATGTAGGTGGCACTGACCGCACGGTCATCGCCGAGCGTCATCAGGATCAGCAACTTCTCCTCGAGTGTGCTCGAGCTGCTCATCCGCCGGGCAAGCAATGCGGGCGCGCACAGATTGAGGGCAATGAAATCGGCTTCGCAACCGGCGGTGAAACTACCGATGCGCCCCTCGAGACCCAACGCGCGGGCCGCTCCCCGTGTGACCAGATAAAATGCCCGCAGAGCAGACAGATGTTGACCGGACGATTGCGATACCTTGTACGCATCACCCAGGGTGCGCAACATGCTGAAGCTCGTCCCACCACCGACATCGGTCGCGATGGAAAAGCGCATCCCCGTGGCGTCGCTGGCGGCGATATCAAACAAGCCGCTGCCCAGGTACAGGTTGGAACTGGGGCAGAACGCCGCCGCCGCACCTGATTGAGCCATCCGCCGTCGATCCGCCGCGTCGAAATGAATGCAATGCGCGTAGATGGAGCGCTCCCGCACTAATCCGTAGCCGTCATAGATATCCAGATAACTGCGCGCGTCGGGAAACAGCTCCTGCGCCCACGCGACCTCGGCCACATTCTCAGCGACGTGACTCTGGATCAGAATCTCGGGAAATTCCCGGGCCAGAAGTCCTGCCGCAGCGAGCTGCTCCGGTGAGGAGGCGGGCGCGAAGCGGGGGGTAATGGCATAGAGCAGGCGCTCGCGCCCGTGCCATTCTGCAATGAGCCGGCGCGAATCGCGGTCACCGGATTCCGCGGTGTCGCGCAGATCTGCGGGGCAGTTACGATCCATGAGGACCTTGCCCGCGATCATGCGCAAGTTACGTTGCTCGGCGGCTTGGAAGAACGCCTCGGCCGATGCCGCATGCACGGTGCAAAACACCAGTGCCGTGGTGGTGCCGTTGCGCAGGAGCTCGTCCAGAAAGAACTCCGCCACCGCGCGAGCGTGCACGGGGTCCCCAAATTGCCGTTCAACCTTGAAGGTGTAGTTCTCCAGCCACTCGAGGACATCCTGGCCGCCGGATGCAATGACATCCGTCTGGGGATAGTGAATGTGCGTATCAATGAAGCCCGGGAGCAGCAGATGCCCGGCGTGGTTCACGATCTCGAAACTGCTGCTCAGTCCGGGCAACAGGGTCGCGGCCGGTCCCACAGTCACGACCCGGCCCTCGTCGATCAACAGCAGTCCGTCCTCGAAGTATTCGTAGCTGCCGGGTGTGCTTGCTGACCCGGGGTCCGATAGAAAATGCAGAATCGCGCCCCGATGGGCGCGCTGCGGTCGCGGGACCTCAGCGAGGGGCGACATTTTGCAGCCAGGTCAGCATTTCCACCCGCTCCTCTTCAGTAATGCCCGTGATATTGCCCAGGGGCATGGCGCGCGTGGCCACCTGCTCATGCATCTGCACCACGTGTGCCAGGATGTGCTCGGGCGTATCGAGCAGTACGCCGTTCGGTGGCGCCGTGAAACCGGGTTGAGTTGGATTGGCCGCGTGACAGCCCGTGCACCGTGCGGCGACGATCGACTGGATTCGCGCGAAGGAGGGCACGGCTGCAGGTCCCCCCGACGGATGGACCGGTGCGAGAGCGAATGCAACGCCGCCCAACAATAAAACACCGAGCACCGCTGTCCACGGTGAGGTATGGCCCGCTCTTTCGGCCGCTTTGTGGCGTTGCACGAAGTAAACGCGGATGCACGCACCGGCAGCGCTCATCGCTATCAGCACCAGATAATTGTAGCGGGCGCCGAAAGTCATGGCGTAGTGGTTGCTGATCATGACGAACAGCACCGGCAACGTGAAGTAGGTGTTGTGAGTCGAGCGCAGTTTCCCGGCGATGCCATGCCGCGGATCGGGATCGCGACCCGCTTCCTTGGCCCGCACGAGCTCACGTTGGCCGGGAATGATGACAAAGAAGACGTTCGCCGCCATGATCGTGCCCAGCAGCGCGCCGAACTCAATGAAGGCGCCCCGACCGCTGAACAGATTGCACAGGCCCCAGGCGGCGCCGGCAATCAGCACTGCCAGTACGGCGCCGAGCAGACCACCCCTGCGGCCTAGAGGCGACCGACACAACAGGTCGTAGATGAGCCAGCCACCGACCAGAAACGCAATACCAATGGCAATCGCCGTGGGTTTGGATAGCGCCGCCACGGCTGGATCGATCAGGTAGACATCCGCCTGCGCGTAATACAGCAGGCACAACAGGAAAAAGCCTGACAGGAAGGTGGTGTAAGCCTCCCAATAAAACCAGTGGAGGGTTGGCGGCAGGACCGGGGGTGCAACCCGGTACTTGCGTGAGTTGTAGAAGCCGCCGCCGTGGACGGCCCACAGCTCGCCGGCGATGGCCGGGTCTGCCCCCGGGGCCAACCTGACCAGGTGATTGTCGAGCCAGATGAAATAGAAGGACGCGCCGATCCAGGCAACCCCCGCGACCAGGTGGAGCCAGCGGCCCAACAGACTCAACCACTCAATGAGATAGGGGTTCATGGGGCTGCGCCGGGATCATGCATCGGGATGAAAGCCTTGCCCCAGGGAGGCTGGCTGATTCAAGCGGATGGTGCGCGGATCGCGGCAGATGATGACCAGGACGATGATGGTCGCCGCGTAGGGCAACATCGAGAACAGCTCGCTCGGGATCGCCAATCCAAATCCCTGCACATACAACTGCAGCACCGTAACGCCGCCGAACAGATACGCGCCAAGCAGGACGCGCAGTGGCTTCCAAGTGGCAAATACCACGAGCGCCAGTGCAATCCATCCGCGCCCGGCGCTCATCCCTTCGACCCACATCGGCGTGACGGCAGTCGATAGATAAGCTCCGGCAATCCCGCTCATGGCCCCGCCAAACATCACGGCCAGGTAGCGTATGCGCGTAACAGGCTGGCCCAGAGAATGCGCGACATCCGGCGATTCACCGACAGCCCGCAATTGCAGGCCGGCGCGCGTGCGCTTCAGAAACACATCGACGGCCACGAACAGCAGGATCGATCCGCAGATCGGAATGTCCAGATGAAACAACGGTCCGATGACGGGCCACCCGCTCAGCCACGGGATGGCGATCGATTGCAATCCTGTGATGGGCAGCCCCGTGTAGCTGCGTCCCGCGAAGGCGCTCGCGCCGAGACCGAACAACGTCAGTGCGAGGCCGGTCGCGACCTGGTTCGCTTGCAGAGTGAGGGTCAGAAAGGCGAACAGCATTGACAGGACGACCGCCGTACCCATGGCCGCGAGGTAGGCCAGCGGCAGGTTTCCGGTAGTCGCGCCCACTGCAAATGCGGCCAGGGCGCCAACCAACATCATGCCCTCGACGCCGAGATTCAGGACGCCCGCACGTTCCGTCACCAGCTCGCCGAGCGCGGCATAGATCAACGGTGTCGCCGCCACGACGGTGCCGCTCAAAATGGGAATTAGCGTTGCCATCAGGGTGTTTGAACCGCTTCCCCGATGACATCGGATGCGGCCTCGCGTTGCACCCGGCGCAGCCGATAGGCGACAAACAGCTCAGCACCGAGCAAATAGAACAGCAGCGTGCCCTGGAACAGGCCGCTGACAGCCGACGGCAGCTGCAACTCGAGTTGTACTGATTCGCCTCCCAGATACAACAACGATAGCAGCAGGGAGGCGAGCACGATGCCGACAGGATGCAGACGACCAATGAACGCCACGATGATGGCGGCAAACCCGTAGCCGGGCGAAATCGACGGCTGCAGTCGCCCAATAGGACCCGCCACTTCGCAAATGCCCGCCAATCCCGCCGTTGCCCCACCCACCAGCAGCGCCAGCCAGATGTTGCGTTTCTCGCTGAAGCCCGCATAACTGGCCGCCGCCGGCGCCAGCCCCGCGACCTGCATGCGATAGCCGGCGAACGTTCTGCTCAGGAAGAACCAGGCGCCGGCGGCAAGGCACAAAGCGATCGGAAAAGCGAGGGTGGTGCGACCGCCTTCGAACAGAGTCGGGAGCACCACGGCATCATCGAAGACCTTCGACTGCGGGAAGTTGAATCCAGTCGGGTCGCGCCACGGCACGCGAACGATCCAGGACAGGAACAACTGCGCAATGTAAACGAGCATGAGACTGACCAGGATCTCGCTCGTATGAAACCGAGATCTCAACAGCGCGGGGATGGCGGCCCAGGCCGCGCCCCCGAGCGCCCCCGCAATGAGCATTGCCGGGATTGTCAGGGATCCCAGCGTGTTGCCCCAGAATAAAGCCACACCGCTGCCGCTGATCGCACCCAGGGTGAATTGTCCCTCGGCGCCGATGTTCCAGACGTTGGCCTTGAATCCGATGGCGAGCCCCAAGGCACACATCATCAGAGGCGTCGCCTTCAAGAGCAGCTCGCCCACGCCATAGGCGGATGAGATGGGGGACAGGAAGTACGAGTGCAGCGCGGCGATCGGATCTTTGCCGAGGAGCGCGAAAGCGATGTAGCCCGTCAGTAGCATCAACACCGTGGCGACGGCGGGCGCTGCGATGCGCATTGTCGCCGATGGACGTGGGCGCTTCTCGAGTCGCAGCGGCCAATCAAGCATGATCGCGTACCTCGTCACGTGCTCTGGGGACGCCGCTCATGAGCGTGCCGACGTCCTCACTCGTCAGCTCACCTGCATCGTACAGCGGCGATAGCCGTCCGCCGGCTAGAACCGCGATCCGATCGCATATCGTGAACAACTCTTCCAGATCTTCGGAAACCACCAGCACGGCAACTCCACGCTCGCGCAGATTAACCAGCGCCTGGTGAATGAGCTGCGCGGCACCTATATCTACGCCCCAGGTTGGCTGCGCCACGATCATGACTTTCGGCTCAAAACGGACCTCGCGCCCGACAATGAATTTCTGCAGGTTGCCTCCTGAGAGGCTCTGCGCCAGGGAATCCTCGTCAGCGCCTTTGACTTGGAATGCTGCGATCGTTTCGCGAGTAAAGGCGCGTGCGGCGCCCCCTCGCACCAGGCCATTGCGCACCAGCCCAAAGTGGGAGCCGGTGAGCACGGCGTTCTGCGTCAGGCTCATGGCGGGAACCGAGCCGCGACCCAGGCGCTCCTCCGGCACGAATGTCAGGCCCAGCTGCCGGCGCTCAGCCGGATCCAGATCGTCGGCGGCGCGCCCACAGATTCGCAGCTCACCGGAGTGTGGACCGCGACTCTCGCCGCAGAGCGCAGCCAACAGCTCCCGCTGACCGTTTCCTGACACGCCGGCGATGCCGACCATTTCGCCCTCTCGGACGGTCAGTCCGATTTCACTGAGGCTGGTGCCGAACGGGTCCGGGGAGGCCATCGAGAAATCACGTAGCTCGAGACGCGGCACGCCGGGCGCTCGCGGTCGTACCTCGCATTTTTTGAGGTCGGCGCCGACCATCATGCGTGCCAGGCTCTGGCGCGTTTCGCTGCGGGGATCAGCCACACCGACGACCCGACCCGCCCGCAGGACCGTGGCGGAATCGCACAACGCACAGATTTCATCGAGCTTGTGACTGATGTAAAGGATGCTGACTCCGTCACTCGCAAGCTGGCGCAGAGTCTCAAACAGTTTGAGCACGGCCTGTGGGGCCAGCACGGATGTCGGCTCGTCCATGATCAGTAAGCGCGGCGATTGCAGCAGGCACCGCACGATTTCCACGCGCTGGCGTTCGCCGACCGACATGTTATGCACGAGCTGATGCGGTTCGACCGGAACTCCATACTGCGCCGACACTTCCGTTATGCGTGCAGCCAGGTCATTGGGGCGCAAGCCATCGTCCATCGCGAGGGAGATGTTTTCAGCGACGGTCAGCGTCTCGAACAGCGAGAAATGTTGGAACACCATGCCGATGCCAAGTCGCCGCGCCTGTGCGGGGCTCGCGATCGTGACGCGCTTTCCATTCCACTCGATGACGCCGGCGTCCGGCCGCACCAAGCCGTACACGATCTTCATCAACGTGCTCTTGCCTGCGCCATTTTCGCCGAGCAAAGCGTGTATCTGGCCAACGCCGACTGTCAGATCGACGTGATCGCTGGCCAGCGTGTTCGGATAGCGCTTGACGACACCTCTCAGCGCGAGCCTAGGGTTTTGCTCAGAGGCTCGCGAGCTCATCGGACGTGCTCATGGGAGGGCGCGCAATTCGCACAGTCAGTGGAGCCGCACAGCGACTCCGGCAACGACCCAGCCCGCTGCGGCTCAGTGGTCAAAGCGGAGGCGGCGGGCTCGGCCGTCACGACGGCGTGGGAGCTGGCGACAACGGCCATCGATTCGAAGACCTGTAGCAACTGTGCCGCCACAGCGATGGCAATGGCCGCCGGCCATTTGCTGTCAATTCTGCCGATCCCGATGGGGCACACCAGTCGCGCGATCCTTTCAGGCGAAATCCCGTCACGCGCCAGCCGGGAGCGAAATTTCGCCGCCTTGCTGTTGGACCCTATCAGGCCGAGCCACGCAAACTCGCCGCGCTCCAAAATTGCCCGGCACAACGAGTAGTCCACCGCATGATCATGCGTCATGACGAGATGACACGCATTCATAGGCGCCGCCGCCACGACGCTGACCGGCTCCGACACCGCCAGCGCGTGTATGTTTTCCGGCAGATCAGCAGGCAGTAACTGCGGACGCGAGTCCACCCATGTCACGTCGACCGGCAGATCGGATATCACGCGGATCAAAGCCTGGCCGACATGGCCGGCGCCATGAAGCCACAGGGTAGGGCGCCCCTTCGCGACGACGTCCGGCACGTGTCGCAGGAAGGGCAGGTCGGCTCGTGTGAAGCGTTCCAGTCGGAGTTGGACCGAGCCGCCGCAGCACTGGCTCAGCTCGCGACCCAGAATCACCGACCATACTCGAACAGCGGGTCCGTCCACATCCGCCAGCAACTCATGTGCGGCTCGCATGGCCTCCCACTCCAGATGGCCGCCGCCGATGGTGCCTTCGGCCCCACTTTCCGACACGAGCATGCAAGCACCCGGCTCGCGTGGCGCAGAACCTTTCACCTCAGCGACGACAACCCGTACTGCGGGCGCCGCACTCGCCTCCAGGATCCGAACCAGCGCGCGCGGCCAGTCCATGCGCATGGGACGTAGCCAATGCCCAGCGGCCGCATTTGTCTCGTTGTCTGATGAGCTCATGCGACTTTCCCAGCCTTCATTTGCCCAATTGTTCGCAGTACCGATTCCGGCGTTGCGGGAGCGGACAGCTGTGGCACAGACCCTTCCGGTCCACAGGCGGCACACGCATCACCGATTGCGTGAAACACAGCCATGGCCAACATCAGCGGGGGTTCCCCCACTGCCTTAGATCGGTAGATCGTCTGTCTCGGATTGGGCGCCCGCTCGAGCAATCTCACCCGAGTGTCCAGCGCCCAATCCCGGGCAGTGGGGATTTTGTAGGTTGAAGGTGCGTGAGTCTGCAACACGCCCTTGTCATTCCAGAACAACTCTTCCGAAGTCAGCCAGCCGATACCCTGCAGGAAGCCGCCTTCGATCTGGCCCAGGTCAATCGCGGGATTCAGCGAGCTTCCCACGTCATGGAGGATGTCTGCGCGCAACAAGCGCGTCTCCCCGGTCAGCGTATCGACCGCGACTTCCGCGATGGCGGCGCCGTAGGCGTAATAGTAAAACGGCTGCCCCAACATCGTATCGCGGTTGTAGTGAATATCCGGTGTCCGGTAGAAGCCAGTGGCCGAAAGTGACACGCGCGCGGCGTGCGCCTCTCGGGCCAAGTCGGCAAAGGACAGGCTCTGAGTGCCGAAATGAACCTGTCCGTCCGCGAATCGAACCTCGGTAGTCGTAACGCCCCGGGTACTGCAAATCAACTCAACCAGCCGTTCGCGAATCGTGCGGGCCGCTGCCTGCGCCGCCTTGCCGTTGAGATCGGATCCCGAGGAGGCAGCGGTAGCCGATGTATTCGGTACTTTGCTCGTATCAGTGGTGGTGACTCGCACCGCACTCAACGGTAGTCCCAGTTCCGCCGCAACCACCTGCGCGACTTTGACGTGTAGCCCCTGTCCCATCTCAGTGCCACCGTGGTTCAACAGCACGGTGCCATCGGTGTAGGCATTTACCAGCGCGCCTGCCTGGTTGAATAATGTGGCCGTGAACGAAATGCCGAATTTCACCGGCGTCATGGCGAGCCCGCGTTTCACGATGGGGCTGGTTGCGTTCCACTGGTGCAGTGCTTCCCTGCGGCTGCGATATTCGCCGTCCGCCTCCAGGCGGTCGAAGATGTCGTGAATGATGTTGTCTCGTACTACCTGGCCGTAGTGCGTCACGTTGCGTTCGGTCGTGCCGTAAAAGTTGGCTCGCCGGACGTCGACAGCATCTTTCTTCAGGGTGCGGGCAATGACCTCGATCACATGCTCGATGACCATCATCCCCTGCGGACCGCCGAATCCCCGGAACGCAGTATTTGAAACAGTATGCGTCTTGCAGCGATGCGAGACGATCTCAATGTGCTCCAGGAAGTACGCGTTGTCCAGGTGAAACACAGCGCGATCGTTCACCGGCCCGGACAGATCGGCCGAATAGCCGCACCGGGAAGCCAGCATCACGGTCAGCGCAAGAATCCGGCCCTGCGCATCGAAGCCAACATCATAGTCGGCGAGAAAATCGTGACGCTTCCCGGTCATGATCATGTCCAGATCGCGATCGAGCCGTAACTTGACGGCCCTGCGCGTTTTGCGAGCCAGGATCGCCGCCGTCGCAGCTATGAGCGCGGGCTGACTCTCCTTGCCGCCGAATCCGCCTCCCATTCGTCTGCACTGCACGGTAACGCTGTGGGCTCCTGCACCCAATGCGTGCGCAACTACGTGTTGGACTTCTGTTGGATGCTGCGTCGAGCTGTGAACCAGCATCGCACCGTCGTCCTGTGGGATCGCAACGGCTATCTGGCCTTCGAGATAGAAATGATCCTGGCCTCCGATGACCGTCGTGCCTTGCAGGCGTTGCGGCACACTTTCGAGCACGGCAGCCGGAGAGCCACGGACCACCTTGCGACTGGGCAACACATAACTGCGCGCAGCCAGAGCCGCACGAATGTCGAGGATCGCAGGCAGCTCCTCGTAAGTGATCTGCGCCCGGCTGGCTGCTTTGCGAGCCACGGAATACGCAGTCGCGGCCACCGCGAAAATCGGCTGCCCGGCGTACTGAACCAGCGACTGCGTGAAGATCGGGTCGTCGTGAACCGCGCCACCGTAATTGTTCTCACCCGGGATATCGGTGGACTGCGCGACACAAATCACGCCCGGGGTTGCCAGCACCCGTCCCAGATCGAGTGTCTTGATTCGGCCGTGCGCGATGGAGCTCGTGCCGAAAGCCGCGTGCAAGCAGTTAGCCGGAAGCGGAATGTCGTCCGTATATTGGGCGCGTCCGGTGACGTGCAGGTGGGCACTATCGTGCGGATGTGGCTTACCAATCACGATGCCACCGACGTGATATCGGTTACGCGCACGGGAACGGCTCCGACTCCGGGCTGTGCGGAATTTTGCAGATAAAACCGGCGCAGCATGTTGGCTGCAATCTGCAGCCGGTAGGCGGACGTTGCGCGGGCGTCGGTCAATGGTTTGAAATCCGCCGAGACTGCCTCAGCAGCTTTCTCAATTGCCGTTTCAGACCACTGCATTCCCATAACTGCAGTTTCTGCATGCAAGGCGCGGGCCGGGATCGCCGCCATGCCGCCGTATGCAAAGCGGGCATTGACGATGTGCCCGTCGCGCACGTCGACAGCGAACGCGCCGCAGATTGCCGAGATGTCCTGTTCGGTCCGCTTGGCGACCTTGTAGCAGGCCAGCAGCCGGTCGGCCGCGATGAGGGGGATGCTCACACCGACTACAAATTCACCCGGCAACAGATCCTTCTTCTGATACCCCAGGTAGAAGCTTTCCAGCGGCAGGGTGCGAGTCCGCGCTCCCTGCTGCAAATGGAGCTTCGCCCCGAGCGCAATCAACGCGGGCATGGAGTCCCCGATCGGCGAGCCGTTGGCGATATTTCCGCCGAGCGTGCCGGAGTTGCAGACCGGCGGCGACGCGAATCGCTTTGCCAGTTCCGCGAGTGCGGGGAACTCTGCAACCAACGCGGCCCAGGCATCGGTCAGTGTCGCCGTGGCACCTATGTACAGCGCACCCGCGGAACGGCGAATTTGCCGCAGTTCCGGTATCCCGCCTGTGTAGACAATGGGCGGCAGGTCTCGCAAGTGCTTGGTGACCCAGAGCCCGACATCCGTGCCGCCGGCCAACACCAGTGAATCTGGAGCCGCCTGCAGCGCCGTGGCCAGATCGTCGAGAGTCAGCGGTGCGTAGAACCCGTTGAGGCGCAGCGAATCGGCATCGCCCTTGCGGATGAGCGCTTGTAGCGCCTTCACGCGCGCGAGTGAGCGCGCTTCGGTCGGACTCCAGCGGGCCGTTGCAGCGTAGTCGGCCATGTGGCAGCCGGCATCGATGATGGGGCGGTATCCCGTGCAACGACACAAATTCCCGGAAATCGCGTCCAGGACTGCCTCACGTTCCGGTCGCGCACCTCTGAGGTAGAGCGCAAACAGCGACATGACGAAGCCCGGGGTGCAGAAGCCGCATTGTGAGCCGTGGTGCTCGACCATCGATCGCTGAACCGGATGAAGCTCGCCGTCAGGCGACTGCAGGCTTTCAACTGTGATGAGCTCCTTGCCGTCGATCGTAGGCAGAAAGCGAATGCAGGAATTCACGGCGCTATAGCTGACGCTGCGCCCATCCGCAGCAAGCTCACCCAACACGACCGTACAGGCGCCGCAATCGCCTTCGGCGCAGCCTTCCTTCGTTCCCGTCCGGCCAGCGATCTCGCGCAGGTATTCCAAAACAGTGGTGGTCGGCGGCAAACCGCGCACAGTGACCACCTCGCCATCGAGGATGAAGCGCACCGCGCCGGCGGTTATTTCAGTTTCAACTGCCACGGTAGGTGGAATAACTCCAAGGCGTCGTGAGCAGCGGGATGTGGTAGTTCTGGCTCTCATCGGCCACGCCGAAGGTGATCACCACTTCGTCGATAAACGGTGGGTCCGTAACCGCGAGACCTACGGCCCGGAAGTATTCCGCTACGTGGAAGGTCAATGTGTAACGGCCCACCCGCAGAGCGCCGTCGGCGAGTAGTGGCTGTGCAGTGCGTCCCTGGGCATCGGTGAGAGCTTCCGCGAGCAACCGGGGCGGCGACACTTCGAGATCGTGCAGCTCAACCCGCATCCGGGCCGCCGGAGCGCCCGTCGCGAGATTCAGTACGTGCGTCGTCAGCTTGCCCATGTGCCCTCACGATTGTGCACAATCCTGGCCAATATTGTGCACGTTCAGGTTGCGCGCACCGATAATGTGCGACCCGCACAGCACGTTCGAGTGTCCGCAACGTGTGTGCCGCCCGAGTGGCCCGCACCGCCAAAAACGTGCGAAGCTCAGTCTGGTACAGCTCCAGTCCGGGAGCAACGTCGAATTGAATCTGACATTGAGGCCACCATCGATGACTCGACCCAGGCCGAAGGCCGCATCTTGGATCCTGATCGCAGCCCTTGGGTTGTGCTCACTCACGGCCACGGCTGCCGAGCCTCTGAAGATCGCCTTCGTCTACGTGGATCCCGTGGGGGACAGCGGTTGGACCTACCAGCACGACCTCGGCCGCCGCGCACTGGAGAAAGCACTGGGACCGCAGATCAAGACGACCTACATTGAGAATGTGCCGGCGACCGCGGATGCCGAGCGCGTGATTCGCCAGCTGGCGGCGATGGGCAACCAACTGATCTTCACCACGTCGTTCGGCTACATGGATCCCACACTCAAGGTCGCCAAACTGTTTCCCAAAGTGCATTTCGAGCATGCGTCCGGTTTCAAGACCGCGGCCAACATGGTGAGCTACGAGGCACGCTTCTACGAAGGATCGTATCTGCTCGGCGTGCTCGCCGGGCGCACGACCAGGACCGGGACTCTCGGATTTGTCGGCTCCTTTCCCATTCCCGAAGTCATCCGCAACATCAACGCCTGGACGGTCGGCGCCCGCAGTGTGAATCCGAACGTCAAAGTGAAGGTGATCTGGGTCAATACCTGGTACGACCCCGGCAAGGAGCGCCAGGCTGCAGAAACACTCATTGCCCAGGGCGCGGACGTGCTGAGCCAGAATACCGACTCGCCGTCGGTCGTACAGGCGGCGGAGCAGAAGGGAGTGCATGCGTTCGGTTGGGATTCGGACATGGCGAAATACGGTCCGCACTCCCAACTCACGGCCAACACCGAAAACTGGGGTGGTTACTACATCGAGGAAGCGCGCAAGGAATTGGCTGGAACGTGGACCGGGGGTCGCCGGACCAACGGGGGCATCAAGGAGGGCATGGTTGTTCTGACACCCCTCAACGCATCCATACCGCCTGACCTCGCAGCGCTCGTGGCTCAACGCAAGGCGGCTATTGGCGCCGGACAGCTGCACCCATTCACGGGACCGTTGAAAGACAACACGGGCATAGTCAGGGTACCTGCAGGGGTGACCCTCACCGAGACGCAGTTGATGTCGATCGACTGGTTTGTGGAGGGTGTCGAGGGCTCGGTGCCAAAATGAATGTGGAGGCTTTCGTTCGCGAGCTGCCCAAGGCCGAGTTGCACCTGCACATCGAGGGAACACTCGAGCCCGAGATGGTTTTTGCGCTCGCCAGCCGCAACGGTGTAACGCTCCCTTACCCGTCAGTCACAGCGCTTCGCGAGGCCTATCGCTTCACCGATCTGCAGTCCTTCCTGGATGTCTACTACGCATGTGCGCAGGTGTTGCAGACAGAAGATGACTTCCGCGAGCTGACGGCAGCCTATCTGCGCAAAGCGCACGATCAAGGCGTCGTACACGTGGAGATCTTCTTCGATCCGCAAACCCATACGGCCCGTGGAGTTGCGTTGGACACTGTGGTCAACGGCATCAATGCGGCTCTCGTCGAGGGTGAGCGGCAGCTCGGGATCACCCATCGATTGATCTTGTGTTTTCTGCGGCATTTGAGCGAGGCGGAGGCGCTCGAGACCTTGAGTCAGGCGCTGCCTCATTCGGGAGTCATCGCGGCCGTGGGACTCGACTCATCCGAGTTGGGACATCCGCCGTCAAAGTTTGTCACGGTCTTCGCGCGCGCGCGCCAAGAGGGTTTCCTCACGGTGGCTCACGCTGGTGAGGAAGGACCTCCTGCCTACGTGCACGAGGCGCTGGATCTGCTCCAGGTGAGTCGGATCGATCATGGCGTGCGCAGCGACGAGGACCCGGCGTTGCTTGCCCGGCTGGTGCGGGAGCGCGTGCCCCTGACAGTCTGTCCGCTGTCGAATGTCATGCTCAGGGTCTTCGACACCATGGCGGATCACAATCTCAAACGGCTGTTGGATGTGGGTGTTCTGGTCACAGTGAACTCCGACGACCCCGCGTATTTCGGGGGCTATGTCGTGGAGAACTACCTGGCCGTGCACGGCGCGCTGGGCTTGTCCAGGGCGGACCTGGCACAGTTGGCGCGCAATTCGATTGAGGCGGCGTTTCTGTCCGACGACGCGAAACGCAGCTGGCTCGCGAAAATCGACGGGGTCGCCTAGACGGGGTCGCCTGGACCCGGTGGCCGCCGCGAGTTGAGCTCTCCCCCTACTCCAACTCAAAGAAACTGGCGTCCACCGGCTTGTTCGCCAGGATTTCCTCCCGGCTCAGTCCTTGAATCTCGTGCGGGAATACCAGCCAGGTGTCCGTCGACTTGATGAAATAATCGGGTGTGAGGCTGCTCCGGTTGCGCGCCGGTTTGTAGTACACCGTGGCGATCCGGATGGTGCTGGGCAGGTTGCGACGACAGCGCTGCCGCAGCTCGTTCATCACCGCCTCGAGGCTCCGACCGGAGTCGAATACGTCATCGATCAACAACAATCGGTCGTGCTCCTCCAGGCGTGATACCAGGTAGTCGAGCGCGTGCACGCGGACGGACTTGGCCTGTTGGTCGATGCCCACGTACGAGGAGGTTCGGATGGGAATGTGATCGACGATGACCCCGTGATACTCCAGCACCTCCTGCACGGTGATGCCGATGGGGGCGCCACCGCGCCAAATGGCGACCAGGAAGGTGGGCCTGAAGCCGCTGCGCAGGACATTCATGGCCAATTCCATGGAATCGCGCAGCAGTGAGTTGGCCGAAATGAAAATTTTCTCGACAGGGGGTTCGCTCGTCATGCGGCGATTCTAGACCGATCAGCCCGCCGCCGCTGCGGATGTCTTACGAGACCGGGGGCGCTCCGCCTTCGCTGCGGCGGCGCTCGACAAACTCCGTCAGGGCCTGTGCCACGCCCGGGTCGATTTCCGGTGGCTGGAAGTTGGCGATGGTCCGGCGGGCGATATCGCCGGCACGCTGGGTCGCTGTCTTGGCTCCATCGTCCGACCACGCGCCGAAATTCCGCCAGTCCGAGACGAGTGGGCTGTAAAAGGCGTCACGGTAGCGTTCCATCGTGTGAGCCGTGGCGAAGAAGTGGCCGCCCGGGCCTGCCTCGACTACCGCCGACACGCCAACCTCCTCGGGAGTTGCCAGCACCGGCTGAAAGATCTCCGCGAACATCTGCAGCATCTCGACATCGAGGATGTATTTCTCCGCTGACGCGGTCAGCCCGCCCTCGAGCCATCCGGCGGAGTGCAGAATGAAATGACAGCCGCCGAGGAGGGCGCCCCACAGGCTCATCTGGGATTCATACGCCGCCTGTGCATCCGGAGCATTGGAGGCTGTCGCGCTCGAGCAGCGCCACGGTACGTTGATGTGCCGTGCAAGTTGGCCTGCACCGAACGCCGCCTTGGTGTATTCGGGAGTACCGAACGCCGGCGATCCCGACTTCATGTCGACGTTCGATGTGAAGCTTCCGTACATGACCGGCGCGCCCGGGCGGATGATCTGTGCGAGCGTAATTCCGAACAACGCCTCGGCGTGAGCGAGTGTCAACGCGCCGGCGATTGTGATGGGCGCCATGGCGCCTGCCAGCGTAAACGGCGTGATGATCACCAACTGGCCCCGCGAGGCGAATTTGATGATTCCGTCGGTCATCGGCAGATCCAGCTGCAACGGCGAGTTGGTGTTGCAGATGGTGTAGCAGTGCGCCTCTCGCTCAAACGCTGCTTCGTCGATTCCGTGGGCGATTCGCAGCATCGCGAAGGAGTCTTCCAGCTGGCCGTCGCCGCGGCAATAGAAGTACGGAACCTTATCACCTAAGGTCAACTGCGCGTGGGAGGTCTCGAGGTGCCGCACCGGCATGGGGACATCCTGCGGCTCGACCATCTGTCCGAGCACGTGCATGACGTCGAATGCCTGGGAGAGTTTCACGAAGTCGCGAAAGTCAGCCATGGAGCCAGTGTGTTTGGCGCCCTGCGACTCGAGCACGCCCGGTGGGCCTGCGACCGGCGCAAACACCACGTGGCGCCCGCCAACACGGCAGGAGCGCTGCGGATTGCGCGCGACAAGCGTGACTTCGGCCGGTACCGTCGTCAGCGCCTTTGCCACCAGGCCCCGATCGAGATGGACCATATGCGTCGATTCGTCAACGCTCGCCCCGGCCGCAGCAAATGCCGCCCGCCCGCGCGGCGACAACACACGCATGCCCTGATTCTCGAGCAGGCCGAGCGCTGTTTGATGCAGGCTCTCAACCTGGTCGTCGGAAAAAATCCGCGTGGGCTCGAAGGGATTGGTCAGGTGCCGATAACGGAAAGAACGGCTTCCCTCGGCTGCGGCTGTAGCCGCCGCTCTCGTCGAATCTCGTCTGCGAGCTCTCATGCACCACCTCGTGGGGCCCGAGGATAGGCGTCGCCGACGCTACCTGTCATCGGAAATGTCTATGGCCCCATCTATTAATGGCATTCGCGGCTGAAGCGCTCACGGCGCTGCGAAATTCACCGTGTCGTGCATGCAGCCAGGGTTGCCCGCGGGGTACACGAGGTTTTTGCCGATCTCGACAGCCTCGGTGTCCAACTGAGGTGAGCCGGATCCGCGCAGCAGCTTCACACCGTCATTGATGTTGCCCGCCGCATCCACACAGGTGCAAATCATCGATTGACCGATGACTCCTGCGGGCACTGTCCCTTCGGGCTTCGGATGGTCAAACACCACCTTCGAGAATGCCTCGGGTGTGAGCTGAATCCGGATGGTTAAAGACGAGCCCTGGGTGCCCGGTGCCGCACAGGTCTGGGGTAGCGGTTCCCCGTGCAATTGCGCGCCCGCAGTCAGTGCGAGTGCGGATAGCGCAACAGCCCATTTTGTCGTTGTGACCATTCCACCATTCTAGCCAGCCGCGGTCCGAGCGTCGCCATGCGTTGTGCAGCCTGTCACAGCTCGATAGCTGAGCCTGCGTCTAAAGTGACCGCCCTTTTGTCCCCAAGGACGGTGCCTGTGAACGCGGCGACTCACTCCCGAAACGACGTCAATCAGCGCTGTACGCGTGTCCACATTACGGCGGCGGCGCTGGCCGTTGTCGCTGCAATTGCGGTGAGCAATCGAGCCGAGGCGTCATGGGGAGAGGCGACAGGCGATCCCGGGCACTTCGGGTTTGTTTTGGGCACTGCAGCAGAGCTCGGCGGCGACAACCTCATTGATGTGGTCTACCGCCACGGCGGGACCCAGCACATCAAGGCCGGCGACGGAGTCACCCTCGCCGGTGGTATCCATTATCGCCCGGTGGGGTTCCCGGTCGATTTCGCGGCCACGGTGGGCTACAAATTCATCCGCACCTCTTCCTACGATACCGACCTGGGTGTCGACCGGGTAGCGATCGAGCTCACCGGCACCGTGCCGCTGGGAAATCACTTTTGGGTGACTGCGGGCCCGGTGTGGCACACCAGTACGAAACTGAATGGTGACGGCTACATACAGGACGTCGATTTCGACGATGCCGTTGGCGGAATGGTTGGATTTGGCTGGCGTTGGGTGGGCGTGAGATACACGAACATCAAGTACCGCGGCCCATTCCCCGGCAGCGTGGATGCGAGCAGCGGCGGCGTCACGTTCGCGTGGAAGTTTTGAACCGCTGAGGCGAGCCGATCAGATCCCGTTGATCCGGATCGATCCATCCGTGGAGCGAAGGGTCAGCTCGGGGCCCCCGCCATTGAGTGTCCCGTGGACCTCAGACTTCCCGATGTTGCCCTGAACCGTCACCGGTAGAGCCAGCGAGATGTGACCGTCCCGCGTCCTGGCAGCTACGTTGGCCTGGAAATCGTGCGGCAGTGCCAGCTCGATTCCGCCCCGGGGGGGCAGGCCGGCGCGGGATTGTGCACAGCGTTATGTCGTGAGCGCGTGTTGATTGCTTTCAGTTGGCTTTCAGGCAGCTTTCGGGCGTTGGAAACTGCGCGGACTCTGTGCGGTCGCCGTCATGCCGCGTGCTATATTCAACCAACAATTTCGCGCGTCCGAAAATAACCATAAAAAACGATAAAGAGAGCATGGACGAAGGGGGCGTGGACCGATGTCTACCGTAGTGTCTTCGATTGCGAATCCTGCTGCGACCGCAGCCAATGTGGTCTTTGAGCGCGACGGGTGTCTGACGCTCAACTCACTCACCACCGCCGCGGACATCGAGTTGATTCGCTCGCTGCTCGATCCGCTGTTCGACAGGTTCGACACCTTGGGCGACCGTGCAGTCGATCTTGCAGGACCGCGTGAGTCAGGAGTGCCGTTGCGCTCTCCGGAGGTGAATGAGGCGGTCCGACTCGAGCCTCGCCTGCGATCGACACTGGCGTATGCGCGCTGTCGTGACATCGCGAGCATGCTGTTGGGAACACCTGTCGGTTATCAGTTCGACCACGCCATCTTCAAACCGCCCCTGAATCAGACAGCCACGGCATGGCATCAGGACGAGGCGTATTCCACGGAGCCCATGCCGTTGCGATCCGTTCACTTCTGGATCCCCTTACAGCCGGTCACCGTCGAGAACGGCTGCATGTGGTTCGTTCCCGGCTCGAATCAGAACGGACTGCTGCCGCACTATGTGGCGAGCCGGCGCTTCAATGGACCGCAGTCACAGACAACCGCAGCCACATTGGCCACGAAAATAGTCGATGAGTCCAAAGCGGTTCCGTGCCCGCTGCCGCTCGGCGGGGCGACGGTCCACCATCCGCTCACTCTCCATTACACCGGTCCCAACCAGACCGACGCCTGGCGCAAGGCCTGGATTGTGCACTTTGGTGCCTATGGTTGGTTTCGCCGCCACCTGCATCCGAAAGTGCTCGCCGCCCGGATCGGCGTTGGCCCTCACCCGCCGAGGCTTGCAACCTAGGTGCCTGAATTTCGGTTGCAGGCGAGATCTTACTTGATCCCTCCCAGGCGATCGGGCATCGTCATGGCGTGAAGATCCCGAAGCCAAATCGATCGCGACGCAGTGGCACGCCCCGTTGGGTTGCTCCGCTCGTTCTCGCTTTGCTGTGTCTGCGTGCTTTCGTTCCCGCGGGCTTCATGCTCGCTCCAGTCGATGGACGACTGGAAGTTGTTGTGTGCGATGCGGATGCAACCAGTGTCGGCGGCCACAATCATCAGGGCCACGGTCATCACGGCCACGATGGTGCGGGACATCATCACACTCAGACAGATCCGACCTGTCCCTACGCTCAGAGCGCCGGGCCCGCACCGCTTCCGGCTCTTCCAACGGTAGCACCCGCGTTCCTGACAATTGTGTCGGCCCCTCCGACCCCGGCTGCGCAGGTCCATGCGCATTTCGGACCTATTCGCCAGCAAGCTCCCCGCGGACCTCCGCTACCCGCCTGATCTGATCCAACGCTCGTTTGCACGTGCAGCCGGTTGTCAGATGCCGGATTGCAGCGCGCATCCATTCCATTTGCGTATTCATTCAGGTGAGGCAATGAAAAGTTCAGCAATTCTGCGGCGCGGCGTGTCTGCGCCCGTACTCCTGGTCATTCCATTCACACTTCTCGCTCCGCAGTCGGCGCGGGCCTGTGCGTCATGCGGCTGCACGTTGAGCTCAGATGCGGCAATGGGTTATTCAGCCGATGCCGGCTGGCGTCTCAACGTCGAATACGACTACATCCACCAGGACCAGTTACGTAGCGGTACGCGCTCGATTTCCACTGTTCCAGACGGGTACGAGCTGGAGCGCGAGACGCTCAACCGGTACGTCACGACCGGGCTGAGTTACAGCCCCAACGCCTCCTGGAATATCAATCTACTGGTCCCGTACGTCATCCGAACGCACTCCACCTACGGTGAGCTGGACTCGACGCAACCTTTGCCGGAACTGAGCAGCTCGCGCAGCTCGAGCCTGGGCGACGTCAAGCTCATCGGCAGTTATCAAGGACTGCTACCCACCCACAATCTGGGGGTGCAACTCGGTGTAAAGGTGCCGACGGGTCACTACGGTACGGCCGTTGATTTCAATGGCGGCCCGAATGCGGGCACACCGCTCGATGCCAGCCTGCAGCCCGGCACGGGCAGCACGGATATCATCGTGGGCGCCTACTACTACCAGGCGATCAGCCAGGACTTTGATGTCTTTGCCAACGCCCAGTTTCAAAGCGCGCTGAAACATCACATGGATCAACCGGGGAATGATTACCGCCCTGGCAACTCAACCACCGTGAGCTTCGGGCTGCGGTACGAGAGCAATCCGTGGGTGGTCCCGCAGCTGCAGGTGAATCTGTTGCGCAAATCCCGCGACCAGGGCGCCTTGGCCGATATTGAGAGTACCGCCGGAAACGTGGCTTACTTGAGCCCGGGTGTCACCGGGCGGGTGACGTCTCACCTGCATGTCTTC
>Ga0137415_10000022_pt1 | contig 132087 bp, 119 predicted proteins | sample CZODoug3_1_1_16f_FD_183082 | JGI IMG/M metagenome (GOLD analysis project Ga0137415, IMG submission 183082) | Vadose zone soil fungal communities from Angelo Coast Range Reserve, California, USA - CZODoug3_1_1_16fungal (Hybrid Assembly) | ecosystem: Environmental > Terrestrial > Soil > Vadose... | reverse complement strand
TCCAACCCATAAGGCTGAATCCCGAGCGGCGCGGCGCTCGCCAGCAGGTGCTCCCAAAGGCTCACACCATAATCGGCGGGAATGTAGACCTCATAGGCCAGCTCGCCTGAGAAGCTCAACCGGATCAAGCGTAGTGACACGCCCCGCACTTTTATTTCCAAGCATCCCATGTAGGGAAGGCGGGCATCCGAGACATCGTGGCCTGGTAATGCAAGCTCCAGCGCCCTGCGTGCCTTGGGGCCTGCAACGACAATCCCCGCCCATTCATCGGTAATAGATGTGACATGGACCCGCAAATCACTCCAGGCGGTTTGCAGCAGGAATTCCAGCCAGGACATCACCTCGCCTGCCTGCGCTGTCGTCGTGGTCATGAAGTAGCGAGTTTCGGACAGTCGCGTAGTGGTACCGTCGTCCAACAGCACACCGTCGTCGGTCAGCATGACGCCATAGCGAGCTTTACCGACCGGCAGCTTTGCGAACCCGTTGACGTAAACGCGGTTGAGGAATTCCGCGGAGTCAGGCCCCTGAACATCAATCTTACCCAGGGTGGAGACGTCCGACAGCCCCACTGCGCGACGCACCAGACGCATCTCCTCGACGTAGGCGGTTTCCACAGTCGCCCCAGCCCATCGATACCACCAGACACGCAACCAGGGCCCCGCCTCGATCATCTCCCCGCCGTGAGCCAAGTGCCAATCGTGCAGCGGTGAACGCCGTGTCGTGCGGAAGTGCTTGCCAATCGCTCGACCGGCGAGTGCCCCAATGGCAACCGGCGTGAACGGGGGACGAAAGGTAGTTGTGCCCGCCACGTGAGTCTCAACACCACGCAGTCCTGCCATGATGGAGAGCGCGTTGACATTGCTGGTCTTACCCTGGTCGGTGCCCATTCCCAACGTGGTATAGCGCTTGAGATGCTCGACCGAAGCGTAGCCCTCCTGATGCGCGATCTCGAGGTCCTTGACCGTCACGTCGTTCTGAAAATCCACGAAGGCCTTGGCGCTGCGACTCTGAGGCGGTTGCCAAACAGGCTCGATGCCATACCCTCTTCGTGCCGTGTCTGAGAAGCCTTGCAGCGCTGGTGGTAGCATTCCGAGTCCGGAAAGACCGATATGGGTGGCCGCACTCTGCCCTGCCTGCATCCCCTCTTCGATTGCAGCCTGCAACGTAGAAGTGCCTGTCAGCGCACCTGCACCGAATTGTCCCGCGGCATAGCCGCCTGGCACCAACGCGTGGATCTCCTCGAGATACCTCGGCTTGATGCCGCCGTGCGATGTCAGATGCACAGCGGGTGACCAGCCGCCCGACATACATACGAGATCGCACTGAAGTTTACGGGTCCCAAGAGTGACGCCTTTGACTGCCGCGCTACCAATCACTTCGACGGACGTCACGCCACTCAACACCTCAATGGCGGACGCTCTAGCCGTTGCGGCAATCGCTTGATCAACTGCAGCCCGAAGGTCGGCAATGACCACGTTGGCACCGGCCCGACTCAAATCAAACGCAGTGGCATAAGCGCTGTCGTTGTTGGTGATAACGACCACGCGCCTTCCGCACAGTACGGAAAAACGGTTCAGGTAGCTTCGGACAGCCGAGGTGAGCATGACCCCAGGACGGTCGTTGTTCCGGAAAACGAGGGGACGTTCGGTCGCACCAGTAGCAAACACGATGGAACGAGCACGCAAAGTCACAATCACCTGCCGCGCTTCACCCTTGGCAGCGTCGGGCTGTTTGGGGTCGCGACGCTCCACCAACGCGACTGTATTGCCGTCGTAGAGTCCAAGTGCCGTCGTGCGACTCAGGATCTCCACATTTGGGAGCGATGCGAGCTCGAGCTCCATTTGCCGGCGCCACGCTTCCGCCGTGCTGGCCATGTCTTCCGACAGCAGGCTGCCACCCAACAGCGAATCCTGTTCAGCGAGCACGACGCGAGCGCCAGCACGACCTGCGGTCAACGCAGCACTCAGTCCTGCAGGGCCCGCACCGATGACTAATACGTCGGCAAACGCATGTCGGGCCTCGTACCGATCGGGATCGCGTTCATGCACGCCGCGCCCGAGCCCCGCGGCTCTGCGGATGAAGGGCTCATAAAACATCCAGGAGCCGCGAGTGGGCCCCATGAAGGTCTTGTAGTAAAACCCGGCTGACAGAAACGGCGCGGCCAGCGAGTTGATTGACATGAGATCGAACCGCACCGAGGGCCATGCGTTCTGGCAGCGTGCTTCGAGGCCCTCGAAGAGCTCCGTGGTCGTGCCGGCGACATTCGGGTCGGTGCGCCCACCTGTACCGAGCGTGAAGAGGCCGTTGGGCTCCTCGACTCCCGCCGACAAAAAGCCCCGCGGCCGATGATATTTGAAGCTACGGCCGACGAGCCTGACACCGTTCGCCAGGAGCGCCGAGGCCAGCGTATCTCCCTGGAATCCGCTCAGCGACTGACCGTCGAGCGAAAACGGGATCCTGCGGTCGCGATTGATGCGGCCGCCGGCCGGTAATCGGAACGTCATTTCGAAACTGCTTCGCTGGCCGGCCGAGAAACGCCTACCGTGTTGGTCGCCGTATCGCGCTCCAGCACGAGCCAGTGTCGGCAGCCGAGTACGTGTTGCCAGTATTCCCGATGTGGACCTTTGAGGTTGTCAAACAGAAAGACGTAGTCGTGCCAGACCTGCTGATCCGCCGTGCCATGGGCGGGACGCGGCTTGTCCGCATCTCCACCGTAACGGAATTCGGTGTAGTCACGCTCACCGCACAAGGGACAGTTGATCCTCAACATAGAGTTACTGCTTATACGTCCAATTGCCGATGCCGTAATCGTCGAGCTCTGCGCCCCGTTCAAATCGATCGAGGCTGTAACAGCGATTCAGGGGATGCTCATCGTCGTGAGCGATGGTGTGCGCCAGGCACCAACCCGCGGCGGGAGTAGCTTTGAAACCCTGATAACACCACCCGCCATCGAGATATAAATTGCGCAACGGCGTGCGACAGATAAAAGGACTTCCATCCGGTGTCATGTCCTGGATGCCCGCCCAATGGCGCAGCAACCGCAACCGCGAAATGGACGGAATGAGCGCGACCGCGCATTCGGCCACGGTCTGCACTTTCGGGAATTGCCCTCTCTGGGTGTAACTGTTGAAGCCGTCGATGTGGCCGCCAAACACCAACCCGCCCTTGTCCGATTGGGAGATGTAGAACAGCTCGGCACCGAAGGAAATCACGTGATCCACAAAGGGTTTGATCGGCTCTGACACAAATGCCTGCAGCAGATGGCTTTCGATCGGCAGTCGCAGGCCGGCCATGGCCGCAAGATGGGATGAATGACCCGCCACGGCGATTGCCGTACGACCGGACAGAATTCGACCCCGGGTGGTTTCGACTCCCGTCACCTGGCCCTCCGAAATCACAAAGCCAGTGACCTCACAGTGCTCAATGATGTCTACACCCAGCGAAGCGGCGGCTCGCGCATAGCCCCATGCGACCGCGTCGTGTCGCACCGTGCCGGCACGGCGCTGCAACAATCCGCCTCGAATGGGAAATCGCGCTTCAGTCGAATAGTCCAGATACGGCAGCTGGCGCATGACATCACCGCGGTCGAGCAACTCCGCGTCGATGCCATTCAAACGCATGATGTTGCCTTTGCGGGCTAATACATCGAGCTGTGCGGGCCCATGGGCCAATACGATCTGACCTCGCTGCGACAGCATCACATTGAAATTCAGGGCGTGGGAGAGTCCCTCCCAGAGCTTCATGGAGAATTCGAAGAACTGCGTGTTGCCGTCGATCACATAGTTCGAGCGCACGAGGGTGGTGTTGCGCCCAACATTCCCGGAGCCGATGTAGGCGCGCTCGAGCACGGCGATGTTCTTGATGCCGTGATTCGCTGCAAGATAGTAAGCGGTCGCAAGACCGTGGCCACCGCCGCCAATGATCAGGACGTCATAGTTGGACTTTGGCTCCGGGCTTCCCCAGGCGCGCGGCCATGGCGCATCGGACAGCGCGTGACGTGCCAGCGAAAGTGCCGAATATCGGCTGGACAAGGTACGAGTCTCAATGGGGACGCAGCCACCAGCGTAGCCGCATGCATCCATCTAGAAAAGCGTATATTTTAGATAGAGTTGATCTATTTTCGAGATGATCATGCAATTCGATCTCAGTGGCCTCGAAGCGTTCGTGGCGGTGGTGGACTGTGGCGGCTTCGGCCGGGCAGCGCAGCAGTTGCACAAGGCGCAGTCGGCCGTCAGCCACCAGGTTCGAAAGCTCGAGGAGCAGTTGGGGATCGAGCTGTTCAATCGGGAGGGCTACCGGGTCCAATTGACCGCGGCCGGTGAGTCGGTGCTCGCGGAGGGCCGACGGGTGCTGTCACAGGTCGAGCTCGTCGGCTCGGTGGCGCGGCAGTTCACGCAGGGTTGGGAGCCGCGGCTGCTCGTCATTATCGACGGTATTCTGCCGCTCGATCCGATTCTGGACGGTCTGAAGACACTGGCCGCCGAGCGGGCCCCCACGCGCATTCAGGTCAAAGTGGAGTTTCTGAGCGGAGTGTCATCCCGGTTCGAGCGCGAACAGGGTGACTTCATGCTGGTCGTCGACCCGGAGAGCCGGCCCCTGCATGAAGAGGAAACACTGCCGGAAATGGATTGCGTCCTGTGCGTCGCGCCCCCTCATCCGCTCGCCAGGAAAAGGTCGGTATCGCTGGCAGACCTGAGGGAGCATGTTGAGCTCTCCGTGCAGAACTCCAGCGAGGAGCAGCGCTCGGACCGGCACTTCTTTGGCTGCGAGCGCGGCTTTTACCTGTCGAGCTTTCAGGCCAAGAAACAAGCACTGTTGATGGGCGTGGGTTTCGGATGGATGCCGCTCTATCTCATCCGGGACGAGCTCAAAGTGGGCGCATTGCGGGAGGTGAAGTACGCCGGGGGATCGAGGTTCCGTTTCACGCCGCGCCTCGTGCGTCGCGCGGATCGCAGTCTCGGGCGGACGGGCCAGCGGCTCGTGGAATTGCTGCGCGTCGCCAGATGGCCCCACGTCTGTCGATGAGTTGATGTTAGACCCGCAGGCGTGAAACATAATCCACGCCATACACGTGACACCGGGCTCAGACGAAAGTCGCGCGGTCATTCACGTTCGCAATCGGGGCGACCGTATACCGGACGGCATTGCGAGAGATCTGTTCAATACGTTGCAGCGGCACTCGGGTGGTTTCGTTTATTATCGGTATGATGAGCCCTTCGTCGTATTTGCCCCCGAACTGCGCTTGCGCGACTAGCCTCATGTTTTCGAATGTGCTGAATTGGCTTCTCAACGTGGGTATTGCGGTCGCTGGCATCCTGGTGCTGGTGGGCTGGATCCGTCAGCGGGCGGCGGTCGACTTCCGGGACATTGATAAGTCGGAAATTTCCGCAGACCTGACAGCCGGGGACGACTTATTGGCAGACGCACTCGCGGAGCTCGAGTTACGCCCGGGTGAATCCATCCCTGCTCCACGCCTGACTGCCCACTCCGTGGTGCACGAAAAATAGCCCGTCCGGGTCGGCACCGCCTCGTGGGCCGGCACACGCTAATATACGAACACCGTTGAGCTGGGGGTATCGTATTTTGAGACACAGTGTCTGGTTGGCTGCAATTCTCGCCATGGGCCCTTTGACATCCGAGGCGCAAGTCGCTGCTCGCCCGAGTATCGTCGTGGCGATATCCGTCGATCAATTCTCAGCGGACCTGTTCGCGGAATATCGCCCGCTGTTCACTGCCGGCATGCGTCGATTTCAGGGCGGCGCCGTGTTTCCAAATGGATTCCAGAGCCACGCCGCAACGGAGACTTGCCCGGGTCATTCCACGATCCTCACTGGATCACGTCCCTCACGCACCGGCATCATCGCGAACGAGTGGTACGACCAGTCACTCACCCGCGCGGAAAAGAGGGTCTATTGTGCCGAAGATCCATCCGTCCCGGACTCCACGTCTACGGGCTATACCGTATCGAGCCGCTTTCTGAAAGCGCAGACACTGGGCGACAGACTCAAGATCGTCGATTCGCGCAGCCGTGTAGTATCGGTTGCCGGTAAGGACCGCGCCGCACTCATGATGGGCGGCCACACGATCGACCAGGCCTGGTTTTGGAGTGGCAAGTCCTTTGTGACCTTGCCGGGCGTTACACAGCATGCGCCCGCAATCGTCGACAAGGTCAATGCGGCGGTTGCCGCGCAGATTGCCAAACCAGACCTTCCCGCACTCCCCGCTGCCTGTCGTGGGCACTCTCAGGCCGTGGCGGTTGGCAACAAGGAGGTCGGCGTCCCGCACCCTCGTGAGGCTGGCGACTTCAGTGGGTTCCGAACGTCGCTGGCTTTCGACCGAGCGATCACCGATATCGCCATTGGTCTGTTGCACGATCTGAAGTTGGGAGGTGGCTCAGCGCCCGATGTGTTGGCTATCGGGTTGTCCGCGACAGACTATGTCGGCCATACATTCGGTACCGAGGGAGCGGAAATGTGCGCGCAGTTGCTGGGCGTCGATGAGAATGTGGGGCGGATTCTCGCGGCTCTCGATGCAACACACCAGCCGTATGTTGTCGTGTTGACGGCGGATCATGGTGGCCACGATCTACCGGAGAGAAATCAGCTGCGCGGGATTGGTGACGCAGTCCGAGTTGATCCGGCGTTGTTTCCGGCTAACGTGGGCAAACAACTCGCGCAGGAATTCAATCTGCCGACAGCAGCCCTCATTGGCGTCGCACCCTTTGGCGACATCTACCTTGCCCGCGACATTCCGGAGGTTCTGCGGCCCAGGGTTCTGGAAGCCGCCAAGTCACGCTATCTTGCACATCCGCAGGTTGCAGCTGTCTTCACGGCCGCAGAGCTGCGCCGAATGCCGCGACCCGGTGGCCCCGCTGACGAGTGGTCTTTAGCCGAACGCTTTCGGGCCAGCTTCGATCCCGAGCGATCGGGTGACTTGCTCGTCGCGCTGAAACCGCACGTGACGCCTATCGCTGATACCAAGGGGTCCCTGGCAACCCATGGGTCAGTATGGAACTACGACCGCCGCGTTCCGATTCTTTTTTATCGGCCCGGCATGAGCGGGTTCGAACAACCGCTGCCGATCGAGACCGTGGATATCCTGCCAACGCTTGCGGCGTTGATCAGCCTTCCGATCCCTGTGGGGGAAATTGATGGGCGCTGTATTGATCTCGACAGCGGGAGCGGCGACTCCTGCACGCGGCAGTAACTATTGCCGCTGATTACCAACAATTGCGTGGTATGTCGCCGTAATCAACTCATCGACGAGACTCGGCGGTGGCTCACGACGCTGTAGATGTGACTTCACGGCAGCGAGAGGTACTTCTGCCAGGACGAACGTGGCGCGACGCAGTTGCGCAGCGCCCGCTCGGCCAAACGCATCCTGAGCAAACCGTTTCAGACAGGACTCAAACTGCAGCGCTTGATCTCGAACACCCTGTTTGAGCTGCGCAGGCCAGTCTCCCTGCACGAAGTCATGACGGTCATATAGCAACAACAATCGCGCGTCCTCCAGATGAGCGCGTGCCCAGGCTGGGGTGTGAAGCGCCGCGGCCAATCCGTCACCGGCTTCGATTGCGGCGACGAAACCGACCTGATAGGCCAGCACGGTCTCGAGCCACAACGCTCCAAGCAACGCGTCGCGCGAAGCGAAGCGGTGATAAAACGACCCCTTCGGCGCGCCGAGGCGCTCAGTTATGGCATCGACGGTCACGGCACTCGGCCCGTGTTCGCTGACCAACGGCCGGTCGCGAAAGGCTGCCGGCATCCGGCGCGTTGCCAAGGTAGGGTTGGTGTTTCAACAAAACGTCGACGACGCTTTCGTTGTGTTGACGGGGACTGCCACGTTGCTGGAGCAACCTTCGCAGGTCCGACAACTTTGGCGTCAGGCCTACGATGCGTATTTTCCAACTGAAGCGGATCGAGCGAACGCCGCTTTCGCTGAAGTCAGTGTGGAGCGCATGGAGCTTTGGATTCGCGGTGTCACACCGGAGCCGTTCGGACTGCGTCCGACAGTACTCGAGCGCGGCTCCGGGGGTGCATGGCATTTGAGCGATCTCGAAGCTGCCTAGCAACCGGTGATGTGGCTGGAAAATCAGCAGCGTGTATGATCGAAATCAGCCGAGCTACCGGGAACGCATCGTCGGTTCGAAACCCATGTCCAACGAACATCACTATTACGAACCTTCCCAGGGCCACCGTCTTCCCCACGACCCGTTGAATGCGATCATCGGGCCACGGCCGATCGGTTGGATCTCGAGCCAGGGACGCGACGGCAACGTCAATCTCGCCCCGTACAGTTTCTTCAACGCCTTCAACTACAAGCCGCCCATCATCGGCTTTGCCAGCAACGGGGTGAAAGATACGGTACGCAACGCACGGGAGACCGGCGAGTTCGTCTGGAACCTGGCGACTCCCAAGATCGCCGAGTCGATGAATGCTACCAGCGCCACAGTTCCGTACGAAACGGACGAGTTCGCTCTATCCGGTTTGACGCCGATCGCCTCACGCCTCGTTGCACCGCCGCGGGTCGCTGAGAGCCCGGTCAACTTCGAATGCAAAGTCGCCGACATCGTGCAATCGAAGGATCACCACGGCGCTGCGATTCACACCTGGCTCGTGCTCGGCGAGGTCATCGCCGTGCATATTCTGAAATCGCTGCTCGAGGACGGCATTTTCAATACGTTTGGTGCCGGCATCATCCTGCGCGCCGGGGGTCCGTCTGGATATGCAGAGATTCGGCCCGAGAGCCGCTTCGACATGACGAGACCCCGCTGACCACTGCTTATGGGACCAACTTGTCCTGCGTCCTGGTGTCGAAGTCCGTGGAGTCATGGCGCTCGTGCAACTGACTCGAGGGCTCACCACTGGTTCTGTTCACCATCCGTCCCCGGCGGACGGCGGGGCGTTTGCCGATTGCGTCAGCCCAGCGCTGAACGTGCTTGTAGTCCTGAACGGCAAGAAATTCGGCCGCCCCGTACTGCAAGCCTTTCACCAGCCCTCCATACCAGGGCCATATCGCTATATCGGCGATGGTGTACTCACCGCCCGTCACATATTCATTGCCCGCCAGTTGCCGGTCGAGCACATCGAGTTGACGCTTCACCTCCATGGCGAAACGATCGATTGCGTACTCGATTTTCATGGGAGCATACGCATAGAAATGCCCGAAGCCGCCGCCCAGATACGGCGTGCTGCCCATCTGCCAAAACAACCACGACTGGCATTCGGCTCGGGCACCTGACTCGGTCGGCACAAAGGCGCCAAACTTCTCAGCGAGATACAGCAGAATGGCGCCCGACTCAAAGACACGAACCGGTTTCGGGCCGCTGCGATCCAACAAGGCCGGGATCTTGGAGTTTGGATTGACGGCCACGAAGCCGCTCCCAAACTGGTCGCCGTCGTTGATTTTGATCAGCCAGGCGTCGTACTCCGCGCCGCCGTGCCCGAGCGCCAGCAACTCCTCCAGCAGGATCGTGACTTTCTGACCGTTCGGCGTTGCGAGCGAATACAGCTGCAGCGGGTGACGTCCCACGGGCAGCACCTTCTCATGCGTGGGACCTGCGATCGGACGATTGATCTTCGCGAACTGCCCGCCGTTTTCCTTATCCCAGGTCCAGGCTTTCGGGGGTACGTAGTCAGCAGGATTATTCATTCTCAACGCTCCAGGTGCCGGCACGGGACTGCGAGATGAATGCTATACCCACAATTACAAGGGAGCGCGCCCCACGCCCACGCTGAAGGCCTGTGTCGTGCTCTCTCGGACGAGCGATATGCTTTGTCGTTGCGACTTGCCCGGCTCATGCTTACGCCGGGCTGGGGGCGGGTTATGGTCGCAAGGCGGGTGGCGTCCAGGATGTGGTCGGCCTATGCAGAGCGTCGACCTTGATTTCCTGCCCTGAAATAGTGACCGTGACGGCGTCGGCGGTGAACGAACTTCCGCCGTTCACTACCCGGACATTGCCTTCAAATACCCACTCTTTCCCACGCATGTAGTGGGCGTGATCCGCGCTGATCGAGGCCTTGCTGCCGCCGGGGCCAAAATCGACCTCGACACGCTCAAACAACCCTTCCCCTTCGTTGCGAGTTGTGACGGTGGCGTGAGCCGCCCGCACTGTAACCGTGAGAGGAATGGCGGCCTTCGGCGAAATGGCTACGGCCTCAGCGGCCCACGCCGTGTAGCCCGAGCCAAGAGAAGCAATAACCAGGAATGCACCGCCGAATGTGCGGCGCACGCGGCCAGGCGCGGATCGTTTCAACATTTCGAGTCTTTCCGTGAGTGCATGAACCGAGCGCCAATGGCAACCAACCGGCAAAGCCGCATCAGCAAGTTGGGTCTCGAGCATCGCGCCGGCGTAGACGCGGCGTGATTGAGGATGCCGCTGGACGACAGCGGCGTCGCACGCGAGCTCCTGATCCAGGCGAAAGCAGCTCGCCGCCAGATGCAACAAAGGGTTGAACCAAAAGAGACACCTCAGAAGAGCAACCACCGCGTTCCAGCGAGTATCACCCCGACGCTGATGTACCTGCTCGTGCGCAAGGATGAGTGCCTGTTCCTGCGACGTGTACCGGCTCTCGAAATCAACAGGCAGGATGATGTTAGGCCTCAAAACACCCATGACTACCGGACAGCCCGCGGTGCTTTCAGCGCGCAACATGGAGCCGGCGCGTGACAGGCGACCCATGCTTTTCATGAATGCGCGCTGCAGAATGATGAAGTAGAGAGCGCACAGCGCGATGCCGGCGCACCATATACCCAATACCCACACTGACGTATTGACCGACAACCTGGTGGGGATTGACGCCTCGATGGATCTGTCAATTGTGATGCTCAGCACGGAGTGAGTTGGAAGCGCTGCCTGGAGGCCGGTTACATCCGGCACCAGCGTTGCGACTACCGTAACAGGCACGAGCAGCCACGCGTAATAGGCTATTTCCGCGCCGAAAGCGCGCCGCATGGGTTTCCTGATCACCAACATGAAGACGGTCGCTGCGCTCGACGCAAGCGTCAGCACGAACAGCCAGCGCAGAAGATCATGGAGCATCGTCGATCTGCGCAATCAGCCGTTTCAGATCAGCGACATCGCGCTTCGTGAGCTTGCCATGCCGACTGAAGTGCGCCGCAAGCGGTGCCACCCGGCCGGCGAAAAGTCGATCGAGCAGTCCCTTGCTTTCGCTCAACAACCACTCGTCACGGCTGATCGCCGGCGTATACATAAACCGGCGCCCCTCCTTTGCCGCGCGAATGGCCCCTTTCTTCAGAAGGCGGTTGAGCAGCGTCTTGATGGTCGCTTCCTGCCAATGCTGCTCGCCTTCGAGGGCGGCCACGACAGCTTCGGTAGGGACAGGGCTACGACGCCATAGAACCTCCATGACCACGGATTCCGCATCGGTGATGGAGGGACCAGCAGAGGCTCGGGACATGGCAGGAACGACCGTTTACAACCCTAAACGACCCTTATAATTACATCTGTAAACGGTCCCGTCAAGCCGGTTCGTGAACACGATCGGCCCGTCACGATCGGCGCTTGCCGGTCGCACGTGAACGCACATTGGCGCCGGCCGTCGAGCGGGCCCGTGCAATCAACCTGCTAACGGCAGCGGTGGCGTGCACGAACAGAAGCTCCATATCAGGGTGCGCCGTGGCAAACACCCTGAAGATCTCATCGGCAAATGCCTGTCCGATCGATGTGACTCCCAAGAAATCGAAAACAACCGTATGAAACAGGTCGACCCGCGCCAGAACACGCTTAGCCTGTGAGCGCGAAACGAGGGGATCTCCTGCGTACTGAGCGAGAACGACCGGCACGACGGTCCGACCGAAATCGTAGTTTTCGCCCGACACATACTGATCGAATATTTTCTTTGTCGTGCGATTCGTCCGATTGGCCAGCCGCATCCAGACAGTGGTTCCGGTAGCGGACTGGGCGTTGTCGCGGATCCAGTCAAATTCTTCGCCCGTGGTGTGTGAGAAAGAAACATCCCCGGAAACGATGTCAAACGAATCGAACATCCTGGACGTGAAGAATATTCCCTCACCCGTGTGACGCGTGGGATCGGTCGTCAGTTTCCCCTTGGATAATTCGAGGATGGCATGGCGCTCATCCAGCAACCTCATCCGACTTTGTATCTTCCGGAATATACCGACCCCATCGTCTGCGACAATCATCTCGGTGGTCGCAGCCGTCCTGCGAATCTCGACGTGGATCTTCGTTCCTTCCGAATGATCAATAGCGTTGTTGAACATCTCGGTGAAGCCGTGCTGCCAGATCCTCAGTACGTTGTCCGGCAGTTGACCGAGCTCAGGTCGGACATCCCGCATCCAGACGACGTCTTCTGCCAGGGTTGCCTCGAGCGTGTACGTCCGGTTCCAGCCGGCCAGAGGAGCGAGCGCGTACGAACGGCTGCGGGTCTGACCGGTTTCGGTGAGGGAACCATCTAGAACGAGCCGGCTCAGGTGCTTGTGCACTGCCTGGCGGGTAATTCGGAAGTGGGACGCAACGCGCTTGGCGATATCAGTCGGATGACGTTCGACATTCTCCAAAATGAAGCGTCGGACGTCCTCGCCCCTGCTGCGCCCCGTGTTGTTGATCCTGCGCTGCTTCGAACCCATGCTACGGCCAGAACATTGTCAACCTAATTGTTATAAATTGTCAACCTAAGGGCGCACATTGTCAACCATCGGTTTTGGGGCGCCGTTTCCTCGAGGCCGATTGACCTCCGTGCTGCAGCGCGTATCATCCCCGCCACGCGCAAGGTTCCCGCAAGGGATTTAATTGGAACGCGGTGTGAAACCGCGGCTGCCCCCGCAACTGTAACCGGCGAGCGAACGTCCTGTAGTCCACTGAGACCAAAGGGTCTTGGGAAGGAGGACGCGAGCAACGACCCGGGAGCCAGGAGACCCGCCTAGCGCCGTCGTCCTGTTACCGGCCGGGGTGCGCTGATAACTGCGGGGGAAACCGTCGCGACGACAGTGTTGGAGTCGTCGTGCGGGAGCCTTGAATTGACTTACCTCGATAGCCGTGGGCTTTTGCGTGCCGACTCCTGGATCCGAACCAGGAGAGCTTCGTGCGCAGACCCCTATTCTCAGCCCTCATTCCGTTTTGCCTCACAGCCGCCGTTAGCGTCGCCACCGCTGCTGACAGTGAGGACGACGGCTCGCAGCCGGTGGTCATTACAGCCACCCGAACCCCGACTCCGGAGTCTCAGGTCGCCAGCAGCATAACGGTCATTACTGCCGATGAGATTGCGGCGAAGCAGAGCCAGACGCTGCCGGACGTGTTGAAGAGTGTCCCCGGCCTGAACATCGTTCAAACCGGCGGCCCGGGTGGCCAGACTTCCGTATTCATGCGAGGAACGAATGCCAACCACGTCAAGGTGCTCGTGGACGGCATCGACGTCAGTGATCCCAGTAATTCCAGCACATCATTTGATTTCGGCCAGTTTCTAACGCAGGACATCGAGAGGATCGAGGTATTGCGGGGTCCGCAAAGCGGCCTGTACGGTTCCGACGCGATCGGCGGTGTCATCAATATCATCACCCAAAGTGGCAACGGACCACTGCAACTCACCGCTGCCGCCCAGGGCGGCTCATTTGATACATTCAACCAGTCCGGCGGGATCAACGGCTCGACGGGCGGTTTCCACTACGCGGCGAACGTCGAGCATCTTCATTCCGGCGGCGTGCCCGTAACCCCTCTGGATCTGCTCTCCCCCGGTGAAAAACGCAACAACGACTACTACGACAATCTCACCGACTCAACGAAACTGCGCCTCGACGTGACCGATCATTTTGACCTTGGATTTGTCGGGCGCTATACCGACACTCACCTGAGACTCACCGGCGACGACTTCTCGACCTTTCCAGCAACACCAGCGGCGCAGCAAAGCGCCACCAACACCCGACAGTACTACACCAGGCTGACTGCCCACGGAACGGCCTTCGACGGCCTCATCGAGCAGACTCTCGGCGTTGCCTACAGCAAAATAGAGTCAACCGACTACACTCCGGATTCAGACACCAGCTTCTTCTTCGGCAATCGACTGAAGATCGACTGGCAGGGCAATGTGCGCCTGGCGACCGATGAGACACTCGTTCTGGGTGCCGAACACCAGCGCGATGCGACTACCGAGCCCATCTCCGCGAGCACGATCATCAATTCAGGGTACGCCGAGCTGCAATCGACGTTGCGTGACAATTTCTTCAACACGCTTGCCGTCCGCTACGACGACAATGATCGGTTCGGAGGCAAAGTCACCTACCGGGTGGCACCTGCCTATCTCATCGCGGAGACGGGTACCAAGCTCGAGGCCAGCGCCGGCACGGGTTTCAAGGCGCCGACTCTCAGTCAGTTGTTCCAGGATTTTCCGGACTTCGGATTCTTCGGCAACCCGAATCTGAAGCCCGAAAGCAGCCATGGGTATGACGTGGGCTTCGAACAGTCGCTGCTGCAAGGTACGGTTCGATTTGGCGCGACCTACTTCAAGAATAATATCCGGGATCTGATCACCAACAACGCGGACTTCACCACCAGCATCAACGTGGGGCGCGCTACCACGCGAGGCGTGGAGAGCTTCGTGGAGTACCAGCCAGTGCAGGCCTGGAAGTCGCGGTTCGACTACACCCACACAGAAGCAACGGACGACATTCTGCATCAGGAGCTGCTGCGCCGACCACGGCACAAAGCCAGTCTCAACAACACCTGGCAGGCAACATCGCGGCTTTCATTCGAAGCGGATGTCCTGTTCGTGAGCTCATGGGTCGACGGGAACCGGGATTTTTCCATCCCGCGCCTGAATGCCAACAGTTATACGACAGTGGACCTCGCCGGCAACTTCGATGTGACGAATCATGTCTCGGTGTTCGCCCGGGTCAACAATCTCTTTGACCGGCACTACCAGAACCCGGACGGTTTCCTGCAGCCGTCGCTCGGAGCCTTCGCGGGAGCCAAGGTAAAGCTCTGAAACCCCAGCCTCAGGGCTGGCCCGCCGGCGCAAGATCAAACTCAGGCCGTCACGACCAACAGCTCCTCGGAATTCCTCGGCGGCCGCAGGCCGTCTTTCCTGCCTGCAAAGTAACGCTGCGCCAGAGCATCCGCAGAAACGTGCCGAACCTCCCGGAAGCCGGCTTCACGGGCCAGTGTCAACATCTGCGCTGGCGTGAAAAAGCTGATGAAGGGAGTTCCGCTCGCTTTGGCCCCTTTCACCGCCATCTCGAGCCCGGGACGTACATCAGGGTCTGCCAGTTCCAGTGGAAGCAAGAATGTCATGGCGAGCGTGGAGCCCGGAGCGAGCGTCGCGACCTGGCGCAGCGTCGTCATGATCGCATCCCTGGTCAGGTACATGCTGACACCTGCGCACGCCACGACCGCCGACCGCCCGGAATCAAACCCCGACGCCGCAAGCCGCTCCCACCACGCATCACCTGCCTCAAAGTCGACCGCCACGAACCTCAAGTACGGGGGGATGCCGAAGCCGAGATCGAGGAGGCGCTGGCGCTTCCACGCCTGCGTACCGGGCTGATCGATCTCAAAAACGAGCAGACGAGAGGCCAGCGTCGGTTGACGCTGGGCGAAAGTATCCAACCCTGCTCCGAGGATGACGTACTGGCCGACACCGTGGGCTGCCCGTTCGGCGACGAGGTCTTCAATGAAGCGGGCGCGGGCTACGATGGAAGCGCGGAAGGGTCTAATAAATTCGCTCATGTCCGGACGATCGAGCCATTTATCGTCCGGTGCCACTAACTTCAACCCGACTTCGTCTTCGAACACGTGCGGTGGCGAATCGGCCCGAACGTGCAGGGCTCGCCAAAGAGCGACCCGCACCGCTGTGCTGTCTGGCGCCACAACGTCGATGCCCTCAGTCTCCATCCTTCCTCCGTCTACGCCGCTGCGCGTCGAGCACAAGCTTCGTCAAGTGTCCAACCCACGCGCCGCACACAGCGCGAGCCCCGTAGCAACAGATGTGAACTCACCGCCACCAGCGATCTTCCCGACACCAAATCGGTCTGCGAATAGTTGCCGTACAGCGGGCACGAATGCCGATCCTCCGGTCAAAAACACATGATCAATCGCATCGCAACGTACTCCGGTCGTCGCCAGCAAGCGATCAACTGACGCACCGATTGCCGCAAGCTCAGGTTGTATCCAGTCTTCAAATTCCGCACGGGCAACGCTTCTGCTGATCGTCGCAGGACCGCAGTTGAACTCGAACGTCGCGACAGACTCGTGCGACAGAGCGATCTTGAGAGCCCTGACTGACTCGTGAAGCTGAAATCCAAGATCCGCGCTGACGAAATGAGCGAACGCGTCAACACTCGCCGGATCCAGCGCCAGCGGGCGCAGCCGCTCGAGGATCTGCAGCACCTTGGGACGATTCAGCAGAGACAGAGAGTGCCATTGCTCGAGTCCCGCGTACGGCCAATTCGGAATTGGCAGCGTCTTGCCCGGCGCAGACTGATATTCAGTGCCAAATCCGAGAGCCGGCGCCACGAGATGCCTGACAATCTGGCGATCGAACGCGTCGCCGGCGATTGCCACCCCATCGTTGCCCAGAATCACTCGTTTGCCCGAATTGTCGCGCCTTGCCCCAGGCCCGACCGGAAGAATCGAAAAATCACTGGTCCCGCCGCCGAAGTCTCCAACCAGAATCAACTCGTCCCGCTGCAAAGTCTGTTCATAACTGTAGGCCGCGGCGACCGGCTCGAATTCAAAGATAACGTGTTCAAACCCGGCCGCCTGCACGGACTTCAAAAGCTGCCCCAGCGCGAATGCATTCGCGGCTTCTGTTCGTTCATTGGAAAAATTCACGGGCCGGCCCACTACCACGTGGGAGGGAATCGGTCCGAGGGTGGGTGCTGCCGCTTCCAGCAGCTTCCTCAGGAAGGCAGCAATCAGATCGGCGAGAGTCAGGTACCGGCCGTAGAGGCTGGTGCCTTCGAACGTCCTGTCAGCAAGATAAGCCTTGAGCGAACGCATCAGCCGGCCGGGGGAATCGTGACTGAGATAGCGCTCTATGGCCGCGGATCCCGCGTAAGCCCGCAAGGACGGTACGCCATTTTCGAGCTCACGTTCAAAATGCAGAACAGACGGAAAGGTTTCCGTCACGCCCGCCGGGCCGGAAAAACGTGCCAATCGGGGCACTCCTGCCGCATCTACGCACGTTACGGCACTGTTCGAGGTACCAAAGTCCAACCCGACTGCGCTCGGGCTACTGCCAGACATATGCCAAACCCATCAACTCAACCTCAGCGTGCTTCCGCACTCATCCCGAGTCATAGGGTGACAGTAGCGCAGCCAACTCCGCAATGCCGACGAAATTGACTCCGTAAACGCGGCGAAGCCAGCTACGCTGTGCCGGGTGCATGACAGAATTGCGCCCCGCCTTTCTGGCTCGGTCCTCTGTGCAGAATAGATGGTTTGCGTAGCCATAATGAGCGGCTACGCTGTCACCATCGGCCCACTCTGCAACCGCGCGGGCAACCTTCCCGCTGTCGCCCGGAGCCCTCGCCCGATTGAGGCTGGCGGGCCCGGCAACTTTGGACACGTGAGCGAAACCCAGACCCCGAGCTTCGATCGCCGTCGCGATCGACCCATACCGCTCGAGCCGCATCGACAGAGCCCCCTCATCCGCATCCCGCGCATAGAGGTCCCCATTCGGGTCGTCAATCGCAACGCTGCCGATGCGGGGCGCGCTGAGAATGTGCATTCCAACATCCAGTGCCCGCTTCACCCGAGCGACTGTTTCCGCTCGCGTATTTCCTTCACCGCCCTCAACAGTGAGGACTGTTTCGCAGAAGAATCCCTCCAATCGCTTCGAGCTCAGAGATTGATGAATGGCCCTACATTGCGCGCGCAGCGAACCAGCAAGCTCCGGTCGAGTGACCGGATCGAGCGCATTCGTATCGAAAGTGACTCGCAATGCGACGCATCCACTGCAGGAACGAGACCGGCATTTTGCCTCACGACCGTCAGGAATACGGTTTCGACTGGCTCGCAGGGCAAGTCGCTCGAACAGGTCATCGCCGCGAAGCCCACGGCGTCCTTCGACACTCAGGTCCCTCAGAGTGCACAGACCGCCGAGCGCTTCATTCGGTGGCTCTACACCGAAGTGAAATCAGCACAACGCTGATCGTCCAGGAGTCGATCGCCAAATCGACAACACGTCACGGGCCATCAAGCCTTCCAGACGCACAGGCCCCACAACACCAGTGCCATGGCGACCACGATCGCCAGCGAGCCGCCCCCCAGCAACACGGTGACAGCCGTCTCACGCAGGCTGCTGGCCTGGTGGCCGGCGCCGGCGATCGGCGTAGCCCGGCTGGTGCCCCAGACTGCAGCGAGGAGCAGGCTGACGAAGATGGCGTAAAGGCCCAGCACCGCCAGGAGCTGAACCACCAGCTGCGCCCGCGGCGGCAAGGCCAACCGCTGCCACATCAAACCCAGCGCCCAGAGCGCCATGCCGCTCTGCAGCCCAGTAGCGTGTATGGTCGGCCGCAAAAAACTTTCGCAGTCAGCCTCGGATGCGACCTGCGGCATGCGCACCGAATGGTTTATTCGCGCGGGCTGGACTTACCGATCCGCGACTCGGCGCCCAAATCGGCCTGGGGTGCAAGGTATGCGAGCGGCGTGAATGCCCGCAGCGCGCATTTCCCTCTCTTCTCGACCCGAGCGTCATCGGGGTGGATCGGACCTGAGCAGCGACTGGCCGCGCACTCATCTGGTAATAGCACGAACGATCGTGCTATTTTGTGCCCATGAAGGCGACTCTGACTACCGAGAAAGGCACTGCCACCCGGGAGCTAATCCTTGACCAGGCGTATGAGCTGGCGCGCCAGGATGGGCTCGACGGCTTGTCTATTGGGATGGTGGCGCTGAGGGCGGATATGTCCAAAAGCGGAGTGTTTGCCCACTTCGGGTCCAAAGAGCAGTTGCAGCTGGCACTGCTCGACTCGGTGGGTACCCGTTTCCTGAAATTCGTAAAGGATCCTGCGCTTCGCGAGCCTCGTGGACTGCCGCGGCTGCGCAGGATGACCGAGCGATGGTGTGAATGGTCGCGTATTCATCAAAGCGGCTGCGTGTTGCTCAGTGCCGCAACAGAGTACGACGGACGCGACGGACCTATACGCGAGCACGTGCTGAGTCAACAGGCGGGCTGGCGTGATGAGCTGAGACGAGCCATCCGGCTGGCAATCGACGTAGGTCACTTTAGAACGGGCACGGACGTTACCCAGCTCGCGTTCGAAATCTATTCTCTGATGCTGGGACTTCATCACGACGCCGGCCTGTTCGGTTACGAGGAAGCGCGGCACCGAACTGACGTGGCGCTCGAGAGACTCTTCGCCAGCTACCGATCCAACACTCGGGAGGCAACTCCATGACCGACCAAACACGCCCCCGGCAGTCACGCGCGAGCAACCTCCTGAAACTAGGCGCGATGCGCGCTGGGTTTGCACTGGGTGGACGTTTGGCATCGCGGCAGACGGTCGAGTGCGCGGCTCGGCTCTTCGCTACGCCCTATGGCAGTAGTCGAGCCCGGGCACTCGCCATCCAACCCGACCACGAAATGCAGCAGCGCGAGATTGTGATTCGCGGGCAGAACATTGCGACCTACGTGTGGGGAGACCCTACGCGACAACCGTACGTGCTACTGGTGCATGGATGGTCGAGTTTCGGCCTGCGATTCCTACCATGGGTTGCACACCTTCGCCGTGCAGGGTTGGCCGTCGTTGCGTTCGACCAACTAGGCCACGGTCTCAGCAGCGGCAATCTGTGCACGCTACCCGACTTCATCAACACAACTCTTGCGATTGGGTGTTGCTACGGCAACGCCGCACTTGCAGTCGGTCATTCCTTAGGGGGCGCTGCGGTGACACTTGCACAGGGGGAAAGCTGGCATGCCGAGCGCGTCGTGGTAGTCGCCCCCGCAGCGGACATGGCCACGCACGCTGCGCGTTTCATGCGGTATATGTGGCTCGGCGAGCACTTGCGCGAGCGTTTCTTCGGCTGGCATGAGCGCACCACAGGCATCAACGTGCATGATCTGGAGGTTCGCCGACACCTCGCCGCTTTAGGACAGCCCTGTTTGATCGTGCACGATTTCGATGACCACGAAGTACCTTGGGGTGACGGCGAGCTGTACGCTCGCCACTGGCATGGTGCGCGCCTCCTCACGACACAGGGGCTCGGTCATGACAAGGTGCTCGATGCACCGGAAGTGATCGAGGCGATGCTCGCGTTCCAACGCGGGGAGCGTGTTGGCGAGCGCATTGTGGCTTCTCCGAATCTTCCTTACGGCCTGGCGTAACGGCCCGTGAGTGACTATGAGATCCGCCGCTGTATCCAAGCAGACGCAGCGACCGTTGCCCGGCATCGCGTCGAGATGTTTCGGGAAATGGGAGATGTTCCGACGGATGAGCTCGCGCGTGACTTGCTGGAGAAATCCACTTCGGCCCTGGCTGCCTGCCTGGCGGCTGGAACATATGTTGGGTGGTTTGCAATCGACTCTAACGACACTGTGATCGCCGGAGCGGGCGTACATGTGAAGCCCCAGCTCCCCCGCATCTCGCATGACCACCTGCGGGTTGATGACACGCCGGTGCCGCTGGCCGTCAATGTGTACACGCAGATCCAGTGGCGAGGCAAAGGAGTCGCGCGGGCGCTGATGCGTGTCCTGATGGATTGGGCCACGGAGCAAGGGGCGGATTGTGTGGTTCTTCATGCGTCCGAGGCGGGCCGCCCCCTTTACGAGTCGCTTGGGTTCAGCCCTACAAACGAGATGCGTTGGTTTGTACCGGGAGTGGGCCGTCGAGGTACGATAAAACCGCAGACTTAACTTTGGGCGTGGCGCCTCGATGGGGACCTGCGGCGCGAGCGGTGTACCAGGGGAGCGTACCGAGCGCTGTCAAACTCGCTCACGGACGGTCGCGCCTCTTCAGCTTGATTGCCCGTTCCGGACACGCTGCGACACACAGTCCGCAGCCTTGGCAAGCGTCCGCATTCGTCACGAAGGCGCGTTTGTTACCATGTACGAACGACCTGAATCGTTGAAATGGCGAGAGGCTGGTTCTCTCCTCTGGGCTCAGAGTGCGAATAGCCAACACGTCGAATGGACAGGCGGGCACGCAAGGTCCTTTGGCCTCACAGCGCGACGGGTCGATGTCCGGCACCATGACACCCGGCGGAAATTTGCAGCCGTCGAAGGGGCCGTCGAGGGGGGCTTGCATGGTTTCATCTTCCGAAATCGCCTGGTTCTATCCTGGTCAGACGTAATCGCGCGCCGAATATTGTGGGCCGGCCCCGAAAATGACTGGACGGGCTGTCAATCGTCCCTGGGGGCAAGAACCCGGGATCTGATCCAGTCGATGTCGTAGAATCGACTGAAACAGGGCGGCGCGGGTCGGGCGGCTCGCCCTTCAAGTGAGGGGAATTGCGGACGATGAACAAGGTACGTGCGAATGCAGTCGCGGCACTGCAGGGTATTCGTGATGGGGCGACCATTGCCGCCGGCGGATTCGGCCTGTGCGGGATTCCGGAGGTGTGCATCCAGGCGCTGCGGGACATGAATGTCCGTAATCTCACGATTGCATCCAACAATTGCGGCGTGGACGACTTCGGCTTAGGAATCCTGCTCGCGAATCGCCAGATCAAAAAAATGATTTCCAGCTATGTCGGCGAAAACAAGGAGTTTGAGCGCCAGTTCATCTCAGGCGAGCTCGAGGTCGAACTGACTCCTCAAGGCACACTGGCGGAGCGGCTGCGCGCCGGGGGCGCAGGAATCCCCGCCTTCTATACGCCAACCGGGGTCGGCACCATTGTGGCTGAAGGCAAAGAGACCCGCGAATTCGACGGCCGCAACTACGTTCTCGAGAACGGTATCCGCACCGACTGGGCAATCGTGAAAGCCTGGCGCGCTGATCGAATGGGCAACCTGCAGTATCGGCTCACAGCACGTAACTTCAATCCGTTGTGCGCAATGGCAGGTCGGATAACCGTTGCAGAAGTGGAAGAGCTCGTCGACGTTGGGTCGCTGGACCCGCAGCAGATCGACACCCCGGGAATATACGTGCATCACGTGGTTGTCGGCAGTCACGAAAAGCGCATCGAGCGCCGCACGACACGACCTAACGTTTGCGGCTAGGACTCGAGGAGTAACATGTTAACGCGAGAACAGGTGGCCATGCGTGCCGCGCTAGAGCTGCGGGACGGTCAATACGTCAATCTCGGAATCGGCATCCCTACCCTGGTGGCCAATTACATTCCGCCCGGAATCGAAGTCGTTCTGCAAAGCGAGAATGGCCTGTTGGGTGTCGGTCCTTTTCCTTACGAAACCGAAGAAGACGCCGATCTGATCAATGCCGGTAAGCAGACGATTTCCCTGGCGAAGGGCGCGGCCATCTTCGACAGTGCCGAAAGTTTTGCAATGATCCGGGGAGGCCACATCAATCTCGCCATCCTGGGGGCCATGGAAGTCAGCCAGGAAGGGGACATTGCGAATTGGATGATTCCCGGCAAGATGGTCAAAGGCATGGGTGGTGCAATGGATCTGGTCGCCGGAGCCCAACGCATCGTCGTCGTCATGGATCATTGCGCCAAGGACGGGGAATCCAAGATCAAACGCAAATGCACCTTGCCGCTCACCGGGCTGCGCGTCGTGAATCGCATCATCACAGACATTGCCGTGATCGATGTGACCCCGACTGGACTGCAGCTGATCGAGCGTGCGCCCGGCGTGTCCATCGACGACATTGTGAGTCGAACCGAGGCACCCTTGAAGGTCGGTTCTGATGTGCCTGAAATAAAGCTCTGACCATCCCTTTCCTCCCGCCATGATGGCGTTCGGGAAGTCGATTTAGAGAGGCTGCCCCAATCTTCGCTCGAGAGCGGCTCGGTAGGTCCTGCTGACGCGCGACTGACCTCCGTCCCGCAAAGACGATCACCTGGCTATGCAGATTCCGCTCGGTCGCGTAGCCGATCCTCGTGAGATTGGGCGCGCGCCCGTCGACTCGAAGCACGGGATCGCGTCGTAGCGCGGGCAGAGGGAAACCCAGCAGACACCGGTGATGTGCCCTCGACCGAGCAGCGCGCCGGATAGGTGTAACACGCCAGTCGGTCATTAAGCGTTGTGTGAGCCCTTTCACACTCCGCCGGGGCGGGCACGGGTCAATTTGTGACATTCATCGTTACACCGTACAAACGTAGTCGGAATCCAACTCGTTCGAAGATAGATGTCAACCCCGGTGGCGCGGGATCGTTCTGGTGGCAAGGTCTTTCAATCCGAGGGAGAGAGTACGTGCCGCCGCTATCGACGCGCTGGACCGTTTTTGATCGCCGTTGGCTGTCAGTACCGATCTCACTTGCCCTCGCGGCATGCGGCTCGGCCTGTCTAGAACAGGCGAGGTTCCGTTAGCAGTGCAGTCAACAACACACCGTGACTTGATCCCGAGCCACCGAACCCAACACGTGAGCCAGAACCCGGCTCTCGAGCTCGGCAAGCGGCTGCGACCCGCGGATGCGGGGACGCGCCAGATCCACTACCTGATCGAACGCAATGCCACCGTTGTCGATGACGAGGACACGGTCAGCCAGCACGAGCGCTTCCTGCACATCGTGAGTCACCAACAACGCCGTGAAGCCGTTTTCCTTCCACACTCGCTCAATCAAGGTATGCATCTCCATCCGCGTCAACGCGTCCAATGCGCCGAGCGGCTCGTCCAGGAGCAGTAGCTTTGGTTGATGCATCAACGCCCGCGCCAAGGCTACTCGCTGGCGCTGTCCACCGGAGAGCGCAGCAGGCCAATCGGCTGCACGATCCTCGAGGCCCACATCCCGAAGCGCTGCTCTTGCCGCGGATAGTGCAGATTTCGGCATGCCGATACGCACATTGTCGATTACGGACTTCCAAGGCAACAACCGCGCTTCCTGGAACATGAGGCGCACATCCGCCTGTTGCCGGTTCGCAGACTCGACAGTCACAGTCCCCTGCTCGTACTGTTCGAGCCCGGCGGCAACCCGCAGGAGAGTAGTCTTCCCACAGCCACTGCGACCCACTAACGCGACAAAGCTGCCGCGCGCAACTTCGAGTGACAGATCCCGCAGCACAGTGCGCTCGCCGTAGCTCTTTTGCAGCTTACGAATTGAGACAGCGGCGCCGTGTCCGTGGCGCTGTTGCGAAGATCCAGAGGTACGAATCTGCGATACTCGGGGAGTCAGACCATCCACGACCAGCGGGTCCAGGGGGATCGAGCTCATTGGTACGATGGGTGCCAGCGCAGACAGAGCCTTTCCAGGCGTTTCGTCGCCACATCGGCCAGCTTTCCCAGCAGCGCGTACATCAGGATCCCCACGAGGACCACGTCCGTCTGCAGAAATTCCCGGGCGTTCATGGTCATGTACCCGATTCCCGAGGACGACGAAATCGTTTCAGCGACGATGAGCAACACCCACATCAATCCCAACGAGTAGCGCAGCCCCACCAGTATCGAAGGCAACGCACCCGGCAGTATCACGTGCCGATACAGGGACGCACCGCTCAGCCCATAGCTGCGGGCCATCTCGATGAGGCCACGGTCCACAGAGCGAATACCGTGAAAGGTGTTGAGGTACAGAGGAAAGAAGACACCCAGCGCGACGAGGAACAGCTTGGCGCCCTCATCTATTCCAAACCAGAGGATCACCAACGGAATCATCGCCAGGGGCGGCACGTTGCGCAGCATCTGGACAGTCGTGTCGAGCGCCACCTCAGCGCGCCTGGATAGGCCGGTGAGCAGACCTAACAGCAGACCCAGCCCCCCACCCACCACGAGTCCAGCGAACGCGCGGCCTGCACTGATCTTCAGATTACTCTGCAGCTCTCCCGTTTGCAGCAGGTGCCACGCAGCTTTGAGTACAGCCCAGGGTTCAGGCAACACCCGCGCGGACAGTAAGCCTGTGCGAGCCGCGTACTCCCACGCAGCGAAAATCAAAATAGGAACCAACCATGGAACTGCGCGCCGCACGACCGCTCGGAACTGTTGCGATCGAACCATCAGGGTTTCCAGATCTCAACCGTCGACACATTCACCGCCTTCGAAAGCAGTGTCGCCCGCAGGAAAGTGTCGGCGATCTTCTGTTGCTCGGTCAGGGCATCCACGGAAACAGGACGCACGGCGTAGCTGCGCCGCGAATTCGCGATAACGGTGGTTTGTGCATCGAGACCCCAGATCGGACTGAGGACAGCCGCGGCCTCCTGTGGATGCGACTTGACCCATTGCCCTCTTTCCTGGAGCGCCTCGAATACGATTCGGAGTATTTTCGGGTGGGCTCGCGCGAAGTCGCTGGATGCCAGGTAGTAACGACGGTAGCTCGCAAGATTCGAGCCATCAGTGAGCACACGTGCGTTCATCTGTGCTTCCGCTCCGGCAAAGTACGGGTCCCATACGGCCCACGCGTCGACTGACCCGCGCTCAAACGCCGCGCGGCCATCGGCTGGCGTTAGATACGAGGGTTGGATGTCCGTAAACTTCAGCCCGGATTTTTCCAACGCCGCGATCAGCAGATAGTGTGCGCCAGCGGCCTTGGCAACCGCAATTCGCTTGCCACCGAGCTGTGCCACATTGCGAATCGGTGAGTCTGATCGGACCAGTATGGCCTCCGCCCCCGGAGACGGCGTCTCCTGCGCGTAGTATGTGAACTTCGCTCCGGCTGCCAGCGCGAATACCGGTACGGTATCGGCAACATCAGCGGAAAAGTCGATTCCGCCGACGTTCAGTGCCTCGAGCAGTGGCGCGCCACTCGTAAACTCATGCCAGGAAACTTGCACGTGTTCCGCAGCCAGTTTCTCATTCAGGCTACCCGCCGATTTCAACAGCGTGATCAGAGTGGATGATTTCTGATATCCCACCCGCACCTCGAGCGTATCGGCCGCAGCAGGCCTGGCCGAAGGGACAGCGGCCAGCAGCAGTATGCCGAGGACACCTTGGCACAAGGTGCTTACTGAAAAACGTAACATGCCTCAGCCCTGGGATCGTGCGGGCAGGTAGGTATTCGCGACGAGCTCTCCTACCGCCGCGGGCGACAAATTCACAGACTGTTGTGACTGTCGGCGCGGCAAGTGCGGAAATACCAACTCCGCGAAGCGGTACGCCTCCTCCAGATGCGGATAGCCCGACATGATGAATGTTTCGATACCCAGGTCGGCGTACTCATGAATACGTGCCGCGACCGTTTCGGCATCGCCTACGAGTGCGGTCCCGGCACCGCCGCGTACCAAGCCTACGCCGGCCCACAGGTTGGGTGCGATCTCGAGACTGTCCCTGCGCCCGCCATGAAGTGCGGCCATACGACGCTGCCCTTCCGAATCACTTTTCGAAAACACGGCTTGCGCACGCGCAATAGCCGCATCGTCGAGATGGCTGATCAATTCGTCAGCCGCCTGCCAGGCAGCCTCGTTCGTCTCGCGGACAATGACGTGTAGACGGATTCCGAAGCGCAGTGTGCGACCCTTCGCAGCGGCTCGACGCCGGATATCGGCGATTTTCTGGGCGACTGCGCCCGGAGGCTCGCCCCAAGTCAGGTATACATCCACCTGTGCGGCCGCCAGTTCATGCGCTGCTGGCGAAGAGCCGCCAAAATATAATGGCGGATGAGGCTTCTGCAGCGGGGGAAACAGAGAGCGCCCGCCCTTGGAGCGCAGATGTTTCCCGTTAAAGTCGATGCTGCCGCCCTCGTGGGAGCTCGCGAGTATGCCGCGCCAGATACGCAGGAACTCGTCGGTAATTGCATATCGTTGATCGTGATCGACAAACAACCCGTCGCCTTCCAATTCGCTGGAGTCTCCACCTGTGACAACGTTGATGGAGAGTCTGCCGTTGGAGAGGCGGTCGAAAGTCGCCGCCATGCGGGCAGACAGGCCTGGCGATGTAATACCGGGCCGCACGGCGACGAGAAACCGCAATGATCGTGTAGCGCCGATGAGGCTGGAGGCGACCACCCATGCGTCTTCACACGATCGCCCCGTCGGCAATAACACACCGTTGTAGCCGAGCGTATCCGCCGCCACGGCGATTTGCTGCAGATACGTCAAATCAACTCTACGGGCCCCCTGACTGGTCCCCAGGTAGCGACTATCGCCGTGGGTGGGCAGAAACCACGAAACATCCATCAGGATATTTCCTTCGGATGCCATACCGCGTCATTGACGTTGATCTGGTGAGGCAGAAGTCCCTCTTTCACGAAGGCATCCGCGACCGCCTGTTGTCGGGCAATGGTAGCGGGGCTCAGCGTATCCACGGGAGAAGCGGATCGGCGCGCCAGGAACGTCGTCGCTGCTTCAGGCTCGAGTCCGGCTGCAGTCGCGACCCAGCCTGAAACCTCGTCCCGATGGCCACGGGCATAGTGTTCGGCTTCATTGATCGCTCCCAGCAGGGTCTGAACCGTCTGCGGGTAGCTTTCCACAAACTTGCGCGACGACTCGTAGAAGGTGTCGTCGTCCGCAATGCCCTCGGCGGTAGACAGAACTCGCGCTGGCGTACTGTGCGCGGCGGCCGCCCAATAGGGGTCCCAGATCGCCCAGGCGTCGATACTGTGACTCTCGAAGGCCGCCCGAGCGTCGGCGGGCACAAGATAAACGGCCCGAATATCCGCGAGGCTCAGGCCTGCCCGCTGGAGCGCTCGGAGCACTAAATAGTGCGCGCTGGAGCCCTTTTGAAACGCCACTCGCTTGCCACGCAACGCCGACAGGGATGTTATGTTGGAGCCCGGTGGGACGAGTATGGCGGAGCTTCGTGGCTTCGGCGGTTCCTGCCCGACGTAGAGTATGTCTCGCCCCGCAGCTTGCGCGAAAATCGGGGGCGTATCGCCGGTCATGCCAAAATCCAGACTGCCCGCTCCCAGAGCTTCCAACAGTTGTGGACCTGCGGTGAACTCCACCCACCGCACCCGCGTGTCGGGAAAGTGCTGTTCAATCGAGCCGAGATGCCGTGCTATCAACAGATTGACGGAGCTCTTTTGATAGCCAATGCGCAGTTCCGAAGGACCGCCCGCATGCGCGCATGCGGCGTAAGCCGATAGAACGACTACCAGCAGAAACTCGCACAGCAGGATTCGGAATGACACCGGCGGTGAAACGGGCCGTCTCACGCCAGATTCAACCCGCGATGTACTGTTCAGGCACTATCCTTCGCGCAGCCCGCGGCTGCTTCAACGAGAGGCGTTCGAGTCTAGGGTAAGCGCATCAACAAATCGGTTGTGCATCGGTCTCAAATCGGTGACAACGGTGTCAGATCACCCGGAAATGATGCGTGCCATCCCGTTCCAGCTGCGCGGCGAGACCGTACTCCCATTCCAGGTAGGCCTGCATGGCCTCGCGAGGATTATCGGTGCCCTCGTAAGGTTTCTTGTAAGGCTTGGGCTCGGGCGCTTCCAGCAGGGTTGAAGGGGAATTCCGAGGGCGCCAGGGACCCGTTTCGAGTGCTCCCGCCTGCAAGGCACCGCCCCACACGTGAACGTCCCAACCCATCTGAGCCAGCCAGGATCCCGTCATATTAGCCCGCACTCCGTCGTCGTCGACCAGAACGATTCGCGCGCCACGTACGGGCGCGAAATAGTCAGTCTCCTGAACGAGTTGTCCGCCCGGTGCCGAGCGAAACTGCGGCAGATGACCTGTCGCGAACTCCTCCGGTGTCCGCACGTCGAAACGATATAGGGTCCGCAGGTTATCCCCGATCCAGGATTGCATTTGCTCGTCACTTACGCGCCGCACTCCAGCTCGATCCGCGACTGCACGGGCGTCAGCAGCAGCGATGCTTTGATTACGCGGGCTCACGACAGGAAAGCGCCGCGACTGACCTCGATCCAGCTCCAGTCCTGCGAGGAGCCAACCTATCGTGCCGTTACGCAGTGCCATGACACGGTTCGGAATACCCGCGTTCACGAGTGACTGGGCGCCAATGATACTTCGCGTACGCCCCGCGCAATTCACGACTACCAGCGTCTCAGGACGCGGAGCAAGCTCACGTACTCTATAGACCAACTCCGCGCCCGGCACACTCGTCGCCGTAGGAATACTCATCGTCCTGTATTCCTCGAAGCGTCGTGCGTCGAGGATGACGAGATCCTCTAGATCCTCGAGCTTGTACTGCAATTCTTCCGCAGCCAATGAGGGCGTGTGACGACGGGCCTCCACGAGCTCGCCAAAGGCTTTACTCGGCACGTTGACATCGCGAAACAACTCCCCGCCCGCCACCTGCCAACCGGACAGTCCACCGTCGAGGACCGAAACGTCGGAATAGCCGAGCCCGACGAGACGATCAACCGCCTTCGACGCAAGGCCCTCGCCATCGTCGTAGACAACCACGGGAGTGTTGATTCGAGGCACCCTGTCCAAGACTTGGGCGTCGAGCCGTCCGAGCGGCACAGATGCTGCGAAAAGCGGATGAGCCACCGCGAATGTCGCCTCGTCCCGTACATCCAGCAGGGCAACCTCCTGACGGTTAATCAAGCGGACCCGAACTTCGTCCGTCGATACCAAACGCCTCAAAAGTCACGCTCCGGTGTGTGATCGATAACGCCCGTGTGGCCTCAGCCGGTGGAATCGAGGTCAATTTCGTGCGGCTTGGACCGTGGGTCCGGTGTGAACCGCAGGTAGGGTTTTGCGGCCCTCCATCCGGAAGGAAAGCGAAGTTCCGCATCCGAGTCGCTCACCGACGGAATGATGATGACATCCCGCCCCACTTCCCAATTCACGGGGGTGGAGACGGAGTAGGAATCCGTCAGTTGCAGCGAATCGACCACGCGAAGAATTTCATCGAAGTTGCGACCTGCAGTCTGTGGATAGGTGAGGGTCAAACGGATTTTCTTCTTCGGGTCGATGACAAACACTGTACGAACGGTGTAGACCTCGTCGTGTTGCGGGTGGATCATGCCGTACAGCCGGGCAACCTCACGGTCCAGATCGGCGATCAGCGGGAAGTTCAGCGTATAGCCCTGCGTCTCACGGATGTCGTCGGCCCATTTTCGGTGCGAATCGACAGAGTCCACCGACAGCCCGATGGCCTTCACGCCGCGCTTGTCGAATTCAGGCTTCAGCCGCGCGACGTAGCCGAGCTCGGTCGTGCAAACCGGGGTGAAGTCCTTCGGATGCGAAAACAGAATGACCCAGTCAGCGCCGGCCCATTCATGGAAATTGATATACCCTGTGGTCGTCAGCGCCGAAAAATCCGGAGCCGTATCGCCGAGTTGCAATCCCATAACCAGTCCTCGCGGTAGTTGCGATGCCAGGATCAAAAGGCTATTGAATGTCGAGTGACATTGCGGTCACTGTCGAGCATGAAATCGGTCCTGCGGTGACGGTCGGCGATGCGCAAGGGTCATAATCGGTTGGGCGGTTTGTGCTGTACCGGCAGTGCCCGTGCGGGTCAGGGTGAAATAGTTTAGGCCGTGCGACCTGGGCGAGGAGACGCGCCGAGACGTCGAGCCACCCCCCAACAGGTTCCGCTCATTCTGGTCGCCCCGAGCGCGGCAACATAGTGGCCTAGCACCGCGAACGAAAGTGGCACTTCCCACGCTCACGGGATTCCGCGCATCCTTTGCCCGCCACCCGGGGCGGGGAACCATTCGATGAAGAATCTTCGCGCGATGATCATCGCCTGCGCGCTTGCTGCCGCAGCATGCCCGGTAGTTCCTTCGCTTTCCTGCGCCCGTGAGTCCCAGACCGCGCCGCCAGCCTCGCGTCAGTCCGGGTTGCACGATTTTGATTTTCTGGTGGGTGAATGGCGTGTTCGTCATCGTCGCATCCAGGCGGACACGCTCAAATGGGTGGAGTTCGACGGTACCTGCAGCAATCGCAAGATCATGGACGGTGCGGCGAACATGGAAGAGCACGTGCTGAACGCGCCGAACGGTCCGTATCGCGCCGTGGGGCTGCGGTCCTACGATCCGAAAACCGCTTTGTGGTCGATTCGCTGGCTCGATGGCCGCTATCCTTCGGGCGCACTAGATCCGCCGGTCAAAGGCCGTTTCGAGTCCGGCGTCGGCAAGTTCTATGCGGATTACGAGCAGGACGGCACGCCAATGCGGGGACGATTGATGTGGTCGCAGATCACGCCCACATCGGCTCGATGGGAGCAGGCGGCGTCCGCCGACGGCGGCAAGACCTGGGCCACGAACTGGATCATGAAATTCGAGCGTGTCGAGGCTACTCCAGTATCGTCGCCGCTGAAGTCGCCAGCTGTCGGCGCAGTGACCGGAGTGCACGGGTTCGATTTTCTCTACGGCGACTGGCGCGTCCAGCATCGCTATCTGCGCTTGAAAGGCGATCAGAAGGAATGGGTGGACGTGAATGGGACGTGCAGCAACAGAGCGTTGATGCAAGGTTCGGCGAACCTGGAGGAGCATGTGTTCCACACGTCGGCCGGCATCACCCGCGCCATCGCGCTCCGTTCGTATGATTCGAAAAGTGGGCAGTGGTCCATCTGGTGGCTGGATGGGCGCGATCCTTCCGGCGACATGGGCCCGCCCGTCCGAGGTCGCTTCGAGAACGGTGTCGGCACTTTCTTGGGCGAAACCAGATTCGCTGACAAACCGGTGCGCGTGCGCTTGAGCTGGTCGCGCATCACGCCCACATCCGCTCGCTGGGAACAGGCCTACTCGTCCGATGAGGGGCGGACGTGGGAAACCAACTGGGTCATGGAATTCCGGCGCAAGAATGCCAACTAGTCAAGGAACACACACCGCCACCTGGACGGCATTCACCCGCACGCGAGCCCTCAGCGGACGCAACGATGGCTCAAATTGTTCCAACACTATGCGCAGCTGCTCGTTCGCCACGTATTCAGCTGCGTGGTAGGACATCAAATTGGCGATGCCGACGTGTGCCAATGCTGCGTCTATCGCGGTCTCCACCGTCGTGACCATCTCGCCAGCGGCGCACTGGGGCACCTCTGCCGTCAAGGGCCGCCTCCCCACGACCTGCTCGTATGCATTCTCCCGAATGACAATTCAGCAGCGCTGTACGAACGGTTGCGTGCGAAGGTCCGGAGCTAGATTTCCGGGCATTCACAATTTGAGCGCAGCCACCAGCGCTGCGGCAATGAACCCCACGCCGAGTGCAGCCCACTGCCGTTTCAAGAGGACCATGCCCGTTAACGCGGCGATACTGCCGATGAAGCTGGTCCAACCGCCCGCAAGACAGCTCACCGCGACAAATGCAATCGACAGGTTGCCAGGTGCAAGGCGGATGATCCGCGCCACGGAGCCAGCCTTCGGCACCGCATCAGCGGCCAGATAGCCGCTCAAGCGCATGGCAATGCTGACGGCGCCAATGGACAGGATCGCGGCGACGGTCTGTAGGTCAGGCATCATCGCCCTGCAGAAAACTGACACCCGTCCCAACCGCGCCGCCGATCAACATTGCCCAACTCGAGCCGACGAATTGTGCCGTCATCAAAGCTGCGGCAGCGGAAATCGACCACGGCAGCCACATCCGCGCGCCCCGCCACTGTCCAGGCAGCAGCGTGACGATGAATGCCAGCGGAATGAGAGAAGCCGCAACAGCGATCACGCCCGCAGGCTTTATCGGCAACACATAGGCAAGCGCCGTTCCTCCAATCCAACCGACCGCCATGGGTACACTGCTGCCGAGAAAATATCCAGCGTCTGCCCCGTTGCGTTCGGCGTCTGCAGTGGTCATGAGCCAGGATGCATCGGCAAGCAGAAGCAGAGTGGGAAGCACCCGCCGCCGAGGCAAGCCGGAGAACAACTGGCGCAGGTGAGCCCCCATGACGAGATACCGCGCGTTGGTCGCAATGCAAGCAGTAACCATGGCCACCACGGGGAGCGGGAAATGCCACAACCCCAGGGTTACGGCCTGAGCGGTGCCGGAATAGACCACCAGACTGAACAACACAGCGGAAACCACCGTGAGCCCGAGGCCCTGATACGCCAGCCCCATCACCATACCCGCGGCCGCGTTGCTGACCAAAAACGGCGCCGCCGCCCGCATGCCGCGGCCGAAGCCTGCTGCGGTAAAGACCGGTGATGCGCTACCGCCGCCCGAGTGTATAATGGTCATACCCATTAGATTCTACAGGAGGTAGCGGCGAGCATGTCAAGAGATCCCGTCCGTGCCGGGTCGCAGTTTTTCGGGGGCCGGATCTGCCTCGACTTCGCCAACACTCTCGACTGGCGTCTGACGGATGACCCTGTGGAGCTCATCCCCGACTACGCCGCCCTCCTGGCGTGGAGTGCCCGGCGAGGTGTTCTTGCGGAACGTACGACTCAACTGTTGAAGTCTCGCCACCAGCGGCACATGACTGAAGGTGCAGCGGTAATCGCCGCGGCCCACTCACTTCGGGAGCAGATATGGGCCGTCGCCGACGCGCTGCGCGCCGGTGTGCGTGCGGACCTGCGGAAACTCAATCGAACGTTGGCTGGCCTGCCACCACAACCGGCTCTGATCGAACACGCACAACACATCACATTTGAACTGGACGGAACCGATTTGCAACAGCCACTATGGCCCGTGTTGTGGTCCCTGACCGCCGTCCTCGCATCCACGGATGCACGGCGGCTCGGGGTGTGCCAGGCTCGAGGTTGCGGCTGGTATTTTGTCGACGAAAGTCCAAACCACTCGCGCCTGTGGTGCTCGAGTGAAGTTTGCGGCAATCGCGAGCGAGCCCGCCGCGCATACAGCAGGCGCCGCGCAGACTGACATTTCCGCAAAGGTGCCACGGACAGCAAGTGGACCTACTCGAAAAACAGTGTTTGGCTATTTACTGCCGGACAATGAATCAGGCGTCATATGCCCATGACTGAAACGAATCATGAGGGTATGCCGCAACTGTTATCCTGAACCAACTCCTCGAGGCGCAGCAGCGCATGGCCGTCGCCGGCGCGCGCGGCAAGACGGAATTTCAGTTCATCCAACCCACTTCCTTTCGCAGGTCTGTACCGTGATCAGTAGACACGTTTTACGGCGCGATGTATTCGCCGTTGCAATGATTTTGTGTTTGTCAATCGCCCATGCGGCGGATAACAACGCCGACTCGGGCGCGAGCTCGGATATCTCCGAAGTGGTTGTCACGGGCACACGGATCCGGCAGCCGATCGACCAGGGCACCACGAGCGTTACCGTCATTACCGGCCAACAGCTCGAGAGCCAGGGCTACCGCAACGTATTCGACGCACTGAACAATCTACCCCAGAACACAGGCTTCACCCAGGGTGCCGATTTCGGCAATACGTTCACACCGGCGGCCAACGCCATCAGCCTGCGCGGACTCGGGCCCAACCATACTTTGGTCCTCTTCAACGGCAGGCGGGTCGCGGACTACCCGATTGCCTATGACGGCTCGGTGAACTTTGTCGACCTGGCCACTGTTTCCTCGGCCGCCATCGACCGCATCGAGATCCTGAACGGCGGTGCCTCAGCAATTTACGGCTCTGATGCAATCGCCGGCGTGGTCAACGTGATTCTCAAAGATCACGCGGATGGCGTCGATATCAACGCGAAGATCGGCACGACTGAGCGCGGCGGCGGCAACAACGCACGCTTTCAGGCTTTCGGCGGCGATACATTCGGCAAATTGAGCGGCGTCTTCGCCCTGGAAATCGGCAAGACGAATCCCATCTGGAGTCGCGATCGAAGCTTCATGTCATCGACGACGCTGCACGGCGCGAATCCAACCACGGTCTGGTCACGACAGAATGTGGATACGGGTGACTATATCTCGCATCCGAACGACTGCTCTGCACTCGCCGGCAACTTCGGGGGCTCCGTCGCCCCATTCACCAGATCGTCGGGTGAGGTGTGCGCCACGGGCAAGGCCAGCCCTGATTTCTGGTCCGTACAGACCGGCAATCAAAGTGAAAACCTGTACGGCAAGCTGAAATACCAGTTGAACGATCACACCCGGTTGTTCATTGATGCCGTGGCGGGCTGGAACAAGATCACGAACAACACTCGCGGCCCCAACTGGACATCGGACCTCGCCACCACCGGCTACTTCTTCAATCAGAATACAGGGGCTGATGAGTCCTGGAACCGACGCTTTGCGCCGGAGGAAATTGGTGGGATCGATCTCTACGATCGCTTCTGGCACAGCACTAATGCTCTGACTACGGCCGGTATCGAGGGTGACATCGGCAATACGGGGTGGAGCTACGAAGGCGCGTATCGTGCTTCCTTCACGGAGAGCCGCGATAATCGCCCTCGCCTGCTGGCCGGCGTCGACAACTACTTTCTCGGGCCGCAACTGGGTGAGACAGCCGACGGTGTACCCATCTACGCCCCGGATGCGAACAAGTTCGCTCAGCCCCTCACGCCGGCGCAAGTTCAGACTCTGGTGGGCCGCTCCGAAAGCAAGGATACGTCCTGGTTACAAACAGCCAGCGTCACGGCGAATGGCGATGTCATCACACTGCCCGCCGGCATCGTGAAGGCGGCGCTCCTGGCCGAATGGGGCACCCAGGGATTCAGCAATATTGCCGATCCGTTGGTCAATGAAGGCGCGTTTTTCAATACCAGCCCGTCTCCAAAGATCAGCGGCTCGCGACAACGCTATGCCACAGCAGCCGAGCTGAATGTGCCCATCATTGAGCACATGAATGCACATCTCGCGGCGCGTTGGGATCATTACTCATTTGCAGACAGGGATAACAGCAAGCCGACCTACAACGCGGGACTGGAATATAAACCCATCCCGAGCGTGCAGTTGCGTGCCAACTATGCCACGAGCTTTCGGGCCCCTGACATGAACTATATCTTCCAGTCGCAGCAGAAAGGTTACGAAGCAGGGACGACCGACTACTACCGTTGCCGGCTGGCGAATCAGCCGATCTCCAACTGCGACTTCGCCCAGGTCTCACCGGGCGCCAATTTCACACAGACGGGCAACAAGGACCTGCGCTTCGAGAACGGCCGCTCGTTCGGCTACGGCCTCACCTGGTCGCCGAGCGAGCACATCAGCTTGAGTGCCGATTACTGGAACATCCGGATCGACAACCTCGTCACCACGCTCGATTACGACACCCTGCTGCGTGTGGAGGCTGACTGCCGCACAGGCGTGCTCAATGCGGCGTCCTCACAATGCACCGATGCGTTGAGCCGCGTTCAGCGCAATCCGCCCACCGCGATATTCAATCCAAACGCTATCGTCCAGCTGCTGCTCAACCCGATCAATGCCGCTGAAGAGCACACTGACGGTGTGGACCTGGCCTCGCGCGTGAAATGGAACATCGCCCATGTGGGTGATTTCGGTTGGAATATCGACTACACCAAGACCATCAAGCACCGTTACAAGCAGGTTGCGAGCGACCCTGAGCTCGACCTGCTGCACTCGCTCGAGAATCCGAACGGCGACAACGACTTTCCCGACAAGCTGATCACGACGCTGAACTGGTCGCTCGGCAAATGGGCTTCGCAGGTCACGGTCACCCGCTACGGCAGCATCGTCAACCAGGCTCAGACCGGCTACCTGACACCCACCTCGCTCGCCAATCTGAGTGTCAGCTATCGATTCGTCGAGGCGGGTTCGGTGTCATTGATCGTCAACAATGTCTTCGACACGATCAAGACCGATACGTCCGCCGGCTGGCCCTTCTACCCCGTCGGGTACTACTTACCGTACGGGCGCGAGGAGTGGTTGGAGTTCACGTATCACTTCGGTAGCTAACGCCGACTGCGGCCACCTTCAGGCGTGAGGATGAAGGTGGACGTGCGCCCCCTTTTTTCCGTTCTGGGCGACGACCGGAATCGGATGGAACTTCCCATGTCGCACGCCCGTCTGGGACATCACGCTTTGTGCGAACGTCGTCACCTCGGCCGTGGGCCCCCTCAGGATGACGGTTTCTATGCAATTCTCGTGATCCAGATGCGCGTGCATGGTGGAGACCGTCAAATCATGGTGGTCGTGCTGCATCGTGGTGAGCCGCTCAGCCAGTGACCGCTCGTGATGGTTGTACACGTAACTCAATGTGCCGACACAATGCTTGGCCTTGCCAGCCGACAGTTGCTCTTCACCCAACGCCTTGCGAACCAGGTCGCGAAACGCCTCGGAACGATTGCCGTAGCCTTTCTCGGCCACCAGTCGATCAAACGTTTCTGCCAGATCATCATCGATTGAGATAGTGAGGCGTTGCATGGCGGCTTCCTTCTTGAACTGAATCGGGGGCTAAAGGCATAGGCCCGCTACCTATTATCCGGGTTTCAGCGCCCGGCTGCATCCAAAGCCCTCCCTGCACCGTATTCCCACCCGGTAGCACGAGTTTTCAATTCGTCATATCGGTGTCAACCGTGTGTATTATGATTTGTTAAATTCTCATACGGACGAAGGAATGAATGGTCGCGTCGGCCTCCTGAGCTCAATAGCCCTGATTCTCGGCGGGAGCCTTCCAGAGGCACACGCCCTGGACGCTGCCGACAGCGATCCCGGGTCGGCGAAAATCGAGACGGTTACGGTGGTCGCCACTGGCGTGAGCAATATGGATGTCGCTTCAGCGGGCGACGTGAGTCAGGAGCAAATCGCGAGCCAACCGCTCCTGCGGCCCGGAGCGGTACTCGAGAACGTACCGGGTCTGATCGTGACGCAGCATTCCGGAGAAGGTAAGGCCAATCAATACTTCCTGAGAGCATTCAACCTGGACCACGGCACCGATCTGGCCACCGAGGTGGATGACATGCCCGTCAACATGCCCACGCATGCGCACGGCCAGGGCTACACCGACCTGAACTTTCTGATACCGGAACTGGTGAGTGACCTGCACTTCAAGAAAGGTCCTTACTACGCAGACGAAGGTGATTTCGCTACTGCGGGAGCAGTGCGAATGGACCTCGTGAATGAGGTTCCTGTGTCAGCCACGTTGGGCTTCGGGGAAGACGGCTATCGCCGAGCGTTGTTGTTGGGGTCGACGGCATTGGGCGGCGGGACGCTGCTCGGTGCCGGCGACGTCTACCACAATGACGGCCCGTTCGATGAACCCGACGACTACAACAGACTAAACGGGGTGCTGCGCTACCATCGCGGCACGGAGCGTGATTTCTATACGGTTACGGCCATGGCATACAATGGAAAGTGGAACTCTACCGACCAGGTACCCGCGCACGCCATAGAAGATGGGGTGATTGGTCGGTTTGGCAGTCTCAATCCATCGGATGGCGGCACGTCCAGCCGCTATAGCCTGTCCTTCAACCGAGTGAAACGCACCGATTCAGACCAAGTGCAGTTTTCAGCCTATGTCATCCGCTACAAGCTCGACCTGTACTCCACGTTCACTTATTACCTGCAGGACCCCGTCAACGGCGATCAAATGCGGCAGCACGACGACCGCGTCGTGTACGGCTTCAAAGGTTCGAAAACCTGGTTCACCGACTCGTGGGGAATGGCGAGCTCCAATTTGTTGGGCGTGCAAGGGCGGTTCGACGACATCCGCGATGTCGCGATCGATGCCACCGTACAGCGCCAGTATCTGTTCACCAAGCAGGATGCCAGCGTCATGGAGTCCAATGGCGCGGTCTATTTCGAGAACAGTACGCAGTGGACCCAGGGGCTGCGCACGGTCCTGGGCCTGCGGGAAGACGTCTTCAGCTTCAATGTGAAAGACAAAATGTTGAACAGCGACGGTAGCTGCAACATCAACAGCGACCCGCTCGGCTGCAACACCGGCGACGTCCGCGCGAGCATCTTCAGCCCCAAGCTCGGAATCATCCTCGGTCCATGGGATCGCACCTCGTACTTCATTACGGTGGCCGAGGGCTATCACAGCAACGATGCCCGCGGAGTCACACGCAGTGGGGAGAGCCCGGACGCGCCACCCGTTACGCCCTTGACGCGCGCGGTGAGCGCTGAAGTCGGCCTGGCTACGGAGCCGCTGCCCCGATGGAACACGACCTTGGATCTGTTCCTACTCAAGTTGAAAAGCGAATTGACGTTTGACGGCGACGCCGGCGTAACTTCTCCCAGCGGGTCGACCACCCGCTCCGGTGTCGAATGGGGCAACACCTTCCGCATCAACAGCTGGTTACATGCTGATTTGAACGCAGCGTTTTCCAGAGCTCGATTTGATCATGACGTCGATCCAGACGACCTGGGTTGCGGCGACGCCAGTCCCCTGCACCCATGCATACAACCGATCGGCATCACCGGGCGATACATACCTAACAGCCCCACAAATGTGATCGATGCCGGGTTGACCGCTCAGCATCCGTCAGGCTGGTTTGGCTCCGTCAAGGCGCGGCATTTCGGTGAATCACCGCTCGTTGAAGACAACAGCGCAAAGTCACCCGCTTATACAACAGTCGATCTGCAGCTCGGTTATCAGAAGCCAGGTCAGTGGCGGCTTGCAGTTGACGTGTTCAATGTGGCAGGCATCAAGTGGAATGATATCGAGTACTACTACGTGTCCAGGCTGCAGAACGAGTCGTCACCTTCACCCGATTTCGTCGTCCATCCCGGTGTTCCGCGCACGGTGCGGGCACACTTTCAGTACTTTCTGTAACGGCGAGTACGACTGCGAAGAAACACACGACAGCGAACAGGGCAATTCCCAGAAAACCGGATGGTGATTCGAGCGCAATGCTCACCTGGGGGAATAGGAGACGGATCGCCCCCGCCGCCGCAACGAGGAGGCTCAGCACAGCCACCAGCGCCGCCACCGCGCGGGAAATGGCTTTTCCCGACTCATCGGCCCTGCTCAGGAGTTTGGCCATCCACACTCCGTTGAGCCCATCCAACAGCAACATGCCGGCAGTAAACAGCCCCCCCAGGATCAACGCGCTCTGCCATCCCTGAAATCGAGCGGCCGTCGTGGCAAACAGCAACGCCTGGCTCAGCGTGTCGAAGGAAAGCGCGAAGGAGGCACCGACGATGGCGACTCCGAGGGGGTTGGCGGTCCGGGTCAGTCGCGATAGCAGTCGGCCCTGAATTCCGACGGGAGCCAATGGATGACCGGCAGGAGCCCGCATCACCTGCACCAGGTTGAGGATGCCCAAGGCCAGGAGCACGCCGATCGAAGCCCACTCGCCACAGACTGTAGCCCACACGGGAAGCGTGTCGATGCGGATAGCAACCCCGGCGGTGGTTGCCACGAGAATGACGATCGCCCCGTGACCCATCGAAAACAAGGTGCCACACCAGGGGGCCAAGGGTCGACGGGCTTCGTGGCTGAAGCGGGTCATGCCGTCGATCGCGACCAGGTGATCCGCATCCAGGCCGTGTCGCAGGCCCAGAGCGAATACAGTTGCGCACAGCGCCAGCCAGTCGATGGGCATCGCGATGACCCAAAGTCTCATGATTTACAGAATCATCATACGCGCTTTTGAAGTGGCGGCCTGCCTCAGCTGAGGCTCCGCGGTAACTTGAGGCGCGTGCCGGGGCTGTCTCGCTCCAGGTCTGTACGCCCGCCTCTGCCGAGTTGGATAACGAGGGTGCGTACCAGCTCAACACCAAGTGACCGACCGCGCACCGGTCAGAAATTGTAAAGGAATATTGCGATACAGGGCCTCTAGGTGTAGAAAAGCTAATCTCTCAGGCGCTGGGTTTCGCTGTGTCCCGCAAGCTTCCGCCACTCAATGCGCTCAAGGCTTTCGAGGCCAGCGCCCGGCTGGGCAGCTTTGTTCTGGCGGCGGCCGAGCTGAATGTCACCCCCAGCGCCGTATCGCAGCACATCAGGAAGCTGGAGGACTTCTATGGCCGGCAGCTGTTTATCCGCCATAACAACCAACTTCTGCTGACGGATATCGCGCGTACGGTCCATGCTGCGAGCTCGCAGATGATGGACGGGCTTGCGCAGCTGACGGAGCAGTTGCTCGGCGGGCCTGTGCGGTCGAACCTGATTGTGAGCGTGTTGCCATCGATAGGTGTTCGGTGGCTGAACCGTCACTTGTCCGGGTTCCTGGATGCGCATCCCGAAGTGCGTCTCGACTTGCGGCTGGAAGAAGATCCCGTCGATTTCTTTCGCAACCGGATCGACGTCCGAATCTGCTACGGCGAGCACCTCTATCCTGAGTTCGTCACCGTTCCTTTCAAGCGCGACCGCGTGACTGCGATGTGCCAGCCTGATCTCCTCGCGCAGGGGCGTGTTCATCCGGCGACGCCGGATGCGTTGCACGACGACGTCCTTATTCACGTGGCGTGGCGCGCGGGCTTTTCTTCGTATCCGGCATGGTCGGCCTGGTTTGCGAGCCAAGGGCTCACTCGGCATCCACGTCTCGAGCTCGGCCACACTACGGACACATCGAGCGTCGCTATCGATCTAGCCTGCAGTGGCAGAGGGGTTGTTCTCGGACAGGAGATGCTCGCGGAAACCGAACTGGCTGGGGGCGACCTTGTCGTCCCGATTCCCCATTGGATGCCACTGCAGTACGACTACTGCGTCGTTCACGCCGAGTCCAACAAGCGGAACAAGATCGTCGGCGCCTTTGTCGAGTGGCTGGTCGCCGGCACTGCGCGCGGCATCAGTCGCCGCTGACCCGCTCCCACCGCTTCGTCTGCACTTTCCCGTTCTGGGTACGGGTGAAGGTCATCCGGCGACCAACGACTTCAACATGTTGAGGGTAGATCGCCTCGTCTTCACTTGGATAAAGCGCACCCTTCGCGTGATGCGTGACAGTCGATGTTGCAGCGTCGAAGGACCAGGTCCCGTAATAGGCGTAGTACGAGTTGAGCGCTGCCGCATCGAGGCGCGTAGAGGACTCGCTCTGTTCGAGCACCGGCCTCGCCGGCGGGACTTTCACTGCAGGTCGACGGGAGCCTTCGATCTGAACGCTGAACCAGCCAGAGGCATCGTAGATAAGAAGGCCGCGGCTGCCACTGCCGTAGAAAAGATCGGGTTCCCGCCCCGCAGGCCCTTCGACGTCAATGTCCATCAGGCGCCACGCACCGATCAGGTCCTGATGGGTTGTTCTCGGTGCGTGACCACCGTCCGCAGCACAAAGTGCACTGACGGCCAATCCCGCAATAACCAGCGCGTATTTTAAGCTGAACCTCAAGGAGCTACCTTCGCGGCGTCGACTCCTTCGAGCGCAAGCCGACGGTTCGGATACATAACCAGCACGCGCTCGAATGCTGCCGTCGCCTCAGCCCGTTGTCCATCCGCAAGCAGCAGTTCGCCCAGCAGTTCGTCGAACGGTTTGGCAGACCAAGGCGGTCCGTACTCGAAATCCATTTGAGCTGTCGCTGCAATCGCTTCGCGCACCCGTGCGATCCCCACCGCATGTTGACCTTCAGCGAACTTGATCGCGCCGTCGAGAGCGGTCGCGAGAGATCCCGCCTGTGCAAGCTCGCTCTCGCTCAACGCGCCGTACCAGTTACGGTTTTCGCCAACTGGAACTACTCGGGCCGCGTCGATGCGGGCACTCAATTGCGCTCGTACGGCCCGTGCCCCGGTGAGATCGCCGTTGCCCGCTGCGACGAGGCCACGCGCGAAGTCGTGGACCGCGAAATAGCCAATGGAAGTAATACCGCTGCTGTCGAGTGTCTGGGAGGCATCCGCACCAGGCGCACCGCGCGTCTCGATCAGCCACGTTGCCCGCGAGAAAGCTGCACGAAGCCGGTTTTCCTGCGTCGGCCCGCTGTTAACGTCATGCGTGAGCGAATGGACTAGCGATTCGGCAGCCGTGCGCTGATTCTTCTGCAGATAGGCGTACTCGAGCCAGAGCAGCGAGTGATAGGCGTGCTCCCCTTGAGATTGGGCCACGCGCACCGACGCCTCGTTCGCCGCTATCGCGTCGTCCCACAGTCCCAACGCGAAAAAGATGTGCGAGGTCATGTGCTGTGCATGAGAAGCCGCGGGTGCGACCTTGGCGTACAGCCGGGCTGCCCTGAGGCCCAGTGGGGCGTGCACTGGATCGTCATAGGCGTGGATCAAATAGTGTAGGGCTCCAGGGTGGCGCTTATCGACGTCGTACACAGCCTCGGCTTCCGCGGCCGCACGCATGTAAATCCTGACGTCACGTTTTGGCGAGAGCCCGAGTAGCGACAGAGAGTACAGAGCACGTGCATCAAGGTCGTTGGTGTACCGTTGAGAGAGCTCGCCAAGCGCCGCGCTGTACGCTGCATCGCGCTCGGACTTTGCCCCCGGGCCGTACAGGTGCTCGATGGAGGCGAGGTAGTCGCGTTCTCGCGCTGTCTGGCCCCGTGCAATGCGCTTTTCGGGTGTCGGCCCCAATTTGGCTAGCGCCGCACGCGCTGCAGCCGTGTCCTGCTCGTTCCAAAGCGTGTGGTTATAGGTGAGTGCCTCACCCCAGACAGCCATCGCGAACGCGGGGTCGAGGCCCTGGGCTTTCTGAAATTCGCGCCGGGCGGCCGAGTACTCAAAGCTGTGGAGCAGCAGCAGACCCCGCAGAAATGCCGGCTGGGCACGGGGCGCCCCGGAGGTCGCAAAGTGCACGACCCCGAGCTGACCCTGAACGGAGGGGGATTGCTGCTCGAAATGCTGCTCGTGACCCAAATCGTCCGCAGCCGCTGACGGCGCGGCGGCCGCGACGCAAGCGACGGCAATCACAGCACGGAGGCATCGGTTCAGCACGGTCTCTATTAGGCCAGTACGGGAACGCAGCCGTCACCGCAGATTTTCTTCACCACCGCGTAGTTTTTCGCATCGTGAGGGGGCGACACCCCCCTTACCATCCGAAGTTCGGAAATCCAGGCCCCTTGCCTCGAGAGACAGTGACATGAAAACACACACCCGAGTAGCCGTCATCGGGGGCGGAGTTGTTGGTTGCAGCGTGTTGTATCACCTCACGAAAGCGGGCTGGACCGACGTCGTACTGATCGAGCGGGACCAACTGACGTCGGGATCAACCTGGCACGCAGCCGGCGGATTTCACACCCTGAACGGCGATCCGAACGTCGCAAAGCTGCAGGGCTACACGATCGGACTGTATGACGAGCTCGAGCGGATCACCGGCCAGTCCTGCGGTTTGCATCGATCGGGCGGGCTGTTGCTCGCAGATACTCCAGAGCGCATGCAATGGCTCAAAATGGCGCACGCACGGGCCCGCTACCTGGGCCTCGAGACTTCGCTACTGACCCCGAGCGAGGCCAAGCAGTTGTTGCCGCTGATCGAGGATAAGTATTTCGTTGGCGCGATGCTCGACGCTGCCGACGGCAACCTCGACCCATATGGTACGACTCATGCGTATGCCAAGGCAGCGAAGATGGCCGGCGCGGAGATTTACCTCAAGACACCGGTCACGGCACTCTCGCGCAGGCCAAACGGTAGCTGGGACGTCTTGACGACCGAGGGCACCATAAACGCAGAGCACGTCGTCAATGCAGGGGGACTCTGGGCACGCGAGGTCGGCCGTATGGTCGGTATCGAGCTGCCCGTTCTCGCCATGGAGCACATGTATCTGGTCACGGACGACATGCCGGAGGTCATGGAGTTCAATCGCGAGCGCGGTCACGAGCTGCCGCATGCGATCGACTTCGAGGCCGAGATCTACATGCGCCAGGAGCGTAACGGCATCGTGCTGGGTACCTACGAACGCGCCTGCAAACCCTGGAGCCCCAAGACAACTCCGTGGGACTTTGGAGCGGAGTTACTCGAGCCGGACCTGGATCGCATTGCGCCGTCGCTCGAGATCGGGTACCAACATTTTCCGGCGATGGCCCGCGCCGGCATCCGCCGCGTAGTCAACGGGCCTTTCACGTTCTCGCCGGACGGCAATCCGCTCGTCGGTCCTGTTCAGGGCTTGCCGGGATTTTGGTGCGCCTGCGCCGTCATGGCGGGCTTCAGCCAAGGAGGCGGCGTTGGACTCGCTCTGTCGCAGTGGATGGTTACTGGCGACCCCGGCTTCGACGTCTGGGCCATGGATGTCGCGCGCTACGGCGCCTGGGCCACACGCAGTTACACGAACGAAAAGGTCCGTGAGAATTACTCCCGGCGTTTCTCGATCCGATTCCCCAACGAGGAGTTGCCGGCAGCCCGGCCTCAACAGACCACGGCACTCTATGACATCCTGCTGGCGGCCGGCGCCGTCATGGGAGATAGCTGGGGTCTCGAGACACCGCTGTGGTTCGCACCGCCCGGCGTCGAGCCAAAGGACGTGGTGTCCTTTCAACGCTCCAATGACTTCCCTCACGTGAAGGCCGAGTGTCTCGGCGTTCGCAGCGCTGTCGGCGTCACAGAGATCGCCAACTTCGCCAAGTACGAGATATCCGGTCCGGGCGCGGAGGCGTTTCTGTCGCGGCTCATGACCAACCGGATGCCCAAGATCGGGCGCCTCGTGCTGACACCGATGCTGAATCCAGCCGGGAAGTTGATCGGTGACTTCACGATTGCCCGCTCCGCACCTGAACGATTTCTCATGTGGGGCTCATCGCAGGCACAGATCTATCACATGCGTTGGTTCGAGACCCAACAGCCCACCGACGGCTCGGTCCGCCTGCACCGCTTTGACATGGGGCTCGTCGGCCTCTCGATTGCGGGTCCCCGTTCTCGCGAGCTGTTGGCTCGTCTGACGGACGAAGACGTCTCCGCCGCAGCATTCCGCTTCATGGATCATCGTGCCATGGACGTCGCGAACTGCCCCGCGCTCGTCAACCGTGTCACCTATACCGGGGACCTCGGCTACGAGATTTGGGTCGCCCCGGAGTATCAACGTCGTCTCTACGAGCAAATTCGGACCGCCGGCAAAGACCTGGGGCTCATTCATTTCGGAATGCGAGCGCTGTTGTCGCTGCGCCTCGAGAAGAATTTCCCCACGTGGTACCGGGAGCTCAGACCGATCTACGGCCCCTTTGAGGCGGGCCTCGATCGCTTTGTCGATCTCAGTAAATCCGACTTCATTGGCCGCGACGCCGCCCTTGCGGAGAAAGCAAGCGGCGGCACGCTGAGGCGAGTCAGCTTCGCTGTCGACGCCCTCGACGCGGATGTTCTCGGTGACGAGCCGATCTGGTTCGACGGCAAGGTTGTCGGCTGGGTTACTTCAGGGGGCTATGGGCATTGCGTGGGTCGATCGCTCGCGCAAGGGTACGTTCCGGCGGGGTTGGCCGGGAACCTGGGCGAAGGCGTGTTTGAAATAGAGATCATCGGAGACCGGCGCAAGGCGTCGATCCTCAGCGAGCCGCTGTTTGATCCGGCGGGGGCGCGGATGCGGATGTAGTTTCCCGGACGCACACGCCGGCGTTGCAGCCCTTCTTCGCTATGCCGCGCGTGGTATGCGCTGGGCGACCAACGCTTGTTCGACGTCCAGATTCACGTATGTGCGGCCGCGTCAGTAACCGACGCCTATTTCGCCCATGACGCACCGTCAATCCACGAGTAATTGGGCTTTCGCATAGGCAAACAGAATTCCGCGATTGGATGTCTCCGCAGTAGCATATTCAACAGTGTGTTTGACCCGGATGGCTTATCATGCAGGCGCAAGACTATTGAACTCCTGAGCGGGAAGGGGAAATTCTCGATGGAGCAGGCCCTCACTTTGGCGGAGGCGATGGACGGGGTGATTGAGAAGGCACAGTTCGTGACGATTCCGATCCTCGATGCGCGACTCGCGACGGTGAACGCGCGGATCGACGCGCTGGAAGGGAAGCTGGGCGCACGTATTGATTCACTGGAAGCAAAGCTGGATGCGAAGTTTGACGCGAAGTTCGAGCGGTGGACGATGCGCATGATTATCGCGATGGTGCTGAGCCAAACTGCGACCGGACCCATCGGAATGCACATGTTTGAATCGATGAAGCAAGTGATCGCGACACTCGGTCACTGACGGGTAGAGGCTACTTCGAGTCTTCCAGGATAAATCGACTTCCCTGCTCGGCAATCATCATTGTTGGCGTGTTGGTGTTACCGGAGGTAATCGTGGGCATCACGGACGCATCCACAACACGCAGCCCACCAATCCCCCGCACCCGCAATCGGGAGTCAACCACCGACAGCGGATCGCTGCTCGGCCCCATCTTAGCCGTCCCGACCGGGTGAAAGATGGTCGTGCCGATGTCTCCCGCCGCCTTTGCCAGGTCTTCCAGGCTGTCAGAAACCGCAACGCCCGGCAGGAACTCCTGCGGTTTGACAGCCTCGAGAGCCTGCTGTCGCATCAAGCGACGCGTCACCCGTATTGCATCGGCAGCAACCTGCCGATCCTCATCGGTCGACAGATATTTCGGGCAAATGACGGGCTTGTCGTGGCAGTCAGTCGATCGCAACCGGACCGTGCCCCGCGACGTCGGCCGAAGGTTGCAGGCACTGACCGTGACCGCGGGAAACCGGTGCAGCGGCTCGCCGAACCTGTCGAGTGACAGCGGCTGGACATGGAACTGCAGGTTGACGCGGTGCTGGCCGGGATCCGATCGGGTGAATATTCCGAGTTGAGATGGGGCCATGGTCAGCGGACCGGTGCGAAAGAGCGCATATTCAGCGCCCATCAGGACGCGGCCAAATAGTGAATGATACGTCTCGTTGAGCGTCTTGATGCCGCTCACCTTGAAAATCGCGCGTTGTTGCAAGTGATCCTGCAGGTTGCGCCCTACCCCGTTGCTGTCCACAACAACCGGGATACCCAACTCGCTCAACCACTCTCCCGGGCCAATGCCCGAGCGCTGCAGGATTTCAATCGAGCCGATCGATCCTGCGCATGAGATGACTTCGCGCGTCGCCTTCGCGGTGTGCCATTGACCGTCACGAAGAAAGCGCACACCTGTTGCCCGACCCTCCTCGATCAACAGCTTGTCAACCAGCACGTTGGTTTCGAGGCGCAGGTTTGCGCGCCCGAGTATGGGCGCCAGATAGCCACGCGCGGCGGACCATCGTCGTCCGCGCTTCTGATTGACATGGAAATACCCAACGCCGTCACTGTTGCCGGTATTGAAATCGGCAACCTGCGGAATTCCCATCTGATTCGCTGCATCGGCAATGCGATCGAGAACGTCCCATCGAACCCGCGGCGCCTCCACTCGCCACTCGCCTCCGGTGCCGTGGTGTTCGGTTGCTCCCAGGAAATGATCTTCCATGCGTTTGAATATCGGGAAAACATCGTTCCAGCCCCACCCCGTCAAGCCGGATTGCTTCCATCCCTCATAGTCGGCCACTTGGCCGCGCATTGAAATCATTGCGTTTATGGCAGACGATCCGCCGACGGCTTTCCCGCGTGGGTACGCCAGGGTGCGCCCATTCAAGCCATCCTCAGCTTCCGTTGCGAACATCCAGTCTGACCGGGGATTGCCGATCGCAAACAGATAACCCACGGGGATGTGAAGCCAGATCCAGTTGTCGCGCCCACCTGCTTCGAGCAGCAGAACGCGATTACGCGGGTCCTTAGAGAGCCGATTGGCGACTACGCAGCCGGCAGAGCCGGCACCGACGACGATGTAGTCGTATTCGCCGTCTAACGCAGGAACCGTTACGAAAGTGTTAAAAAAACCGCTCACCGGTCGCTGACCCGATCTGAGGCCGAGGGGAAAATCTTAACATCTCAATGCAGGTCAGACGGAGCATCCTCCGCATGATTCCAGCGGCCTCCCCCGCGGCAAACCCATGCAAGAGAAGCAATGACCAACGCCACACGAAAGGTACTCGTCATCGACGACGACCCCACATTGCGCCAGGTGCTGACAATGGTATTCGAACCCAACGGATATCGGGTCGTCGCGGCGGATACCTGTGAGCTCGCGATCCGCCAGGCGCAATCACATCGCCCTGATGTGTGCGTGGTGGACCTGGGGCTCCCCGACACGGACGGTATCAACTTCATCCACCAGGTACGAACCTGGTCGCCGGTGCCCATCATCGTATTGACGGCGCGTAATCATGAGGCCGCCCGGCTGTCGGCTTTTGATGCGGGCGCCGACGACTACATGATCAAGCCCTTCAGCAGTCCGGAGCTACTGGCTCGGGCTCGCGCGGTCATGCGGCGAGTCGTGCGAGCCGACCAACCCAATACGGTGATAGCGCTCGGGAGCGCAAGCGTCGATCTCGAAAAGAGAATCACCCGCGGGCCTGCCGGTGAAGATGTCAAGCTCACTCCCCTCGAGCACCGCATTTTGGAATGCCTCGTTCGCCACGCAGACGGTGTTGTAACCCACGAGCACATGCTCCAACAGGTGTGGGGCCCGCGCCAGGCGGACATGCGTTCCCTGCGGGTGTACGTCTCCAGCCTGCGGCGCAAACTGGAGGCAGACCCGGCGCGGCCACGACACATCCTGACCGAGCCGGGCATTGGCTATCGACTCAAAATTTGACCAGCACGCCGGCTGACCAGCTCATTTGAGTCTTCTGCAGGTCCGGGAACCACACATTTCCGCCGCAGTTGCTGTAAGCCTGGCTCAGATCGTTCGTGCCCGCCGAACCACCGGCGCCGCACACATAGTTCGCCGGCTGGCCGGTATTGCCACCGGGCGGTGTTACCCCATTGGGGCCCGAGAAGTACGGCACATTCGAATGGCGGTAGCCGAGCTCCGTCCACCAGGTAATATACTCTTTCGGCATGTATTGCAGGTTGATGTTGGTGTCCCACATATTGGACGTTTGCCCCGGATTCTCCGTGAAGTACGGCGAACCGGACACCGCGTCTGCGCCATTGATGGGCGGCAGAAGGGTCAGGTAGCGCCCCGGATTGCTCATGAATCCCCCGCCTACGGTCACTGCGAAGCGGTCCCGGTCGAACCACACGCGGTTGTAGAACATCATGCCGAAGAACGAGCTGCGATTGGGGCCGCCCATGCAGTTGATTCCGCCGCCGTATTGGCAACCTCCATCAATCGTGTAGGAAAATGCCATCTTGGATACACCCGCGCCGGCATCCTTGTTCTGGTAGTAGCGCACTTCGATGCTGTCGTCGGTATGGATGCGCTCAGTGTGCGGCAATCCCAGGTTGTCCTGGCCAATGCCGTAGTTGTTGAACACGAGCTTGAGGGCCTCGTTAGGCTGCCACAGGATCTGGCCGCCGAAGCCCATGTGCCCGTTGAAGCGGGCATAGGACTGCCAGCCATTGATGATCCAGGGCTCAATCTTCAAGGTATTCGTGGGGTAATACTGGATCCGGATCCCGTTGAAGAACCAGGGTGTGTTCGACGAGACGTACGACGGCTGATAGACCCAGTTGTCAAAATTGTAGTAGCTGAACAGGCCGATATACGAGACGAAAATACCCGCGTCGATGTTCAGCCCATGACTCACATCGAAGTGATATCCGGCGTTGGCCTCCGACAGATAGCGGTAAGCATTACGCAGGTCCCACTGCCCTACTGCGGCACTGGCGTCGTTTCGCGGCGTGGTGGTTGCAAACATGCCCATCATCGATAGAAAGCGCGCGCGCACGTTGTCCCAGTGGAAATCGCCACCGAAACTGATTTGCTCGAGCTGGACCTCGCCCGACCTGAACGCCTCAGTCGATCCGACGATCGTGTGGTCCTTCGGGTGCGCGAATTCGTCCATGATGTTGGCGTCGAACCGAATATCCGGAGTGAAGAACTTGGTGTCAAACGCCGGCTTGTGGTTACGCGGGCTGCCGTTCAGCCAGGTGAAATCGCCGAAGGCGAACGGTGTGAAGTTATCGACTCCATCCGTTTCGTCAGGGGCCTGCAGTCCCAATGGAACGGTCTGCTGCGGCGCCGGTTGCGGGACAGCGGCAACCACAGGTGCCGACTTCTGCTTCGATCCGCCGGCCAGGGTGACATCGTAACGGGTCGCTTTACTCGCGGTGACGTACAGCGAATGCCCGTTGGTATCCGGATACCCATCGGCCTGCAAAGTCAGTGACCACTCACCAGCAGGAAGGTCTGCGAACGAATAAACGCCGTCGCTGCCTGAGATGGTCGCGCGAATTCCAGCGCCGTCCACCTTTGATGCCAGCACGGTAGCGTGAGCAACCGGCTCATTCGCGGAGTCGGTCACAACACCCACGATAGTTCCGGACGACGTTTTGGCTGCAATCGCCAGCGGGCTGTCGGTAGCCTGCGATGCAACGGGCACGACACCGCTCGCAAGTGCAAACATGACTGCCCGTTGAACGCAGCTTCGAGTCTTCATCAACATACTCCCCATCAACAGCCAACCGAAGGTTGGCTCGAGGGCGGGTATGCTACGGATGCACCAAAAGGTGACTAGACAGAGCGGTGTTAAAAAACGGTGCAGTGGGCGTCTGCCGCCAATAGCGCGTTAGTTCCTCGTTAGGAAAACGCGTTTGCGAGCGGTGCTCGGCGATTGCCAGCCGCGGCCGAGTTGCGCCGGCTACAACCCGGCTTGCCGGCGTTTTCGATGAGCCGACACCTTCGCGCGATTTCCGCAGAGTCGCATGCTGCACCACCGCCGCCCGTGTGTGCGCGTGTGATCAGCAAACATCAAGGTACAGGCGCTGCCCTCACACCCTTTGATGTGTGAGAAGTCTTCTTCGCAGATCAATCGGGCAATCATCTGCGCAATAGGAGTCAACAGCGATTCGGGCGACGTCCACCGACGCTGCGCCGCTAGTTGAATCCCTGCCGCGCCCTGCTCGCCAAACGCTATTTGATAGAAACTCTGATCTCGTCGCAGCAGCGCGTTCAGGGGCTCCAGCTCCTCGAGATTGCGAACGGCCAGACGACGCCCCTTGTGTTTCACAACAAAACGTCGGAGCCACTCCCGAAGCACCCGAGCCCGTGCGGCCACCGCGTCGAGCGCTTTCGGTTTGGCCTCCCTTTCCATCCTGTCCAGTATTGCGACGGGAACGAGCTGAGACTGGTGCAACCAGGCCAACAGTCCCGCCCCATCGCCGATCCAGTCCACCGGTGTATCGATCGGTGTGGCCACGGAGTTGAGGAAATCCAGCCCAGGTGAGTCGGCCACGAAAATAGCCGGATTGGCGGTATTCATGCTTTTAATGTAACCAGTAAGATGCCTATTGACAAGTTACGAAGGCAAGCCGTAACCTCTCAACACGCTTTAATTCGGTTACAGATTTTCAAGCACAGGAGGTCACATGGCAGCGAAAGAGATCAGCGTCGTATTGGTCCACGGCGCCTGGGCGGATGGCTCGAGCTGGTCGAAGGTGATCAGCCGTTTGGTCGCCCAGGGCGCGAATGTCATTGCTGCTCCGATCCCGCTCACCACGCTCGACGATGATGTCGCCGCGGTGAATCGCACTCTCGACCGCATCAACGGACCGGTAGTGTTGGTTGGGCATGCCTATGCGGGAGCAGTCATTGGGGCTACTCGCCACACGGCTGTGAAATCGCTCGTCTACGTCGCAGCGTTGGCTCCGGCCGAAGGCGAGACCGTAGCGGACATTTTCTATCGCGGCACACCGCATCCGTCTGCGCCGAAACTTGCTCCGGAGCGCGACGGCTTTATCTGGCTTCCGCAGAGCGCCTTCGCAACGGCGTTCGCTCCCAATGCCACCGCCGAAGAGCAGGTAATTCTGGGGGCGATTCAACGACCCATTTCCGCTGCATGCATCAGTGTCAAGGTAGGACGACCTCTCTGGAAGGATGTACCCACCTGGTATCTTCTGGCGCAAAACGATCGGATGATTGTACGAGACAATCAACATTTCATGGCCGAACGTATGACCGCCAAGGTTCGGGCCATCGATGCAGATCACGCCCCGAGCGTGACGGCACCTGACGAAGTGGTCAGGACAATATTGGACGCGGTAGAGGCGACACGCAGCCTTTGACGCGGCTGCGGCCCGGGCTGCCCGGGCGGTCGAACCTTTCAAATAACTTTCCGAGGATTCCAACATGTCAATTGAGTTCAACACCGCCAACGTCGATGGCTTGAAGGTCTTCTACCGTGAGGCTGGCCCTGCGGATGCCCCGAAACTGCTGCTGCTGCACGGATTTCCCAGCGCCAGTCACATGTTCCGCGATCTGATTCCGGGACTGGCCGACCGTTTTCATATCGTGGCACCGGATCTGCCCGGTTTCGGCCAGTCCGACATGCCGGCGCGGGACAAATTCAGCTATACCTTTGACAATCTCGCCACGGTCATCAGCCGCTTCACCGAAGTCATCGGCTTCGATAAATTCGCCCTCTACGTGTTTGATTACGGCGCACCGACCGGCTTCAGGCTCGCGGTGGCACACCCGGAGCGCATCACCGCCATCATTTCTCAGAACGGCAATGCCTACGAAGAGGGTTTGAGCGATGGCTGGAACCCGATCCGCGCTTACTGGAAAGACGCTTCGAAGGAGAATCGGGACGCACTGCGGGCCTTTCTAGCGCCACAAACGACGCAATGGCAGTACACACACGGGGTACCCGACACGACGCTCGTCAGTCCGGATGGCTACTCATTGGACAACTACTACCTGACTCGCCCCGATGCCCACGAGGTGCAGTTGGACCTCTTTCGTGATTACCGGAGCAACGTAGCGCTCTACCCTCGCTTTCAACAGTATTTCAAAACGCACAAGCCCCGGCTTTTGGCCGCGTGGGGCAAAAATGATCCGTTCTTTCTGCCCGCCGGTGCTGAAGGCTTCAAACGCGACATCCCCCAGGCCGTCGTCCGATTCTTCGATACCGGACACTTCGCTCTCGAAACACACGCCGTTGAGATCGCTGCCGCCATCCGGGAGTTTCTTTCAAAATGAGCACTGCGAGCGCCGCACAGCCCAGGGACCCCGCCACGCAGGCGTCAGTCGCTATCGACGGCGGATGCCGTACGAACAGTCGGTTTGATCAGTACCTGGTCATGAACGACAGCAGGTGATAGACCACCGCAACGTACAACAGGATCACCGCGGAAATTGCGAGGATGAGTGTCCAGATCCGCGCACCGAGCGGACGCGCGAGCTTCCAGGCAATCCAGGCGGACCCGATCAGCGCAGCCGCGCCGCCGATGTAAACGAGGACGGAGAGCGCATACATCAGGATCAGGAAAGGGGTCGAGGGACGGCGACAAAGCGGCCAGGTCCTTCGACCCGGTGATCAACAGAACGAGCCAGCCGACCGTCATGAGTGTCAAAGCCAGGGCGGCAACGCGGGACACTGTGTGCGCCCGTCGAGCCAGACCTGCTACCGCCAACTGGACACCGTGACGACGGCGGGAGAGCGCAGCAATCGGCCACAACAATCCCGTCAGGAGACAGGCCATCAGTGCAGCGCCGACCGCGGGCAACAGCCACGCCGGCGAACGCCACGACGGTGTTGGATCAAACACCATGAACGGCGACAGTTCGTCCATGCTGAAACGGACAACCCGCCCATCCACGACCTTGGCGGCGAGCCGTCGGCCGTTGGCAGTATCCCGCCACAGGAAGGGGGCAATCTCCTGATAGTGTCGTGGGACGCCATTCGGCCCCAGCATCAATGACATGGTGAGCGTACCGTCTTCGGCGACAGCCACTTTCGGCGGCGAAATGATCTCCGTCAGGCTCATGAAGGACCGATCAGTCCGCCGCGAATCGTCGTAATAACCGGCCATCAGCTTCGCATGCGCGGTGACTACGTCCTTCGGCACAGTGCCGCCGGGCCACGGGCCGGGGAAGTAACGGTCAGCGAAGTCGTCAAACACTGATTGGCGCAAATGCCCTACCGCGCCTTCGTGCCCCTGGCTGTTGAAAGACATGAACAGGCCGACGTGATCATCGGGGAACAGGTGCAGGTAGCTGTGCATCCATTGCGTGTCACCGCCATGACTGATTACGCGATGGCCGTTGTAGTCCTGCTCGTAGAATCCCAACAGCATGCGGTTGAGCGGCGGCACCATCGTCGTCGCGCTGGTGTGCATCTGCTCGGCTGTTTTGGCCTGCAGGATTCTCTGGCCGTTGTATTCGCCATCCTGCAGGTGCGCAATCATGAACTTCGCCATGTCAGTCGCCGTCGACGCGAGGCTGCCTGCGGGAGCCGGGAGAATGTACTCGTATGGTTTGGCAGGCTCGCTGGCAACGCGGTAACCCTTGCCTGCATCGGCCACCAATTGCGCCGGCAGTGGCTGGCGGAAGCTCGAATGCGTCATGCCGAGCGGTTTGAAGATGTTGTTGTCGAGATAATCGTCGAAGCTCTGTCCCGAGACTCGCTCGACCAGATGGCCGGCGAGAGCAGTCGCATAGTTCGAATAGGCCGGAGTGGATCCCGCTTTGAAAATCCGTGTAGGAGTGGAGTTGCGCACGTAGTCTGCAAGCGGCCGCAGATCCTTGGGGTCGGCAATGATCAGCGATTTGATCTGCTCTTCGAAGCCCGGCGTGTGCGTCATGATGTTACGCAACGTGATGGGTCCGTCGGCTCGGTCCGGAATGTGGAAGTCGAGGTAGGTATTCACATCGCGATCGAGGTCGAGCTTGCCTTGCTCCACCATCTGCATGACCGCAGTCCGCGTGAACAGCTTTGAAACTGACCCGGGGCGAAACAATGTTCGCTCGGGGTCAACGGGAGTATGGCTCGCGACATCGGAGTAGCCATACCCCTTCGCCAGCAACAACTCTCCATCTTTGACGACGGCAATGACGGGACAGGGCACTTCGCCTGATGGACTCAAACTGTTCAGCGCAGCGCGCAGCGCCGAGATGTGGTCGCCACAAACCATCCTGCCGGCTGCCGGGGACCGCCTCCCCCTCACCCGCACCCATTTTGTCTCGTATGGACTCGGCTGGCTGCTGGAGGACATCGACGGCTACAAGCGTGTCTCACATAACGGCGGTCTGCCGGGAATGGTCACTCATGTCAGCATGGTGCCGGAGCTCAACTTAGGTCTCGTCGTTCTGACGAATCAACAGGAGGGCGCAGCCCTGGAAGCCGTCGCGATGCAGATCATCGAAGCCTATGCGGGGACTCCCAAGCGGGATTGGATCGGACTTTCCGCCTCCAACAAAGCCAAGCGTGAGCAGCGAATGAAGGAAGCCGGCGCGGCAACGGCACCCGGCGCAACCCATGCAGGAGCCTGGAAACCGGCGAATCTCGATGCTTACGCCGGCACTTTCAAGGATCCCTGGCGCGGCGCGGCGACGGTGGCGAAGCAAGGCGATTCACTGCAGTTGACGTTTAGTCATACGAACGCGCTGTCAGGCCCCCTCGAACCGGTGGGATTGAACCTGTTTGTTGCCCACTGGAAAGACCGCTCGTTGAACGCGGACGCATACGTCCGGTTTTCAACCGACTATTCGGGGAAAGTATCCGGATTCACCATGCAGGCCGTGTCGGCCACGACCGATTTCAGCTACGACTATTCGGATCTCGATTTTTCACGAGCTCCCTGATCGGCCACCGGGTCGGCGGGCGACTCTGTTACCGGCTTCGTCGTCACGCGCAGCAGTTTCAGCGGAACGGTGCCCGCCGACAGATAGGCGTGGCCCATGGTGCTGTCGAAGTAAACCGAACCGCCGGCATCGAGGATGAGCGGCTCATAGAACTCGGTATGCAGGGCCAACTGCCCTTCGAGGACGAACGAAAACTCCTCGCCCTCGCGTTTCAACAGCCCGTGGGTTTCTTCGAGCGTACGCGCATGGATGACACTGATCATGGGCGTCATCTTCTTGCCGGCCATCCCGGCACACAGGTAGCTGTAGGCCTGGGTGCCGATCGTCACTGAGCGTCCCTCACCCGGCTTGGAGAAAGTTCTGCGAGCGGACGGCCGACGCGATTCGGGGGATACATCACTGGCGAACAGCTCAGCAATGTCGATCTGCAGGCCCTTACACAACTGCTGCAACTTCGAATACGTGAGCGACAGCTGATCGTTCTCCACACGAGACAGTGTCGACTTGGCGATACCCGTCGCGGCACTGACAGCCGCAATCGACATCCGCCGTTGGAATCGCAACCGCCGCAGACACGCTCCCAGACCCGGTGCCGGCTCCTCAGGTTGCGATTCGTCGCCCATGGCTACGCCTCGACGGATTCGCTTTCGGCGAGGCTCATGAGCTCAGTGGCCAGGTTGACGTCCTCGCTGGAGCAAACCGCCAGCACGAGGGCGGACTCGCAATCCTTCGCGACATACGCATGGCCCATCGAGCTGTCCAGGTAAATGCCCTGACCGACGTTGAGCACGACCGAGGTATAAAACTGCAAGTGCACCTCGACCGTCCCCTCCAGCACATAGATGAATTCCTCGCCGGCATGTCGTACGGGCTCTTCGAAGTCATCGATGCTCCTGGCGCGGATGCGGCAGATGATCGGGACCATCCGCTTTTCGCGCAGGTCAGCGCACAGGTATTCGTAGTCGTAGGTGGGCGTGGAGATTTGCACCGAGTTGTTTTTGGAGGTGAGGCTGCGGCGGGCGGTGACGACGCGCTGCTCACTCTCCACGGGCCGGGCCTCAGCCTGGCCGAGGAACTCGGTCATCGTCATCCCGAGCCTGGAAGTGAACTGCTGCAGTTTGTCGTAGGTCAGGGAGAGCTTGTCGGCTTCGACCTTCGCCAGGGTCGATAGGGGTATGCCGACCTTGGCGCTCATCTGCCGCAACGTCCAATTGTTCTGCTGTCTCACCAGGCGGATGAGATTTCCCAGCGTGCTTTTCTCGGTGGCCATTGTCCCTCTTTACGCGGAATTCAGCTGAGGCTGGATTCTCTCCTGTTGCCACACCCGCAATCCAGCGACATCCTTCGGCGCAACTGTCTACCCAAAGAGATTAATTTCTCTTGACAGGCACGTCAATTCTATCCGTAGACTAAGGAACAATAACTTCTGGGGTGTCCGATGACGATTTCTGTCCGGCGACCGGCCAATTCTGCCTGCGTAGCCACCTTTGTGGCGTCTGCCCTCTGCCTTGCCGGCACCGCTCTGGCCGAGGGACCGGGGCCCCTGGCGCTCGAGGAGGTCGTCGTAACTGCTCAGAAAAAGGCAGAGAAGCTGAGCGAAACGCCGCTGTCGGTAACGGCGATTTCCAGTTCACAGATCGAAGCCCTGGGTGCCACCCAGTTCCGGGATATAGCCAATACGGTGCCCGGCCTGAGCATCACCGGTAACGGTGTCGGCCAGAATCAAGTGAACTTGCGCGGCATCCCCTTCTGGGCGGCCTGGGAATCAACCTGGGCTCGATCGGGTTGCACCAGGACGCCGAAAGCCAGAAGCTGACCCAGGAGCTTCGGCTGGCCGGCACGGGCCGTTATCTCGACTGGCTGGTCGGTGGATTCTTCACGCGCGAGAACACGGTGCTCGCCCAGAATCTGCCGGCTTTCAACCCGGATGGATCCCCTGCAGCATTCAATCTCCTGACAGTCGACCTGCCGAGCTACTTCAAGGAATACGCGGGCTTTGCGACTCTCACAGGCCACGTGACCGATCGGCTGGCGCCTGTGCCCCACAAGCCAGAGCAACCTCGTCAGCCCACGCGCCCGCTGCGTTGATCAGGATAGGGGCACGAATGATCTGTCCGTCGGCCAGTTCAATCTGCCAATGCCCCTGCGAACGCTCAACCGTTTCCAGTCGATGATTCGTGATGACCACCGTCCCCTGCGCTCGCGCGCCGCGCATGAAACCCTGATGCACGGCATTTACGTCGATATCCATGGCATCGGGGTCGAGCGCTGCTTCAGCTACATAGTCCTTGCGTAGCAGCGGAACCCGCGCGACCGCGTCAGCCGCGGAGACTCTCAACAGCGTGCCACCCGACGCCTCGATTGACTCGACCAGGTGATTCAGGCGTTCGTGTTGCTCTGCGCGCGCGATGTAGAGGCAGCCCCGTGCATGCAACAGTGGAACGTCACTGAATCCCGGCGGGGGATTGCTCAGAAAATGCTTGCTGGCACGCGTCAGTGCCCGGATTTCGCGTCCACCGTAAGTCGGGGCGAACAGGGCCGCGGAACGCCCTGTGGCATGTAGACCCGGTCGCTCTTCAGCCTCCAGGAGGCAGACGGCGCCCGAGCGAGACACCTCATGGGCTATCGAGGCACCCGCGATGCCGGCGCCGACGACAATAAAGTCATAGTTTTTTCCTGGGTGCGACATCGGCGGGAGAATGATGCCGCAGGCAGGTCGTCTACATCAAGAGAAATTAGTCTCTTTATAGGATAAAGCGACGCCTGGACGCGCCCAAGCGAGCCTGCGCCTGCGCGCCCCGGGGGTCGATCAGTCGCTGTCACCGCGAGGCACCTTGGACACCACCTCGGCAGCGATTTTGGCGGAATCAGCCCCTGCGACGGGATACGACCGCGACCACACCTCAGCGCCGTCTGCCGCGGCGATCAACTTGACAGTGAGCGATTGCGCCGCCGTTTGGTTGTCAATCGCTCCATACACAACATAGTTCGAATGGTTGGCACGACCCCGCTCGGCCACGACTGATGGATCGCTGGACGACAGCGGTTCATTCAGCAGATGAATGCGTCCGTGTTCTGCAATCGCGACGCTTCCGTACACCTGCGCAAAGATGGAGTCGGCAACTTCTTTCGCATGTTGATCACCGGGCGGCGCACTGAAGGGTACCGCCATCAGCACGCTTTCGTCCCGATCGCCTCGGCCGGCTTCGTCGGGAAACTGCCGCGCAATTTGCGCAGCCAACCCTGCGATGTCGAGTGAGCCCGAGCCATGCAGATACTGGTCGGAAATCTCCTTGAGCTTCTGGGTGTCGGCGCTCGAAATCCGCTTGGTTCTGTGCCCGTCCTCCGACGAAGTACACCCTTTCGACAACAAAGCGATGGCCAGCCAAACGTAGACGACGATCCGCACCCACCTGGGAAACCGTTGAAAAAATGTCCAGGCGGACTGAACCGTCCACAAGGTCACCTGACCGTAGAACCGTGCCGTCTGCCCCGCCTCTTGCCGCGGAAACTCGGGATAGTCGGTTTTGGGTGGCCGGTAGTGCGTCTTGACGGTGTGATCCGGCACCTTCCTGGTCGGCTGCACTTCGGTGGCCTGCCCCGACGCCAGTCGACGGCAAAGCGCTTCAAACGCCGCAGTCGGTTTCCCACCGGGAAGCCGCAACCATTGAACCGTGAGAAATTTCTCGGGTACACGGGCCGCCGGGTTGTCGACTGTGTCGTCGATGACTATGGGCAACAGGAAGATATGATCGTCCGCCATGTCGAGTGTTCTCTCGACGGCGAGCCGCCATTCCCGGCGGAAATACCCCTCGTGGCGCGCCTCGGTCTGGGCCGATACGACGGGCATGAAAAAATCGCATTCCCGAATCTGCTTGCGGATTTTCTGGTCCCAGGCCTCACCGCCGCCGAGCGCACTCTCGTCGTACCACACGTCGAGTCCCAACGCAGGCAGGGCATCCCGGATGGCTTGGGCCGCCTGTCGGTCTTCCGATGCGTAGCTCAGGAAGACGGACGGTAGAGGTCGATGAGCGTCGGTGGGCTGGCCAGCAGCCATGAGGGCCTCGAGAATCCGGGTTCGAGTCTCAGTAGTTTGGATTTTCGCCTGCGCCAGCACAATGGTTCTTTTATCGCAAGCAATCTGCTGTGGGTTGTGTGGGGAGCGTACGCGCATGCATACGCTCTCATTGTGTTGCAGGTGTGTTTGGCTGCAATGAACATACGCGGGGCGCTCAAGTCAGATAACACCGCCTCCGGTTGAGCAATCCCCTGCAGTTTCGGTGAACGTCATATTCAAGATGGACTGACGATTTCACTGCTTCGCGCAGTGAGGGCAGATGGCCGTGTTGCTGAATTGCCAACCGTACTCGGCAAACCTGACCGCCACCCTTCTGCGGTTGACGTCGTCAAACGGCAAGTGCGCCGTATTGGCCGCTTTATACATTTTCCAGCATCTGCCACAGGGAAGTAAAAACTGAGAATTCAATGCCACCAGCGCACCGGCCAGTGCCATGATGAGCTCTTCTCGAGGCGGGGTAGACGGCATCATGGGCCAGTCTACCGCAGGCCAGGAGACGCGACGAACGAGACGGAAGTACGAGCTTCGACGCTACTTATGACTGCACGAGCAAAATACATTGGAGCATCCCATGCATGATGCAATTCCCCAGTCCCTGGCCGATCTCGTCGTCCAGGTCCAGAAGACCGTCGGTGAGGCACGACAGAGCGGAGATCCTATCGCCATCCTGGCGGCAGCGAACGCCGGCGCGGACTCGATCGAGCGCCGGGTCGGTCAGGGTAGTACGGATGCTGATCGTGCCGCACTCGTTGCGGTCAAGCGCCTGGATCGTCGGTCGCCAGGGATGATCTGGAAGAGATCTGTGCCAGGATCGCCGCGGGTGGATTCGAGGACGGCCCGGGGTGGATCGAGCAGCTACGCACCGCATTGAAGGTATTTAGCGCGACACATCATTCCCGCGCGCCTCTTCAACAATCCAATCGATAAAAGCGCGCACGTTAGGACGGGAGAAATTCGCAGCCGGCGCCACCAGACGATAGGCCCAGGCGGCCCGCCAGGAATCCTGGGTCAGTCGCACCAGCTGCCCGCGGGCCAGCAAACCTTCTATCTGCGGGCTGCGACCCAACGCCACCCCCAGTCCGGCCACGGCGGCGCCCAGCAACACGATCGAATCGGTGAATTTCAGGCCGCGCAAGGCTGCGGACGATTCAACTCCGGCACGCTCAAACCACCCCTGCCAGCCGAGCCACGGTTGGTTTGGATGGGCGTCGACGTCGTGCAGGAGTGGCAGAGTCCGGAGGTCTGCCACTTGCATAGGAATGAGGGCGGGCGGTATCAGCGTGGGACTGGCGACCGGAAAGATGTCCTCGTTCAGCAGCAAAACCGACTTGGTGTCGTTTGTGGGACCGGCGCTGAAACGAATGGCTACGTCGACATCCTCGTGTCGAAAATCCGACAGCGCACGACTGGTCTTCAACAGCAGATCGACGCGTGGGTACAGGTCTCTGAACCGACTTATACGCGGCAACAACCATCCCGTTGCGAACGCAGGAAGCGTTGCGACCGTCAACAACCCACCTATGCCTCCCGATCGCAACCGCGTGGTTGCCTCTGAGAGGCGATCAAACCCTGCTGTCAGCACCGGCAGATAGGTGCTCCCAAGCTCCGTCAGCAACAAACCGCGTGGCAGCCGCTTGAACAGTCGCGTACCAAGATACCGCTCCAGGGTACGTACCTGCTGGCTCACCGCCGAATCCGTAACCCGCAGCTCCTGCGCAGCCGCGGAAAAGCTCCCGTGCCGCGCGGCCGCTTCGAAAGCGCGCAGAGCATTCAGGGGTGGGAGGCGCCGGGCCATGCCTAAGAATATCTTACCCTTGGCCAGCGCGCCCTCTATTGCAGCTTTTTCTGGGCAGTGACGAGCACACTGTTGCCATAGGGACCGTTCGTTCGTCGGTCACGGATGAAGTCGCGCATCATCGCGAAATAGCCGTCTGAATTACGGGTGGAGACGCGCTTGCCATCAGGCGTGGTCTCATACTCATAGATGCCATGATCGGCGTGAGGAAACACCGCCAGCGTGATCGGTTTGCCCTGTCCGATCAACCCGCGCAAACGCCGCGTCGTTTCCGCACTCGGCGCCTCAGTGTCGTCTTCGCCCAGGATCCACAGTTGTGGCGTATCCAGGTTGCGCAGTACCGGCATCGGGTCATAGTCCGCCGGTACACCGGCCAACAGGGCCGGCCCCTTCTCGCGCAGTTGGGCTTCCGGCGTCTCCAACAGGAAGAAGCTGAAATCGCCATGCACATGTTTGAACCAAGATTCGCCGCCGTATTTGGCACGCACGGCGGCCAGTTGATCGTAACCATCACGGAAGCCGCCGCGTATGATCGCGGTAGTGACATCGGCAACCTCCATCGCCTTGGCCATCACCGCTGCGTCATAGTTATGGCGTGTCATGTCCAGTGCGATGGCTTCCCGATCCTCATCAATCGGCGAAACGGCGAGACCGAATCCCACAATGATGAAATCCACGGGTTCGATCTTTGCCGCCAGCGGGGCAACCCAGCCGCCCTGACTACCCGCCTGATAGCCGACCCTGCCGGCACGATCACCCGCGAGGCGCTTGGCTTCGTGTATGGCCGCGATCGCATCATTGGCAAGCAGCAAATAGTTCTGCGAATACACTCCGCCAGACGCGCCTGTGCCGCGCTTGTCATAGACGAATACGCCGATGCCTTCGGCGGGAAGTTGCCGTTGCAATGCGTAGGAATCCCGCGCTGAACTATGCTCCGATCCATGCACCAGGACTGCAATCGGTACGCGCTCACTACCCTTGGGCATCACCAACCGGCCGGCAAGGCGCGCGCCGGCGCCCTCAAATAACGTGTTTGTGACATCGAGCGCGATCCGCTGACCTGACACGCCGTCAAAATTGATCCGTCCCGAGCTGCAATCGGAAAATGACACGCGCTTGCCATCGAGCCGACCGGTCCAGCCCAGAGTGCTCGTCAAGCTGCCATCCGGCGTTTGAGTGAGCACGCCGGTAGTGCCATCCTTGCGTCGCCAGCGCAGATGACCCTCGTCCGAGGCGCCAATATCGACATCGCCGCCGCTTCGCAACTGATAGATACCGATGCGGCAATCACCTCCTGCGTCACGTGCCAGCACCGTGCGTTGCCCGGCAAGTAACAGGAACACTCCACCGAGCATGGGAACGATGGCGCAACGGGATCTCGGCGGAATCCATTTCATAGCAAGTCTCCAGACGAACGGGTGCGTCTGAGGTCAGCGCCGATGTGCCCCGCGTACATGCGGCATCGACTTGCCGGGACTTTTGACAGCCGTCTGCCCATCTAACTCAGCGAGGATCGCGCACTTCGCATCAACATCTGCCGTCCGGCATGCGCGTCGCAAACCTTTCAAATCCCTTTCGAGGCGCTGCAATTCGGTGATGCGCGCCGCAACATGAGTAATATGCTCATCGAGCAACGCGTGCGTGGCCACGCAGTCCCCGCGCGGGTTGTCACGAATGTGTAGCAATTGCCTGATCTCATCGAGCGTCATGTCGAGCAGGCGGCAATTGCGAATGAACGACAGTCGCTCCACGTGTTCGCGGCCATACGAGCGATAGTTACCGGCTGTGCGGGCCGGCTCCGGCAGCAGGCCTTCACGTTCGTAGAAACGGATTGATTCGACAGGGCAAGCCGTGCGGCGGGCCAGGTCGCCGATTTTCAGAGCGCTGCTCATGTTTGCTCGAGCCTGCGGACGGGCTTGACCTTGAAGTGGCTACAGGGTTTTGAATATACGCCGCTGCGCAGTCAAAAGAACATAGAACCCGATAAAAGGATCGATCCATGTCGATGCAGGATCATGGCCCCACGCCATTGGGTCGATGGTTCCTTTGGGGCGGCCCGGCCCTGGGGGTGCTGTTGGTTGTCGCCCTGTTCACACGGGGATTCGGCCTGATCCAGGCAGCCGACACTGCGGACAATGCAGTCCCTGCAGTTGTACACAAGGGGGACAAGATCCTGATTCCTGAAGGCTCACCCTTGCGTCAGCGGCTCAGCGTGATGCCGGCTACGAAGCAACTCCTGGGCGACAGGTTGGTCCTGCCCGCAATCATCGAATCCGACCCGGCGCGGACTGCCGCTGTGCTGACACCGGTCACTGGGCGGGTGCGTGAGCTGAAGGTGGCACTCGGCGATCGCGTTGTTGCGGGCCAGGCATTGGCGATCATCGATTCTGCGGACCTGGCACAGGCCTACGACGACTACGACAAAGCGGCCGACGCTGCGGCGCTGACGACTAAGAACCTGGAACGCCAGAGTGGCCAACACCGCATCGGCGCCGCCTCCGACCGCGATTTGGACCAGTCTCGCAGCGATCTTGCTCAAGCGACCGCGGAGTTGACACGGGCTCGGGCGCGGTTGCAGGCCATTGGCGCATCGGTCGACACTCCGGGTCGCACGCACTCGCTTACCTTGCGCGCACCTTTCGCCGGCAGCGTCACCAATCTCGCGATCGCTGCGGGAAACATGATCAATGACCCGACGCAGGCGATTGTGACCGTAGCTGACCTGAGCACGGTATGGGCCACCGCGCTCGTTCCCGAGAAAGATATCGGTGTGGTGGCCAAAGGCCAGACTGCGGAAGTTACTCTGCCGGCGTACCCGGGCCGGGTGTTGAAGGGCACCGTTCTATTTGTGAGCGACATCGTCGAGTCCGACTCCCGGCGCAACAAGTTGCGCATCGCATTCCCGAATCCCGACTACGGGCTGAAACCCAACATGTTCGCCACCGTGTCGCTGCTGGAGGCACCACAATCACGGGTGACCCTACCCACTTCAGCGTTGCTCATGAACAACGATCGCACCACAGTATTCGTGGCCACAGCCCCGTGGACATTCGAAAGACGAATTGTAGAGCCGGTTCTGGAGGAAGGCTCCACAGTCGCGATCGCTTCCGGACTCGCGGGCGGGGAGGAAGTCGTGGTGCGCGGCGGAATCCTGCTCAATGATTGACCAATTCGTTGCCTTCTGCCTGCACCGCAGAATCGCGATCATCGTGCTTGCCACGCTGCTCGTTGGATTCGGGGTGTATGCCTGGGAGACGCTCTCGGTCGAAGCCTACCCCGAGCTCGGTGACGTAGCGGCGCAGGTGACGACGCAATTACCGGCACTCGCTGCTGAGGAAGTCGAACAGCTCATCACCGTGCCGTTGGAGCGCCAGATCAACGGCACGCCTGGATTACTGCTGATGCGCTCTTCGAGCACGTTTGGCCTGTCACTGATCACGGTTCTATTCAGGGATGGATACGAAGACTATTGGGCCCGGCAACGGCTGCTCGAACGTATCAGCCAGGCTGTGCTGCCTGCCGGCGCCGTACCCTCGCTCGGGCCGGTGGCAGGACCCGGTGGTGAAATCTATCGCTACACACTCGAATCGGACTCGAAGAATCTGCAGGAGCTCTCCGAGATCCAGCGCTGGACAGTGATCCCGGCCATCCAGTCAGTACCCGGCGTCACGGCCGTTACCAACTTCGGCGGCTTTACGACCGAGTATCAATTGGAGCTCGATCCGCAGCAGCTACAACATTACGGCCTCGGTATCACCGATGTCATCAATGCCATCAACAACAACAATACGAACGCCGGCGGGGGGCGGGTGTCGCGCGGCGATCAGAGCTATGTCATCCGCGGTGTCGGCTTGATCCACAGCCTGGCCGACATTGGCGCCACGGTCGTCACGCAGGTCAACGGAACGCCCGTCCTCGTCCGTGACCTCGGTCGCACCACGCTCAGTCACCAGGAACGCGAGGGAATCGTCGGCAAGGACAACAATCCCGACACGATCGAAGGGATCGTGCTGATGTTGAAGTACCAGAATCCATCGCAGACGCTGCGTGGGGTACATGCGAAGGTGGAGGAACTGAACCGCAGGCTGGCGAAGCAGGATGTCCGGGTCGTAACCTACATCGACCGCGACAATCTGGTTCACGCTACCGTGAGCAAAGTCGGCCGCACCATTGCCGAGGGGATCGGGCTGGTCTTCCTGGTTCTCATCCTCTTCCTGGGCAGCTCGCGCAGCGCCTTTGTCGTTGCCGTATCCATTCCCCTGGCATTGGTCTCCGTGTTCTCTTTCCTCAACCTCACCAAGGTCTCGGCGAACCTGCTGTCATTGGGGGCGATTGACTTCGGCATTCTCGTTGACGGTTCCATCGTGGTGATCGAAGCAGTATTGCGCCGGCGGGAAGCCATTCCAACAGAGGAGCTGAGCGAGAGCGAAGTGCGCGCCGCGGCGCTGCAGGTAACACGGCCCATCTTCTTCGCCAGCCTGATCATCATCACTACGTACCTGCCACTCTTCTCGTTTGAACGGGCTGAGGCGAAGCTCTTCACACCGATGGCCTACACCATGGGCTACGCCTTGTTTGGTGCTCTGCTGACCAGCCTCGCGCTCGTCCCAGGTCTCGCTTACCTGGCGTTCCGCAAACCCGGGCGGGTGTATCACAACCGTTGGCTGGAGCGACTGACGCACGCATACGACCGGATTCTCGGAGTTTGCCTGAGCGAGCCGCGAATCATCTACGGCACCGTGGTCTTCGCGCTGCTGGCGGTCGTGGGGCTCGGGGGGACCGTGGGTCGCGACTTCCTTCCGGACCTGGATGAGGGCGCACTGTGGCTGCAAGTGCAGATGCCTACGGGCATCGCTCTGAACCAGGCGAGCGACATGGCGACCGAGCTGCGACGTGCGGTTCGAAAATATCCGGAGGTGTCTTACGTGGTAACTCAGACCGGGCGCAACGATGACGGCACGGATCCCTGGACCCTGTCGCACATTGAGGCGCCGGTCGGGTTGACACCCTATGACACCTGGCCCGATGGCGAGTCGAAAAAACAGTTTGTGGACCGGTTGGCTCAGGACCTGGCCAAAAAGCTGCCCGGGTTTTCGGTTGGAATCAGCCAGCCAATCATCGATGGCGTCAACGACTTGATGGGCGGCGCTCACAGTCCGCTCGTGATCAAGATCTATGGCGACGACCTGGATGAGCTGCGTGCTACCGGGCGGAAGATCGTGGACGTGTTGTACAGCATTCAGGGGACGTCCAGTGCGTCGCTCTTTCAGGAGCCGCCAATCCCGCAGATCGAGATCGATCCGGACCGAGAAAAAGCCGCGCGCTATGGCATCAGCATGACGGACGTCCAAAATGTCATCCAGACTGGCGTCGGCCAGTCCCCGGTCTCAACAGTGTATGTCGGCGAGCGAAACTATCCGCTGACCGTCCGGTTCATTGAGGAGGCGCGAAACCAGCCTCAGGCGCTCGCGAATCTGTTCGTGAATACATCCAGTGGTCAGCAGGTTCCCCTGTCTCAGTTCGCACAGGTGCGTGTCCGCTCGGGTGAGAGCACCATCACGCGGGAGGACGGACAGCGCAATCTCACGATCCGGATCGACAACCGGGATCGGGACCTCACCTCCTACCTGGAGGAAGCCCAAGCGAAAATTGCCGCGCGCGTGCATTTCGATCCCAGCCACATCCGCCTGGAATGGGGCGGCCAATTCGAGAATCAGCGGCGCGCGGAATCGCGCCTGTTGGTCATTCTCGCCATGGTGATGGGGCTCATGCTGATTCTCCTGACCGTCGGGGTCGGCTCCCTGCGCCAGGCCGCCCTGATACTGGGTGTCGTTCCCCTGGCGACGCTGGGTGGCCTCGTCTCGCTGCATCTGACTGGCCAGACGCTCAACGTGGCCAGCGGAGTGGGGTTCATAGCCCTCTTTGGAGTTGCGGTTCAAAACGGCATCATCATGGTTGCCAACCTGAATCGAATGCGAAAGTCAGGCCTCGATCTGCACGAAGCCATCATGAAAGGAGCGACTGAGCGACTGCGGCCTGTCCTCATGACTGCGACTGTGGCCACGTTGGGAATGCTGCCGGCCGCCATCCACACCGGTGTCGGAAGTGACGTGCAGCGTGGAATCGCCACGGTGGTAGTAGGCGGACTCGCCATTTCGACTGTGCTCACGTTGTTCGTGTTACCGTCGATGTATCACGTGATCGAGCATTGGGCCGAAGAACGCGGAGGCGTACCGCGATGGGGGTCATAATCTCGTCGCGGCTCGCAAGCGTCGCGTTGACGATGAGCCTGGCAGCCTGCGCTGTCGGACCGAATTTCAAGCGTCCAGCGCCACCAGTAGCGGCGGGCTATGGAAGCGCGCCCTCACAGGGCGAGACGCCTTCAGTCGATGTGCCGGGAGGCGCCCAGCAACGTTTCGTCGCTGGAATGGATGTTCCCGCGCAATGGTGGACTTTGTTTCAATCGCCAACGCTGACTCAGTTGGTGGAACAGGCGATGCAAGGCAATCCTGACGTCGCATCAGCACGGGCGGCGTTGCGCCAAGCCCAGGAGCTGTACGCCGCACAACGCACCAGTTTTTTCCCAGTGGTTCAGGGAGGGTTTTCCGCGACCCGTAATAAGAATGCGGTCGGGACCATTTCCAATCCAACTACACTGCCGCAAGAAAGCCCCTACTACAATCTCTACACGGCCCAGCTCAGCGTAAGCTATCTCCCTGATGTGTTCGGCGGAACCCGGCGAACGGTCGAGGCGTCCAAGGCGCAAGTCGATAACAATCGCTTCCAGTTAGAGGCTACCTATTTGACATTGAGCAGCAATGTCGTCGTAACCGCCGTGCAGGAGGCCTCACTCCGCGGCCAAATTGCGGCAACGACCCGCCTGCTCGAGCTGCAGCAGCAGTTGACTGAGACGGTTCGGGGCCAACAGACCTTCGGGACTGCGAGCCAACTCGATGCGCTCAGCCAGGAATCGGCAGAGGCCCAGACCGCGGCCACATTACCTCCACTGCAAAAGCAACTGGGACAGACACGGGACGCCCTGACGGCACTCCTGGGAAGGTTGCCCGCCGAAGAGCCCGAGGAAACGTTTCAACTCGAGCAATTGACGCTTCCCGCCGAGCTGCCGGTGAGTTTGCCTTCGAGCCTGATTGCGCAACGACCCGACGTACTGGCCGCTGAGGAAAATATGCATCGGGCCTCCGCCGAGGTCGGCGTCGCACTCGCCAACATGCTGCCGCAGTTCACAATCAATGCGAATACGGGTTCGAACGCACTGCAGATCGGGCAATTGTTCGGCACCGGCAGCGGATTTTGGACTGTCGGAGCCTCGCTCACCCAGACACTGCTCGACGCCGGGGCTCTCCTGCATGAGAAGCGGGCCGCGGACGCTGCGCTGGATCAAGCAGCCGCGCAGTATCGAGCAGCGGTCATTCTCGCCTGCCAGAACGTCGCCGATACATTGCGCGCGTTGCAGGCCGACGCCGAGTCGCTCAAAGCGAGCGCAGCGGCCGAGCGAGCCGCCAAACGAACATTCGAGCTGGCCCAAAGCCAACAAAAGCTCGGGACGCTCAGCCCGGTCGCCGTGCTCAATGCGGAGCAGACCTACCAACAGGCGCAAATGGCTCTCATCCAGGCACAGGCAAGCCGGTATTCCGACACCGCCGCCCTGTTTCAGGCGCTGGGCGGCGGTTGGTGGAATCGTGCAGAAGGAGTCTCCAAATGAATGACCTGGTGCGGCGTGAGAACAGTCAGGGGGCTGCCACCCTGATCCTGAATCGGCCCGAGAAGTGCAACGCTCTCACCAAGGATGTGTTCGAGGCGCTGGACGAGCACCTGGACGCGATCGCACGCGAAGTCAGGACCGTCGGTCTCGTCATACTGCGGGGAGCGAATGGCAACTTTTCCGCTGGCTATGACATGGCGGAGGTGCTCGAGTACGTCCGCGCTCGTGCCAAGCCGCATTACAACTCGGAAGTCATCGAAAAATTGGCGAACCTGCCCCAGCCGGTCATCTCGGCGGTGCAGGGACATTGCTCGACCGGTGCGCTGGAGCTCGCCCTCGCTGCGGACCTGATCGTGGCGTCCGAATCAGCGCAGTTCTGCGATGCCTATGCAAAGTGGGGCCTCACGCCGATCTGGGGTTTGAGCTTGCGGCTGCCCCATCGCGTCGGCAGCGCCAAGGCAGCCGAGATGATGTTTACCTCTCGCCAATACTCCGGATCGGAAGCGCACGAAATCCATCTCGCCAACTTCTGTTTTTCAGACGAGCAATTTGAAGCGGAACTGGCGCGACTGTCAGGCGACATCCTGGCCAATTCATGGTACTCGAACCAGGTCACGAAGCGCGCTCTCCTGCAAAGCGATGGACTGAGTCTGAGAGACTCACATGCCCTCGAGATCTTCAAAAACGAGGGGTTGTCACCCAACGCGGCCGAGCGCGTCGCCGAGTTTTTCAAGCGCCCCAAAACTTGAGTATGGCTATGAGGCCCCTATAGACTGGTTCCGCAACTTGCAGGGGGTTGGCGAACGCTTGCGACAAATGCGGGACAGCTATTGATCCTCACGCCTTTCGAAGACATTCCTTTCAAACGAGTCCATTGGAAACTGGTCGCGGGTGCCACTGCGGGCTACGTCGCCGACGGCTACGGACTTGGCGTAGTGGGCATCGCGCTTGCGGCAGCCCAACCACAACTAGCTCTGACAGCGGCATGGCTGGGCGCCGTCGGCGCGAGTTCACTGGCCGGTCTGTTTGTCGGTGCTCTGGCCAGCGGATCGGCCGCAGACCGCTTCGGCCGACGTCCAATCTACGCCTACAACATGATCGCCTTCGTTGGGTTGAGTCTGCTACAGCTGGCGGTCAGCTCCGCCACGCAACTCCTGCTCGTCCGCTTTCTGTTAGGCCTCGTTCTCGGCACCGATTACGTCGTTTGCAAAGCGCTGCTCGCTGAATGCGTTCCCCGGATCAATCGGGGACGCGCGTTGAGCCTGATGGGAGTCGCGTGGGCGGTAGGCTACTCGCTCGCCTACATCGTCGGCATGATGCTCGAAAACTCGGGCCCGGACGCTTGGCGGTGGATCCTGGCGAGCAGCGCGATTCCCGCCCTAATTTCTCTGCCGCTGCGACTCGGCGTACCGGAGTCACCGTTTTGGCTGACCCAAGTCGGCCGCGAAGCGCAGGCTCAACGAGTCATCGAACGCTACTTTGGAGAGGGCTATGGCATAACTACCGTAGTGCCGGAGCCAGGTGGCGTAATAGCGTCGAGGCGAAGCGGAAGGTTGCGCGAGCTCTTTGTCAGTCAGCATCGCGTCTCCACCCTGGTGGCCTCCACGCTGTTTTTCTGCCTGGTGGTGCCCTACTTCGCAGTCAGTACATTCATTCCGCTAGTGATGGCCGCTCTACACGTCACGGGCAATCGAGTCGCCGGTCTGATCTACATCATCGGGTTGTCGTTGGGTTCAGTCGCCGGCTTCCTGGTCGTCGACTGGATACCACGCCGGCTGTTCGTCATCGGGAGTTTTGCGGTCACCAGCCTCGCGCTCCTCAACTCAACAACAGTCTCCGGACGGTCCGACGGCCTGGTTATTCTGTCATTCGCCGTATTCTCCTGCGTGCTGTCGGCGGCCCAAGCACAAATCTACGTCTATCTACCGGAGCTCTTCCCCACCTCTGTGCGGGCATCCGGCCTGGGTATAGCCGTGGCGGTGAGTCGTCTGGGCGCGGCCGCAGGCACATCTTTGTTGCCCCTATGCGTACTGCATTTCGGGGTCAGCGTGGCACTCTACGTCTGTATTGTCACCCTGGTGTTGGGTGGATTCGTCGCTTACCTCTGGGCACCGGAGACGCGGCGCAGATCTCTCGCCAACGACGCCATCCACCTCACCACCCGTGCTCGACTGAAAGTTTAGTCGTGATGTAACAAGTCGTCGCAATCGGTCCCGCCGCGGTTCACACAGCGGTTGTAAGCGTCGCGCCGCTCCTGTTCACGCACCGTGTCGCCCCGCAATGAATCAGCAATTGCTATGCCCACACCGGGGCTCAGTTGACGCGATTCGTCAGTAAATGACGCGCAACTGTCTAATCGGATTACCCTGGATGTACCGACAGTCCCGCGCCGCAGTGCAGCCTTTACGAGCCGCGCCGCGACGCGATTTCAGGCACTTTTTGCGCCGGCGCAACGGACAGGGGCGACCCGATGAGGACGCAATTGCGAAACTATTAAGCTCGTCACGACGTTCGCTGATCGAAATGCGAAACTGATTGCGCGGACGTCCTGCGGGACGCCGGCATGCTCCAAGGCGAAGGAAAGCAATACGCAGATGTTGGATCTTCTGACATGAATTCGGTAGTGCAGGAAAGGCCGGTCGCTCACTCCGGCCATGTTGGTCAATCGATCCAACATCTGAACCAGGACGACCTGGAGACCTACCTGGAAGGCCGGCTACCGCCGGCCCGATTGACACACTGCAGCACTCACCTGGAGTCCTGCGAGGCATGCCGCGCGGAGCTCGAGGATCTGCGTGCATTCAAGAGCGATTTGACTGGCTTCGCGCACCCGGAGCCCGCCGGGCGCGGGCTGGATCGAGGCAGAGGCCGCAGACTGATCCAGGCCTGCGCGATCGCCTCCATTGTCGTAGCAGCGATTTCTGCGGGCCTCTGGTGGGAGTGGCACAGACCGCGGCCGAAGGAGACCCCTGTCACAGTGGCGGTGGCACACACCACCACCGCCCCTGTGCCCGCAATCGCCATACAGACTCGCGACACACAACTCGACGACCAAATCGCCGCGCTGCCGGCGAGTGTGCGGCCCGTCGTTTCCGAGGCGATACGCGGTGGCAAGCTGCGGCTTCCGTCGCAGGTGAGCGAGTTTCACAGGCGCGCAGTCGGAGCACCGCAGGCCAACGCGGGATTCGTCTTGTTGGCTCCTTTCGGCGAAGCCATTGCAGAAGCGCGCCCCGAATTTCGCTGGCAACCGCTCGCAGGAGCCGTCCTATACTCTGTCGCCATTGTCGATACGAGATTGCATCCCGTGCAGCACAGCCGCGCGCTGCACACAACGAGCTGGCGACCTCGGCGACCCCTGCGTCGCGGCCAGACCTATCTTTGGCAGGTGACCGCGACTTTGCGTGGCGGCTCGACAATAGTCGCTGCCTCCCCGGACGCTCTCGTGCAAGTGATTCCACAACAGCTCGCAGACGAGTTGGAGCAGTTTCGACGAAAACACGAAGACGCCCATCTCGTGCTGGGCGCATTCTACGCGCAGGTTGGAATGCTGACCGAGAGTGCGAACGAGCTCAAAAAGGTCGCGCCCGGCGACCCGTCCTACACCACGGCGCGGACGCTGTTAGAGAGCCTACCGTCCACGAGTCCTGACGAGACGAGTCGCGTAGTACTTCAAAGCCACTGATGGATCGGCCGCAGACGCCTAGACTCCGCTGGTATCAGGCGCGCCTCGCACCAGCTCGACCGTGTCAATTACATAAAGAGGCCCGCTCATGGGAGCGGTAAAAATCAAACACAGGTCGTGCTCCCCGCGCGCGGGCGCAACCGCAGTCTCAATACTCTGACGAGGCTCGCTCGTAGTCGGATCGCCTAGCACGATACGCGCGACTTCCGCCCCGGTTTCGCAGCGGTCCTGGTAAACCACCAGCTCTCCGAAACGCGTCTGCGACGGATGCGCCTTCAACTCGTTTTTGTGGTTGGCCAACCCGAAGTTGCGCGCCAGACGAGCGATATTGAACCTGAGTGTAGCCACGCCGTTCAGCAACGCCTTGGGATACACATAACAGCTGTCCAGCAGATCCACATCGTAGACCGGCGCCACGGCAGGCGAGTCGGGAGTCAGCGGCAGGCGTAGAACAAACTCGCTGCCCGGACAGGCAGTCAGCTGATTGGAGGACCGCGTCAGCAGCGCATCGGTATTGAGCTCGTAGGTGCGGGCCGCCGCCAGCGGCAATCCGTCATCACTGAACGCGGTGGCCTTGATCACCGTACCCAGTTTGAGCCCGAGTGGCGAGACGTACACTTTCGCCGCCAGATCCGGCTTCGATCCATCCAGCGTGTAGTGGATCTTCCCAAACGCTGTCTGGTTTACGAGTGCCACCAGACCTCCCCCGGCCTGCAATGTGCCATTGCGGCCGTTGACGAGTTGGAAGTCGACTGCGAATGCAGAATCGGCTGTAGCAACCCCCTGCCGGCGATAGCGCTCAATCTGCGCTGGAAGGCGTTTTAGAAATCCAGACCAGCTCTTGCGGGCGGGCTGCGTCCAAACCGCCTCCGACAGAGCATCGGCGCGGGGAAATACGGCGCGCTGCAGATACCAAGGCGACAGCAGATACTCGCTCCACAGATTAGCTTGCGCGCCCAGAACGTGGTGTCGTTCCTCGACGCTCAACACCGCCGGCATGACCTCGAAGCTGTAAACCTCCGACAGAGGAGCAATCCGCAAGCGTCCGGCAGGCTCCTCATCCAGGCGGCTTTGGAGATTGTCGAAATATAGGGTCGGCGCAGGTGACAGTACGACATCATGATCGAGCCGCACCGCGTCAACAGCGCCACGTGTACCGCGCCAACTCATCACGGTTGTGCCCGAAGGGACTCCGCCATCGAGGATCTCATCCCATCCAACCATGCTGCGGCCGTGCCCGGCGAGATAGGCCCCAACCTGTTGCATGAACCAGCTCTGCATCGCATCCTCATCAACGATGCCGAGCGCCTTCATCTGGGCCTGGACGGCCGGGGAGGCCTTCCATTGATCCTTGACCGCTTCGTCGCCGCCGAGATGGATATACCTGCCGGGGAAAAGAGCCATGACTTCGTCGAGTATGTTCTCGACGAACTTCAGCGTGTCCTCGTTGGTGTTGAAGAGAAAATAGTTGACGCCCCAGTCGCTCGAAACGGCGGGCCGTCCTCCCGTTACGCCGAATTGGGGGTAGGCGGCGACAGCGGCCTGGGCGTGTCCTGGAAAGTCGATCTCCGGGACGACCGTGATGTAGCGCTCAGCCGCGTACGCCACAATTTCGCGAATGTCTGCCTGCGTATAGAAGCCGCCATACACACCCGCTTCCCCGCCGGGTCCCCCGTTCGATGGCGGTACGCGCCAGGCGCCGCTTGTCGTCAGTTGCGGATAGCGCTTTATCTCGAGACGCCAGCCTTGATCATCGACCAGATGCAGATGCAGCATGTTGAGCTTGTGCTGGCCCATTTGCTCGATGATCGTCTCGACATCCGCCACGGACGGAAAGTGGCGGGCCGTATCGAGCATCAGCCCCCTCCACCGGAAACGCGGAAAGTCTGTGACGTGCATGGCGGCCAGGCGCACCCTCGAACCGTGCGCCGGGCCTGCGGACAGAAGTTGCACAGCCGTCATGGCGCCGTAGTAAAGACCGGCTTCGGTGCGCGCGACGATTCGCACACCCTGGGCATCGACGTCGAGGCTATAGCCGTCAGTTTCAGCCACAGGGGCCGCCTCGGACAAAACGAGCCCGATACCGGCGCATGCACGGCTGCGCGTTGTTAGATCGAGTCCCTCGACTGCCTTGAGGGTGGCTCGCAGGCGCTCCGCTACTCTGCCGGCCGCACCGATGGCGCAAATAGGTGTTTGCCTGTCGACCGTGAAAGCGCCGGGGCGCAACATAACCTCCGCAGGCCACGGAATGAGCGATGGTTCCGCTGCCCACGCCCCGCCGGAAGCCAACAGCATGGCTGCGATGAGTGCCCTCACGGGTTAGCTTTCAAAATCAGGTTCAGACCCAGAACGCACAATAGACCGACTGCCCCGACCACGCTCTCCATGAGAGTCCAGGATCGGAAGGTGTCGCGCAGGTCGAGATTGAAATATTCCTTGAACATCCAGAACCCGGCATCGTTGACATGTGAAAACATCAGGCTGCCGGCACCGATCGACAACACCATCAGGTTTGGGTTGACGTGGCCGGCAGCGACAACGGGCACCATGATGCCCGCAGCAGTCAACCCGGCAATCGTAGCGGACCCCAGGGCTACCCGGATGACCATGGCAATGAGCCACCCCAATATCAATGGCTGCAGTGGAACCGTCTGCAGCCAGGCAGCCAGTTGTGTACTGACGCCACTGTCGACGAACACCTGTTTCAGGGCGCCTGCACCGGCCAGTATCAACAATATTCCAGCGACATCCTTCAATGATTCGCCGTAACCGTTCATCACGCTTTTGAGGTTCATGCCGCCAGCCACACCCAGGCTGAGCGTCGCATAGATCAGTGAAACCAGCAGCGCTACTGTCGGTTGCCCAAGAAAAGCAACTGTCGCCTCGAGCCGAGGGGATCCATACGCGACGTAGGGAACGGCGGTTGCCGCGGCAATCAACATCACTGGCAGGAGCGCGGTGAAGCAGCTGTTGAACGGTCCCGGCAGTGTCTCTTCGGACAGATCGGCGCTTGCCCCGCGGACGGCCTGCGGAGCTATCCCCTTCAGGAACGGCGCCAGCATGGGACCGGCGATCAACAGGGTCACACCACCGACGATCATTCCGTAAAGCAAAGTCACACCCAGGTCCGCCCCGAAAAGCCGGACCAGCGCGATCGGTGATGGATGGGGCGGTAGAAAGCCATGTGCTACGGACAGACCGCACAGAAGCGGAATCCCGAGATAGACAGCGGGTAGGCGCGTACGTGCGCCGAGAGAGAACACCAAGGGAACCAGAACGACAAAACCAACGCTGTAAAATAGCGGAATGCCGACGATCAGACCGGTCAGCGCCATGCCGATCAGGATGAATCTGACGCCGACCGTGGCTATCAGCGCTCCGGCAATACTCCGGGCCGCACCGCTGTCGGCGATGATCCTGGCGAACATGGCTCCGAAGCAGATGATCGCCGTTAGCCCGGCAAGCATGTCCCCTACACCGCGCTCCAGAGACTTGCCGATATCGCTGAGCGGCATGCGGAAACACAGTGCCGCAATCACAGCGGTGGCCATGAAAGCGGCAAACGGCGGCACCCGCGCCCAACTGATGAGAAAAATCAGTCCCGCGATGAGCAGAACAACGGCAAGCACGGTCACGACTCAGCTGAGCTGCGCCAATGACCGCGCTGCCCGACTCAGAAGCTCATCCGCAGGCCGACGCGATACATGCGGCCGATGACATCGTAAAGATACGGGTTGACGCCGTAAAAGACATTGGTCTGTGGCGCCGGCACCGGGGATTTGTTGAGCACGTTGTCTATCTTGAAATAACCGGTAACCTGCTCCGTCACGTTGTAAGCTCCCCCGAGATCGACGTAAGTTGCACCCTTCATGACATTGTCGTTGATGGTCGGGTGAACGACTGTCGAAACCGGACAATTGGCCTGGCACTGGATATTTTCACGGGCGTACACACCATCACTGAACCAACGCTCGGTGATTGTCAGGCTGAACTTTTCGGTATCCCAACCTTCAGTGAAATAGGCCTTCCAGTAGGGAATACCGGCTGAGCTGACGCTGTTGGCCAGATTGACGCCGGCGCTCTGCACCGGGATCGTCCCGATGATGCCCGAATCGGTGAGAAAGCTGATCGTGTGGGTCGCCAGTGCGCGCAATGTCACTGAGCCGGGCAACCGCAGGGTCGTGAGCCCGGTGCGATACATGGCCTCGATGTCGTAGCCCTCGTCACGAACCTTCGCCAGGTTGAAGGACTGCACCCGCACGTAGTTGGTGTTCGGAACTGTACTGGTCAGCAGCATCTGCGAGCACAGCTGCTGATTCCCGGCGGAGCACAGATCCACCTCGTTCTGTGCCGTGAGTGTCGAGATCTCGTTCGTCAACCGGATGTCATAATAGTCGATCGAGGCACTGAAGCCGGGCAGGAAATCCGGCTGCGACAGGACGATGCCGAAGGTTGTATTGCGGGCGATCTCGGGCTTCAGGTTGGTATTGCCAACCGTTTCCCCGAGCACTGTAATGCTGTTGCCGTTGAAATTGACGGTGTTGTTCGTCACGACGGGCGGCGCGAACAATTCGCTCAGGTTGGGCGCGCGAATATCGCGTGAAGTCACGGCCCGTAGACTGAGACCGCTGAGAGGCGTCTTCCACGTGCCGCCTGCCTTCCAGGCCGTCACATTTCCGGACGTGCTGTATTTTGTCTGTCGGACAGCGAGATTCACGTTGGCCTGGCCCAGGGGCTCCCAGTCCAGGAAGGGAACATTCTGCTCCACGTACGCCTCTTCGACGTGGTAGGAACCCCGCCCGTCGTGAAAGTTGCCCGCGTACCAATTGTTGCCGGCTGGATTCAGCGCCGGGTCGGCCGGATACGCCCCCGAATTCGGACTGTCGGCGGTGACGCCATTACCGTAGGGATCAGCGGTGGTTACGTAAGACTCGTTGCGATATTCGACCCCCATTGCAATCGCCACCGGCCCCGCCCACAGCGAGAACGGCGTGCCGCTCACATTGAAGCTGGCGACATCCTCCGATTGGCGAGAGTGTTGCTTCGGTCCATTGGCGGGCAGCACATACGCAAGCGCCGCTGGATCGACCGCGACCTGGCCTATGACATTCAAGGGCTGGCAGCCCGAATTTCGAGCAGCCACGCTACGGCAGACGATCGTGCCATTCGGTCCAGCCACCGCGTCGATGGCAGCGTTATAGCGAGGTGTCAGAGAAATGTCGCGCACGTCGATGTTGGTCCGGTTAGTGCCGTGCGCGTAATAACCGTCGTATGACCATTTCGTCCCAAGAATATCGGCAGCGCCGTCCGTGCCGGCAACCAGGCGCAACAAGTCCCGTCGCGCATCGACACCCACCGGGTTTGGAAACTCGCCGTTGCTGGTGCCAAATCCGAAGCCGCCCGTTGGATATTTGGTCGCGCAATCCGCCTGGATCGAGGCGGGCAGGTACGGATTGTCACAATGGATCGTCAGGTTGGCGCCCTTTTCAGCGCCTGCGTTGGGTTCGTTGGTCGAAGCTACATGCGACGCGTTCGCGGTAACGTAGATCTCGTCGTCATCGCTGAGATCGTACCCGATTCGGGTGTAGCCCACAGTACGCTGGAGCCGTGCTGCGAGACTGGTAGATTGTCCCACATCGCCGCTCAAATCTCCGCCCGCGCAGAACGGGCTGTAGCAGTTGGTAACCCCGCCCGTCCCGGTCGGTACGCCATTCGACCCGTACTGGAACGGATGAGTCGCTCCATCGATGCCAAAGGCGGTCCCTTGCAGAGGACCGTTCGTGATCAGCCCATATTTCGCATACTGATATTGCTGTGCGTTCTGGATGACGATGTATTGCGGCTTGCCATCGTTGGTCTGACCGATGGGACGAACCTGGAACGCCGGCGCCGTGTACCAGTTGCGGCCACCTGCACCGGAGCCGACCCCGAAGCCGCCGGATGGCACGCCCCCTTCCCTGCTGTATTCGCCGCTCGCTTCAACATGGAGCCGGTCGCTCAGAAATGCTTTACCCCAGGCTGCCTGGGCCGTGATGTTCTTGTCGTCCTGGTAGGTAGTCTCCCCCGTCTCCACATTGGCTTTTAAACCCACGAACTTCTTCTCCGTGACGAAGTTGACGACACCGCCGATGGCATCCGATCCATAGGAGGCAGACGCACCGCCGGTGACGACATCGACCCGCTTCATGAGCAATTGCGGAAACTGACTCACATCCGCAACGCCCGTGACGTTGGCCGGCGTTACACGTTGCCCATCGAGCAGCGTCAACGTGCGGATGGTACCGAGGTTGCGCAGGCTGAATGAGCTCAGCCCCTGCATGCCGCTGCTGGTGCTGTTGGCAAAAGTCGCGCGCCCGGTGCTGCCTTGGAGCGCCGGCAATTCCGCGATGGCGTTGAACAGATTCGGCTCGGCGACTTTCTCGATATCCGGGCCGGACAACATGGTCGTCGGAGTGGGCTGGGTAAAACCTGCCGAAGTGATTCGCGATCCGGTCACCACGACATCCTCCAACGCAGACTCGTTGGCACCGCTGGCCGGGTTAGCCGAGCTCTCCGTCTTCGGCACATCCGCCGCACCGGCGCGGATCGGCACGAGTGTCAAAACCAGGACTGACGAGAAGCAAACATACAGAAATCGTCTCACGCTCACCATCATTGAGCACCCCGTACCAAGGTCACGCCGTGGCAATTTGTTATGGCTGCGGAACGACACCGCAGCTGACTCGAGCTTAAACACGCTGTTACACAACCGTCAATAAAAATACGTCATTTATGTAGTTGTTGTTACATACAGCGCCGGCAGCGAGTCGCCGGACGGCGGCTCAATATCAACAATATCAATATGATAGGGGGTCGGCGAGGTGCCTTCCCCGGGGCGGATCTTTTCTGTAGTGGAGTTACAACGAAGCGCGCGAACAGCGGCATGATGCCGCCAGCACCGCGCGAGACGACGGCGTTTGCTCAGTCGCCGATGGGTTGCTGGGGAGTGATCCCGTGGAGCCAGGCCACGCTCCCGCGCATTCTGCGCAACGCCAGATGAGCCTGTTCGCCCAAGACCGCGGCCACCGCATACGCCAGCCGATCGATCACGAACAGCTGGGCGAACCGCATCGGATTGGGCTGAATTTCTTCAACTCCCGCGGCGGCGAGCCCAACGTGCAGGCAGATGTCGGCGTCACGCCCCAGCGGCGTTTCTCTGTCGGTAATGGCGATGCAGGTGGCCTTGTAATACTTCGCCAGCTCCAGGCTCTCCTGCAACTCGCGTGGACGGCCCGTGGAGGAGATGAACACCGCAACATCGCCTTCGGCCAGGATCGCAGCCGACATGCGCTGGGTGTAGCCGTCAGTGAAGACCATGACGGGTACATTCAGCCGGAAAAGCCGATTCTGAGCTTCGGTAGCCAAAGCTGCCGAGCTGCCGCCAATACCGTAGATGACCACGCGCCGCGCCTTTGCGATCGCTTGCGCGCTTCTGAGAACATCCTTGTAGACCAACGTGGCACGTGTGCGCGTCAGCGCTTCGATGATCGTATCGAACACACGATCGTCATCCGGGTCTTTACCCGTTACCGCCGGATCGGCCTTACCCGCGGCCTTGCTCCCACGCTGGGCCTGATCGCTGATCGCCTGGGATAAGGCCAACTCCTGGATGAGGCGAAACTTCAGATCCTTGAAGCCCTCGCAGCCGATGGCCCGGCAGAATCTCAGGATCGTCGGCTCACTGACACCGAGGTCGGCCGCTACGGCCCGCACGCTCGAGCGCACGAAATCATCGGGCGCGGCGAGGATCCGTTTGGCGATCCTGACCTCCGAGCGGGTCATCGACTCCATCATGCCTGCGAGGCGCGGCAGGATATCGTCGCTGTCAGAAGGGGTCCGCGGTTTGTTCACATCTTCCAAGCTAATGATATTCGGCGGGAATTTCAATCGCCCGGTCCGGCAATTCTGTTCTTGTTGTTACATTTCTGTTTGACGACACTACATTTCTGATGGATCATCGTCCCGCAATCGCCGCAGGCGCAGCTTTACGAGGAGGTCATTTGTCGATCGAACGCATTGGCGGCGCGAAAAGCGGTTCCGGCGGGCAGCCCCTGCCCTTTTGCGAGGCAACGGTCGCCAACGGCTTTGTCTTCGTGTCCGGCCAGGTCGCCATGGGCAGTGACGGTGAGATCATCCCGGGCGGCGTCATCGCTCAAACACATCACTGCATCAAAAGCATCAGTGCCATCCTCGAGAAAGCCGGTTGCACTCTGAAGGATGTCGTCAAGGCGAACGTATGGCTGGACGACACCCGTGATTTTCAGGCCTTCAACCGCGTCTATGCCAGCTACTTCCAGGAGGCGCTGCCCGCGCGAGCCTGCGTGCAGTCCGCGCTGATGGTCGACGCCAAGGTTGAAATAGAAGTGATCGCCCTGAAGCCACAGCGCTGATCGGGACGACTTTGCGCCTGAGCGATATTGCCAACATGCCGCTGGCCCCCGGGACCAAGGGGCTTCCCCTGGATGGGTCCATCGTGCAGTTGGGAGACCTGGCGGGTCGGGACCTGAATGTGCTTCGCGGGGACTTGCCTGTGCCGATCGCCCTGCTGAAGCGCTCGGCGCTGGAAAACAACCTCGAGGTGATGCAGGCCTACGTCGAGCGCGCGGGCGTCCAGCTCGCGCCGCACGCCAAGACCACCCTGTGCCCGCAACTGTTCATGCGCCAGCTCAACCACGGTTGCTGGGGACTGTCGGTGGCGACCATGACTCAGTTCAAACTGTGCCACGACCTCGGGGTGGGCCGCATGATCCTGGCCAACCAACTGGTTGGGCGGGCCGAAATCGCCGGCCTGGCGCGTTTGTGGGCCACTACACCGGAACGCGAGTATCATGTGTTGGTCGACAGCCAACAGGGCGCGGCCGCCATTTCCGCAGGTTTCAGTGAATGCACCGGGGCGCCGGCAGCCCGGCTTCTGATTGAAATGGGCATGCCCGACGGGCGCTGCGGGGTTCGCAGCCTGGAGGAAGGGCTGGCGTTGGCGCGGCTCATCCGGTCGCTGCCCCATGTTGAGCTGCACGGCGTGGAGGGCTATGAGGGCTCTATTGTCAGTGATCACGCCGACCGCGACGCTGCCGAAGTTTCCAACTACCTCAGCACCCTTTTGCGGCTTTACGAACTGCTGGTGATTTCGCGGCCGCAGCCGAACCAGGCCATCGTGATCATGGGCAAACGCGACGTCTCCTACGACATCGACCTGCCCACAGCCCGGTGGTCTTTCCGCGAAGGCCGTGATGATACGCCGCAGTCCGTCACGGGTTGCGTCGTCAACAAACTCAACGATCAACATGCCCACCTGGCTGTCCCGACGGACGCGGACCTGGCGGTCGGCGATCTCATCGGCTTTGAGATATCGCATCCCTGCACCACCTTCGACAAATGGTCGCTGCTGCTGGAGGTCGATGACGCCTACACGGTTGTCGGCGGCCTCAAGACATTTTTTTGAGAGCTCGAATTGAACCCCGACATGGCAGCAGATGTTCTCAGCGCCGAATTCATATTGAAAGGCGGAGTGGTCATTGACGGCCTCGGCCGGCCGGCATTCACAGCCGATGTTGCCGTCAGTGGCGACACGATCATCGCAATCGGCGACCTGGCGAACGTCGCGGCGGATCAGGTAATTGACGTCACGGGTCTGGCGGTGGCGCCGGGCTTCATCGACGTTCATACCCATGATGACCTGGTATGCATAACCCAGCCGGACATGACGCCCAAGATCAGTCAGGGCGTCACCACTGTGATCGTCGGAAACTGCGGCATTTCCGCAGCACCGCTGCGTTTTCACAACAGTGTCAGCGAACCGTTCAACCTGCTCGGCCAGGTGGCTGACTTCGCCTATGACAGCTTCGCCAGCTATCGCCAGGCAATCGAGGCCGTGTCGCCGCGTATCAACGTCGCTGCCCTCGTAGGCCATTCAACTCTGCGCATGCAGTGTGTAACCGACCTCGGTAGGGCAGCCACTACCGCCGAACGTGCGCAGATGAATGTGCTTTTGCAGGAAACCCTGGATGCCGGCGCGTTAGGTCTCAGCTCCGGCGTCTTCTATGCCCCCGCTCAGGCGGCCGATGTTGAAGAACTGCAGATGTTGGCTCAGACAGTCAGCAAGGCTGGCGGAGTCTACACAGCTCACATTCGCGACGAGCGCGACGGCATCGTCGAGGCGTTGCGGGAAGTGTTTGCCGTCGCCGAGCCGGGGCGGACCCCCCTTGTCCTGTCGCACCACAAATGCGCCGGGGTGAAGAACTGGGGCCGCGCCGCTGAAACCCTGGGTCTGATTGACACTGCCCGCCGAGCACAGCCCGTTTACCTGGATTGCTACCCCTATACGGCAGGCTCTACGGTCATTCGACCCGACCTGGTGGACGGCGAAGTTGAAATCCTGATCAACTGGTCAACCCCTTTTCCCGAATTGTCCGGACGCACTCTGAAGTCCATCGCCGCAGAATGGGGAATGACGCAAGCAGCCACCGCCGAGCGACTCATGCCCGGCGGCGCCAGCTATTTTCAGATGCACGAGCGGGATGTGCGTGAAATTCTGCTGCACTCCTGCTGCATGGTCGGGTCCGACGGATTGCCCCATGATTCCTTGCCGCATCCGCGTCTATGGGGGACCTTCCCCCGCGTGTTGGGTCGCTATGCCCGCGACCTGAATGTCATCAACCTCGAAATGGCAGTGCACAAGATGACCGGGCTGTCTGCGGCGACGTTCGCGCTGCCCAACCGCGGACAGATCGCTGTTGGCATGAAGGCGGACATCACGGTTTTCGATCCCGGGACGATCATCGACCGTGCAACCTATGAAGACCCTGCTCAGATCGCCGCTGGCATCGTGCATGTCTTCGTGAACGGAACCCTCGCCTGGACTCAGAACGCCGCGACCGTACAGCGCAGCGGCAGATTTCTGTGTCGTGCCGCCGCGGCAAGCCTTTAGTCCTCCAGCCCATACGTGAAATCCGGCTGGCGTCCGCTGGACGACCGGACGATTCGTCGCGCACGTGGAATCCTTACAGTCAAGCTTGCTGGCGACACTACTGGTTACGCTATGCTGGCGCAGCGATATAACGGAAAGCCAGGGCGTGACCACGACGGTCAAACCTCCACAACATGAAATTCGCGCGCCCGCTGCTCTACTCATCTCCTGTACTCGTCAGTCTCGCCATCGTATGTGCGGCTGTTTTTACTTATTCGTGGTCGAGTACTTTCGTCAACCTGGCGTGCTCAATTCAGGACGATAGCTTTTACTACTTCATTCCCGGTTGGAACGCCTCACATGGTTCAGGATTTACCTTCGGCGGCGAGAAGGCATCCGGTTTCCAGCCCCTGTATGAGCTGCTGCTGACATTACTAGCCTTTTTCTGTAGCTCTCTCGACTCGCTCGTGCGAACGGCCATCAACTTGAATGGCTGGCTGTTTGCGTTGACCGCCCTCATAACGGGGCTCGCGCTGCGACCTTTGATCAAATCGGCCATGCCGGGCATCCGGCTGAGCGCCGTGGTACTGAGTCTGAGCGTCGCCGCACTCAGTTTCATTTGCCTCCACACGGTATTTTTCAGCAGTGTTACCGGCAAGGAAAATGCGCTTTCGGCGCTGCTGTTGGCAGCGATCATCGGCAATGTTCTGGTGATCAACCCGGGCGCTTCCAGATCTCTCATTGTCGGATTGCTGTGTGGACTGCTGCTGCTGACCCGGATCGCGCCGGCCTCGATCGTTTATGTGGCCATCGCCATCGGGTTGATGCCCGGTTGGAAGCGAAAGAGCGTTGCTCTGACTGCTTGCCTGATTCCAGTGATCATCTGGGGTGTTTTTGCGCGGGAGTATTTTGGTCACCTGCTGCCGATGTCCATGCTGATCAAGATGAGCTCGCCGAATCACCTTTCCGCAGTGCAATCGGTCAAGAGTGGCGTCAAATACCTCTGGGAAAGCGGCAGGTTTTCTTTGTCCGCAGGCAGTCGATTTAACCTGTTGCAGCTGAAAGCCAGACCCGGCTTCCGGTCCACTTTCCAGATCATGGTGATGGCAGTGGCATTGGGACTGTCGATGCTAGGGCTGTTGAGATGTCTGTTCACGCGACAGCCCTCGCGCGCAGTCGTCGCTCTTGCGGCCTTCGACGTTGCAGGCGTCGTGTGTAATGTCCTTTTCGGCGCAGCACAGGCCGGGCGATCGGACGACATGTACTACACTGTCTGGTATGTCTACGATCTGCCTGTCTTAGTCGCAATCAATTGCGGTTTCGCGGTCGCGTGGGTGCAGTCGGAGCTCGGCAGATTCCGCTTCAGTGAGGCGGGTACGGCGGTCCTGGCTCTGGCCGCCGTGGCCTATTTCGTCAACGACGTTGCGTGGTATCAGCGGTTGAAGCCCTACGGCGTCGCGGATGACGCGAAGTTCGCGGGCAGCTGGCAGATCAAAAAATTTGAGGCCGCCGCCTGGTTTCGCGAGAACGTTTCTCCTGCCAATCCAAACTACCGGGTGGTTGCATACAGTGCAGGCGCTACGGCGTTCTCCTTGTTCGATCATGTTATCAACCTGGATGGACTGGCAAATGACTCGGCCGGGGAGTCAATAATGTCCAGTCACTCTGTAGCCGGCTATGTGGAAAGGATAAAACCTGACTACATCATAGAGGTTTGTCATGCCGAGACTGAATATGACAACCTGGAACGTTTGCATTTAGTGCCTTTCCCACAACAAGGTGACTACTGCATCGATCGATTCATTTATGAGAAAGGGACGCCTCAGTAGCTGACACAGTCAGATGCGCCGGTATCAGATTGAGGGAATCCATCGAGCTGCCGGCGGGCGGAAATGCAGCGCCTTCCGGGGCTACGCCGTCTGAGGAATAACTGAGCCAAATGGTCGAGCCGTCCGGACTCGTCCAGGCGTTGACGATGTGAACGCCCATGGCACCTCCGGACTTTGTGCCGAGGCGTCCCCAACCGCCTCCCCCATCTACCGGGTCGATGTTGTTATATTGAATGACGTGCCAGGGACCCCAGGGCTCGGGTGCCTCGTACAGGGACGTCTGACCAACGCAAGCCCCCTGAGCGATGCCCAAATAGCGATGCAGCCCGAAGTCATGAGTGATCTCGCCCAAGGTGCTGCTCATGCTGCAGACGCTGCCGCAGCCCGGCACGTTGGAATTACCATCGACGAAGATCGGCTGCATGTGTGCTGAATGGGCAACCCAACTCGGCTTGCCATGTCGGTCGATGCCGCCGTAGAAGCGGTAGGCATGTTGCCTCAACAACTGTGTCCTGGGGACCCGGGCGAGATAGGTATTTGCAGGAACACCCATTGGCACATCCCCCCAGTAACTCTTTTCGTTGCGCACGCCGACCAGGTACACATACCGGTCGCGGGAGCCGCTATTACCGGGGCCGAAATTGACGAACCTCGATGGACAGAACTCGCCCGCCGACGGATCGGGCTCGCGCTCGTGGGGCCGGCAGAATGTCCAGGGCACTGCCTGCCATGAGTGGGCATTGCCAACGGAAAAGCCAAGCTGGACACGATCCGGAGCGCCCGATACAGGGTGGGGATGTTGGTCAACATCACGGTCATCGTAAATTCCGCCGACCGTGTAGAAATCATTTCCGACGGCAATGATCGCGGACGCCTTTCCGTTGATGTGGGAAGGATATGACGCTTGATACCCACCGTAGACATTTTTGGCGGTGGCGGGCGTGAAGGGAGGAGGCGCGGAGAAGCTCGCGATCCCGAAACTCGCGCGACCGCGATGATCGTCGCCGCCGATACCGCCGCCATCGCCGAAGAACGCATAGACCTGACCGTCCGACCCCCACGTGACCGGCCATAGGTCACTCCCGTTTGGTTCCGTATACCCGCGCGACCAGTCGAAGCTCACGGAAGGGAGCATCTGACTGGGACAGTAGGGAGCGCCGCCCCGGGCAGAAGCCGCTGGAGTGTCCACTTCTACAGGCATCGCGGCGGCCTCGTTGCCCCAGCGATCGACGGCGGCAACACTGTAGGAGTAATGAGTTTGAGCACTGACGGAGTGATCTGTGAAGGACAACTCCGCAGTCCGACCGATAGTCATCCCGTCGCGAGATATCTGAAAACCGGCTATTGCACGGCCATCGGGGGCCGCCCAGTGAAGACCGACCACCAGCGCATTTGCACACTCAACCGCAACCTGGCTGGGCGGCTCGGGCGCAGCCCTGCCCCGCAGCAGCGTCGTGCAGCCGGACGAGCCGGCAACACTGAATGCAAGCATGAGGACCGACACGATGCGGTCGGTTCGCCGAAGCTGTCTGGGGCTGCTCACTACTTGCATTGTGCCTCAGAGGGCGTCCGGGCCGGAGCTTCACCGTGAACGGGTGCGTCGGGGGCTGGCGGTCCCTGCCCCGATTACCCGATTTAAACAAATAAAAACAATTAGTTATGGTAACAGATCTTCCATGTGATACTGTGTAGTAACTTTACTATACGTGGTGATACATGCCTCCGTTGAATATCCGTAACGAAGAAACCGAGCGACTGGCGAACGCGCTGGCCAAGCTCACGGGCGAAACGAAGACAGAGGCTGTCACTCGAGCCCTTCGAGAGCGGCTCGAGCGACTACGCCGCACCCGTGCAAGGCGACGACTTGCCGACGAGCTCGATGAAATAGCCGTCCACTGCTCCTCTCTTCCAGTTCGCGACACACGCACCGATGACCAGATCATGGGATACGACGAAAATGGACTTCCACAGTAATGGTCCTGGATACCTCGGCGATCATCGCGATCCTGCAGGACGAGCCTGAGAGACGGAAATTCAACGAAGCGATAGAGTCTGCGCAGACACGCTCGCTTTCGACCGCGTCGTTCGTTGAATGCTCGATGATCCTGGAGTCACGCTTTGGTGCTGACGGCGTGCGAGACCTCGACCTGTTGATTGCAAAAGCCAATGTCATCCAGGCTCCAGTGGATGAAGAACAAGCTCAACTCGCTCGTCGAGCCTTTCAGAAATACGGCAAAGGGCGTCATCCCGCTGGACTGAATTTTGGGGACTGCTTTTCGTACGCCTTGGCCAAGGCGCTCGACCTACCGCTACTTTTCAAAGGTAATGACTTCTCGCAGACCGATGTTGAGTGTCACCCGGCCTCGGGTTAACCCGCCCCCTAACTGACGCCCCGCTCCTGATGAACCCAGAAGCGCTCGCGCAGCGCCCTCTTGAGAATCTTCCCCGAACCGCTCTTGGGCAGCTCACCGGGTGAAAACTCGATACGGCGCGGGATCTTGTACCCAGAGAGAAACCGGCGGCAATGCGCAATCAACTCGTCCACGCTGACGGTGGCGCCCGGCTTCAACACAACGCAAGCCATCACGAGCTCTCCCCATTGGGGGTCGGGTATCCCGAAGACAGCCGTCTCGAGCACGGCCGGATGCTGGTAAATAACGGCTTCGACCTCCCCGGAATACACATTCTCGCCACCCGTCACAATCATGTCCTTCAAGCGATCGAGGATATAAACAAAGCCCTCGGCATCCTGATAACCGATGTCGCCGGTGCGAAAGAATCCCTCCCGAAACGCCAGTTGGGTCTGCTCCGGACTATTCCAGTAACCGTGCATCACATTCGCACCGCGTACGACCAACTCACCCGTCCGCCCGATGGGAACATCCTGTCCTGATTCATCTGTGACACGCACATCGATTCCCGGGCAGGATCGTCCGCAGGACAGCAGCCTGCTCTCGGTGTGCTCGTGATCCTGCAGACCCGTGAGGAATCCGGTTTCGCTCAGGCCATAGACCTGCACCAGCTTCACATGAGGCAGAGCCTGCCTCGCCCGATGAATGAGCTCGGGCGCAATGGGCGATCCCCCATATCCCAACTCCACCAGGCTGCCCAGATCGTAGTCGGCGAGGTGCTCGAATTGAGTGAGGAGATTGATCATCGTCGGCACCAGGACGGTGCGCGTGACCCGCTCCTGTTGGACTGTCTCGCAGAAGCCCTGTGGGTTGAACTTCGGAATCGTGACCTGGCAGGTGCCGAAGGCCGGCGCGGCAAACATGAATGGAAAGTCGGCGATGTGAAATAGCGGCGCCGCGTGTAAATACACACCGCCTTCTCTGTAGGGCAACCAGTAGTTGACGTGGTCCACATTCGCAAGCAGTGCTGCATGCATGACTGCAACGCCTTTCGGGTGACCGGTCGTGCCGCTCGTATAGATCAGCGCGAGGATTGCCTCCGGATCGTAAATGGCGGCGGGAAAATCACCACCGCGAACCTCGAGCGGTTCCACGTCGAGCACCCGCTCCCACGAAAGTCGCAGCGTCGGCGCCGACAATGACGAGTGCCGAATCAGGCCGTATGGGGTTGCATCGGCGAGCACACCATCAATTTCGGGTGTCGACAACCGAGTGTTCAGCGGAACAGCCGTTATGCCGAGCCACGCGCAGGCATAGATCAGCTCCAGGTATTCGGTTTCATTCGGGAGGAGCAGCGCGAGGCGGTCCCCCGCCCTAAAACCGTGCTGCGTCAGCGCCGCGGCAATGCCTCCTACCCGAGCGTTCAACTCCTGGAACGTCGGGCGTGAAGCGCCTGACACCAGTGCAGTAGCGCTCCCGTGGTATCGAGCGGCGCGGCAAAGAGAGTGGGTGTGAATCATTGAAGGCTTCGCTTGCGTACGGAGTCAGGGCGGCTGCGTGGCAGGGTGACGCTGTACCGCTGGGGCAGCATCCGCAGTCGCCGCGGAGCGTGTGATGAGCCGGGAGCCACGGCGGACTAACACATATGAATAGATCCAGGAAACCAGCACCGAAAATCGATTTCGGAAGCCGATGAGTACCGAGATGTGCAGAACCAGCCATGCGAGCCAGGCGATACGCCGGAAGAGGTCGCATCGCACTAAATCCCCCGGACGGGGGATTGTGTACGGGCGAAACAACACCCCGATGCAACATCGTCGGCCGGTAATTCGACTCCTTGCGGCGGCCGGCGATCATGCTGCGCGATTGCGTGCCGTCTTCAAGGCCTCGGTCCACCACAGCAGATCATCGACCATCGCCTCGGCATTCACTGCCAGCTCCGCCAGTCCGGCTTCTACATTGCCGCCGGTGTAGTGAGCCCATAAGGTGGCAACCGGGATATGAACCGAGGTGCGAATCGGAGCGGCCTGGAGCTCGATGAGCGCTTCGCGAAGCTGTTGCACGGCGCGTGCACCCATCGCAGAACCGTAACTCACGAAGGCCACCGCCTTGCGGTTCCACTCAGGATAGACCCAGTCGATCGCGTTCTTGAGCACAGCCGAGGTGCCATAGTTATATTCGGGAGTAACGAAGACGAAGCCATCGGACTGCCCGATCGCGGCGGTCCACCTCTGCACGACCTCGTGTTTAAAAGGCGCACGGCCCGGCATGGCCGGCGTGGCAGGCTGATCGAAGAACGGCATCGGGAAGTCGCGCAGGTCGAGCAGCCGGGCCTCGACCCCTGCGCGCTTCTGCAGCTGGCGCAGAAACCACTGCGCGGGCTTCTCCGAGAAACGGCCCTCGCGGGTGCTGCCCACGATCACGGAAATAACAGTCATGCTCTGTCTCCACAGGTATCATTATGTGACTTGCACTAATGTATATACCGGTGCTACGTTTCACAAGAAGGCACAGATCTGTTACCAAGGCACAACCCCGTGACCCGACAACTCCCCGATCCCAACACAGAAGACTGTCGCGCCCTCAGCTCCATCCTGGCTCGCGTGGGCGACAAGTGGACCGTGCTGATCGTCGTCCTGCTCGGCGACGGCCCGAAGCGCTTCAACGAAATCAAGCGTACGGTCGGCGGCATTTCGCAACGAATGCTGACCTTTACACTGCGGGGATTGGAGCGCGACGGACTGGTTACGCGGACGGTGTTTCCCACTACACCGCAGCGTGTTGATTATGAGCTGACGAAGCTCGGCGGCACTTTGTGGGAGGCCGTCGAGCCGCTCGGTTCGTGGGCGCGCGCTCATTTGGAGGAGATACTCACCTCCCGAAAGCAGTTCGATTCGGGTATCGCTAAAACAAAGTCTGCGCGAACGAAGTCGCGCAGCGCCGGATCCTGAGGATACCTTTGGGCGGGGCAGTTGCGTCCGGCACGCCGGGTTAGAACATCCGGCTGCCATTCCCTGACTTCCGTTTATTAACTATCCGTTAACAGGCGCGGGCCTAATCTTCGTCGGCAGTGCATTACGAGAGTCGCGCCGGCACCGTCATTGTGACGCTTTCCACGCATTGCATTCTGATCGTTGAGGACGAGCAAACCATACGCACCGTCCTGCGAGTAATTCTTGCACGCGAAGGATACGAGCTCATTGAAGCTGACACCGGTGCGCGCGCGGAAACCGAGATTCGCAGACACAAACCGGACCTGCTGTTGATGGATCTCGGGCTTCCCGATATCGACGGCCTGACCGTGATTCGAAACGTGCGGGCGTGGTCGCCCGTTCCGATCATAGTCGTGTCCGCGCGCACCATGGAGCATCAGAAGGTAGCGGCTTTGGACGCCGGCGCGGACGACTACATTACGAAGCCGTTTTCCGAGCCGGAACTGTTGGCTCGCGTACGAGCGGGGCTGCGCCGCAGTGCCCGCCGTGCTGATCAAACATTAATTCTCAAACTCGGGCCCGTGAGGGTTGAACCGGGCAGCCGACTCAGTCGAGGACCTCAGGGGGCCATTCATTTGACACCTCTCGAGTATCGGGTTCTCGAATGCCTCGCGCAGCAGGCGGGCATGGTAGTACGACAGCAACAACTGATGCGGGAAATCTGGGGGCCGGACCGGGTTGATGATACGCGTAGTCTGCGGATAATCATCAAGCAACTGCGTCAGAAGCTGGAGCCCGATGCACGGCGGCCGCGCTATTTGCTCACGGAGACCGGGCTGGGTTACCGGCTTTGCACCGACGAGGGCGAACCACTGACTCAATCGCCGCAAGTGCGGTAGCCGCCTCGCCGGCACGGTCGCCTTTAGAAGCGGTAGCTCAGGTCGATGCCGGCCGTCAGCGGCTGGTTGGTTTCAATGCGGGTAAAACTAGGTTGCGGCTCGTTTTCCGTGAACATGCTTTCCAGCTGAGCATGCTTGTTGGTGACGTTGTTGACAAACGCCGTAGCGCTCCATTTATCACGAAATTCAACGCCCATGCGGATATTGGCCAGGGTATACGAAGGTAGCTGTATATACGTTCCGGTGAATTCGTAAGGGTCCGGGAAAGAGATCGAGTAGCGGGGGCCAGTGTAGGTAGCCTCCAATCTGGCCGTGAGTGTGTACGCGCCACCGAGCGCCTTGGTATAACTCAGGGCGGCATTACCACTCACCGGCGCGACATCCGGCAGCTTGTGGACCGGGGCAATCACCCAGTGCGCACCCCCGTCCAGATATTCATACAGGTAACCGGCTGCGACCTCGAGCTGAAGTCCCGACCCCAGATCGGCGCGCATGTCGATGTCAGCGCCGTAGATATGGGCATAGTTGCCATTGATGTTCAGCGCCCAATCGTTGGGGAACGACTCCAGTTGGACGTGGCGCCAATCCTCATAGTAGACACTCGCGTTCACGGTCAGGCGACGGTCGAGCATTCTGGCTTTCTCGCCGACCTCGTAGCTCAAAACACGGTCCGGTTCGTATGAGGTGGGCCACTTGCCGCCGGTGTATCCCTGCTGCTTGAAAGCCCCTCCCCAGGCGGCACCGGTGGTCGGATAGACGGCGTTGCCCCCGCCGGGACGGAAGCCGCTCGCCACGGTTGCGTACATCATCAGGTCCGGACTGAACTTGTAGGACAGATTGAGCTTCGGGTTGAAACTGGTAGACGCAAGCGCGATGCGACCGGAACACGAGGGGGTCGCAGCCCCGTTGCCCGATCCCCAGCCGCTGATGCAGGACGAGAAGCGATAATCGTAATGGTTCACGCGAGCGCCGACATCGACGTCGAGCTCATCCGTAAGGGCATAAGTGGCATCGCCGAAGCCCGCGTACTGTTTGAGCGTGGTGGGCGAGTAGGAATCGAACCAGTTGGGAGTGGTTGCCGGCGCCAGCGTGCCGAGATCCATAAATGCGGCGTAATTGGGTGTCGTACCGTTGAAGTTCCACAGCGAATAGAAGTCGCTGTAGTACAGCCCGGTAACCCACCTGAGACGTCCATTCTCCGTCGAAGTCAATCGCAGCTCCTCACTGAACTGGTGGGAGGGATCACTTTCGATACCGTGCTCCGGGCCGGACCCGCTCGGGCCGTAATATCCCGGGTTCGGCAGACCATTGTTGGAGTTATAGGTGATGCCTTCGAGCGGATTATTGAAAGCTTCGCTGGCCTCCTCTACCTGCGTGGAGTGCCGGCTCCAGCGCGCGGCACTCGACGTCAGGTCGAACAGGGGGAACCTGTAATTCACATTGAGGCTGTAGGCCGCCAGCGAATCGGTGAGCGGTTCAGCGATGTCGAAAGGCTGGTAGTGCGCCAGGCTACCGGGAGCGCTGTCATAGGCACTGATGCCGTTTTGAGTGCTGGACACGTGGAAGTATGACGGCGTGATCGACAGATCATCCGTCGGCTTCCACAACAAAGTCACGCGTGCCGCATAGGTCTGATAGGCATTCGAGCCCGGATATCGGTTCGCAATGGGGGCGTTCTGAACGTCGCCTCGCACGGTGCCGACCGGATTTCCGCCGGCCAATGGAAACGGGTTCACCACGATGCGGTCGATCCAACCGCTGGTATGATTTTCTGCTCCCACCACCCGCAGCGCCAGCGTGTCGTCGATCAGCGGGAGGTTGATCATCAAACTGTCCTTGTGATTGAACCCGCCACCGTCGGTACCCGACAGAACGCTCTGTGCAGTCGATTGAAACTGTGACAGGTTCGGCTGGTTGGTAATCAATCTGACCGTGCCGCCCATCGACCCTGATCCGAACAGCGTGCCTTGCGGCCCGCGCAGAACCTCGATTCGATTCAGGTCATACAGGTCGGGATCGATCACCACGTGACCATTTTGAGCGCTGGCGGGTCCAGCCAGGGGAATATCGTCGAGATAGAAGCCGACCGTCGCGGAGTTGCCGCCGCTCGAGGTCATGCCCCGCATTTCGATCTCCGTCTGACTCGGCCCTTCGCTCTTCAGCGAAACGCCAGGAGTGCCCTGCGCCAGCGCGGCGAGGGAAGGGACGCCGCGGGCCCGCAAATCGTCGCCGCTGACCGCCGCAATGCTGATCGGTGTTTCCTGCACCGTAGAAGCGCGTTTCTGCGCGGTGATGACTACTTCAGCAGACTGCTCCGAATCGGTCGCGCCCGTCGCGACCGATTCGGACGGCACGTTCTCACTTTCCGCCCCCGGCGTCGGCGTCTCTGCAGCTGCGACCGCCGGCAGCATCAATGCGGTCGTCACGGCAGATACCAACATGTCTCGCAGAACCATTGTCAATCACTCCCCACATCGGTCAGGATCAATGCTGATGAGATCTCAGCAGTTCCTCCACGCCTGCGAGCAACCTCGCTGCCTCCGCACGATCACTGTCCGTGTCGCGAGCACAGAGTAGCTCCACCTTTCGCAGCTGTGCTTTCATCCACTGTGCTTGACCTGCGTTGAATTCTGAGCCGTCGGCTGCGAATACACGCATCTGGCCTGGCTTCTCTGGTCTAAGAGAGTCTACGAGGCGCAGGCAATCGCGATATTCCTGCGTAGCCTGGGGATTGCATCCCGTTCCCGCGTTGGCAGTCGCGGCGGCGAGCGCGGCGACCGCGACAAACATGATGACTCTGGCTGACATGACACCTTCTCCAGTTTGGCCATCGAGACGGCGACAGCGCCGTTCTCATGTTGGCCATTCTCGTGTTGGCTATAGTCATGCAAACCGCGGACAGCAGCTAGACACGGTCTCGTTAAGAAATTGGCTATTCCGGGGCGGATATGGGGTGGCCGCGGTGCAGGCCGTACGGGATCCGTCGCCAAAATGCTCACACCGGGATGTCTTTTCAATGGGCCTGGCGGCGCCGATTATTTCGGCACGGAGGTACCGAATATGTACGTCAGCACAATCCATGCGGGTCGAGTTGCCCTGGCGCTGTCTTTGGCGGATGCAGCCACGGCGCGGCGCAGACCGGCTGAATCTCTACCCGCCGAGCCGCGGCACCGGCAACCCTGGGCTCTTGCAAGCCGAGTGTCACTTTTAACTGCTCGAAAACCGCTTTTGGGATCACGGTAACCTGCGCATGCAACAGAAAGAGCTCTTCTTCGTAATTCCCACCTACAGACTGCGTGAAGTCGGCGAAACCGTCGAACACTACGATGATCACTTCTGGCGCAACGGCCACTCGGTTCCCATGGTGGTGTTTGACGATTCCAGTCCCGCCAACCAGGAAAAGTATTACTCTTTGCTCGAGGCAACGAACACACACAACGACCTGTACTACGTGGGCCCGCGGGAAAAAGAAGAGTTCATAGCCTACCTTCATCAGCGGTTGCCGGATAAGCGTCTACAGGGCCTCGTGAAGAATCTCTTTCGTCCCAGCTACGGTGGCAATCGCAATTACACTTTGATGTACACCCTGGGCAGTCTGATGGTCAGCGCCGATAATGACATGCGGCCGTTCGCGCTGATGGAACACAGTCCGGAAACGCTCGATGCCGAGGAGATATGCCGGGGCCGATTGCACCGGACGGGAGAAAACGGCTACGGACGGAAGTCATTCGATATCATCACCTCCTTCCGCGATGTGCTCGGCAAAACGGCCGATCAGGTACCGGATAACTACGAGCGCGGCGAGCTGCTGGTCGACACGGCCATGGATCTGGAGACGAATGCCACGACGGGTCTCAAACGTGTCAACTCCCTGCTCGTCCGTCCCGGAACATTTGCCGATGATAGTGTCATCAAGATGGCACAGACCTTCCGCTCCGGAACCGATGACATCGATGCGATCGACTATGTTCAGATGTTCCTGGAGAACGACAAACAGACCGACCCCGCCGATCTCAACGATATCTATGTGTTGGAAAATTTCCGCCCCGTCGTAACCAAGAAAAACTGGCGGATGGATTGCGGTGTTGCAGGTTACGACAATACGTTCGGGCTGCCGCCGTTCTTTCCTACCCACCTGCGTTGCGAGGATTATATTTACAGGCTCTGGGTTCAGCAGCCGGGAATCTGCTCCGCTCACGTGGACGCTGCCCAGAACCATTCCAAGAGCAACTACATGCGCAACCCGCCGGCGGCGGAGATCATGAACGAGGAGGTTTCCAACCTGCTCAAGCGCAAAGTGAAGGCCTCGATTTCACGCCTGGACGAGTTGGGTATCGCTTTCGACTACGATGGAGAGGTTACCGCGCAGGATGCGGAAGAGATCCTGCAAAAGATTCAAGGGCTGCACGCACAGGCACTGGCGGCCGCAGACCGCGCTGCGGACCCGGAGCGCGCTGCAGCGTTGCGCCTATTTGCGACAAACCTGCACAAGGCCTTCTACGCATTCGAGCCCGATTTCTTCCAGCACAACCTGCTACGAATAGTCGATGACGTTGTCAGTGTCATCAAAGGCTCCCTGCAACTTTGGCCGACACTCGTCGAAATTTGTTACTACCAGCGCGGCCGCAAGGGGTTGCCACAGACGAGGGTGAAGAACCACAGGAAGTGAGCATCTACCGATGCTCAGGTGGGCGCAATCAGGTTGCTAGCAACGCGGTGCGTGCTCTTCGTGACCCCTTCACGAGGGGCACGTGCCGCGAATTTTTCGACCCTGCTGATTGCTAAAGCAGCTTGTCGAGAGTAATCGGCAACTCGCGCACGCGCTTGCCGCAAGCGTTGTAGACGGCTTCGCTACCGCCGCACCATTCTCGCCTCAAAAGCTGAAGCCAGTCTGCTCTGGCGGGGTTCCGGCAGCAGCGTCGGTCTTCTCCGAAGCTATCGCCACCCCCTCTATCTCGAGCATCCTCGCTTTCGAGCCCGATCCACCAGGCGCTGAGAAACCTCCGATCTTTCCGCCCGCGGCAAGTACGCGATGGCATGGGACGATCAGAGGTACGGGGTTGGTTGCCATTGCCTGTCCAACATCTCGCGCAGCTTGCGGTTCCGCGCCCAGGGCCTTGGCTACCGCACCGTAGGTGGTCGTCTCACCCCAACCCAGTTTCCGGATCTCAGCATAGACCTGCGAGAAGAAGGGATCCTGCAATCCGAGATCGACCGGCACACCGGAAAAGTCGATCCTCTCACCGTCGAAGTAACGCACGATATCGCGGATGAGACGGGCGATCGGTGCGGGGGGGATGGCGCGTTGTGCCAGGGGCAAGCGCCGACGGATCGCCATCTCGGCCGATTGCTCGGTCTGCGCGGGCAACCTCAGGCTGCTCACACCGTTCTGGTTCCAGGCAACGGCGACGAAGCCGTGCTTGGTCTCGAACGTCGCATATTCCGGCTGGTCAGTCATGCTCCTCGCTCCAAGGACCATTATAGCGGTGCCCAGGAATCCGGCGAATTTACATTGAGATTCGCCCTGCCACCGACGCGCCAGGGTGCGGTTCGCGCGCGTTGGTACGGACACGATACCGTCAGCGCTCAGCGGGAACCTACTGTCGAGCGAGGATGAGAAATCTCCCCGTGGCCGGATCGTGCTGCAGCAGCAAGCCTGCCGCGGCAAGCCCTTCGATCAGTGCGTGGACCGTCACCTGGCCATCGATGAGAGCGGGCAGATACACCATGGGCTTCGGTTCTGGAGCAGAGGTACGCGGTCGCCATGGGATGATCTTTGCACTCATGATGCCTCGTCCGCGCGTTCGGCATGGTTCCAGATGATCCCGATGAGCGCAACGATGCACGTGACTGCGGCTGACCAGGTGATTGTCGCGATAACTTCCATGGGCGAAAGTGTGCTCGTTCACGTGCTCGCGCGGCAGTGTCGGAAGTCATGAAAAAAATCGACGGCCTGTGACTTTAGTCAGGAATCATTGTCCTTGCGTTGCGTCCTGGGATGAGGCGCGGCCCTTGACAGGCAGATGAAGGGTAAAGGTGGACCCGCCGCCCACAGAGCTTTGTAAATCGATTCGGCCACCATGTTTTTCCACGATGATGGCACGCGCTATGGCGAGCCCCTGGCCCGTGCCGCGGCCGACCGCCTTGGTGGTGAAGAACAGGTCGAAGATTTTCTCCTGGTTCTCCGGCGGAATCCCACAACCGTTGTCGGCGATGGAGATCGCCACCTCATCGCCCTCGAGTGCCGTGCTGACCGTAATCACACCCTGGCAGACATCTTTGCCCGAGTCAGCCAACGCATGCGCTGCGTTCACAATGAGATTCAGAAAGACCTGGTTCAACTCCCCCACATTGCAGCTGACCAGCGGCACCTCGCCGAATCGAGTCTCAATCCGGCCGTAATATTTATACTCATTGTGAGCAACTGTCAGAGTCGTCAGGATGGCGTCATTCAGATCGGCGTACGCGTGTTGCGCGCTGTCAGGGTGAGCAAACTCTTTCATGGCCCGCACAATTGCGGCCACGCGTTCGACTCCCTGGAGTGTCCGCTCGAACGCCTTCGGAATTTCCGATGTCAGGAATTCGATGTCGATGGTCGTCTCAGCCGCGGTGGTGTCGGCCAGAACCGCCGCCTGAGGGTCGCCCCGGACGAGACGCGCAATCGCGCGCTGATATTCGGCTCGCAGGCGCGCCAGGTCTGCAGCGGCCGACCGAAGGAAGGCAACGCGTGTCATCCACCAGGAGTATTCGACGATTCATGTTTGAGCTCATGCGGTGTCCTCCACGGTGCGCAGCGGTACAAGTCGGGCCGTCTGGAACGGCAACGCAAAGCCGAGTGGAAGAGCCCGTTGGCCTACCACTGGAAATCGTGCCCGAAGCTAACCCCTACACCGTACCGCCAATTTCAATCTTCCCGGCTCGTGTGATTTATGAGGGGCATCCCCTGGAGGGTGCATTGGTCGAGCTCACCGATCTGAGACATGACGCCTCACCGTTCGAGACGCATCTGACCGATCACAGTGGGCGTGCCAGCTTCACCATGCCGAGCTCCGGCAAATGGCTCCCGAACGTCATATGGACGAAGGCATTGCCGCACTCGGAGGAATCAGACTTCGAGACCGTCTTCCCCAGCCTGAGCTTTGGCTTCTCTTCGGATGATTCCTGAGCCACCCACCCAATCCCTTGATCGAGTCTGTTGTATATCACTGTCGCCGTTAGGTCAGACAACGGATACGTATGTTTTTAGTAGTTTAGAAAACTTTAGATAACATGAGTCGCACTGAGCTAAATCGGGGCTCGTCGGAGACGTCCCATACATAACTTCATTGCCTCAGTTGCAATTGCTGCGAATTTGGCTCATATATTACATTGTTAATATAACAAATCGCGGAGGTGAAGCCTCGCTCAGATCGGCGCTACAGCCGGTCGAGGTGGGCGGCGCACAAACAACACGCTCTTATTTCAATGATCCGACCCCGAAAGCCCGGGGCGGTGAATGTTCGAATGGAAACACAAGGGGAGTTACCATGATGAACGGAAGTAATGGCATCTATCTGACACGAATACGCCCGAGTCGTCGCTTCTTGCGACCACTCCTTCTATCTCTATCTTTGACATCGGTCGCTGCCTGGTCGGCAAACGATCTCGATACGCCGGCCGCACGCGGCCACATCAATCGCGATGGCTCAGACACCTATAACGCGGAATGGCTCGGGCACAACGACCTGCAAGGCCGCACTACCTACCAGACGACTGTCCAGACTCAAGGGAACAGGGTGATTGCGTATGCGGGGCACTTCAACGGACAGATGTTTAATCCTTTGACGCATCTGACGGAAATCAACGGCACTTCCATTGTTGATGTTACTGATCCCCGCCATCCCAAGTACCTGAAGCATCTGGTCGCCGATAAAGGCGGTGCGCGCATGGCGAAGTTGTGCAGCGGTAATGAGCTGCCCAAAGGTGTGCACGGCCATACGTACCTGCTGCGTGAGAACGGCGCCGTTTCCCACGAAGTGTGGGATGTCACCGATCCTGCCAATCCAACACTGGTCTCCACGCCGGTGACCGGCCAGGATGTTACCCACCGCAATTGGTGGGACTGCAGGACCGGCATTGCTTACATCGTCGCGGGTGCTACGAAGCCCACCGACCCCGCCTTCGACGGCTGGAATACACATAGCAGCCCGAATCAACACCTCAAAATCTACGATCTCAGCGATCCTGCCCATCCGAAATACATCATGGACTTCGGCTATCCGGGTCAGAATCCGGGCTCGACCTTCCTCATGCCGGGAACTGAAACAACCACCCGTGTCGTGCCGCCCGGGGTGCACGGCCCAATCGTGGTCAGCAGCTTCAAGGGCCAGGCGATCAACCGGATATACATGCCCTACGGAGTTGGCTCCGACGGCATCATCCAGATCAACGACCTCACCAAGGTCCTTCCGCCGCCCTACGGCACCGGCTCCTACCTCGACCCCGCCCGCCCCACTGACGCCGAGCTCCTGCAAGGCCAGATTGGTGTCATCTACATGCCCGGGGCAGAGGGCGGCCACTCGGCCATGCCTATCTACGGAATCCATTTGAAGCAATACAGGAATTTCACGGACAACAACGTACGTGACATTCTCGCTGTGAGCTCCGAGGAGACCGACAACCGCTGCACAGGATCGCCGCACCTGATGTACCTGCTCGATATTACGAGCAAGATCGGTCAAGGGGGCAGCACCAGCGCGGAGCAGCATCCATGGCCGATCTCCAGCGTCACTGTTGATGACTTTTCCGCGCGTCCCAACTTTTGTTCACGCGGTACACGCTTCGGCGTTCACTCGCCGGCCGAGAATTTTGAAGATCCTTCCTACGGCCGATTGCTCACGAGCGCCTGGTTCGACGCCGGCATTCGCGTCACTGACATCCGCGATCCCTACCATCCGAAGGAAGTCGCGCATTTTATCGCGCCGGTGAATAAGTTTACGCAACCGAGCAGTGCGGTGATCAATGGCGTCACGGTAACTGCGCTGGATGTATCCTGCGACAACACGGACGTCGATAATCGTGGACTGCGTTATTGCGGCGACCGAGTGGGGGGCGGACTGGATATCGTGCAATTGACCGGTGAAGCGGCGGAAATCGCCCACGACAATAGCGACGATTGAGGCCGCCGTGAACTCACGAAGCAGGAGCGGCTCCCCATGGGTGGGCGTCGCTCTGATGTTCGCGGCATTTCCCGCCTTGGCGGCCGGCGACCTGACGGTCATTTCGTTCGGTCGGGCAGACCGCGCGGCGCTGGTCAGCGCTTACGTCGAGCCTTTCGCCAAGGCGACGGGGATTGCCGTAAATTCATTCTCCTACGACGGTCAGGTTACCGAACTGTCGCAGATGGTGCGCGAGGGCGCCCCGGTTTGGGACGTGATGCAAGTTGAGTCACGGACGCTGGAACAGGGTTGCCGACAAGGCCTTTTTGAAAAGCTCGATCCGGCGCGAGTGCCGCACGCTGAGGATCTCATCCCTGGAGCACTCTCCCAGTGTGGCGTGGGGATTTTTGCGTGGTCACAGGCACTGGTCTATTCTGACCAACTCCGCGTTACACCACATTCATGGGTTGATTTCTGGGATATCCGTAAATTCCCGGGCAAACGCGGACTGAGGCGCAGCGCCAAATATACACTGGAGATCGCGCTGCTGGCCGATGGTGTTGATCCCAACGACGTCTACCGTACTCTCGCGACTGAAGCGGGCGTGCGGCGCGCTTTCCACAAGCTCGAGCAGATCCGCAAGGACGTCATCTGGTGGGAGGCTGCCCCGCAGCCGGCAGCGCTGCTGGCAGCCGGTTGGGTAAGCATGAGCTCCGCCTACACCCTGTGGTTCGATCCCGAGCAGCAACGCAACCAACACACACGGATCTCCTGGCGGCAAAGTCTTTATGACATGGACAGTTGGGCAATTCCCAAGGGTTCGCCCAAGCGCGACGACGCCTATCGCTTCATTGCATTCGCAAGCTCGTCGGAGCGGCAGAAGGTGCTCTCCGAGCACCTCACTTATGGTCCCACCAACCGCGCCGCGCTCGCGCTGTTGCAGGCACGGCTTACCGACGAGCTGCCTTCGTCAAAGTCCAATCTGGCCGATGCGCTGCGCATCGACACGGTATTCTGGATGGAACACGCAGATGCGCTCGAACGGCGCTTTAATACTTGGGCCCCGCCAATCTGCCGTCAGCAGGATGATGAAGATGACGACGACTACTTCGATCAGCCGGTGTGTCAGGACGCCCGTGGAAACATGCGCGTAAGCAAAGGACCCGTCAGCGCGAGTGTCATAGGCCAACCGGGTAATCCCCGCCATGTGTCGCGAACAATTACCGTGACCATGAGCGATACCATGCGATTCAGTCCGGATCACATCGAAGTGCGAACGGGGGAGACCATCCGCTTCGTATTGCAGAACCAGGGAAAACTGCGCCACGAGCTCGTCCTGGGCGAACCGGACGCACTGCGCCGGCACGCGGCCATGATGCAGATGATGCCTGACATGGTGCACAGCGGACCCAACATGGCCAGTCTTGCTCCCGGCGAGGCCGGCGAGTTGGTCTGGAGATTTACACGTGCGGGGTCCGTCGCATTTGCGTGCCTGCAGACCGGGCACTTGCAGGCTGGTATGAGAGGAGCGGTTGCGGTTCAGTGAGGAGCTATCGGGCGGTCTGGCGGCATCAAATTTGACATCCAGATGAGGAACCTCACAGATGCGGGGTTCACGCCGCCACAACCGACGTCGGTGCGGGGACCGCCGTACCATCAGGAGTGATCTCCGCCATGCTTTGCCCCGCCGCAGGGGTGAGTGAAAATGGGGAACCTCCCGGATCCAGTGCCTGGGTCGAGCTGGTGACTGAGACGCCGCTGGAATGCGTCCAACCACTGAGACCAGCGGACAGATTGATAAAGACAGTTTGCGCCTCCGCGCTCGTCGAGCACGCCAGAGCTGCTGCGGCTGCGATAGTTGCGGCGCCGGTGCGGCTGCGCACCCTGTTGTGGGCTTTCTGTCCGAGCGAGTCCTTCGAGGTCCGGTAGTCTGGACATGATGCTAAATATGGAAACCGCTCGTTTCGATAGTTTCTATTTTAAATTAGAACTGGCGTCAATAAAATGACGAACGGTGTGTTACCGGCGCGTATCCCGCGCGCCGCGTGCTTACGTCGCTCTCGCAAAAGGTGAAGTTTAGTCAGGAACGAGTTGCTCCTCGAGATTGACGGAGGTGAGCATGAAAATCGGTGTGAGCGGCGCGAGCGGTCATTTGGGCAAGGAGGAGGAGCCGTCGGGCGGCGCTTCCTACTGGCGCGGCGAACAACATCTGATAGCTACCGCACCGGCCTGGACCATCCTGCGTATGAACTTCTACGCCGAAGCTTTGTGGCAGCAGGCGCAGGCATCGCTGGACCGGGGTGTACTGACCGGCCTCACCGAGAACCGCGCGGCATTCGTTGCGCGTGACGACGTGGCGGCCGCCGCAGCTGGAATCCTGATCGGCGAGGGCCACGCAGGGGCGATCTACAACGCTACCGGCCCCAAGTCGCTATCAGGCGCGGAACGCGCCGCCGTCATTGCCGAAGTCACTGGCCGGCCGCTCGCGTTCCTTACGATCACAGAGGAACAACTGCGCGCCGGACTGACGCAGACAGGTCTGCCGGCGGGCGTCATCAACATCGTCGTTGGCATTCAGAGGAATTTCGCGGCGGGGGTGTTCGACATTGTGACCGGCGACGTCGAGCGTCTCGCCGGCCGGCCGCCCAAGCACCTTCGCGAAGCGCTCGCTGCGGAGCTGAAATCCCGAGAAATTCAATGAGTGCAGTCACCACCACGACTCAGGGGTCGGCCGCACAGTCCGCGCGTGGACATGACGCCACGCGCGGATAGCAAACTACCGGATGGGAAAACTAGAGACGGATGGGTTGGCGCAATCGGCCCGAAGAGAGCAGCCCTGCGCCGATGCGTCGGATTTCCGCTTCGCCGCGATCGAGCGCATTTCGACTTGTGTGCACGGAGTAGTAGCCGGTCACCAGGTCGTGCGGATGCTTGATCGCCGAACCGAGCACGAACGACGTGTCGCCGTTTGCGATGAAGTCGATCGCCGCGTTGGATTCATCGAACACGGCCAGCGTCCCCGGGGCGACGGCTTCCGGCGTCCACAGCTCGCCTTCGTAGACCGAAACCCAGGCGACCGTGTGTCCGGCCGGTGGCGTATAGCGCCAGTGCTGGCCATCCTTCAGCCTGACGTGGAGGTAGTTGATTCCCGGAGGCGAACGAATCGCACTGGTGGCCTCGCCGAGTTGGCCGAGCACGACGCGCGCCGGGCCCTCCTGCTGGACGTCCTCGGCCGCGATGTACTGGCTTTCAGCCGGCGCATTCTCTTCGGACGGTGGCAGAGCCACCCAAAGCTGATAGAGGCGGAGCGGCTCCGAGCCGACGGGGTGGCCATCGTGCCACACGCCTCCGCCGGCCTTCATCCACTCCAATCCACCTGCGCCGACCGAGCCAGACTTTCCGGTCGTGTCTTCGTAGACCAACGCGCCACTGATGACGACGGTCAGCGTGGCGATACCCGAATGCGGATGGATCCCGAACATCGAATCTGCCGGCGGCACACTGGCGTAGTCGAGAAACACGAACGGCTTGATCAATTCGCCGATGTCCGATGGACTTACCAGGCGCTTGATCGGGCCGTGCTGACGCCCGTACACATGGTGCGCAACCCTACGCGGCACGACCGATGCGTCGGGCGAAAAGCGATTAGCAAGTTCAGTGTCTGAGACGTTCATGGCGTTTCTCCTTCGCAAGAGTCGTGTTTTCAGGCTGCCGCCGAAATTGCGATGTTCGCCCGAGCCCACGCGGCAAACTTCGTCGGCTGTTGGCCGGCGACTGTGTTGGCCAGCGCGATTGCGTCGCGCGAATCCGCACCCAGATAGGTGTGGGCCTCGAAATAGGCGAGCATCTCCGCGATGTCCTTGGCGCCTGGGAACCAGCTGGCGAAGAGTTCTTTCGGGACTTGCTTGAACGAGAAGTTGTGACCCTGTCGATTCAGCGTGGCGATGATCTCGTTGAAGCTGAGGAAGTCACCGACCAGCGGCAAATGTTCGCCGTGCCCCGCGAGTTCCGGCTGCGAGAATGCTCCGGCCACGACCTGACCGAGCTCGGTGATGTTGCCCATGTGAATCACGCGCCGCTCTGGATCAAGCGGCAGCGTCCAACCCACCGTCCCATCCGGTTGCTTCTGCGCAGCCATTACGCCGAGCAGGTTTTGATAGTAGAAGGGCGCGATGACGAAGGTGTGGTACGCGAATCCGGCTTCCTTCACGCTGCCTTCGACCTTTGCCTTGTTCGTGAAATGCGAAACTTCGAGCTCGCCGCGGCTGATCGCCTCCACGTTCGGCAGCGTCGACCAGATGAGATGCTGCACGCTAGCATCTTTGGCCGCACGGACAGCGGCGTGTGCCTGTTTGAACTCGTCCGAGCCCGGCTCCCAGGCGTTGGTGACCAGAAAGACTCCGTGTGCGCCGGCAAACGCGGCTTTGAGTGTTTCCGGATGACTCAGATCCGCCTGCACAACTTCGTCGGCCAGCTCCGGATGTTTGGTCGGATTGCGCGTCAACGCGCGCACTTTGAATTGACCGTTCGTCCGCAGCGCGCGCACAACGCCGCCGCCTTGCTGACCGGTTGCGCCGACGACGGCGATGAGCTTTTTGGTGTTCGACATGGCTGTTCTCCAGTGAGTGGTTTGTTGCTGGAGAACAAGTTAGGCTTCCGAAGCCCATCGTTGAAGCCTATATTATTAGATGTAATCCATCGTTTTTAGAGATACATCATGCTGGACGCGGTGACCCTGGATCAGCTTCGCACCTTTATTGCCGCAGCCGAACAAGGCAGCTTTTCCGCCGCCGGTCGCAAGCTGCGGCGGGCGCAATCCGTCGTCAGCCAGACCTTAGCGAATCTCGAAGGACAACTCGGCGTGATCTTGTTCGATCGCAGCGCGCGCTTTCCGACGCTGACGGAGAACGGCCGCGCGTTGCTGCAGAACGCGCGTGCGGTTGCCGATCAAATTGACGGATTCAAGGCTCGAGCGAAAACCTTGCGCGAAGGGCTCGAGCCGGAGCTCTCGCTCTCGATCGACGTGATGTATCCGATGAGCGAGTTGATCGACGCGGTGGCCAGGTTTCGCGACAAGTTTGCGCACACGCCGCTGCGGCTGTTCGTCGAAGTACTCGGCGCTGTCATCGAGCCGGTGCTCCAGGGAACCTGCCAGATCGCCATCGTCGGCTCATTGCCCGTGCTTCCAGAAACCATGCACAGTGAGTTCCTGCTCGACGTACCGCTGGTAACTGTCGTTGCGCCGACGCATCCACTGGCGTCATACAAAGGCATCATTCCTCAGTCGCAGTTGCAGCAACACGTGCAGCTCGTGTTGACCGATCGATCGACGTTGTCCAAAGGCCAGAGCTACGGCGTATTCTCAAAAAACGCCTGGCGGCTGGCCGATATGGGCGCCCGGCACGCTTTTTTGCGCGCCGGCTTCGGGTTCGGCAACATGCCGCGATTCATGGTCGAGGACGATATTGCCAGCAAAAAGCTGCGCGTCATTCGAATCGAACTGCCAAGCAGTCTGAAGCCAGTGATGCCGATGCGAGCGGTGTACCGCAACGATGCGCCACCTGGGCCGGCAGGCCGCTGGTTGATTGAGCACCTCAAGGCGCGCAGGCGAAGTCCGACCCCTTAGTCTGAAGGCAGCGGCACCGGTCTCCTGAGTCAGGTGAAGCTAACCCTGCGCCGTGGGACGGACAACAACCGCGACAACGTCAACATCAAGCAGGTTGCCATTGGATTGTCACGGTTCGAGATCGACCCGCGGCATGTAGTCGCGAATCTGAGAGCAGATCTACCCTGTCCACCGTGTAGCCTTTCGTGGTGGGATACCGAAATCGGCTGATCTGCGTCGAGCTCACCGCGGCATCGCCAGCAAACACCGTTTGCATGCTGACGGTGAGTAGAACGGTGCAGAATACACGCAGCATTGATGCGTTGATCATGAGAGCCTCTAAATCAGCCGAAAACTACGAAGGGGGTCATTCGTGAAGGACGCCCTACCCTGCGCGCTCCGGAACCCAACAACCGTTAAGATCCATTTACCCCGCGAAGGGGGTCGATGGGTCCCACTGGGCAGCAATGCGTAGCCGGATCAATCAAGCGTTCGCCCCGCCATCGACAGTCAGCGCCGTTCCAGTGATGTATTGCGCTTTTGGACTCGCCAGAAATGCCACCGCGTTTCCGATGTCCTCGCCGATGCCGTATCTTCCCAACGCGATGAATGATCGCAACATGTCGGAAGCGGGACTGTTGGCAGGGTTTCATGTCGGTATCGATAGAGCCTGGATGTACGAGGTTCACCGCGATCTCGCGCGAGCCAAGCTCTCGGGCCAGCCCTTTCGTAAACGCGATCAACGCGGATTTCGTCATCGCGTACACGTGAATGCCGGGTGATGGCACACGGTCGGCGAAGTAGCTTCCGATGCTGATGATCCGACCGCCCTTGCTCAGATGGGGAATGGCAGCCCTACTTGCGATGACAGGCGCACGGACATTGACGTTCAGCAGCGGGTCGATGTCTTCCAGAGAGAGTTGCGTGAGGTCGTTATATTTGAGTATCCCCGCATTGTTGACGAGGATGTCGAGTCCGCCCAGCTTGGCAACCGTGAGCCTGAAGGTCCCGAGAGTCAATCTCTCGAGCCTGTGAGCGAGGTCGTGAGATGTCAACTCTTTCCTGTGCCGTAGAGCATCCTCGATTTACGAGATCTTGGCGAGCACCTCGTCCCAATCGATGGTCACGCCGGGAACAGCAGTGATCTGTGTTTTTCCCTTCAGCTCGAGAATGCTCGCACGTCCGTAACGTCCCGCTTCGAGCTTATAAATAGCCAGTGTGCGATCGATGGGATGTACGAGCCAGACTTCGCGAACGCCGGCACGCTCGTATACGGGAAGCTTAACGAGCTGGTCGTGACCGGCCGTGCGCGGAGAAAGAACCTCGGCGACCCAATCGGGAGCACCCCGCATACCGCGCCCATCGATCTTCTGCAGATCGCAAACAATGAGAACGTCCGGTTGCACAACGGTATCAACCTGGTCGTCCTGTTCGGCGGACTTGGGTAAACGAACATCGAACGGGGCGACGTACACACGCCAGGATTTGTCTTTGAGTGCAGTGTCTATCTGGCGACTGAGCCCGACGACGATCCCTTGGTGGGACGGCGACGGGGCTGGTGGCTCTCTAACATAGAGAGTCCCATCAATCAGCTCCTCGCCGTAGCTTTCTGACCACCTCAGGTAGTCGGCGTACGTGTAGTGGTGTGAATCGCGTTTGAGTATTGCCATAGCCGTGCTCGCAGTGTTGTAACTAGAAGATAACGATCGCGGCGTGATTCTTCCGTATTTCGCAAGCAGGCGCAATGCTCGCGATGCCGGCAAACATCCCGTTTCTTCAACCGCCATGAAACATTAAGACGAAGTCTCAAACACTCATATCCGACGTCTAGATCATCACGCGGAGATTCCACGCGAATCCTACGTAGATCTACCCACGCTGGAAGGCACGTCCACCGCGCCACGGAGGCTGCCGCTCCGGGCTCAGTATCGCCGGTGCGACTTTTTGCCCGCTGGACACAGAGATTAGATGCCGGGGTCCCGGGAGTGGATCAATACAATACAAGGGGAAAGATATGAAGGAATGTACTGCACCCGAGGATCGAGCCACGCGTCGCATCCTGCCGATCGCGTGTGCCATTTTTCTCATCGTGGCTTTCGTGGGCGCATCGTCACAGCCCGCCCGTGCCGATCAAATCGCCAACGAGTTGCTGCTGATCAATGCAAAGACCGGCAAGTGCCTGACGATCGCGGGCGGCGTGAGCACTGATAACAATGTGACGGCCCTGCAGTTCGACTGCGACAGCGATCCTTCACGCCGCTGGACGCTCAAACAGATGGCCAGCAGCAACATCTACCAGATCAGGAACGTGCAGACGGGGAAGTGCCTGACAATCGCCGGGGGCGTGAGCACCGACAATAATGTCACGGCTCTGCAGTTCGACTGCGATACACACCCGTCACGCACCTGGAGGCTCGCCGATGTGACCGGTAGCGGGCTGTATCAGATCAGGAATGTGCAGACCAACAAGTGCCTGACGATCGCGGGCGGCGTGAGCTGATAACAATGTGACGGCGCTTCAGTTCAACTGCGATTCTGATCTGTCGCGGCGCTGGACGATCAGGCTGAGACTGTAACTGAACTTCATCGACGATCAGAACCAGGTCAGTTTTAGCCTGGTCGACCACCTCGATCAGGGCGAAGCGAGCTGGGGACGCCGGTCGATCGAACTCCTGATGGAATTACGCCAAATTATTCAATTCCAATAATTATGAGAAACGAATAATTCGTTGCAATCCGGCCAGGCAGCCTTGTTGAAGGCTGAGATACCAGACCTGGATTATAACTCAATGAATTCACTGGAAATTCATGGCGGAACGGACGAGGACTCGAACCCGCCGCGGTCGCTTAACACACGAATTTTTCGATATAGATTATCTGATCTGATAATCTATATTGATGAGTCCATCGGGTCATCTTACCGTTGAAGTCGCCACCCGGTGGGCGTCATCGGCCCAGTATTACTTCCTGGACGCCCTGATGGCAGATCCGGGTATTCAATACGAACAGATCGCCTTTCACGGGGGCACCTCGCTCCATTTCTCCTGGCGCTCACCTCGCTTATCCGAAGATCTGGATTTCCTGCTCGCGCGAGACGCAGGAGATATTCACGCCATCGTGGAGCACGCAGGTGAAAAAGTGACCGAGGCTTTTCGAGCCGAAGATCCACGATTCACGATTGAACTGAAGAACAAGACGCGCCAGAACGAGCGGATGATTGCTTACGAGCTGCGCGTTTCCCATCCCGACTTCATCGGCAAGACACTCGTCAAAGTCGAGTTCTGGCGAGTAACTCCCGAATATCTCGCCAAGTACCCGGTCGCACTTCGATCACCCATTCAGCCGGGTGAAATGGTTTCCCGGATTTCCAATCCGGTGCCGGCAGCAACGTTGGAGACAGCCTACTGCGACAAGTTGACTGCGTTCGCCACCCGGCCCTACCTCAAGTGGCGTGACATCTATGACCTGTGGTGGATTGGTACGCAAACCGACGCGGAGCTCGAGGTCTCGTCCGTCGCGCGCCAATTCATTCACAACGTCTCTGCCTATCAGACAATCGACAACCTTTCGCCGGCGCAGGCATTGCGGAAGTTTCTTCTGCAACGTCCCGCGGAGTTGGTAAAGAAGGCGGATCCGGACTTGAGACGATGGGTGCCACCGCAGCTCTGGGGCAAGATGCATCCTCGCCTGACGACCGAGATGGTTCGATACGCCATGCACGCTCTTCAGGCCGTCGCAGATGCGATTGAAAAGAAGGTTACGAACGCCTCTTTGAACAGTGTGCCGCATGACTAGTGCGCTCAGCCGTTTGCGGGAACTGCCGGAGGCGTTTACGTTTGCGGGTTTCTGCAAACTCAGCCGCTTCTCCAACAATGCCGCCTCCGTGTGCCTGCGGCGGTGGAAGGAAGAGGGCCTGATTGAGCCGGCGGGGGAGCGCGCCAAGATCTACTTCAACAAGCTCCGATCACCGCAAGTCGATAGCGCGATGCGCGTCGCCGCACTATTGTTCGAATATCCGAGCGCCATCCTGTGTGGCGAATCAGTCCTGCATGCGGCGGGATGGATCACCCAGATTCCCGCTCAACTATCAGTCGTTGTTCTAGCGCGCCCAAGTTATGTTTCGCTGCATGGTTTCGACATCCGTGGACGTCCCCTTTCCTGGTTCCGGAAGATCCATCCGCTGGTGGAGCCATCTGCGGAAAAGCGGGTTTATGGTCTGCGTGCCCTGCCCCCGGCGCTGGCGCTCGCCGATCTGTATACCGACCTCGATGGATGGCACCCGGATCCGGATGATCTCGACATTCCGGACCAGGAACGCCGTTCGGTGCTGTCCGCATTCGAGTTGCTCGGTTCAGATCGGCGCCTGGCGCAGACTGTTGCTGCCGGAAAGCGCTGAAGGCGTCACGATCGGGCAATCGCCTTACGTCGGTATTCCACGGGCGATTCACCTGTCCACTGCTTGAATGCACGCATGAAGCTCTTTTCGTTATGAAAACCTACATCGCGGGCGATCTGCTTGATGGAGCGGGAAGTCCGCACCAAACGCTCGATCGCCAGGTCCCGTCGAACTGGGCCTTGCGGCAAGGCATCGCTCGGATCCCATTCGGGCGTTCACACTCAGCTTTGAGGGAGTCGAGTACGATGAGGAGCCGCAGGCGCGGGAAATGGTGCTGCGGGAGGCTGTACGCGACGTCATCACGGATACCGTATACCGGCGGCAGAAGCATCCCTTCATGAGTCCTCCGGCGACACTGAACCCCACGGCGAAGCTCCACGATCTCGTGCAGGATCGGCTCCGTGGAAGTGCGCTCGCTTCGATTCCGTTCTTCGACCAGAAGAAGGTTATTGGGCTGCTCGACCGACTCGCCGGCATGGACGACGCCGCGCGGGTGTCCAACGATCAGATCCTGATGTTTTTGACGAGTGCCTGCGTCCTGCAGGAGCGCTTTCAGCTGGCGGCGTGAAATACCTCGTTTACAATCGCCCATCGACCCTCCAGCTCGAGCAGTAAAAACATGTCCGCGAATTTCATTCCGGTCCCGTTTTCCGCCTCAACCCGCACGCGGGCAATCGTACCCACCCGGTCGATATTGGTGATGAGCGGTGTGCTCATCGCGCTGAGCATCTCGTCGTCAGTCCATGCGGCGACGCCCTCTTCATCCATTCCGACGTTTGTTAGCGGCGCCGCGCCTAATTGCGATGGCGCGAACGGCTACAAAGCGTCGTTTGACGGTCGCCGCACATTCTTATGGCGACCGGACTGGCTGGCTCGCACCAAGGATCTTCTAGCGCACGATTCGAGTCTCAAGCCGGCATACGCTGCGTTGATCGCTCGCGCAGATAACGCGCTCACCGGCCCCCGCTACAGCGTTATCGACAAACGCATGACGCCGCCGAGCGACGATAAACACGATTACATGAGCATCGGCCCGTATTGGTGGCCCGACCCCAATCATCCCGGCGGTCCGTACATCCGTCGTGATGGCCAAGTCAACCCGGGTCGAGACACCGAAGATTTTGACACCACTCGGATCGATCGAATGAGCTCAGACGTCGAAGCGCTGGGTCTCGCCTATTACTTCACCGACGATCCGCGCTATGCCCGTAAGGCCGCAGAGGTGTTGCGAACGTGGTTTTTGGATCCGGCGACACGCATGAATCCCAACGCTCAATTCGCGCAAGGTGTGCCTGGTCGAACGACCGGGCGAGCCGAAGGTGTGCTCGACACTTATCGCCTGTTGCGGGATGTCGAGTCGATCGGACTGCTCGCGCCTTCCAAGACATTGACCGACGCCGAGCAACGCGGCCTCGAACAATGGTTCTCCCATTACGTCGATTGGATGACCAGCAGCCCCACAGGCAAGGAAGAACGAGCCGCGCGGAACAACCACGGACTTTGGTTCGACCGTCAGCTCATGGACTTCGCACTTTTTGCGCACCGGCCCGATGTCGCTAAAGTAGTGCTCGCCTCTTCGCCATCGTTGCGCGTGAATCAACAGATTCAACCGGACGGCAAGCTTCCAGAAGAATTGAGCCGCACCCGCGCTCTCCATTATACGGTATTCGCCTTGGAAGCTCTCGCGGGGTCGGCCGAAATCGGTCGTTGCTTCGGTGTTGATCTATGGCGGTACCAGTCACCCGACGGCCGCGGAATGCGCAAGGCCATCGACTTTCTCGCCAGCTATGTGGGTCGCGAGAAGGATTTTCCTTACACGGAGATGCATCCCGAGGACACCGGCGAGACTTTCGCACTTCTGCGCCGGGCGCAGTGGGCCTACGACGATCGAGCCCTCGCGGAGCGAACCGAAACGCTCTCGACGCGAAACGCGACCGACGTAGTGCAGCTCCTGATCCCACCTCGCCAATAGTCCAACTCGTCAATAATGATAGTGCGCGCCGAGGAAATAGGTGGGTCCGCTGTATTCAGTTTGCGCGACTTGCCCCGGCACCGGACGAAACATGACCTGCGGCTCGTTGGTTATGTTCGAGGCCTGAGCCATCACGTCTACACTGTGGGTGATGTTGTAACGGATCGAGGCGTCGAGGAAACCGCCATTGTCGATATATCGATTGGCAGCAGATCCAGTCGGTTCCAGGGGTTTGAAATAGCTGGACCGGTACCGGTAAGCGGTACGAATTTCCAGCCGCTCGTTCGACCAGTACACCGTGGCGTTATAGACGGTCCGCGATAAGCCGACGATCCCCGCGGGGCTGGTATACAAATCGAGCGGATGCGCAGGATCGACAGCGGACGGATCCGGAAAGCTATAGTTCGACTGGGCATGGCTGAAACTCAGTTGTGCGCCGAGTCCGCTCAGCAGACCCGGCAGTTCCCGAAAACTGTGTTGAGCGTTGATTTCGAACCCGCGGACCCAGCTCTTCTGCGGGCTATTGGCGAGCTGGGCGACATTGACGGTGTACGGGACGCCGTCGACCAACACTGTCTCTGGATTGGTGTTGTTAGTCGATACCGTAAAGGCCGCCTGCAGCTCCTTATCGTAAGGCGCCAGGGAAATCAGCGTGTACGGATCGGGGTACCACTCGAACGACAGGTCGTAGTTCCAGGAGCGCAACGGCTCCAGGGCGGGATTACCCCCGCTGGCGCTGGAAAGCGCCGCTTGCACGCTGCCTGCCTCGCCGGTCTGGGCGGTGAACGTTCGTCCTGAGCTCATTTCCTCCATGTTCGGCCGCGCGATCGCTTTGTAGACCGCGCCGCGGATCTTGAAGTCCTCACGAACATCGAAGGCCAGATTCAGGCTGGGCAAAACATCGGTGAACGAGTTGCCCGCGGAAACCGGCGTGAGATTGGCCTGGTCCGCCGTCAATTGAATGAAACCGTCCGGCAGGGTCGTGGCATGCAGAGCAGAGCTGAAACCTCGTACCGCTTCGCGAGTTCGGACCACGCGGACACCCAGGTTGCCGGAGAATGGCAATCGCGCGGTCCGCGAACCGAAACTCGCCATCAAGTAACCGGCAAGCGTTCGTTCAGTGACATTCACGTTGCCGGGATCACGATCGACCGTCGGCGCTCCCGCAGTCGTGCCCGCGAAAGTTGAATATAGACATCCCGGATCGAAGGTTGCCCAGGTGCGCGGCACGCCGCCGCCCTTCGAGTCCTGGCCCCAACCGCTTTCTTCAAAGGAGACGTGGCAATTATTCACCGCCGTATTCACCAAAGCCTGGTTGGTGATCGGGATGGAGGCGCCCGTTGCATTGATGCTCACGTGCTCCCGTTGCGACCACCGCACACCACCTTTGATGCTCTCGAGCAGTGGCAGCTCGAGTGGATGCTCGACGTCGATTTTAGCGGCCTTGATATCGTCGACGAAGTCGGTTGTATTCGACGAATAATTGGCCGATGTGTTGCTGTTGAATTGCGTGTAATCGTTCGGGTCGAAGCTCGGGAAGGTGAGTTGCGGGATATCGAAGCCTGCCGCCTGAATCGAATAAGGAACGAACGCCCGGGTGGCCAATGCCGCCGATCTGTCGGCCTGATTGCGATGCGAGCGGCTCTCGGATAGATCGGCATGCACGTTCCAACCGTTCGGTGTCCAGTCGGCTGCGAGACCGCCGCCGCTATAGCGCTCGTAGCGATCGCGGAGTCGCGTCTGTGCGCCCACCCGGCTGTTGCCGCTGTAGCTGTCTAGCACGCCATCCGTTCCGATCACAGCGTTGCCAATGCCTCGCCGCCCGTCGGCCAACACCAGGTCGTGCCAGCCCTCCTGGTCGTCGCGGGTCGAAATTTCCACATCCGCCAGCGTGCGGAACGACTCGTTGAGCCGCCACTCTACCGTGCTCATGAACGCGTTGCGTTCTTCATTGGTCGCGAGCTCGCGATAGTTGTACGTGTTGGAGATGTAATAGGGCGTCGGCGCCAGCGTCGTGGTGGCGGACGGCGCGGCCGCGATGGCGCAATTGGCGCTGGAGGTCGCAGGAGCCTTTTGCAAGGTGTTGCAGGGCCGCCAGGAGGAGCTGGTAGTGTAGAAGTCCTCCGGAACACGGTCCTTGGAATGGAAGAAGCCGGCGAGCACGCCGACGTCGCCAATGCCTGTATCAAACCGGTCGGAGTACGAAGCCGAGCCCCGCCCCCCAAAGCCGCCCTCATCGTTGAACTTGTTGGCGTACGGATCGAATTGGCCCTTCAGGCTCACGTCGAAATGGCGACCGGAAAAGTCGAGCGGCGTGCCGGTCAGCAGATCGACCGTACCCGCGACGCCGCCCTCCACCAGATCGGCCTCTTGAGCTTTGTGAACCACGACACCCTTGGTCAGCTCCGAGGGAAATTGCTGGAAAGACACAGAGCGATTGCCGCCTCCGGTGGAGATGTCGCGGCCATTGATGGTAGCGAAACCCAGGAACGGTCCCAGCCCGCGGATCGACAGCTCGCTCGCGCTGCCTTTAAACCGATCGCCCGATACGCCGACCACGCGCTCGAGCGTTTCGGCGATCGAGTTGTCCGGCAGGACGCCAATCTGATCGGCGCTGATGGCGTCGACGATTGTCGTAGCGTTGCGCTTGGTTTCGATAGACGTGCGCTGGCTGGCGCGTATGCCGGTAACCACCACTTCACTCAGCGGTGTGTCTGGCGCTGTGGTTTGCGCGTGGACTATGCCGCCAGATTCAAAGAGAACGACAATTACCGAAAAAACGAGTCCCGCACAGCGTGCGCAGCTCCTCAGTTTCACACTGATCATGTTTTAGCCCCCCCTCAAAGACCACCGACCGCACGGCTGCTGATTTCAAGGCAGCCGGGATCAACGCCAAGTCTTGGTCTCGCCTCAGCTCTATTACCTACCTGGAATCATGGCTGCTCAAAAGAGTAAGACGCCGCCGTCGGCTACTTCCTCCATCGGTGCAACCGCGGGGGGCGGAAACGTCACTACTCCACCCGGGCGCGCGCATCAGTCTGCTGCACGCTGCCTTCGCAGCGCGACACACGCTCGAGTTGAATCGCGGAGTGCCGGTTCGAACTCTCGACGTCAGACAACGTGGACCAGATCTACCCAAGCGCGTGTGTGCTGCGAACGCCGCGCCGCCTCGAGAATGCGCTCCACCTTCCATGCCTGCGCGAAATCCGGTCGACACGAGGTTCCTTCCCTCACGGCCCGTAGCAGATCGTGAAAGCTCCAGGCCATTGGCACCGCCGCTGGGGGCGTAAGCGTATCCGCCGAGGCACCGCCCGGCAGGTTTCTGAGGCGCGGCGGAATTTGCACCGGTTCCAGACAGGTTGAGTCCGCGGTGCCGGCAAAGAGCTCGGTCGTGTTATGGGCCGGAAAGGAAGGCGGTGCCTGTACACGCAGGCGGCCACGGCTGCCATAGGCTTCCAGAGTCCAACCCGAGCCGCCGGCAACCACGTTCCAACACGGCTGCACCGTTCCCACCATACCGTTGGCGTAGCGCAGAAGAAGCGTTGCAGTGTCGGTGATTTCGGGCTCGACCGTGCTGCCGTCGTCGAATTTCCACTCATCGAGGTACCGGGCATCATAGCCGACAACGGATTCCACCTCGCCGAAGACACTCAGTAATACGTGCAGCGCATGGCTTCCCAGGTTGCGCAATGCGGAGCAACCGTGCTCAGCGTGTTGGAACCAGGTGTACGGGAAGTCGCGACGCGGTCTGTTGAAGAGAGAAATGTGGAAGCTCAAGTTACAAGCGAAGGGTCTGCCCAGAAAACCATCCTGGACCAGCTCGCGAAGCATACGGTGAGCGGGAAACCATTCGGAAAATGCATCGACGCCTCCCACCAATCCACTGCCGCTCCAGGCCTCCATCAACCGACGCGAGGATTCGAAACTCTCGGTGAAGGGGATGCCGTTGTACACGTGTTTGCCGGCGCTCAGGGCCGCTAGCACCATATCGCGTCGCCAATTCGGGCGGGTACCGCAATCGATGATGTCGATATCCGGGTCACTGGCCATCGCGCGGTAGTCCCAGAACGGACGCTCGACGTGATATTGGCGTGCCGCGTTCTCGGCGGTCTCGCGGCGAGAAGTGCAGATGCCGACGACCTCAACGTCCTCGAGCAAGCGCCAAGCCGGCAGATGGGCATAGGCACCCCACGCCGCGCTGATCAACCCTACCCGCAGCTTGCCCGCCGAACGCGGCACGGGCTTGGCCCTGGAGCCGGCCGCCATTGCACCCGGTTCTATTTCGCTCATCTATGTCCTCCGCCGCTCGGACGCGCGGATAGCCGAATATGTGTCACTGTCCGGCACCGAAGTCCGCTGCCATGGGGCCACATCCAAATTCGTAGTCGATCCCAGGCTTTAGAATCGGCAGGTGTTGGGCACTTGCCCTCGACCATGGACGCTAAGGGAGAGACATTGGCGACAGACGCGGCTGAGCCCGAGACCTTACGACAGCGCAAACGCACTGAGGTGTATGACAGGATCGTGCGCGTTGGCCACCGGCTTTTCCTGGAGCATGGCTATGAGACCACGACCGTCGACATGATCGCCGCAGAGGCGGACATTTCACGCCGCACCTTTTTCCATTACTTTCCATCGAAAGAGGATGTGCTTTTCACCGTCAAAGGTGAATTTGAGTGGATGAAGGAAGCGGCAGCGCAATGCGCGGATGATGCGCCCCCTCTAACGGCCGTGGAGCAGATACTGGAAGAGGTTGCCAAGAAATTTGCCACGCGGGAGTTCAGAGCGATCGACGAGATTGTTCGACCGACGCCGTCTCTCATGGCGCGCCGCCATATCCACTATGAACGCTGGGAAAAAGCGCTCGCTGCAGCAATGCTCCACCAATGGCCGGAAGGGGACTATCTTGCGATGCGGATGGCGGCCATCAGCGGGGTAGCTATCCTCAGGGTGGCTTCGGATCAGTGGAGTCTCGAAAAATACCGCCGTCCACTGCATACCTACCTGGCCAGCGGTTTCGCAGGTCTGCGGCGTGCAATCGGTACCGAGTAACCTTTGCGAAAAGCCCGTTGCCGCTCGGCAATTGCATCGAGTGCAAAATTACCGCGCCCGGATGGGAATCCCGCAGCCGGGGCTTTAGAAATCGGTGCCGCCGTCAATGTTGATGGTAGCGGCCAGAGCTTGCACCCACAATCAGGACCACCTTACGTCGCAAACCGAGGTCCATCTCATATCTTCAGAACGGTTCCACCATCCACACACCAGGTCTGCCCGGTGACCCAACTCGCGTCGTCGGACAGCAGAAACAGACAGGTCCTGACGATGTCGTCTGTCGTACCAATGCGCCGCAAAGGCAAACTCGACAACAGCGCCTGGAGGCGCTCGGGAGGCACGCTCGTCTGGGTAGCCAGGGTATCCGTGGGTCCGGGTGCGACCCCGTTGATGCGGATGTTCATCGGCCCCAACTCCTTCGCGAGTCCGATCGTAATGGCATTGACACCCGTTTTGGCGATCTTGTAGTAATTGCCCGCCTCGTAGGCGGCCGTGGAAGACTGATTTACGATGGCGCCGCCGCCGCGGGCCGCAATGTGTTTGTAGACAGCCCGGGTCACGATGAGCGCGCCGTTCATGTTGACTTCCATGAATCGCTTGTAATAGTCGTAGTCGACGCTGAGCAGGCTCTCCCTGCGCATCCCGGCAAAGATTGCCGCATTGTTGATCAGGTAGTCGATCCCGCCGAAGGCATCGACAGCACGTTGTGCCATCAACTGGGCCGAATCGGGCGAGGCCACGTCCGTATGCACGAACAGCGCCCTGCCTCCCATGGCCTCGATCTCGCGGGCTACTCTGGCACCCTGCGTCTCGCTGATTTCAGCAACGACGACCGCTGCACCCTCGCGCGCCAGGGCCTTCGCATATGCCTCACCGATACCCTGGCCGGAGCCCGTTACAACTGCAACTTTGTCGATGAAGCGCATGAATTTTTCCTCACGAGGCGCTCAGCTCAATCAGGGGAACGTGAGCTTGCCGCGGCAGACAGACCAGGTCCACGATCGCCTGCGCAGTGATCTCGGGTGAGATCGGCTCGCCCGAACGAGCGTAGTATCCTTCCTGCAACACGATTTCCCGGTATCGCTGCCGGCGCTCTTCGGGCCAATGACGATTGAAGCCGCTTTCGGCCAAACGCCCCGAACGTAACACGCTCACTCGAATGTTTGTTGAGCGAAGCTCGGTACGCAATCCGATTGATAAGGTCTCGATGGCACTCTTCGCTGCCGCATAGACGGTTAGGAATGGGTACGGCATCCGTACAGACTCTGAGGTGATATTGATAATGTCTCCGCCACCGCGGGTGCGCATGTGGGGTATTGCCGAGCGGATGCAATAAATCGGGCCGAGAAGATTCGTCGCGATCTCTTCCTGAAGCAGGGCGTCGTCGGCCTCCTCAATCGGCTGCAGATGTCCCACCGCGGCGTTGTTGACCAGAATGTCCACACCACCGAAGCTTTCGGCGATCGCTTCGAAGCTCCTGAGCACAGCCTTTGGGTCGGCAATATCGGTAACCCAGGCTCTGGCATTCGGCCCCAGCTCCGCGGCCGCGGCGCTCAGAGCCTCCGGGCTCCGTGCCAGCATTGCAACCTGGGCCCCGCTGCGCACGAAGGCTTCGCATGTGCGCTTGCCGAGCCCGCGGGAAGCGCCGGTCACGACCGCGATCTTGCCTGCAAGGGGCAGTGAGCTAGGATCATTCAAGTCGGGCTCCTGGTGGTTATGTGTCTTCCGCGCATGGCGTGGCTGAGAATCAAATCGGATCCCAGGGTGTGACGGACATCGAGGGCTCATTGGCGAAAAAGCTGGGGGCCAGCGCAGGGATCGCATGCTCGGCAATCGACTCGGGCGTCCACCCTGGCAAGCGGTGTACTGCACGTACGATACGCGGTTGCGTAAACAGATAGATTTCATTCGCCCTGACACCGAAAATCTGGCCGGTCACACTCACTGCGGCATCACTGGCCAGGAATATCGCAAGCGGCGGAATCTTGTTGCTCTCCATTTTCTTGAGCTTCTCGATCCGTGCAATGTTGGCAGCGGAGTCGGCCGGAATGTTGGCAGTCATGTCCGTCCAGGCCCAGGGTGCGACGCAATTGGAGCGCACGTTGTATTTGGCCATGTCCATGGCAATGCCCTTGGACAGTCCGACGATTCCCATCTTGGCTGCCGCGTAGTTGGCCTGTCCGAAATTGCCGACCAAGCCACTGGTGGAGGTCATGTGGACATAACAGCCGGTATTCTGTCTCTTGAAGAACGGCGCTGCGGCGCTCGCCACGTAGAAGGAACCGTTCAGGTGCACGTCGATGACCGTGCGCCACTCCTCGAGTGACATATTGAAAAAGAACCGGTCGCGAGTGACGCCTGCATTGTTGATGACACAGTCGATGCGGCCGAAATGATCCACGGCCGCCTGGATGATCCGCTCAGCAGCCGCCGGATCGGCCACGCTTTCCACGGCCGAAATCGCTTCGCCGCCGGCGCCTTTGATCTCGTCAACCACGCGATCGGCGCGATACTCGGTTGTTTCGGGCATCCGGGAGATATCGTTGACAATGACTTTGGCTCCGTGAGCGGCAAAAGCCTTCGCAAATTCCCGTCCAATTCCCGTGCCGGCGCCCGTCACCACCACGACTTTGCCTTGCACCATGTTACCCATTGACTGGCTGCCCTCTCATAATCACCGCCACTGCCCTTGTGCCTGACGCGCCTTTCATCGCGCACGCCACCCGGGCACACGCCCGTCCGCGAAGGCGCGTGGACCTTCGAGGTAATCCTCTGAGGCCCTCATGGTGGAGACGGCGGGGTAGTTGTCCTGATTCGCCATTGCAATGCGCAAGGTCGTTTCATACAGACCGCGCAACATCACCTGCTTTGCGGCGCGCACAGCAAGCGGCGCGGCTTGCAGGATCTGTTGGGCCCAACGGCGAGCAACGTCCATCGCCGCGCCGGCTGGACTGACTTCATTGACACAGCCGAGTGCAAAGGCTTCACGTGCACCGATACGGCGACCGGTAAGTGCCAGCCCCATCGCTGCCTGCACACCGATCAGTCGGGGCAGGCGGTGAAGGCCCCCGGCCATGGCAGCTGCCCCGACCGTCACTTCCGGCAATCCAAACTGCGCGTGCTCATCCGCGACGACCAAATCACATGCCAGAGCCAGCTCAAAGCCACCGCCCAACGCAAGACCGTTCACCGCAGCAATGACCGGTTTGTCCAGGTCGAAGCGCGACGTGAGACCCGCGAATCCGGTTTCCGGCATGCTCTGCCGACCGTGTGTCGCGCGAAACTTCAAGTCGTTGCCGGCGCAAAAGGCACGCAGTCCGCTGCCCGTCACGATTGCCACCCACTGCTGCGGGTCGCTCGCAAACACATCGAAGACTTCAGCGAGCTCGTGATGCGCGGGGGGATGCAGGGCGTTGAGAACATCCGCCCGATTCAAAGTGATCAGGGTCAGAGGACCTTCCCGCTCGACCTGGATGAATTGATGAGCCATCGGGCGCCGTCAGTTCTTTTCCAGGATGTGGACGGCGCAGGCACTGCCCAACCCCACGACATGAGTCAGGCCAATACGGGCACCCTCGACCTGGCGCGCGCCCGCCGTCCCGCGCAGGTGGGTCGCCACTTCGTACAGGTTGGCAATTCCGGTAGCGCCCAAGGGATGTCCCTTTGATAAGAGCCCTCCGGATACGTTCACCGGGATGCGGCCGCCCAGTGCAGTATCGCCACTGTCGATCAAATGGCCGCCTTCACCTTCGGCACACAGGCCGAGATTTTCATAGTGAACGATCTCGGCCGTCGCGAAGCAATCGTGCAGCTCGACGAGTTGCAGGTCCTCCGGCCCCAGGCCGGCCATCTCATACGCTGCCTGGGCCGCCTGACGCGACACCGTGTTGACATCCTGCATGACCTGATTGCGCGGGGACCAGGCGTCACTCGCCAAAGCGGACGCCCGTACGCGCACAGCACGTCCCATCAATCCGAGCTCACGGGCACGCCGCTCCGACATGAGCACGGCGGCGGCTGCACCGTCTACGTTTACCGAACACATCAGTTTGGTGTTTGGATAGGCAATCATTTCAGCGCTCAACACTTCCTCCAGCGGGGTCTCCTTCTGGTACATGGATTTCGGATTGAAGGTCGAGTGATGGTGATTCTTGACAGAGACTTGGGCGAATTGCTCGAGGGTGGTGCCGTACTTGCGTGCGTGCTCCAGTCCCACGGCGGAAAACACCGCCGGCATGGTTTCCGATCCGATCAGGCCTTCCGCCGGCAACGGCTCGTTGCCGACCTTCTTCTTCACGATCATGCCCGGAGCCATTTTCTCCACACCGATACACAACACCGTGTCAAAAAGTCCTGCCTTGATCGCGATCCAGCCCTCGCGAAACGCAGTCGCCCCGGTCGCACAGGCATTGGTGCAATTGACCACCGGAATTCCGGTTTGACCGATCAGCTGTAAAGTTCGTTGACCCGTCATCGTCTCGCCTATGTTGCCGCTATAGAGGGCCTGCACGTCGTGAATGCCGAGTCCGCAGTCATCCAACGCCAGGAGCGCCGCATCGGCTGCCAATTGCACCACTGTCCGCTCCGGGTAGCGGCCGAAACGAATCATGTCGATGCCGACAATATAGACATCAGTCACGGGAGTTTTCTCCGTCGGGGACAAAAAAGTGTGCGATGTAACCCGCACCCTCCGCGCTGGCGAGCTGCGCTTCGCGGAAAATCATGCGCACGGGCATGCCGAAGTGCAGCTGCTTCGGATCCGGCTCCACCTCCAGCAGGTTCCCTTTCACCGTTCCGCCACACTCGAGATCCACGATGGCCGAAATAAACGGGACTTTGATGCCGGGGTAACTCCGGTAGACGATTGTGTAGTTGTACAAACGGCCTCGGCCGGCCAGCGCGACCGGTTTCATCTTTGAGCGCGCACCGCAACGGCCACAATGTTCACGCTCACCCAGAAACACAGCCTGGCAAACCTCGCAACGGCTGCCCTGCAAATGAGGGTTGCCCTCGGTATCGAGGCGAATGTACGAGGTGGCCGGCTTCAAATCTGTATTCACTGTAGGTATGACCTGCCGCTTCGAATGACCGTTGATTTGCGCGCAGCAACCTCGGCTTCGAATGAGACATTCACGCCATCCCTCCAGAGCTTCACGGTGATTACATCGCCGGGAAATACCGGGGCTGAAAAGCGCACTGCATGACTCTTGAGGCGGCTCGGCTCGTACTCACAGAATGCCTGAAGCACGGCCCGACAGCAGATGCCGTAGGTGCACAAACCATGTAGAAGAGGCGTTTCAAAGCCGGCGGCTCGCGCAATGTCGGGATCGGCGTGCAGCGGATTGCGATCGCCACACAATCGGTACAACAGTGCCTGATCGCGCCGTGTTGCAAACTCGAGAACAACGTCCGGAGACCGCATCGGAGGACCTCCGGGGCCGGGCGGCTGGGGTGGTCCGCCAAACCCGCCGTCGGCCCGGGCGAACGCCGTGCGCGTAATAGTGGCGATGAGCTCGTGGCTCGCAGCATCGGTCAGCAGGGTTTCGCGCTCTACCACGGCGCCCCGCTCTCCTTTGTCGTAAACAGCTGCCACCCGGCTCGCGGCGATAACCACTCCGGCGCACGGGATGGGGCGATGGAATGTGACAACCTCCTCGCCGTGTAGGGTGTGGAGGCGGTTGAGTCCAAGGCGATCCGGGGAGATTCCCGCACCCCAGGCGACGACTGTCGATAGGGTTGGCAGGGCCTTCAGGTTCTTTTCATACACGAAGGACAGTTCGTTCCGATCGAGCGGGTCGGATCCCATGCCCACAGCCAGCGCATAGAGCATCGTGTCCCGCTCATTCCACGAGAAGCGCTTACCTTCTTCTTTCACGTCCAACACGGCCGGATAATCTATGGGCACGGCTGCTCTCGCTATTTACTTTCGCACAGGACCGTAAGCGTTCACGTAATTGAGATCCCGCTCGGGCAGCATCACGTGTCCGGCCTCGATGGCCACGACGAGATCGCCCACGGAAAACTCCTCTGCCGGGACGAAGCCCGGGCCCATCTCCATACGGATTTCGCTGATGTAACCCCCGCCAGCCAACAGCGTCTTACCGGTCTGTTTGCCGGAGAGATCACTGACCATGTACAGGAGCACGGGGGCGACGCGATCGGTGGTGAAAATCCGCTTGTACTCTTCGCTGACAACGGAATCGATCAGCTGGCTCGCCGCCGCCGGGGCAATTGTCCAGACGCGGATGCCATACTTGAGACCTTCGTGAGCCAGGGAATTGGAGAATCCCCAGATACCCGCCTTGGCTGAGCCATAGTTTGTCTGGCCAAACTTGCCGCGCAGGCCGGCCGTGGAGGTCGTATTGACAATGACTCCTCCGGCACCGCGGTCCTTCATGTGCCCGAAGATGGGCCGGGTGACGCAGAATGTTCCCTTGAGATGCACTCGCATGACCGCGTCCCAGTCCTCCTCCTGCATCTTGAGGAGCGATTTATCGCGCAGGATGCCGGCATTGTTGACCAGGATGTCAACCTGACCGAAAGCCTCCAGCGCGGCTTTGAGGATCGTCTCGCCGCTACCGATGGTGCCTACATCGGCGACGGCGGCGACAGCTTTTCCGCCGGCTGCGCGGATCTCCCTTACGACCGCGTTCGCCGGCTCCGCGGAATAGTCATTGACTACGATCGATGCACCCTCGCGCGCCAGCAGCCGCGCATAGGCACGGCCGAGCCCCGTGCCCGCACCGGTGATCACTGCAACCTTGCCACCCAACAAAGTCATCTCAGATATCCTCTCAACGGGCGGTCGGTAGATCTTTGAACGCCAGGCCCTTGTCCGCGCGACTGTCCGCGGGTAGGCCCAACACCCGCTCGGCGATGATGTTCTTCAGGATTTCATCCGTGCCGCCCGCGATGCGCAGGCCGGGTGCATACAGGTAGTCCCGGTGCACGCGTCCCTGCAGTGCGGCGAGCGGGGGATCACTGATCAGTCCGAACTGCTCCTGACAGTCGATCAGTTCGCCGGCGAGCTCCTGCAGCCGCCGGGCGGCGACGAGCTTCCCAATGGAAGCTTCCGGACCGGGAGTCTGGCCGCGTGATAGCGCCGTCAATGTTCGAAAGCGCGTGAATGCGAGTCCCGCAGCCTGAACGTACCAGCGGGCGAGGCGTTGCCGGAACCCGGAATCGTCCAACACACAGCCGCGTCCATGCGGCACGGACTGCGTCAGAGCCAGGATCTCCTGGGTGGTGGGACCGCGATCCTTGCTGCCCTCAACGCGCTCATTCATCAATGTCACAAGGGCAACCTGCCATCCGGCACCCACGGCGCCGAGGCGCTGCTGATCGCAGACTACGACATCGGTGAGATACACCTCATTGAAGTCCGATTCGCCTGACATCTGGTGAATGGGGCGTACTGTCACGCCGGGCGCCTTCATGTCGATCCAAAACATGGTGAGGCCGGCGTGTTTGGGCACGTCGACGTCGCTTCGCGCCAACAACAGGCCGAAGTCGGAATAGTGTGCCCCGGTCGTCCAGACCTTCTGTCCGTTGATCACCCACTCATTCCCGCGAGGGACGGCGCGCGTGCGCAGGCCGGCAAGGTCGGAGCCCGCGGCGGGCTCCGAAAACAACTGGCACCAGATCTGCTCGCCCCGCAACGCCGGCGCAACAAACCGCTGCCGCGTGCCGGGATCGCCGAACTTCAGGAGGGTGGGAATACACATTCCAAGGCCGATTCCGAAGAAGCCGCTCGGAACCTCATACCGCGCCTCCTCCTGGTTGAAAATGATCTGTTGGATGGGTGTGCCGCCACCACCGCCCCATTCCACAGGCCAACTCACGCGTGCATATCCCGCCGCTGCCTTGACTGCCTGCCAGGCGCGCGAAGCCTGGAGCTGCGCAGCTTCATCCCTCTGCCGCCACGAACCATCCAGGAGCGGTACGTGAGCATCGAGCCAGCGGCGAACGTGCGCTCGATAGGCTGCTTCATCCGGTGAGTCCTGGAAGTCCATCGCGGCCCGCAGCTCAGTGGACGCCCGTGGCCGCACATCCGCTCAGGAGGGCCTCTACGAGGCGCTCACTCCACGCCGCGGGTGAGCCCGCTATGAGACTCAAATGACGTGCCCGACGAAAATAAAGGTGCGCGTCCGCTTCCCACGTAAAGCCCATTCCACCGTGAATGTGAATGTTCTCCCGGGCCGCAAATCCAAATGCCTCGTCGGCCGCCAGCCTTGCGGTGGCGGCGGCAAGCGGCAGTTCAGCCGCTCCAGCCGCCAATGCCCAGGCGGCGTAGTAGGCGTTGGAGCGGGCCAGCTGGGTCTTGACATACATATCGGCCAGCCGGTGTTTGATCGCCTGATAGCTGCCGACCGGCCGGCCAAATGCATACCGTTGCCGTGCGTGCTCGCACGCGAGCTCGAGACAGCGATCGGCGCCGCCGACCTGTTCGAATGCGAGCGGCACCGCAGCACGACACAGCAACTGATCGAGCAGTCGCAACCCCTCCCCCGCGGGACCCAGGCGCTCAACCTGCGCGCCCTCAAAGCTCAACCGGGCCAGACCTCGTGTTCCATCGATCGATTGCAACACGCTGCGAGTGACGGCCGGATCCGAAAGCTCAACAACAAACAGGCCGGGCGCTCCCGCCTCCTTTGCCAATACCAATGCAATCTGCGCCACATCGCCGTCGGTGACGGGGATCTTGGTTCCCACCAGCCGTCCTGACTCGACACTGCAGCTAACGCCGTGGGGCAGACCCGGGCCTTCCGACGTGGCGAGGCAGCCGATGAGCTCGCCTCGGGCAATGCGCGGCAACACTTCCGCGCATTGCCTCTCGGAGCCCGCCAACATCAGCGCTTCGGCGAAGAAATACAGTGTGGACGAAAAGGGAATCGGTGCGAGCACCCTTCCCAACTCCTCGGCAAGCGCGCACAGCTCAACGTATCCCAAACCCAAGCCGCCGTAGCGTTCGGGGATGCTCGTACCGAGCCACCCGAGATCGGCGACCGACTTCCACAGCACTTCATCGTACGAATGCGCGCGATCTTCGAGGATGGTCCGCACGCGCGCAGCCGGACAACAATCATCGAGGAATCGGCGCGCCTCCCGCATCAACTGCTGCTGCTCCTGCGAGTAATCGAAGTTCATTTTCGTACGCCGCTCAGTGCTTCCAGCGCAACGGCAGCGCCCTCACGCCGTTGATCCGGCCTGATTTCACAATGACCGCTTCCGGGTCGGCGATCCAGAAATCCGGAATTCTCGGCAGCCACTCCTGCAACAAAACGCGCAGTTCCAGCCGCGCCAGTTGCGCGCCCAGGCAGCGGTGAATGCCCGTCCCGAACCCCATGTGGTGTTTGACGGGGCGGTGGAAATCCACGGTCATCGGGTCGGCGAATTTGCGCTCGTCGAGGTTGTAGAGTGCGGCCGGCAGCAACACGAGATCCCCGGCTCGCAGCGGCAGTCCCTGGAACTCGAAGTCGCGGGCCACCATGCGCCCGAAATTGGAAATCCCGTGCCGGCGCAACAACTCCTCGACTGCATCGGGGATCAGCGCGGGCTCTCGCAGCAACTGCTGGCGATGGCCGGCGTGGCGCGCCAGGAAGTTCATGAAGAAGCCCATCGAGGCGACGACCGTATCCAGGCCGCCGAACATCACATTCGCCGTCAGGCTCAGCACCTCGAGCTCGCTCAGGCGGCGCGAATCCACTTCGGCCACGAGCAGGCGACTGATGAAATCATCTCCGGGAGCCGCGCGGCGTTCCGCGATCCGCTCCTGCAGGTACCCCATCATGGTCTGCATGGCACGCAGGAAGGATTCCGGATCCGAATCGCGTGTCAGCCAATCAGCCGCCGGCAACAACGCGGCCGCATGCGCCAGGGGCAACTCCATCATGGCCAGAAAGATGTAGATGGGCATGCGGCGCGACATGTCCGCCTGGAAATCACAACCGCCCCGTTCGATCAATTCATCGACGAGGCTGCGGGTCAGGGTGCGCATCTTGTCTTCCAGGACGTGGACCGCTTTCTGCGAGAAAAACGGCTGCAGCAGCGCCCGGTACGGCCCATGTTGGGGTGGATCCGCCTCGCCGGGCAATAACTGCATCTCGCGCTCCTCGCGCGACATGGCTACGCCCTTGTTGGAGAAGCGGTCGTGGTCCATCCACGCCGCGCCGATATCCGCCGCGCGGGTGAAGACCCAATGGCCGCCATTGCGCGGCGTGTAGAAAATCTCGGGCCCCGAGTGCAGAGACTTCCAACCCTGATGCAGGTCACCCGCGATCGCCTCGACAGCGAAGAAATCGAAGTCGACCAGCAGGTCGGCAGCGATCTGGGGGTTGGCCGGTTGTTTAGTCATCGCTTGGCTCTCCTTACTGACACCGCTCAGCCAGCCTGGATTTCAATCAGTTTCAACTGCGTAAACTCTTCGAAGCCTTCGCGTCCCAGCTCGCGTCCGTAGCCTGAGCGCTTGATGCCGCCGAACGGACCCGCGGACAGCTGCGTACCTGCCCCGCCATTCAACGTCACGCCCCCGGTGCGGATCCGCAATGCCATCTCATACGCACGACCCACATCGGCACTGATGATGCCGCCACGCAGGCCGAAACGAGTCCGGTTGGCCAGGTCGATCGCTTCCTCGTCCGTGTCAAAACCCATGACGACCCCAACAGGCCCAAAGACCTCCTGCTGCGCAATCTCGCTGTCCGGATTCACCTCATCGAAGAACGTGGGCTCGTAAAAGAAGCCGCGCCGCAGATGTTCGGGACGTCGGCCACCGGCTTTGAGCTTCGCGCCACTTTGCAAACCGAGCTGTACGTAGCGTTCCACCCGCTCCCGGGCCGCGCTGCGGATCAACGGACCCATTTGGGTAGCCGCCGCCAGCGGATCGCCCACCACAACCGCCCGGGCAGCGGCAGCCAACTGCGCAACAAAGTCCGCGCGGATCGAGTTATGCACCAACACCCGGGTGTTCATTGCGCAACCCTGCCCCGCATGGCTCGTGAAACCACGCAGTGCTTGCGACAAGGCCATCTTGCGATTGGCGTCCGCGCGCACGATCAGGGCGGACTTGCCACCCAACTCCAGTATCAGTCGCTTGAGCGAGGCGGCGCCCTGCGCTGCAATCGCGCTGCCCACTGAATCAGAGCCGGTGAAACTGATGAGGTCGACACGCTCATCCCGGGTCAACACTTCCCCGACTTCAATGCCGCCGGTAATGACATTCAGGACACCGGGCGGCAGTCGCGCTTCCTGAGCCGCCGCTGCCAGCACAATCGCCTGGAACGGGGTGTAGGGCGAGGGTTTGAGCACGACCGTGTTGCCGGCCAACAGTGCCGGAACCACCTTCGCCAGGTTGAGAAAGTAAGGATAGTTGTAGGGGGTAATAGCCGCGGCCACTCCCACGGGCTCGCGGATGACGAAGGCAGTTCCCAGGGTCCGCGACCCATCCGCCGCCGGGCTCAATTCCGGTGCAAGCCCGCGCACGAGTCCTGGATCACCCATATCCAGGTAATGGCGGAAGTGTTTCATCGGGATGTCGAACTGGCGGGCGCGCGCGTTGGAACGGACAGCGCCGGCCTCGGCGACAATGAGCTCGCAGATCTCGGCGGCCCTGCCGACCAGTGACTCATACATCCGTTCGAGATACTCGACCCGTTGCCGCCAGCTGAGCGTAGGCCAAGGCCCGCGATCGAACGCTACTCGGGCCGCGGCGACTGCCGCGCGCGCATCCTCGACACTTCCCAGCGGCGCCATGCCGATGGGTTCCTCGGTTGCCGGATTGATGATGGCTTCGGCTTGCCCCGCGCGGGGCTCGACGAACTCACCACCGATGTACAAAGCCGCCGGGAGTGAAGCTCCCACAGCGAATTGCATCATGCGCTCCTCTATTTACGCGCCAGTATCAAACGTGCGCGAGGATCTTCTTGATATCCGCCGAGGTCACCGGCTTGCCCGTGTCGGCGGCGGGATTCAAACCGCCACGTGACAATGGCCGGGTATCTACATGTTGGGCCCTGTCCCGCAGCGCACCCACCGTACAGTTGTCGCGCCCGAAGATCGATAGGGGATCGTAGTGGAAGGCACGCATGGCATTCTCATGCGTGATCTTGTTGATATCGCCGGAGGGCAGCGCCCAGATGCTGCGCCACAGATGCTCCGGAGAGCTCGGCCACGTCGCATCCGAATGCGGATAGTCCGCCTCCCAACAGATGGTGTCGATCCCGATGTCCTGTCGATTGCGCAATCCAAAGTCGTCATCGATGAAGCATGTGATGACATGACGTCGAAACACGTCGCTGGGCTTTTCCTTGCCGAAATCCGTATGGGTCCAGGTCCCATGTTGGGCGTAGGTGAAGTCCGCGCGCTCGAGGAAGTAGGGAATCCAGCCGATCCCCCCTTCGGAGAGCGCCATACGCAGCCCCGGATAGCGCTTCCAGAACCCGGCAAACAGCCAGTCGGCCGCCGCATTGGCGATGGAGATCGGCATCGCGGTGATCCAGGCATCAATCGGGGACTCATCAGATGGATAGGGTGCATTACCCGCCGACCCGATGTGACAGCACAGCACGACTTCGAGCTCCTCGCAGGCTGCCCACAACGGTTCCCAACCCTCGTTGTGCAGGCTCGGCAGGCCGATCAGAGCCGGGTTCTCCGGAAATGTCACGGCATGACACCCCAGCCTGCTCATACGCCGCAACTCCGCCACCGCCAATCCAACATCCCACAGCGGCAGCAGGGCGAGTGGCATGAATCTGCCCGGGTGCCTGCCGCACCAGTCGTGGAAGTGCCAGTCGTTGTAGGCCTGTATGGTGGCGAGCGCCAGGTCCTTGTCCTGCATCTTCTGGAAGCGCGCGCCGGCAAACCCGGGGAAGGATCCGAAGCAGATCGAGCCTAAGACGCCGTTCGCATCCATGTCCCCGACCCGCGCATCGACGTTATAACAGCCGGCCCGCACCTGCTCATACGAGACCGGCTCGAAGCCGTACTCCTCCTTGGGCCGGCCGGCGACCGCATTGAGCCCGAGCCCGGGTGCCTTCTGCCCTTCGATCTGCCAATGATGGGCACCGTTGGTGCCGTGCCTGACAACGGGCGCACGATCCTTGAAGCGCGCCGGCATGTGCTTGACGAACATGTCCTGCGGCTCGATCAGGTGATCGTCCACGCTGACCAGAATCAGATCCCGCAATTGCATCGCTACCCCCTTACGGCATGGTTCGTCCGGCGCGGCAAATCCTAGCACAAAAAATGACGTAATGTCACTTCCAAGTTCGCCGGCAGCCGGGAATCCGGGCCCGCGAAGGGAGTAATGCTTTCCCGCACTGGACAAAAAGCTGACGATTCGTCCATTATTGGAATGCCTGCCGACGCAGGCCCGGGGCATCCTGACAATTGATGCTGGGGGGACGGACGGTCAATGACGATTCATGAGGTTTGGTCGCGTGCGGAACAGAACACCGTAACGGCTGCGCTGGCGAGCGCGGCGGCGCGGTTCGGACCGCGCGTCTTCCTGGACTTCAGCGGCACGACCTACAGCTACTCGGACATCGATCGGCAATCCACGCGCCTCGCCCGGGGCCTGCTCGACCTGGGTGTTCGCAAGGGCGATGCCGTTGC